>Ga0209094_1000003_pt1 | contig 405885 bp, 382 predicted proteins | sample COGITO_mtgs_1004_2_FD_184790 | JGI IMG/M metagenome (GOLD analysis project Ga0209094, IMG submission 184790) | Pelagic marine microbial communities from North Sea - COGITO_mtgs_100430 (SPAdes) (version 2) | ecosystem: Environmental > Aquatic > Marine > Epipelagic ... | reverse complement strand
GTTACGGCGGCCATAGCGACAGGGAAACACCCGGTCCCATCCCGAACCCGGAAGTTAAGCCTGCCAGCGCCGATGGTACTGCAACCGGAAGGTTGTGGGAGAGTAGGACGCCGCCGGACAATTCTTCGCAGTAGGGCGACCCTTCGGGGTCGCCCTACTGTTCTTTTTACTCTCTGCCGCCTGCGCTGTTGCCCAGAAGTCGTCCACAGTCGCAACGCCGGTGCTGCTGTCCACAGTCTGGTCCGGACGACGTCGCGCGAGTCCGACGTACGCCGGCAGGGTGTGGCGCAAGGAGGTGGCGTCGGTGGAGACACAGCTGGTGGAGGACATCGAGTTGCGCAACGAGGTACGACTCGTGGGACGAGTCCCGGTGCTCGCGGACGAGCGGGTGCTGCCGAGCGGGGACGTGCTGTGCTCGTTCCGAGTGGCGGTGACGCGTGAGCCGAACGCAGGTGGTCGTGGTGCGCGTCGTCGGCAGCAGGTGGACTCGCTCGAGTGTGTGACGTGGCACGGGCGGGTGCGCCGCTCGGCGCTGTCGTGGCAGGTGGGCGATGTCGTGGAGGTCACTGGCGCGCTGCGTCGCCGCTTCTTCACGAGCGCTGGCGGGACCGCTTCACGCGTCGAGGTGGAAGTGTCGGGGGCTCGGCGCCTTCGTCGTGCACCTTCCTGAGCAGGACCCCGAGCGGCGGTTTCGGCTGGAAGGAGGTCGCCTTCTCCGGGAAGAGCCGGTCGGCCTGCACGACGCGCTGCACCTGGTCGAATCGTGGCGCGGGCAGAAGAATCGCGGTGGTGTCGTCGCGGTGTGCGTGCGACAAGGCCTCCGCGGCGCTGTGATGGTGCGAGATGCGGGTGGGTCCGTGCGCCAACGCCGGCACGAGGCGGTCGTGGAGGGTCTCGATCTCGACGCGGTCGGGGCGCGCGCCCACGTGGACACGCAACCAGCGCTCGTTGTCCGTGGCGATCAGGACGCCAGGGGACAGGGCGGCCAGGGCCTCGGCCTGATGGGCGGGTCTGGTGTCGATGCCCACGGACCGCGCGGCAACGGCGACGTCGTCGACGCTGGAGCCGTGCAGGACTCGGTGGATGGCGCCGAGGAACAAGGGTGTGTCGCCGTCGTCCACGATCATGGCGAGACCGTGGTCGAAACCGGGGCCCGGCTGGCGCTGCTGCAGGCGGAGGTAGGCGGCATAGCGGTGGTGACCGTCGGCGATGACAGCGGTGGTGGGGGCGAGCAGCTCGGCGATCGTCTCGATGACCAGCGGGTCGTCGAGGTGCCACAGCCGGTGGGCACATCCGGCGCGATCGACGAAGCAGGAGTCCGGCGTGGCTTGACGTTGTCGGTGCAGGAGCTGGCGCAGCTGGGCGGGCGAGTCCTGGACGAGCAGGATGGGCGCCGGATTCAGGTCCATCTGGTGCATCCGGTCGGCGAGGTTGTCGGCCTGGGCCGGATAGATGCCCTCGTGCGGCAGGACCGCGCGCTGGTCCGGGTCGGTGGCTCGTCGTGAGACGTCGAGGGCGCCCACGAGGCCCCGGACGGTGACGCCGTTGACGGTGTACTCGTGCAGGTAGAGGCATGGTCGGGCCTCGTGGACGAGGTGGCCTTGTGCCTCCCACTGGCGCACGCGACCGGCGACGGAACGGAAGGGGCGGGCGAAGAGCCGCGCGGTGGCCGGGTCGCCGACGCGGGAGGGGTCCAGGCGCAGGCCCCGGAACGGCGCGAGCTGCAGCGGGCCGGCGACGTACGGCGGCGTCACCACGGTCCCCGTATCCATTCTTCCGAGGGTACGAGCAGGTGCCTGACGTGCGGTGATGCCACTCCGCCGTGCCAGACTGAGGTCGTGGTCAGTGCCCCCCCGGATGTCCCCGCCGACGCCCTCAGCAGGACCTACGACCTGGCCATGCTGGACCTCGACGGTGTCGTCTACATCGGCGGTGAGGCCGTGCCCGGGGCGGCCGAGCACCTCCAGGGCGTCCGATCGGACGGCATGCGATGCGCCTTCATCACCAACAACGCGTCCCGGACCCCCGGGACCGTGGCCGAGCACCTCACCGAGCTGGGAGTGCACGCGGAGACCGACGATGTCGTGACCTCGGCCCAGGCCGCCGCCCGGGTCATGGTGGAGCGACTCGGTGCCGAGGCTCGGGTGGTCGTGCTGGGTGGAGCGGGGCTGCTCGACGCGGTGACCGCGGTCGGGCTGCACGCCGTCGGCAGCGACGAGGACGCCGATGCCGTGGTGACCGGATACGGACCGGACGTGCGGTGGTCGGAGGTGATGCGCGTCGCCGTGCGGATCCGCGACGGTCTGTGGTGGGTGGCCAGCAACACCGACATGACGATTCCGACGCCGTTCGGCGTCGCCCCCGGCCACGGCGTCCTCGTCGAGACCTTGCGTCGCTTCTCCGACGTCGACCCCGTGGTGGCCGGCAAGCCGGCCCGCCCGCTCCTCGACGAGACCGTCCGGCGGGTCGGAGGGGAACGTCCGCTGATGATCGGCGATCGGCTCGACACCGACATCGACGGCGCGATCGCGACCGGGATCGACTCCCTGCTCGTGCTCACGGGAGTCACCGGCCTGGCGGAGCTGGTCGCCACGCCGTCCGGGCGGCGACCGACGTACGTCGGTCCCGACCTGGCGAGCCTGCGCGAGGCGCACCCGGCCCCCGCGCGGTCCTCGCGGGGCTTCGAGCTCGGCGGCTGGACGGCGCGGGTCCAGGACGGGCGTCTGACCTGCGAGGGAGACGGGCCCTCCGGCGACTGGTGGCGCGTCGTCGTGCCTGCGGCCTGGGACCACCTCGACGAGACGGGCAGCTGCGCCGACATCGATGGCCTGACGCCCCCCTGAGCCACCCGCCCAGCCGAGCGGGCCGGTAGCCTCGCGCTCATGAGCCACGACCAGCAACCGGACCTCGACCAGGGCCCCTGGGACGAGGACCCCGACGTGATCCTGGACCGGCCCGAGCGCACGGGTCTGGACCGCGTCGACGCCGTCGTGGACGCCGTCGCCGGAGTCGGCACCCTGGCCGTCGACGAGCACGTCCGCGTCTACGAGCAGGCCCACGGCGAGCTGCGCGCGGTCCTCGACGACCCCGAAGCCTGAGGTTCAGGCGTGCCGCCGAGACGACTGCGCCTGGATGCCGAGCTGGTACGGCGAGGTCTGGCTCGCTCGCGGGACCACGCCGCCGAGCTGGTGGGCGCAGGTCGGGTCAAGGTCTCCGGTGCGGTGGCGGGCAAGCCGGCCACCGCCGTCACCACCGACGTGGCGATCGTGGTCGCCACCGACCCGGATCGTCCGGACTACGTGTCGCGCGGCGGGCACAAGCTGGCCGGTGCCCTGGCGGCCTTCGGACCCGACGGGCTCGTCGTCGCCGGTCGGCGCTGCCTCGATGCCGGCGCCTCGACGGGGGGCTTCACCGACGTCCTGCTGCGCGCAGGCGCACGAGAGGTGGTCGCCGTCGACGTCGGCTACGGGCAGCTGGCCTGGTCGCTGCGCAGCGACGAGCGCGTGCGGGTGCACGACCGGCAGAACATCCGCGAGCTGACCACCGAGCTCATCGACGGTCCGGTCGACCTCGTGGTCGGGGACCTCTCCTTCATCTCCCTCGAGCTGGTCCTCGACGCGCTGATCGGGGTCACGGCCCCCGAGGGCGACCTGGCCCTGATGGTCAAGCCACAGTTCGAGGTGGGCAAGGACCGCGTGGGCAAGGGTGGCGTGGTCCGGGAGCCCGAGCTGCGCACCGAGGCGGTGAGCAAGGTCGCCGACGCGGCCGCCGTGCGCGGCTGGGGAGCCCGGTCCGTCACGGTGAGCCCGCTGCCGGGGCCGTCGGGGAACGTCGAGTTCTTCCTGTGGCTTCGCCACGGTCCGTCGACCCTCGCCGACGACGCGATCGCGGCGACCGTGCACGAGGCACGTGCCCTGGGGGCGCCGGGTGAGAGGCTGGACCGGTGATTGCATCGCCCACCACCCGCCGGGTCCTGCTGCTCGCCCACACCGGGCGAGCCGAGGCGCGATCCGTGGCGCGCTCGTTCATCGCCGGACTCACCGCTCATGGCCTGGTGGTGCGCCTGCTCGCCGTCGAGGCGAAGGATCTGGGCGTCGACCACGAGGAGTTCGGGGAGGCTCTCGAGCTCAACGAGTCGGAGGCCGACCTCGGGCGCGACTGCGAGCTCGCCCTCGTCATCGGCGGCGACGGCAGCATCCTGCGCGCCGCGGAGATGACCCACGGCGCGGGCACTCCGGTGCTCGGCGTCAACCTCGGCCACGTCGGGTTCCTCGCGGAGGCCGAGCCCGAGGAGGTCGACTCCACGATCGCCGCCATCGTCGAGGGTCGCTACACCGTCGAGGACCGACTCACCCTCGACGTCCGCGTGACCCTCGACGGCGAGCTGATCACGACCACGTTCGCGGTCAACGAGGCGAGCGTCGAGAAGTCCGCGCGCGAGCGGATGATCGAGGTGCTCGTCGAGATCGACGGCCGCCCCCTCTCGCGCTGGGCGTGCGACGGGGTCGTCTGCGCGACGCCGACCGGCTCGACGGCGTACAACTTCAGCGCCGGAGGCCCGGTCGTGTGGCCGCAGGTGGAGGCGTTGTGCCTGGTGCCCATCAGCGCGCACGCTCTCTTCGCCCGGCCCATGGTGACCGGACCCGACTCCCTGATCGCGATCGAGGTGATCGACCGTCCCGACGGCGCCGCGGTGCTGTGGTGCGACGGTCGCCGCACGGTGGACCTCCCGCTCGGCGCTCACGTGGAGGTGCGACGCGGCGCGGAGCCGGTGCGCCTCGCCCGCCTGCACGAGGCCCCCTTCACCGACCGGCTGGTCGCGAAGTTCGGCCTGCCCGTCGAGGGCTGGCGCGGCGAGGGCGAGCGTCGGCTGCGCGGCGCCGCGAGCTCCGAGGGCGGTGAGCCCTCGTGATCGAGGAGATCCGGATCAGCCAGCTCGGGGTGATCGACGCCTCCACGCTGGAGCTAGGACCCGGGCTGACCGTCATCACAGGTGAGACCGGCGCGGGCAAGACGATGATCGTCACCGCGCTCGGCCTGCTCCTCGGCGGGCGGGCCGACAGCGGGGCCGTGCGCACCGGCGCCAAGCAGGCGCGCGTCGAGGGCGTCGTACGAGCCGAGGGCCTGCAGCACTTCTCCGCGGCCGTGGAGGAGGCCGGGGGAGAGGTCGAGGACGGCGTCGTCGTCCTGGCCCGCAACGTCGCGGCGGAGGGTCGGTCGCGCGCCTTCGTGGGCGGAGCCGCCGTGCCGGTGGCCACGCTGACGGAGGTCGCCCAACCCCTCGTCGCGGTCCACGGCCAGTCCGACCAGCACCGCCTGCTGCTCCCGCGCGCCCAGCGTGAGGCGCTCGACCGCTTCGGCGGGGCGCCGGTCGCCGCCTGCCTCGAGGAGTACGGCGACCTCTACCGTCGGCTCGGCGAGACGACCCGCGAGCTGGACGAGGTCGTGGCCAGCGCGCGCGAGCGGGCCCGGGAGGCCGATCTCCTCCGGTTCGGGCTGACCGAGATCGAGCAGGTGGACCCCGAGCCCGGCGAGGACGACACCCTGGCGGCCGACGAGGCACGGCTGGGGTTCGCCGACACCCTGCGCACCGCTGCCGAGCAGGCGCGCGAGGCACTCTCCAGCGAGTCCGGTGGTGCCGATGCCCTGGCGACCACGTCGGCGGCCCGCGGGCTGCTCGACGGCGTGCGCGACCACGACCCGGCCGCCGCCGATCTCGCCGACCGTCTGGCCGAGATCACCTACCTGGTCTCCGACGTGGCTGCCGACGTCGCGTCCTACGCGAGCCGGATCGAGACCGATCCACCCCGTCTGGCCGCCACTTCCGAGCGCCGGGCGTCCCTGGTCGCCCTGACCCGCAAGTACGGCGAGAGCATCGACGACGTGCTCGCCTGGGCCGGCGATGCCTCGACCCGGCTGCTCGACCTGGACTCCACCGACGAACGGATCACCGCCCTCACCGAGGAGCGCGACCGGCTTCAGGCCGAGCTGTCCACCTCGGCTGCGGCCCTGTCGTCCGCGAGACGAGAGGCGGCGGGTCGGCTGCAGACCCAGGTGACCGACGAGCTGACCCTGCTCGCGATGCCGCACGCGGTCGTCACCGTCGACGTGACGAGCTCCGAGCCGGCTGCTCACGGCGCCGACGACGTGACGATCCTCCTGGCGGCCAACACCGGCTCGGAGCCGCGGCCCCTGTCCAAGGGCGCCTCCGGAGGCGAGCTGTCCCGGGTGATGCTGGCCATCGAGGTCGCGCTGGCCGGCACCAGCCCGGTGCCGACGTTCGTCTTCGACGAGGTCGACGCCGGCGTCGGGGGAGCGGCGGCGGTCGAGGTCGGGCGTCGCCTGGCCCAGCTCGCGCGCACCGCGCAGGTCCTGGTGGTCACCCACCTGCCCCAGGTCGCGGCGTACGCCGATCGGCACGTGGTGGTGCGCAAGTCGAGCGATGGCACGGTGACCAGCTCGGGACTGTCGTTGCTCGACGACACGGCCCGCGAGCAGGAGCTGTCGCGGATGCTTGCGGGACTCTCCGACTCCGACACCGCCCTGGCCCACGCCCGAGAGCTGCTCGACGTCTCCAGGCCCACGCGAGCGCTGGGCTGAGCGGAGCGCACGAGAGCGTGCGCGTGCCGGGTCGGCCGATCGGGCGTTCCTGGGATAGCATGGAGTTCCGTGAGGCAGCCGGGGAATGACCAGTCCAAGCACGTGTTCGTCACAGGAGGCGTCGCCTCCTCCCTGGGCAAGGGACTGACGGCCTCGAGCCTCGGTCGACTGCTCCGCTCGCGTGGGTTGCGGGTGACGATGCAGAAGCTCGACCCCTATCTCAACGTCGACCCCGGGACGATGAACCCGTTCCAGCACGGGGAGGTCTTCGTCACCGACGACGGCGCCGAGACCGACCTGGACATCGGGCACTACGAGCGTTTCCTGGACACCAATCTCGGTCAGATCGCCAACGTCACCACCGGGCAGGTCTACTCCAGCGTCATCGCCAAGGAGCGCCGTGGCGACTACCTCGGCGACACCGTGCAGGTGATCCCGCACATCACCGACGAGATCAAGGACCGCATCCTCGCGATGGGCGCGCCGGACATCGACGTCGTGATCACCGAGGTGGGCGGCACGGTCGGCGACATCGAGTCGTTGCCGTTCCTCGAGTCGGCGCGCCAGGTGCGTCACGAGATCGGTCGGGAGAACTGCTTCTTCCTGCACGTCTCCCTGGTGCCGTTCATCGGGCCGTCGCAGGAGCTGAAGACCAAGCCGACCCAGCACTCGGTCGCTGCCCTGCGCCAGGTCGGCATCCAGCCCGACGCGGTGGTGTGCCGCGCCGACCGCGAGCTGCCGGAGTCGATCAAGAAGAAGATCTCGATGATGTGCGACGTCGACCAGGACGCCGTGGTCTGCGCCGCCGACGCACCCTCGATCTACGACATCCCCAAGGTGCTGCACCGCGAGGGTCTCGATGCCTACGTCGTGCGACGGCTCGACCTGCCGTTCCGTGACGTCGACTGGACCGTGTGGGACGACCTCCTGCGCCGGGTCCACCATCCCCAGGAGGAGGTGACGGTCGCGCTGGTCGGCAAGTACATCGACCTGCCCGACGCCTACCTCTCGGTCGGCGAGGCCCTGCGCGCCGGCGGCTTCGCCCACGAGGCCAAGGTCAACCTGCGCTGGGTCGCCTCCGACGAGTGCGAGACCCCGGCCGGGGCCGCCCGCCAGCTCTCCGACGTCGATGCCGTCTGCGTGCCGGGCGGCTTCGGCATCCGTGGCATCGAGGGCAAGCTAGGTGCCCTCACCTACGCCCGCACCCAGAGGATCCCCACGCTGGGGCTGTGCCTGGGTCTGCAGTGCATGGTCATCGAGTACGCCCGCTCCGAGGCGGGTCTGGCCAAGGCCGCCTCCACCGAGTTCGACCCGGAGTGCCCCGAGCCGGTCATCGCCACGATGGAGGAGCAGAAGGACTACGTCGAGGGCGCCGGCGACCTCGGTGGCACGATGCGGCTGGGCCTCTACCCCGCCGAGCTCGCCGAGGGAAGCGTCGTGCGCGAGCAGTACGGCCAGGCGCGCATCGAGGAGCGCCACCGGCACCGCTACGAGGTGAACAACGACTACCGCGACCAGCTGTCCGAGGCCGGGCTCGTCTTCTCCGGCACCAACCCCGACCTGGGCCTCGTCGAGTTCGTCGAGCTGCCCCGCGAGGTGCACCCCTACTACGTCTCGACCCAGGCGCACCCCGAGCTGCGCTCGCGCCCGACGCGACCGCACCCGCTGTTCAAGGGGTTGATCGGAGCCGCCATCGAGCGCCAGAAGGAGCTCCGGTTCCCGATCGACGAGAGCGGCCTGCGCCGCAAGGACGACGCCGAGTGACCGACGGCGCGCTCGCCGACCGGTCGGAGTCCTGGGACGTCGTCGACTCCTCCGACCTGCACCGTGACGGCTGGGTGGTCGCGCTGCGCGCCGACCAGGTGCGTACGCCGGACGGAGCTGTCGCGCGCCGGCTCGTCCTCGAGCACCCGGGCGCAGCCGTCGTGCTGGCCGTCGACGACGCAGAGCGGGTCTTCGTGCTGCAGCAGTACCGCCACGCGGCGGGTCGCCGCTTCGTGGAGATCCCGGCCGGGCTGTGCGACGGGGATCCCGGCGAGGAGCCCCTCGAGGTCGCCCGACGCGAGCTGCGCGAGGAGGCTCAGCTGCAGGCCACCGAGTGGACGCACCTGACGTCGTCGTACGCCTCGCCGGGGATCAGCGCCGAGGTGCAGCACCTCTACCTCGCCCGCGGACTCAGCGCAGCCGACCGAGGTGACTTCGAGCTGCATCATGAGGAGGCCGACATGACGACACGCTGGGTGGCCTTCGCCGAGCTGTACGACGCCGTGCTGGCAGGACAGGTCGCCGACGGCCCCGTCGTGCAGTGTGTGCTGCTGGCGCGCGCCCTGGCCCTCGTCGGGGGCGGGGAGCGTTAGTCTCGACACCGTGAAGATCGGTGTCCCGAAGGAAGTCAAGAACCACGAGTACCGCGTGGCCATCACCCCCATCGGGGTCCACGAGCTGACGGCGCACGGGCACGAGGTCCACGTGCAGTCCGGCGCAGGGGTGGGCTCCGCCATCAGCGACGAGGACTACGTGGCGGCCGGCGCCACGATCGTCTCCGACGCCGATGCCGCCTGGGGGGTCGACGGCGGGATCGACATGGTGCTCAAGGTCAAGGAGCCCGTCGCCGAGGAGTACCACCGGATGCGGGAGGGCGTCACCCTCTTCACCTACCTCCACCTCGCCGCCGACAAGCCCCTCACCGAGGAGCTGCTGCGCCGCCAGGTCACCGGGATCGCCTACGAGACCGTGCAGCTGCCCTCGGGCGGGTTGCCGCTGCTCTACCCGATGTCGGAGGTGGCCGGCTGCCTGGCACCTCAGGTCGGCGCCTACAACCTGCTCAAGGCGCAGGGTGGCCGCGGGGTCCTGATGGGCGGCGTCGGCGGTGTGGCCAACGCCAAGGTCGTCATCATCGGTGCCGGGGTCTCCGGTCAGAACGCAGCCAACATCGCTCTCGGCATGGGCGCCGACGTCACCCTCCTCGACACCGACCTGGAGAAGCTGAGGATGTCGTTCTGGCGCTACAACAACCGCGTCCACGGCCTGGCTTCGTCCAAGCTCGCCGTCCAGCAGCAGGTGATGGAGGCCGACATGGTGATCGGCGCCGTGCTGATCCCCGGAGCCGCAGCACCCAAGCTCGTCAGCAACGAGCTGGTGGCGGCCATGAAGCCGGGGTCGGTGCTCGTCGACATCGCCGTCGACCAGGGCGGTTGCTTCGAGGACACGCGTGCGACGACACATGACGACCCGACCTACCAGGTCCACGACTCGACGTTCTACTGCGTGGCCAACATGCCCGGCGCCGTGCCGAGCACCTCGACCTACGCGCTCACCAACGCGACCTTGCCCTACACGGTGGCCCTGGCCGACAAGGGCTGGATGCAGGGGTGCCGCGACGACCGCAGCCTCGCACTCGGCCTCAACACGCACGCCGGTCGGCTGACCAACGCTCCGGTGGGTGAGGCGGTGGGCATCTCGGCCGTCAGCCTCGACGAGGTGCTCGCGCCCTAGTGCCTCCCACCTCGACTCCCACCTCGACACCGACGCCGACAGCACCGAGCCCGAGGACCGACACCCTCGTCCGCGCGGTCCGCACCTATCTCGACCACCTCAGTGTCGAGAAGGGGCTGGCGGCCAACACGCTGTCGTCGTACCGGCGTGACCTCCATCGCTACCTGGGCTTCCTCGGCGCCGGTGGCGTCACCGCGCTCGACCAGATCACCGAGGCCACGGTGTCGTCTTTCCTGGTGCACCTGCGCGAGGGGGACGCCGACCACCAGGCCCTGAGCTCGACCTCGGCGGCGCGGACCGTGGTCGCCGTCCGCGGGTTCCATCGGTTCGCCGTGAGCGACGGGCTGGCCGCGTCGGACCCAGCCTCGGGGGTCAAGCCGCCCACGCCCGCCAAGCGACTCCCCAAGGCGCTCCCGCTCTCCGACGTCGAGGCGATCCTCGAGGCGGCCGGTGCCCCCGGCACGACGCTCGCGCTGCGCGACCAGGCGCTGCTGGAGGTGCTCTACGGCACCGGGGCCCGGATCTCCGAGGCAGTCGGTCTCGACGTCGACGACCTCGATCTGGTCGATGGGACCGTGCTGCTGAGGGGCAAGGGAGGCAAGGAGCGACTCGTCCCGCTGGGCTCCTTCGCGCGCACCGCGGTACAGGCCTACCTGGTGCGCGCCCGCCCCGAGCTCGCCGGTGCCACGGTCGGCGGTGCGCTGTTCTGCAACGCCCGCGGCGGGCGGCTCTCGCGCCAGTCCGCCTGGACGGTCCTGACCAAGACCGCCGACCGGGCGGGGATCACGCGCGACGTCTCGCCCCACACCCTGCGACACTCCTTCGCGACCCACCTGCTCGACGGCGGCGCCGACGTGCGCGTCGTGCAGGAGCTGCTCGGTCACGCCTCGGTGACGACCACCCAGATCTACACCCTCGTCACGGTCGACAACCTGCGCGAGGTCTTCGCGACCGCGCACCCGCGAGCCCGCGGATGAGCGGCGTGACCTCTGGCGACACAGACTGGGACGCCGTCTACGACGACATCACGGCGCTGGCGACCTCGCGCGGTCTCGAGCTCTACCCTCACCAGGACGAGGCGATCCTCGAGATCCTCGCCGGCAACAACGTCGTCCTGGCGACGCCCACGGGGTCTGGCAAGTCCCTCGTGGCGCTCGGCGCCCACAAGGCCGCGCTCGCCGACGACCGGGTGTCGTTCTACACCGCCCCGATCAAGGCGCTGGTGAGCGAGAAGTTCTTCGAGCTGTGCGCCGTCTTCGGTGCCGACCAGGTCGGGATGCTGACCGGTGACGCCGCGGTGAACGCCGACGCCCCCATCATCTGCTGCACCGCCGAGATCCTGGCCAACATCGCCCTGCGCGAGGGGTCCGACGCGGACGTCGGTCTGGTCGTGATGGACGAGTTCCACTTCTACGCCGAGCCTGACCGGGGCTGGGCGTGGCAGGTGCCGCTGCTGGCCCTGCCCCAGGCGCAGTTCGTGCTGATGTCGGCGACGCTGGGCGACGTGAGCGAGCTCGCCGAGGACCTCACCCGGCGCAACGGGCGCGCGACCGCTGTCGTCGACGACGCCGAGCGGCCGGTGCCGCTGAGCTTCACGTGGGCGCTGACCCCCCTGGCGGAGACGCTGGAGGAGCTGGTCGCCACCAGGCAGTCTCCGGTCTACGTCGTGCACTTCACCCAGAAGGACGCCGTGGAGCAGGCGACCAGCCTGCTCACCAACAAGGTCGTCTCGACCGCACTCAGTGACGCTCACAAGGAGGCGATCGCCGAGCGGCTCGGTGGCTTCCGGTTCGGCGCGGGCTTCGGCAAGACGCTCTCCAAGCTGCTGCGTCGCGGCATCGGGGTGCACCACGCCGGCATGCTGCCCCGCTACCGGCGCGCGGTCGAGCAGCTGGCCCAGGCCGGCCTGCTCACCGTGATCAGCGGCACCGACACCCTGGGCGTCGGCATCAACGTCCCGATCCGTACGGTGCTGTTCACCGGCCTGGCCAAGTACGACGGGTCGCGCTCGCGCATCCTGCGCACCCGCGAGTTCCTGCAGATCGCGGGCCGCGCCGGGAGGGCCGGCTTCGACACGGCCGGCTACGTCGTCGTCCAGGCTCCCGAGCACACCATCGACAACGAGCGCGCCAAGGCCAAGGCCGAGGCGAAGAACGCCGCACCCGGCGCCAAGGCCAAGCGCAAGAGCAAGGCCCAGCTGAAGAAGCCGCCCGAGGGCACCGTGGTGTGGACCGAGCAGACCTTCGACAAGCTGGTCGCCGGCGTGCCCGAGCAGCTCGTCTCGCGGATGCGCGTCGACAACGCGATGCTGATCAACGTCCTGACCCGCGAGGAGGACGCGTTCGCCGTGCTGCGCGGCCTGCTCACCGACAACCACGAGCCGCGCAAGCAGCAGCTCAAGCTGAGTCGTCGCGCCCTGCGCCTGGCGCGCAGCCTCGTGCAGTCCGAGACGGTCACCCGGCTCGACGAGCTCGACGACTGCGGGCGCCGCTACGTCCTGACCGTCGACCTTCCCGAGGACTTTGCACTCAACCAGCCCCTGTCGCACTTCGCCCTGGCCGCGCTGGACACCCTCGACCCCGAGTCGGACGACTACACCCTCGACATCGTCTCGGTGATCGAGGCGGTCCTCGACGCCCCGCGCCAGATCCTCTTCGCCCAGCAGCACGCCGCCCGCGGAGAGGCCATCGGTGAGATGAAGGCCGACGGCCTCGAGTACGACGAGCGGATGGCCCTGCTCGACCAGATCACCTGGCCGCAGCCGCTCGCCGAGCTGCTGGAGGCGACGTACGAGATCTACCGACAGAGCCACCCCTGGCTCTCCGAGGACGTGTTGGGGCCCAAGTCGGTGGTCCGCGAGATCTACGAGCAGGGGATGAGCTTCACCGACTTCTGCTCGCGCTACGCGCTGGCTCGCTCCGAGGGGCTGGTGCTGCGCTACCTGACGGACGCCTACCGGGCGCTGCGGCAGACGGTGCCGGATGCGCACCGCACCCCCGAGCTGGACGACCTCCTGGAGTGGCTGGCCGAGACGATCCGCCAGACCGACTCGTCGCTGCTCGACGAGTGGGAGGCGCTGACCGATCCCGATCGTGGATCGCTCGGGGCGGGGGAGCCGGTGCCGCCGACGTCACCGCGGCCGATCTCGAAGCAGGACCGGGCCTTCCGGGTCATGGTGCGCAACGCGATGTGGCGTCGCGTCGACCTGGTGGCCCGCGACGACCTCGACGGCCTGATGGCCCTCGAGCGCGCTGCGGCCGACCGCACCGACCCGCCGCGCCAGGTCGTGATGACCCGCTCGACGTGGGACGCCGCGATCGAGGACTACTACGCCCAGCACGACACGGTCCTCACCGACGCCGACGCCCGAGGCCCCGACCTCCTGCGCATCGAGCCGGCAACCGGGGAGCCGGCGGGGGTGCCGGAGGGCGACGAGGAGCTCACCGCCCGCCTGTGGCGGGTCACCCAGACGATCGCCGACCCCGCGGGGGACCGGGACTGGGTCATCGAGGCGGTGGCCGACCTGGACGCCTCCGACGAGGCGGGCGAGCTGGTGCTCGCCGCTACCGCTCTGCGGTGCCTGTCCGACTGACTGTCCGACTGACTGGGCCGCGGGGCCTGCTCAACGACGCACGGAGCAGAGCGCGTTGGGGCACGAGCGGTACCAGCTCAGGCCGCCCTTGACCGAGGTGATCTGCTTCGGTCCGGCCTCGGCGTAGCCGCTGTCGTCGTACCAGAGCATCGACCAGAGCGGCCGCAGCCGCTCCTTGCGCACGGTCCGGGTGATCACCGCAGGGTTCCAGTTGCCGTCCTTGCTGCCGTGCGGGCCGGACTCGGTCAGCGCCATCCTCGGCACCTTGCGCTCGATGGCGTCGTAGCCCTCGAGGTTGAGGAAGTCGCGCGGGTCGTCGTGCGGTCCCTCGGGGTCGTAGGTGTCGAGCCCGCCGAGGTCGACGTGGGGCGGGACGTAGGCGCCGGGGTTGGTGGTCGTGGAGGTGTTGCGGTTGCCGGCCGAGGCCCAGACCAGGTTGTGCACACCCTCGTCCATGTATTCGGCGGCGCGGGCCTGCAGCTCGGCGTAGACCTTCTTGTACGTCGCCACCTTGGCCTGGCCCCACCAGAAGAACGCGCCGTTGGCCTCGTGCAGCGGCCGGATCACCAGGGGCGTGCACCAGCACGGCGAGTGGTCGGAGACGCCGTCGCCGTCGGCGTCGTCGGTCTGGAAGCGCCTGATCAGCTCGAGCTTGCGGTCCCAGTCGTCCCAGAACCTCGTGTACGCCGCGGTGGACGGGTCGAGGAGCGGCTCGAGCGCCTGCGTCGGGCTGTGCGACGTACCGCCGGAGAACGGGTCGGTGGCGTGCCACACGGCGACCAGGATCGCGCCCTGGTGGGCGCGCTCGATCAGGCCGGCGATGTTGTCGTCGGCGTACGGGAACTCCACCGACGCCGCCTGGTCGAGCTCTTGGAGGTCGAAGCCGATGATCGACGGCCTGATGCCCTGCAGGGGCGTGTCCCACTCGGTCTGGCTGGAGATGTTGACCTGCTGGCCGATGCCCATCAGGCGGGCGTTGTACCAGCGGTCGATGCGGGCCGCGAGGCACTGGGCCTCACCGGTCGCCTGCTGGTCGACCAGCGGCGTGGTCGGCTCGCAGCCGCCGTCGTTGGAGCGCGTGTACAGCGTGGTGCTGCGCCAGCCGACCTTGCGAAAGCCCCGCGAGGCCTTGACCTTGCCGCGGAAGTACTGCGTGCCGAGCGCCGTGACGTCCACCGCCCCGAAGAAGACCTGACCGTTGCGGTTGGTCCGGGCCTGCTTGACCGTGCGCCAGACCCCGGTGTCGTCCCTGCGCTGGATCGTCACCGGGCGCTTGGAGACGGCGGGGGAGACCTGGGCCAGCACGCCGGTCGGCTCGGTGGCGCCGTTGCCGTAGACGGTGACCACCGCGGGGGTCAGCCGCACCGAGAGGCTCGACTTCTTCTTGCGCTTCTTCCTGTGCTTGCGCTTGTCGTGGGTCTGGGCCTTCGAGGCGGCGTCGGCAGCCGCCACGCGCAGCGTGTCCTGAGCGCCGGACGAGGGCGGGGCGAGCACGAGCCCGGAGACGACGAGAGCAAGGAGCGCGGCCCAGACGGCGGCGCTGCGCGTGGTCGTGCCCGTCACAGCGAGCACACACCCTGCGGGCACTGCGAGAGCCACGACCGGCCGCCGCGCAGGGAGCCGATCTGCTTCTTGCCGGTGTAGCCGTCGGTACCGTCGCCGTCGTCGAACCACAGCATCACGTAGACAGGTTTGAGGTTCTGCTGGACGGCGGTGCGCGCGATCACCGTGGGATCCCAGCCGCCGGTGATGCTGCCGTGCGGACCTGCCTCGGTCACCGCCACACGGGGCACGGTGCCCGCGATCTCGGCGAGTCCGGTGATGTTGAGCTGCTGGTCCTGCTCGCCCCGGTTGGCCATCGCCTCGTAGGAGTCGATGCCGCCGATGTCGACGCGCTCAGGACGCAGGTCCGCGGGGTCGCTGATGTAGTCGTTGGTCACCGCGTTGGGCGACCACGCCCAGACGATGTTGTGCACGCCGGCATCCCACGCGCGCTGCTGGAGGGCGGCGTACAGCGCACGGTAGTCGGCCGGGTCCGTGCCCTGGGCCCACCAGAACCACGTGCCGTTGGCCTCGTGCAGGGGACGGAAGATCACCGCAGCCGGTGCGTAGGCCCCGTCGTCGCCGGTCTGGAGGCGGCGGAACAGGTCCAGCTTCGCGTCGTAGTCGGCCCAGAAGCTGCGCGCCGCGCGGGTGCCGGTCGGGTCCAGCAGCTCGTGGATGCTCTGCCAGCGGCGGTCACCGGAGTCCAGCCCGCTCTTGGGGTTGGCGGTGTGCCACGAGGCCGTCAGGACGACGCCGTCGGCGCTGAGCTGGAGCAGAGACTCCAGCGGCGGTAGGTCGAAGCCGTAGGTCTCGCCGAGGTCGAGCTCGCTCAGGTCGAAGCCGACCACGGCCGGCCGGTCCGGAGCCAGGGTCGTCACCGGCTCGAGGTACGAGGAGGACGAGGCGTTGATCTGCTGCCCGAGGCCGTAGCGACCGCTGGCCTGCCACTCGTCGAGAGTGGCGGCCAGGCACACCGCCTCGGGGGTGGCGTCCGGATCCACCAGCGCGGTGGTGGGGGTGCAGGCCGGTGTCGGCGGTGCGGGAGTCGGGGAGGTCGTCACAGCCGGGTCCTGGGCACTGTCGGGATCGGTCGGGTCGATCGGGGCGCTCGGGTCCACCGCGACGACCGAGACGCCGGGATCCGGCGTCGCCGACCCGGACTCCCCGTCGGCGGCGAGGGTCGATCCACCGGGCACGGCAGTCATCGCCAAGATGGCCACGGACCACAGGCCCGTGAGCATGACTCTGCGCATCGTGCCCCCTCTCACCTGCACCATTGTGACAGGTGAGGCCTGAGCCGACGCCCGCCGAAGCCTCAGTTCGCCCTCAGAGTTCCCGAAGATCGGCTCAAGGTTCCTCGACTCACTCTCCACAGGGTTCTCCACAGGAGGGGACAACGTGTGGGGAACCCGCATACGGCGCCCACAACAAGGGGGCCCGTTGTCCACAGATGCGGTGTCGAAGCCACGAATCCGCAGCCCGGAGGCGACGCCGGCACAGAAGGCGCCTAGAGTCACGGCGAGCCGCTCCGATGTCGCCGTGTCGACATTGTTGACTAGCAGGCAGCCGGTCACGACAGCAGAGGGAGACAGGTCATGAGCGAGGGAAGCCAGTTGGGCTCCACCACCGCCTGGGGGATCGCGGGGGCGTCGGGAGCACCGCAGATGCCGCCCCGGGTCGTGGTCCCGGCTCCGTCCTCGGAGGCCTCGATGCTGCCCTTCGAGCGGACCCCGACGCCCGAGCCCGCCGCGGGGGCGCTCGCCGAGCCGACCGCCGAGGCGCCGTCCGTCGAGATCGGTCCGACCGGACGCCCGATGCCCCACCTGCCGGAGCCGACACCCGTCAGCGAGCGCGGCACCGCGCGGGTCGTGTCGATGTGCAACCAGAAGGGCGGGGTCGGCAAGACCACGACCACGATCAACCTCGGTGCTGCCCTGGCGGAGTTCGGCCGCAAGGTGTTGCTGGTCGACTTCGACCCGCAGGGCTCGCTGTCGGTGGGTCTGGGCCTCAACCCGCACGAGATGGACCTGACGATCTACAACCTCCTGCTGGAGCCCGACGTCACCCTGGAGGACGTCGTCGTGCCGTCCGGCGTGCCCGGGATGGACCTGCTGCCGTCCAACATCGACCTGTCGGCCGCCGAGGTGCAGCTGGTCAACGAGGTGGCCCGCGAGCAGACGCTGCAACGGGTGCTCGCGCCGGCCCTGGCGTCGTACGACGTGATCCTCATCGACTGCCAACCCTCGCTCGGACTGTTGACCGTCAACGCCCTGACCGCCTCCGACGGGGTGATCGTGCCGCTGGAGTGCGAGTACTTCGCGCTGCGGGGCGTCGCGTTGCTCAAGACCACGATCGACAAGGTGCGCGAGCGGCTCAACCCGCGCCTGGAGATCGAGGGGGTGCTCGGCACGATGTTCGACGGTCGCACGCTCCACGGGCGCGAGGTGATGGAGCGGCTGGTCCAGGCGTGGGGCGACACCGTGTTCCACACCGTCATCCGGCGCACCGTGAAGTTCTCCGACTCGACCGTCGCGGGCGAGCCCATCACGACCTACGCGAGCTCCTCGACCGGTGCCGACTCCTACCGCCAGCTGGCCAAGGAGGTGCTCTCACGATGGCACGACGCGTGAGCCTCCCGGCCGCGGACGACCTCTTCCGCCCCACAGGCCCCGGTGTCCGGGCGGTGCCCGATGCCGTGGAGGAGCCGGTCCTCGAGGAGCCCGAGAAGCCCCAGAAGCCCGGCGCGAGCGGACGGATCCGGCACGACGAGAAGATGACGGTCTACGTCACCTCCGACGAGCTGATGGCCATCGAGCAGGCGCGCCTGACGCTGCGGGGCGAGCACCGCCTCGCGGTGGACCGCGGGCGCCTGGTCCGCGAGGCGATCTCGGTCGTGCTGGCCGACCTCGCTGCCCACGGTGGCGACAGCATGCTCGTGCAGCGCCTTCGCGACGAGCGATGACGACGGCCCAGGAGATCGAGCACCCCGACGTCACCCCCGAGTTCTCGCTGCGGCTGGACAACTTCGAGGGCCCGTTCGACCTGCTGCTGAGCCTGATCTCCAAGCACAAGCTCGACATCACCGAGGTCGCGCTGTCGAAGGTGACCGTCGAGTTCATCGCCCACGTCAAGGCTGCCGGCTCCATCTGGGACCTCGAGCAGACCACCTCCTTCCTGCTCGTGGCTGCGACGCTGCTCGACCTCAAGGCCGCTCGCCTGCTGCCGCAGGGTGACGTGGAGGACGAGGAGGACCTGGCGCTGCTGGAGGCCAGGGACCTGCTCTTCGCCCGCCTCATCCAGTACAAGGCCTACAAGCAGGTGGCAGCGGTCCTGGGCACCCGCCTCGAGGGCGAGTCCCGTCGACACCCGCGAGCCGTCGGGCTGGAGGACCGCTTCGCCGGCCTGCTCCCCGAGGTGCTGATCGGCATCGGCCTCGAGCAGTTCGCCGCACTGGCGGCGAAGGCCATGGAGCCCAAGCCGATCCTGGAGGTGTCGCTGGGCCACATCCACGCCCCGGCGGTGTCGGTGCGTGAGCAGGGCGTGATCGTGATGGACCGCCTGCGTCGCGCCGGCACCCTGACCTTCCGCTCGCTGTGCGGCGACTCGCCCGACACCCTGACGACCGTCGCCCGGTTCCTGTCCCTGCTCGAGCTCTTCCGCGAGGGCGCGGTCGCCTTCGAGCAGGCGCGCGCGCTCGGGGAGCTCACGGTGCGGTGGACCGGGAGCGACGAGACCGACATCAACGACGTCGACGAGTTCGACGGGCAACCGGTACCGACCGGTGAGCCACCAGCCGAGGAGGCGCCATGACCGAGGCCGAGACCGAGGGCGGGGAGTCCCTGGCCATCCCGCTGGCCGAGCTGCGCCCCGCCCTGGAGGCGATCCTGATGGTCGCCGACCAGCCGCTCGACGCGGTCAGCCTGGCCAGCGTCGTGGGCTACCCCGCCGAGGAGGTGCTCGAGGCTCTCACCGGGCTGGCCGGCGAGTACGACGAGCAGGGTCGCGGCTTCGAGCTGCGCAACGTCGCCGGTGGCTGGCGCTACTACACGCGCGAGCAGTTCGCCACGGTCGTCGAGGGCTTCGTCCTCGAGGGCCAGCAGGCGCGCCTGACCCAGGCCGCCCTGGAGACGCTCGCGGTGGTGGCCTACCAGCAGCCCGTCTCCCGTGCCCGTGTCTCGGCGATCCGCGGCGTCAACGTGGACGGCGTCATGCGCACGCTGCTCACGCGGGGCCTCGTGGAGGAGGCCGGTCGTGACGGTGATCACGGCGCCACGCTCTACCGCACGACGAACTACTTCCTCGAGCGGATCGGGGTGACCTCGGTCGACGACCTGCCCGAGCTGGCGCCGTACCTGCCGTCGCTGGAGGACCTCGACGACGAGCTCGCCGACCTGGGCAACTTCGGCTCGTCCTCGGCTGCCGGGCCCGACGCGGTGGAGGAGAGCCCATGAACGACGTCCTGGCCACCGACGAGGACGGCCTGATCCGCCTGCAGAAGCTGTTGGCCCAGTCAGGTGTCGCCTCGCGCCGCAAGTGCGAGGAGCTGATGCTCGCCGGGGAGGTCGAGGTCGACGGCGAGGTCGTGACCCGGCTCGGCACCAAGGTGGACCCGCGGGTGGCCGTCATCCGGGTCTCCGGCCAGCGGCTGCCCCCGATCTCCGACCACGTCTACCTGGTGCTCAACAAGCCCCGCGGCGTGGTGTCGACGATGTCCGACCCCGAGGGGCGACGGACGCTGACCGACGTCCTGGAGGAGGTACGGCCCTCGGCCGACAGCTCGGAGCGCCTCTTCCACGTCGGCCGTCTCGACACCGACACCTCCGGCCTGCTCCTGCTCACCAACGACGGTGACTTCGCCCACAAGATGGCGCACCCGTCCTACGAGGTCGACAAGACCTACGTCGCCGAGGTCGACGGGGAGGTCACCAAGCACACTGCGGAGACGCTGCTCGGCGGCGTCGAGCTGGACGACGGCCCGGTGGCGGTGGCCCGCGTGCGGATCATCGCCGCGACCCGGCAGAAGTCCATCGTCGAGCTGGTGATCCACGAGGGGCGCAACCGCATCGTGCGACGCCTGCTGGCGCAGGTGGGCCACCCCGTGCGCAGGCTGACGCGCACCGAGCTGGGCCCGGTCGACCTCGGCCAGCTCAAGGCGGGACAGCTGCGCGACCTCACCCTCGACGAGCTCGGCGCGCTGCTCGACAGCGTCCGGATGTGAGCAGTGGGTCGCGCCCACTAGGGTGATGCCTGTGTCCGTGCGTGCAGTCAGAGGAGCCACCCAGCTCGACGTCGACGACCGTGAGCAGATGCTGGAGCGGGTCTCGGAGATGGTGCTCGACGTGATGAGCTCCAACGGGCTCGAGGTCGACGACTTCATCTCGGTGATCTTCACCGCGACCTCGGACCTGGTCAGCGAGTTTCCCGCCTACGCCGCGCGCCAACTGGGCTTCGGCGAGGTGCCGCTGATCTGCGCCCGTGAGCTCGAGATCGCCGGCTCCATGCCGCGGGTGGTCCGGATGATGGCGCACGTCGAGACCGACCTGCCGCGCGCCGACATCACGCACGTCTACCTGCACGGAGCGGCCGCGCTCCGCTCGGACCTGACGCGCGTGCGCTCGGTGCCCGACCAGGCGTAGCCCACCGGTAGGCTGCGTGCCCGTGAGCGCACGTGACCTGACCGGGCCAGCAGGGCCGTCCGCCGTCTCGATGGTGGGGATGGTGGTCGCCGTCGACGGCACGTCGGGCTCCGGGAAGTCCAGCACGTGCCGCGGTGTCGCGGACCGGCTCGGGCTGTCCTACCTCGACACCGGCGCGATGTTCCGGGCGATGACCTGGTGGATGCTGCGCGAGGGCATCGACGTGCACGACGCCGAGGCCGTTGCTGCTCGCTGCGACGAGCCCGACCTCGTCTCGGGCACGGACCCGACCGGACCCACGATCACCGTGGACGGCCACGACGTCGCGGCGGCGATCCGCACCGACGAGGTCACCTCGGCGGTCTCGCCGGTGAGCACGGTCCCGCAGGTCCGGGCACGACTGCTGCAGATGCAGCGCGCCATCATCACCTCCCACACCGGCTCCGGGGGCATCGTCGTCGAGGGACGCGACATCGGCTCCGTGGTCTGGCCGCAGGCGCCGGTCAAGGTGTACCTGACCGCCGACCCCGGCGCGCGTGCGGCCCGTCGAGCCCGGGAGTCGGGCGCGGTCGACGTCGTGGCCACCGAGCAGTCGCTGCGCGAGCGGGACCGGATCGACTCCGGTCGCACGACGGCCCCGCTCGTGATGGCCGACGGAGCCGCCCGGCTCGACACCACGACGTACACGCTCGACGAGGTGATCGGGCTGCTCGTCGGTCTGGTCGAGGAGGCCGGGTCCGCAGAGGCGACCAGGTGAGCCCTCAAGACGGCTCTCCGCACGGCGCGCGGCCGGCCACCTGCGCCGTACGCCGTCCGCACCGCTGGCTGCTGCACGGGGCCCGCCCCTTCTGCGCCTGGCTCATCCGGCGTCGTTACCGGGTCGTGGTGCACGGGGCCGACAAGCTGCCGAGCACCGGCCCGGTGATCCTGGCGGCCAACCACGTCGGCGTGATCGACGGACCCCTGCTCGCGATCTTCGCGCCGCGTCCGGTGCACGCGCTGACCAAGATCGAGATGTTCAGCGGGTTCCTGGGGCGGTTCCTGACCCAGGCCGGCCAGATCCCGCTCGATCGCTTCCACACCGACCCGACGGCCGTGAAGGCCGCGGTGCGGGTGCTGCGCGACGACGGCGTCCTCGGTGTCTTCCCCGAGGGGGCTCGCGGCTCCGGCGAGCTCGAGCTCTTCCACCGGGGCGCGGCCTACCTCGCCCACGTCACCGGGGCGCCGGTCGTCCCCGTCATCCTGTTCGGCACGCGGGAGCCCGGTGGCGCCAGTTCGTCGCTGCCGCGCCGGCGTGGGACGATGGACCTCGTGTTCGGTACGCCGTTCACCGTCGAGCAGGCCGCGTGGCCTCGGACGCGCCAGCTGGTGGGGGAGACCTCCCAACGACTGCGGGCCCGGATGCTCGACGACCTGGAGGCCGCGCGTCGCAGCACCGGCCTCTCTCTGCCCGGGCCACTGCCCGCTGGGCAGCACGAGCCTGACCCCGGCGGGGGAATCACGGAGAAGTCAGCATGAGCAACACCCCCAGTAGCGAACCGACCAGTGAGTCCACCGAGCCCACCGGTCCCACCGAGCTCACCGAGGCCGCGCTGGGACCCGTCCCGGTCCTGGCCGTCGTCGGCCGACCGAACGTCGGCAAGTCGACCCTGGTCAACCGGATCATCGGCCGCCGCGAGGCGGTCGTCGAGGACGTCCCCGGCGTCACCCGTGACCGCGTCTCCTACGACGCGTCCTGGAACGGCCGCGCCTTCACGGTCGTCGACACCGGTGGCTGGGACCCGGACGCGCGTGGCCTGGCCCAGCGCATCGCTGCCCAGGCCGAGGTCGCGGTGTCCCTGGCCGACGCCGTGCTGTTCGTCGTGGACGCTGCCGTGGGCATCACCGATGCCGACGAGGAGGTCGTCAAGATCCTGCGGCGCTCCAAGAAGCCGGTCGTCCTGGCCGCCAACAAGGTCGACGACCAGCGCACCGAGGCGGAGGCCTACGGCCTGTGGAACCTCGGTCTCGGCGAGCCGTGGCCGGTCTCGGCCCTGCACGGGCGCGGCTCCGGCGACATGCTGGACGCCGTCCTCGCCGCGTTGCCGGAGCCGCCCCCGGAGGCCGAGCGCGAGGTCGGCGGACCGCGCCGGATCGCGATCGTGGGCAAGCCCAACGTCGGCAAGTCCTCCCTGCTCAACAAGCTCGCCGGCGAGGAGCGCGTCGTCGTGGACAACGTCGCCGGCACCACCGTCGACCCGGTCGACGAGCTGATCGAGCTGGGCGGACGCACGTGGCGCTTCATCGACACCGCCGGCATCCGCAAGCGGGTCAAGACGGCCTCGGGCCACGAGTACTACGCCTCCCTGCGCACGACCACCGCCATCGACCGCGCCGAGGTCGCCGTCCTCGTCGTCGACGGCGGTGAGTCGCTCTCGGAGCAGGACCTGCGCATCATCCAGACCATCCGCGAGGCCGGCCGCGCCCTCGTCATCGCCTTCAACAAGTGGGACCTCGTCGGCGAGGAGCGCCGTTACTACCTCGACCGCGAGATCGAGCGCGACCTGGTGCAGGTGCAGTGGGCCCCGCGGATCAACATCACCGCCAAGACCGGCTGGCACGTCGACCGCCTCACCCCGGCGATCGACAAGGCCCTGACCGGCTGGGAGACCCGGATCTCCACCGGCCAGCTCAACGGCTTCCTCGGCCGCCTCGTGGCCGAGCACCCACACCCGGTGCGCAGCGGCAAGCAGCCCAAGATCATGTTCGGCACCCAGGCCTCCACGGCGCCGCCGACCTTCGTCCTGTTCACCTCGGGCAAGCTCGAGGCCTCCTACGAGCGCTACATCGAGCGCCGTCTGCGCGAGGAGTTCGGCTTCGTCGGGACCCCGATCCTGCTGCAGCAGCGGGTGCGGGAGAAGCGCAAGCGCTGAGGACGACCCCCTCAACGGGATCGCCACGACTCGCGGCGATACCGATGAGGGCGGCGGGCCGGTCCTGTTGTAGGGTTCAGACGCCTCGCTGATGCGGGGCTTCGGGCTGTAGCGCAGCTTGGTAGCGCACTTGACTGGGGGTCAAGGGGTCGCAGGTTCAAATCCTGTCAGCCCGACACATCGAACTGGCTCTGACCTGCGGAGACGCTGGGTCGGAGTCAGTTCTTCCTTTGAAGCAGAAGACCTGGGATTCCCGATGGGACGCACCTGGATGCCGATCCTCCAGCGTGTCGGCGTCGGCCTTGTCCAGGGCGCCTTCTACGCCGGACCCAGCGGAATGCTGAAGGTGTCTCGCCGCGGCCTCGACCCAACCGGCCCGAGCTCGATCCCGAGCTCCTGTTGGCCAGCGAGTCGAAACTCGCGGGGACCGAGCCGGTCAAGATCGAGATCCCGCTGTGGCCAGTTGCGATGCGCTGGCACGCCGGAGAGACCTTGCGGTTGCGCATATCGGGGCAATGTCTCCTGCCCGCCCTGCTGCCCGGTCTCCCCGCCGACCCGCGGCAGCCAGGCCGCCGGCACGAGCTCCACACCGGCCCTAGCCACCCAGCCACCATCACCCTGCCGTTGGCTCCGGCAACGGGGGTATAGGTGCGAAGCTGATCCGCTGCGATGCCATCAAGGTCTCAGCAGACGTGCGTCGGTGCTTCCAGGACTCAGATCTGCGCCTGTTGCCGGGTCGAACTGAGGCTCTGGGTCACCTGATCCGCCCTGGGTGACGGGGCTCGGGACCGTTGGAGTCCGACCGGGGATGGTCGAGGGCATGGGGCGCCTGAGGGACGATCTACTTGCTTCGGAGGCGACGCTCTGCTGCTGCAGTGCGTGCTCTTGTGCGTCAGGCTGAGCTCCGGTGCGGCCAACCGAGACGTTGCTTCGGGGCGCCTGCAACGTGGCAGTCACTCGAAACGCAGCCAAGTGTTGTCTTATTGGGTAACGCTTGGGACACTCGAGAGGTGATGGATCAAGACACCCGGGCGGTCATTGAACGCCTCAACGACGCGCTCGCTATGAGCGGGTTGTCGTTGAGGCGGTTCGCGCAGGCTCTGGGAACGTCGCCATCCAGGTTCTCCACCTATAGGACGGGGCAGACCGCTCCATCTGCTGCTTTCCTGCTGCGAGCTGAACGAATCGCATCGGCACTGGCTCAGGCTCGTCAAGACAAGATTCCCAGCTCGATCGACGCCATCGACGCCCTGCGTCGAGCCGCGAAGCGGGGAGATGAGGACTGGACCTACGCGCTGGCTCTGGAACTGCGAGACCGGCTTCACGACATCCTCGCGCGGCACCGTGAGCTTGCCGCCGCGTGGGAGGCGCAGCCTTCCGCGGTCGAGCCGCGTTGGCAGGCGTTGGCCGCCGCGTTCGTCGGCCATGAGTTCAACCGAGCTGGTCTTCGAGCCCCCGCCTGGACCGATGCGGGGCGTCTGGACCAGGAGTGGGTCCTAGACACGCCTCGGCTCACCGAGGCGGAGATCAGGCAGCAGACTCCTGACTGGCTCTCAGAGCGCAACATCTTCATCGCAGCGAAGGATCTGGCGACCGCGTGAGCCGAGGGCCGGCATTGCTCGAGCTTGACGCTCGGCGGATGCGTTCACTCCTGGCCGAAGTCCACGAGCGGCTGAAGGTGCGCGACGTCAAGGCGAGCATCTACCTGGTTGGTGGCGCGGCCATGGCCCTTGAGTACGGCCGTGATGGACTCACACCTGATATCGACGCAGTTGTCAGCCATCAAGCGGTGTTCGAGGAAGCGCGAGTGGTTGCAGCCCACCACGGCCTTCCTACGAGTTGGCTGAATAGCAATGCCAGCGGGTGGGTTCCACCCCGGCCGGGATGGGCAAGGCGCCGCCCTACAGAGCTCGGCCTGACAGTGCACGTCGCGCCGCCCGAGCATGTGCTGGCCATGAAGCTTGTCGCCGCCCGCCGAAAGGACCGCCCAGATATCCGGCTCCTCATCCAGCGTTGTGGAATGGTTGATGCCACCGCAGAGGAGTTCGCGGACCTTCTCGAACAGGTCTACCCGGGGGAGGGCCTCCTGGCTCAGATGCTCGCGATCTCCGGCGACGAGGAAGCCGTCCGTACGGAGGCCGTTCTGATCGGTGAGTGGGCATGCGAGTTTGCAGGAGGCCTGCGCGCGTGAACATGGCCGCGACCGCCAGCACCGTCAACCCGGTCGTCTCTAGCGACAGCATGTCCCGACGATGATCAGCGGTCGTCGGGGAGTGGTCGTGGGACTCCAGGCTCTTCGCGTCAGGGTGGACCGGTGGGCAACCCGTGTCGCGCTTCTTCACCGGTCATCCGCGCAGACTCCCGCGCACGAGGGCATTCGCGGTCGCAATGCGAGGACTCCGCACGACGTGCACTTCTCCGGCAACGTGGTGCTGTCCTCCGAGCGACACCCCGACTGACAGTCGAGCTCGGCTCGCCGGCGCGGGTAGGCGGCCAGCAGCACGTCGGGCCGTAGGCCGTAGGCCGCCTCGAGGCGGCGTCGGTGCTCGGGCGAGGGGAGGCCGCGTGCCGACTCCCAGCCACGCACCGTCTCGGGCGAGCACCCGAGCCGGTCGGCCAGCTCGCGTTGGGTCAGGCCAGCCCAGGAGCGCAGGACCCGCACGACCTGGGGAAGGTCTCCGGGAACCCAGCGACGAGGGTCGAGCACCCTGGGTGCCGTCGAGCCGGTCGCCCTGGCCGCCACCTCGACGCTGACGCCGTACGTCGCCGCCAGGCGCCGCAGGGCGTGCCAGGTCGGTGGTCCCTCGCGCTCCCAGCGTCCGAGGACCTCGATGCTCACGTCGAGACGCAGCGCCGCCGCTCGGCGGCTGAGCCCGCTGCGCCGACGCAGCAGCGCGAGTCCGTGGGACGAGCGTCGTGGCGGGGGCACGGGGACGGCGGAGCGCAGGAAGACTCGAACGTCTTCGAGGTTCGAGCCCAGCGCCTCGGCCAGGGCCGGGAGCTGGTCCTCGGGGATCCGACACCGCCCGTGCTCCCAGTTGTAGACGGTGCTGGGTCGCACGCCGATCGCCGTGGCGACGGCGGTGGCGGTCAGGCCGGCTGCGGTGCGCAGGGCGCGGATCCCGTGGCCGCGCTCCCCAGGCGTGCGGTACTGCACCTCCGGGGGGCTGGTCACAGCGCGAGCACCAGGTCGGCGCGGGACCTTCCGCGCGCGATCACATCAGCGTTGGGCTCGTCCACCCGCTCCACCCACGCCACGGCGTCCTTGGGGGACTTGCCGAACTCCACGTGCCGCAGCACGAGCCGCTCACGGCGTACGTCGTCGGCCAGGTCGACGTACCAGCACTCGGTGAGCAACGGCTGCACCTGGTCCCAGCCGTCGGCGTCGTGCAGGAGGTAGTTGCCCTCGGTGAGCACGATCCGGGCCGACGACGGGACGACGAGCGCGGCGGCGATCGGCTGTTCGAGCGAGCGCTCGAAGCCGGGCACGAAGACGTCGTGCTCGACGTCGTGGCGGCAGCGGAACAGCGCGGCGGCGTACCCGTCGACGTCGAAGGTGTCCGGAGCACCCTTGCGCTCGCGACGACCGAGCCGGTCCAGCTGGTCGTCGGCGAGGTGGAAGCCGTCCATCGGGACGTGCGCGACGACCTGCCCGAGCCTGGTGGCCAACGCTGGGAGCAGCGCCTCGACCAGGGTCGACTTGCCGCCGCCCGGTGCCCCGACGACGCCGAGCAGGCAGCGCCGGTCGGCCGGCGTGCGACCTACCAGGTGGGCCGCCCGGTCGACCAGCCGGCCGAGGGCGTCGGGCGTCACGCGACGTGCTTCTTCAACCCGTCGGCCAGGTAGCGGCGCGCGTGGGTGGCGAGGTCGAAGCCGTCGTCCCACAGGTTGCGCCAGATGGCCAGGTCGACCGAGAGGGTGGGGGAGACGACCGCGGAGGAGAAGGACTCGAACGTGATGGGTCCGGTGTAGGCGATGTCGGCGAGGGCTGCGAAGAAGGTGTCGAAGTCGATCTGGCCCTCGCCCAGGTAGCCACGGTGGTTCTCCCCGACGTGCACGTAGCCGAGGCGCTCACCGACCAGGTGGACGGGCGTCGCGATCGAGTCCTCCTCGATGTTCATGTGGTAGGTGTCGAGGTGGATGGTGACGTTGTCGGCACCGATGTCGTCGGCCAGTCGCAGGGCGTCGGCGGCGGTGTTGATCACGTTGGTCTCGTAGCGGTTGCAGATCTCGAGCCCCAGGGTCATGTCCCACGCGGCAGCCTGGGCCGCCAGCCCGGCGAGCACGCGCACGACGTTGGCGCGACCCTCAGCAGAAAGCGCTTGCCCGTACTTGCCGAGCGCGGAGTACAGAGCGCCGGTGAGGTGCGAGCCGCCGAGGTCGCGGGTCAGCACCAGCGAGTCGTGGAGCAGCTTCTCGCCGCGGTCCACGACGGTGGTGTCGGCGCTGGAGACATCGGCGTCGAAGGCGAGCCCGCGCGAGCAGGCGACGCCCAGGCCGGCCTCGGCCAGGGCGGCGCGGGCAGCGGCGACGTCGAGGTTGGTGGCGTCGTGCAGAGAGAGCTCGAGCAAGTCGTAGCCGGCCTCCTTGGTCTGACGTACGGCGGTGGCGACGTCGTCGGGGGTGGTGCCGCCGACCCACACGAGGGCATGGACTCCGAGCGGGTTGGTGAGCCCGGCGGCGCGCTGGACGGGAAGGGGTGCAGACATGAGGGATCCTCGCGTGACTGGTGGTTGGTGACTGGTTGGGGACTGCGCGGCAGGAGCCGAGGGCCGGTCAGGCTGCGACAGCGCCCGTGATCAGGCCGACGATCTCCTCGCCGGTGGTCTGGTCGGTGCGGCGACCGGCGACGCACTGCCCGGCGCGCATCACCCAGACCTGCTGGGAGAGCCGCATGACCTGGGCGAAGTTGTGGCTGATCAGCAGCACGGCGTGGCCCTCGTCGCGCAGGCGCAAGATGAGCTCCTCGACCCGCTTGGTCTCCTGGACGCCGAGGGCGGCGGTGGGCTCGTCCATGATCACGAGGCGGCTCGAGAAGCCGGCTGCCCGACAGATCGAGACCGCCTGGCGCTGCCCGCCGGAGAGTCGTCGTACCCGAGAGGTCACCTCGGGCACGTTGACGGCGAGCTCGGAGACCATCTGGGCGGCGTCGCGGCGCATCCGGCGGCGGTCGAGCATGCCGAAGCGGGTGAGCTCGCGGTTGAGGAAGAGGTTCTGCCAGACCGTGAGGTCCTCGACGAGGGCAAGGTTCTGGTGGACCGTCTCGATCCCCTGGGAGCGGGCGGCCTCCGGGCTGCTGAACGACACCGGCTGGTCGTCCAGCAGGACCGTGCCCGACTGGGGCTTGTGGACGCCGGAGAAGCAACGGACCAAGGTCGACTTGCCGGCCCCGTTGTCGCCGACGAGGGCGGTGATCTCACCGGGACCGATGGTCAGGCTGACATCACGCAGCGCGCGCACGGAGCCGAAGCTGAGCGAGACGTCGCGCGCCTCGATGATCGGGGTGCTCATTTCTGGAACCTCATCAGGAAGGCGGCGGCCACGACCACGACGCCGACGGACAGGGGCTGGTAGTACTGCGAGACGCCGAGCGTCGTCAGACCGTTGAGCAGCACGGTCAGGAGCAGGGCTCCGAAGACCGGGCCCAGGATGCTGGCCTTGCCACCGAAGAGACTGACGCCCCCGAGGACCACGGCGGCCACGGAGTTGAGCAGGTACGTCGTGTTGGCGGCGGGAGGGGTGGAGCCCAGTCGGGCCACGACGATGATCGCTGCGAGGCCGGCCAGCAGCCCGGCGATCGCGTAGACCGCCATCTTGACGCGGTCGGTGCGGATGCCCGTGGCGGTCGCGGCCTCCGGGGAGCCCCCGGTCGCGAGCACGTGGGTGCCGAACCGGGTGTGGAAGAGCACCACGTGGGCGATGACGGCGATGACGATGGCCACCACGACGATCCAGCTGACCATGCCGACGGGGCCGTCGAGGGAGATGTCGAAGAAGAAGCCCTCCGTCACCGTGACCGGCTGGCCGTCGGAGAGGATCAGCCCCAGGCCGGAGGCCGCCGAGAGCATGCCGAGCGTCACGACGAAGTCGGTGATCTTGGCCTTGGCCACGAGGAAGCCGTTGACGAGGCCGGCCAGGAGCCCGGCCAGCACGGCTCCCACGAAGCACAGGGCCAGCGGAGTGCCTGCCGCGTACAGCTGGCCGAGCACGACGATGCCGAGGGTCATCACCGAGGCGATCGACAGGTCGATCCCGGCTGTCGCGACCACGAACGTCTGGGCGACGGCCAGGATGACCAGCGCCGCGGAGGCGGACAGGATGCCGGCGATGTTGCCCGAGCTCAGGAACGACGGGTCGAGCGCGGTGAACACGACGAGCAGCAGGACCAGCCCGATGCCCGAGGCGCGCTCGGCCCAGAAGCTGAGGTCGGTGAGCCGGGTCCGCCAGGACTCACTCACGCCACCGGCAGCGGACTCGGGGTCCGGAGCCTCCGATGACGCGCCGTTCGGGGCGGCGTCTGTGTGTGCCACAACGGACATGATGCTCTCTCCTGGCTCTGCTGGGTCGGTCGGTGGGAAAGGGTCAGTTGACGAGTGCGGCGAAGGGGTCGTCGTACGCCTCGAACGGGGCCGGCGCGGCCTCGAGCGCCTCGCCGACGTTGTCGGCGGTGACCAGGGCGATCGGCGCGGTCACCTCGCCGGGCAGCTCGGCGCCGGCGATCGCGGCCTGGCAGGCGTGCACGCCCATCTCGCCGATGGCGTAGGGGTACTGCGCGACGACGGCGGACAGGTCGCCGCTCTGGACTCCCTTGAGCCCGTCCAGGACGCCGTCGACGCTGATGATCTCGACCTCACCGGCCCGGCCCACGTCGGAGACCGCACGGGCGACGCCGAGGGCCATGTCGTCGTTGGCGACGAAGAACCCAGCGAGGTCGTCGTTGGCCCGCAGGAGGGTGGTCGCCTGGGTGAGCGCCTCGTCGCGCGACCAGTTGGCGGCCACGGTCTGGATGATGTCGACGCCCGAGCCGGCGCTCTCGGTGAAGCCGTCCAGGCGGGCGTTGCTGGTGACGTCACCGGCGATCCCGCCGATCAGCGCGACGCTGCCGCCGTCGGGCAGCAGGCTCACCATCTGCTCGCCGGCGAGCCGGCCGGCGTCGGCGTTGTCGGTGCCGATGTAGGTGGCCGGGGCGGCGTCGGCCTGGGCCGCAGCGTCGGCGTCGACAGGGCTGTCGATGTTGACGATCGGGACGTCGTTGGCCGCCAGCTGGGCCATGCCCTGCACGAGGTTGGTGCCGTCGATCGGGTTGACGATCACGCAGGCGGGGTCCTGTCCGGCCACGACGGTCAGCTTGTCGAGCTGCCCGGTGGTGTCGGTGATGTCGGCGGCGGCCTGGACGTCGACGTTGTCGTCGGCGGCGTCGATGCCGGCCTCCATCTGCTGGAAGAACGGGTTGTCGAGACCCTTGATCACCGCGGCGACGTCCCCGGAGTCAGTGGATCCCGCGGCTCCGTCGTCGTCACCGCACGCGGTGATCGCGAGGGACAGGGAGCCACAGACGGCGAGGACGGCGAGACGGGTGCGAGTGCTGCGGCGCTGAAGCATCTGGAGATTCCTTCTCGAGGGGCCGTCAGGGACGACCGGGATGTGGTGGTGGTCTCATTGGAGCCTGATTAATGTGTAGTTGTCAATCATTAATCAGGGGTATTTCGTTTGGCGATGAGATTTAATAGGGTGGTGGGCATGACAGCACTCGCCGTGACGGCAGGCGGGCGTCCGGGCACGGGCCCCGGGGCGCTCCTGGCGCTGTTCCGCGCCGGGCCGCCACTGACCCGTGCCGAGGTGATGACGGTGACCGGCCTCTCGCGCTCCACCGTCAACCAGCGCATCGACCTCCTCGTGCAGTCGGGAATGATCGTCGACCGACAGCCCGACGTCGTCCTGGGTCGGGGCCGCGGGCGTCCCGCGGGCTCGTTCACCCTCAACACCGACCGCGGCGTCCTGCTCGTGTGCGACATCGGCGCCACCGCCATGCGGGCGGCCGTGTGCGACGTGAGCGGCGAGATCCTGCACGACCGCTCGGTGGCCACCGACGTCACGTTGGGGCCCACCACGGTTCTGGTCTCGACCGATGGGCTCTTCACCGAGCTGCTCGCCCTGGCCGGTCGTTCGCCCGACGAGGTGCTGGGCATCGCGCTGTCGGTCCCCGGTCCGGTCGACCACGAGCAGGCGACCGTGGTGAGTCCGCCGATCATGACCGGGTGGGACCGCTTCGACCTGCGCGGGTGGTTCGAGCCGACGTACTCCTGTCCGCTCCTGCTCGAGAAGGACGCCACCGCGATGGCCTGGGGGGAGTACCGCAGCCACTACCCCGATTCGGACACGATGCTGATGCTCAAGCTCGGCACCGGCGTGGGCGCCGGCATCATCGCCGGCGGCCGCATCCACCGCGGGGCCGACGGGGCGGCCGGCGACATCGGGCACACCCAGACCTTCGAGGCCGGCGAGGACGGCGGCCCCGTGTGTCGGTGCGGCAACACCGGCTGTGTCGAGGCTCGGGCAGGGGGCTGGGCGATGATCCGCGACCTCGTGGCGCAAGGGCGCGAGATCTCGAGCGTCGACGAGCTCGTCGACCGGATCCGGACCGCCGACCCGGTCGCCGTCGCGTTGGCGCGTACGGCGGGTCGCGTGCTCGGAGTCGCCCTGGCCGAGACCGTGAGCATCCTCAATCCCCGGGTGATCGTCGTCGGCGGCCAGCTCGCCGAGGCCGAGGAGCAGATCTTCGCGGGACTGCGCGAGATGATCTACTCCCGGTCGCTGCCCCTGGCGACCCGACGGCTCGAGCTGCACCGCAGCCGGCTGGACGAGCGGGCCGGCTCCGTGGGCCTGGCACTGCTCCTGGCCGACCACATCTTCGACCCCGAGCGCATCGATGCGGCGCTGCTGGCCTGACCGACGTGCCGTCTAGACCACCGCTGTCTGACCACCCCTAGGGGTGGTTGGGTTGATCGATGCGCCCTCCCTCGCTTCCGACCACCCATCCGATCGGCCCGCTCACCGTCCCACGGGCTGGCCTCGCGGTCCTCACGGCTGCCCTGCTGCTCTCCGGCTGTGGGGGCACCTCCGGCGGCGCGGTGGCCGACCCGGTGCCCGAGCAGACGTCGATCTCGGCGGAACCGTCTCCGGAGCCCAGCCCGGAGCCCTCACCCGAGGCGTCACCGGTGGTGACCGAGCCTGCTGGCGGCCCGGACCTGCCGGGCGGGCTGCTGATGGTCGGTGACAAGTCCGTCTACCTCGACGGCTTCTTCGGGGTCCGCGTCCCCGAGGGATGGAGCGCCACCCTGGCCGAGGTCCCGCTGCTGAGCACCACGCCGCCCGGCGGTGAGACCGAGCTCGACGCGTCCGCGCTGTCGCAGTCGCTGGTCCTCAACCCTGACGCCAGTCCGCGTGGGGCGACGCTGTCGCTGGTGCACTACGAGCACTCCGACTCGGTGCCCGACCTGGATCGCTTCACCCCGGCGATCGTGGACCTGCTCTCCGGCGACGGCTCCACGATCGGCGACTCCTCCGAGGTCACGATCGGCAAGCAGCCGGGGCGGCTGCACCAGGTCACCTCGGCGAGTGGGGCCAACGGCGTGATGGTGACGCTCCAGGCGGGGGACGAGTACTTCTTCATCCTCTCCCTGGCCGCCGACACCGCCTACGCCGGCGACGTCGGGGACATGCTCGCCTCGATCAGCATGGTGCCGGAGGCGCTGCACTCCTGAGGTGCCCCCTGAGGGCCCCCTGAGCGCCTCGAGAGCGGGCACTCCCGGTCAGACGTGGGCGACCCGCGGCGCCACCTCGGTGCCCAGCAGCTCGATGCCGCGCAGCAGGTCGTCGTGCGCGAGCCGCGGGTTGGTCATCTGCAGCGAGATCCGGTGCACACCACCGAGCTGGTCGGCGACGCGCTCCAGCTTGGCGACGATGCTGTCGGGGTCACCCAGGAAGAAGGCTCCGTCGGGGCCGCTGGTGGCGTCGAACTGAGCGCGGTGGGGCGGAGGGAAGCCGCGCTCGCGCGAGACGCTGGTGAACATCTCGTGCCACCCGGGGTAGATCGTGTCGGCGGCGTGCTGCCGGCTCTCGCCGACGTAGCCGAAGACGTGCACACCGACCCGGAGCGACCCGGGGTCGTGGCCGGCCTCGGCCCCGGCCCGGCGGTAGAGGTCGACGAGCGGGGCGAAGCGGCGTGGCTCGCCCCCGATGATGGCGACCATCAGTGGCAGACCGAGGAGGCCCGCCCGCACGAAGGACTCGGGCGTGCCGCCCACCCCGACCCAGATCGGCAGCGGGTCCTGCACCGGGCGGGGGTAGATGCCCTGCCCGGCCAGGGCGGGACGGTGCCGACCGGTCCAGGTGACGTGCGGGGACTGACGGATCTTCAGGAGCAGGTCGAGCTTCTCGCTGAACAGCTCGTCGTAGTCGTGCAGGTCCAGCCCGAAGAGCGGGAACGACTCGGTGAACGAGCCCCGCCCGACCACGAGGTCCATCCGGCCCTGCGAGATCAGGTCCAACGTGGCGAACTGCTGGAACAGCCGCACGGGGTCGTTCGCGCTGAGCACGGCCACCGCGCTGCCGAGGCGGATGCGCGAGGTGCGAGCCGCCGCGGCAGCCAGGATCACGGGGGGTGCCGAGACGTAGTACTCCTCGCGGTGGTGCTCTCCGATCCCGAAGGAGTGGAGTCCGCTGCGATCAGCGAGCTCGATCTCCTCCAAGAGGTGTGCCATCCGCTCTGCGGGGCCGACGACGCGTCCGGTCGATGGATCGGTGACCCGGGAGACGAAGCTGTCGATGCCGACGTGCACAGGGGACTCCTCGGTGGGCTCAGGCCAGGCGGACGGGGCGGAACAGGTCGTCGTCGGGCAGCCCGTCGTCGGCGACGGCGCTGACCGCGCAGTAGGTGAGCAGGGCATGGCCGCGAGCGGTCGACATGAAGGCGGTGTCGGCCGCGTCACGCCCGGTGGCGATCCGAACCAGGGAGGATCGCGGGGCCAGCGCCGTGGCGTCGACGACGTACCAGCCGTCGATCACGTAGGCCTCGACGACGGCGTGGAAGTCCATCGGGTCGCAGCCCGGGGCGTAGACGGCGACCAGCCGGGCAGGCACGCCCAGGGCACGCAACAGGGTGATGACCAGGTGGGCGTAGTCGCGACAGACCCCCGCACCGCTGAGCAAGGTCTCCGAAGCGCCGTCGGTGGGACCGCTGCTGCCGGGCACGTAGGCCAGGCGGGTCCCGACCCAGGCCGAGACCGCGGGAAGCAGCTCGTCGTCGGCCACGTCGCCGAACTCCGACTGCGCGTAGCCGCCGAAGGTGTCCGAGGTGGCGTAGCGGCTCGGACGGCGGTACTCCGAGAGCGCCAGCGGGTCCGCGGCGGGTACGGCGGCCTGGCCGGTCACCGTCGCGCTGTAGCTGACCGTGGTGAGCCCGGGAGGCAAGGTGACCAGATGCATCCGGCCGTCGTGCGGTGCCGGCACCTCGCTCGCACGCAGCTGGCCCCAGGGGCCGGTGATCACGAGCTCTTCCTTGACCGTCACGCCGGGGGTCCTGGCCACGGCGACCTGGAGCTCGATCTCGCACTCGGCGTCGGCGGAGACCTGCAGCTCGGCCCCCACGCTCCTGGTCACCGGATCATCCTTGCAGGCCCCACCTACGGCTCAGCGCCTGACCCGGATCTCGAGGGAGTCCCCCTCGCGCCCGAGCACCTTCACGGTGACGCCGTCGACGGAGATCGACTCGCCCACCCCCAGTGGGGCGTCCGAGAGCTCGCCGCTACCGCAGCCGGCACCGGTCCCGCCCGCGACCCTGATCGGTCCCTCACCGGTCGGCACGGACGAGTCGACGGTGTAGACGAGCGCGCCGGACTCGCAGAGCGTGCTGTCGTTGCGGCGCGGCACCCTGTTCTCGACCACGACGCCGGACGTGGCGCTGGTGCGCACGAAGACCCCCTTCCGGCTCGTCTTCCTGCCCGGTGCGGAGAGTGGCGCGAGCACGGCGTACGACGTCCTCGCACCGCCCGTGCACAGCAGCTGGTTGGACGCGAGCCACCCGAGTTTGACGCGCTGCCAGGCGAACAGGTCGGACGGCTTGTCGTAGATGTCACCCATGAAGTCCCAGGTGCCCACGTAGCGGTGGATGTCGGACGGGGCGAAGGCGTAGAGGTCGGGCAGGCCCAACGTGTGGCTGAACTCGTGGGCGAAGAGGACTCCGTCGATGTCCAGGGCATCGCTGCCGAAGGTGACGGCCGGGCCGAGCCTGCCCTCGTCGGAGCTCAGCGTGCCCGGCGCTCCGCGGAAGGCCGCCGAGCCCGGGAGGTAGGCGTTGCCCGTCGCCGTGACCAGCACGGCATCGACGCCACGGAAGTCGACGTCGGGGTCGGCGGCGTCGATCGCGGCCTGCAGGTAGGCCTGGTGCTCGGCGTAGCTGATGCCGTCCGCGAGGCCGTAGCTCGCCGAGGGCGCGGGCATCCGCACCCACCCCGGCACGGGCCTCACCTGGACGTCGAGGCGGCCGTAGGACGAGGTGGCCACGTAGGACGTGCCGTCGTCGATGAACGCCTGGTGGGACTCGACCGGGTCGCCGCTCCCGGGAGCGTCGGGGAAGTCGACGTAGATCGAGGCCACGTCGAGGGTGCCCCGAGCGGACAGGTTGACTCGTTCGTCACTCGTGCTGGTGGGCCCCACGGACAGGTACACGTCGCGGGCGCTCAGCGCGGCGCACGCCTTCCTGCCCGAGTTGACCGGTTGTGCCGTGCGTCGGACGTGGCGCTTGGTCGTGCGGCCGGCGTGGCGGAGCGTGACCTTCTTCCGCAGTGACTTCTTCGCGACGCTGACGACCCGCCGGCTGCTCCCCTCGGCGAGGGTCACCGTCGTGCGGGTCTCGGCCACCTTCAGCACGGCGCGCCCACCGAGGGAGCGACGGACGTCGAGGACGACGAAGCAGCGGTTGCCGTGGCACTGCGCCTGCCGCACGATCCTCACCGAGGCCTTCTTTCCCTTCGCCGAGGCGGGCGCCGCCGCGGAGGCGCCGGCGACCACCGAGGCGGGGAGCGCGAGCAGCAGCGACAGGAGCAGTGCACCGAGACGAGGCATACCCCGCACGGTAACCGAGTCGCTCGCCCGGGTCAGTCGGAGCAGAAGTAGCTGTGCGGCTCGGGCTACCGTGGCACGGTGATCCGACGAGCCGCCGCGACCCGTGGGCTGGCCGCGCTGGCCGTGACGTCCGTGCTGCTGGTCGGTTGTGCGGGCCCACCGAGTCCCGACGGCAACGAGCCGCCGGCGGCGGCGGGGCAGAGCATCCCGCCCTGGAACGACGCCTCGGGGTCGTCCGCGCCAGCAGCAGAGGAGCCGGTGTCCGGGGCAGCTGGCGAGCGGGCTCCTCGCCTGCTCCAGGCGGCCTCGCGTCGCGAGGAGGCCAGACAGCTGAAGCAGGCCCGGCAACGGGTCCGCAAGCGGGCGCAGCGACGCGTCCGCGTCGCCGCCGACAACCCGCTGGCGGCGCGCACCTGGGGCGTCTACCAGGGCCCGCGCGAGCCCACCTCCGCGCCGTACCAGCAGGCGACGGGCGCGACCAAGCAGGCGTTGGGGAAGATCGCCCTCGAGCCCAAGGCGGCCTGGTTCGGGGCCTGGATCGGCGACGACGAGATCGCCGCCCAGGTCGACCAGTACATCGCCGGCACCCAGCAGGGAGACCCCGAGACGCTGGTCCAGATGACGGTGTTCCGGATGGTCCCCTGGGAGCACGAGGCGTGCCGACGGCTGCCCACGGAGGCCGAGAAGGCGTCGTACCGTCGCTGGATCGACAACTTCGCCGCGGCGGTCGGCGCGACACCCACCGCGATCGTGCTCCAGCCCGACGGCCCGTTTGCGCTGTGTGCGCCCGGAGGGCCGGAGGTGCCCGCGTCGCTGGTGGCCTACGCGTCCCGGGCACTGTCGGCGCTGCCCAACACCAGCGTCTACATCGAGGTCGGAGCCGGTGACTGGCCCGCCGTCGGTCAGGGAGGGGTGCCCGAGGTGCTGCGCTTCCTCCTGCCCGCCGGCATCGAGGACGCACGAGGTATCGCCCTCAACGGCACCCACTACTCCGCCACCGAGGTGGAGGTCGAGCGCGGTGCGGCGATCGTCGAGGCACTCGCTGCCCGGGGGATCACCGGTAAGAAGGTGGTCATCGACACCTCGGCCAACGGGAACCCGTTCCCGTTCGGCACCTACACCGGACCCGATCCGGACAACGCGTTCGTGTGCACCTCGCCCGCCGACGACCGCACCTGCGTGACGTTGGGCATCCCCCCGACCACCGACGTCGATGACCCGGCCTGGGGGCTGTCGGAGCAGGCGCGCGCCCACGCCCGCGAGCACGTCGACGGGTACCTGTGGTTCGGGCGACCGTGGCTCTACCGGCAAAACACCCCGTTCGTCATGGAGCGCGCGCTCGGACTCGCCCGGTCCACGCCGTACTGACCCCGATCGCTCGGCGTCAGCCGTCGCCGTCCGGGTCGGAGCCATCCTTGCCGATGGCACCAGCCACCAGAGACGCCGCTCGCGGGTCGTGGGCAGCGACGACCACCAGGTCGGGCAGCCGCTGGCACAACGCGTTGATCCGCGCGGTCGTCTCCTCCTGGAGCGACCGAGCCCCGGTGCCGGGCACCCGGCCCGCGCGCAGCAGCGCGGGGTCGTAGGTCACGTCGCCGACCAGCAGCAGCGGCGCCGCGGCCTCGCGCCTGACCAGCAGCGACATCGACCCGGCGGAGTGACCGGGCGTCGGCAGGAGCACGAGCGTCCCGTCGCCGTACAGGTCGTGGCCCTCGGTGAACGGGGCCAGGTCGTCGCCGCCGAGCGAGGCGTGGCGCACGGGTGTCAACCTCGCCCGGTCGAGGTGGCGGGGCAGGATGCCGTGCAGCTCGGGTGACTTCTCGTCGAGCAGGGCCAGCTCGGCTGCGTCGACGAGGATCTCGGCCTCCGGCAGGGCGGCGACGTTGCCCGCGTGGTCCTGGTGCAGGTGGGAGAGCACGACGGTGCCGACCTCGGACAGGGGGACCCCGGCGGCGCGCAGAGCGGCCGGGAGGCTCTGGCCCACGGGGGAGCGGAAGGCCGCCTGGCGACGGTAGACCCAGCCGAGCAGGCCTGCTGGGTAGTACGACGGCTCGCTCACCGAGGCCGGGTCCTGGCCGGTGTCGAAGAGCACCGTGCCCCGCGGGTGCTCGATCACCACCACGTTGACCGGCAGCCACGGGGACCAGCTGCGCGAGGTCAGGGTCCACCACAGCATCGGCCGCCACGTGCCGGCGATGTTGTCGGGTCGGACCCGGACCTCGCCGACGGAGGCGACCCGGACGGGGATGGCAGCAGGCGACATGTGCCCAGTGTGCCGTCTCCTCGAGGCCACCTGTTGCCTAGACTCCGGGCGTGCTGAACGAGTCGTTGACCCTGCCCAGCGGCCTGGTGCTGCCCAACCGGATCGCCAAGGCGGCGATGACCGAGAACCTCGCCGATGCCGACAACCAGCCGACCGGGCGCCACGAGCGGCTCTACCGCCGCTGGGCCGAGGGCGGCAGCGGTCTGCTGGTGACCGGCAACCTGATGGTCGACCGCCGCTACCTCGAGCGCAGCCGCAACATCGTGGCCGACCGGCACCTCGACGTGGTCCGTCTCGGTCGGATGCGTCAGGCCGCCGGCGCGGTCCCGATGATCGCCCAGCTGAACCACCCGGGACGTCAGACCAACCGCTTCATCGCGCGGACACCCGTTGCACCGAGCGCGTCGGGGGCGGTGCCGATGATGGGACTCTTCGGCAGGCCCCGTGCGCTGGCCTCGGACGAGATCGAGGCGGTCGTCGCCGGTTTCGGCACGGCGTCCGCCCTGTGCGAGCAGGCCGGTCTCGACGGGGTCCAGGTGCACGCGGCTCACGGCTACCTGCTCGCGCAGTTCCTGTCGCCGCACGTCAACAGACGTCGCGACGAGTGGGGCGGCGACGTGGCGGGCCGAGCCCACGCGCTGCTCGCTGCCGTGCGCGCCGCTCGTGCCGCGACCGGCGACGGCTTCACCGTCAGCGTCAAGCTCAACTCCTCCGACTTCCGACACGGAGGCTTCACCGAGGACGACGCCGAGCAGGTCGTGCGTCTCCTGGTGGAGGAGGGCGTCGACCCGATCGAGGTCTCGGGTGGCACCTACGAGAGTCCGGCGCTCTTCGGGATCGGGGTCGAGGGCTCTGCGTCGACCGCTGACAGCCAGCCGGGCAACGTCAAGGAGGCCTACTTCGCCGCCTTCGCACAGCGCGCGCGTGGCGCCGCGCCAGGGGTGCCGATCATGCTGACCGGTGGCATCCGCACGCGCGCTGCCATGGAGGCGCTGCTCGTCGGCGGGGCGGTGGACCTGATCGGTCTGGCTCGCCCGCTGGCGATCGACCCCGAGCTGCCCCGCGCCCTGCTGGCCGGCGCCGACGGGGTCGACCTGCCGTCGTACACGTTGCCCACGGTCGCCGGCATGGCCGGCGAGTCGGAGTGGTACGAGACCCAGATCCGGAGACTGGGTGCGGGCCAGGACGTCGACCCGAAGCTCCATGCGATCCGAGCCGCCTCCGGGTTCGTCACCGGCGAGATGGTCCGTGGCCTGCGCGAGCAGGGAGCCCGGCGACGCCTCGCCGATCGCCCCTGAGCTGGGAGGGTCCCGACATGCGACGCACTTCCTCTGCCCGTCGGCGCGCACGCCTGCTCGCCGTGGTGCCGCTGCTCATCCTCGCCCTCACCGGCTGTTCGGTGATCGTGGAGCAGTCCGACCTCGAGGAGGAGGTGGGGCGCGACCAGGACGACGTCGTCGCCGTGGACTGCGGCGGCGGACTGGAGGGCCGGGTGGGCGCCACGCAGGACTGCACCGCGACCCTCGTCGACGACACCACGGTCGACGTGCTGATCACGGTGACCGACGTCGACGGGACGGACGTGATGTTCGACATCACCGAGCCCGAGCCCTAGCCCGGGCACGCAGGTCAGGACCCGGAGAAGACCGGCGCGCGCTTCTCCTTGCGCGCCGCGGCTGCCTCGCGCACGTCGGCGCTGGCCCAGCAGGCGGCGAAGGTGCGCGCGATGTCCTCGTCGGCACCACCGTTGAGGACGAGCTTGTTGTGGGCCAGGGTGAGCGGGGCCAGCGACGCGATCTCCTGTGCCCACACGAGCGCGTCGTCGAGGGTTCCGGGTCGGTCGACCAGACCGCAGTGCACGGCGGTGTCGCGGTCGATGAGCTCGGCGGCGATCATGAGTCGCCGGGCGATGCCGCCACCGGCAACAGCCGCCAGGGTGCGCATCGTCCAGGCATCCACGGCCATCCCGTTGCGCCCCGTGGGGACCCCGAACCTCGCCTTCGCGTCACCCACCCGGAGGTCGCACGCGAGCGCCAGCTGGGTGCCCGCGCCGATGGCAGGACCGTTGACGGCCGCGACGAGCGGGACGGGCAGCGCAGCGAGCCCGTGCAGCATGCCGTAGAGGGCGTCGAGGAACTCCTCGCCGTACACGCCGTTGAGGTCCGCACCCGAGCAGAACGAGGAGCCCGATCCCGTGATGACCAGCACTCGTGCGCCGGCCTCCACCTCCTCGGCGGCAGCGGTGTGGATGGCACGGCACAGCTCGAGGTCCAGGGCGTTGCGCCGGTCCTCGCGCTGGAGCTCGAGCAAGGACACGGCATGGGTACGGGAGACGGCCAGCATGGCAGCAGGGTAGTGACCGGCGCCGTCGTCTCGTGTGACGACGCTCAGCCCGTGGTCGGGGCGTCGCTCCTCGTGGAGGGCTGGTCGTCGTTCGGCTGGTCGTCGTTCGGCTGGGCATCGTTCGGCTGGGCATCGTTCGGCTGGGCATCGGCGGAGGGCTCGAGCTCGCTGGGGTCGCCGATGCTGACCCGGGGCTCCACGACCGCGCTCCCATCCGTCTCGAAGCGGTAGATCTGGTAGCCGGTCACCAGCCGGGTCCCCTCGTCGAGGAACAGCACCGGGAACGATGCCTCCTGCTGGGGCTGGCTCCACGGCGTCGAGAAGTTGTTGATCGTCGGGGTGTCCACGGCCCCGCCGGACGTGTCCAGCTCCATGAGCAGCGTCCAGGTGCCGTCGGAATTCCAGATGACGCGTGGCTCGATGGAGCGGTGCCAGTGGCCGTAGAAGACGGCTCCGGCCGGCACGTCGTCGATGCCGTCCTCGCCGTCGGGGGGAGCCACCGTCGAGGAGACGTCATTCTGGGTCAGCAGGACGTTGACGCTCTCCACCCCGAGGAACGCCTGGGCGGCGTAGGCCTCGTGGACCAGCACGAGGTCCGGCCGGTCGTCCGAGTCGGCTCCCTCGGCCTCCTCGCGAAGGCGGCGGCCGACGTCGTCCTGGCCCTCCTCGCCACGCAGCTCGGTGCCACCGAAGAGCTCGCTGCGCGCCGGGTCGCCGTCGCCGAGCACCCGCACCCCGGCGAGCTCCTCGGTCGATCCCTGCAGCACCGTCATGCCCGCGTCGGCCATCTGCTCGGCGCTGACCGAGGACTCGTGGTTGCCTGTCACGACAGCGACCGGTCCATCGCCCATGATCTCGCGCTCATTGCGGATGCACGTGCCCTCGGCCGCGGTGCCGTTGGTCGTGAGGTCCCCGGTGATCCCCATCAGGGCCGGGACGTCGTCTCCGTGCTGCTCGTTGAGCAGCTCCACCACGTGGCGCTGCAGGTTGATCATGGTGGTGTTGCAGTGCATGTCCGACTGCATGATCACCGCGGTCTCGCCGGCGAGCGGCCCCGACATGAGGACGGCCTGGTCGTCGAGGTCCTGCTGGGCCGTTGCCCGGTAGGTGGCCTCCGCCTTCTCCTGGCGTCGCACCAGGACCTCGGCCTTGGCGAGCGCCCCACTCGTCAGGGCACGGATCACCGGAGAGTCGGTGGTGGCACCGTCGGCGAGGGTGCCGTCCAGGATGGAGAGCGCGTAGACACCCTCGGTGGGTCCGCGATGCCCGGCCGAAGCGCGCACCTGGACGACCGCCAAGGCCGAGGTGGAGGCCAGCACCAGGGTGAAGACCATCGCGACGCGCAGCCGCTCATAGGGGCGCCGAGGGGTGCTGCGCCCCCGCAGGGGGAGCAGGTAGGAGAGGCCCAGGAGCAGGAGTCCGCCCCCGAGCGACGTGACGACCACCGACCTGACGAGCTGGCGACGCAGCTCGTCCTGGACGAGTCCGACGTACTGGTCGATCGCGGGTCCGGGATCGTGGAACAGACCGGTGTACAGGGCCAGCATCTCCGGGCGCACGTAGTTGGCCAGGTCGCCGTCGCCCGCCCCGGGGTCACCGGGACCGTCCACCGTGGCCCGGACCCCGAGCGGCCCGACGGCGCGAGGCACGTAGATCGTGCCGGCGATGCCGAGACGCAGCTCGCTCTGCCCCTGGGTGGACAGGGTGAAGGTGGTCGGCGAGGTGCCGACCTTCTCCTGGACCACGGTGTGGGTGACGGCCCACGACACCGCGACCGGCAGCCCCAGCACGGCTGCCGCAGCAACGCAGGCGACCCAGCGCAGCAGCGCCGTGCGGCTGCTGATCAGCAGCGCTCTGCGGCGATCGTCGCTCATCCGGCAAATCTATCGGGAGGGCGAGGGGTCACCGTAGGTCGTCGAAGGTGGGCTGGAAGTAGTCACCCAGGGTCCGGGTCAGGTCGGCGCCGAGGTGCACGTCGTCGTAGAACGTGTTGACACCGCCGACGTGAGCCCGGCACGTCTCTTTCGAGCAGTAGGCCGGCGTGGTGTCGATGAGGCGTGGCTTCCCGACCAGGGGTGCCCTCAGGTTGCGCTTGATCCACCGCTTGTTGCCCTGCTCGCGGTCCATCGCTCGCACGCGCGGCAGGTCGCACTGATAAGGCTCTCGGCCGGCCTCGCAGTAGCGCGGGTCCTGGGGGACCGTGGCAGCCTGCCCGATGAGGTCGATGTCCAGCCCGCGTCGGCCGAGCTTCTCGAAGAGCTTCGGGGAGCTCTCCACCGCCAGCACGCTCATGTGCTGCTGGTAGGTGGTCAGCCCGGAGTCGGTCGCGTCACGGTCGGCACGTTGCTGGCGTCGGTAGGCCTGCCGGTAGCCCGACCAGAAGCCACCGACGAGCAGGGACACCTCGTCGCGGCGTGACGTCAGCCGTGTGACCCAGTCGAAGGTCGCCGCGTTGTGCTTCTCGCACTGCACGTGCCCGAAGCCGCGGCTCCTCGGCAGGGGCAGCGACGGCGGGCAGCTCCCGAAGACGACGAGGGTGAGGTTGACCCGGGCCGCCCTCGCCTGCTGACGCAGCGCGGGCAGGTACATCCAGGCATGGGAATCGCCCCACACCACCAGCAGCGGACGCCTCTTGCCGTACCGGGTGATCCGACAGGGCTTGTCCTTCACGGTCCGGTTGTCGGACTCGTAGCAGCGTGCCGGCATCCGCGGGAAGTCGGCTCCTCGGCGGGGCGGGTCGTCGGCGCGCGCTGCTAGCGCCGTCCGGACGAGCCCGGGCGTTCCCGGTTCGTCGGCGTCGGCCGCGGGGACGGTCAGGGGGGTGGTGAGGAGGCCGAGGAGCAACCCGGTGCTCATGACGGCGGAGAGGATGGTTCGCGGTCCCATGGTGGGAGAATCCTGACACGACGTCGGCACGTCTGCAGGAGACTGTCCGTGTCGGCCGGTCGTCGGCCGGTCGTCGGCCGGTCGTCGGCCGGTCGTCGGCCGGTCGTCGGCCGGCCTCCGGTCAGCCGAAGGTGAGGTCGGTGTCGGACCACCATGCCCGCATCGACGTGATCAGGCCGTCGTCGGAGAAGGTCATCACCTCGAGTGGCTCCATCGTGGCCACCCCGGCGCCGGTGTCGGTCTCGATCCTGAAGTGGAAGGCCGCCTCGCCGCCACTGGCGCGCACCGTGTGCAGCACCGTGGTCTTCGTGAGCGGCTCGATCGTCGCGTAGAAGGCCCGGATCGCCTCGCGCCCGGCGAGGACGTCGGACCCGACCGGGTCCTCCAGCGTGGCGTTCTCGGCGTACAGCGCGGCGACGTCGTCGGCCGTGCCGGTCGCGACCAGCTCCAGGTAGCGGTTCACGGCGGCCACGGCCGCATCGTTGCTGAGTGTCATGCCGCAGTTCTATAACACGTTCTAGTGAGGCGCCAGGGGCGTCCGGACGGAGCTCAGTAGCGAGGCGCGTTGCGGGCGCTGCGGACGCTCGGCCGGAAGTACGAGACCAGTGCCTTGGTGCGGGTGGCGCTCAGGTGCAGGTTGTCGTACCAGGTGAAGATGCCCTCGACGCTGCCGCCGCAGACGAGCTCGGTGCAGTAGGCATCGGAGGCGGTGATGTAGCGCGGCTTGCCGGAGAGCTGCTTCATCTGGCCACGCAACCACGTGTCGGTGCGCCCCTCCTCCCGCAGCGCTCGCCAGCGGGGGACCTCACAGGCGTAGGGGTCGTTCCCGGCCTCGCAGTCGCGGACCTTGGCGGGCAGGACGGCGGCCTGGGCGATGACGTCGACGTCGGCGCCCAGCTTGCCGAGCTTCGTGAAGAGCGCAGGAGTGCCCTCGTGGCTCAGCCCCACCATCTTCTCCGTGTAGGGGTCGTAGCCCGACTCGCGGCCGAGCGACTTCGCCAGGGTGATGTCGCGGAAGGCGGATCGGAAGCCCGTCCAGTTGGAGCCGAGGAGGACCTTGACCTGACGACCCTTCCTGAGCTGCTTGGTGACGTAGGCGAGGGCGTTGACGTTGCTGCGCTCACACTTGCCCGAGTAGCCGGTCTGGGGGTTCGCCCGGGACTTGATGGGTGGACAGCTGCCGGCGACGAAGCTGACGAAGTTGACCTTCTCTCCTCGCACCGCCTTGCGCACGGCGGGGATGTACATCCAGGCGTGCGAGTCTCCCCAGAGCACCACCGTGGGGCGCTTCTTGCGGAACTTGTTGAAGTGGCAGGCGGTCGGCTCGCCGGTCGTCTGGGCAGGCCCGAAGCAGTCGGCCGGCATGGACGGGGCGTCGAGGTCCTCGCGGGGGAGGGCCGAGACGGGGGAGGACGCGGCGAAGGTCGCCAGGAGCGCCGCGAGCAGGGCGATCGCCGCGAGCAGCGTCGTACCGCGTCGCGGGCGCGGTCGGACAGCGATCAGGTGGGGAGCACGCATGATGTCTCATGGTGACACAAGGAGCGTCGAAGGACGCGCAGACGTGGAAGGCGATGGGATGCTCGAGATCCTGGAGGAGGGGGGTGCTGACTGCTGGGTCGTACGCGTCGACGGCCGCGACCAGTCCCACGTGGATCTGCGCGATCCCACGCGCCTGGCGTTCGACTACGTCCGGCGCATCGGGGACGTCCTGGACGCCGTCGCACCCGCGGGGGAGGCGATCAGGATCGTGCACGTGGGTGGCGCGGGGATGACGTTGCCGCGCTACGTCGCGGCAACGCGAGCGACCTCGGCACAGGTCGTTCTCGAGCCGGACGAGGCGTTGACCGCCCGGGTGCGGCAGGAGCTACCCCTCGCGCGCCGCAGCGGGATCAAGGTACGCCCGGTCGACGGCGTCACCGGGATCGCCGCACTGCGGGACGGGTACGCCGACGTGGTCGTCGTCGACGCGTTCGTCGACGGCCGGGTCCCTCACGACCTCCTGGAGCGCGAGCACCTGGCCGACGTGGGCCGGGTGCTCGTGCCGGGTGGCTGCTACGTCCTGAACCTGGCGGACCAGGCTCCGTTCGCCCTCGCCCGTGTCGTGGTCGCGGGGCTGCTGGAGATCTTCACCTCCATCATGGTGAGTGCCGAGCCCGCCACGCTGCGTGGTCGGCGCCCGGGGAACCTCGTGCTGACCGCGGCCCGGGGCGAGGTCCCGCTCGACGCGCTGCGTCGGCGTGCCCGGTCGTCGGCCGCGCCGTACACGGTGCTGGACCAGCGACTGGTCAGCGACACCCTCGGCGGAGGTCGGCCGCTCGTCAGAGGCCCGTCATGACACCCACGTGCTCGGGCACGAACCCGGGGAAGACGTCGGCGCGCGAGGCGTGGAGACGGGTGGTCACGATCTCGGACAGCACGCTGCGGTAGTCCGTGGTCACCGGGACGTCGGCATCCAGGTCGGCACTGAGCGGGGGCATGGTCCCGTAGTAGCGGCCGCCCTTGACGCCGGCGCCGGCCAGGAACATGACGTTGCCGTACCCGTGGTCCAGCCCGAAGTTGGCGTTCTCCTGCACCCGTCGGCCGAACTCGCTGAACGCGACGAGCGTGACCTTGCGCCGCTGGTCGCCCAGGTCAGCGAAGAACGCTGCGAGCGCCTGCGCCAGCTCCGCGGCGTTGCGCTGCATCGCCCCCCACTCCAAGGTGCCCAGGCCGGAGTGCATGTCCCAGTCGCCCTGGTCCACGGTGATCACGCCGACGCCGACGTCACCGCGGATGATCCGAGCCACCTCGCTCAACGCCCGGCCGAGATCCGTGGACGGGTAGCTGCGCTCGCGGTCGACGGTCTCCTGCACCGGCGAGAAGTCCTCCGCGGAGGCGAACGCGGAGCGCATGGCCGTGCCGAGGTTGCCGGGAGTGCGGTCCCACAAGGTGTGCAAGGACCGCAGCCGGCTGCCGTCGTCGTCCTTGACCCCCGCGAAGCCGACCGACTCGACGTCGGAGGCCGACATGACCGGCTGCGCGCCGTACAGAGAGGTTGGTACGACGCCGTTCCCGACCGCGAACCCCTGCAGCGGCGATGTGCCTGGAAGGTTGCCGACGAGCCGGTTGAGCCAGCCCTCGCGTCGGTCGGACCCGGGGTTGGCGTCCTCGACCTCCTCCATGGCGGCGAAGTGCGAGCGGTTCGGTGCGGGCAGACCCGTGGCGTGGACCGCGGCCAGCTCGCCCGCGTCCCACAGCGGGAGCAGGGGGGACAGCTGGGGGTGCAGCCCGAAGGTGCCGTCGGTGGCGAGCAGCTGCCCGGGCGGTATCCCGATCCGGGGGCGCGCACTGCCGTCGGCGATGACGGGGTCGTGGTACGGGACCACGAGAGACAATCCGTCGGCGGCTCCGCGCAGGGAGAGCACGACCATCACGGCGTCGGCGCTCGCCGCTGCGGCGGGGGCTGCGGTCACCACGGCGCTGCCGAGCACGGTGGCGGCGCCGGCCGCGAGTCCTCCCGTGAACAGGCTGCGGCGCGTCAGTCGGGCGTACTCCGGGCAGCAGGCCGCGGGCTGGCTCGTGGGGCTCATCGGGCTCACCTGGTGAAGTGGTCAGGGGAGTCGAGGATGGTGGCGATCACCCGGTGGAAGCCCCACTTCATCAGGGGGTGCTCCATCGTGATCTTCGTCGACGGTCGGACCTTCCACTCGTCGGGGCAGACCTCGACGCAGGCCTGCAGCAGCCGGGCGGACGACCGGCGCCCCAGGAGCTGTTGTGACAGGTGGTCGACGAGCAGGTCGTAGCGCAAGCGCTTCCTGGGCAACCAGGCGCGAGGCGCGCGATAGCGGATGCCCTCGCTGGGCCACCATCCCCCGCTCATCGCCCAGTGGGTGTCCATCGACGCCAGCAGCCGTGCCGGGGACGACCAGGCGGCGTTGTCTGCCGGGGGCCCGTCGGGTCGTGGCCAGTCGAAGGGGACCGCACCGATCGCCTCGGCCTGCCACAGGATGACCCGCGCGGCGAAGCCGTTGTCGCCGGCCGGGGGGTCGCTGATCTTGACTCGCAGGGCGCGGTAGGTGGCGACGATCTCGGCCGACGGGTCGCGGACCTTGAGCCCGCCGGACTTCTTGAACTCCGAGGACGCGACCAGGGCCCGCAGGACGGGCTTGATGGCGGTGTCGTTGCGCAGGTAGACGTCCGCGAGGTGGTCGACGAGCGCCTGGGAAGGCTCGTCACGCACGAAGGCGACGCACAGCTTGCGGGCGATGCGTCGTGCCGTGGCGGGGTGGCGAGCGAGGTGGGCGAGGAAGGCGTCGGCCACCGCTCGTCCGTCGGCGCTCTTGTTGGCGTGGGTGAAGCCGAGCACCGAGACGGCCCCGGTCCAGTGGTCCTGGGGGGAGTAGCGGGCCTCCCAGGTGTGCCACATGTCGACGAGGTAGCCGGTCAGGATGCGAGCCGAGTCCTTGACGTCGGCCTCGTCGTACTGGCCGTACCCGACAGTGTGCAGCTCGAGCAGCTCGCGCCCGAGGTTCTCGTTGGGGTGCTCCTTGGTGGAGACCGCGGCATCGAGGAAGATGCCCATCGCCGGGTGGGTGACCGCGTGTCGCAGCAGCTCCTCGAAGCTGGTCAGCGCGTAGCGGCGGACGACTCGGTCGAAGTCGAAGCGGTGCGTGAACGTGGCGTCGTGATGGACCGGCACGTTGAAGTGGTTCATCCAGAACTCGGCCATCAGCTCCCACACCGGCCGGTTGGTCGTGACGCGGCGCAGCAGGATCCAGCGCTGGTAGTCGGCCATCACCTGCCAACCACCCTCCACCTCCTGGACCTGGCGGTTCCACAGGTCCTGGGGAGAACGGGTCAGGCTCGGCCACCAGGCCGCGAGGGCGTCGGTGCGACCGTCCTTGATCCGGCCGGGCTGCAGCTGCTTCTCGAACCACCTGCGTCCACCGCCGGCGCGGCGCACCTGACGCGTCAGCGCAGGGGTGTTGCCGTAGGAGAACCGGTTGACGACGTGTCGGTCCGCCGCCCCGAGCAACGGCTTGCCCCGATAGCGGCGCGGCTTGTACGCCGCCGGCGCGGGGCCGGCAGCGGCCCCCACGACCCCGGCGGCTCCCAGGCTCCCGGCACCCCCGATGAGCGCGCGTCGCGAGGTCACGACGGGGGGAGTGGGCACGGACGCCAGCCTAGGGACCCTCGACGCGCGTGACACCGCTGCCCGGGGCAAATGGTCACGATTGACTAGCCGGAGTGACCGACCGGCACGTCCCACCACGGCCCGGCTAGGCTTCTCGCACCCTGACGACCACGCAGCGACCACGACGCGACCACGAACCGACCCAGAACCGACCCGGAAGAAGGACAACGAACCGCCCGATGGACGGCTCTCAAAGTACGTACCCGCGTGACCTCTCGGCACCGCTCCAGCTCCGACCTCCGGGAGAGGTGTCGTGATGGCCTGGCTCCTGCTCGGGGTGGCGCTCCTGCTGGTCGCTGCCTGCGGCCTGTTCGTTGCGGCGGAGTTCGCGTTCGTCACCGTGGACCGCAACCAGGTGGACCGTGAGGCCGCCGAGGGCGAGACCGCGGCGATCGGCGTCCAGCACGCCCTCCGCTCGCTCTCGACCCAGCTCTCCGGGGCCCAGGTGGGCATCACGGTGACCAACCTGGGCATCGGGTTCCTGGCCGAGCCGGCGATCTCCGAGCTGCTCACCGACCCGCTGACGTCCCTGGGTCTGTCCGAGGGTGCCGTGCGTCCGACGGCGCTGGCGATCGCGTTGACGCTGAGCACGGTGATGACGATGCTGTTCGGCGAGCTGGTGCCCAAGAACGTCGCGATAGCCCTGCCGATGGCGACAGCGCGCGCCACGCAGCGGCCGATGCGGTGGTTCACCGCGGCCATGCGGGGACCCATCCACGTCCTGAACGGCTCAGCCAACGCGATCGTGCGACGGCTCGGGATGGAGCCTCAGGAGGAGCTGAGGTCAGCACGCAGCTCCACCGAGCTGGCGAGCCTGATCTCGCGCTCAGCCGACGAGGGCACCCTGGACGCCGATACCGCCGAGCTGATGGAGCGGTCGGTGGAGTTCGGCACGCGCACGGCGGGGGAGATCATGACGCCACGGGTCCGCACCCGCTCGATGGAGGTCAACGACCGCGCCAGCGCCGTCATCGACCTGACCCGACACACCGGTCACTCCCGCTTCCCGGTCCTCGACGACGACGACAACGTCGTGGGCACCGTGCACGTCAAGAACGCGGTGGCGCTGCCCGTCCACGAGCGCGCCACGACCAAGGTCAAGCACCTGATGGCCAAGCCCGTCGTGGTGCCCGACTCCCTGCGACTGGACCCGCTGATGGCTCTCCTGCGTGCCGACGGGTTCCAGATGGCCGTGGTGCTCGACGAGTACGGCGGCCACGCGGGAATCGTGACCCTGGAGGACGTCATCGAGGAGATCGTCGGTGACATCTCCGACGAGCACGACCGGCTCGGGGCCCGCGCGCGGCAGCGCCGCGACGGCTCCTGGTCGCTGTCGGGACTGCTCCGACCCGACGAGGTCGAGGACGTGACCGGCGTCGAGCTGCCCGAGAGCGAGGACTACGACACGATCGCAGGCCTCGTCCTGACGGTGCTGGGCAGGATCCCCCGCGCCGGCGACATCGCCGAGGTGGAGGTCCCCGATCGCAGCGAGCCCGACCAGCCGCGGCGACTGCTCGCCGTGCTGACCGTCGAGCACATGGACGGGCTGCGGGTCGACCGACTCGCGCTGCGGCTGCACGACGCGGGGGTGGACGTCGATGAGTGACTACGGTGCGCTTCTCGTCGCGGTCCTGCTGCTCGCGTTCAACGCCTTCTTCGTGGGTGCCGAGTTCGCGCTCATCTCCGCTCGTCGCAGCCAGATCGAGCCACGGGCGCAGCAGGGCTCCCGCGCCGCCAAGACGACCCTGCGAGCCATGGAGAACGTCTCCTTGATGATGGCCGGGGCCCAGCTCGGCATCACCATCTGCTCGCTGGGCCTCGGTGCGGTGGGCGAGCCCGCGCTGGCGCACCTCATCGAGCCGCTGTTCGAGAGCTGGGGCATCCCGGAGGCGCTGGTCCACCCGGTCGCGTTCACGCTGGCACTGGTCGTCGTGGTGTCGCTCCACGTGGTGCTGGGCGAGATGGTCCCGAAGAACATCGCCATCGCCGGGCCGGAGCGCTCCGCCCTCGTCCTGGCGCCGGTCCTGGTGGGTGTCGTCACGTTGCTGCGCCCGATCATCGTCTCGCTCAACGCGATCGCCAACGCGACCCTGCGCCTGATCCGCGTCGAGCCCAAGGACGAGGTGAGCTCGACCTACACCCGCGAGGAAGTCGCTGCCCTGGTCGAGGAGTCGCGCGGCGAGGGGCTGTTGGAGGCCGACGAGTACGACCGCCTCGCCGGCGCGCTGGGCTTCACCGAGAAGACGGTCGACCTCGTGCTGCTGACCCCCGACACGCTGGAGACCATCGTGCGGGGGTCCAGCGCCGCCGACGTGGAGGCGTTGTGCGCTTCCACCGGCTTCAGCCGCTTCCCGGTGTCAGCCGAGGACGGCGAGCTCCTGGGCTACCTGCACATCAAGGACGTGCTCGAGCCCGACGAGCAACGCCGCGGGCTCCCGATCGACGACAAGTGGATCCGGCCCTTCGCACCCGTGGCCGAGGACGCTCCGCTGCACGAGACACTCGAGGTCCTGCAACGACGGGGCGCCCACATGGCACGCGTCGTCGACTCCGGCGGCGCGACGGTGGGCCTGGCCACCTTGGAGGACGTCATCGAGGAGCTGGTCGGAGAGATCCGCGACGGCGCCCACCTCGACGAGTCGTCGTGAAGCGTGCGGGTCCCGAATCCGCCGGCCGAGGCGTTTAGGGTGACTTCCCGTGGCAGGTGACGTGGCGCCCGGTGCCGAGCGGTCGACGACGCTGGTGTGGACCCTTCCCAACGCTCTCAGCGCGCTGCGCCTGCTGGGCGTGCCACTTTTCCTGTACCTCGTGCTGGGCCCCGAGGAGGACGGATGGGCCTTGGCCCTGCTCGTCGCCTCGGGCATCACCGACTACCTCGACGGGTGGCTGGCCCGCAAGCTCGACCAGCAGTCCGTGGTGGGTCAGATCCTCGACCCGGTCGCGGACCGGCTCTACATCCTGGCCGTCGTGGTCGCGCTCGCGCTACGCGACGTCATCCCGTGGTGGGTCGCGGTCTCGCTCCCCCTGCGGGACGCGTTGATGTGGGGCCTCGTCCCGCTGTTGCGCACCCGGGGGTACAGCGCGCTGCCGGTGCACTTCCTGGGCAAGGCGGCCACGTTCAACCTCCTCTATGCCTTCCCGTTGCTCCTGCTGGGTGACGGCGAGGGCACGGTGGCCACGCTGGCCCAGGTCTTCGGCTGGGCCTTCGCCATCTGGGGGATCGCGCTCTACTGGTGGGCGGGCGTGCTCTACGCCTGGCAGGTACGGCGTCTGCTCGCGACGACCGAGCGCAGGTGATCGGGTGTCGTCCACGCCAGACTCACCCGGGTCGGAGACCGACCTGCTGCCCGAGCGCGTGCACCTACCCCTGCTCACGCTGATCACCCGCCAGTCCTTGGACGAGGACTACCTGGTCGCGGCCGAGCGACGCGCCGCCGGGGCACCTCGTCCGCCGAAGGGGCGACCGCACCGGGTCGCCGCCGCGGTCGTCGCCGTCTTCGGCGTGCTGGTCTCGACCGCGTTCGTGCAGACTTCGCAGAACGCCGACGTGGACGACGCCGGACGTGCCACGCTGATCGACCGCCTGGAGTCGGAGCGTGCCGTCCTCTCGAGCCAGCAGGAGCGTGTGGCCGCCCTGCGCGACGGCAACCTCGCCCTCGAGGCGAGCCTCGGCCAGCTCGCCGACACCGAGCAGGAGGCGCTGGTCCGCAACCGGCGACTCCAGGTGCGGGCCGGCTTCATCGGGGTGACCGGCGAAGGGGTGCGGGTGACCGTGCAGGAGCGACCCGATGCCGACGAGGTCCAGCAGATCCAGGACTCCGACCTCACCCTGCTGGTCAACGGTCTGTGGGAGGCCGGGGCCGAGGCCATCTCCGTCAACGGCCAGCGCTTGACCTCGATGAGCGCGATCAGGCTCGGCGGTCAGGCGATCCTGGTGAACAACCGCGGTGTCTCCGCGCCGTACGTCGTCGAGGCGATCGGCGACACCCGTACCCTGTCGGCCAGGCTGTTCGACACGACGTCCGGCCTGGCGTTCGTCGGCAAGGCCGACTTCTACGGTTTCACCTACGACGTGGAGAATGTCGGATCGATGTCACTTCAGTCCGGGCCGCAGTCGTACCTTCGGCTGCTGTCGGCGTCCCCGGACGTCGGCGACGTCCTGGTGGAGAACGAGCCGCCAGCCCGACCCAGCGCCACACCTACGACGGAGGAGGACGAGCCGTGATCGCTGCCCTCGGCCTCCTTCTCGGTGTGCTCCTGGGGCTGGTCTTCCAGCCCGACGTGCCGCTCGGTCTCGAGCCCTACCTGCCCATCGCCGTGGTGGCCGCGCTGGATGCCGTGTTCGGTGGACTGCGTGCCTACCTGGACGGCATCTTCGACGACAAGGTCTTCGTCGTCTCGTTCATCAGCAACGTCTTCATCGCGGCCGGTATCGTCTACCTCGGGGACCGACTCGGAGTCGGTGGCCAGCTGTCGACCGGAGTCATCGTCGTGCTCGGAATTCGCATCTTCTCCAACGTCGCCGCCATCCGGCGCCATCTCTTCCATGCCTGACCCGGAGCGCCCGACCGGCCGGTCGCGACTGTGGGACGCGCTGCGCCGGCCGTCTCGCAGCCAGGTCGTCGTCGGGATCCTGCTCGCGATGGTCGGCTTCGCCGCCATCGTGCAGATCCAGGCCACCGAGGACTCCTCGACCTACGCGGGCCTGCGCGAGCAGGACCTCATCGACGTGCTGGCCGGTCTGTCGGGCACGACGCAGCGCACTCAGGCCGAGATCGACCGGCTCTCCGCTGCCCGCAGCGAGCTCCGCTCCGAGGCGGGACAGCGCAGCACCGCCGTGGACCAGGCCCAGCAGGAGGTCGACAGCCTCAACGTCCTGGCCGGTGTGGTCCCGGTGACCGGCCCCGGCATCCGGGTGACGATCACCGAGCAGACCGGTCGCGTCACCGTCTCCTCGATGCTGGACGTGATCCAGGAGCTGCGCTCCAACAGCGCGGAGGCGATCCAGGTCAACGGGCAGGTGCGCGCCGTGGCCCAGACCTCCTTCGAGGACGGCGTGGGCGGACTGGTGATCGACGGCACCCTGGTCGAGTCGCCCTACGTGATCGACGTCATCGGGGTGTCCAACACGCTCGCCAGCGCGATGCGGCTGCCGGTGGGCCCACTGCGGCAGCTGCGCAACGACGGGGCGGTCGTCGAGGTGACGGAGCTGGCATCGCTGGACATCGACGCCGTACGCCGTCTGGTGCAGCCGGAGTTCGCCACCCCGGACCCGTGACGGGTCGCCGTCAGCAAGTAGCCTGTCCGCGCGAGCGACCCAGATCGCTCGATCCCTGAGCAGCCCCCCGGCGATGGAGGAAGCAGTTGTACCCCGAGGACCTGAAGTACACCGCCGAGCACGAGTGGGTGCGCACGCCGGGCGAGCACGACGGCTCGGTGCGCGTGGGGATCACCGAGTACGCCCAGGACGCCCTGGGGGACATCGTCTACGTCTCCCTTCCCGAGCTGGGCGACTCGGTCGAGGCCGGCAGCACCTGCGGTGAGCTGGAGTCGACCAAGTCGGTCAGCGACATCTACGCGCCGGTGACCGGAGAGGTGGTCGCGCGCAACGAGACGCTGGACGCGACTCCCGAGCTGGTGAACTCCGATCCGTACGGCGCGGGGTGGCTCTTCGAGGTGGTGCCCTCGGACGGCTCGCCCAGTGCCGCGGTCGACGCGCTGATGCCGGCCGAGACCTACACGGCCTCGCTGGAAGGCTGAGCCACGCACCACCGCTGCTGGTAGGTTCGCAACAACCGTCAACCTCAGCCCGGTAGTGAGGGTTTGCCCCGTCGCAGACCCCTCCCGCCCCTATCTTGTGTCTGGAGAGCCCGATGCCGTTCTGCACCGCCTGTGGCCGACAGAACCCGGACGACGCTCGGTTCTGCGCCCAGTGCGGCACCCGGCTCGTCAGCGTCGGTGACGCCGGGTCGAGTGCCGGGGCATCCCCGGCCGAGCCGACCGGGGAGTCCACCGCCACGATTCAGATCGGCGTGGGCGCCGACAAGGTGGAGACCTCCGACCGCCAGCTCAACGCCGTCGACGCGGCCGCCGTCGACGCCCTGCCTGCGGGGCATGCGTTGCTCGTGGTGCAGAAGGGGCCCGGTGCGGGGAGCCGCTTCCTGCTCGACGCCGACGTGGTCAACGCCGGTCGTCACCCGGAGAGCGAGATCTTCCTCGACGACGTCACCGTGTCGCGTCAGCACGCGGCCTTCCGGCGCGACGGCGACTCCTTCACCGTCAGCGACGCCGGCAGCCTGAACGGGACCTACGTCAACCGCGATCGGATCGAGACGGTGCGGCTCAAGGACAGCGACGAGGTACAGATCGGCAAGTACCGGTTGGTGTTCTTCTCCGGGCACGACGCCCGGTTCTCCTGACGGTCGAGGCGATGGCGACCGCACTCCCCGGAGGCGCCGACGAGGGTCAGTCACGCTCGTCGGGCCAGCTCCTCACCATCGGCCAGGTCCTGGACCGGCTGCGCCCGGACTTCGACTCCATCACGATCCCGAAGATCCGCTTCCTCGAGGACAAGGGACTGATCAAGCCCGAGCGGACGGCGGCCGGCTACCGCAAGTTCTCCACCGAGGACGTCGATCGGTTGCGCTACGTCCTGACGATGCAGCGTGACCACTACCTGCCCCTGCGGGTGATCGGTGAGCACCTCGACGCACTGGACCGCGGTCTCGAGCCGCCGCCGATCGAGCCCGTGGTGCCCACGGTGCCGACCGTCGTGCTGAGCTCCGACGGACTGCCGAGCCCGGAGTCCTTCGCCCGGCGGGACAATGTGCGGCTCTCGCGCAAGGAGCTGATCAAGATCGCCGGCATCGACGAGGAGCTGTTGGCCTCGCTCGAGCAGTTCGGACTGGTCGCCTCCCGCAGCGGGACCGGTCATTTCGACACCGATGCCCTGGTGATCGCCCAGACGGCACGGGAGCTCTCGGACTTCGGTCTCGAACCCCGCCACCTGCGTGCCTTCCGGGCTGCGGCGGACCGCGAGGTGGGTCTCGTGGAGCAGGTGGTGGCCCCGCTGGCGCGGGGTCGCGACGCGGCCGCGGGGGCGCGTGCCGAGGATGCGATGAGCCAGATCGCGGCACTGTCGGTGCGCCTGCACGCCACGCTCGTCAAGGCCGGTCTGCGACGCCGCTGATCGACGGCCAGGCACCCCCCTCGCCCTGCCACGCGCACTTGGCGCGGGGGTAGGGTGAGCGTGTGCGCGAAGTCGATGTCATGGGAGTCAGGGTCGAGATGCCTTCCAACCAGCCCATCGTGCTGCTGCGCGAGGTCACGGGGGAGCGCTACCTGCCGATCTGGATCGGTGCCGTGGAGGCGACCGCGATCGCCTTCGCCCAGCAGGGCGTCGTACCGCCCCGACCGCTCACCCACGACCTGATGAAGGACGTGCTCGAGGCGACCGGCAACCCGCTGACCGAGGTGCGGATCACCGACGTCAAGGATGGCGTGTTCTTCGCGTTGCTCGTCTTCGACTCCGGCGTCGAGGTCAGCGCGCGGCCCTCGGACTCCATCGCCCTGGCGTTGCGCACCGGCACCCGGATCGTGTGCGACGAGGACGTGCTCGACGAGGCCGGCCTGGCGGTGCCGGCCGAGCAGGAGGACGAGGTCGAGAAGTTCCGTGAGTTCCTGGACCACGTGACTCCCGAGGACTTCGACGCCGAGCCCTGAGGGACGGCGCGCTCACCCTCAACCTGAGGTTGAGGGTTTGCGACACGCCGGGCGTGGCCTTTGACCGACCCGGTGTCACGTCGTACCTTGAACTGTCTTCGTTGTAACTCCACGCGTGTGGTTGGTCCCCGGGACTCGCCGAGCGTCACCCTTCCCGGAGCTACGTCGTACGAAGTAGACCCCCACGGAGGACCGTGTGAACGAGCAGAACCAGCCGGAGCCCAGCGTCGCCCACGAGCGCGCCGAGGCGTCTGCCGACGAGCAGGGGCTGTTGTTCACCGACGACGTCTCGCCGCTGCCCAGCGACGTCGGTTACCGCGGTCCCACCGCCTGCAACGCCGCCGGGATCACCTACCGTCAGCTCGACTACTGGGCCCGCACCGGTCTGATCGAGCCCACCGTGCGCGGCGCCAAGGGTTCGGGCTCGCAGCGGCTGTACTCGTTCCGCGACATCTTGATCCTCAAGATCATCAAGCGCCTGCTCGACGCAGGCGTCTCCCTGCAGCAGATCCGCACCGCGGTCACCCACCTGCGGGAGCGTGGCACCGACGACCTGACGCGGGTGACGTTGATGAGCGACGGCGCCTCGGTCTACGAGTGCACCTCCAACGACGAGGTCATCGATCTGCTCCAGGGTGGCCAGGGAGTTTTCGGAATCGCCATCGGCGGCGTGTGGCGCGAGATCGAAGGCACCCTCGCGGAGCTGCCCAGCGAGCGCGCCGATGAGCCTGCCGCCGCGATCTCCGCGGCCGACGAGCTGGCTGCGCGCCGCGAGGCCCGCAAGATCAGCTGAGTCCCGCCCGCTTCAGCGACCCCGTCCGCGTCGTGGCCCTCGAGGCCGCGGCGCGGTCGTCATCTCGGGGGGCTGGTAGGTTCTGAACCGCTGATGATCCCGCGCGGGAGAGTCTTCGAGCACCAGCACCACCAGCGAAGCGCCGAAGGGGCAATTCCTCCCCGGAACCTCTCAGGCACCCGGACCGCGCGGAGCAGGCACCTGTGAAGCCCGTCGTGAGCGCTGCGACGAGTGACAGAGGGGGAGGGCACCGACCGACTGCGATCCGTAGCGTCTAGGAGCCCCACCCGTGCCCCAGCCCGACATCTCGCCCCCCGTCTTCGCCGACCGACACATCGGGCTGCGCCCCGACGACGTCGCCACGATGCTCGCCACCCTCGGCTACGACAGCCTCGATGAGCTGATGAGCGCCGCAGTGCCCGGGGGGATCCGCAGCGGCGCGGCGCTGGCTCTCCCCGAGCCTCTGAGCGAGGAGGAGACGGCGCGGGTGCTGCGGGAGATCGCGGCCTGCAACCGGCCGGGAGAGGCGATGATCGGTCTCGGCTACCACGCCACGATCACTCCGCCCGTCGTACGACGCAACGTGCTCGAGGACCCGAGCTGGTACACCGCCTACACGCCCTACCAGCCGGAGATCTCGCAGGGTCGTCTCGAGGCGCTGCTCAACTTCCAGACCGTCATCGGCGACCTCACCGGCCTGCCGACCGCCAACGCCTCGCTCCTCGACGAGGGCACCGCGGCCGCGGAGGCGATGACGCTCGTACGCCGTGGCAACCGGAAGGCGGCCGGTCCGTTCGTGGTCGACGCCGACGCCCTGCCGCAGACGATCGACGTCGTGCGGACTCGCGCCGAGGCCATGGGCATCGACGTCGTGGTGGCCGACCTCTCCGAGGGGCTGCCCGCGGGAGAGCTGTCCGGGCTGCTCGTGCAGTACCCCGGAGCCTCGGGGCGGATCCTCGACCCGCGTCGACTGATCGAGGCCGCCCACGAGCGCAACGCGCTCGCGGTCGTGGCCGCGGACCTGCTTGCGCTCACCCTGCTGGAGGCGCCCGGCACGCTGGGCGCCGACGTCGTGGTCGGCTCGTCGCAGCGTTTCGGCGTGCCCCTGTTCTACGGCGGCCCGCACGCCGGCTTCATGGCCGTCGCCGCCGGCCTCGAGCGGCACCTGCCCGGTCGCCTCGTCGGGGTCTCCGTCGACGCCGAGGGCCGACCCGCCTACCGGCTCGCCCTGCAGACGCGCGAGCAGCACATCCGGCGCGACAAGGCGACATCCAACATCTGCACCGCCCAGGTGCTGCTGGCCGTCGTGGCCTCGATGTACGCCGTCTACCACGGTCCCGAGGGCCTGCGAGCGATCGCTCGTCGCACCCACGAGCTCGCCGCCCGGGCGGCGGCCTCGCTGTCCGCGGCGGGGCACGAGGTGCTGACCACGGCCTTCTTCGACACCTTCAGCGTCTCGGTGCCGGGTCGGGCCCAGGACATCGTGACGTCCGCCCGAGCCGAGGGACTGCAGCTGCGCCTCGTCGACGAGGACACCGTCGGTCTGTCCTTCTCGGAGGTCAGCGGACCGAGCACCCTCGCGGCCCTGCACCGCGCCTTCGCCATCGCCCCGAGGGAGGTCGCGCCCGTCCCCGCCCTGCCGCAGGGCCTGGTGCGCACGACCGACTTCCTGACCCACGAGGTGTTCTCGAGCCACCACAGCGAGACTCAGATGCTGCGCTACCTCCGTCGGCTCTCGGCCCGCGACTACGCGCTGGACCGGGGCATGATCCCGCTCGGCTCCTGCACCATGAAGCTCAACGCCACCACGGAGATGGAGCCGGTCTCCCTGCCGGGCTTCGCCGACCTGCACCCCTTCGTGCCGGCCGAGGATGCCCTCGGCTACCGACGCCTCGTCGACGAGCTGGAGGGCTGGCTGGCCGAGGTGACCGGCTACGACCGCGTGTCGATCCAGCCCAACGCCGGGTCGCAGGGTGAGCTCGCCGGACTGCTGGCGATCCGGGGCTACCACCACTCGCGAGGTGACCAGCAGCGCGACGTCTGCCTGATCCCGAGCTCGGCACACGGCACCAACGCCGCCTCGGCGGTGATGGCGGGGATGAAGGTCGTCGTCGTGAAGTCGGGTGACGACGGCACCGTCGACCTCTCCGACCTGCACCAGCAGTGCGAGAAGCACGCCGAGACGCTCGCCGCGATCATGGTGACCTACCCGTCCACGCACGGCGCCTACGAGGACACCATCGGCGACCTGTGCGACCTCGTGCACCGCCACGGCGGCCAGGTCTACGTCGACGGTGCCAACCTCAACGCCCTGCTGGGCTACGCCAAGCCCGGCGACTTCGGTGGGGACGTGTCCCACCTCAACCTGCACAAGACCTTCTGCATCCCGCACGGTGGCGGCGGCCCCGGCGTCGGTCCGGTGGCGGTGCTCGAGCACCTGGCCCCGTTCCTGCCCTCCCACGCCCAGCACCCCGAGCCCGCCAAGCGCGAGGGGATCGGACCCATCAGCGCGGCGCCGTACGGCTCTGCCGGCATCCTGCCGATCTCCTGGGCCTACGTCCGCCTGATGGGAGCCGAAGGGCTGACCCGCGCCACGGCGAGCGCGGTGCTGTCGGCCAACTACGTCGCCAAGCGGCTGGCCGACCACTTCCCGGTGCTCTACCAGGGCCACGGCGGACTGGTCGCCCACGAGTGCATCCTCGACGTCCGCGGACTGACCAAGGACTCCGGCGTCACCGTCGACGACGTCGCGAAGCGACTGATCGACTACGGCTTCCACGCCCCGACGATGTCCTTCCCGGTGGCCGGCACCCTGATGGTCGAGCCCACCGAGTCCGAGGACCTGGTCGAGATCGACCGCTTCTGCGACGCGATGATCTCCATCCGCGAGGAGATCGACCGGGTCGCAGCCGGCGAGTGGCCCGCGGATGCCTCTCCGTTGCGTGGGGCGCCGCACACGTCGCGGGCGCTGGTGGGGGAGTGGGAGCGTGGCTACTCCCGCGAGCTCGCGGTGTTCCCGACCGGGATCGACCCGGACAAGTACTGGCCGCCGGTCGCGCGCGTCGACCAGGCCTACGGCGATCGCAACCTCGTGTGCGCCTGCCCTCCCCCCGAGGCGTTCGCCGAATGAGCCCTGGGTGAGTCGACGATGAACGCCGACCTCGAGTCCCGGTTGCTTCGCCTGCAGGTCGCCGGCCGGCTCCCGTCGATCGTCGGGGCCCGCGTGCTGGACGGGCGGATCGTGGACCAGGCGGGGGTCGGTGCCGACCCTGAGACCGCCTACCGGATCGGCTCCATCACCAAGACGCTCACTGCGGTGCTCGTGCTGCAGCTGCGCGACGCTGGACGGCTCTCGTTGGCCGATCCTGTCGGCAGCCACCTCCCGGGCACGCCGTACGGGGAGGTCTCGATCGCCGACCTGCTGGGCCACACCGGCGGTCTCCAGAGCGAGCCGGCCGGGCCGTGGTGGGAGCGCTCCGAGGGCGGCTCGTTCGCCGACCTGCAGGCGGTCAACGACGGCACCGGTGCGGTGGCGGCGCCTGGGTCGTGGTTCCACTACTCGAACCTGGGCTACGCCCTCCTCGGCGAGGTCGTCGCGCGAGCCCACGGCACCAGCTGGTGGTCGACGGTGGAGGACCGGTTGCTGTCGCCGCTCGGCATGGAGCGCACGACGTACGCGCCCGTGACGCCCCACGCGCAGGGCTACAGCGTCGAGCACTTCACCGGCCGACTCACGCCCGAGCCCCTCACCGACACCGGTGGCATGGCCCCCGCCGGGCAGGCCTGGAGCACGCTGGCCGACCTCGCCCGGTGGTCCCGCGTGCTCGCGGGTCGTTGCCCCGACGTCCTGGCGCCCGGCACGGCCGCCGAGATGGCCACCGAGCGCCAGGGCTCCGGCTACGGCCTGGGGCTGCGCCTGGTGCAGGTGGCCGGTCGACCCTGGTGCGGACACACCGGCTCGATGCCCGGCTTCCTGGCCAGCCTGTTCGTCGACCCCGAGCGCGCCGACGCCACCGTGGTGCTGAGCAATGCCACGACGGGTCTCGCCTGCGAGACGGTGCCCACGGCGTTGCTGAGCCAGCCTGCTCCCGCGGCTCCCAGCTCACCGTGGCAGCCGACGACGGAGCTGCCGTCGGAGGCTGTCGGTGCCGTGGGACTGTGGTTCTGGGGCAACACGGCGATCGAGCACCGCTGGCACGACGGCGGCCTGGAGCAGCGGCCCCTGCAGGGTGGAGGGCAGGGCAGCCGCTTCGAGGTGCAGGGTGGCCGGCTGGTCGGGGTGCGCGGCTACCACCGCGGTGAGGTCCTGACCGTGCATCCCACCCACCTGGAGTGCGCCACCTTCATCCACACCCGGGTCCCCTACGACCCCGCGGCGCCGATCCCCGGGAGGTGAGGCGTCACTGCTCCTCGCCGGTCGCGTCGGTCCTGGTGACCGTGAGGTCGTAGAAGAAGGCCGGGTCACAGATGAGCTGGAAGTTCACCTTGCGGTAGAGCAGCCCCAGGTCGGACCTGACCTGGCGGTGGGTGCCGTCCACGGTGATGAGCTCACCACCGTCGTCGTACTCCTCGTGCACCGGAGTACGGCGCTGTCGCGGCCCAGGTCACCGACCACGAGCGCTCGTTGGCCGCGGATCCTGACCGTCGATCGCACGTCGCCCTTGACGATCAGGTCGTCGGGGTGGGCGATCGCCGTCCGACGGGCGGTGTCGTCGAGCGTGACGACGAGCTCGTTGCCGTGGCGATTGTTCTCGTAGAGCGTGACGCGGGCCTCGCGGTGGTCGTGGTCGTGGCCCAGAGGGATTCCCTGGCACTCGAGGACGTAGCCGCGCTCCCTCGTCGAGTCGGGCCGGGTGTCGTCAGCGGTGGCGGGCGCGGTGGCCCCGGCGATGCCGGCGAGCAGGGCTGCCCCGGCCACGGTGGTGGCCACGTGCGAGGGGCGGATCGTGCGGTGCATGGTCGTGGTGCTCCTTCGACTGGGTGTGTCCCGGTCCCGGGTCGGGACCGACACGACCTAGACGCGGTCGAGGTCGTCCCGGTTGCACCGCGTGCCTGGGTGGACCAGACCGCCGCGAGGCTAGGTACGCCTCGTGCCCTTCTTCTTCCGCTTCTTCTTGATCTTGTCGACGGTGCCGTCCCCCGCGACGATCACCGCGTCCCCGTCGAGGAGGAAGGCGGTCCAGAAGACGCGCTTGCGCTGGACCTTGATCCGGATCCTCGAGTCAGCAGGGACCACCCGACTGCCGTCGACGATGTTGGTGCGGTTGCTGCCCCAGACGACCATCAGGTCGACGTCGTTGCGGTTGGCGGCGGTGATCCGGGCCCGGCGCTTCTTGTGCTTGCGGACCTGGGGGGACTGCAGCCGGGTGATGTCGAGCGCCACCGTCGTGGTGTCGCGACGCTCGCCCTGGCAGGCGTCGTAGGTGAAGGCGACCACGCCGTCGGCGTTGCGGTTGGTCTCGATGAAGATCCTGGACGGGTCGTCGCGGTCGATCTCGGCGTAGAGCACCCGCTGGGTGGCCTCGTCGACGTCGACCCCGCACAGGGTCAGGTCGCCGGAGCTGAGGAAGGTCACCTCGTCGTTGGCGAGGACGTCGAGGACGTACTCCCCGGAGGCGTAGACGCTGTAGACGTCGCTGTTGGCGACCGGGCGCTGCTGCGGCTCGGCCTGGGCCGGGGCCGGTGAGAGCGTCAGGCCGGCGCCGACGAGGCCGGCGAGCACACCGGTCAGGACGCGCGGTCGAGCGAGGACGGGCACGACGAGGACTCCGGGAATCTGCGGGGATGCGGGGGAGAGGCTGGACGCCACCAGCGCCGAGACCGCGCAGGCGTCGACGCGACTCTATGTCACAGGGCCTGGGACACGCTGGACATGTTGAAATCCGGAACCCGCAGCGCCGGCGTCGCGGTCCGGGAGAAGTAGTCGTCCCCCCACTCCCGGCTGAAGCTCGGCGCCGTGGTCGAGGCGTGGCTGAAGCGGCGGAGCAGGTCGATCGGGCTCTCGTTGAAGCGGAAGTTGTTGACCGCGCCGGTGATCTCACCGTCCTCGACCAGGTAGACCCCGTCGCGGGTCAGCCCGGTGAGCAGCAGCGACTGCGGGTCGACCTCGCGGATGTACCACAGGCAGGTGAGCAGGAGGCCGCGCTCCGTGCCGGCGACCAGGTCGTCGAGGGAGGACGTGGCGCCGTCTACCTCGAGGACGAGGTTGTCCACGGCCGGCGTGACCGGCTGCTGGGTGAGCGCGGCCGAGTGACGGGTCTGCAGCAGGGAGCGCAGCTCGCCGTTGCGGATCCAGTCGGTGCGCGCGAGCGGGAGGCCGTTGTCGAAGACGGATGCGTCGTTGCTCGAGGACGAGGCGAGAGCGAACGGCGCGCACTGGAGGCCGGCGTACGACGGGTCGGAGTACAGGTTGACCCCCGGTGCGGTGAGGGTCTCGCCGATCCGGGTGCCACCACCGCGACGGCTGTAGACCGACTGCCCGTCGTGGGCATCGCGCGCCCCGGCGTACCAGTAGGCGTCGATCATCAGGTCGGCAACGGCCGAGGGCGGGAGGATCGTGTCGTAGCGTCCGGCGGGCAGGTCGACGCGGCGCTCTCCCCAGCTCAGGCGGGTCGCGACGGCCTCGTCCATGGCGAGCGCGTCGACGTCGGCGAAGTCCCGGGTGGCTCCGCCGACCCAGGCGCTGTTGGTCAGGGCGGTGTTCTTCGCCGTGCACCCGTAGTGACCGGTCGGCTGGACGTGGCGCAGGCGCAGCCCGGAGGTCGAGCCGACGTAGGTCGTGGTCATCTCGTGGTTGACGAACCCGTAGAGGATCCGTCCGGCGGAGCCGGCGCGTCCGAAGGCCTCGCCGAGGGCGGGCGCGAAGGAGGCGTAGACGCCGATGTCGGTGGGGACGGGCGCCTCGTCCCAGTCGTCGGCACTCGGGACGTCGTCGACGAGGGGGTGCGCGTCCTCGGCGGGCGCGCCCGCGCGTGCCGCGGCGTCGGCCGCCTCGACGAGAGCGGTCACCTGGGCCTGGTCGCTGGCGCTGCCGGTGACCGAACCGGTGGCCACGCCCCCCTCGACGTCGACGAAGGAGATGATCGTGACCGAGACGCCGTGCATCACGCCGTTGGTGGTCAGCGTGTTGTTGGCCCAGCGCAGGTTGGCGCTGGTCTGGTCGCGCACGATCGCGATGCAGTCGTCGGAGGTCGACGTCGACACCGCGTGCTCGACGAGGGACTGGGGGACCAGTGCCGTGTGCTGGGAGGTCATGCGCTGCCTTCCTCGAGGGTGTTGAGGATGCGGACGTCGCGAAAGAGCGAGGTCGGACAGCCGTGACTGACGGCGGCGACCTGGCCGGGCTGAGCCTTGCCGCAGTTGAAGGCTCCGCCCAGCTCCCAGGTGTCGGGCCCGCCGACGGCCTCCATCGAGCGCCAGAAGTCGGTCGTGGTGGCCTGGTAGGCGACGTCGCGCACCTGGCCGACGAGCTCGCCGTTCGTGATCTTGTAGAAGCGCTGGCCGGTGAACTGGAAGTTGAAGCGCTGCATGTCGATCGACCAGGACTTGTCCCCGACGACGTACAGGCCGTCGTCGACGCGTCCGATCAGGTCCTCCGTGCTCGGGCCCCCGTCTGGCGCGGTGGACGGCTGGAGGGAGACGTTGGCCATCCGCTGGATGGGGATGTGACCGGGTGAGTCGGCGTAGGCGCAACCGTTGGAACGCCCGTTGCCGTCGAGCTGGTTGAGCTCGGGCAGCATCACGCCCATCGGCCGGTCGAGCTGGTAGCCGACGAACAACCCGTCCCTGACGATGTCCCACGACTGCGTCTGCACGCCCTCGTCGTCGAAGCCGACCGTGGCCAGTCCGTGCTCGACGGTCCGGTCACCGGTGACGTGCATGACGGGTGAACCGTACTGGAGGTTGCCGAGCAGGTCGGGAGTCGCGAACGACGTGCCGGCGTAGTTGGCCTCGTAGCCCAGGGCCCGGTCGAGCTCGGTGGCGTGCCCGATCGACTCGTGGATCGTCAGCCAAAGGTTGCTGGGGTGGATCACGAGGTCGTAGGTGCCGGCGACGACGCTGGGGGACGTGAGCTTCTCGGCGAGCAGCTCGGGGACCTGCTCGATCTCCGCGTCCCAGTCATGGATGCCGCCCTCGGCAGGGCCGCGGAGGTACTCCCACCCGCGACCCACGGGCGGCGCGATGCTGGCCATCGAGTCGAACGTGTCGGCGCCGGCACCCATCGCCTCGAAGCCCGGCATCATCCGGACGCGCTGCTGCGTGGTCGTGGTGCCCGCGAGGTCGGTGTAGTACTTGTTCTCCTGGACCTGCTCGCAGAAGGCACGGGCGTGGTCGACGGCCGCGCCCCTGCGCAGCCGCTGGGTCCAGTCGATCAGCAGGGCTGCCTTCTCAGCCACCGGGACCTGGAGCGGGTTGATCTCGTAGGCGCTCACCCAGGTGACGTCGTCGTAGACCGGTTCGCCGGCGATCTCCACCGGGGTGCTGGTCATGTCGGCGGCGACGGTCGCGACCGCGACGGCCGTCTCGGCGACGCGCACAGCCTCCTCGGGTGTCAGGACCACCCCGGAGGCGAATCCCCACGACCCGCGATGGATGACGCGCACGGCGAAGCCGAGGTCCTCGGTGTCGGAGGCGTTCTGCAGGACCCCGTCGCGCACCGAGAGGCTCTGGTAGCGGACCCGCTCGAAGCGGAAGTCGGCGTGGGACACCCCGAGCGCGCGCGCCCGGGACAGGGCGGCGTCCCCGAGGGCGCGGTAGGGCAGGTCGACGAAGGTGGGATCGAGTCCACTCATGCCGCGAACCTACCCTGGCTCACCCCTGGGCGGCGGGGAGGCCGAGGAGGAGGTTCTCGACGACCTCGGCGAGCGCCGGATGAATCCAGTACTGACCGCGGGCGACCTCGTGGGCAGGCTGCTCGAAGCTCATGGCCTGGATGATCGGCTGGATCAGGTTCGAGGCCTGCGGGCCGAGGAAGTGAGCGCCCAGGATCAGTCCGGTCTCGGGGTCGGCCAGCAGCTTGGCGAAGCTGGTGGTGTCCTCCATCGCCCAGCCGTACGCCGTGTCGCCGTACCGCTGGCGGCTGACGACGTGGAGGACGCCCTGCACGAGCGCGTCGCGCTCGGTGAGACCGACGCTGGCCACCTGCGGGGAGGAGAACACGGCGCTGGGCACGGCCGTGCGACGTGAGGTGATCAGGTCGTCGGGGTGGAGCAGGTTGTGCTGGACGACCCGCGCCTCGTGGTTGGCGACGTGCTTGAGCTGGAAGGAGTTGGCGACGTCGCCCAGGGCCCACACGCCCGGGGCGCTCGTGCGCTGGTGCGTGTCGACGACGATCGTGCCGGAGACCCCGAGGTCGATGCCGGCGGCCTGGAGCCCGAGGTCGTCGGAGTTGGGCACGCGGCCGGTCGCCACGAGGACGACGTCGACGTCGACGGTGGTGGCATCGGTCAGGTGCGCACGCACCGCGCCTCCTGCGCCACCGAGGGACTCGAGACGGCCCACCTCGGTGTCGAGGCGGACGTCCCAGCGCTGCTCGGCGGCGGCGGTGAAGGCCGCGGAGATGTCGTCGTCCTCGGCGCGCAGCAGCGCGCCGGAACGGTTGGCCAGGGTGACGGTGCTGCCGAACGCGCCGAACACGTGGGCGAACTCGGCGGCCACGAAGCCGCCACCGATGATCAGGATTCGCTCGGGCAGGATGTCGAGGCGCATCACGGTGTCACTGGTGTGCACCTGGGACGGGTCGAGCTCGGCGAGACCGTCGATCGGCGGCACGGTCGCCCGTGACCCGGTGGCGACCACGACCTGGTCGGCTGTGATGGTGACGCCCGTGCCGGTGTCGATGGTGCGATCGGCGACGAAGCGGGCGTGAGCCTCGAAGAGCGTGACGTTGGCGTTGCCCTCGGCGCGCCAGAGCCGACCTCCTGCTGAGATCGGGTCGATGCGCCCGAAGACCCGGTCGCGGATCTCGGGCCAGCGGACGCGGTCGAGGTGCGCTTCGACGCCGAGCCGGTCACCGTGACCGGTGGCGAGCGCGAGATCGGCCGGGTAGACGAACATCTTCGTGGGGATGCACCCCACGTTGAGGCAGGTGCCTCCGAAGACGCCCTTCTCGAGCAGGGCGACCCGCTGGTCGGCGAAGCGGTCGTCCGCGATCGAGTTGCCCGAACCACTGCCGATGATCGCCAGGTCGTAGTGCGTGTCAGCTGGGGAGGTCACGTGGCCCATCGTGCCGCAGGCGCACGGAGGACCCGTCCCGGGCCTTCGTGACGACCAGCTGGGTGGGGATCCGGTCGCGCATCTCGGCGACGTGGCTGACCACGCCCACGACCCGACCGCCGTCGCGCAGCGAGTCGAGGGTGTCCATCACGTCGTCGAGGGTGTCGGCGTCCAGGGAGCCGAAGCCCTCGTCGACGAAGAGGGTGTCCAGCGAGGCGCCGCCGCTCTCGTGCGCGACCACGTCGGAGAGGCCCAGCGCGAGGGCCAGGGAGACCACGAACGTCTCCCCGCCGGACAACGTCGCCGGGTCGCGGGTCTCGCCCGACCAGTCGTCGCGCACCAGGAGGCTGAGCCCCCCGCGCGTCTCGCCGGCGCCGCGGTGCCCGGTGTGCTCCAGGGAGTAGCGCTGGTCGCTCATCGTCGCCAGCCGCTCGTTGGCGGCGTCGACGACCTGGCTGAGCCGGTAGGCCAGGACGTAGGCGGAGAGCCGCATGCGGAGCTGGTTGTCGGCGGACTTCCCCTCCACGAACGACGACAGACGTGAGGTCAGCGCGAGGTCCTCGCGCAGCGGGACCCAGGGCGTCACCCGTTCCTCGAGGTCGCCCACCAGACCGGCGAGACGCCGCTCGCGGCCCATCGCCACCCGCAGCGCGGCCCCGGCGTCGTCGCGGCGGCCGAGGGCGGCGACGTGGTCGCGGACCAGGTCGTCGAGCGGCGCGACCTCGACCTCCCGGTCGACGGCCGCCTCCGGCTCGGCGAGGACCTCGGTCACCGCCGCCAGACGGCGTCGGTGGGTCTCGACGGACTCCTCGAGCTCGCAGACCAAGCGCGCGGGACGGGCGTGGGACAGCGCCTGCGCCACGTCGTCGAAGCCGACGTCGCGTGCTGCCGCCAAGGCCGACTGCTCCGCGTCGACGAGCTCACGCTCCGCGGCGCAGACCTCTGCCCGGTGAGCGAGCGCGGTGCGGCCCAACGTGGCTGTCCGCTCGTGGTGGTGCACCAGGGCTGCGAGATCGTGGAGCCCCGTGCCGTCCAGCACCGCGGAGATCTCGGAGTCCCAGGTGTCCAGCTCGGCGACCAGTGCGACCTCGCGTGATTGCGCGCGGGCCTGCTCGGTGCTCAGCTGCGCGAGGCGTTCGCCCAGCAGGGCTGCGGCCCGCTCGGCCTCGTCGAGCGCCTTCTCCCGGGCACCCAGCCGTTGCGCCGCCGCGCGGTCCGCGTCCAGCTCCTCGCGCTGGGCCGCGAGCTGCAGCTCCAGGTCGGGCATCGTGGCGTCTCCGGCTCGGGCGCTCGCAGCGGTCAGCGAGGCCTCCACCTCGCGGACCTGTGCGTCGAAGGCGGTCTCCACCACGGCGGCGTCGTCCGCGGCGGCGCGGGCAGCCTTCTCTGCGGCCGCGTCCGGCGCCCCCGGTGCGGCCGATGCCTTGGCGGGATGGACGCCCGAGCCGCACACCGGACAGCTGCAGCCGCTGGCCAGGGCGCCGGCGAGCTCGGCAGCCATGCCCTCGACCCGCGCCTGTTGCAGCGAGATGAGGTCCTCCCTGAGCCCCAGGGCGACCTCGCGCGCCGCGAGCCACTCCTGGCGGGCCGCGGCCAGCGCGGGGGTGAGCCTGCGTACGGCGGTGTGCGCCTCCATCCGCGCTGTCAGCGACACGATCGCCTCGGTGCGCCCGGGGAGGCGCGCCTGCGCTGCGCGCGCCTCGGTGACGGCGCTGCGCAGGTCGGCGATCCTCGCGGGGATCTCGGCCTGCTCGACCCGGATGGCCGCCAGGTCGGTGGTGAGCGTCGCGATGTCGTCGCGGGTCCGGTCGAGCTCGTCCCGCGCGCGGTCCTGCCGGGCGGCTCGCGGAAGCAGCGCGCGGGCCCGTGCGGCAGCATCGCCGGCCTGGTCGACGGCTTCCTGAAGCTCGCTGTCGCTCGGGTCACTCGCGAGCCCGAGGTGGACCCTGAGCGCAGCGGCCGCCCGGTCGCAGAGGTCGCGGGACGAGTCGGCGGCGGCGGCGCGGCTCTCCGCATGGCGCAGGAGGGGTACGACGCTTGCAGCACGCCGCGCGGCGGCGAGGGTCTCGACCGCCTCGGTGTGGGCCGCGGCCCGCGCATCGAGCCGGGCGAGCTCGGCGCGCGCGGCGTCGTAGCGCTCGCGCCGAGCCGCGATCCTGCGGGCGTCCTCGACCGTCGAGCGGGCCACCTCCTCGTCGGTCGCAGCCTGCCGGGCGGCGGTCGCACGCAGTGCCGTCGTCTCGGCAGCCACCACGTGCAGGTGCTCGGCCCAGCCGTTCAGGACGTCGGCATCGGCGGCCGGTCCCAGGTCCTGGATGTCCCAGTCGTCGGGGAGCGGCGTGGCGGCGGCCTCACTGACCCGGCTCACGACCTCGGCCACGGCGCGGTGCTGCTGGGCGTCCGCCCGGGAGAGCTCGAGGCGTCGCTCCCGCAGCCAGCGCTCCACCTCCGCGAACCGGCCCGTGCGGAAGAGTCGCTGCAAGAGCTGGTGTCGCTCGTCCGAGCCGGCCCGCAGGAACGTCTGGAAACGGCCCTGCGGGAGGAGCGCGACCTGGGTGAACTGGGTGAGGCTCATCCCGACGAGGCGACCCACCAGGTCACCGGTCTCGTCGACGCGGCTCGAGAGCGCCGACCACGCTCCGCCGCGCAGCTCCGACATCGTGACGCAGGCCTGCTGCCGGGTCGTGCCGGCGCCCCGGCGCTTGGGGCGATCCCACGCGGGGCTGCGCTCGATGCGGAAGCGGCGTTGGCCGAGCGTCACCTCCAGCCGCACGCGGGGGGCGACCGACGGCTCGGCCTGGTCGCAGCGCAGACGCTTGGCCGCGCTGCGGTCGCCGGGCACATCGCCGTACAGTGCGAAGCAGACCGCGTCGAGGACGCTCGTCTTGCCGGCACCCGTGGCACCGGAGAGCAGGAAGAGCCCGGCCTCGGACAGGGTGTCGAAGTCGACGCGTGTCGGACCGGCGAACGGGCCGAAGGCCTCCATCTCGAGCACGTGGAGCCTCACCCGGCCTCCTCGTCGCGGGGAGGGCGCTCGTCGTCGATCATCATGTCGCCGCCCTCCCGTCCGGTCTCGTCGGTGTCGCAGCAGGCGTCGACGGCTCGGTAGAGGACCTGCACCTCGCCGTCGGTGGGGTTCTCACCGCGCAGGTCGACCATGAAGTCGCGGGCGATCTCCCGGTCACTGCGCGTATAGGTGGCACCGGCCGTGGGGGCGCCCATGGTCGAGCGAGGGGAGTCGAAGCCCAGGATGAGGGTGTGAGGGAAGCGCTTGCGCAGCCGCTCCATCGCCGCCAGGGGGCGGACCTGGTCGGTGAGCGTGGCCTCGACCCACGAGCCTTCGTGCGCGGTGTGCGCGGGGTGGGTAAGCAGCGACTCGATGGTGCCCCGCAGGCGAGCCAGGGCCCGCGGGACCGGGGCCGCGACGAACTCGGCGACGACCGGTGCGCCGGGTGCGCCGAGGTCGACGATCCAGGAGCCCTTGCGGTGGTCGGTCTCGGAGAAGGAGTAGGCGAGCGGGGAACCGCTGTAGCGCAGGTGGTCGTCGAGGACGTGGGCGCCGTGCAGGTGCCCGAGCGCGGCGTAGTCGATGCCGTCGAAGAGCGTCGTGGAGACGCGGGAGACGCCGCCGACGCTGATGTCGCGCTCGGAGTCGCTGGGCATCGCCCCGGCGACGAACGCGTGGGCGAGCACCACCGACCGTGCACCGGGGCGCTGCGCCAGGTCGTCGCGGACACGATCCATGGCCGACGAGAGCGCAGCCTGGTGGGAGCGCTTCTCCAACCCCCATGGCTCCGCCACCGCGTGGGGATCGAGGTAGGGGATCCCGTGCACGGCCACCGGGCCGTGCTGGTCCTCCAGCAACACCGGGGTCCCGACCGACGAGGCGTTGGTGCGCAGGTGCACTCCGGCCGCGTCGATCAGCCGCGCCGAGAAGCCCAGGCGCTGAGCGGAGTCGTGGTTGCCGCTGGTCAGGACCACCGTGGCGCGCGAGTGCGCGAGGCGGACGAGTGCCTCGTCCGCCAGGCGCACGGCATCGACCGGCGGCAGCGCGCGGTCGTAGATGTCGCCGGCGACGACGACCAGGTCGATCCGCTCGGTCGCCACCACGTCGAGCAGGTGGTCGACGTAGGCGGCCTGGTGCTCGAGCATGTCCTCCCGGTGGAACGACCGACCCAGGTGCCAGTCGGAGGTATGGAGGATGCGCACCTCCAGCACGCTAGGTGCGTCCACCGACAACCCGGCGGACCCACGCCGAGACGGGGGCTGTGTCAGGCGTAACGGACCGTCCGGTCGGCCGCGGTGAAGCCGTAGAGCGCGAGGCCGCCGCGCCCGGCCAGCGAGACGGCGAGGCTCGTCGGCGCACCGACGGCGACCAGGCTGCCGGTCCCCACGGCGAGCGCCTTCTGCACCAGCTCGTAGCCGACCCGACCGCTCACGACCAGGCAGGCTCCGGCAGGGGAGTGCCCGGCGAGCAGGCGCGCCCCGGTGACCTTGTCGACGGCGTTGTGGCGTCCGACGTCCTCGCGGACGACGAGCAGCTCGCCCGCCGCGGTGACGAGCGCGGCGGCGTGCACCCCGCCGGTGCGGTCGAAGAGGCGCTGCCCTTCGCGCAGCACGGCCGGCAGTCGGCGTACGAGATCGGGGGAGGGCAGCTCGCCGGTCCAGCCGGGGACCCTCCTCGTCAGTGCCGCGTCGATGCTGTCCGTGCCGCACACCCCGCAGGCCGACGACCCGGCGGAGAGTGCGTCGTGCTGGTGAGGGACGTGGTCGGGTGCCGCGGCCAGGGTCACCGTCACGACGTTGAAGTCCTGCTCGGGGCTCAGCGCTGCGTCGGTGCAGTAGGCGACGCCGGTGATCCCACCCGCAGCGGGGACGAGTCCCTCGTGCGCCGCCCATCCCGCCGCCAGCTCGAAGTCGTGGCCGGGGGTCCGCATCGTCACCCACACGCGCCTGGCCGGAGCGCCGGGCCACTCCAGGCGCACCTCCAGCGGTTCCTCGGTGATCAGCCGGTCCTCGCGCTCGCTGGTGCGCTCGGCGCCGGACTCGGTGACGCGGACCCGGGCCGTGGGTCCGGGCCTGCGTGCTCGCTGGTCCACGGGAGTGGTCAGTGCTTCGGGTAGGCGGCACGCACGGCGAGCTTGCGCTCGGCTGCGTCGATCTGGTCGACCACCCGGCGTCGCACGGCGCCGGGCAGGGCGTCGTCGTCGACCAGGGGGCGCAGCAGGGCCAAGGAGGCCTCGTCGGCGTGCGACGCGGGGAAGTAGGCCTCCGCGACGACGGCCTGCATCCAGCCGCTGTGCACGTCGGCGATGCCGGCCAGGTCGGTCGTGTAGCGCTCGACGTAGGGCCGTGTGACGTCCTCGTGGCCGGCTCGCCACAGGCCTCGCCCGGCGGCCTCCAGCTCGTAGTTGGCCACCGAGACCGCACCGGTGAACCGCGCCCAGGCCCAGGCCTTGGCCTCGGGCGTGGGCAACGAGGCCACGGCGCGGCTGTGCATCACCTGGGTGAAGACGGTCGTCTCGTCGGCCAGGGCGGCGTCGAGCGTCGCCTGGTCGGTGTCGCCGAGGACGGCGAGCTGCGTGAGGAGACGCCAGCGCAGGTCGACGTCCAGGTCGATGCCATCGGGGAGGTCGGAGGCGGCGAGCCATCCGTGGAGTCGATCCAGCTCCTCGGTGGTGCTGACCACCCAGCGGAACGACGACAGCTGGAGCTCGTCGCCGGCCCGTGTCTCGGCGAGCCGACCCTGCGCCGCGGCGTGGATGCGGCCCAGCGAGCCCGGGGAGGCCGCGGGGAGCACCTCACCCATCACCCATGGCTTGGTCTGGCGCAGCGTGTCCTCGGTGTCCTCCACCGGAAGCCGAGCCTCGAGCAGGTCGACGACGGCGTCCGGGTCGATCCCCGCCACGGAGAATCCGCTCTTGAGGTTGTTCCAGATGGCGGCCTGCAGCCGGGTGTCGGTCACCTGGGGAAGGACGTCGACGAGGGCTCGGACCGTGGTGGCGTCCGGGACGTAGACGCCCCAGCTCTCCTCGCGCGGGTCGATGACCAGGGCGGTCCCCTGGTCCGCCCCGGCCAGGGTCTCGGCGGGCAGGCGGGTCTCGTCGCTCTTCACGTCGAGGGCCGTCTCGGCGCCGTCGGGCAGCCGCAGGACCGGGAGCCGGTGGGTGCGCTGGGCGGGGTGCTCGGCGGGGGAGCGGCGCTCGAGCACCGCCCGGTCCCGGTCGAGCCGGATGACGTCGGCGCCGGCGGTGCGCAGCCACTGGTCGGTGACGCCGGAGAGGTCGCCGGCTCCGGCGCGCTCCCAGCTGGCGAACAGGTCGTGCATCGTGGCGTTGCCGAACCGGTGTGCGGTGAAGTGGTCGATCGCGCCCGCGAAGAACACGTCGTCGCCCAGGCTGGTGGCGAGCTGCTTGAGGATGCTCGAGCCCTTGGCGTAGGAGATGCCGTCGAAGTTCTGGAGAGCCAGGAGCGCGTCCTCGGCACCGTTGCCGGCGACCGGGTGCGTGCTCGGCCTCTGGTCGGCGCCGAGGCCCCACTGGCGCCGCGACCAGGACACGTGCGTCCACGCGTCGTCGTACTGCGTGACGTCGGCGGTCACCCGGTTGCCCATGTACTCGGCGAAGGACTCGTTGAGCCACAGGTCGTCCCACCACTTCGGCGTCACGATGTTGCCGAACCACTGGTGGGCCATCTCGTGCGCCACCGTGGTGGCGCGCTGGATCCGCATGCCGCGCGTGACACGGGTGTCGAAGACGAGCTGGTCACGGAAGGTGACGCAGCCGGGGTTCTCCATCGCTCCTGCGTTGAACTCGGGCACGAACGCCTGGTGGTAGTCGCCGAACGGGTAGCGGATGCCGAAGAGCCGGTGGAACTCGTCGAAGCACCGACCGGTCATCTCGAACAGCTCGTCGGCGTCCGCGTCGAGAGCGTCGGCCAGGCTGGCCCGGCAGCTGAGCCCGAGCGGGATGCCGTCGTGCTCGGAGCTCAGCAGGTGGTAGGGACCCGCGACGAGGGTGACGAAGTACGTCGACAGCGGCTGCGTCGGGCCGAGCTGCCACTCGCCGTTCCCGCCCGTGGCGGGCGCGTTGCCGACGACGATCCAGTCCTCGGGTGCGCGCACGTGCCAGGTGTAGGGCGCCTTGAGGTCGGGCTGGTCGAAGCAGGCGAAGATCGTCGGCGCCGCGTCCATGAAGCTCATCCCGTAGACGTAGGCCTTGCCGTCGACCGGGTCGACGTGGCGGTGCAGGCCCTCCCCGTCGTTGCGGAACGGCATCGTGGCCTCGACGACGAGCACGTTGGTGCCACCCACCGTGTCCAGCGGGAAGCGTCCTCGGTCGAGGAGGTCCACGTCGAGAGACTCGTCGTTGAGGCGCACCGACGCGAGGTGGGTGGGCTTGAGGTCGACGAAGGTCGCGCCTCCCGCGCTCTCGAACGCGATCCGCGTCACCGACGTGAAGGTCTCCTCGCTCGACGCGAGGTCGACGCTCACGTCGTACGACGTCACCGCGAGGAGATCGAAGCGCTGCTGGGCCTCGGTCTGGCGCAGACTCAGGGGGCTCTGGGGACTGACGGGACTCTCAGGGGCACTCACCCCGCCACCCTAGGCGGGTGCGGTGCGGGTCACTTCGGTGAGGCGAAGTCCTGCACCCAGTAGTGGCCGTACGTCGAGTCGGCGTCGTAGGCGTAGCCGAACCCGACGTGCTTGTAGGAGCCCATCAGCGTCCGACAGTGGCCGGGGCTGGCCAGCCAGCCGAGCAGCACGCGCGGCACCTCGTCGTACCCGGCGGCGATGTTCTCGCCCCACCTCGACCATCGGTAGCCGGTCTTGTCGATCCGGTCGCCCGGACCGTTGCCCTTCGGGTCGTCGTGGGCGAACCAGTCCTTGCGGGCCATCTTCTTGGCGTACTTCCTGGCTGCCTTGTTCAGACGCTTGTTCCGCTTCACCGCGGGGACCGCCGGCATCAGCCTCTTGCCGCACTTCTGGGGGAGAGCACGGACGACGTTCACCAGGTGGAGCATGCGCTTGAGGATCTTCCCCACCGTCATCCTCGGCAACGGCTGCCGGTCCTCGGGCAGAGCCGCCTCGGACGGATACGTCGTCGTCGGACCCGCATGCGCGGGCTCGGGGGAGGTGAGGGCAGTGGCGGGCGAGACGCTCATGACTCCACACGCAAGCACGAGCGCGAGAACAGCGAGGGCACAGCGCACCAGGCGGGGGGACCGGGGCATGCGTCCGACCCTGCCCCGGTTGAGTCCGCCGCGTCGGCGCTTGGCACGATCGTGGCCGATCGGCTGATCACATGGCCCAGAATGACTACGCGGTCCGCGTTCCGAGACACACCACCCGCCCGAGTCTGCTTGTCAGGACGAGTGGTGCGGCCCTCAGAGCCGCACCAGCATCTTGCCCACGTTCGCACCCGTGCCCAGCCCCAGGAACGCCTCGACGGTCTGGTCGAGGCCGTCGACGAACGTCTCGCGATAGGTGACCTCGCCGGAGGCGAGCCACGGACCGACGGTCTTGTAGAACTCGCCGGCCAGGTCGCCGTGGTCGGTGACGATGAAGCCGCGCAGGGTCAGGCGCTTCTGGATGGCCATCATCATGTTGCGCGGGCCGGGGAGCGGCTCGGTGGCGTCGTACCCGGCGATGGCGCCGCACAACGCGAGGCGGCCGAAGTCGGCCATGTGGAAGATCGCGGCCTCGAGGTGCTCGCCTCCCACGTTGTCGAAGTAGACGTCGACCGGGGCGTGCTCGGCGAGCTGCTTGACGACCTTGGCGTCGCGGTAGTTGAAGGCTGCGTCGAAGCCGAGGTCGTCGGTCAGCCAGCTGACCTTCTCGGCGGTGCCGGCCGAGCCGACGACCTTCGCGGCTCCCAGCTTCTTGGCGACCTGACCCGCGATGGAGCCGACGGCACCGGCGGCTCCGGAGACGAACACCGTCTCGCCCTCGCGCAGCTGCCCGACGGCGGTCAGACCGGCGTACGCCGTCAGGCCGGGCATGCCGAGTGCGCCCAGGTAGGCGGAGGCCGGGGCCAGCGAGGTGTCGAGGGGACGCACCTGGTCGGCGGGGAGCAGCGCGTGCTCACGCCACCCGGCCATGTGCTGCACGACCGTGCCCACGGGCACGGACTCCGAGGCGGACTCCTCGACGACGCCGACGGCGCCACCCTCGAGGGGAGCGTCGAGCGCGAACGGCGGGACGTAGGACTTCACGTCGTTCATCCGCCCGCGCATGTAGGGATCGACCGACAGCACGGAGTTGCGCACCAGGACCTGGCCGTCGGCCGGAGCCTCCAAGGTGGTCTCGACCGTGCGGAAGTTGTCGGCGACAGGCGTGCCCTGCGGACGTGAGGCGAGGTGGATCTCGCGCGTGGTGGTGGTCATTCGTTCGATCCTGCCAGGTCCAGGGACGGGACGAGCCCCCGGCCGGATGGCCGGGGGCTCGTCGGTGCTCAGCGCTGAGCGCGCGAGAGATCAGGGCTGCACGGCGAGCGCGAACTCGACCTGGCCCTGCTCGTCGACGGCGGCGTCGAGGATCTTGTCGTCCAGGACGACAGCAGCCTGCTCGTCGAGGTACAGCGTGGCACCGGCCTGCTCGACGACCTTGTCGGCGGGCTCGGGGTTGTCGGTGGCCGCGATCGCGAACGACGACTGGTCGCCCTCGCTGGTGATGCGCAGTCCCGCGGACTCGGGGAGCCCGGGCTGGGTCGTGATCTCGCGGACGATCGTGCTGGCGTTCTCGGTGAGGGTGAGCATGGCTCGCCTTCCGTTGGAAGTTCAGGACTCCTCCACCGTTGCGGACCTGGGCCCTGCGTTCAAGGGGAGGGGCATTTCGGGCGTGTCGATGTGGCGCATGCCACGCTGAGGCCATGAGTGCTCCCGTCGCCCCGCAGGGGGGCCGCCGCTTCGTGGTGACCGGCGCCAACAGCGGGGTCGGCCTCGAGACCGCACGGGCCCTGGTCGGCGCCGGCGCGCACGTCGTCCTCGCGTGCCGCAGCCTCGACAAGGGCGAGCGTGCCGCCGCGGGGATCACCGGCCCGGGGGAGACCGAGGTCCGTGCCCTCGACGTCTCCGACCTGTCGTCGGTGCGTGCCTTCGCCGCCGAGGTCGGTGCGGTCGACGTCCTGGTCAACAACGCCGGGGTGATGGGCGTCCCGTTCTCACACAGCCCCGACGGCGTGGAGCTGCACTTCGCCACCAACCACCTGGGGCACTTCGCCCTGACCAACCTGCTGCTCGATCGTCTCACCGACCGCGTCGTGGTGGTCGGCTCGATCGCTCACCGCCGCGCCGAGCTCGACGTCGACGACCTCGACTGGGACCGTCGTGGCTACGGGGCCTTCGCCGCCTACGCCCAGTCCAAGCTGGCCAACCTGCTCTTCCTCGCCGAGCTGCAGCGACGCCTGACCGCCGCCGGGTCGACCTTGCGCGCCGTCGGTGCCCACCCCGGCAGCACGGCCACGGGCATCACCGGTCACACCGGACACGGGTGGGCGACCGCCATCGGCGGGTGGGGGCACGCACTGGTGGGCATGTCTCCGGTCGAGGGTGCGCTGCCGTCCCTCTACGCCGCCACGATGGACGTCCCGGGCAACACCTACGTCGGTCCCGACAAGCTGCGCGAGATGCGCGGACGCCCGACGGCGGTCGGTCGCAGCCGAGCGGCACTCGACCCCGACCTCGCCAAGCACCTGTGGCGCCGCTCCGAGGAGCTCAGCGGCACCGCCTGCGGTCTGGAGCCGATCAGCCCACCGTGACGCCGGTGATCCGCACGGTCGTCTTCGGGGTGCCGTCGCCGCCACCGCCCTTGACGCCCGCCGCGGCGACCTTGCTGAGCACCTTCAGCCCGACCTGCGAGATCGAGCCGAAGACGGTGTACGCCGGCGCGAGCTGCGAGTCGCCGTACACCATGAAGAACTGCGAGCCGTTGGTGTTGGGCCCGGCGTTGGCCATGGCGAGGGTGCCCTTGCCGTAGGTCTCGCTGCCGTCGAGCTCGTCGGCGAACGAGTAGCCGGGACCGCCGGCGCCGGTGCCGGTCGGGTCGCCGCACTGCAGGACGCGCAGGCCCTCGGTGGTGAGCCGGTGACAGGTCGTGGAGTCGAAGAAGTCCTGGTCGGCCAGCGACAGGAACGAGTTGACGGTGCAGGGCGCGTTCGCGGCGTCCAGGGTCACCGGGATGACGCCTGCCGAGGTGCGGATGCGGGCGGAGATCTCGGTCGTCTCGGTCGGCTCCGAGGGCGGTACGTCGGCGGAGCCCGAGCCGTCCTCGTTGTAGGTGCAGCTCGCCTCCGTCGCGGGCGAGGTCGGTTGCGCCGGGTCTCCCGGGGTGGCCTCGCCGATCTCGGCGAAGTCGATGTCGACAGGGTCGGCCGGAGCGCCGTCACCGCCGCCGTCCGCGGTGCCCTTCTCCGCGATGCTCCGCAGTACCTCGAGACCGTCGGGGGAGACCTCGCCGAAGACGGTGTAGGCCGCGGGCAGCTGAGAGTCCTCGTAGACCAGGAAGAACTGCGACCCGTTGGTGTTGGGCCCGGCGTTGGCCATGGCGAGCGTGCCGGCCGGGTAGGTCTCCGCGCCGCTCAGCTCGTCGGCGAACGAGTACCCCGGCCCCCCTGCGCCGGTGCCGTCCGGGTCGCCACACTGCAGGACGAAGATGCCCGAGGTGGTCAGGCGGTGGCAGGTGGTGTCGTCGAAGTAGGCCTGGGAGGCGAGCGAGGTGAAGGAGTTGACCGTGCACGGCGCGGCCGCGGCGTCCAGGGTCACGCCGATGTCGCCGACGTTCGTCGCCAGGGTCGCCTCGACGGTCCCGTTGTAGGCCGCGGTCCCGGCCGGTGGGTCGACGGCCTTCGACGGTGACGTGGTCTGCACGTAGGTGCAGCTCGTCCCCCCGGCGTCGCTCGGCTGGGGGGAGTGGGTGCGCGAGGCGCTGCTCGGGTCCGCGGCACTCGTCGCGTCGTCGCTGCCGCTGTCCTCCCCACACGCCGCCACACCGAGCACCAGCACCAGTGCGGCCACGACGCCGCTGAACCGCTTCACCATGCGGATGATCCTAGGGGGGTGGCGATGGTGGCTACCGTCGGGTACATGCGACTGGGAGTGCACTACGCCAACTTCACCCACCCCGACTGGGGCACCACCCTCGAGGACCGGCTCACCGAGACCGCGACGGTGGCCGACCAGGGCGGCGTCTCGCTCTTCACGGTGATGGACCACTGGTTCCAGATGGAGAACCTCGGCGGCCCCGAGCAACCCATGCTGGAGGGTTACACGACTCTCGGCTACCTCGCCGCGGTGACGGAGCGGGTGCGCCTCAGCCTGCTGGTGACGGGGGTGACCTACCGCCACCCAGGGTTGCTCGCCAAGACCGTCACCACCCTGGACCGGCTCTCCCGCGGCCGCGCCCTGCTCGGCATCGGCGCAGCCTGGTACGACCGTGAGCACGCCGGTCTCGGCGTCCCTTTCCCGTCGACCTCGGAGCGCTTCGAGCGGCTGGAGGAGACGCTGCAGGTGTGCCTGCAGATGTGGAGCCCGAACGACGGCCCGTACGACGGGGCTCACTACCGGCTGGCCGAGACCGTCAACGTCCCGCCGGCGTACGCAGACCCGCACCCACCGATCCTGATCGGGGGCTCGGGGGAGCGCAAGACCCTGCGGCTGGTCGCCCAGTACGCGCAGATGTGCAACCTGTTCGGCGAGTCGAGCGACGTCGTCGCCCACAAGCTGGACGTGCTGCGCGGGCACTGCGATGCCCTCGGGACCGACTACGACGGGATCGAGAAGTCGATCATCCTGATGGCCGACCCTGCGGCAGACCCCGACGGGTTCCTGCGCGAGATGGAGACCTATGCCGCCCTGGGCATCGACACGGTCTGTGTCGGTCCGGCAGACGACGATCCCGTCGCGTGGACCACCAACGTGTGCGAGCGGGTCGTGCCGCGTCTCGACGCCGTGTGACGCTCGGCGGAGCGATACCCCCGGCAGTAAGAACCCCGCCATTCTCCGTGTCCGGGCCGTAACAAAATGATGATTCCGCCCCCGTAGCCGCAGAAGATGAGTCACGTTGTCCCTCACGACGGCCCCCGCCGTGCAGCGCCCATCGTCTCGTGAGGACCACCTCTGTGATCACCAGTCGCCTCTCCCGTCGTCTCCTCAGCAGCCTCGCCGGGGGTGCGACCGTGGTCGCGGCGCTCGCCGTCCTCCCGGGAGTGGCCGCGTCCTCCGACGCCGCGCCCTCCGGCGTGGCCCCGTCGTCGGCCGAGGGGCTGTGGACCCCGATCTCCGAGGCACTGCCTGCCGAGCGCGACGACATGGCCAGGTCGGTCCACCCCAGCACGTACGCCGCGTACCGGCTCGACCTGCCCGAGCTCGGTCAGCGTCTGACCGGCGGTCCCGAATCAGCCCGGGCGACGGCGACACCCGCGACGATCTCCCTTCCCGCGCCCAGCGGTGAGCTGGTCCGCTTCGCGGTGCGTGAGGTCGAGGTGATGGAGCCCGGTCTGGCTGCAGCCCGCCCGGACATCTCGACGTACGCCGGGCGCAGCATCACCGGGCCGCCGGCCAGCATCCGCCTCGACACCACCCCGCTCGGGTTCCACGCCTCCGTGCGCGGCGCCAGCGGCGCCTGGTACGTCGACCCCGCCTACATCGGCGCCGACCAGGGCGTCGAGGCTCCGTACCTCTCCTACGACGGCCGCGCCCTCCCGGCTCCGGAGAAGCCGCTCATCGAGCCGGAAGCGATCCCCACCGACGGCGGTGGTCGTCTCCTCGAGGGCGCCGAGGCGCCGCGGATCGGCGAGGGACCCGGCAACGCCGTGACGGCGAGGACCTACCGGATCGCCTTCGCCACCGACCCGTCCTACTCCGCCTACTTCGCACCCGACGCGACCACGGACGAGGAGTTCAACCTCCTGGTGACCGCGGCCAAGGTGACCCTGATGAACCGGGTCAACCAGATCTACGGCGACGACATGTCCCTGCAGATGGTGCTCGTCGACGAGACCGACAAGACCAACTTCAACACCGCGGCCGATGCCTTCGAAGCAGGAGGGCCGTGCGGCGCCACAGCCTGCTACGACGAGGCGATCGAGACCGACGGCTGCTCCAGCGACCTGCTCAACCGCAACCGACTCGTGCTCGGGCAGGTGATCGGCGCCGAGAACTTCGACGTGGGTCACATCGGCCTGGGCATCAACGGCGGAGGCATCGCCGCCCTCGGCGTCGTCGGCCTGGACGGGAAGGCGCGCGGCTGCACCGGGCTGCCGTTCCCCGTCGGCGACTTCTACGCGATCGACTACGTGGCCCACGAGATCGGCCACCAGTTCGCCGGGAACCACACGTTCAACGGCCTCAACGGCAGCTGCGCGGCCACCAACCGCAACGCCGACACCTCCGTCGAGCCCGGGTCCGGCTCGTCGGTGATGGCCTACGCGGGCATCTGCGCCCAGGACGACCTGCAGCCGCACACCGACCCCTACTTCAGCCAGCGGAGCCAGACCGAGATCGGCGACCACGTCCTCGCCTCCTTCGCCGACCTGAACGAGATCGAGTCGGTCCTGCTCACCGACTTCGGTGCCACCGACTCCTTCCGGCTCGACTTCGCGGACTACGGCGTGACTGCCCCGATCACCAACGGCACGAACTACTCCACGGCCGGGATCAAGGCCGCTGTCGAGGCCGTCACCGGAGCCACGGTCACCGTCGCTGCCCACTTCGACGCCGGCGGCTTCGACACCACGGGCTTCCAGCTGACCTTCTCCGGAGCGCTGGCCGGTACGGCGATCGACAACCCGACGCTCGAGGTCCTCGCGGGCGACTTCGGAGCCGTGGTCAACGACGTCCGACAGGGTGGCCCCGCCGCCAACGGAGGCAACAGTTCGGTCGTCTCGGACAACCACGTCCCCACCGTCACCGCCCCGGAGGCGCGCACGATCCCGATGCAGACCCCGTTCGAGCTGACCGGAGCGGGCGAGGACGTCGACGGCGGCGACCTGCTCTACCTGTGGGAGCAGAACGACGAAGGCCCCGGCATCAGCCTCGTGGGCGTCGGCACGCCCCTTCCGAGCAACGGTCGAGTATCCGGTCCGCTGTTCCGTGTCTTCGGCGCCTATGCCGACGTGAGCCTCGAGGACTCGATCACGTACCTGTCGCCCGGTCAGAACGCGGCGGGCACGACACCGACCCGCACGTTCCCCGACATCGAGCAGATCATCGCGGGCTCGACCAACGCCGAGACCGGCTTCTGCCCGGCCTCGACGGCCCAGGAGGCGCTGGAGGACGGCCCGGTGCTGGAGTGCTACTCCGAGATGCTGCCGACGGCCACCTACCTGGGTGGGGCCCTGGACCGGACGTTGAACTTCCGCCTCACCGCTCGCGACCTCGGCGGTGACATCGGGTACGACGGCGGGACCAGCTTCGCCGACACCGAGCTGACCGTCAGCCCCCTGGCCGGTCCCTTCCTGGTCGACTCCCAGGCGAGCGCCACCACGGTGGCGGGCGGCGCAGCCGGCACGATCGACTGGGACGCCGCGCGCACGGACACGCTGGGCCTCGCCGACGACGTCACCATCACCCTGTCCACCGACGGCGGACGGACGTACCCGATCACGCTGCTCGCGTCGACGCCGAACGACGGCAGCGCGGACATCACCTGGCCGAACGTGTCCACGACGCAGGCTCGGGTGAAGGTGGCTGCGGTCGACAACTACTTCTTCGACATCAACGGCGCCGACATCACCATCGAGGGCGACGACCCCGACCCATCGCTCACCCTCAGCGGCACGGCTCTCGACGGCGAGTTCAGCGTGCAGTACTCCGACGAGGTCGACCCGGCCCCGATGCTCAGCGCTGAGTCCGGCACCGTCGAGGGTGACGAGATCACCGCGTCGGCCACCGGACTTCCCGAGGGCCTGAGCCTCGCCAGGACAGCTGCCTCCGAGGAGGGTGTCCTGCCCGGCACCGCCACCTTCGAGGTCGTCGGCGATGCCACCGACGAGCCGGGCTCGTTCGCGGTCACCCTCACGGTCTCCGACGGCGCGGCGACGGACGCGACGGCCGACCTGACGGTCGAGGTGACGCGCGAGGATGCCGACGTCGCCTACACCGGCGACACGGCGGTCATCGCACCCGCAACCTCCAGCACCACCCCGGTGGAGATGAGCGCGGAGGTCACCGCCTCCGACGACGGCACCTCGGGCGACGTCACCACGGCCACCGTGACCTTCACCGACACGACCACGGAGACCACGCTGTGCGAGGCGGCGACGGTCACCCAGACGGCACCCGGTGTCGGCACCGCGACCTGCACGGTGACCGCGACGTTCCCGGCCGACGACGGTCGCACGTACAGCGTCGCGCTCGGGGTCGAGGGCCGCTACGTCGGTGCCTCGACGGCCGACACGGCGGTGAGCGTCGAGCAGGACGACGTCGTGACCGACACGACGCCGCCGGAGACCACGATCACCGACGGGCCGCGCCAGGGCAGCTTCGCCCTGGACCGCGCGATCGACTTCGCCTACGAGTCGGAGATGGGTGCGACGTACGCCTGCTCCCTGGGCGCGCGGGCTGGGGAGTGCCCCGCCGACGGGTCGGTGACGGCGCGCGGGGTGAAGCCCGGGACCTACGACTTCGCGGTGGCGGCGACGGACGCGGCGGGCAACGCCGACGCGACCCCGGCCACCCGACGCTTCTCGGTGCCCTTCAACGACCGCAAGCTGAAGAACGTCAAGAAGGTCTGGGACCGCACGAGCAGCAACGGCTCCTTTCGCGGCACCTACCTGGAGGTCGCCGACAAGGGCTCCAAGCTCAAGCTCCGCGTGACCGACGCGGTGTCGATGGCGCTGATCTACCGGCAGGCGCCCGGGCTCGGCGCGGTGGACGTGTTCCTCGGCAAGACCAAGCTGCGGACCATCAAGACGAAGTCCACGAACACCCGGGTGCGCAAGCTCAGCGGCATCACGACCTTCTCCTCGCCCACGAGCGGTGTGGTGAAGATCAAGACGCGCAACGGCAAGCGCGTGCAGATCGAGGGTCTGGGCGTGCGCACCTCCGAGGTCGTCTCCCGTCCCGTCCCCGGCCCGCAGGCGACACGGGGGAGCTTCGGCTTCTGACGCCGCTGGCGTCGATGGTGCCGCTGGCCTCACCAGGCGTCCTTACGGTGGAGGAATGACACGCACCCAGGGGAGAGCGCGATCGCTGACCGCGGTCGCGGCTCTCACCCTGGGCGCGGTCCTCAGCTCGTGCGCCCAGGGTCAGCAGCCGTCCCCGACGTCTCGGGCGACCGCGGCGACGGCGAGCCCGGCTTCGCCTGCCCCGACGCCAGCACCCACCACGACGCCAGCACCCACCCCGAGCTCGGCGCCCGAGCCGAGCGAGCCCGCCGCGCCGGCCCTGCAGCCCAGCGACGGCACGGCCCGCGATGCGCGGCTCAGCATCCCCGATCTCGGGATCAGCGACCTCGAGGTGCGCTCGTACGTCGGGCGCACCGACGACGCGGGCGGCCATGCGATCCAGAACACCGGCATCGTGGCGAGCCCGACCGGCCCCGAGGGCGGTACCGGCCCCGGGGGAGTGGGCAACTACCAGGTCACCGGCCACCGGACGTCCTCGACGCGGATCTTCGAGTTCCTCCCCGATCTCGAGCGAGGTGATCGCGTGCTGGTCACGGCCGGGCGCACGACGTACGTCTATCGCGTGCGGCGCACCAGGATCACGTCGTTCCGCGAGCCCGCGTCCCTGCGCGCCCAGCGCGCCGAGGTGCCCGGGCGTCCCGGGGTGACCGCCACCCGGGCGATGATCACCCTGTCGACGTGTCGCACACCGGAGGACCACGCGGAGGGCAACTACTGGTCCGACGAGTTCGACAACCCCGAGAACCGGATCGACAAGATCGGGGTGCTGGTCAGGACCCGACCGGCCTGAACCTCCGACCCCGTGCCCAGTGTGACTCGCCTCGCAGGGTCGGGGACTTGTCGCAAATTGCCACGCGCAGCCGGCGATCCTGAAAGACTTCGTGCTCGTCATCTCGTCAGAGGAGATCCCCCCATGAAGCTCCGCCTGTTGTCCTTCCGCGCCCGCGTGACGTCGGTCCTCGGCCGAGACCCGCGCCGACTGCGCCATGTCGCGCGCCGACCGGAGCTGGCCACTCACGCCGACATCGAGCTGCTGCTGCGCGCGCACGGCGTCGTCGAGACCAAGGTCTGGGCCGCGCTCGACCACCTGAAGCAGCTGGGCGTCTCGGCGCAGCTCGCGTGGGCGTTCGTCATGGAGTACGACGGTGTCGAGCTGGCCGACACGCTGGCCTCCGGTGCGTGGGGCACGGAGGGCTCCAGGGCGGGTCTCGCCGAGGCCTAGTGCGGTCCTAGGCAGAGCCGGCGGTCGCGAGCACCTGCGCGGACAGCAACGCCGGCCATCCGGCGACCGCCTCCGCTGTCGAGGCCACGGTCAGCGTGCTGCCCGTGAGCAGCTCGTGCAGCGCGCTCGCGGTGCTGAGCGGGTGCGTCGGGTCGTCGGTCCAGGCGAGGATCTGCGTCGGCACGACGACCCCGGCGACCGCCGCGGCCGTCGGCAGGTCCGCCAGCGCCGCGCCGCGCAACAGGCTCGGCAGGAGCTCCGGCGCAACGTCCGGCTGGGTCGGTGGTGCCGCCGGAGCCGCCGGGGGAGGAGCCGCCTCCTGGCCCAGCGCGACCAGGGCGCCCACGCCGTGTGCCTCCACCAGGGCGGCCTGGCTCTCGTAGGTGCCGGCCTGGGCGCGCCGGGACTCCCAGACCGTGGGCGGCACGACCAGGGTGAGGCCGAGGAACCGTCCCGGTTCGCGGATCGCCGCGTGGAGCAGGGTGCCGGTGCCCATCGAGGGCCCGACACCGTGGACCGCCTCCCCGGGGTAGACGTGATCCAGCAGCGCCAGCAGGTCGTCGGCCAGGCGCTCCCAGGCGTAGTCCTCCGGCACGGGTCGGCCGGTGGAGTGTCCGTGCCCGCGTGCGTCGTAGCGCAGCAGTCGGCCCGAGAGCTCGCGCCCGAGGTCCAGACCGAGGACCCGGTCGCGAGACCTGCTGGAGGTGAGACCGTGCAGCTGCACGACGGCCGGACCGGCCGCGTCCTCGCCGCTCAGGTCGAAGTCGATGACAGCGCCTGGAACGGTGAGTGAAGACACGGTGACTCCGGGGTCGGTGGCGGGGTCGAACCCCTAGAGTACGGCGATGCGGCTGACCAACGTCGCCCGGATGGGCTTGCCGCAGGGGCGGCTGTACAGCTACGCGGTCGAGGTGACCGGCGAAGGCGACCCGATCCCGGTCTCCTTCGACCAGGCGCGCCACGTGGGCGCCGGGGAGCGGCCCGGCTCGTGGATGGCGATCGCGTTCCGCCTGCCGACCGACGCGACCCAGCGGCGCCTCGCCCAGGCCTGGCTCGCGGTCGTCCGTCGACACGGGACGCTGCACAGCGTGTTCTCGCCCGGTGATCCTCAGCCGCATCTTCACGACGTCGAGGTCGGCCCAGGGGAGTGGCACCAGCACGAGGTCGCCCCCGGACGGTTGACTCGCGACGTCCTGCGCGAGGTGCTCGACGCGGCTTGCACGCCGTACGGTCGTCCGTCGCATCGGCTGTGCCTGGTCGAGTCGGGCGACGGGCGCCCGGTCGTCGTGATCGGTGCCGACCACGCGCATGTCGACATGTGGTCGCTGCTCGTCGTGCTGCGCGACCTGCTGGCCGAGTTCCGCCGACCGGCCGGAGCAGCGGCGTTGCCGCCGGCGCGCGGGTTCGAGGAGCACACGCTGGAGCTGGAGTGCCGACCTCGCGCGCCCGCGGACGTGCGGGAGCGGTGGCACGAGATCCTCGCAGCGTGTGGGGGAGTCATGCCGTGCTTCCCGCTGCCGCTGGGCGATCTGACGGAGCCCGTGGCCGAGGTGGTGGAGGTGCGCGACGTCCTCGGCTCTGCCCAGGTGTCCGATCTCGTCGCCTTCGGTCGGGCCCACGGTGTCCGCCTGCTGCCCGTGGTCCTGGCGGCGATGACCGAGGTGACCGCCGAGCTCGCCGGCCAGCCGCTGCGAGCGGTCTTTCCCGTCCACAGCCGCTACGACGAGGGCTGGCACGACTCCGTGGGCTGGTTCATCACCAACGCGGTCGTCGAGTCCGCAGACCCCGACCCGGCGGCCGCCGGGGAGGCAGTCAAGGAGGCGATGCGGCTGGGCTCCTGGCCGCTGGCCGACGTCCTGGCGCCGTACGGCGGGATGCCGGCGGCGCCGGGGATGTTCGCGATCTCCTGGCTCGACCTCGGCCGGCTCCCGGTGACCACCGACCCGGCGTTGGCCGCGCAGCTCGTCGGTGCGGTGACCCGCACTGACGGCGTGATGCTGTGGTTCGTGCTCAACGAGTCAGGCCTGCACCTGCGGTGTCGCTACCCGGAGACGCCCGAGGCGCACGACTCCGTGGGGCGGTGGCTGGACGCACTCGTCGCGCGGTTGCGGGCGCTGGCCGCGACGCCCCTCGCCGAGGCCCCGCTTCCCATTACCTGACATAATGTCCATTATCGGCGATAGGATCAGACCATTAGGTGGTCACCGCCAGAGCCCTCCCAGGGGTGAGTTCCGCGCTGGACGGTGCCCTACCCGACGTAGGCCGCCAGATGCCGCCCGGTGAGCGTCGAGGGCGACGCCACCAGCTCGGCGGGTGTGCCCTCGAAGACGACGCGGCCACCGTCGTGACCGGCGCCGGGACCCAGGTCGATGATCCAGTCGGCGTGCGCCATGACGGCCTGGTGGTGCTCGATCACGATCACCGAGATCCCGGAGTCGACGAGGCGGTCGAGCAGGCCCAGCAGGTGCTCGACGTCGGCGAGGTGCAGGCCGGTCGTGGGCTCGTCGAGGACCAGGACCAACTCCTTGCCGCCCATGTGGGTGGCGAGCCGCAGTCGCTGTCGTTCTCCCCCGGACAGCGTCGTCAGCGGCTGACCCAGGCTGACATAACCCAGGCCGACCTCGACCAGGCGCTCGAGGATCTTGTGGGCCGCCGGGACCCGAGCGGCGCCCTCGCCGAAGAACTCCGCCGCTTCGGCGACCGGCAGCGCGAGAACCTCCGCGATGTTGCGGCCGCCGAAGGTGAAGTCGAGGACGGCCGCCTGGAAACGGCGCCCTTCGCAGTCCTCGCACGTCGAGGCGACGCCGGCCATCATCGCCAGGTCGGTGTAGATCACCCCGGCGCCGTTGCAGGTGGGGCACGCTCCGTCGGAGTTGGCGCTGAAGAGCCCCGGCTTGACGCCGTTCTCCTTCGCGAAGGCCTTGCGGATCGGCTCGAGCAGGCCCGTGTACGTCGCGGGGTTGCTGCGGCGCGACCCCTTGATGGGCGTCTGGTCGACCGCTACGACACCGTCGCGTCCGGAGACCGAGCCGTGGATCAGCGTCGACTTGCCGGACCCGGCGACGCCGGTGACGACGGTGAGCACGCCCAGCGGCACGTCTACGTCGACCGACTGCAGGTTGTGGGCATCGGCGCCGCGCACCTGCAGCACCTCGCTCGGCGTACGCACCGAGTCCTTCAGTGACACCCGGTCATCGAGGTGGCGTCCGGTGAGGGTGTCGCTCCCCCGCAGCTCCTCGACGGTGCCCTCGAAGACCACTTCGCCGCCGGCGGTGCCCGCCCGCGGGCCCAGGTCGATCACGTGGTCGGCCACCGCGATCGTCTCCGGCTTGTGCTCGACGACCAGCACGGTGTTGCCCTTGTCGCGCAACCGCCGGAGCAGGCCGTTCATCTGGTCGATGTCGTGCGGGTGCAGCCCGATCGTCGGCTCGTCGAAGACATAGGTGACGTCGGTGAGCGACGAGCCGAGGTGCCGGATCATCTTGGTGCGCTGGGCCTCTCCCCCGGACAGCGTCCCCGAGGGCCGGTCGAGCGAGAGGTAGCCGAGGCCGATCTCCACGAAGGAGTCGAGGGTCTCCCCCAGCGCTCCCAGCAACGGGGCGACCGACGGCTCGTCCAGCTCACGCACCCACGACGCCAGGTCGCTGATCTGCATCGCGCAGGCATCAGCGATGTTGAGCTCCCCGATCCGCGACGAGCGGGCCTCGGGGCTGAGCCGCGTGCCCTGGCACTCCGGGCAGGCGGTGAAGACCACCGCGCGCTCCACGAACGCACGGATGTGCGGCTGCATCGCGTCGACGTCCTTGGACAGGAACGACTTCTGGATCTGTGGGATCAGTCCCGCGTAGGTCAGGTTGATCCCGTCGACCTTGATCTTGGTCGGTTCCCGGTGGAGCAGATCCTGCATCTCGCGCTTGGTGAACTTCGTGATCGGCTTGTCGGGGTCGAAGAAGCCGCAACCGCGGAAGATCCGGCCCTGCCACCCGTCCATCGAGTAGCCCGGGATCGTCAGCGCACCCTCGTTGAGCGAGAGGGTGTCGTCGTAGAGAGCCGTGAGGTCGACGTCGGAGACCGAGCCACGGCCCTCGCACCGTGAGCACATCCCGCCGAGCCGGTTGAACGTCGCCTTCTCCGTGCGCGTCCTGCCCTCCCCCTTGTCGACGGTGATCGCTCCGCTCGCCCGCACCGACGGCACGTTGAACGAGTAGGCGTTGGGCGGCCCGATCCGAGGGTCGCCGAGACGACTGAACAGGATCCGCAGCATCGCGTTGGTGTCGGTCACGGTGCCGACCGTGGAGCGCGGGTTGGAGCCCAGCCGCTCCTGGTCGACGATGATCGCGGTCGTCAGCCCGTCGAGCAGGTCGACCTCGGGACGCGCCAGCGTCGGCATGAACCCCTGGACGAACGCGCTGTAGGTCTCGTTGATGAGCCGTTGCGACTCCGCGGCGATGGTGCCGAACACCAACGAGCTCTTGCCCGAGCCCGAGACCCCCGTGAACACCGTCAACCGGCGCTTGGGGATCTCGATGCTGACGTCCTTGAGGTTGTTCTCCCGCGCGCCCTGCACGCGGATCAGGTCATGGCTGTCTGCGGCATGCACGGGCACACCCTACTGACGCCCGGGAGCAGCCCGGTGTGTCCGATGGGCGGCTCTCAGGCCACCGCGGCGTCCGTCGTACGACGCCAGAGCTCCACGCGGGCGAGGAACTCGGTCGGGTCGTCGAGCATGAGGGCGTGGCGATGCTCGTCGAGCACGGCGCCCGCCCAGTCGGATCGACGTGCCAGCACCTTGCGCAGCACGCGCGCGGGCACGAGGGCGTCGGCGGTGCCGCCGAGGAGCAGCGTCGGCGCCTGGACGGCGTCGATCGATCGGTAGAGGTGTCTCGGATCCACCCAGTGCCGGGCGATGGACCGGGTCGACTGGATCAGCGCCTGCTTGTGGTCCTCAGCCTCCTGCTGGTCGCGCGGGCGGGAGTCGGCGGCCATCACCTGCAGCAGCGAGGGCCGCACGCCCTCGGGCTCGGTGAAGATCAGCCGCATCAGCTGGCGGGTGCGACGCGCCGGCAGGGCCATGGGCAGCACCCCGACCACCGTGGCGCGCGGCGGCGGGATCATCGCGAGCGGGCAGGACGGCGGCAGTGCCGGCGAGACCAGCACCAACCGTGCGACGCGTTCGGGGTGCGCGGCCGCGATCAGCGTGGCGACGAGGCCACCCATCGAGTTGCCGTGCAGCGCGAAGCGGTCCCAGCCCAGAGCATCGGCGGCCGCGAGCACGACCTCGGCGTGCCCGGCGACCCCGACGGCGCTGGCCGAGGCCAGTGGCGTGTGTCCGAACCCCGGGAGGTCCAGGGCGACCACGGGTCCGTAGCGGCGCAGTCCCCCCATCACGTCGATCCAGTTGGACGCGGCGCCTCCGAGCCCGTGGACGAGCAGCTGCGGCTCGGTTCCTCCTCCGTCGGCCTCGACGCGCAGGACGCGCACGGGCCGCCCATCCAGGTCGAGGACGTGCTCGCGGATGCCGGCCCACGCGAGGTCGAGACGGCCCCAGTCGGCTGCATCATCTGTGGTTCCCATGGTCTCACTCTCGCAGGAGCGGCCCCGGACTGGTGGGATCAGCCACCCGATGAGGCACTATCCTCGGCGCACAACCAGGTCTGGGGGTCGCACGTGAACGGTGAGGACGAGACGCCGGAGCTGACGGCTCTGCGCGAGCTCCACCGGATCACGATGCTGGTGAACTCCGCGCGTGACCTGGTCGACGTCCTCCACACCGCGGCCCAGGGCGTCATCGACGTCATCGGTTTCGACGCCGCGGTGGTCAACATGCTCACCGACCGGGACGAGTTCGAGGCGGTCACGGTGCTCGGACCACCGCACGAGGCACTCATCGGCACCCGCAACAGCCGCGACGCCCTCCTCTCCGAGGTCGAGGCCGGTGAGGTCTGGGGACAGCTCGCCTTCGTCCCCGACGGCAGCAGCGACCACGATCCCTCGATGGCGTCCTGGGCGACCTCGGAGCCTCCGCTCGAGGAAGCGCAGGCCTGGCTCCCGGGCGATGCCCTGTACGCGCCGCTGCGTGCGCCGGACGGTGAGCTGCTGGGGATCCTCAGCGTGGACCTGCCCCGCGACGGCCGGCGCCCCGACGCCGTCCTGTGCAGGATCCTCGAGATGTACGCCGTGCAGATCGGTCTGGCGATCCATCACGCCCGCGAGCGCGAGCGCCTCGCGGAGCGGCTGCGCCTTTCGGCGGCGACCCACGCCGTCGTCCAGGCCGCAGCGGGCTACGACGACCTCGAGCACATCCTCTCGGCCTCCCTGCCTGCTCTGGAGGGCGGCTTCCGCGCCACCCGGGCGTGGATCCGTCTGTTCGCCGAGACGAACGGGGCCTGGGACGCGGTGAACCTGCCGTCCAGCCTCGTGGACGACCTGCGTGCCGCGATCAGCTCCGAGGCCTCGCACGATGTCGCCGGATCGGTCGAGCTGCTGCTCGCCGGCGTGGAGGAGGTCGCCTCCACGTGCTGGCAGACAGGCCGGATCCTGGCGGTCTCGCGGTGCAGGCCCGACGACGGCGCCGACGTGCTCGAGCGGGAGGTGCTCACCTCGGTGCTGGCCTGGCTGCACTCCCTGGATGACGACCAGGTCGTCCTGGTGCCGCTGGGCGTGGCCGACCAGTGCCTGGGCTACATCGCGCTGAACCGTCGCACGGGTGGTGGTTGGACCGAGGCGGAGGAGGCGGCCGCGCTGGACGTCGGACGTGAGCTGGGGCGAGTGATCAGCTCGGCACGGCTGCGGGCTCGCGAGCAGGAGCTGATGGCACGCCTCGAAGAGCTGGACGAGTACAAGGACCGGGTGGTCACCACGATCATCCACGAGCTCAAGAACCCGCTCTCGGTGGTGATGGGCAACCTGGAGCTCGCGCGCGATGAACCCGACCTGACGACCCGGGCACACGAGGCCATCGCTCGTGGGGCCGACCGGATGCAGGCGCTGGTCGACGACCTCCTCACCCTCACCCGGCTCCGTGAACCGGTCGTCGAGCTCGACCGCGTCACCGTGGACCTGTCCGAGGTCGTCGCCGAGGTGGCCACGCTCGAGGCACAGGGGGCACAGCGCCAGGGCGTGCGACTGGACCTGAGCGGTGTCGAAGCGGGCGTCCAGGTGCGCAGCGAGGGCTCGGAGCTGGACCGGATGGTGCTCAACCTGGTGTCCAACGCGATCAAGTACAGCGGCGAGGGGGACGTGGTGTCCCTCACCGTCGTGCAGGACGCCGAGCACGTCGAGTTCCGCTGCATCGACACCGGGATGGGCATCAGGCCCCAGGACATGTCGTCGATCTTCGACGAGTTCGACCGGTCCTCGAGCCCGGAGGCCCGGGCCAAGCCGGGGAGCGGACTCGGGCTCCCGATCGTGCGTCGGGTGGTCCAACGACACGGTGGGAGCATCGAGGTCGCCTCGCAGGTCGGTCAGGGGAGCTCGTTCATCGTGCGCCTCCCCGCGCCCGACCAGGCTCTCACCTCGTGACCACTCGGCCAGACCGACTAGTCATCTCGGGTCATCCTGCGCGAATCGGCGTCCATGCGGGTGCGCACGAGCCTACGGTCGGGTCACACCCGACCAGGAGATTCTCGTGTTCGACACCGCTCCCGAGGCCACGCGCCTCCACCTCTCGCACGACATGCCCTGCCCGCAGTGCGGGCACGCCCGGCACACGTTCCTCGCGTGCTCGGAGACCTGCCGCTGCCGGCCCGACGAGCTGTCGCTCGCGGCTCAGGGCTCCAGCAGCACCTTGATGGCGCGGCGCTCGTCCATCGCGGTGTAGCCCTCGGCCACCTGCGCCAGGGGCAGGGTCAGGTCGAAGACGAGGCCCGGGTCGATGCGCCCCTGCGTCACCAGCTCGAGCAGCTCGGGCAGGTAGCGGCGGACCGGGGCCATCCCGCCGGCCAGACCGACGTTCTTCTGGAACATCCGACGCACCGGCAGCTCGACTCCGTGCGGCACCCCTACGAAGCCCACGGTCGCGCCAGGTCGAGCCACCGCGAAGGCGGTCCCCATGGCCTGATCGGTGCCGACGCACTCGAGCACCGCGTCGGCGCCCACTCCCCCGGTGATCTCCTTGACGGCCGCGGCGCCCTCCTTGCCGCGCTCGGCCACGAGGTGGGTGGCGCCGAACGCGGTCGCGATCTGCTGGCGCGGCTCGTGGCGCGACATGGCGATCACCTTCTCGGCGCCCATCGTGGCGGCTGCCAGGACACCGCACAGGCCGACCGCCCCGTCACCCACCACCACGACGGTGCCGCCCTCGCGGACCCCCGCGGAGACTGCTGCGTGCCAGCCGGTCGGCATCACGTCGGAGAGGGCCAGCAGGGAGGGGATCATCGAGGCGTCCGGCACACCGTGTGTCGCGACGAGGCTGCCGTCGGCCTGGGCGACACGGGCGTACTCACCCTGGCCGCTGCCGGTCATGCCGAGGTTCACGCAGGCTGACTGCATCCCGGCCTGGCAGTGGGCGCACGTGTTGTCGCAGTGGTCGAAGGGCACGACGACGAAGTCGCCCGGCCTGAAGGACGTGACGTCCGAGCCGACCTCCTCCACGACGCCCACACACTCGTGGCCGATGGTGTCTCCCGCGGTGATCGGGCTCTCGCCCCGGTAGGGCCAGAGGTCAGACCCGCAGATGCACCCCGCCGTCACCTTGACGATCGCGTCGGTGGGGGCCTCGAGAGTGGGGTCGGCGACATCGCCGAAGCGGATGTCGCGGATGCCGTGGATCGTGGTTGCCAACATGACGTGATCTTGTCAGGACGGCACGGGATCGCCGAATAACTCATATATGAGTTACGTTCTCCGCATGCCTGATGACTACAAGGGACGGATCGGCAACCTCATCCGCGATGCCCGCAAGCACCGTGGGCTGACCCAGTCCCAGCTCGCCGAGCGCCTCTCCACCAGCCAGAGCGCGATCAACCGCATCGAGAAGGGCCACCAGAACCTCTCGTTGGAGATGCTGGCTCGGATCGGCGCCGCGGTGGACTCCGAGATCGTGGCGGTCGGTGCCGGCCCGACGCACCTGCGGATCCAGGGCCCGACGACCCTGTCGGGGTCGATCGACGTCAAGACGTCCAAGAACGCGGGCGTGGCGCTGTTGTGCGCCTCCCTGCTCAACCGGGGCCGCACGACGCTGCGCAAGGTCGCCCGGATCGAGGAGGTCAACCGGCTGCTCGAGGTCCTCGAGAGCCTCGGCGTCCAGACCAAGTGGCTCAACGACGACAACGACCTCGAGATCGTCCCTCCCAAGGACCTCGACCTCAGCCGGATCGACGAGGCCGCGGCCCGCCGTACCCGCTCGGTGATCATGTTCCTCGGGCCGCTGCTGCACCGCGCGGACGCCTTCGACCTGCCCTACGCCGGCGGCTGCAACCTCGGCACCCGCACCGTGGAGCCGCACATGTCAGCCCTGCGGCCGTTCGGCCTCGAGGTCAAGGCGACCGACGGGATGTACCACGCGCAGGTCAACCGGGCCATCGTGCCGGGACGGCCGATCGTGCTGACCGAGCGTGGTGACACCGTCACCGAGAACGCCCTGATGGCCGCGGCTCTCCACGCCGGCACGACCACCATCCGCAACGCCTCGTCCAACTACATGGTCCAGGACCTCTGCTTCTACCTGCAGAAGCTCGGGGTGAGCATCGAGGGCGTCGGCACCACGACCCTGCGCGTGACGGGTGTGGAGACCATCGACGTGGACGTCGACTACGCACCGAGCGAGGACCCGATCGAGGCGATGTCGCTGCTGGCAGCTGCGATCGTCACCAAGTCGTCGATCACGATCCGGCGTGCCCCGATCGAGTTCCTGGAGATCGAGCTCGCGGTGCTCTCCGAGATGGGCCTGCAGTACCACCAGTCCGAGGAGTACGTCGCCCTCAACGGCCACACCCGCCTGGTGGACATCGAGACCCGACCCTCGCAGCTGCATGCGCCGCTCGACAAGATCCACCCGATGCCGTTCCCGGGGCTCAACATCGACAACCTCCCGTTCTTCGCCGTGATCGCCGCCGTGGCTCAGGGCCAGACGTTCCTGCACGACTGGGTCTACGAGAACCGCGCCATCTACCTCACCGAGCTGACCAAGCTGGGAGGCCAGGTCAAGCTCCTGGACCCCCACCGCGTGATGATCGAGGGGCCGACCTCGTTCTCGGGGGCCGAGCTGATCTGTCCCCCGGCCCTGCGACCGGCCGTGGTCATCCTGCTCGCCATGCTCGCCGCCAAGGGCACCTCGGTGCTGCGGGGCACGTACGTGATCCACCGCGGCTACGAGGACCTCGCCGAGCGCCTCAACACCCTGGGTGCCAACATCGAGACGTTCCGGGACATCTGATCCGTGACGTCCCCGCGTACCGGGCGTCCGTACCTCGATGCGGTGCTCGACCAGCCCGGCTGCGTGCTGGCGATGGCCCATCGGGGTGGGTCACCGCCCGAGATCGCCGGCCTGGAGAACACGCTCGCCGCGTTCGAGCACGCCGTCTCCCTGGGCTACGACTACCTGGAGACCGACGCCCAGGTCACCTCGGACGGCGTCCTGATGGCGTTCCACGACGACGAGCTCGACCGGCTCACCGACCGGTCGGGCAGCATCTGGCGCCTGCCGTACGCGCACGTGCGTGAGGTGCGGGTGGGCGGCCGCGAGCAGATCCCGCGGCTGGAGGACCTCTTCGAGGCGTTCCCGCGGGCCCGCTTCAACATCGACCTGAAGTCCGCGGGATCGCCGCGAGCCCTGGCCGACTTCATCGCCGCACGCGGCGCGTGGGACCGGGTGCTGGTCGGCTCGTTCTCGACCCCCAGGATGCGCGAGTTCCGACGCCTGGTGCGGGGACGCGTGGCCACGTCCGCCACCCCCGCCGAGGTCGGCGCAGTCCTCGCTGCGCCCGGGCTCGCCGCCGCACGGCGCGCCACCGCCGGTTGCGACGCCCTGCAGATTCCGCACTTCCGCCACGGACTGCGGGTCACGTCCCCCAGACTCGTACGGCGTGCGCACGCGGTGGGCAAGCACGTCCACGTGTGGACCATCGACACCCCCGACGAGATCCGACTGCTGGTCGACCGCGGTGCCGACGGACTGTTCACCGATCGCACGGACGTGTTGAAGGCCGTCCTCGCCGAGGACGGCCGGTGGAGGGAGACCACGACATGACCGCTGGACCGCGAGACCCCCTGCCTGTCGCCGACCTGGAACCGTTGAACCGGTCGCGTGAGCAGAGGGCGTGGTACTGGTACGACTGGGCCAACTCGGCCTACTTCACCACGGTGCTCAGCGTGCTGTTCGCGCCCTACATGGCCACCGTCGCCGGTCGGGCTGCCGGGTGTGGCGACGAGATCGAGGGGTGCACCCGCACCCTGAGCCTGCTGGGGATCGCGGTTTCTCCCGGATCGCTGCCGTTCTACCTGACCAGCTTCGCGACCATCACCAGCGCCTTCGTCCTCCCGATCGTGGGCGCGGTCGTGGACCGCTCGGCCCGCAAGAAGTTCCACATGGCCGGCTTCGCGTGGGCCGGGGCTGCGTCCGCGTCGATGCTCTTCTTCCTCCGCGGCGACCAGTGGCAGGTCGGCGCGGTCGCCGTCGTGCTGAGCAGCGTCCTGGCCGGGTGCTCGCTGGTCAGCTACTCGGCGATCCTCGTGGACATCTCCACCGAGGACGAGCGCGACCACGTCTCCTCGCGGGGATGGGCCTTCGGATACCTCGGCGGCGGCACCCTGCTGCTCGTCAACCTCGTGCTCGTGCAGGGCAACGACCTCTTCGGTCTCGACCGCGAGATGGCGGTGCGGATCTCGTTGCTCTCCGCAGCTCTGTGGTGGGCGGGCTTCACGCTGATCCCGTTCCTTCGACTGCGCAACCGTCCCCCGGTCGCCGTGGTCGCCGTCGAGGGTGGGCTGCTCTCGCGCAGCTTCGGCCAGCTGTTCCGCACGCTCAAGGACCTGCGCAACTACCCGATGACGCTGACCTTCCTGGCGGCATACCTCTTCTTCAACGACGGCATCCAGACCGTGATCTACGCCGCCTCCACCTATGGCGAGAAGACACTCAAGTTCGACACCAGCGTGCTGATCGGGACCATCTTGCTGATCCAGTTCGTCGCCTTCGGTGGCGCGCTGCTGTTCGGTCGGATCGCCGCGCGCTACGGCAGCTACAAACCGATCCTGTGGGGCACGTTCACCTGGATCGGTATCGTCGTGCTGGCCTTCTTGCTGCCCGAGAAGAACGTCCCGCTGTTCGTGCTGGTGGCCATCGGCATCGGCCTGGTCCTGGGCGGCACCCAGGCGCTGGCCCGGTCGTTCTTCAGCCTGCTCATCCCCCGAGGTCGCGAGGGCGAGTACTTCGCGCTCTACAACGCCTGCGAGCGCGGTACGTCGTGGCTGGGCACGTTGACGTTCGGCATCGTCTTCCAGCTCACCGGGAGCTATCGGCCCGCGCTCCTGGCCCTGATCGCCTTCTTCGTGATCGGAGCGGCGTTCCTGCTCCGGCTCGACGCCGAGCGAGGCATCAGGGAAGCCGGCAACGAGGTGCCACGAACCTTCTGAGGCGTGGAATCTTGGAGAAGTGGGTAACGTTGACAGATGTACGGGCGCACCCGCCCGTCCACAGACCACGCGGACACAGTTTGGAGGTGCCTCATGGCAGAGCGCACTTTGCGTGGCGCACGGCTCGGAGGCCAGAGTTTCGAGGATGAGCGCGGCATCGAGTTCGCCGCTCGTCAGCAGGTTGGCTACCGCTGCCCACAGGCACACGAGTTCGAGATCACGATGTCGGTCGAGGCCGACATCCCTGCCGTCTGGGAGTGTCCGCGCTGCGGGGCCGAGGGCCTCAGCACCGCTGGCATCCAGAAGGAGGAAAAGGCCGAGAAGCCTGTTCGCACGCACTGGGACATGCTGCTCGAGCGTCGCTCGGAGAAGGAGCTCGAGGACATCCTCAAGGAGCGTCTCGACCTCTTGCGCGGGGGCCAGATCGGGCCGGCTCACCTGCACCGCTCCAAGAAGCGGCGCGCGACCGCCTGATTGCTCGATCGACTACTCGTCGACCACCTCGCCCCGGATGACGGGTCCATCGGACCCGGGTCCGGGGCGAGGTGTGTGTCCGGTGCCCATCGGACCGAACACCGTGAGCCGGCGTGAGACGACCGTGGCCAGAACTCCGCGGAACAGCGGCCGGGTCACGGGCAGGATCAGGAAGACCCCGAGCACGTCGAGGACGAAGCCCGGACTGAGCATCAGGGTTCCGCCGATGAGGATCAGGGCGCCGTCGGCCAGCTCGTCGGCCGGCATCCGGCCGCTCTCGAGCGCCGAGCGCAACGCCCTCCACGCCCGGCCGCCCTCGTGCTTGATCAGCCACGACCCCAGGGCGCTGTCGGCGATGAGGAGCAGGATCGTCCACCAGGGCCCGATCACCTGACCGACCTGGATCAGCACGTAGATCTCGACGATCGGCACGATGACGAACGCGATGAGCAGGAACCAACCGACGGGTCGACGACGAGCCATGGTCCTACTGTAGGTCGCTGCCGTGCGCCGATGCCGGGCGGAGGCGACGCCTCGCGCGCACCCGTCGCATCTGCTCGCGTCGCTCGCGCAGGCCCCACTGGGTGATCCGCCGCAGCGACTCGCCCGCCACGGCCCCGCTCATCTTGGAGTCGCCGCGCACGCGCTCGACGAACTCGATCGGGACCTCGCGCACCACCAGCCCGCTGTGCAGGGTGCGCCAGACGAGGTCGGTCTGGAAGACGTAGCCGGTGGAGCGGACCTGCTCCAGCCCGATCTTCTCCAGGGTGGTGCGCCGGAAGAGCCGGAAACCGGCCGTGGCGTCGCGCACGTCGATGCCCAGCAGGAGACGGACGTAGCGGTTGCCTCCCCGAGAGAGCAGCTCACGACGTATCGGCCAGTTGACCACGGAGCCGCCGGGCACCCAGCGCGATCCGATCACGAGGTCGGCGTCGTCCAGGGCATCGATCAGCCTGCCGAGCTGCTCGGGCTGGTGCGAGCCATCGGCGTCCATCTCGCCGATGACGTCGTAGCCCTCGGCAAGCGCCCAGGCGAAGCCGGCCAGGTAGGCGGCTCCCAGGCCACCCTTGGCGCTGCGGTGCAGGACGTGGACCGCGGTGTCGCCGGCGGCGAGATCGTCGGCGATCAGGCCGGTCCCGTCGGGAGACTCGTCGTCGACGACCAGCACGTCCACGAGCGGCTGGGCGGCTCGCAGCCGCCGTACGATCCAGGCGAGGTTGTCGGCCTCGTCGTACGTCGGCACGACCATGACGGTGCGGGGCACCGGGTCACCGGTCTCCGGCGGCTGAGCGGGCCTGGTGAGATCCATCGCGTCCATCGCGTCCATCGCGTCGTCGTGCCCGCCGTCTCGTCCGGGAGTCGCTGTGCGGCTCGGTGAGCGCGCCACGGTAGGCCCGGATCCCCAACAGCAACCCAACGGCGCTCGACAGCGCGCTCAACAGCGGAAGGACGCCACCGACCCGGACCCCGGGTGTCAGACCGGTGCGCAGGTCGACGGTCTCGACGAGGACCTCCTGGGTCAGTCGCTGCGTGCGGTCGACCACGGAGCCGTCGGGGGCGATCACCCCGGAGACCCCGTTGGTGGCCGCGACCACGACGTACTTGCCGCTCTCCAGCGCCCGGGCGCGAGTCATCGCGAACTGCTGCTCGATCTGGTCGGTGAAGATGAAGCTGGCGTTGCTCGTCTGCACGGTGAGCAGCTCGGCGCCGTTCTCCTGCTGGATCGCCAGTCCGTCGTCGTAGGCGATGTCGAAGCAGATCGCGTCGGCCACCGGCACACCCGCGACCTCGAGCGGTGTCGCGCGGTCGCCGCTACGCATGTCCCGGCCGATGCGGGCCAGCTGACCGCTCTCGGTGAGCCCGGCCCACTCGAAGACCCCGCGGAACGGGATGTACTCCCCCATCGGGACCGGATGCCGCTTGGTGTACCGCTCCCCCGGACCGGTGTCGGGGTCCCAGACGATGCCCTGGTTGAGGATGTGGTCGGGCCCGTCGTCGACGATGGCACCGACCATGATCGGCACCCCGATCGCGGCCACGGCGGTCTCGATCTGGGCATGGGTGGACGCATCGTCGAACGGGTCCACGGCCGTGGAGTTCTCCGGCCACACCACGAAGTCAGGTCGAGGACGCAGTCCCGCGGCGACGTCACTGGCCAACGCGACGGTGGCGTCGACGTGGTTCTGGGTGACACCCCGGAAGTCCTCGAGGATGTCGTTGCCGGCGCCGGGCACGTCGCCCTGGACGGCGGCCACGGTCGTCTGGGCGCGCGTCGGCAACGTCCACGGCACGACGGACGGCACCACAGCCACCGACGCCAGTCCCACCAGGCCCACAGCTGCGTAGAGCCGCTCGTCCCCACGGGCCGAGACGACCAGTCTGGCCACGAGGAAACCGAGTGTCGCCACGATCAACGAGACGCCGTTCACGCCGACGTAGGCCAGGGTGGGCGCCAGCGGGGTGTCGACGACGCCGAAGCCGAGGCGGCCCCACGGCATCCCGCTGAAGGGCCACGTGCTGCGGGTGAACTCCATCGTCAGCCAGGCGCCGGCCAACCAGAAGGGCCAGGCCCGGAGGCGGTGCAGCACCGCGGCCGAGGCGCCGAAGAGACCGTGGAAGAAGGCCTCGATGCCTGCGAGCGCGATCCAGGCGACCGCGCCGATGGACGAGCTCATCCAGTAGATGTGCGGGAAGTAGAACCCGATGCCGAACACGAGGCCGACCACGAACCCGGAGCCGGCCCGCAGGTCGCGTGTGGTCAGGGCGAGCGCTGCCAACGAGAGGGGCATCAGGTAGGCGATCGCGACCGGCTCGAAGGCCAGCGACAGCACCGCACCCGCGACGAGAGCGACGAAGGTCCGGGCGAGCACACCCGAACGGTACCGGTGGCCTGTCCACCCTGCAGGGCTCCGGGAGGGCCCGCCCGCCCCCTCGGCCGTCCGCCGTTCGCGACAGGCTGCCGCGACGGGGTCGTTGTCTCAGGTGTGGGGGGCCCTCCCGTGCCGCTCTCATGGAGCGGACCGACCTCCGCGAACCACGGCGTCAGGATGTTGGCGCTACACCCCTCCGACCCCGGTCACTCGGACGTCGGTCCGCTTGCCACGACCTGCATGAGCGGACGGCACAGACTTGCGCCGCTGAGCGTGAGTGTCAACCAGCCGCTGACCTGCAGCGATGGGCAAAGCCGCAGGTCAGGCTCCCTCACCGGCCGACGAAATAGTCCTCGAAATAGTCACTACTGACGGCGTGTCGCCCGGTGAAACGCCGACGGGTGGGCTACGGCCCTGACGGGGTCGCGCCGGGTACGACGACCGTGCCCCGCGCGGTGGTGGCGCGGATGGGCGGGTCGACCACCTCGGCGGCGCCGGGGTGGGCCTCGGTGGCGGCCCCGCGGGCCACGATGCGGAGCTCGAAGTCGATCAGTCGCGACCGAACGCCTGCCCGGACCAGCACCGCCTCCACCTCCACCGCGTCACCGGCCCGCACGGGTGCGGAGAACTGCACGTGCGAGTAGGACGCGAACAGTCCCTCGTCGCCGTCGGTGCGCACGCAGAGCTCGGTGGCCACGTCGCCGAACAAGCCGAGGCCGTAGGCACCGTCGACCAGATTTCCGGCGTAGTGGGCGTGCGAGTAGGGCACGTAGCGTCGGTGCACGATGCGGGTGCCCTCGCGGTGGTCGCCGGTGGGCGACGGGTCATGCTCGGCAGTCACGTGGTGCTCCTGGGAGGTGCGAGTCGGCTGGTGATGAACGAGGCCACCTCGCCCGGCGTCGTTCCGCGTCCGAAGATCCGGTCGACACCGAGCTCGTCGGCCATCATCTCGTCGAAGCGTGGACCGCCGACGACGAGGAGGGGTCGCTTGTCGGAGGGGTAGGACTCGCGAAAGGCCGCCGACATCTCGCGGGTGTTGAGCAGGTGCGCGTCCCGTTGCGTGACGACCTGCGAGACCAGCACCACGTCGGCCTTCTCCTCGCGGGCACGCTCCACGAGCTGCGGCACCGCGACCTGGGCGCCGAGGTTGACCACCTTCAGCTCGCGGTAGTACTCGAGACCCTTCTCACCGGCGAAGCCCTTGATGTTGAGGATCGCGTCGATCCCCACGGTGTGGGCATCCGTGCCGATGCAGGCCCCCACCACCGTCAGCCGGCGGCGGAGGTGGCGCTTGATCGCGGCGTTGACCTCCTTCGGGCTCAGCAGCGGGTAGTCACGCTCGACCACCACGACCTGACTCGGATCGACCACGTGGTTGACGCGTCCGTAGACGACGAAGAAGGTGTGGTCCGGGCCGAGCGGCTTGGCGTGCACGACCAGTGCCGGATCCATGCCCATCTTGTTGGCCAGCTGGGCGGCCGCACCTTCGGCGACCTTGGAGTGCGCCATCGGCAGCGTGAAGCTGACCTGCACCATGGCGTCGCCGCGGGTGTCGCCGTACGGAACGAGGACCTCGCTCATCGTGCCGCCTTCGGTGGTGCGTCCAGGGCCTCGGAGGCCGGGTTGTAGTAGGCGTCGGACTTCACCGCGACGCCGTCCAGACCGCGACCGGCGTCGGCGGGTCGCTTCATCAACCCGAACGTGCCGTCCGCGATCGCGTCGAGCATGCCGTCGTCGACAATCCGGTCGAGGAGCTCGATGGACTCCCCGAGCACGTGGCGGGCTCGCGTGGCGATGAGGCCGTCGGGGGCGGGGTGGAAGTCCTCGTGCAGGGACCCGGCGGCGTCGAGGACGTAGCGGACGTTCTGCAGGGCCACGTCACGGTCCGAGAGCCACGGCGTCACCACGGCTTCGGTCATCATCCCGACCAGCAGGATTCCCTGGCCGGTCAGGGCCCCGGCGAGGTTGAAGAAGCCGTCGAGGAGGTTGCCGTGGAAGACGTCGCCGGTCATGTGTCTCGTCGGTGGCATCCACTTCAGGGGTGCCTTCGGGAAGATCTCGCGAGCCAGCAGCGCGTGGGCCAGCTCCATCCGGAACGAGTCGGGGATGGCCGGGTCGATCTCGAACGCATGGCCCAGTCCGAGCTGCCAGTCCTCGAGCCCGGCCTCCTTGGCGAAGTACTCGTTGAGCAGCTGGCTCGTCGTGACCGTGTGCGCCGCCTCCACCGCGTCCGCTGTGGTCAGGTAGTTGTCCTCGCCGGTGTTGATGATGATGCCGGCGCGCGCATGGACCTGCCGGCTGAAGCGTTGGTCGACGAAGGTGCGCACAGGATTGATGTCGCGAAACAGGATCCCGTACATGGAGTCGTTGAGCATCATGTCGAGGCGCTCCAGCCCGGCCAGCACGGCGATCTCGGGCATGCACAGCCCGCTCGCATAGTTGGTCAGGCGGATGTAGCGACCGAGCTCCTTGCTCGAGTCGTCCAGGGCCGCCCGCATGAGGCGGAAGTTCTCCTGGGTCGCGTAGGTGCCGGCGAAGCCTTCGCGGGTGGCTCCCTCGGGCACGAAGTCGAGCAGGCTCTGTCCGGTGGAGCGGATCACCGCGATCACGTCGGCGCCCTCGCGGGCCGCCTGCTGGGCCTGGGGGATGTCCTCGTGGATGTCTCCGGTGGCAACGATCAGGTAGATCCACGGTTGGCGAGGGGCGTCGCCGTGCCGGCCGATCAGCCGCTCGCGCTCTCGGCGTCGAGCATCGACGCTGCGCAGCCCGGCGTCCACCTGCTTGCGTGCAGCCGCGCGAGCACGCGTGGCGTCCTTGCCCTCGGGGAGGCGGAAGGTCACCGACCCGGCCGCGGCCTTCTGGGCCAGGGTGAGGAGATCGTCTCCCTCGCCGCGCAGCAGGGCGTCCCACACCGGCAGCGCGACGCCGTGCTCGAGGCCACCCCGGTCGTCGAGATCGGCGCGCACCACGTCCACCAGGCGGTTGACCCATGGCGTGCCCTCCTCGTCGGCGCCACCGAGTCCGGCGAGGCGCAGCGTCGCACGCTCCACCGAGACCGTGGTGTGCTTCTTCGCCATCGTGACGATCGGGCGACCGGCCTTGCGCGCCAGACTGCGCGCGTGGCGCACTGTCCTCGGGTCGAGGTCGAGCTTGCCGGTCATGCGGGTGCTCCTTCGTAGATGGTCCGACCGCTCGAGACGAGCCTGCGCAGGACCGGGAGCGGAGCTCCCGGTGACACGTCGGGCAAGGCGCCGGCACGCAGTCCGGCGGGGGTGTCCCAGACGGCCAGGTGCGCGGGTGCCCCGACCGTGAGGTCGCCCGCGTGCAGGCGGGCTGCACCCCAACCACCGCTGGTGTGCGCCGCGAACGCGTCCGTGACGGTCATCGCGTGCTCCGCTACGTGGGGGTGCGCGGCGGCGCGGATGGCAGCCCACGGACCCAACGACGTCACCGGCGAGTCCGAGCCGAGGGCGACGTTGCGCCCCAGGCGCCCGAAGGGGTTCGTGTCGCGCCACCGCTCACCGAGCCGGGCGGCGTACATGTCGTCGGCACCGCCCCACAGGGCGTCGAACATCGGCTGGACACTGCAGTGGATACCCAGCCGCTCGACGACGTCGAGGACACGGGGCGAGGGCATCTCGACGTGCTCGAGGCGGTGTCCGGCACCGACCCGGTCCCCGAGGATCCCCTCTGCCAGCTCGAAGCCCACGGCGACCTCCTCCAGGGCGCCGTCGCCGATGACGTGGAAGCCGGCCTGCAACCCCGCCTCGGTGCAGGCGACCACGTGGTCGCGGACCTGCTCGGCGGTGACGTAGGCGTGCCCGCAGGTGTCGGGAGCGTCGGTGTACGGCAGAGTCAACGCCGCGGTGCGTGAGCCGAACGCGCCGTCGGCGACGAGGTCGCCTGCCAGCCCCGCGACGCTGAGCCGCGCGGCGGTCTCGACCGCCAGCAGCTCGCCCCAGTAGACGACCGCGTGCAGCCCGGTCTCGACGGCTGCCTGACGGACCAGCTCGATCTCCGACTCGGGGCGGATGTGCGGAGCGGCGTTCTCGTGGAAGCTGACGATCCCCTGCGCCGCCATCGCACGACACGCGGCCCGCGCGGCCTCGAGGCGGTCGTGGTCGCTGATCAACGTCTCGAGAGTGTTGCGCACGGCGTGGTGGGCATCGCGCTCGACTCGACCGTCGTCGCGCCACCCGCTCATCCCGGGCAGTCCTGGCACGAGCGAGGCCAGTGCCGGGGAGATCACCGCGCTGTGGCTGTCGACCCGGGTGGCGTAGACGCGCCGACCCGGTGCGGCACGCTCGAGCTCGGCGCCGGTGGGCGGTCGGGACTCGGGCCAGGCGGTCTCGTCCCATCCCTGGCCGACCACGACGCCGTCATCAGGATGATCTGCGGCGAAGTCCGCAACGGCGTCCAGGCATGCGGTCAGCGTGGGGCGTCCGGTCAGGTCGAGGCCGGTGAGGGAGAAGCCGGTGCGGACCGTGTGCACGTGGCTGTCGACGAAGGCGGGCGCGATCAGCCATCCGTCGAGCTCGACGACCTCGGGCGCTCCGGAGCCGGTGCCGATCCATCCGGACGCCTGGTCGTCGGTGCCGATGAAGGCGATGCGTCCGTCCTCCACCCCCACCGCCGTCGCGGGCGCCCCGAGCAGCTCGAGGGCGACCCGTCCGCCGCGGAGCACCAGTCGGTCAGCCATGGTTCAGCCGCCGCTCGAAGAGTGCGCGCACCCCGGCATCGTTGCGCAGCAGGTCGAGCGCGAAGGCAGCGTGGCCCGGTACGTAGCCGTTGCCGACCAGCATCCGGACGTCGGCGGCCAGACCCTCGGCCCCGAGGGCCGCGGCCGAGAACGAGGTGGCCATCGAGAAGAAGATCACCGTGCCGCGCTCGGCGGTCGCCAGGACCGCGCCACCTTCGCAGCCGGGGACGTCGACGCACACCACGGTGATGTCAGCAGGACCGCCGGCCTCGGCGACCGCGTCACGCAGGGCGATCGGGTCACGCGCGTCCGCGATGGTGACGACGTCGGCGAGAGCTGCGTCGGTGAGGAGGTCGGCTTCGGCCTGGACGGGTACGACGCCGATAGTCCGCACGGCTCCGGCCTGACGGGCGGCGGCGAGGCTGAGGGAGCCCGACTTGCCGGCACCACCGATGACCGTGACCACCGGGCGGGGTCCCCGGGCGGCGTACTCGGACACGACGCGCGCGGTGAGGGCTGGTGCACCGCAGACGTCCATCACCGAGAGGCTCAGCGCCGACGCGAGATCGTCGGGCAGGACCGCGGCGATGGAGCGGCCGAACAGCACGGCGTACCCGTCACACGGCACCTGCTCCCCCAGGCCGTCCCAGGAGGCCAGGCCGTCCTCGATGACCAACGGCGTCAAGGTGAGCGAGACGAGGGTGGCGACCCTGTCGCCGACACTCAGTCCGAGTGGCGAGTCGGGTCCGACGTCCTCCACCGTCCCGACGAGCATGCCGCCCGAGCCCGTCTCCGGATTCTGCATCTTGCCCCGCTCGCCCACGATCGCCAGCACCTGCTCGCGCAGGGCGATGCCGTCGACGACACCGCCGTGGGTGTGGGTGCGCTCGAGCTGGCGATAGGACGCGGCATCGAGGTTGAGGCGTTCGACCCGGATCCGTACCTCGTCGGACCACAGCTCGCGGGTGGTGTCGAGCCGAAGCGCGGCCTGCGGGAGCACCGCCGGGTGGTCGAGCACTCGGTGCAGACCTGTCGGGTCGCTCTCGATGACCATCACGAGACGGTTCCTCCGTTGTTAATTCGGCCCAATCCGGTGTAAGACAGGAAATCATGCGGCGTGGGGATGTTTGAGCCGCATGATCTACACGTAGTCTATCCGCGAGCGTGGTGCACACCACAACCGACGCGCCGACCCCCACTCCGTAGGAGAGCCGCATGAGCATCGAGACCAGCATCGGTCTGGACACCGGTCAGCCCTACCCGTACCAACGGGTCGACCTGGTCGAGCCCGACTGGACGCGCTTCCCGGGGTGGCGCGACGTCACCGCCGAGGACTGGGCCTCGGTGCAGTGGCAGCGTTCGCACTGCGTGAAGAACGTCCGTCAGCTGCGCGAGCTGCTCGGCGACCTCGTCGACGATCGGTTCTACGCCGATCTGGAGCGCGACCAGGCCGAGCGAGCCACGATGTCGATGCTGGTGCCGCCGCAGATGATGAACACGATGGTCCCGCACACGACCCCCGGAGGTGCGGGGTCACTCACCGAGGCGTTCTACGCCGACCCGGTGCGGCACTACATGATCCCGGTGTTCTCCGACCGTCGCACCGACTACTCCTCGCACCCGCACGCCACCCGCGACTCCCTCCACGAGCACGACATGTGGGTGGCCGAGGGGCTCACCCACCGCTACCCCACCAAGGTCCTGGCCGAGCTGCTGCCGACCTGCCCCCAGTACTGCGGGCACTGCACACGGATGGACCTGGTCGGGAACTCCACCCCGACGGTCGACAAGCTCAAGTTCACCGCCAAGCCCACCGACCGCATCGAGGCGATGCTCGACTACCTGCGTCGCACACCGTCGGTGCGCGACGTGGTCGTCTCGGGCGGGGACGTGGCCAACATGCCGTGGCCGAGGCTCGAGGACTTCCTGACGCGACTCCTCGAGGTCGAGAACGTGCGCGACATCCGGCTGGCGACCAAGGCGCTCGTCGGGCTCCCCCAGCACTGGCTGCAGCCCGAGGTCCGCGCGGGGATGACGCGGGTCGCCGCGGTGGCGCGCTCACGTGGTGTCTCGCTGGCGATCCACACCCACGCCAACCATGCCAACTCGATCACTCCCCTGGTGGCCGAGGCCTCACGCGCCATGCTCGAGGCGGGGGTGCGCGACGTGCGCAACCAGGGGGTGCTGCTGAATGGTGTCAATGCCGACCCCCACGCGCTGCTGGACCTCTGCTTCCGTCTCCTCGACGGGGCGCAGGTGATGCCCTACTACTTCTACATGTGCGACATGATCCCGTTCTCCGAGCACTGGCGGGTCTCGGTCGGTGACGCCCAGCGACTCCAGCACCACATCATGGGGTACCTGCCCGGGTTCGCGACCCCGCGGATCGTGTGCGACGTGCCGTTCGTCGGCAAGCGGTGGGTGCACCAGCTCGCCTCCTACGACCGTGAGCGCGGCATCTCACACTGGACCAAGAACTACCGCACCTCGATCGAGCACACCCCCGACGTCGCGGGCGAGGCTCTGGAGCGGACCTACGAGTACTACGACCCGATCCACACCCTGCCCGCCGAGGGGCAGGCGTGGTGGGCGGCGCACGCCGACCTCGACTCGTCGGCACTCAAGGCGACCGAGGTGGCCGAGGCCTCGCGGCGGGTGGCGGCGCTGCAGGCGCACTGAGCCGGACCGGGCGGCCTACCCTCCGGTGACCGGCCGGTTCTCGTAGTACGTCGAGAGCACGATGACGGTGCGCGTGGCCACGTTGGCGGCCGCGCGCACCCGGGCCAGCAGGTCCTCGAGGTCGGACGGCTTGGAGACCCGCACCTTGAGGATGTAGCTCTCCTCGCCGGCCACCGACCAGCACGACTCGATCTCGGGGACGGTGCTGAGCCGCTCCGGGGAGTCGTCGGGCTGGGAGGGGTCGATCGGGCGGATCGAGATGAAGGCCGTGAGGGGCAGCCCGATCTCGTCGTGGTTGATGGTCGCGCCGTAGCCCAGGATGAGCTTGCGCTGCTCGAGTCGCTTCACGCGCTGGTGGACGGCCGAGGTGGACAGGCCGGTCGCCTTGCCGAGGTCGGTGAAGGACATCCGGCCGTCGACGGCGAGGAGCTCGAGGATGCGTCGGTCCGTGGGTTCGAGCGGTGTGGGGGTCACCGGATCACCCTACGGCTGTCGGCGCCATGGGCAGGAGGATGTGTCGCCCCCTGGTCGCCTCGCCGCAACGTGGCAGGATGCGGCCGTGAGTGAACCCGGACGTCTGATGCTCCTCGACACCGCCTCGATGTACTTCCGCGCCTTCTTCGGGGTGCCCGAGTACTCCGCTCCCGACGGCACCAACGTCAACGCTGTCCGAGGGCTGCTCGGCTACATCGCGCGCCTGACCGAGGAGTACCGGCCCACGGACCTGGTCTGCTGCTGGGACAACGACTGGCGCCCGCAGTGGCGCGTCGACCTGATCCCTTCCTACAAGGCCCACCGCGTCGTCGAGGAGGTGGCCGCGGCCCCCGACGTCGAGGAGGTGCCCGACCCGCTCGAGGCTCAGCTCCCGATCATCCTGGACACGCTGTCGGCCTTCGGGATCCGGGTGATCGGCGCCGACGGCTACGAGGCCGACGACGTGATCGGCACCTTGGCGACCGGGGCCGGTCAGCCCGTCGACGTCGTCACCGGTGACCGCGACCTCTTCCAGCTGGTCGACGACGAGGCCGACGTACGGATCCTCTACATCGGCAAGGGCGTCGGACGCCACGAGCGGGTCACCGAGGACTGGATCAGTGACAAGTACGGCGTCACTGCGGCGCAGTACGCCGACTTCGCCGCCATGCGGGGCGATGCCTCGGACGGACTTCCGGGTGTCGCCGGGGTGGGTGAGAAGACAGCGGCCACGCTGCTGCGGCGCTTCGGTGACCTCGACTCGATCATCGCCGCCGCCCAGGACCCCAACTCCGAGATGGGTCCCGGTCCTCGCGGCAAGCTCAAGGCCTCCCTCGACTACCTCGCTGTGGCGCCCGCGGTGTGCGCCGTGGCCCGTGACATCGACCTGGACCGCTCCGGCCTGGTCCTGCCCCGCGTGCCGGCCGACCCCGAGCAGGTGCTCGCTCTGGCCGAGCAGTGGGGCCTGGAGTCCCCCACCGAACGCCTCGTGAAGGTCCTGGCCGAGCGCTGAGACGGAGCCCGGGCGGACGTCCTGGAGGACGCCGTTTGGTCCCAAACAACACTCTTCCGGCGCGGATCCTTGTCGTTTGGGACCAAACGGCGCGACCTACTCGGCCAATCCCGAGTACGCCACCACACCGCGCCGCATCGCGCTGATCGCGCTGCGCGCCGTCGAGCGCAAGGGGGTGTCCCCGGCGGCGTCGGCGACCTGCCCGGCGAGGTCGAGCAGCTGCTTCATCCGGCGCACGAAGTCACCCGCGGACATGTCCGACTCACCGATGAGGTCGTCGAGGTCGTCGCCCTCGGCCCAGCGGTAGGCGATCCACGACATCCCCACGTCGGGTGGGCGCAGGAAGTCGAGGCGATGCTCGCGCTCGAGGGAGTCCAGATCGGCCCACAGCCGTTGCGTCTGGTCGAGAGCCTGCTTGACGCCGCCGCCGGGCACCCGCGGAGCCCGGACGTCGTCCGCGCGCCGCGCTTCGTAGACCAGCGAGGACAGCGCGGCCGCCAGTCCCGCGGGCGAGAGGTCGTCCCACAGCCCGTGGCGCAACGCTTCCGCGGCGAGCAGGTCCACGTCGGAGTAGAGCCGCATCAGCCGCCGTCCGCGCTCGGTGACGTCGTCGCCGTCGAGGTACTCCAGGCTCGTCAGGACGTCGCAGACCCGGTCGAACTGGCGCGCCACGGTGTTGGTGCGCTGCTCGATGCGCCGGCGCAGGGTCCCGGCGTCGCGGTCGAGCTTGAAGTAGCGCTCGGCCCACCGGGCGTGGTCCTCGCGGTCGGAGCAACCGTGGCACGGGTGGGAGCGCTGCCGCTCGCGCAGCGTGGCGATCTCCTCGGCGGCCTCGTCCGACAGCCCGACACCGCTCCCGCCGGCACCCGCGCGGGTCGGGGGCGGCGTGAGGTTGTGCGCACGGTCGCGGAGTGCGGAGGCCAGGTCACGCCGCATCTGCGGGTTGCGTCCGTTGAAGCTCTTCGGGATCTTCAACCGGGTCACGGCCTCCACCGGTGTCGGGAAGTCCATCATCGCCAGCCGTCGCGCCTGCCGCTCGGCGGTCACCACATAGGGACGCGGACCACCCTCGTCGGCCGGCGACCACCCGGGGTCGACCACCACGGCGTACCCGGAGAACTTCCCCGCCGGCACCATGATCACGTCGCCCGGCTTGAGCGCGCGCAGCGAGGCCGCAGCCTCGTCGCGACGGTCGGTACGGCGAGCACGCGACGCCGACTTCTCCACCTCGCCGATGCGACGGCGGATGCCGGCGTACTCCATGAAGTCACCCAGGTGACAGCTCGCCGCCTCGGCGTACCCGGCGAGGGCGTCGTCGCTCTTGGTGAGCTGACGAGCCAGCCCGACGACCGCCTTGTCAGCCTGGAACTGGGCGAAGGACTGCTCGAGCAGCTCGCGCGAGCGTGCGCGGCCGAACTGGTGCACCAGGTTGACCGCCATGTTGTACGACGGCCGGAAGGACGACCTCAACGGGTAGGTGCGGGTCGAGGCCAGCCCGGCGAGCTCGCGGGGGTTCATGCCCGGCTGCCAGAGCACGACGCCGTGGCCCTCGACGTCGAGGCCACGCCGTCCTGCGCGCCCGGTGAGCTGCGTGTACTCCCCCGGGGTGATGTCGGCGTGCGTCTCGCCGTTCCACTTCGACAGCTTCTCGATGACCACGGTCCGGGCCGGCATGTTGATCCCCAGCGCCAGGGTCTCGGTCGCGAAGACGACCTTGCACAGACCGCGCAGGTAGAGCTCCTCGACCACCTGCTTGAAGGCCGGCAGCATGCCCGCGTGGTGGGCAGCGAGTCCGCGGGTCAGGCCGTCGAGGAAGGAGTGGTAGCCGAGCACGTGCAGGTCCTCGGCGGGCAGGTCGCGGCAGGCCGACTCGACGAACCCGTGGATCTCGTCGCGCTCCGCGGCGCTGGTCAGTCGGATGCCGGCGTTGAGGCACTGGGTGACCGCCGCATCGCACGCGGCGCGGCTGAAGATGAACACGATCGCGGGCAGGAGCTTCTCGTGGTCGAGACGCTCGATGACCTCCGCACGACCCGGGATCCAGACGCGTCGTCCGTTGCCGACCTGCTGGCCACGGTGTGCCCCCTGGTTGCCCCGCTGGTTGCCCTTCTGGTTGCCCTTCTGCCCGCGCTGCCCCCTGGGCGAGCGCCGGTCCTTGATCCGCGTGGCGGCCCAGTCGTCACGGGCGATCTTGAGGAGCTCGTCGTTGACGGGTGCGCCCTCCTTCACGAAGCCGGCCGCGGCGTCCACGTCCGAGGAGGCGAAGAGGTCCAGCAGCCGGCGCCCCACCATGACGTGCTGGTAGAGCGGGACGGGACGGCGCTCCTCCACCAGCGTGGTGGTCTCCCCTCGCACCGTGGCGAGCCACTCGCCGAACTCCTCGGCGTTGGAGACCGTCGCCGACAGCGACACCAGCGTCACCGACTCGGGCAGGTGGATAATGACCTCCTCCCACACCGCGCCACGCGCACGGTCCGCGAGGTAGTGGACCTCGTCCATCACCACGAAGCCGAGGCCCAGCAGCGTGCGGGAGCCCGCGTAGAGCATGTTGCGCAGTACCTCGGTGGTCATCACCACGATCGGCGCCTCGCCGTTGACCGAGTTGTCCCCGGTCAGCAGACCCACCTGGTCGGCGCCGTAGCGGGCCACCAGGTCGGCGTACTTCTGGTTGGACAGTGCCTTGATGGGCGTGGTGTAGAACGCCTTGCGGCCGGTCTCGAGTGCGAGGTGGATGGCGAACTCGCCCACGATCGTCTTGCCCGAGCCCGTCGGCGCTGCCACCAGCACCCCGCGGCCCTCCTCGATCTCCTTGCAGGCACGCACCTGGAAGTCGTCGAGGGCGAAGTCGTAGAGATCGGCGAATCCGGCGAACGCCGGGTGCACCTGCCGTGCTCGCGAGGCGGCGTACCGCTCGGCCGGGCTGGGCTCCTGATCAGGGGAGAGATCACTGCGGCCGGACATGCTGCGAGCCTAGTAGACCCCTCCTCCTCCGTCGGGAGGCCGGCTCAGCCGCCGAGGCGCAGGTGGACCGCGAACGACGACGGGGAGGCGCCCAGTGCCTTGGCGAGCCGGGCCACGGCCTCGAGGGTGAGGTCGGCGGAGAAGGACGTGCCGGGCACCAGCAGCGTCAGCCGACCGTCGTACGACGCCAGGTGCACCTGCCCGTGGCGCCAGGCCTGGTGCACCCGTAGGCGATTCGCCTCACTGGCCACCGGGGCGGGGTAGGCCTCGTCGACAGCGAGCAGGTCACAGGCGATCTCGGAGCCGTCCGCCGCGGTCAGGATCCCCTGGACGCGATGGGTGCCGGCGAGCGAGTCGGTGCTGCTCCAGGTCACCTCGCCCGCGCCCAGCACCTCCGGCAGGTCGAACGGGTCGACCTCGGCGGGCTCAGGAGTCACAGGAACAGGCAATCACACCGGACGCTAGAGCGGTGAGGCGCTGTCGGGATCGAGGTCGGCGAAGCGTCGGCGCTTGGCCCGGCGACGGTCGTTGAAGCGACAGATCACCTCGGAGATGCCGAAGAGGAGCACCATCGGCACCGCCATCAACGTCATCGTGAACGGGTCGGCGGACGGAGTCGCCACGGCGGCGAAGATGAAGACGCCGATCACGATCCACGGCCGGTAGGCAGCCAACGACTTGCCGGACACGACCCCGGCGAGGTTCAGCAGGATCACGAAGAGCGGGATCTCGAAAGCGATCCCGAAGACCAGCAGGGTGCGGCTGAAAAAGGACAGGTAGTCGTCGAAGTCCACCAGGTTGGTCAGGCCGTCGGGGTTGAACCCGATCAGGATCTCCAGGCCCTTGGGCAGGGTCACGTAGCCCAGGAACACCCCGGAGAGGAACAGCGGCCCGGCCACTCCCACGAAGATGCGCGACATCTTGCGCTCGCGGGCGTGCAGGCCCGGCATGATGAACGCCCAGATCTGGTATAGCCAGAACGGGCTGGTCAGCACCACCGCTGCGAAGCCGCAGAGCTTGAAGTAGATGAGCAGCCCGGCACCGGGTCCGTTGCTGGTCAGCAGGTTGGATCCCTCAGGCAAGTTGAGCTTGGCCGTGGTGATGGGCCCGTAGACGAGGTCGTAGACCTGGTCGAAGAAGATGAGAGCCAGGATGCCTCCGGCCACGATGATCAGCGCCACCTTGAGCACGCGGGCGCGCAGCTCGCGGAGGTGGTCTGACAGTGCCATCCGCCCATCGGCTCCGACGGGGTGGACGGGACGTCCGGAGAAGATGTTGGCGACGCCGGTGATCGACATGGGGTGCTGGAGGTCCTGACGTGTCCTGGTCGACGCCTGAGCGCCGGATCAGCTGTTGTTCTTGTCCGCGGAGGTCTCCGGCTTGACCGGGGTCTCGTCGGTCTGCGAGGTCGGGAGCTCCTTGTCGTCCTTGTCGTCGTCGTCCTCGTCACGCAGACCCTTGGTCTCCGCCTTGAAGATGCGCAGCGCCTGCCCGGTGCCGCGAGCGAGGTCGGGGAGCTTGGCAGCACCGAAGACAAGGATCACGATCGCCAGGATGACGATCCATTCTGCGCCTTGGGGCATTCCGATCAGCGGGTTCAACATGGGGCCCTCATCCGTTGGTGGTGTACGTCGAGATGTACGTGGTCGATCCTACGCGCTGGTGGAGCGGTACAGCGCCAGCGCTTCCTGAGCAGCACCTGTGAAGTCCGCGGTGAACTCCGCCGGCGCTACCACGGAGGCATTCGGAGCCAGACGCAGGAGCAGTTTGGTCAGCCAGCGGTGATCGGCGACCAACAGGTCCACCTCGAGGTGGTCGGCACCGGGACGAACGGCCTCGACGGCGTAGTACTCGACCACCCACTGGGCCTGCGGTGCCAGGCGCAGGGTGACCAGCGTCGTCTGGTCGTCGCCACGGTCGAAGATCCCGTCGCTGAGGTCACGGGGGGACTGTGGCGCCGTGGCCACCGGGGCGTCGAGCACGGTGGCGGCGGAGATCCGGTCGAGGCGGAACAGCCGAGGCGCCTCGGCGGAGTGGCACCAGGCATCGAGGTAGGCGAACCCGTTGTGCCGGCTCACGCCCCTAGGGTCGACCACGCGGTGGGACTGCTCGTCACGGGTCGGTACGTAGTAGTCGAGCTCGACCTGTACCTGACGGTCGGTGGCGTCACGCAGTCGTACGCCGAGCGCGGCGAGGTCGGCGTCACGGCCGGGCTCGTCGAGGGCGGCATCCAGCGGGATCTCGCTCGGGCCGTCCGCGGCAGCGCTCTCCAGCTTGGCGAGCACCCGGTCGACGATCTCGACCGTGGTCGTCTCGGCGCCCGCGCGCAGGGCGCGCAGGGCGACGATCATCGCCGAGGCCTCCGTGGGTGTCAGCCGCATCGGGCGGTCCAGGTAGTCGGCGTTGCTGACCCGGATGACGCCTTCGCGGTGCACCTCGCCCTCCTCGGTCTCCAGCAGGTCGAGGTCCACGTCGATCAGGTCGTCCGGGTAGCCGCCGGGCATCCCGCACATCAGCAGCACCTTGAGGTCCTTGAGCACCTGCTCGGGTGTGACACCGAGAGCCTCGGCGGCGTCGATGAGGCGCACGCCTCCGTGGGCGTGCAGGTAGGGCACCAGGGTCAACAGGCGCGCGACCTGGTCCTTGGCGCCGCTGGGCGCGGAGCCACCGGTGCGGGACGTCATGCCAGCGCCCCCTCGAGGCGCCCCACCACGGCATCACGCAGGGCGACGGGCGACTCGACGTACACGCTGGCGCCGTAGCCCAGCACCTCGTCCTCGAGCCCGACGTTGCTGCGCGTGAGGACCAGGCGGTCCCAGGCGGTCGCGGCGTCCGGACCCGGTACGTCGACCTCGACGCTATCGGCCATCCGACGCAGCGGGGCCGCCGCTCCTCCGCGCACCAGCAGCACGGCGCGCTGGGTCACCGGCGCCGGCGCCAGCCGACGGGTGGTCGCCGAGATGTCGAGGCCGTCGGGGATCTCGTAGGCGCCAGGCTTGCCCGTGCGGCGGGCCTCGCCCTGCACGCGGGAGAGCCGGAAGACACGCTCGGCGGCGCGGTCGGTGTCGAAGCCCAGCACGTACCACCGCCCGGCGTACCGGGTCACCCCCCAGGGCTGGAGGTGGCGTCGGGCGGGCTCGGCGGTGCCGGAGCGCCAGTAGTCGAACTCCAGCGCGCTGCGCTCGGTGAGGGCCTCGAGGAACACGTCGAAGGCCGGGTCGTCAGCCGCCAGGCGCGGCTGGGCGATGTCCAGGGCCGTGAGGTCCACGGCCACGCCCGCGGCAGTCAGCTTGCGGACGGCCTCGGTGGTGGCCTTCGCGAGACGCTGGTGCTCCCACACGCGCGTGGCCAGCCCGACGATCGCCGCCTCGTCGGGAGCCAGGTCGATCTCGGGCAGCGCGAAGGCGTCGGGACGGACCCGGTAGCCCGGCTCGTCGAAGTAGGCGTCCATGCTCCCGACCTCGACGGGGACCCCGAGGCTGCGCAGCTCCTCCTTGTCGCGCTCGAACATCTTCTCGAACGCGTCGGTGCTGGCGTCGCCGTACAGGATGGACCGGATGCGTTCCTTGGGCACGAAGTGCCGCTGCACGAGCAGCATGATGAGCAGCTTCATCAGGCGCTCGGTCTTGGCGGCGGTGCTCATCGGGTGCTCGTCGGGTCGGCTCAGCCGGCGGCGAGGACGTCGATCACGAAGTAGAGAGTCGAGCCGCCCGGGATGTTTTCGCCGCTGCCATCCTTGCCGTAGCCCAGCTTCGGCGGGATCTGGAGCATGACGCGGGAGCCGACCGCCACGCCCTCCAGCGCCTGGTCCCAGCCCTGGATGACGGCGCCCTGGCCCAGAACGGTCGAGAAGGGGTCCTTGCCGTACGACGCGTCGAAGGGCTTGGCTGCGTCGTAGACCTGACCCAGGTAGTTGACGACGATCAAGTCGTTGGCCGCAACGGCGGGCCCCTCACCGGCGTACAGGACCTGACTCTTGAGGGTGCCGTCCGGCGCGGCCACACCGTCGAAGTCCAGCGCGCTGGGCAGGCGATCGGCGAACGCGATGCCGGGGACCCAGTCGGGGCGCGCCTTGATCGGGCTGCCGTCGGGCTTGGTGCGCACGACGCTGTCGACGTCGATCACCATCATCAGGGCGTCCTCGTTGCCGATGTCGAGGTCGCTGCCGGCCACGCCGAGGATGTCGGCCGAGCTCACCGTCGTGACCTTGCGCGTGCCGACGGTGTCACCGATCTCGACCTGCTCGGCCACGAACGTGTCGAGGAGGTACCGCGCGACCTGGGCGTTGGTCGGCTGTGCCGAGGCCGGCTGAGGTACCTCTCCACCGACCGGGAAGAACACCGGGACCTGATCCTCGCCGTAGGTGTCGAGGGTGGGCTCGCGAGTGAAACCGTTGCCGATGTAGTAGTTGACCAGGACGTTGTCGCCCTCGGCGAGCTCGGCGCCGTCGCCCTGGGTCAGCACCTCGGTCTCCGCGTCGCCCGCCTCCATGCGTGCGTTCCAGGTGACCTCGGGGCTGCTGCCCACCTCACCGCTCACCTCGAACGCCTCGGTGCGCTCCAGCGCGCCGCTGGCGACGGTGACCTCTTCACCGCAGGCCGTGGCCAGGCCGGAGACCAGCACGAGCGGGAGAAGCACCTGCGCGGGACGGCGCGGGGCACGGAGGTGTCGGAGCACGGGTTCAACCTTCGGTGGTGAGTCGACAGGACGCATCTGGCACAGCGCGGGAAGCCTACAAGCCGCCCGACGTGGCGCTCACATGCCCGGCGCTCACATGCCGTCGATGAGCCGTTCGACGCGCTCGTCGTGCGCCCGGAACGGGTCCTTGCACAGGACGGTGCGTTGAGCCTGGTCGTTGAGCTTCAGGTGCACCCAGTCGACGGTGAAGTCGCGACGCTTCTCCTGCGCCTTGCGGATGAACTCGCCCCGCAGCCGCGCACGTGTGTTCTGCGGAGGCACCGACTTGGCCTCGAAGATCTTCAGGTCCGAGGTGACCCGGGCGACCGAGCCACGCTTCTCCAGCAGGTAGTAGAGGCCACGGTTGCGGTGGATGTCGTGGTAGGCGAGATCGAGCTGGGCGATGCGTGGGTGACCCAGTGGAAGCCCGTGCTTGGCGCGATAGCGATCGATGAGCTTCCACTTGATGACCCAGTCGATCTCCCGGTCGACCAGGCCCAGGTCGTCGGACTCGACAGCCTTGAGTCCGCGTTCCCACAGGTCGAGGGCCTGCTCGATGATCGGCGTGCTGATCTGGCGACGGTCGACGAAGTCGCGCGCCTTGCTGAGGTACTCGCCCTGGATCTCCAGTGCGCTGGCCTCACGCCCGTTGGCCAGGCGCACCTTGCGCCGCCCGGTGACGTCGTGGGAGATCTCGCGGATCGCGCGGATCGGATTCTCCATCGTGAGATCGCGCATCACCACGCCCTCCTCGATCATCCGCAGGACCAGGTCGCAGCTGGCCACCTTGAGCATCGTGGTGGTCTCGCTCATGTTGGAGTCCCCCACGATGACGTGGAGCCTGCGGTACTTCTCGGCGTCTGCGTGCGGCTCGTCGCGCGTGTTGATGATGGGTCGGCTGCGCGTCGTGGCGCTGCTGACGCCCTCCCAGATGTGTTCGGCGCGCTGGCTCACGCTGTAGCTGGCCCCGCGGGGGGTCTGGGTGATCTTGCCTGCTCCCACGACGATCTGACGGGTCACCAGGAATGGGATCAGGATGTCGGCGAGGCGACTGAACTCGCCGGCGCGACCCACCAGGTAGTTCTCGTGGCACCCGTAGGAGTTGCCGGCCGAGTCGGTGTTGTTCTTGAAGAGGTAGATCTCGCCCGCGATGCCCTCGTCGTGCAGACGTTGCTCGGCGTCGAGAAGCAGTCCCTCCAGGACCCGCTCCCCCGCCTTGTCGTGGGCCACCAGCTCGGCGATGTCGTCGCACTCGGGCGTCGCGTACTCCGGGTGACTTCCGACGTCGAGGTAGAGGCGGGCCCCGTTGCGCAGGAAGACATTGCTCGACCGCCCCCAGCTGACGACCTTGCGGAACAGGTAGCGAGCCACCTCGTCGGGACTCAGCCGACGCTGGCCCTTGAACGTGCACGTCACGCCGTACTCGTTCTCGATCCCGAAGATCCGCCGGTCCATGGGTGAACCCTAGGCCGTACGTGGTGGTTGGTGGGGTGAGTTGTGGGTGGGTGTTGCCGTTTGGGACCAAACGGCAACCTTGGCGCGGCTCAGAAGGCGTTCTGTGACCGATCGGCGACCCCCATCTGGCGGTGCCACCGATTCATCACCCGCTCGCGTCCCGCGGGCGAGTACAGCGACTGCTCGACCAATCGTTGCCACGAACGAAAACGCCTCATCCGGTGCGGCCGGCCGAGGTCGCTGTCGATCTCGTGCATCGTCACCAACGCGTGATTGAGCATGTCGTCGAGGGTGAATCCTCGACGCACGAGGTGGGCGCGCTCGATTCCCCCGCTTCGCCGCAGATCGGTTCGCTGCGCCTCCTTGCTCCGGTGTACGCCGCCGTCGTACTCGTGCAGCCGATCCGTACCCACGATCCACAGGTCGGCCCTGGCAACGAGGTGGCCACCGTCGTCGTACAGCTCGCGCTGCGCTTCGTACGCGATGTCGAGGACGTCGTGGAACATCTGCAGCACGGCCTCGCCACCCGAGTCGGCCTTGCCGGTGCTCTCCAGCCAGGCCGCCCGCAGCTGCCGCACGCCGGGGCGTCGCGAGGCCAGGATCTCCGCCATCTGCTCTCCGTCGACGTGTCGGGCCCTCCGCGCTCCTTCGACGACGATGCGAAGGTCGAGCGTTGAGAGGTCGCGAGCGCAGCGCAGGAGGATCTCGGCACCGGTGTCCACCGGCAGCCCGTCCACGCAACCCGGAACTGTCGAGCGTCGAAGCCGCGAGCAGACCAACCCGTGCCGCCGGGGCCTGGTGTCGGCGAACGTCGCGGCGAACACCGGGGTCTGCTCAGGTAGTTGGGGCAGGTGCCAGCCGAGGAGCCGAGCTGCGGTCAGCCCGGTGAAGACGGCATCGGATGGAAGTACCTCGAGCCAAGCCCGCAGGTCACGTCTCCACTCGGCCTCCTCGTCGAGGTGCTCGACGTCCACCAGGAAAAGTCCGTGCGCGACGCGTCGGAACCCGCGGCGTCGCATTTGTCCGCGGATCGGTGTGTCTCGGTCATGTGGCATGCAGCAACGCTCGACGGTTTCCGGGCCACCGGGAACACCGCGAGCTCGCGCCTGTGGAAAGGTTGCCCGGTCGGGGGTGCTGTGGACGACCGCTGACCCGCTGAGTGGCGCCGTTTGGTCCCAAACGACAAGGATCCGGGCGCCGACGTGGTCGTTGGGGACCAAACGGCGTCCTGAATGACGGCCACCGGAGTCACAACAGTCCGGCGTGGTCCAGGGCCAGGTACGCGTGCTGCACCGTGCCGAAGCTGCCATCGCGAAGCCTCGAGCGGACGTCTGCGACGTCGAGCAGTACGACCTCGATGTCCTCGTCGTCCTCGAGGACCTGGGGTCCGGAAGGCACACAGTCATGGGCGATGACAGCCCAGCTCACCTCGGTGCTCTTGAACCACTGGGTGGGTCCGGCCAGCTGCCAGCGATGCGCCGACCAACCGGTCTCCTCGCGCAGCTCGCGCGCCGCGGCCCGCAGGGGGTCTTCACCGGGGTCGATGAGCCCACCGGGTAGGCACGTGACGACCGCGTCCGGACCTGGGCGGTACTGCCGGATGCAGATCACCCGGCCGTCGCGCGCGAGGGGTAGCACGACCACCGAGTCTGAGGAGTCGAGCAGGTCCCACTCCGACTCACGGCCGTTCGGCATCCTGAGCCGTCGGCGCACCACGCGCAGGAAGCCGTCGTACCGCACGGACTGAGGTCCGACCCTGGTCCAGGACCTCGCGGACGTCACTCCGGGGGGGCGATGGGGGGCTCCCCCGTCACGGGGTCCTCCAGCGGTGCGACGGAGCCGCTGACCTGGTCGGTGGGATCCCGGGGGTCGTCCGTCGCCGGAGCACCGCCGCCGCCTCCACCGGGGCGTACGTCCTCGCGGGCACCGTCATCAGGGTCTCCCGGTCCACGGTCTCCGAGCAGCTCGTCGAGCCGCGCCGGGCTCAGCCGACTGAACTTTCGGGTCTGGGTGCGGGTGCGGTCGAGTACGGCGACCTCGAGGTCGGTCGTCGGGATGACCCGGTTGCCGGACTCGGAGGTGCCCAGCGCGGTGACCGCAGCACGCAGCGCGGCGGCGATGTCGGCGCCGGCGATGTCGCTGGAACCCAGGCTCTGCGCAACGGGTTCGACCTGGCCACCCATCACCGCGAACCCGTGCTCGTCGGCCACCTGTCCGTCGTAGGTGAGCCGGTAGATCTGGTCGTCCTCGGCACGGTCGCCCACCTCGGCCACGAAGATCTCGACCTCGTAGGGCTTCTCGCCGCCGCTGGAGAAAATCGTGCCCAGAGTCTGCGCATAGGCATTGGCGAGACCGCGACCGGTCACGTCGCGCCGGTCATAGGCGTAGCCGCGCATGTCGGCGAGCCTGACCCCGGCGATACGGAGGTTCTCGAACTCGTTGTACCGCCCCACCGCAGCGAACGCGATGCGGTCGTAGATCTCAGAGACCTTGTGCAGGGCCTGGGAGGGGTTCTCGGAAACGAACAGGACTCCGTCGGCGTACTGCACCGCAACCACGGAACGCCCTCGGCCGATGCCCTTGCGAGCGAAGTCCGCCCGGTCCTTCATCAGCTGCTCGGGCGAGACGTAGAACTGCTGGCTCATCGGCCGCTCTCCTCGGTGGTCAGCGCCGCTGCCGGTCCGTCTGGCCGACCCATGCGCCCTTCAATGACGCGATCAGCGATCGCGGCGACGTCAGCGTCGGGCATCCGGGTACCACCGTCCTCGGTGATCACGTGCACGACCGGGAAGATGCGTCGCGTCAGGTCCGGACCTCCGGTCGCGGAGTCGTCGTCTGCCGCGTCGTACAGCGCCTGGACGATCACCTCGACGCACTGCTCGGCCTCGAGGTCGTGGCGGTAGAGCTTCTTGAGCGCCCCGCGCGCGAACATCGATCCTGAGCCCACCGAGTGGAAGGCGGTCTCCTCGTAGCGTCCGCCCGTCACGTCGTAGCTGAAGATCCTTCCCTGGCCGGCATGCACGTCGTAGCCCGCGAAGAGCGGTACGACGGCCAGCCCCTGCATCGCCATCGGGAGGTTGTTGCGGATCAGCGCTGCGAGACGGTTGGCCTTGCCGTCCATCGAGAGCGTGCTGCCCTCGATCTTCTCGTAGTGCTCGAGCTCGGTCTGGAACAAGCGGACCATCTCCACGGCGAGCCCGGCCGTGCCGGCGATGCCGACGGCGGAGAACTCGTCGGCGGGAAACACCTTCTCGATGTCGCGCTGGGCGATGATGTTCCCCATCGTCGCTCGTCGGTCACCGGCCATCACGACCCCGCCCGGGAAGGTGGCGGCCACGATGGTGGTGGCATGGGGGGCCAGGTCCGCAGCACTGCCTTGTGGCAGGCCGGAGCGCCCGGGTAGGAGGTCGGGAGCCTGGGCGCGAAGGAAGTCCGCGAACGACGAGACGCCGGGTTGCAGGTAGGCCGCTGGGAGGCGAGGATCGCTCACTGGCCGCCCTTCTGGATGAACGACTTCACGAAGTCCTCCGCGTTGGACTCCAGCACCTCGTCGATCTCGTCGAGGATGTCGTCCACGTCGTTGTCGATCGCTTCCTTGCGCTCGGCGAGGTCACTCTCAGGAGCCACCTCGGTGGTCTCCTCGGTCTCCTGAGACTTGCGCGGCTGCTTCTGCTCCTGGGCCATGTGACGACCCTACTCAGTCGTGCCTGGAGTTTCGACGACCAGCCGCGCCCCTGGACGTTGCGGCGGCTACCCGATCTGGACCTGCCGCAGCGCCGTTTGGTCCCAAACGACAAGTTCGCCGTGCTGTGACACGTCGTTTGGGACCAAACGGCGCACCTCAGCGAGTCAAGGCGGTGAACAGTTGCTCGGCCGAGTCGCAGCTGTCGAGGAGCTGACCCACATGCGTCCGGCTGCCTCGCAGCGGATCGATGGTGGGCACGCGCTGGAGGGACTCGCGCCCCGGCAGGTCGAAGATGACCGAGTCCCACGAGGCCGCGGCGACGTGCTCGGCGTACTTCTCCAAGCACCGGCCACGGAAGTAGGCGCGAGTGTCGGTCGGCGGGTCGTGCATGGCGTCGTCGATCTCCTCCTGACTCAGGAGACGCTCCACCCGCCCGGCGGCCGCCAGGCGGTGATACAGACCCTTCTCGGGCCGGATGTCGGAGTACTGGTAGTCGATGAGCTGCAGCTTGGCGTCGTCCCACGCCAGTCCGTCACGCGAGCGGTACTGCTCCAGAAGCCTGAGCTTGGCAACCCAGTCGAGCTCTGAGGCCAGCGACATGGGCTCCCGCTCGAGCCGGTCCAGCACCGACTCCCAGCGGGCCAGGACGTCGAGCGTCTGGGCGTCGGCGTCGGCGCCGTAGCGGTCCTCGACGTACTTGCGGGCCAGATCGAGGTACTCGAGCTGGAGCTGGATCGCGGTGAGTGTGCGCCCATCGTTCAGCGTGACGGTGTGCTGCAAGGTCGGGTCGTGGGAGACCGCGCGCAGGGCGGCGACGGGACCGTCCACGGTGAGGTCGCGGTCGATGAAGCGGTCCTCGATCATCGCCAGCACGAGCGACGTCATCCCGACCTTGAGGTAGGTCGCGACCTCCGACATGTTGGCGTCGCCGATGATGACGTGCAGGCGGCGGTACTTCTCCGGATCGGCGTGGGGCTCGTCGCGGGTGTTGATGATCGGCCGCTTCAGGGTCGTCTCCAGCCCGACCTCCACCTCGAAGAAGTCGGCGCGCTGGCTGATCTGGAAGCCCTGTTCGCGCCCGTCCTGGCCCCGTCCCACACGTCCGGCGCCGCACACGACCTGCCGACTGATGAAGAACGGCGTCAGGTGGTGCACGATGTCGGCGAAGGGCGTGGAGCGCCGCATCAGGTAGTTCTCGTGCGCCCCGTAGGAGGCGCCCTTGTTGTCGGTGTTGTTCTTGTACAGCACGATCTCCGCGCCGGACGGCAGTTGGGCGGCTCGCTTCGCGGCGTCCAGCATCACCTGCTCGCCGGCCTTCTCCCACCGCACGACGTCCAGGGGTGTGGTGACCTCGGGCGTGGAGAACTCGGGGTGGGCGTGGTCGACGTACAGGCGCGCCCCGTTGGTCAGGATGACGTTGGCGAGGCCGAGGTCCTCGTCGGTGAGCTGCGACGGGTCGGCCACCTGACGCGACATGTCGTACCCGCGGGCATCACGCAGCGGGGACTCCTCCTCGAAGTCCCACCGGGCCCGGCGAGCCTTCACCGTCGCCGACGCGTAGGCGTTGACCACCTGCGAGGAGGCGACCATGGGATTGGCCGTGGGCTGTCCTACGACCGAGATCCCGTACTCGATCTCGGTCCCCATCACCCGGCGCACGCTCATGCGAGCGAGCCTACGCTGCGCAGCAGTACGTCGAGCCCGGCGGCGTGCGGCGCGGTCCGGGTCAGCGGTTGGTGGCGAACTTGACGGCCAGACCGATACCGGCGGCGGCGAGGACGGCGATGAGCAGCTTCTTCATGATGACTCCTGGTCTCGGTACGACGGACGTCGCTGGTGCCTACTCAACACGATTCGCCGGCCCGCGTCACGACCCACGCTCGGCGCGTTGGGCGATCAGGCGCCGCTCGTCTCCTCGCGCAGCCGCGGCACCGTGGTGAGCTCGGGGCGGATGCCCCGCTTGTCGGCGTAGAAGTCGCGGATCCGCTGCATGTCGACTCCCACGTCCCCGGTCAGGGAGAACGTCGGCCCCCAGCCCACGGTGCGGCTCGGCCGGTCCAGGTAGGCCAGCGTGACCGGGATGCCGGTCTGCTGGGAGATCCGGTAGAAACCGGACTTCCAGTACTCCCCCTTGCTCCGCGTGCCCTCCGCCGCGATACCGAGCAGGAAGGACTCGTCGGAGTCCGCGTCGGCGAGGAGCGCGCGGATGGTGGCCCCGGGGTTGGACCGGTCGAGCCCGACGGCGCCGGTGGCTCGCATGACCATCCCCAGGGGGCCTCTGAAGAAGGCGTCCTTGACGAGGAGGCGGATCTGCACGCTGTTGTCCCAGGCGAGCAGCATGGTCAGGACCCAGTCCCAGTTGGAGGTGTGCGGGGCTCCCACCAGGATCCCCTTGGCGGGCACCTGGCCCGCCGTACGCCACCTGGCGAGGCGAAGTGCCAGGCGAGCGAGGTTCCTGCGGAGGAAGAAGTGGCGGCGCATGACGAGACCGTACCGGCCGGCGCGGAGTGCCGCGCCCGCCGGACCGGTGACGGCTTCCTAGGTGGCCTACAGGTACTGGCCGGTGTTGGCGACCGTGTCGATGGAGCGACCCGGCTCGGTGCCCTGCTTGCCGGTGATGAGCGTGCGGATGAAGACGATCCGCTCGCCCTTCTTGCCCGAGATCCGCGCCCAGTCGTCGGGGTTGGTGGTGTTGGGCAGGTCCTCGTTCTCCTTGAACTCATCGACACACGCCTGAAGCAGGTGAGCGACGCGCAGGCCGCGCTGGTCGTGGTCGAGGAAGTCCTTGATCGCCATCTTCTTCGAGCGGTCCACGATGTTCTGGATCATCGCGCCTGAGTTGAAGTCCTTGAAGTACAGGACCTCCTTGTCACCGTTGGCGTAGGTCACCTCGAGGAAGCGGTTCTCCTCGGTCTCGGTGTACATCCGCTCCACCGTGGCCCGGATCATCGCCTCCACGCACGCCTCGCGGTCGCCGCCGAACTCGGCGACGTCGTCGGAGTGCAGGGGCAGCGTCGAGGTGAGGTACTTGCTGAAGATGTCGCGGGCCGACTCGGCGTCGGGACGCTCGATCTTGATCTTCACGTCGAGTCGCCCGGGACGCAGGATGGCGGGGTCGATCATGTCTTCGCGGTTGGAGGCTCCGATGACCAGGACATTCTCCAAGAGCTCGACGCCGTCGATCTCGCTGAGCAGCTGCGGCACGATGGTGTTCTCCACGTCGGAGGACACCCCCGAGCCACGGGTGCGGAAGAGCGAGTCCATCTCGTCGAAGAACACGATGACCGGTGTCCCGGTCGAGGCCTTCTCGCGGGCGCGCTGGAAGACCAGTCGGATGTGGCGCTCGGTCTCGCCGACGTACTTGTTGAGCAGCTCGGGGCCCTTGATGTTGAGGAAGTAGGACTTCCCCTCCTGCCCGGTGCGGGCCGCGACCTTCTTGGCCAGCGAGTTGGCGACGGCCTTGGCGATCAACGTCTTGCCGCACCCAGGGGGCCCGTACAGCAGGACACCCTTGGGCGGCTTGAGCTCGTGCTCCTTGAAGAGGTCGGGGTGCAGGTAGGGCAGCTCGACGGCATCCTGGATCTGCTCGATCTGGCCCTTGAGGCCACCGATCGACTCGTAGGCGATGTCGGGGACCTCTTCGAGGACGAGCTCCTCGACCTCGGACTTGGGCACGCGCTCGTAGACGTAGCCCGCCCGCGAGTCGAGCAGCAACGAGTCGCCCGCGCGCAGGGTGACCTGCTTGAGCGGTTCGGCCAGGCGTACGACGCGCTCCTCGTCGGCGTTCGCGATGACCAGGACGCGCTCACCGTCGGCGAGCACCTCCTTGAACATCACCACCTCGCCGACCTGTTCGAAATCCATGGCTGCCACCACGTTGAGGGCCTCGTTGAGCATGACCTCCTGGCCCTTGCGCAGGTCGTCGAGGTCGACGGCGGGGCTCACGCTGACGCGCAGCTTGCGACCCCCGGTGAAGACATCGACCGAGTCGTCGTCGTTGCGCGCCAGGAACGTGCCGAAGCCGGCCGGCGGCTGAGCGAGACGGTCAACCTCCTCCTTCAACGTGGTGATCTGGTCGCGCGCCTCGCGCAGTGTCTGGGCGAGACGCTCGTTCTGCGCGGTGACCGCGGCCAGGGAGCGCTGGGCGTCGGCGAGCCTGAGCTCGAGGCCCCGCGGCTGCAGTGGTCCGTCGGAGAGCCTGCGCCGGAGGTCGGTGACCTCGGCCTCCAAGAAGCGCACCTGGGACATCAGCTCCTCAGGGCTGGCTCCGGCACGTCCGCCTCCGTTGGCGCCTTCATCCATGTTCGACATTCGGCCCACCTCCTGTCCTGATGACCCTACCTGCGACGGGGCTTCACGGAAGTGCGTGACCACCCGGAGTCGGTCACGATTTCGACACCGCGCCGTGACCCACCGTTGGTCAGTGGGTTACGGAGGGCGTCGTTTGGTCCCAAACGACGCCACTTCGGCGCGCTGGACTGTCGTTTGGGACCAAACGACGCACCTTCAGCTCCGCGAGTACCGGGCCGCGAAGTTGGCCAGCATGCGCGCCGGGTGACGTACGTCGACGACGGCGGCGGCTGCGCGCAGAGCCGCGGCCTGCGACGGCTCGAAGTAGCCGAAGCTCGCGTAGGCCTCGATCCGGGTCGCGAGGCCAGCGAGGTCGAGCTCGGGGTGGAACTGGGTGGCGTAGACGTTCTCGCCGACCCGGAAGGCCTGCACCGGGCACGCGGCGGACGTCGCCAGCGCCACCGCGTGGGTCGGCAGCCTCGCGAGGGCTTCCTTGTGCCCGCCGTAGGCAGCGAAGTCGACGGGCATCCCGGCCATCAGGGGATCGCGTGAGCCGTCGGAGGTCAGCGTCACCGCCAACGGCCCGACGGTCTCCGGGTACGTCGTGTCGACCACCCCGCCCTGGTGGGTGCCGAGCGTGCCGATGCCGTAGCAGGCACCCAGGAAGGGAAAGTCCCGTGCAACGACGTCGTCGAGCAGCGCGAAGACGTCCGCCTCGGCTCGCAGCTGTCGCTCCGACTTGGTCGCCGGGTCGTCGGAGTAGGTGAAGGAGCCGCCGCCCAGGAGCACGCCCGAGTACGCATCGAGGTCCAGCGACAGCGGAGTCAGCCCGAGCTCGATGCGCTCCAGCCCGTGGGTCTCGACGCCGAGGAATCGGGCGAAGGCCTCGTGCTCGTCGACGGCGGCCAGCGGCTCGGCCCTGATCGAGAGGAGCACGAACGGCTTCACTCCGTGGCGTCCTCGGAGCCGGCGCGGCCCTCGACGTCAGCCGCGCGAGGACCGGTGTAGTCCTCGCCGTACGCGCCCGGGGCCGGACGTCGGCGCTTGAGCGGCGCCCGCTCACCGGGAGCCATCCGGCGCGCGGTGACCAGGAAGGCGGTGTGACCGATCATCTTGTGTCCCGGTCGGACGGCCAGGCCCTCGACGTGCCAGTCCCGGACGAGCGACTCCCAGGCCTGCGGTTCGGTGAAGCCACCGTGAATGCGCACGGTCTCCATGAACCGCGACAGCTGCGTGGTGGTCGCGACGTAGGCACACACGATGCCGCCGGGTCGCAGGGCGGCCGCGGCGGCATCGACGCACTCCCAGGGCGCGAGCATGTCGAGGATCATCCGGTCGCAGCGCTGGCCCGACGCCGGGAGCTCCTCGGCGAGGTCGCCCAGGCGCAGGTCCCAGGCGGGATGACCGGCGGCATCGGGCCCGTCGGCCACGCCGAAGAACTGGTGGACGTTGCGCCGTGCCACCTCCGCGAACTCCTCGCGCCGCTCGTAGGAGGTGACGCGGCCGTGGGGACCGACCGCACGCAGCAGCGAGCAGGTCAGGGCTCCGGAGCCGACTCCCGCCTCCACCACGTCGGCGCCGGGGAAGATGTCGGCCATCGCCACGATCTGCGCGGCGTCCTTGGGGTAGACGACCGCCGCCCCGCGGGGCATCGAGACGACGAACTCGGAGAGCAGCGGGCGGAAGACCAGGTACTCGCCGCCCGAGGTCGAGGTGACCGTGAACCCCTCCTCGCGACCGATCAGGTCGTCGTGGGACATCCCGCCGCGGTTGGTGTGGAAGGTCTTGCCCGCCTCGAGGCAGATGTTGTGCTTGCGTCCCTTGGCGTCGACCAGGCGCACCCACTCGCCCACGCGCAGAGGCCCCCGGTGGACCCCGGACCAGGCTTGCTGGGGTACGTCGTCGGAGTCGGCCGGCAGGTCGGGATCGGTGGTGGACACCGCGGCACCGTACCGGAGCAGGTCCCGGGTGGACGGATCAGCGGCCTCGCACCGCACGGTCGAGGTCGGTGAGCGAGAGCACGCCCACGAGCAGGCCACCCGGTTCGACCAGCAGGTACTCCGCGCAGGGGGCACGGTTGATGGCACTCAGCAGCTCGTCGCCGGTGATGTCCGCGGGCAGCCGGTGGCGTTCCTCGACGGGGCGGGCGACCTGGGAGGTGGGGATCCATGGACGCCGTTCCTCGGGCACCTGAGCGACGGCGGCATCGGGGACCACGCCCACAACCGTCCCCCGGGAGTCAGCAGTGACGAGTCCTGGTGCGTCGGCCTCCCCGGCACGGCGGATCGCCTCGGCGAGCGGCATGTCGAGTGGGACGGTCAGGGTTCGGCGGGCCAGGTCGCGCACCACGACGCCCCCAACCTGCAACCGCAAGCGAGCCACCGTGAGCTCGGTGGTGGCCATCGTCCACAGCAGCAGTGCGATCGCCACACCGAGGATCATGTCGGTGATCGTCGGCTGCTCCTGGATCTGCGGCATCACCACCAGCGCCAGCAGCAGGACACCGACGGCGACGATCCGTCCAGCGTTCGCCGACACGACCGCGCCTCGTCGGGGCGATCCCGTCACCCGCCAGGCGACGGCCTTGACCAGTCGTCCACCGTCCATCGGCGGCGCGGGCACGAGATCCAGCAGTCCCAGGATCAGGTTGGCCAGCACGATGACCTCGAGCGCCACCGACAGCGCTCCGTCGCCGAGAAGCACCCGCAGTCCCAGTGCAGCCGCACCGAGCACGAGCGAGGCGAGCGGTCCCACGACGGCGGTGGCGAACTCCTCCCTCGGGCCAGCGGCCTCCCCCTCGACGACGGTGCGTCCGCCGATCAGGCTCAGCGTGATCGAGTCGACGTCGTGGCCGTAGCGGCGAGCGAGGACCGCATGGGCGAGCTCATGGACCAGCACCGCGCCGTAGACCAGCACGCCGATGCCCACGCCGACCACGTACGCGCCCGGCCCCAGCCCGGGGCTCTCGTCGCGCAGTCGCGGCACCAGCGCGACCGTCAGCACGGCGACGAGGATGGCGGTCGTCGCCGACACACGGACCGGCACCCCCAGCAGCGACCCCACGGGCACGGTGCCGGGTGTCCGCACCGCGCGGCGCGGAGACGTCGACATGCCCGGAGCCTACCGACCCGGTCGCACCGGCCCTCCCGGAACGTCGGCGCCCACACCTAGGCTGGTCGTATGACGAGTCCGGTGGCGCCGAGCATCGAGGTTGACGGCACCACCGTGGTCGGGAGCCTCTCGCCCAGCCGCGCCGGCGACTTCCTCCAGTGCCCGCTGCTCTACCGGTTCCGCACCATCGACCGGCTCCACGAGCCGAGTTCCCCGGACGCGCTGCGTGGCACGGTGGTGCACAAGGTGCTCGAGGACCTCTTCGACGTCCCGGCCGTCGGGCGCACGCCCCGCCACGCGGCCGACCTTCTCGTCCCGACGTGGCAGGGGTTGGTGGAGGCCTCACCCGAGGTGATGGAGATGTTCGAGGGCGACGGCCCCGACCTGGGTGCGTGGCTGGAGTCGTGCCAGCGGGTGCTGCGCACCTACTTCGACCTCGAGGACCCACGACGACTCGAGCCCGCCGAGCGTGAGCTGTACGTCGAGTTCGTGCTGCCCTCGCGGATCCTGCTGCGGGGCATCGTCGACCGGGTCGACGTTGCCCCCGACGGTGCGGTCCGGATCGTCGACTACAAGACCGGCCGGTCCCCCCGTGAGGGGTTCGAGGCGACGGCCCTCTTCCAGCTCAAGTTCTACGGCCTGGTGCTGTGGCGGATGCGCGGCGTCGTGCCGTCGATGCTCCAGCTGGTCTACCTCGGCAACGGCGAGATCCTCCGCTACGTCCCGGACGTGCAGGACCTGCTCGCCACCGAGCGCAAGGTGGAGGCGGTGTGGCGCGCGATCGAGGAGGCCCGCGAGGAGGGTCAGTGGCGGCCGCGGCGCAGCCGGCTGTGCGACTGGTGCGCCCACCAGGCGCTGTGCCCGGAGTTCGGGGGCACGCCGCCGCCGCTGCCTCAGTCCGACCCGCTGCCTCAGTCCGACCCGGAGCCTGAGTCCGACCCGGAGCCTGTGCCGGGGTAGAGCACGCACGCCACGTCGACGCCACCCGCCCGACGCAACGCGGGGTCGGTGCCCTCGGCGAACCGCACGCGGAGGTCGGCCCCTGCGGCCTCGAGCGTCTCGACGCCCGACCAGAGCGGCTCGTCGGGCTCCTCCGCGCGAATCCGCTCCAACAGCTCGACCGCGGCGTCGGCATCGGCGACGCGCAACCGCAGGTCCGTCCGCGGCTCGTCGAGCCGGTCCAGGTCGCCGACGAGGCGACGTTCGGCGTCGAAGTCGACACCCTCGCCCCGGGTCCAGTGCTCCTCCAGCAGGGTGCGCAGGTCGCGTGACTCCCACCCGCAGGCGGCGACCGCCTCGGGGCACCGCGGGTGGAACGAGCACCCCAGCGGCGGCTCTGCGGCATCCGGGATCTCGCCCCGGGGAAGGTCCCGCGGCACCATCCGCGTCGGATCGGGCTCGGGGATCGCCTTCAGCAGGGCCTTGGTGTACGGATGGCGCGGGTTGGCGAAGATCTCCGAGGTCGGCCCGATCTCCACGACCCGCCCCAAGTACATGATCGCGATCCGGTCGCAGAAGAACTTCGCACTGGCCAGGTCGTGAGTGATGTAGAGATACGTCAGTCCCAGGTCGGACTTGAGGTCCAGCATCAGCTGCAGGATCTTCGCCCGCACACTCATGTCGAGCATGGAGACCGGCTCGTCGGCCACCAGGACGTCGGGCTCCAGGATGATGGCACGCGCGATGACCGCTCGCTGCTTCTGGCCCCCCGAGAGGTCCGAGGGGTACTTCGAGGCGAACCGCTCCACCGGCGCCAGCCCCACGCGCTCGAGGGCGGCATGCACCCGACGGGTCAGCTCCTCGCCGGAGGCGACCCGGTGGATCACCAGGGGGTGACCGACCGCCTCGGCGATGGTCATGGACGGGTTCAGCGCCGCGCTCGGGTCCTGGAACACCATCTGCAGGTCGGTCCGCAACCGTCGCAGCTCGCGCCCGCGCATCTGTGAGACCAGCCGCTCCCCCTGCGGTGAGTGGTAGGTGATTGAGCCCGCGGTGGTGGGAGCCAGGCCCAGCAGGGCGCGCCCGAGCGTGGTCTTGCCGCTGCCGGACTCGCCCACGACACCCAGGACCTCGCCCCGGTGCAGGGTCACGCTCACCCCGTCGAGCGCCTTGACCGTCCGGGTCGGGAGGCCGAGAAGCCTCGACAGGGCTCCGCCCTGGAGCTGGTAGTGGACCTCCAGGCGGTCGGTCCGGATGACCTCCGGCCGCTGGCTCGTCGCGGAGGGAGGGTGGCCCTCAGGCTTCGTCGGCAACGGCGATCTCCTCACGCTCGAGCGGAGCGGACTCCGCTTCGGACAGGGCCAGGCCGTCTCGCCGATCGGCGTCCCAGCAGGCGACCCGGCTGCCGGCGTCAGTGGTGCGCACCGCCGGCTCACGCTGCGCGCAGATCGCCATCGCGTCAGGACACCGCGGGTGGAAGTGACAGCCAGGCGGTGGATCGGTCAGGTCCGGTGGCGCACCCTCGATGTAGTTCAGGCCGGTGGTGGACAGGGAGATCGTGGAGCGCAGCAGCTCGCGGGTGTAGGAGTGGCGCGGTCGGGTGAACACCTCGCGGGCGTCCCCGATCTCGACGATCTTCCCGGCGTACATGACCGCGACCCGGTCGCAGGCCTCGGCGATGATCCCGAGGTTGTGGGTGATGAGGAGCAACGAGGTGTCGTACGTCGCCCGCAGGTCGTGCAGGATCCGGATGATCTGCGCCTCGACCAGGACGTCGAGCGCGGTCGTGGGCTCGTCGGCGACAACGAAAGCCGGACGCAGCACCAGCGTGAGCCCGATCATCAGTCGCTGCCGCATGCCGCCGGAGAACTCGTGGGGGTAGGCGCGCAGCCGGGTGGGCGGGATCCCCATCACCCGCAGTGCCTCCAGCGAGCGCCGCTCGATCTCGGCCTTGGAGATGCCCTTCTCGTGCACCTTCAGCGTCTCGGCGAAGTGCTCGGAGATGCGCATCAGCGGGTTCAGCCGGGTCAGCGGCTCCTGGAAGATCATGCCCAGGGACCCGCCGCGCAGGGCGTAGGCCTGCTTGGCCTTGAGCGAGAGCAGGTCCTGGCCCCGGAAGTTCAACACCCCGTCCCGAGCCGCTCCGTCCGGCAGGAGCCCGAGCAGGCCTCGCCCGAGGGTGGACTTGCCGCAGCCCGACTCCCCCACGAGCCCGAGGATCTCCCCGGGCCGCAGGCTGAACGAGACGCCGTCGACCGCGCGCACGGGCCCGCTCGGGCCGGAGTACCAGACCCGGAGGTCCTCGGCTTCCAGGACGGGCTCACCGGGCGCGCTCACGTCGGCGTCGCGACCCTCGACCAGATCGATGTTCACGAGGAGACCTCCTGGGCGGCGTCGCGCTGGGGAAAGCGGAAGGGCCGGTGCCGGCGTCGACGCAGTGCCGGGTTGACCGTCTCGTTGAGACCTTCCCCGACGAAGGTGAGCGAGGTGATGAGCAGGATGATCGCCATCGCCGGGAAGAACGCCGGCCACCAGACCCCCGACTGCGCATCGTCGAGGCCGCGGCTGATGTCGTAGCCCCACTCGGCCGCCTCGGTCGGTTGGATCCCGAGGCCGAGGAAACCCAGGGCCGCCAGGGTCCCCAGCGCATCCGCGGCGTTGAGGGTCGCCACGACCGGCACCGACTGCACGACGTTGTTGAACAGGTACTTGCGCATGATCGTGAACGGTCCGGCGCCGATCGCTCGGGCGGCCTCGACGTAGGTCGCCTCGCGCGCGGCGACGGTGGTGTTGCGCACGACCCGGAAGTACTGGGGGATGTAGATCGCGGTGAGCGACAGGGCCGCGGGGATGACGCCCCCACCCACCTTGTCGTTGAGCAGGAACGAGAAGACGATCGCGAGCAGCAGGGCGGGGAAGGAGTACACCGCGTCCATGACGAAGACGAGCAGCCGGTCGACCCACCCGCCGAGGAACCCCGACACCAGTCCCAGGGGCACGCCGATGATGCCGGCGAAGACCACCGAGAGCGCGATCACCTGCAGCGCGGTGCGCGATCCCCACACGACCCGGGAGAAGACGTCGTAGAACTGGTCGTTGGTGCCGAAGAGGTAGCCGGAGCCGGGCTCGGCGAGCTTGGGCAGCTTGGTGCCGTCGATGTTGTTCTGGGCGAACCCGTACGGCGCGATCCACGGCGCCAGCAGGGCGAAGGCCACGAAGACCAGGGTCACCAGCACTCCGCCGACGAGGACCCAGCGAGCCACCCCCTTGGTGTCCCAGATCGTGCGCCACAGGCCTCTCATCAGTACCTCACCCTCGGGTCCACCAGCGCGTTGATCACGTCGACGATCAAGCTGGTGAACACGACGACGACGGCGAAGAAGGTGACCAGACCCTGGACGGCGATGTAGTCGCGCTCGCCGATGTAGCGCACCAGGGCGCTCCCGACGCCGGGCCAGTTGAAGGTCTTCTCCGTCAGCACGGCGCCGGAGAGTGTCAGGGCGACCTGGAGCCCGACGACGGTGATCACGGGCACCAGGGCGTTGCGAAAGGCGTGCTTGCGCACGACGCGGCCCTCGCCGATGCCGCGCGCCCGCGCGGCCTCCACGTAGTCGCCCTGAAGGGCCTGGATGACGTTGATCCGCACGAGTCGCACGATGACGCCCGACAGCAGGAACCCGAGGGTCAGGCAGGGCAGCAGGTGGTGCTGCAGGACGTCGAGGAAGGCGCCGGTGTCACCGGCCAGCAACGTGTCGACGACCAGGATGTGCGTCTTGGTGTAGGCCTCGGAGTCCAGCTTCGTGAAAGGGCTGGCGATGTCGTTGGTCGGGAACGATGGCGCCACGGCGTTGACGAGAACCACCAGCAGGATGCCGACCCAGAAGAGCGGGGCGGCGTAGCTAACCACGCCGTACACACGGATGGCGACGTCGCCGGGCGTGTCGCGGAAGCGTCCCGCCAGTCGCCCCAGTGGGATCCCGATCAGCAGGGCGATCAGGAAGGCACCCACCGTCAGGGTCAGCGTGGCGCCACCCTGGTCACGCACGATGCTCAGGATCGGGGTGTCGGTGCGGAAGGTGTTGCCGAAGTCGAAGCGGGCGACGTTGCCGAGGTAGTCGAGGTACTGCACGACGAGCGGTCGGTCCAGGCCCGCCGCGGCACGACGCTCGTCGAGGGCGTCCTCGGAGAGCCTGTCCCCCACCGTGGCGCTGACCGGGTCGCCGGGCGCCACGCGCAGCAGCAGGAACACCACGGTGAGCAGGACCCACACCAACGGGACGATGAGCAGGACCCGCAGCGCTATGTAGCGCGGCAGCGAGCCGGAGGACGAAGCCACGAGATTCCTCTCCAGGACGAGACGACCTGACGACGCAGGGTCCGACCGGAAGTCGGACGCGGGACGCAGCCGGGCCGACCAACGATGGGCCGGCCCGGCTGCCTCAGCGAGCGGGGATCACTCCTTGGAGATGTCCCAGATCCGGAAGATGTACGTCGCGTCCAGGGTGTCTTCGACGCCCGACATGCCCTCGGTGGCGACGGCGACGTTCTTGCCGTTCCAGGACGGCAGCACCGGGATGTCACGGGCGACGAGGTCCTGCAACTCCTCGAACTGGCCGTTGCGCGCGGTCTCGTCGGTCTCGCCCAGCTCGGCGTCGAGCAGGTCGTTGACCTCGTCGTCGGAGTAGCCGTTGGCGAAGAAGCCGCCGTCGCGGATGAACGGCGACAGGTAGTTGTCGGCGTCCAGGAAATCGGGGTACCAACCGAGCATGTACAGGTCGTAGGCGCCCTCACGGTAGAGGTTCTGGTACTCGGCGTACTGGTCGTCCTCGACGGTGACGTCGAACAGGCCGCTGTCGTTGAGCTGGGCGGCGAAGATGTTGGCCTCGTCGACGGAGTTCGGGCCGTACTTGTCCGGCGGGAACGCCAGCGTGAGCGGCACCGGCGTCGTGATGCCGGCGTCGGCGAGCAGCTTCTCGGCGGCGGCCGGGTCGGGGGCGTCGCCGTAGGCCTCCTTGAAGGACTCCTTCTGTCCCGCGAAGCCCGGAGGCACGATCGAGTACGCCGGCGACGTGGTGCCGTCGTAGGCGTCCTGGGTGATCTCGTCGCGGTCCATCAGAGACGCGGCGGCCTGGCGCACGGCCAGCTGCTTGGGGTTGGGGTTCTTGAGGTACCAGACCCAGTAGCGGAACTCCGAGCCCTCGCCCTCCAGCAGGCTGAGACCGTCGGTGCTGCCGAGGTCGGCGAGGTCCGTGGGGCTGAGCGTGCGCCAGGCGACGTCGACCTGCGAGGTCCCGATGTCGGAGCGCAGTGAGGTGGGGTCGGTGTAGAGCTTGACGATGACCTGGTTGGCCTTGCCGGAGCGGGTGCCGAGGTACTCGGGGTTGGCCTCCAGCACGGCCTGCTGCTGCTCGATGTACTGCGTCAGCGCGTACGGCCCGGAGCCGACGACCTGGTCGCTGGCCATGAGCTCGTCGGCCGGGAAGGTCTCCTCGTCGACGATCGACGTGGCCGCGGTGCTGAGCACCTTGGTGAAGGTCAGGTCGGGCTTGTTGAGGTTGAAGACCACGGTCGTGTCGTCGGGCGTCTCGATCGCTCCCTCGGCCAGCCGGGGCGTCTCGGAGTCGGGGTCGATGATCGAGCCGAGCAACGAGGAGGCCCCGTTGGGGTTGGCGATCGCGATGTTGCGCTCGAAGGAGAACTTGACGTCCGAGGAGGTCAGGTCGTTGCCGTTGGAGAACGTGTTGTCGGCCCGCAGGATGCACGTGACCGTGGACGGGTCGTCGTACTCGCACGACTCCGCAGCATCGGCGGCGGGGGTGTCGCCCCCGGCCGGGATGGTGAGCAGCTGCTCGTAGATCGAGAACTGGAGGTTCCACGAGCCGATGTCGTAGGCCCCGGCCGGGTCGGTCGACACGATCGGGTCGGTGGTGCCCAGGATCCACGGCTGGCTGCTGCCGGCGTCGGACGGGGCGTTGGCGTTGTCCGGGTTCGCGTTGCCGGCCGAACCGCCGTCGTCCCCACCACAGGCAGAGAGTGCGGTCAGCAGGACGCCGGTCCCCAACGCGGAGAGCAACCTGGTCTGGCGATTCACGATCGGCCACCTCGAGAGTCAGTGGCCCTCTCCGAGCGAGGGCCTGGTGGCGGAAACGTACCGCCGCCGGTTCGCCAGCGCCATCATGGGCACCCCGGCTCAGGTCGCGATCGTGCAACGATTCGCTCCGGATCGGGGCCCGCGACGCCGATCCTGCTGTGCGCGGCACCACCCGGCGGAGGGTCTGTGCGCCCGGGGTGCCGGGTGCCGGGGTCGGGAGGCGTCGGGCCCGGCTCAGAGCAGGAGGGCCTCGAGGCCGTCTGCCCGCATGCCGGCCAGGGTCGGCCGCAGCACGCGTCGTGCTCCTGCGGGGACCGGCACGTGGTGCGGTACGGCGAGCACCGTGCACCCCGCCTGCTCCGCGGAGCGGCAACCGGTGTCGGAGTCCTCGATGGCCAGGCACCGAGACGGATCGACCCCGAGCTCGGCGGCCGCGGTGAGGTACGGCTCGGGGTGCGGCTTGCCGTGCTCGACCCGGTCGCCGGTGACCACGGCCTGGAACGACCCGGCCGGAAGGGCGGAGACGATGGGGGCGGCGAAGCGCTGGTAGGACATCGTCACCAGTGCGCACGGCACACCGGCGGTCCGCAGGTCGGCGAGGAGCTCACGCGCCCCCGGACGCCACGGCACCGACTCCGTCACCCGGGCGACGACACCGTCGAGCAGGCGCTCGACGATCTGCTCCGGTGTCAGCGGCAGGCCCATCTGCCGCTGGATGAAGCGGCCCGAGGTCAGCAGGTCGTTGCCCACCAGCTGCAGGGCGAGCTCGTCCGACCAGGTGGCGCCGTACTCCGCGGCGAGCTCGAACTCCGTGGCGATCCAGTAGGGCTCGGTGTCGACCAGGGTGCCGTCCATGTCCCACAGGACGGCCGCCAGGGACACCGGCGAAGATGATGCCGTTTGGTCCCAAACGACACGATCGGCGCCCGAAATGTTGTCGTTTGGGACCAAACGGCGCGACACAGCCACCAACGCTCAGTCCTCGGGCTCGTAGCCCAGGTTGGGCGAGAGCCACCGCTCGGCCTGGGGCAGGGTCCACCCCTTGCGGTCGGCGTACGCCGCCACCTGGTCGCGGCCGAGGCGGCCGACGACGAAGTACTGCGACTGCGGGTGGCTGAAGTACCACCCGGACACCGAGGCGCCGGGCCACATCGCCATCGACTCGGTCAACGTGATCCCGGTCTTCTCCTCGACGTCGAGCAGGTCCCACAACGTGAGCTTCTCGGTGTGGTCGGGGCAGGCCGGGTAGCCGGGGGCCGGGCGGATTCCGTCGTACTTCTCAGCGATCAGGTCGGCGTTGGAGAGGTCCTCGTCGGAGACGTGGCCCCAGAACTCGGTGCGCACCCGCTGGTGCAGACGCTCGGCGAACGCCTCGGCCAGGCGGTCGGCCAGCGACTCGAGCAGGATGGCGTTGTAGTCGTCGAGGTCGTCCTTGAAGGCTTGGACTCGCTCGGGCAGGCCGATCCCCGCCGTGACCGCGAAGCCGCCCACATGGTCGGCGAGTCCAGAACCGGCGGGCGCCACGTAGTCGGCCAACGACCGGTGGGGGATGCCTTCACGGTGCTCTCCCTGCTGGCGCAGGTGGTGCAACGTGGCCCGTACGTCGACACGCTCGTCGTCGGCGTACACCACGGTGTCGTCGCCGTCGGCGGCCGCGGGGAAGAACCCGTAGACCCCCCGCGCGGACAGCCACTTCTCGGCCACGATGGCGTCCAGCATCTGCTGGGCGTCGTCATAGAGCTTGCGGGCGGTCTCGCCGGTGGCGGGACTGTTGAGGATGTCGGGGAACTTCCCCTTCATCTCCCAGGCGTTGAAGAACGGCTGCCAGTCGATGTAGTCGCGCAGCTCCGCGATGTCGTAGTCGTCGAGCAGGTGCACCCCGGGGTTCGCCGGCACGGGCGGCGTGTACGACGTCCAGTCGACGGGGGTGGCGTTGGCGCGGGCCGCGTCGTACGTGAGCAGCTTGCGGTCGCCCTTGTTGGCGTGCCGGGCCCGCAGGGCGTCGTAGTCGACCTTGATGTCGGCCATCAGGGTCTCGCGGCGCGTCTCGTGCAGCAGCGCCGCCGCGGTCGGCACGGACCGGGATGCGTCCTTGACCCACACGACAGGTCCGTCGTACTTGGGGTCGACCTTGACCGCGGTGTGCGCGCGCGACGTCGTCGCACCGCCGATGAGCAACGGGATGCTGAGCCCCTGGCGCTGCATCTCGCTCGCCAAGGAGACCATCTCGTCGAGGGAAGGAGTGATCAGTCCGGAGAGGCCGATGATGTCGGCGCCCACCTCGGCAGCGGTGTCCAGGATCTTCTGCGCGGGCACCATGACCCCGAGGTCGATGACCTCGTAGTTGTTGCACTGCAGGACCACGCCGACGATGTTCTTGCCGATGTCGTGCACGTCGCCCTTGACCGTGGCCATCACGATCGTGCCGTTGGTGTCCTTGGCGGTGGCGAACTCGGGGTTGTCGAGCTTCTCCTGCTCGATGAAGGGGATCAGGTAGGCGACGGCCTTCTTCATGACCCGCGCCGACTTCACGACCTGCGGGAGGAACATCTTGCCGGCGCCGAAGAGGTCCCCGACGACGTTCATGCCGTCCATCAACGGGCCTTCGATGACCTCGATCGGGCGGCCGCCCCGCTCGGCGATCTCGAGGCGCAGCTCCTCGGTGTCGGACTCGGCGAAGGCGTCGATGCCCTTGACGAGGGCGTGGGTGATCCGCTCCCCCACGGGCAGCGAGCGCCACTCCTCGACGGTGGCCTCGACAGCCTCGCCCGCCTTGTTGTGGGCCTCGGCGATCTCGAGCAGTCGCTCGGCCGCGTCCGGGCGACGGTTGAGGACGACGTCCTCGATCCGCTCGCGCAGCTCGGGCTCGACCTGGTCGTAGACGACCAGGGCACCGGCGTTGACGATGCCCATGTCGAGCCCGGCCTCGATCGCGTGGAAGAGGAAGACCGCGTGGATGGCCTCGCGCACCGGGTTGTTGCCGCGGAACGAGAAGCTCACGTTGGAGATGCCGCCGGAGACCTTGACCCCCGGCAGGTTGGCCTTGATCCAGCGTGTGGCCTCGATGAAGTCCAGGCCGTACGACGCGTGCTCCTCGATGCCGGTGGCGACGGCGAAGACGTTGGGGTCGAAGATGATGTCCTCGGGGTCGAAGTCGACCTCGTCGACCAGGATCCGGTAGGCGCGCTCACAGATCGCCTTGCGGCGCTCGAGGTTGTCGGCCTGTCCGTCCTCGTCGAAGGCCATCACGACCGCAGCCGCGCCGTACTGCTTGACCAGCCGGGCGTGCTCGCGGAAGGTGTCCTCGCCCTCCTTCATGGAGATCGAGTTGACGATCGCCTTGCCCTGGACATTCTTCAGGCCGGCCTCGATCACCTCCCACTTGGAGGAGTCGACCATGATCGGCACCCGGCTGATGTCGGGCTCGGAGGCGATGAGCTTGGTGAAGCGGTCCATCGCCGCGACGCCGTCGATCATCCCCTCGTCCATGTTGACGTCGATGACCTGGGCGCCGTTCTCGACCTGCTGGGCGGCCACGGCGAGGGCGGCGTCGTAGTCGCCGTCCTTGATCAGGTTACGGAACTTCGCCGAGCCGGTGATGTTGGTGCGTTCACCCACGTTGACGAAGAGGCTGTCCTGGTCGACGGTGAACGGCTCGAGGCCCGAGAGCCGCAGCGCAGGAGGGACGGCGGCCGGCTGGCGCCGCGGCTGGTCGGCCACGGCAGCAGCGATGGCCGCGATGTGGGCCGGCGTGGTGCCGCAGCAGCCGCCGGCGAAGTTGACGAAGCCCGCCGAGGCGAACTCGCGCAGCATCTCGGCCGTCTCGTCCGGCGACTCGTCGTACTCGCCGAACGCGTTGGGCAGGCCGGCGTTGGGGTAGCAGGACACGAAGCTGTCCGCGAGCCGTGACATCTCGGCGATGTAGGGGCGCATCTCCTTGGCACCCAGCGCGCAGTTGAGGCCGACGGCAAGCGGCCTGGCGTGACGCACGGAGTCCCAGAACGCCTCGGTGACCTGACCGGACAGCGTGCGGCCGGAGGCGTCGGTGATCGTGCCGGAGATGATCAGCGGCCAGGTGCGCCCCAGCTCCTCGAACAGGCTCTGGACGGCGAAGATGGCCGCCTTGGCGTTCAGGGTGTCGAAGATCGTCTCGATGAAGATCAGGTCGGAGCCTCCGTCGACGAGGCCGCGGGCCGCCTCGACGTACGCCTCGACGAGCTGGTCCCACGAGACGTTTCGGGCGCCCGGGTCGTTGACGTCAGGTGAGATCGAGGCCGTGCGCGTGGTGGGCCCCAGAGCACCTCCGACGTACCGCGGCCTGTCGGGGTTCTCGGCCGTCACCTCGTCGCACACGCGGCGGGCCAGCAGGGCGGCCTCGTAGTTGAGCTCGTAGGCGAGGTCCTCCATGCCGTAGTCGCCGAGCGAGATCCGGTTGGCATTGAACGTGTTGGTCTCGATGACGTCGGCGCCGGCCTCGAGGTACTCGCGGTGAATGCCGGCGATGATCTCGGGCTGCGTCAGCGTCAGCAGGTCGTTGTTGCCCTGCAGGTCGCTCGGCCAGTCAGCGAAGCGCTCGCCCCGGTAGCCCTGCTCGGAGGGACGGTCGCGTTGGATCGCCGTACCCATGGCGCCGTCGAGAACCACGATCCGCTCGTGCAGGAGGGCGGTCAGGTCGGCGGTGGCATCGGGGCGGTAGTCAGGCAACGGGTCTCCTGGGGTGGGCTTCGAGCTCAAGCTGCGCCGTCCACGTCGTGGACATGATTCTCAGATCGTGACACCGGCGCGCGGTGCGGGTGAAATCCTCAACGCTCCCGGCTCCTCTAGGCTTCCCATCGTGATCGAGATGGAGGACACCCCGGACCTGGTCGACCCGCTGGTGATCGCGGCCTTCGAGGGTTGGAACGACGCAGCCGACGCAGCGTCGTCGGTGGTCGACCACCTGATGGAGGTCTGGAACGCGCGCGTGATCGCGGCGGTCGACCCCGAGGAGTTCTACGACTTCCAGGTCAACCGACCGATCGTGGGGACCGACGACCACGGGCATCGTCGACTCACGTGGCCCAGCACGCAGATCGCCGTCGCGTCGCCGCCCGACCTGGACCGCGACGTGATCCTGATCCGGGGGATCGAGCCCAACATGCGGTGGCGGCAGTTCTGCGCCGAGCTGCTCGCGGCCTGCGACGAGCTCGGCGGTGAGCTCGTGGTGACGCTCGCTGCCCTGCTGGCAGACACCCCGCACACCCGGCCCATCCCGGTGACCGGTACGGCGACGGAGCCCGAGCTGGTCGATCGGCTCAAGCTCGAGCAGTCCACCTACGAGGGCCCGACCGGCATCGTGGGGGTCTTCCAGGACGCGTGCGCGCGCCTCGACATCCCCGCGGTGTCCTACTGGGCAGCGGTGCCGCACTACGTGGCTCAGCCTCCGTGCCCCAAGGCCACGCTGGCCCTGCTCAGCCAGCTCGAGGACCTCCTCGAGGTCTCGATCCCGCTCGACGACCTCGCGGAGGACGCCAAGGCGTGGGAGCGCGGAGTCGACGAGCTCGCCGAGGAGGACGAGGACGTCGCCGACTACGTGCGCGCTCTCGAGGAGACGCGTGACACCGCGGACCTGCCCGAGGCCTCGGGCGAGGCGATCGCGCGTGAGTTCGAGCGCTACCTGAAACGCCGGGGCGATGACGGACCGGCCGCGCCGCCGCAGCCGCCCACGCCTGCCTAGGCGGGTCTCGACGGGGCCGCCCGAAGGTGCCGTTTGGTCCCAAACGACACGATCGGCGCCCCCAATGTTGTCGTTTGGGACCAAACGACACCATCCAGCACGCCGTTCTGCGGCAGGCTTCTAGAGCAGGATGCCCAGCGCCGCGTCGGCCAGGGCCACGATGGCCACGGCGGCATCCGGGTCGGAGGTGTCGGCCAGGCCGTCGACGCCGAGGGTCGCGGCGACCCAGGCATCGATCGCGGCCACGGCGCGCGGGGCGTCGAGATCGTCGGCGATCGCGGCGAGGACCTCCTCGACCACGGGCCCGGCCGGCGCGCCGGTGCCGAGAGCGGCCGCCTTGCGCCACTGTGCCAGGGAGTCGAGGGCCTCGAAGAGCTCGGCGTCGGTCCATTCCCAATCGCTGCGGAAGTGGTGGCGCAGCAGCGCCAGTCGAATGGCCATCGGGTCGATGTCACTGTTGCGCAGGGCCGAGACGAAGACGAGGTTGCCGCGCGACTTCGACATCTTCTCGCCGTCGTAGCCCACCATCCCGGCGTGGCTGTAGACCTGGGCGAACGACTCGCCGGGCACGGCGACCTGCGCGTGGCCCGCGCACATCTCGTGGTGCGGGAAAACCAGGTCGCTGCCGCCGCCCTGGACGTCGATGCCGGTGCCGAGGTGGGTCATCGCGATCGCGGCACACTCGATGTGCCAGCCGGGTCGCCCGGCACCCCACGGGCTGGGCCACGATGGTTCGCCAGGACGCTCGCCACGCCACACGACGCAGTCGAGCGGGTCACGCTTGCCCTCGCGGTCCGGGTCTCCCCCGCGCTCGCCGAACAGCGACAGCATCGTGTCGCGGTCGAAGCCCGACTCGTCACCGAAGGCGTCGTCCGCGGTGACCGAGAAGTACAGGTCCTGGTCGACCTCGTAGACCGCCCCTGCCTGCTCGAGGACCTGGATGAGGTCGATGACCAACGGGATGGACTCGACGGCACCGACGTAGGCCGCAGGAGGCAGCACCCGCAAGGCCTGCATGTCCTGGCGGAACAGCTCGGTCTCCCGCTCAGCGAGCTCGACCCAGTCGACGTTGACCTTCGTGGCCCGCTCCAGGAGGGGGTCGTCCACGTCGGTGACGTTCTGCACGTAGGTGACGTCGTGCCCGGCGTTGCGCCATGCACGGTTGAGGAGGTCGAAGCCGACGTAGGTCGCCGCGTGACCCAGGTGGGTCGCGTCGTACGGCGTGATCCCACAGACGTAGAGCCGCGCCGGGCCGTGGGGAGAGGTCGTGACCAGCTCCCCGGAGGACGTGTCGTGCAACGAAACCGCCGGAGCGGTCACGGGCAGCGTCGGGTTCGTCGGGGGGTTCCAGGCACGCATGGCGGCAGCCTACGGCCAGGGCTCAGAAGGGTGGCCAGGGGATCGACGGCCACTCCCCGCGGGGGAGCGGAAGCACACCGTGCTCCAGGAGCCGTCGGCAGCGCCGCCCCAGCACCGTGATCTCCAGGTCTGTCAGGTGATCGGCCAGGGTCTCCCCCAGGTCGCCGGACAACGCACCGATCACGCGCTCGACACCGGCGACGTCCTCGTCCTCGAGGGGCTCCCCGTGCCAGCCCCACAGCACCGTGCGCAGCTTGGCCTCGTGGTGGAACGTCAGACCGTGATCGACCCCGTAGCGATGACCCGAGGCCATCTCCAGGACGTGTCCGCCCTTGCGGTCGGCGTTGTTGGTGATGACGTCGAAGACGGCCATCCGACGCAGCGGCGCCGTGTCCTCGTGGATCAACGTGACGTCGCGGTCGTGGTCGTCGACCCCCTCGAAGACCGTGCGCCACCCCGCCGGCACCTCGGCCGGGGCCACCAACGTGACGGCCTCCTGCGCGGGATCAGGCTCCTGCCACTCCTGCAGCATCCCGAGCCCGTGCGGTCCCTCGCCCAGCCAGGTCAGGGGGACGACGTCCCAGCCGACGACCTGCGAGACGGCGTACGCCGCCACCTCGCGCCCGGCGAGCGTCCCGTCGGGGAAGTCCCACAGAGGCCGCTCCCCCGCCACGGGCTTGTAGACCACCTTGCGGCCGTCGAGCTCACCGAGGAAGGTCGCGTTCGAGGCCGGCATGATCCGGCCGTGCAGCTCCAGCGCGCTCATCGGGCCGCGGGTGCCCACAACCAGGTCACGGGTCGCGCCGCCGGAATCCGTTGGCACGGACACACAGGTGTCCGGCGGGGTCGATCGGGTTGCCGCAGAACGGACAGCTGGGTCGGCCCGCCTCCAGCACCTGCTCGGCCCGCTTGACGAACGAGCGGGCGGCAGCGGCGGTCAGTCGGACCAGGAACACCTCGTCCGGCTCGGGCTCCTGGAAGTCGTCCTCGTCGAGCTGGTCGGGTGAGACGACCGCCGCCTCGGAGAACGGAAACACCTCGATGACCACGCGCTCGTCCGTGGGATCCCACGACAACGTCATCGTCCCGGCGCGAAACTCCTCCTCGATGGGCTGCTCCAGCGGTGCCGCGTCATCGAGGGCGAGGGGCGCCACGGCGGGGACCACCGACTGGCTCGCCTGGTTGGCCATCACCTCGTCGAGCAGCTCGTCGATGCGCTCGGCCAGCGCGGAGACCTGCTGCTTCTCCAGCGAGACGCTGGTCAGCCGCGTACCCGTGCGCGCCTGCAGGAAGAACGTGCGCGCGCCCGGCTCACCGACAGTGCCGGTGACGAAGCGTTCCGGCGGGTCGAAGCCGTGGACGATCGGAGCCATGCCACTCACCCTATGACCGTGCCGTAGCGCCCGCGCCCGGGGCACCAGGTCCGGCACCACCACCGACGACGGCACCAGCGTCAGCTGACGCCTCGGCCGAGGCCTTGCGTGAGGTGCGCCCCTTGCGTGGCGCGGCCTTGAGCCACGAGAGATCTCCCTCGTGGGTGTTGGAGGCCAGGACGTACGGACGAGCGCCGGTGTAGCGGATGATCGAGATCGACGCCGGGTCCACGCCGATGCGCTGGAAGAGGTCCAGGTGCATGCCGAGTGCATCGGCCAGCACCGACTTGATGATGTCGCCATGGCTGACGGCGACCCACACCGCTCCCGCGCCGTGCTCGGCCTCGATGGCGGCGTCACGTCGTCGGATCGCCGTCACCGAGCGCGCCTGCATGGTCGCCATCGACTCCCCGCCCGGGAAGGTGGCGGCGGAGGGCTGCGACTGGACCGTCTTCCACAGCGGCTCCTTCGCCAGGTCCCTGAGCGCGCTGCCCTGCCAGTCACCGTAGTCGCACTCGGTGATGCCCTTGTCCACCGTGACGCGCAGGCGACGGTCGTCGGCCTGGGCGCCCAGGACAGCCTTCGCCGTCTGGCGGCACCGCTCCAACGGGCTGCTCACCACGGCAACGAGCGGCACGGCCGCGATCCGCGCGGCGGCGCGGTCGGCCTGCCCCGTGCCGATGTCGTCGAGCTTCACTCCGGTCATCCGCCCCGCGAGCATGCCCGACGCGTTCGCCGTCGTACGCCCGTGCCGGACGAGGATCACCGTTGCCATGTCGGCGACTCTAGGGCGTCCTCCGAAACGTGCAGCGGCGCTACCGTGAGCACGTGATCGTCGACAGCGCCGTCTACCGGGGCGGCAACCGGCTCGCCGTCGACTGCCAGCCGCACGACTACGCGGCACTGCGGCAGAGCGCCGCCGACGGCGAGGGCTTCGTCTGGCTTGGCCTCTACCAGCCCAGCGAGATGGAGCTCACCGAGGTCGCCGAGGCATTCGGACTCCACGGGCTGGCGGTCGAGGACGCCGTCAAGGCGCACCAGCGGCCCAAGGTCGACCTGTACGACGACCACCTCTTCCTGATCCTCAAGACGCTCTGGTACGTCGAGGCCGACGACGCCGTGGAGACCGGTGAGATCAGTCTCTTCGTGGGACATGACTTCGTGATCACCGTCCGACACGGCCGCGGCTCGCAGCTGCAGGACGCCCGACACCGGCTGGAGCGGTCGAGCTCGCTACTCACCCACGGCCCCTCCGCGGTCGTCTACGCCGTCAGCGACGTGGTCGTCGACGCCTACACGGAGGTCGTGGTCGCCCTCGAGGAGGACGTCGACGAGGTGGAGGCATCGGTGTTCTCCCCTGAGCGCACCCGCGACTCGGCCAGGATCTACGCCCTCAAGCGCGAGATCGCCGAGGTACGGCGTGCCGTCCTGCCGCTGCGCGAGCCGATGCGCCGCCTCGCCGCAGGGACCGTCCCCGGCGTACGCGGGGAAGCGGCGCCCTTCTTCCGCGACGTCGTCGACCACCTCAACCAGGCCGCCGAGATCGTGGACAGCCTCGACGGGCTGCTCTCGACCGCCTTCGACGCCCACCTGGCCTCGATCTCGGTGCAGCAGAACGACGACATGCGCAAGATCTCCGCAGGCGCCGCCATCGTCGTCGTCCCCACGCTGATCGCCGGGATCTACGGCATGAACTTCGACCACATGCCGGAGCTGCACTGGAGTCTGGGCTACCCGTTCGCCCTGGCCCTCATGGCCGGCGCATCGGGGGCGCTGTGGTGGTTCTTCAAGCGAGCCGGCTGGCTGTGAGGACGCTCAGGCGATGAGCACGCCGGTGCCGACCAGGATCAGCGTCGAGACACCCAGCACCACGCGGTACAGCACGAACGGCGTGTAGGAACGGGTGGAGACATAGCGCAGCAGCCAGGCGATCGCGGCGTAGCCGACGACGAAGGAGACCACCGTGGCCACCGCGGTGGGACCCCAGCCGTAGGTGTTCTCCCCGTTGGGGATCTCCTTGAGCTCGAACAGCCCGGCGCCCACGACGGCCGGGATGGCGAGCAGGAACGCGTAGCGGGTGGCAGCCTCCCGCTCGTAGCCGAGAGCCCGTCCCATCGACAGCGTCGCGCCGGACCGCGAGACCCCCGGGATCAAGGCCATCGCCTGGGCCACGCCCATCAGGACGGCGTCACGGAGCGTGATCTGCTTGATCTTCTTCTCGTTGGAGCCCAGACGGTCGGCGATGCCGAGGATCAGGCCGCCGACGATCAGCGTCGTGCCGATGATCCAGAGGTTGCGGAAGTCGCGCTCGATGACGTCCTTGAGCGTGATGCCCAGCACCACGATCGGCAGCGATCCGACGATGATGAACCACCCCATCCGTGCGTCCAGGTGGCCACGCAGCTCGGGTCGCACCAGCGAGCGCAGCCAGGTGGAGGCGATGCGCGCGATGTCCTCGCGGAAGTAGATGAGGACCGCGAGCTCGGTGCCGATCTGGATCACCGCCGTGAAGGCGGCGCCCGGGTCTCCCCAGCCGAGCAGCTCGGGATAGATGCGCAGGTGCGCGCTGCTCGAGATCGGCAGGAACTCCGTGAGCCCCTGGATCGTCCCGAGCACGATGGCCTGGAGCATCTCCCACACGCACGGAAGCCTAGGGCGTGTCGGTGGGCTGTTGACCACCGGTGGGCCCGACTTGGTTAGGTTTCTGCCATGCAGCAGCGACGTGTGGGCGGCACCGGCCTCCAGGTCTCACGTCTGGGCCTGGGCACGATGACCTGGGGACGAGACACCGACGAGCACGAGGCGCGTGAGTCCCTGATCGCCTTCGCCGAGGCCGGCGGGACGCTGATCGACACCGCAGCCGGCTACACCGATGGCGAGTCCGAGCGACTCGTCGGGCGTCTGATCGGCGACGTGGCGTCGCGGGACGAGATCGTGCTCGCCACCAAGGCCGGCGTGTCTCGCCGCTCGGGCGAGCGTGTCGTGAACACCTCGCGCGGTCACCTCCTCGCGTCGCTGGACGCCTCCTTGCAGCGGCTCGGGGTCGACCACGTCGACCTGTGGCAGGTGCACACGTGGAGCAGCCAAGCCCCGCTCGAGGAGACCTTGGCTGCACTCGATCGCGCCGTGTCGTCGGGACGCACGTCGTACGTCGGGATCAGCAACTACACCGGATGGCAGACCGCGCGCGCCGCGACCTGGCAGGAGGCCGGGCCGGGGCGGACGCCCCTCGCCAGCACGCAGGTCGAGTACTCGCTGCTCAACCGCTCCATCGAGCGAGAGGTGCTGCCGGCCGCCCTGGCGATGGGGCTGGGAGTCTTCCCCTGGTCGCCACTGGGCCGCGGGGTGCTGACCGGCAAGTACCGAGGAGGCACACCGGTCGACTCCCGCGGCGCGTCCCCGACCTTCGCCGGCTTCGTAGGCGCCTACCTCGACGAGTCGAGCGCCCGCGTCGTGGAGGCTGTCGCACGTGCCGCCGAGGGTCTGGGCTGGACCCCGCTCGAGGTCGCCCTCGTCTGGGTGCGGGACCGCCCCGGGGTCACGGCGCCCATCGTCGGGGCCCGTACGGCGGCCCAGCTGCGCGGTTCCCTCGGCCTCGAGGACAAGACTCTGCCCACCGAGCTCGTGCGGGCGCTCGACGACGTGTCGCAACGATCCGCATGAGCCGCACGGAGCGGCGTGCCCCGCGCGCGGGCGTGGAGTGGGAGTTCGACCGGGTCAGCTTCGACCGGGACTTCTCTCGCGGGGTGGTCACCAGGCTGCTCGTCGACCGCGCCGAGCACGGCGGTTGGGAGCTCGACCGGGTCCGCATCGGCAACGACGGCGTGCGCCGAGTGATCCTGCGTCGCAAGATCATCCGGGCCGTCCGGACCGCCTAGGCCTCGCCCAGGAACCGGTCGAAGACCCGCGCCCCGAACTCGAGCGCGTCGACGGGCACCCGCTCGTCGACGCCGTGGAACAACGCGGTGAAGTCGAGGTTGGCGGGCAGCCGCAGCGGCGCGAAGCCGTAGGAGCGCATGCCCAGCTTGCGGAAGTGCTTGGCGTCGGTCCCGCCACTCATCGTGTACGGCGCCACGATGCCCTCGGGGTCCTCGGCCAGGATGGAGCGCGTCATCGTGGCGACGAGGTCCCCGTCGTACGGCGTCTCCCACGGCTGCTGGTGGGAGACGTAGTCCCACTCGATGCCGTCGCCGCAGAGCTCGCGCAGGGTCTCGAAGAACTCGTCCTCGTAGCCGGGCAGGAAGCGGCCGTCGATGTGGGCGCTGGCCTCCGTGGGGATCACGTTGACCTTGTAGCCGCTTGCGAGCTGCGTGGGGTTCACGGTGTTGCGGATGACCGCGCCCAGCATCCGAGTGGCTCCCCCGAACTCCTCGACCAACGCCTGGGCGTTCTCGGGGGTCGCCTCGGTCCCGGCGAGGTCGGCCACCGTGGCCAGCAGCACCTCCATCGTCGGCGTGAGTCGGACGGGCCACTGGTGGGCGCCGATCCGTGCCACCGCTGCGGAGAGACGGGTGATGGCGTTGTCGGAGTTGATCATCGAGCCGTGCCCGGCCCGGCCGCGGGCAGTCAGCTTCATCCAGGCCATGCCCTTCTCGGCTGCCTCGATCAGGTAGAGCCGCCGACCGCGCACGGTGGTGCTGAACCCACCCACCTCACCCACGGCCTCGGTCACGCCCTCGAACTCGTCGCGGTGCTCATTGACCAGGACCTCGGCGCCATGATGGCCACCGGCCTCCTCGTCGGCGGTGAAGCAGAGCACCATCGGACGGTCCGGGACCTTTCCGGCGCGCTGGCGGGCCCGCACGGTGGAGAGGAGCATCGCGTCGAAGTCCTTCATGTCGACCGCGCCTCGCCCCCAGACGTAGCCGTCCTGGATCTCCCCGCTGAACGGGTCGACCTGCCAGTCCTCGGCGGCAGCCGGCACGACATCGAGGTGCCCGTGCAGCAGGAGCCGGCCACGGCTGTCGTCGCTGCCACCCCAGGTGGCGACCACCGACGTGCGACCGGGAGTGGACTCGTAGAGGCGCGACTCGATGCCGACCTCGTCGAGCAGGGCCGCGACGTACTCGGCCGCCTTGCGCTCCCCCGGACCTTCGGTGCCCGCCGGGTCGCCGTAGTTGGTCGTGTCGATCCTGATCAGCTCGCGGCACAGGTCGACCACTTCGGCCGCCGGGTCGTACGACGGGACACCCGGACCGGCAGGAGCCTCTGCCTCTTCGCTGCTCATGTGCCCATAGTGGCATCCGGGCAACAGTCCCCCGATGCAGGTCGCGAGCCCGTCCTTTGCTACTGTTCCGACGCACTCGTCCGGGTGGCGGAATTGGTAGACGCGCTAGCTTGAGGTGCTAGTGCCCCATTAGCGGGCGTGGGGGTTCAAGTCCCCCCTCGGACACTCGACAGGCCACGGCTCCACGTGGCCTGTTGTTCTTTTTGGCGTCTCGATCGTCTGGCCTGTCCTTCTACGTGTCCACCCCACGAGGCACGACAGCGACGCGCCGGTCCGTAATTCTTGACTCGTTCAAGTCTGTGGGAGACAGTGGCTCCATGCCGACGAGTCCTGGATCCGAGCAGCTCCTGCGTTCGGTGCAGCTGCGGGTGACCCGCCCCCGGGTGGCGGTCCTCGACGCCGTGCACGACCATCCGCATGCCGACACCGAGCAGATCATCTCCTCGGTTCGCGCCAGCCTGGGCGATGTCTCCCACCAGGCGGTGTACGACGTCCTGAAGGCTCTGACGGTCAACGGCCTGGTTCGCCGCATCCAGCCGTCCAACTCCGTGGCCCGCTACGAGGCCCGCGTCGGCGACAACCACCATCACGTGGTGTGCCGCGGATGTGGCTCGATCGCGGATGTCGACTGCGCCGTTGGCGAGACTCCCTGCCTGACCGCCGACGACGACCACGGTTTCACCATCGACGAGGCCGAGGTCATCTACTGGGGCACGTGTCCCGCCTGCGCTGCCTCGCCCGCCCCCTGATCCCCCTGGTCTGACCCTGCACCACACCTCGACGCACCGCCCGTCTGATGCACCGCCCGTCTGATGCACCGCCCGTCTGATGCACCGCTACGAAAGGAACCCGATGACCGAGAGCGACCACGTGACTCGCGAGAAGGAAATGAACACCCAGGAAGCCGGCGGTTGTCCCGTCGGGGGCCGGTTCAAGCACCCCACCGAAGGGGGCGACAACCAGGGCTGGTGGCCCAACCAGCTCAACCTGAAGATCTTGCGCAAGCACCCGGTCGCGGCCAACCCCATGGGTGAGGAGTTCGACTACGCCCAGGCCTTCGCCGGGCTCGACCTGGACGCGCTCACCCGTGACGTGGATGCCCTGATGACGGACTCTCAGGACTGGTGGCCGGCAGACTTCGGTCACTACGGCGGCTTCTTCATCCGGATGGCGTGGCACAGCGCCGGTACCTACCGGGTCAGCGACGGTCGCGGCGGTGCCGGCGCCGGCATGCAGCGCTTCGCACCGCTGAACAGCTGGCCTGACAACGGCAACCTCGACAAGGCCCGGCGGCTGTTGTGGCCCATCAAGCAGAAGTACGGAAGCGCCATCTCGTGGGCCGACCTAATGGTCTTCACCGGCAACCGCGCGCTGGAGACGATGGGCTTCAAGACCTTCGGCTTCGCCGGTGGTCGCGCCGACGTCTGGGAGCCCGACGAGGACGTCTACTGGGGCCCCGAGCAGACCTGGCTCGGCGACGAGCGCTACACGGGTGACCGCGAGCTGGAGAACCCCCTCGCGGCCGTGCAGATGGGCCTGATCTACGTCAACCCCGAAGGCCCCAACGGCACCCCCGACCCGCTGGCCTCGGCCCGCGACATCCGAGAGACGTTCGGTCGGATGGCGATGAACGACGAGGAGACGGTGGCTCTCATCGCCGGTGGCCACACGTTCGGCAAGACGCACGGTGCGGCCGACCCCGAGCAGTACGTCGGCGCCGAGCCCGAGGGCGCTGACCTCGAGGAGCAGGGCCTCGGCTGGAAGCAGGGCTACGGCTCCGGCAAGGGTCGCGACGCCATCACCAGCGGTCTCGAGGTGACCTGGACCTCCACGCCCACCCAGTGGAGCATGAAGTACCTGGAGAACCTCTACGCGCACGAGTGGGAGCTCACCAAGAGCCCGGCGGGCGCCCACCAGTGGCAGCCGAAGGACGGTGCCGCGGCCAACACCGTGCCCGACCCCGAGAGCGGCGAGCTGACCCGGCCGCCGACCATGCTGACCACCGACCTGGCCCTGCGCATGGACCCGGTCTACGAGGAGATCACCCGTCGATTCCTGGCCGACCCGGACGCGTTCGCCGACGCGTTCGCCCGCGCGTGGTACAAGCTCACGCACCGCGACATGGGACCGATCCAGCGCTACCTGGGCCCCCAGGTCCCGCAGGAGACGCTCTTGTGGCAGGACCCCGTCCCCGCGCTCGACCACGACCTCGTCGACTCCACTGACGTTGCCTCGCTCAAGGCCGCGATCCTGGAGACGGGCCTCAGCACCTCCCAGCTCGTCTCCACCGCCTGGGCCTCGGCCTCGACGTTCCGCGGCAGCGACAAGCGAGGAGGCGCCAACGGCGGCCGGATCCGGCTCGAGCCGCAGAACGGCTGGGAGGTCAACGCCCCCGACCAGCTCGCGACGGTCGTGACTGCCCTGGAGGGCGTCCAGGAGTCGTTCAACGCGAGCCAGTCGGGCTCCAAGCGGGTCTCGTTCGCCGACCTCGTCGTGCTGGCGGGCTGCGTCGGTGTCGAGCGGGCCGCGAGCGCGGCCGGGAGCCCGGTGGAGGTCCCGTTCACCCCGGGTCGCACGGACGCGACAGCGGAGATGACCGATGTCGAGTCCTTCTCGTGGCTGGAGCCGGCGTCCGACGGGTTCCGCAACTTCTCAGGCAAGGGCCACCGCCTCCCCGAGGAGTACCAGCTCGTCGACCGCGCCAACCTGTTGACCCTCACCGCACCTGAGATGACGGTCCTCGTGGGCGGGCTGCGGGTCCTGGGCGCCAACTACGACGGCTCGGACCTGGGGGTCCTCACCAGCACCCCGGGCACGCTGACGAACGACTTCTTCGTCAACCTGCTCGGCCCGGGCCACACCTGGACCAAGGTCTCGGAGAACCCCGACACCTACGAGGCCCGCACGGCCTCCGGCGACGTGGCGTGGACCGGAAGCCGCGTGGACCTGCTGTTCGGCTCCAACTCCGAGCTGCGAGCGATCGCAGAGGTCTACGCCAGCGACGACAGCCGGGAGAAGTTCGTCGTCGACTTCGTGGCCGCGTGGTGCAAGGTGATGGACCTGGACCGCTACGACCTGGACTGACCCCCCGCCAGGCGTCGCCAGACGCCACCCTTCACCTCACCGCACCCGGTTCCACTCTGCGCAGTGGAGCCGGGTGCGGTGCTGTCTCCCGACGGCGGACAGGTCTGGACCACCGTCGGTAAAGTAAAATTTCTGTGCAAGGTGCATAGCCTGCACGCAGTCGGGCACGCAAGTACCTCCGCCGGGCGCCGGCGTCGTGGGACCGAGCCGAGCGGTCGCTGCCCTCCCCTGGCCCGGACCACGCGGATTGACCCGAGACGAACGCGATCGCGATGGCTGAGCCGTGGCGGGCACACTTGTCCGCCTGCTCGGCGTTAGCGCAGGTCAGCCGGGATATTCCGTCCCGGTGGACGCACGGGTGCACTCCGCGGCAGGGCCCCTCGGCCCGCGACGCAGCGGTGGTCACCTGCGCGTCATCGGGAGCGTCGTTGCCGAGCCCGGCCGGCGTCCGGCAGAGCCACCCAGGGGCCCCTCGGCCTGCACAATCCGGGCCTGATCCTGCCCTCTTCCGGGCGTCACTGAAGCCCCACACGTCGCAACGACCCTTCCCAGCGGTCGAAGATCCGGCACAATCAACGTCAGTCAAGCCTGCTTGACAACAACTGACCAGCCGGCCTCCGCGTCATCCCGACGCGCACCCTCACCCCAGGAGATCTCGATGACCACGTTCCGCACCGCACTGCTCGCCCTGACCGTCGCCTTCACGATCGCCGGCGGCGCTGGTGCCGCGAGCCAGGTCGACGCCGCACCGTCGGGCAAGACGATCGTCAAGCAGACCAACGTCCGCGGCGGCGACAGCTGGTGCTGCTGAGCCCGCGGCTCACCACCACCTCGTCACCCCACCCATACACACCCACAGCACGCCCACTCTTCAGGAGATCTCGATGACCACGTTCCGCACCGCACTGCTCGCCCTGACCGTCGCCTTCACGATCGCCGGCGGCGCTGGTGTCGCGAGCCAGGTCGACGCCGCACCGTCGGGCAAGACGATCGTCAAGCAGGTCAACGCTCGCGGTGGTGACAGCTGGTGCTGCTGAGCCCCGAGCCTGGCCTAGGAGGACGGGACGGGCGCCGCGGACGGCGCCCGGCTGAGTCCCGTGGTCGCACCCGCTGACCGGTAGGCCGCAGCCGACTCGCGGTACAGACCGAGCTCGTCGAGGAATGCACCCAGCTCGAACCAGAGCTGGCCGACGCCGTGCTCGTCCTCGACCTCGGCCAGGCGCGCTGAGCCTTCGCGGAAGCAGGCGACTGCTGCGTCGCTGCGGCCCTGGGCCGCAGCCACCTGGCCGCGCAGCACCAAGGCCTCGACCGCCAGGAGCTCCGAGGCGTCGGCACAGGTGAGGGCCGCGACCTCGATCAGGGTGGCCGCCTCGACCAGGTCCCCGATCAGGAAATGGGCTCGAGCCAGCCCGATCTGGATGCGGGCGCGGTCGAAGGCGTTGATGTCGCTGACCTGGCCCTCGGTCTGGGCACGGATGAGCAGAGCCAGCGCCTGCTCCGGCTCCGGCGGTGAGGTGCGCAGGTGCAGCAGTCCCAGCTGGATCCGCAGACGAGTCTGGCTGCGCGCGTCCTCAGCCACTTCCAGTAGTGCCAAGGCCTTCTCCGCCAGCGGGAGCGCTGCGTCGATGCGGCCCTGCCGAGACTCCATCACCGAGGTGTTCCAGTACGCGGCCGCGCGAGCAGCCGGGGAGTCGAGCTGCTCGGACTGCTGGACCGCTCGCTGGCACACCCGGACCGCGTGGCTGGTGTCGCCTCGCTCGTAGTGGGCCGCAGCCACGGTGACCGCGAGGCGGATCCCGTCGGCCGTCCCTTCCAGCTGTCCGCGATCGACCAGCGCCGCGGCACGGTCGCCGATATCGGCCGCACGGCCGAAGTCCCCGGCCTCGCGGTAGCAGCGGCTCAGTGCCGTGAACGCGCTCAGCAGGCGCAGCGCGTCGGTGTCGCCCGACACGACCGCTTCCAGGGCCTCGATCGCAGCGTCCTGGTTGTCGTTGGCCTCCAGGGCCAGCGCGCGCAGCAGCCGAGCCTGGTGGGCGAACTCCGGCGGCACCGCGGAGGTGCGGGCCGCCTCGGCGAGCACGTCCTCGACTCCCTTGAGGGCCACGTCGGGCGACCCGGTCTTCAGCGAGAGCTCGGCGAAGTCGAGCTCCAGCGTCAGTCTGGCAACGACGGCGGCGTCGTAGGTGATCAAGGAGTCGTCGGGAGCGAGGAGCTCCTCGGTGGTGCAGTGCAGACGCTCGGCCAGGGCGATCAGCAGGTCGGCGCCGGGGCGCCGCTGTCCCGCCTCGATCCGCGAGATGTACGCCGTTGACATGTCGGTGCCCGCGGCGTCCCCCTGCGTGAGCCCCGCACGTTGGCGAGCGTGCCGAATGCGGCGACCCAGAAGCGCCGGATCGATCGACTTGACGTCGACGCGGAGATCGGCGAGGGCCGTTGAGGTAGGGGTCACGAGGTCATTGTGCCCGAATGTGCCTGACAGGTGTTGTTCTTGGGGCACACATTTTCCTGTGAGGGTTCCCGCGGGCCCTCATCGAATACTCTGGTGGGTAATTTCTATCAGGTCAACCGCCAGGTGGACCCGACCCAGCCCGGATCGCTCTGCGCCTCACCCTGCACGTCCCCGTGGACCGCCGTGGCATCGCGCCCACCGGCCAACGAGCGTTCGATGGCCCTGTCGATGCTCAGGTAGGTGCGCCCCGGAAGCAGCTCGTGCCGCGCGTCCTCCTCGGCGCAGACCATGTCGTGCGAGAGGCTCTTGACCAGGGCCTTGACGGTCGAGCGGGGTACGCCGGTCAACGCGGCCACGGCCTCGCCCACCAGCACGGTGGGAGCGAACAGGACCGGCACGTGAGGACGACTCACGCCCGCCGCGGCGGCGTACCGAGCGAGCAGCTCGGCGTAGGAGACCACCTCGTCCCCGCCCACGTCGTAGTGCCGGTTGCGGGGCTCGCCCTCCAAGGAGGCCGCGATGAGGGCGACGACGTCGGAGACCGCGATGGGTTGGATCCGACGGTTCATCCACAGCGGCACCGCAGCGACCGGCAGCCGGTCTCCGACGCGACGCAGCACCTCGAAGGACAACGACCCGGCGCCGATGACCATCGAGGCGCGCAGGACCGTCGCCGGGGTAGGTCCCTCCAGGAGGAGCTCCTCGACCTCCAGCCGGGAACGCAGGTGATCGGAGAGCTCGCCCTCGGGCACGAGGCCCGACAGGTAGACGATCCGGCCGACCCCCGCATAGGCGCACGCCGCCACGACGTACTCGGCTGCCTCGCGGTCCCGGTCGACGAACTCTCCGGCGCCCATCGAGTGCACCAGGTAGACGACCGCGTCGACGTCGCGGATGGCCAGGTGCACCGACACGGTGTCCTCGACGTCGAGGTGACGGGTGGTGACCGCGTCGAACCACGCGTATGCCGCCAGAGCGTCGGTGCAGCGGGCCGTGGCCACCACCTCGTGACCCTGCTCGAGCAACGCGGGGATCAGCCGGGAACCGATGTAGCCGGTGGCCCCGGCGACCAGGACGCGCATCTAGGAGTCCCGGTCTGCCGGGAGACGAGGTGCCATGCATGTCACGCTACGCGACGGCCGAGGACCCAACGGGGGGAGGACTTCGACCCGGCATAATCACGGCATGACCCGACCTCCCGCGCTTCGGCTCGGCTTCGTGACCGGCGCGACCCCGGACAAGTGGGCGCGCACCTGGCGGGAGCGCCGGGCCGAACCGCTCGATCTGGTGCCCCTGAGCGAGACGGACCAGGAGGACGCGTTGCGCAGTGGCGAGGTCGACATGGCCCTGGTCCGCCTGCCCGTGCGGCGCGAGGCACTCCACTGCGTCACCCTGTACGACGAGGTCCCCGTGGTGGTCGCAGCGCGCGAGCACTTCGTCGCTGCGGCCGAGGGCGCGGTCACCCTGGGAGACCTCGCCGACGAGCAGCTGGTGCTCCCCCACGTCTCCGGGTGGACGCCCTCGTGCGTGCAGCAGCCGTGGCCACCGATGTCCGCGCAGGAGGCGATCGAGACCGTGGCCGCCGGCACCGGCGTCGCGATCGTGCCCCGCTCGATCGCTCGGCTCTACTCCCGCAAGGACGTGGTCGAGCGGGAGGTCGGCGACCTCGACCCCACCAGCATCGGGCTGGCCTGGCTCGTCGAACGAGACGACGAACAGACGCAGGCCTTCGTCGGCGTCGTGCGTGGTCGGCGGGCGGGCTCGAGCCGGGGATAGGGCGGTGGCCGCCCCCGCACTCCGCGACGAGCTACCAGCTGGTCGGGAGCGGGCGCCCCTCGTGGAACCCGGCGGCGGACTGCACCCCGACCAACGCCCGCTCGTGGAGCTCGGCGAGGCTGGTCGCCCCTGCATACGTGCAGGCGGAGCGGACCCCGGAGCAGATCTGGTCGATGAGGTCCTCGACGCCGGGACGCTGCGGGTCGAGGTACATCCGCGACGACGAGATGCCTTCCTCGTAGAGCCCCTTGCGGGCCCGGTCGTAGGCTGACTCGGTCGCCGTCCGGTTGGCCACGGCTCGGGCCGAAGCCATGCCGAAGGACACCTTGTAGGAGCGTCCGTCCGCGTCCTCGAGCAGGTCGCCCGGGGACTCGTGGGTGCCGGCGAACCACGATCCCACCATCACCGACGACGCGCCCGCGGCCAGGGCCAGGGCCACGTCGCGCGGGTGCCGCACCCCACCGTCCGCCCAGACGTGTCCGCCCAGGTCGGCCGCCGTCTTCGCGCACTCGAGGACGGCGGAGAACTGCGGCCGACCGACTCCCGTCATCATCCGAGTCGTGCACATGGCGCCCGGGCCGACCCCGACCTTGACGATGTCGGCGCCGGACGTCAGCAGTGCCCGGGCGCCGGCCGCCGACACCACGTTGCCCGCCGCCACCGGCACCTCGGGCGAGAGTGCCCGGACAGCGCGCAAGGCATCGATCATCCGGTCCTGGTGGCCGTGGGCGGTGTCCACGACCAGGCAGTCCACCCCGGCCTCCAGCAGCGCGGACGCCTTGGCGTCGACGTCCCCGGTGACACCGACCGCGGCGGCGACGCGCAGCGAGCCGCTGGCGTCGACAGCCGGGTCGTAGAGCGTCGCGCGCAGGGCGCCGGTGCGAGTCAGCACCCCCACCAACAGCCCCTCGTCGTCGACCGCCACCGCGAGCGCCACCCGAGCCCCATCGATCTGGTCGAACGCGTCGCGGGGGGCAGTGGCGGCCTCGATGACGACCGCCGGGGGCCGCATCACCTGTCCAGCCTGGGCGAACCTGTCCACGTCACGGCAGTCCTCCTCCGTGACGATGCCCACAGGTCGCCCCTCGACGACCACGACGGCGGCACGATGGGCTCGCTTGGGCATCAACGAGAGCGCCTCGGCGACCGTCTGCTCGGGCCGCAGCTGGATGGGCGTGTCGAAGACGAGGTGGCGCGACTTGACGTGGGCCACCACGTCCGCGACCACGGGCGCGGGGATGTCCTGGGGCAGCACCGTCAGCGCACCACGGCGGGCCACGGTCTCGGCCATGCGCTTGCCGGCGATCGCGGTCATGTTCGCCACCACCAGAGGCAGGGTGGCGCCGGTCCCGTCGCGCGTCGTGAGGTCGACGTCGTACCGGCTGGCCACCGACGACTCGCGCGGCACCATGAAGACGTCGTCGTAGGTCAGGTCGTGGGCGGGGGCGACGTCGTCGAGGAACTGCACGTCCCGATGCTACGAGGTGGTGTCGCGCTCCCCGCACCTACAGTGGCGGCCATGACGAGGACGGCGGTCGCCCGCGCGCCCGGACGGGTCAACCTGGTCGGCGAGCACACCGACTACAACGACGGCCTCTGCCTTCCCATCGCCCTGCCCCATGACACCGTCGCCCGGGTGAGCCTGCGCACGGACGACCGGATCAGCATCTCGAGTGCGCAGCAGGAGTCCGTCTGGACCGGGGACCTCGGGGGCTGCGGGCCCGGCCACGTGGGCGGGTGGGTGGCCTACGTCGCCGGGGTGCTGTGGGCCCTGGGCCAGGAGGGGTACGACGTACCACCGGGCCTGGACGTGCACGTGGCGGGCAACGTCCCGCTCGGCGCCGGACTCTCCAGCTCCGCATCGCTCGAGGTGGCCGTCGCCGTCGGTGTCTGCGCCATGATGGGACGGCGGCTCGACGGGAGCCAGCGGCGACGCCTCGTGCAGGTGTGTCGGCGAGCCGAGACCGAGGTGGCCGGCGCCCCCACGGGAGGGCTCGACCAGTCGGCAGCGCTGCTGACCGAACCCGGTTGCGCGCTGCTGCTCGACTTCCAGGACGGTTCCACCAAGGCGGTGCCTCTCGGGTGGTCGGCGGCCGGGCTGGAGCTGGTCGTCATCGACACGCGCGTCTCCCACGCCCTGACCGCCGGAGACTACGGGGCCCGGCGACGTGAGTGCGAGGACGCCGCCCTCGCGCTGGGTCTACCGAGCCTGCGCGACGCCGACGAGGAGGCCGTGGGCCGACTCACCGATGCCACGCTGCGGCGTCGTGCGGCCCACGTGGTGTCCGAGAACGCTCGGGTCGTGAGCGTCGTCGCCGCCCTCGAGCGGGGATCCTGGACGCATGTCGGGGAGCTCTTCACCGCCTCGCACGCGTCGCTGCGCGACGCGTTCGAGGTCTCGTGCTCCGAGCTGGACCTGGCCGTGGACACGGCCTTGGCTTCCGGAGCCCTGGGCGCTCGGATGACCGGGGGTGGTTTCGGGGGCTCGGCGATCGCGTTGGTTCCCGCCGACCGCGTCGACGCCGTACGGCGTGCGGTCGACGCGGCCTTTGCCGATTCCGGCCTCCGCGCCCCGCGACACCTCGACGCACCCGCGTCGGCTGCGGCGCGGGTGGTCGAGGTGAGCGGCTGAGGAGTCCTACTTCAGCTCGGCGCTGCTGAGCCCCAGGATGCGACGGGCCACGATGAGCTGCTGGATCTGCTGGGTCCCCTCGAAGATGTCGAGGATCTTGGAGTCGCGCGACCACTTCTCGAGCAGCTCGGCCTCGCTGTAGCCGATGGAACCGGCCAGCTCCACGCAGCTCAGCGTGATGTCGGAGCCGACGCGGCCGGCCTTCGCCTTGGCCATGGAGGCCTCCAGCGAGTTGGGCTCGCGGTTGTCGGCCATCCATGCCGCCTGCAGGGTGAGCAGGTAGGCACCCTCCCAGTCGGCCTCCATCTGGAGGAACTTGGCAGCAGCCGCGGACTGCACGACTGCCGGGCGGTCGTAGTCGACCTCCACGCCGGCCTTCGCCAGGAGCTCGCGGGTGAGGTCGAGCGAGGCGCGGGCGCAGCCGACGGCCATCGAGGCCACCAGCGGGCGGGTGTTGTCGAAGGTCGCCATCGCACCGGCGAAGCCCTGCCCACTGCCACCCGTGTCGATCTCGGGCGAGCCCAGCAGGTTCTCCTGCGGCACCCGGCAGTCCTCGAAGATGATCGTGGCGGTGTCGGAGGCCCGGATGCCGAGCTTGTGCTCCAACCGGTCCACGCGCATCCCGGGTGTCCCCTTGGCCACGACGAAGGACTTGATCGCGGCCCGCCCCAGGTCTCGGTCCAGGGTCGCCCACACCACGATGTGGTCGGCCCGGTCGCCCGAGGTCACGTAGATCTTCTCGCCGTTGATGACGTACTCGTCGCCGTCCAGGACGGCGGTGGTCGTGATGTTGGCCGAGTCGGAGCCGGTGCTCGGCTCGGTGATCGCCATCCCTGCCCACACGCCGTCCAGGCGGGCGAGCTGCTCGTCGTTGGCCACGGACGCGATGGCGGAGTTGCCGAGTCCCTGCCGCGGCATCGACAGCAGCAGCCCGACGTCGCCCCAGCACATCTCGGCGATCGACAGGACCGACGCCAGGTTGGCGCCGTTCTTGACGGTCGTGTCGGCGTCCTTCTCGTCGCGGCGCACACCGGCGGCACCGGCGCCCTCGCTCGCTCCCGAGTCGGCGAGACCGTCGATCATCGCCGCGAGCATGTCGAGCTCCTTGGGGTACTCGTGCTCGGCGCGGTCGTAGGTGCGCGAGATGGGACGCAGCATGTTCATCGCGACCTGGTGGGCCTGACCCACCAGCGGGCGGAACTTCTTGGGGTCATCGAGTGAGATGGCCATCAGACGAGCACCGAACCTTCCATGATGCCGATGGCCCGCAGGTCGCGGTACCAGCGTTCGACGGGGTGTTCCTTGACGAATCCGTGGCCACCGAGCAGCTGGACGCCGTCGAGTCCGATCTGCATCCCCTTGTCGGTGCAGAGCTTGCGGGCCAGGGCGACCTCACGGGTGAAGTCCTTGCCGGCGGCGGCGCGGGAGGCCGCCTTGTAGGTGACCAGGCGCATCGCCTGCAGCTCGATGGCGATGTTGGCGACCATGAACGCGACCGACTGGCGGTGGGCGATCGGCTCGCCGAACGCCTGACGCTCCTTCACGTACGGCGTCACGTAGTCGAGGACGGCCTGGGCCGTCCCGACGGCCAGGGCGCACCAGGCCAGGCGCGAGAGACGCACGCACTCGCGGTACGTCGTCCCGTCGACGTCGCCGAGGACCGCATCCGAGCCGACCCTCACGTCGCTGAGGGAGAGCCGGGTCAACGAGGCGGCACGCACCCCCATGGCCGGGTCGCCCTCCACCGCGAGGCCCGCGGCGCCGGACTCCACCAGGAAGAGCGTCGGAGCACCGTCCAGCAGCGCGCCGACGATGAACAGCTCGGCCTCGGCGCCCCGAGGCACCAGCGACTTCACGCCGTTGAGGGTGAAGCCGTCGCCGGTGCGCACCGCGGTGGTGGCGGGGGCGAGGACGTCGAAGAGGACGGTCGGCTCGGTCAGGGCGAGTGCCGCCGCCGGTGCGTCGTCGCCGGTGAACGCCGGGAGGTAGGTCTGCTGCTGGGCGTCGGTGCCCCACAGCCCGAGCGCCGTGGCGACCGCGCCGGACGACAGGCTGGCGACGGCCAGGCCCATGTCCCCCTTCGCCAGCGCCTCAGCCACCAGGGTCCCGGCCATCGCCGAGCGCTCCTCGGAGATGCCGCCCAGCGCCTCGGCCACACCGAGGATCGGCAACCCGATCTCCAGTCCGGCCTTGAGGACGGACTGGGGTGCCGCACAGGCCTCGTCGGCCTCGGCGGCCGCGGGCCGCACGACCTCCGCGGCGTACTCCGCCACGACGTCGACGAGCATCTGCTCGTCCTCGGTCGGGGTCAGGTCGAACAGACCTGCCCGAGGAGCAGGCGCGACGCGCACGCCGGGACGACCGACCTTGCCCGCCCTGGCGAACGTCCGCCCGGCGGTGGTCAACGTCTTGAAGCCGTTGCTGGTGATACTGAAGACGGCCTGCTCGGTCTGCTTGCGGAGGCCGACGCGGTCGATGAGATCGCTCTGGGCGAGCCGGCTCAGGCCGGCCACGAGGTAGCCGATGGGGTCTCGCGACTCGGTCGTGGCGATGCCGTGCCGGCCACCGGGGCGGAGGCTGTGAAGGAGGGACATGCGCCAAATGTAACTCCGAGTTACACATCGCGCTACACCTGTCGTGGTGGGAGCCGTCACAGTGGGCTGGTGCTCGCTCGCGTCCCGCCCCGGCCGCTCTCTAGGATTCGCCTCATGCCCGACGACGCACCCCTCGCCCCGCACGGCCCCCTTCCCGAGGGGGGCACGGTCCGCCCGATGACGCGCTGGGGCAGCCCGGTGATGCACCGGGCCCAGGCGAAGGTCACGACCTACGACGAGGCCCTGCGTGGCCTGGCCGCCGACATGGTCGCCACCATGTATGCCGCCGACGGCGTCGGGCTGGCCGCGTGCCAGATCGGCGAGGACGTGGCGATGTTCGTCTTCGACTGCCCCGACGAGGACGGGACGCGCACGGTCGGTCTGGTGTGCAACCCCGTGCTGTCCCTTCCCGAGGGCAAGGACCGCCGGCTCGACGAGGACGACGAGGGGTGTCTGTCCTTCCCCGGCGCCTTCGTCGAGTGCGCTCGTCCCGACGAGGCATCGGTGACGGGCACGGGGCTCGACGGTGAGCCGGTCGCCTTCTCCGGCACCGGCCTTCTGTCCCGCTGCCTGCAGCACGAGACCGACCACACGCTGGGCACGGTCTTCGGCGACCGACTCCCGACCAAGGCGCGCAAGCGCCTCACGAAGGCCCACGACAAGGCCGCCGCCGAGTTCCCTCCGGGGTGGCCCGCCGAGGAGCCCGTCAGCGTCGGGCGGTGACGTAGCAGGCGACCGCGGAGGCGGCGGCGACGTTGAGGGAGTCGATTCCGTCGCGCATCGGGATGATCGCGCGGCGATGAGCGGCGTCCTGCCAGCGTGACGACAGCCCGTGGCCCTCCGACCCCAGGACGAGTGCCACCCGGTCGAGCCCGGACACGGCGTGCTCGATGGGTGTCGCGTCGGCGGCCAAGGTGAGAGCAACCGTCGTGAACCCAGCTCTCCCGACGACCGCCAGACCGCTGCCCCAGTCGGGCAGTCGGGTCCAGGGCAGCGCGAAGACGGCACCCATCGCCACCTTGATCGAGCGTCGGTACAACGGATCCGCGCACCGTGGGGCCAGGAGGACGGCGTCGAAGCCCAGGGCCGCCCCCGAGCGGAACACCGCCCCCACGTTGGTGTGGTCGACCAGGTCCTCCAGCACGAGGACCGAGCGTGCGCCGTCCAGCACGGCCTCGACCGTGGGCAGGGGGCGCCGCTCCAGGGACGCCAGCGCGCCGCGGTGCACGTGGAAGCCGGTCACCTCCTCGGCCAACGACTCCGCCAGCACGTAGCAGGGCGCGTCGGTGGTCGAGAGCACGTCGCCCAACCCGTCCAACCAGCGCGGCGCCATCAGGAACGAGCGCGGTGCGTGTCCGGCCTCCACGGCACGACGCACGACCTTCTCGCCCTCCGCCAGGAAGAGTCCGTGCTCCGACTCGAAGCTCTTGCGCAGCTGTACGTCGCGGAGGTCGCGGTAGTCGAGGAGCCGTGCGTCCTCGGGGTCCTCGATCTCGACGAGCTCAGCCATCGAGCGCTACCGCGTCGTCCTCCGCGTCGAGGGGCAGGTCGGGGTACCGCTCGGGGTGCGCGACGGCGACGACCTCGCCGACGACGATGATCGCCGGCGGGCGGACGTCCAGGGCGGTGAGGTCGTGGGTGAGCTCGCCCAGGGTCGACAGCACGGTCCGCTCGCCCGGCATGGTGCCGTCACTCACGACCGCGACGGGGGTGGATGCCGCGCGACCACCCTCGAGCAGCGCCGCCGCGATCTGCGAGCCGTGCTCGACCGCCATCATCAGCAGCAGGGTGCCGCGGAGCCGGGCGACGGCGGACCAGTCCGTCAGCGAGCGTTCGTGGCCCGGAGGCAGGTGCCCGGAGATCACGGTGAACTCGTGGGCGACCCCACGGTGGGTGACGGGGATGCCGGCGATGGCAGGCACCGCGACGGGGCTGGTGAGACCCGGGATCACGGTGACCTCCACGTCAGCTGCGCGACAGGCCAGGATCTCCTCGTAGCCGCGCCCGAACACGAAGTTGTCGCCGCCCTTGAACCGGACGACGCGCTGTCCGGACAGTGCGCGCTCCACGATGATCCGATTGATCTCCTCCTGCTGGGCCGAGCGGCCGCGGGGCAGCTTGGCGACGTCGATCAGCTCGACGTCGGCGGGCAGCTCTCCCAACAGCTCACGCGGGGCCAGCCGGTCGGCCACGACCACGTCGGCCGCCATCAGTGCGTTGCGTCCCGCCAGGGAGATCAACGTGGGATCACCCGGACCACCACCCACCAGGGTCACCCCGGGGCCACGGGTGCGCTGCGGCGCCGAGGTGAACTCGCCGTTGCGCAATGCCTCCAGCACCTGGTCGCGCACCTGGACCGACCGGCGGGGATCGGCCTGGGCCAGCACGGCCACCGTCACCCCGGACTCACGCCCCACGGCCGGTGTCCAGGCCGTCGCGGCGCCGGCGTCGTCCGAGCGGACACAGAAGATCCGCCGCTGCTCGGCGGCTGCGGAGACCTGCCGGTTGACATCCGGATCGTCGGTGGCGGCGATGACGTACCAGGTGTCGTCGAGGTCGGCCGCCTCGAACGCGCGCTGCTCCCAGGCGGCCTCCCCCGCACCCACGAGTCCTTCGATGGCCGGCGAGACCTCGGGGGCGACCACCACCACCCGTGCTCGCGCCGCGATCAGCTGGGGCACCCGTCGCTGCGCGACGTGGCCTCCACCCACCACGACCACACGCCGGTCGGCCAGCAGCAGCCCCGTCGGGTACACGTATGCGTCATCCACGTGGCGCATCATTCCGTCTCCGGGGTGAGGACTCCCATCCGGGAGGTCGCTACCGTCGGGTACATGGTCCTCGAACGCCCCGTCAGCCCGAACCCCTACGACCTGCTGCCCTCGGCCGCGTCCTTCACCGTCACCAGCACGGACGTCGCGGAGGGTCAGCCCCTGAAGGACGACCAGGTGGCGGCCGCGGGCAACACCTCACCGCAGCTGTCCTGGGAACCCTTCGAGGGCGCCCAGAGCTACACCGTGACCTGCTTCGACCCGGACGCACCGACCCCGAGCGGATTTTGGCACTGGGTGCTGGTCGACCTGCCTGCCGACGTGACCTCGCTCGACTCGGGTGCGGGTGCCGAGGGGGCCGACCTGCCCGGCGGGGCGTTCATGTGCCGCAACGATGGTGGAGGCCACGGCTACATGGGCGCCGCACCGCCGGAGGGTGACCAGGTGCACCGCTACTACTTCGTCGTCCACGCGGTGACCCAGGACGCCCTCGGCGTGGACGCCGACGCCTCGCCGGCGGTCGTGTCGTTCAACCTCGCTTTCAAGAGCGCCGGGCGCGCGATCCTGCACGGCACCTACCAGCACTGACTCGGGGAGGCGCCTGGGTGCCGCCGCTACCTGCGCGTGATGATCAGGACGGCTCGGTCGTCGTCGCCTCGTTCGACCTGGCCGACGATGCGAGCCGCCGCACCGTCCACCCCGCTGCGGAAGGCGCGCTGCCCGATGTCCTGCAGCCAGGCGATGCCCGTGTCCAGGTCGCTGGTCGGTGTCTCGACGACGCCGTCGGTGTAGAACATCAGCGCGTCCTGGGGCGCCAGCACTCCCGAGCTCCCGGTGAGGTCCGGCTGCGGGATGATCCCCAGCGCCAGTCCGCGAGAGTTGTCCACCGTCCAGGCCTGGTCGCCTGCTGTCCACCGCAGGGCGGGCGGGTGGCCGGCGCTGAGGATGGTGTAGCGACCGCTCGTCAGGTCCAGGCTCAGGTGCACCGCCGTTGCGAAGGTCTCGTCCGAGTCCTGGCGCAGCAGGAAGTCGTTGGCCGCGTCGAACAGGTCGCGGTCGTGGATGGCACCGACCAGTCCACCGAGGGCGCCCGCGAGCAGCAGTGCGGACGGTGCCGCGGTGACGCCCTTGCCGACGACGTCCACGAGCACCAGCTCGAGCTGCTGCCGGTCCTCGTCGAGGTCGGCGACCATGAAGTCGCCGGCGTACCCCACTCCGTAGGCAGCCACCATGGCACTCTGGGCGTGCCACCCCGCAGGCAGGTCAGGGACGCGGCCCTGGGCCGTGAGCCGGTCGCGGAGGTCTGAGAGCAACGCCTCGCTCAGCGGGGTCGGCAACCCGCTGCGCTGCCGACTGGCCACGTAGAGCACCAGGGCCACCGCCAGGGCCAGGATCACGATGCCCGCGACCCTCCTGTCCGTGGCCGCTTCCTGGGACAGACAGGCCACGACACCGGCAACGCTGATCGCACCCGTCAGGGCGACCAGCGGCCAGAAGCGCAGCAGCAGCATGCCCAGCATCAACCACAGGAAGTAGCCGGCGAGGGGGAACAGCTCGTAGCGGCTCACGGAGACGGCGAACGACGAGGCCACCCCCGCGGTCAGTCCCCCGGCGGCGACGAGCTGGCTGCGATGCGTGCCCGAGCGCCAGGAGGTGCTCAACTCGACCCACCAGCTCACAGGCGAACCGTAACCGCTGGTCCTCAGCCACTCCCGCAGCGCCGCGCCCGCTGCTGGGTCGCGTCGCGGCGGCCTCGTCCCGCGACCCGGGGAGGTGGCGCCCGCGCCTCCTGGAAGACTGCTCGCCATGGGTCACGCGCAGAGCCCCGACATCCTGGGCCCGCCGTGGGAGGCGGAGACGATCACCTTGCCCCCCGACGACGAGGGTCCGGTCGTGGTCACGCTCGTGCGCCGGCGAGCGGACCGTCCCACGGGGCGCGCCGTGCTGCACGTGCACGGCTTCGCCGACTACTTCTTCCACACCGAGTACGCCGCGTGGTGGCTCGAGCGAGGCTACGACTTCTACGCCGTCGACCTGCGCAAGTACGGCCGCTCGATCCGTCCGCACCAGACCCCGACGTACGTCGCGGACCTGCACGAGTACTTCGCCGACCTCGACGTGGCCTGGTGGCGCATCGTCCAGCGCGACGCGCACGACCACGTCGTGCTCAGTGGCCACTCGACAGGCGGTCTGACGGTTCCGTTGTGGGCAGACGCCCGGCAACCGCCGGAGCTGGCCGGGGTGGTGCTGAACTCGCCCTGGTTCGACCTCCAGGGGGCGCCGTGGATGCGCACACCCGTGGCCGGCGCGCTGCTGGAGCGTCTCGGTCGTGCCCACCCTCACCGCGAGATCCCCCGCGACGTCAGCGGGGTGTACGGACGAAGCCTGCACGTCGACCACGGCGGCGACTGGGAGTACGACCTGAGGTGGAAGCCCGTGGAGTCCTACCCCGTGCGCCTCGGGTGGCTCCGGGCGATCCGGCGCGGGCACGCCGAGCTGCACGCCGGCCTGTCGGTGCTCGCCCCGGTGCTGGTGCTGACCTCGGCGTCGACCCTGCACACCGTGGAGATGAGCGATGACGCCCACACGCACGACATCGTCCTCGACGTGCCGCAGATCCGTCGGTGGACCACGTCGGTCGGCCCCCACGTCACCTACGTGGCGATCGACGGCGCCCGCCACGATCTGGTGCTCTCACGTCCCGAGCCCCGGCAGCGCGTGTACGAAGCGTTGGGGCGCTGGGGCGGCGCCTACCTCGCCTGATCGCCGGAGGGCTCGCTCAGCCGGCGTGCAGCGCGGTGGCGCCCGACGGGGCCACGCGGCGCAGCCCGAACCCGGATCCGCCGCGCCCGACGCGACGCGACGGCGCGTGACGTCCGTCCAGGGCGGCCGCCACGGCTCGTCCACGCGCGCTGATCAGCGCCGGGTCGACCTCGGGCAGCATCGCGTGCAGGAAGGCGACCGGCGTGTCACCGTGCTCTCCGGACGTGGGACGCGCCATCGCCAGGACCTGCAGGTGTGGCGTGGCCGGACCGGTGTCGCGGAACTCGAACTCCCCCACCTCCGGGTAGTCGCGCAGCGCCGCGGCCATCGTCTTGAGGGTCTTGCGGATCCGGCGCTGCAGCCGGGCATCCACCTGGTCGGCCGCCAGGTGGCCCACCGGGACGACACTCGCGGCGAAGGGCAGACCCGTGGGACCGCCGAGCAGGACCCGCAGCTCGTGGTCCTCCCAGATGACCGCCTCGGACGGAGCGCACAGGCGACAGTGACCGGCGGCAGCACTCTCGCCGCCGCTGCGCGACGAGGTCGCGCGGGGCGAGTCGGGGGACACGGTGTGGGGGGGCACACAGGAAATCTAGAGCCTCCAGGAGCCGACCATGGTCGATTCGGCTCGATTCCACCCGAGTGACCACGTCGGTCTAGTCATATCTAGTCATCGGTCGCCCGGACTCGCGGCGCGAGCCAGGGCAGTAGGGTCCTGGGCATGAACTCTGTGACGGGACTCTCCCTCGGCCGCATCGGCATCGGCGTCGCCTCCCTGGTCAAGCCCGACCTCGTGCAGTCGACGATGGGCACCACCACGACCAACCCACTGCTCACCCAGTGGTTCGGATCGCGCGAGATCGCTCTCGGCGCCGCGACCCTGCTCGCCAGTGGTGGCGCACGCAGCAGCCTGGTGCTGATCGGCATGGCGGTCGACGCCGCGGACGCGGCGACCGCCTACCGGGCCGTCGAGAAGGAGCTGATGCCCCGCAACGTCGGGCTCGGCTTCGCCGGCGTCGCTGCGGGTGCCGTGCTGTCCGGCTTGCTCGGACTGCGCGTCAAGAAGAAGGTCACGCTCACCAAGGCCGAGAAGAAGGCCCTCGCCGACGCCTGAGACGTGCCCGCCGGACGCCCGAGGACACTTCGCACGCAGGCGCGCCGCGCGGGGCATTGCCCAGCGGCCTCCGGTGCACGAGGCTGTGGTCCATGAGTGAGACCCCGCCGCCCCCACCTCCGCCTCCGCCGCCCCCGCCGGGGCCCCAGGGCGGTCCGCCGCCTCCGCCCCGACCGGGCGTTCCGCGCCCAGCGGAGCTGCTGGACCGGTTCCTGGCGCGGCTCATCGACGGCATCGGTTTCGCCGTCGTCTACGTCGTGCTGCTCGTGCTCTTCGGCGCGATCTTCTACAGCGGGTTCTCCAACTCCGTGGCGGAGATCCTGATCGTCACCCTCCTCGTGCAGGTGTTCTCGGTCGCCGCCTACCTCGCCTACTACGGCTACCTCGAGTCGACGCAGGGCGCCTCGCTCGGCAAGCAGGTGATGAAGCTCAAGGTGGTGGGACCGGACGGCGCCTCCCACCCCACGATGCAGCAGGCGATCATGCGCAGCGGATTCCAGGCGATCAGCCTGATCAGCATCATCCCGATCATCGGACCGTTCCTGGCCGCGGTCGGCCTCCTCGCCGCCGTCGTCTACATCGCGATCACCATCAACAACGACCCGGTCAACCGACAGGGCTGGCACGACCACTTCGCCGGCGGCACGAAGGTGCTCAAGGTCGGCTGACGTGAGGCCGTGAGGCCGTGGTCACTAGGTCACGATGAACGTCGTCAGGGCGACGACCCCCACCACCACGATCACCGTGCGCAGCACGATCGGCGGGAGTCGTCGCCCGACGCGTGCTCCCAGCAGCCCGCCGAGGGTGGCACCCACGGCGATCAGCCCCACGATCGCCCAGTCGACGTCGGCGACGACCACGAAGATGACACCGGCGACGAGGTTGACCGAGCCAGCGAGAACGTTCTTGACGGCGTTGTTGCGCTGGATGTCCTGCGGCACACCGATGCCCAGGACACCCATGAGCAGCACGCCCTGTGCGGCGCCGAAGTAGCCGCCGTACACGCCCGTGCCGAGCACGGTGGGCCAGACCCACGCCGACTCACGCTCGCGCGGCGCCACGTCCCTGCGGGCGGCACGCGCGGCGACCCGGCGCGAGATCCGCGGCTGGAAGACGACCAGCAGCACGCCCAGCCCGATCAAGACGGGTACGACGGCCTCGAACGCCCCCTCCGGCAGGACAAGGAGCAGCACCGCGCCCACGACCGCGCCGATGACGGAGGCGGACAGCAGTCGCAGCACGAGGTCGCGCTGACCCACGAGCTCGCGCCGGTAGCCGTAGGCGCCGGTCAACGAGCCTGGCACCAGTCCGATGTTGTTGGAGACGTTGGCGGTCACCGGTGGCACGCCGAAGGCGAGCAGCGTCGGAAAGGTGATGAGCGTGCCGGAGCCCACGACAGTGTTGATCGTCCCGGCCCCGACCCCGGCGAGCAGGATCGCGACCGCCTCGAACAGCGACACCTCAGGGCTGAGGTGGAGCCGGGGGCTCCTCCGGTGGGACCTCTCCGGGCGCCACGGTCGGGTCGGGTACGTCGGTCTGCGGAGCCGGGCTGCCTGCCTTCGCGCCGGCGTTGGGGTTGGCCGCGGCGGCGGCCTCGGCGATCGCCTGCTCCACGGCTGCGCTGGTGCGTCGGCGCTCCGGGTCTGCGTCGCCCGGCGCCGCGCCGACCTCGGGAGTCTCCACCGACCCCATGTCGACGCGTTGACGCACTCCGTCGGTCTTGTCCGGGATGCCCTTCAGGTCGTTCATCGTGGAGCCGAGCCCCTCGAGCGCCTTGCCGATCTCACTCGGGACGATCCACACCTTGTTGGCGCTGCCCTCGGCGATCTTCGGCATCATCTGGAGGTACTGGTAGGACAGCAGCGACTGGTCCGGGTTGCCGTCGTGGATGGCCTGGAAGACGGTGAGGATGGCCTGGCCCTCTCCCTGGGCGCGCAGGATCGAGGACTCCCGATCGGCCTGGGCCCGCAGGATCAGCGCCTCCCGGTCACCCTCGGCGGACAGGATCGAGGACTGCTTCTCGCCCTCCGCCGTCAGGATCGCCGCCTGGCGACCACCCTCGGCCGTCAGGATCTGTGCTCGCTTGTCACGGTCGGCGCGCATCTGCTTCTCCATCGAGTCCTTGATGGAGGGCGGCGGGTCGATCCCCTTCAGCTCCACACGGTTGACCCGGATCCCCCACTTGCCGGTCGCCTCGTCGAGGACCCCGCGCAGCCGGTTGTTGATCTCGTCGCGGCTCGTCAGGGTGCCCTCGAGGTCCATGCCGCCCACGATGTTGCGCAGGGTGGTCATGGTGAGCTGCTCGACGGCCTGGATGTAGTTGGCGATCTCGTAGGTCGCCGCCACCGGGTCGGTGACCTGGAAGTAGATGACCGTGTCGATCGAGACCACGAGGTTGTCCTGGGTGATCACCGGCTGCGGCGGAAAGCTGACGACCTGCTCCCGCAGGTCGATGGTGTAGCGCACCTTGTCGATGAACGGGACCACGACGTTGAGCCCGGCGGAGAGCGAGATGCGGTACTTGCCAAACCGCTCGACGATGCCGGCGCGGGCCTGAGGCACGATCCGTACCGTCTTGGCCAGCAGCACGATCACGAAGATCAGCAGCAGGGCCAGCAGGATGAGGGCGACGTCCATGATTCTCCTCGTTCGAACGGATGGGGACTCGGTGCGCAGACGGACTCGACTGGATCGTCGATCAGATCACACGTGGCTCAGGACTCCAGACGCGGGACCGGGTGCACGTAGGCGGTGGCTCCCCGGATCTGGAGGACCTCCACGGTCTCGCCCTCAGCGATCGAGACGTGCTCGTCGTAGGGCGCCGCCGTCCACACCTCACCGGCCAGCTTGACGCGCCCGACCTGCAGCCCGCTGATCTCCTGGGTGACGACTCCTCGCTGACCCAGGAGCTTGTCGTGGCCCTGGGTGAGCGTGGGACCGCTGTGCAGTCGGCGCGCCACGGAGGGCCGCACCAGGGCCAACATCCCGACCGAGGCACCGGCGGCGATGATCGCCTGCACGGCGAACGGGGCGCCGAGCAGCGCCAGGACCATCCCGGCGACGGCGCCGACGGCGAGCATCATCAAGATGAGGTCCAGGCTGAACATCTCGGCCACACCCAGCAGGACCGCGGCCGCGAGCCAGGCGCTCCACAGGTTGTCACTGAGCCAGTCCATGACGCGACTCTACCCGCGCACCGGTGCCGCGCCCGGGTCAGCGGTGCCGGACGTGACGTCGCGCGGCGTAGCGTCCGTCCTCCGCCTGGGAGAGCACCAGCGGCATGCCGAACGCAGCCGAGAGGGTGCGCTCGGTGAGCACGTCCTCGACGGGCCCCTCGGCCACCACCCGCCCCTGTCGCAGCAGCAGCGCGTGGGTGAAGCCCGGGGGGATTTCCTCCACGTGGTGGGAGACCAGCACCGTCGCCGGGGAGTCGGGGTCGTAGGCCAGGGTCGAGAGCGTGGAGACGAGGTCCTCGCGACCGCCCAGGTCCAGTCCGGCGGCCGGCTCGTCGAGGAGGAGCAGCTCGGGGTCGGTCATCAAGGCGCGGGCGACCTGCACCCGCTTGCGCTCGCCCTCGCTCAGCGTGCCGAACGTCCGGTCGGCCAGGTGCTGGACGCCGACCTCGATCAGGAGGTCGTCGGCTCGACGGTGGTCCAGGTGGTCGTACTCCTCACGCCAGCGACCCAGCACGCCGTACGCCGCGGAGATGACGACGTCGCGCACGATCTCGTGGCGGGGCAGCCTCTCGGCAAGGGCGGCGCTGGTGAGTCCGATGCGAGGTCGGAGCTCGAAGACGTCGACGGCGCCGATCAGCTCACCGAGGACGCCGGCGGCACCCGAGCTCGGGTGCATCTGTGCGGCCGCGACCTGGAGCAGCGTGGTCTTGCCGGCGCCGTTGGGGCCCAGGACGACCCAGCGCTCGCCGTCGCGCACCACCCAGGTGATCCGATCCAGCAGCACGGCATCGCCACGGCGCACCGTGACGTCCGAGAACTCCAGCACCGCAGCCATGCCGTCACCCTAGCGAGAGCCGTCGTCGGACCCGTCGCGACCTGTCTGGGGCGGGTCGATAGCGTCGGGGACCGTGACCGACGAACGCACGCGCGGCCTCACGCTGCTGCCGCTCTCCGGCCGCCTGGCGTGGTGGGGTACGTCGTGGCTGCGCGGCGAGGTGGGTCCCGACGACCTGCTCGACGCCGTCATCGCCGACGACGTCACCCACGTGGTCCTGGGGACCCGGGAGCCGGGCGGCCTGCTGTCTGCGCTCGCAGAGCTGCGCACCCGTGGCGCGTCGGCCTTCGGGGCGGCCTTCCCTGCGGAGGGCGACCTGGTGGGGCTGGGCGGGCCGAGGGAGTTCAACGATGCCGCCCTGGACGTCGGCGAGGCGGTGGTGGCGCTCGGCTGCGACGCCGGGCTGGTGCCCTGCCGGGTCGGGCCGACGGTGGAGTGGAGCGTCCTCCAGGCGCGACGCCGTCAGGTGCCCGACGTGGGGGAGGCCGATCGTGAGCTGCGCTCGACCCTCATCGAGGCGGCCCAGCGGCTGGCGGACCTCGACGTGGCGCGCTGGCGACCGGAGATCGCCGATCGGCTGATGAACCTGCGACACCGTCCGTCCCTGGTCGCCGCGCCCGGGGTCCCGCCCCGCTGCGTCGACCTGGCTGCCCGGGCCCTGCAGGCGCTCGAGATCGCGGACCTGGCCCTGGAGGACGACGGTGCAGCGCTGTCGGTGCACGAGATCGACCAGCGTCGGGGAGCCCTCACTCCCCTGGCACGTGCGGGACGCCGGGCCCTGGTGGCAGCGTGCTCCCCCGACGGATGGCCGCCGGCCTGACCCGGCGCGACCAGTGCCCGACGGCGGAGGCGGTCAGGCTCCCCAGACTCCGAGCTCGTTGCCACTCGGGTCGGCGAAGTGGAAACGTCTCCCGCCGGGGAACTCGTAGGGCCCCGTCACGATCTCGCCCCCTGCGTCGGCGACCGCGGTGGCGCTCGCGTCGAGGTCGGCCGACCACAGCAGGACCAACGGACCCCCGCGAGAGGGGACGCCCGTGGCGTTGAGCCCGCCGACCTCACCGTCCCCCTCGACCCACCGGATCCCGGCGTACTCGGGCCCGTAGTCGTGGAACTGCCAACCGAAGGCCTGGGCGTAGAAGGCCTTCGCCGCTGCCAGGTCGGAGACGTTGATCTCCACGTAGTCGATCGCGTGGTGCACGTGTTCGCTCATGACGCCCAGCATGGACCACAGGGCCGACAACCGGCGCGACAGCGATAGCCTCGCTCGCGATGAGTGCCCAGCGTCCCGAGACCCTGCTGATCACCCTGACCGGCAAGGACCGGCCGGGGGTGACGTCGTCCATGTTCAGCACGCTGGCGCTGGCGGGGGTCGAGGTGATCGACCTCGAGCAGATCATCCTGCGACGCCGCCTGATCCTGGGCGTCCTGGTCAGCGCCCCGCGGGACTGGAAGAAGCTCGCCACGGCCGTGGAGGCGACCGCCGCGGCCCTGGACATGACCGTCGAGATCGAGCGAGGCTCGGGCGACAACAAGGCGCGACGGGAGGGTCGCTCCCACGTCACGGTCATCGGCACCCCGCTGCGCGCCGCCGCAATGGCGGCGATCGCGGGACGGATCGCCGACACGGGCGGCAACATCGACCGCATCGAGCGCATGGCGCGCTACCCCGTCACGGCCATCGACCTCTTCGTGTCGGGCTCCGACCCCGACACCCTGCGCACCCTGCTGGCCTCCGAGGCGGCCCAGCAGGGGATCGACATCGCCGTCCAGCCCGCCACCATGCTGCGCCGCGGGATGCGGCTGATCGTGCTCGACGTCGACTCGACGCTGATCCAGGGCGAGGTGATCGAGATGCTGGCCGCCCACGCCGGCCACGAGCCCGAGGTGGCGCGGATCACCGAGCAGGCCATGCGCGGCGAGATCGACTTCGAGGAGTCGTTGCGTCGACGCGTCCGCTTGCTGGCCGGGCTCGACGCGGCTGTCCTCGACCGTGTCTACGCCGACATCGTCGTGGCCCCCGGCGCCAGGACGATGGTGCGCACCCTGCGCCGCCTCGGCTACCGCTTCGCGATCGTCTCGGGCGGCTTCAGCCAGATCACGGACCGCCTGGCCGACGACCTCGGCATCCACTTCGCGCGTGCCAACGAGCTCGAGATCGTGGATGGCCGGATCACCGGTGAGATCGTCGGCGCCGTGGTCGACCGGGCCGGCAAGGCGGAGGCGCTGCGCGAGTTCGCCGAGAAGGTCGGCGTCAGCCAGGACGCCACCATCGCGATCGGCGACGGTGCCAATGACCTGGACATGCTCAACGCCGCCGGACTCGGGATCGCGTTCAACGCTCGCCCCGTCGTGCAGCAGGCCGCCGACACGGCGGTCAACGTGCCCTACCTCGACGCCATCCTCTACCTGCTCGGCATCTCCCGGGAGGAGATCGAGGCCGCCGACGCCGAGGCCGGCTTCGTCACGCCGTCCCCGCCGGTGTGAGCTCGACGCGCTGGCCGAAGTCCGGGGTCAGCGCGGTCGTCTCGAGCCGCTGCGCCGCCATCGCGCGCTGGAAGCGTTGGGCAGGCGTCACGAACAGCCGGTGGTGGTTGCCGGGTCGCAGCCGCTTGAGCCACAGCGGCCAGAAGGTGCCGTAGTGCACGGCGAGCGCCCAGGTGGCACCCACCTGTGACAGCGCCTCCACGGCCTCCTCCGGGTCGAGGTGCTCATCACCGAGGGAGGGGCCCCAGCCGCCGATCGGCACCGCGGCGAGGTCGACTGGCTCGAGGGCCTCGAAGGTGTCCCCCATGCCGGTCAGGCCCGTGTCGCCCGGGTACCAGCAGCTGGTCCGGCCGTCGGTGAAGCGGAACCCGACCGCCGGCACGTCTCCCCCGCGCTCGAAGGTGCTGCGCCGACCGCTGTGGTGAGCCGGGAGCACCTCGAGGTCGAGGCCCGCCACGGCGACCCGGTCCCCCGGCTCGACCTCGACCAGGGCCCGGCCGCGCAGCGACCTCACCACGTCCGGCGCACCGCGTGGCACCACGACCGGCACCTCGGCTGCGAACGAGTCGAGGGACGGCACGTGCAGGTGGTCGTGGTGCAGGTGCGAGATCAGCACGACGTCGGCGCGTGCGGCATCGCTCGGCGGCGCCGGCGCGTGGCGCCGCAGGTGGTAGAGCCGGTCGGTGAGGAGCGGGTCCGTGGCCACGGTGACGTCGCCCAGCTCGATGCTCGTCGTCGAGTGCCCCCACCACGTGACTGCGGGTGCCCGGTCTGGTTCTTCGCTGCGCATGGCGGTGCGGTGTCGTCCCGACGCTCAGCCGCGACCCACGTGGTGACCGGTGAGGCGCGCCGTGCCCGGAGCCAGGTCGGCCCAGCTGCCGTCGTAGCGGAACACCGTGGTCGCGCTCGTGGGATAGCCCATGGCCAGCTCGTTGGTCGCCTCGACGTCCCCCTCGCCGTCGTCCAGGAGCTGGGCCAGGTAGGCGACCGTGGGGTTGTGCCCGACGACCAGGACGTGCTGATGAGCGTCATCGACGAGCCGCACCAGGTCCAGGGCCGTTTCCACGCCGGCGGCATACAGCCCCTCGTCGTACGACGGCTCGACGCCGCTCCAGGCGGCTCCGGCTCCGCGGGCGAGGTGTTCGTAGGTCTCCCGCGTGCGCAGGGCGCCGGAGACGAGTGCGTGGTCGGGGACGACCCCGCGCCCCGTCAGCCAGGCGCCGGCAGCGGCGGCGTCGCCGTGCCCACGCCGGGCCAACGGCCGCTCGAAGTCGGTGGGACCGGCCTGCTCGGCCTTGGCGTGGCGCATCACCACCAGGGTGCGGGGCGTGGACATGTCGTCATCCTATGAGGGTCCGTCGGAGTCCCTCTCCTATGGTGTGCTCATGTCTCCCGGGCCCCTCATGATCATCGGCGGCGCCGAGGACAAGCTGCGCGGTCGCGCGATCCTGCGCGAGTTCGTGGCCGCGAGCGGCGGCGCGGACGCCCGTATCGTCGTCGTGCCGACGGCATCGGCACTCGGACCGGAGGTCGTGGAGGTCTACGACGCGCTCTTCCGACGTGAGGGCGCCGGCGAGGTGCTCGCCGTTCGTCCCGAGACACGGGCCGAAGCCCAGGACCCCGAGCTGGTCCGCGTCCTCGCCGGCGCGACGGGGATCTTCATGACGGGAGGCAACCAGCTCAAGCTCTCGGCCATCATCTCCGGCACGCCACTGGGGGACGCCGTTGTGGCCGCCCACGAGCGCGGCGCCGTCGTGGCCGGGACGTCGGCGGGCGCCAGCATCCAGTCGAGCCACATGGTCGCCTTCGGCGGGCCGGGGGCGACGCCCAAGCAACGGATGACCCAGGTGGCCGCCGGGCTGGGACTGCTCCCGTCCACGGTGATCGACCAGCACTTCGACCAGCGCAACCGCTACGGCCGGCTGCTGATGATCGTGTCGCAGTCCCCCCAGCTGCTCGGGATCGGCGTCGACGAGGACACCGCGGCCGTCGTGGAGCACGTCACCGAGGCCGACGGGTCCGAGCACGAGATCCTCTCGGTCGTCGGCAAGGGCGCGGTGACCATCTTCGATCCCGCCAACATCGTGACCAATGCCTACGAGGCCAGCCGATCGGCCCCGCTCCTGGCCAGCAACGTCGTGCTCCACGTGCTGCCGGAGGGCTCCTCCTTCGACCTGGGCACACGGACGCTCGTGCCACCTCGTCCCGCGGTCGAGTCGAGCGTGGCTGCCGAGCTCGCGGCCGCCGGGCGCGACCTCCGTCAGCAGGCTCGCGACATCGCCGCCGACGACGCCTCTCCGCAGTCGCTGCGCCGCAGACTGGCCCGCAACCGCCGCACGCCCGACCCCCTGGCCGCTTCCGAGGACGGAGTCACCTCATGACCGAACGCCCCACCCCGGACCTGACCATCGTGGAGACCCGCGTCTACCGCGGGGCCAACGTGTGGTCCTACGACCGAGCGATCCACCTCGTCGTGGATCTCGGGTCGCTGGAGGACTACCCCACCAACACGCTGCCCGGCTTCACCGACAACCTCGTGGCGATGCTCCCCGGACTGCGGGAGCACTCCTGCTCGCGCGGGAAGCGGGGTGGATTCGTCGAGAGGCTCAACGAAGGCACGTGGCTGGGTCACGTCGCCGAGCACTGCGCCCTGGCCCTGCAGCAGGTCGTGGGCCACGACGTACGCCGTGGCAAGACGCGCGGGGTCAAGGGCAGCACCGGGGTGTACAACGTCGTCTTCGGCTACATCGACGAGCAGGTCGGGCTCGCCGCGTCCCGGCTCGCCGTACGACTGGTCAACCATCTCGTGGAGGCCGACCCCGGCTTCGACTGGGACACCGAGCTGGAGGACTTCATCCGGCGGGCCCAGCGCACGGCCTTCGGCCCGTCGACGCAGGCCATCCTCGACGAGGCGGTCTCCCGGGACATCCCCTGGATCCGCCTCAACCAGTACTCGCTGGTGCAGCTCGGTCAAGGAGTCCACGCGAAGCGGATCCGCGCGACGATGACGTCGGAGACGTCCGCCATCGCCGTCGACATCGCCTCCGACAAGGACCTGACCACCCGGCTCCTCGCCGCGGCCGGGTTGCCGGTACCCAAGCAGGACACGGTGCGCACCGAGGACCAGGCGGTGCGAGCGGCCGACCGCATCGGCTACCCCGTGGTCGTCAAGCCACTCGACGGCAATCACGGCCGTGGGGTGTGCCTCGACCTCCAGGACGAGGCTGACGTCCGAGCCGCCTTCCCGATCGCCCAGGAGCAGTCGCGTCGCGGGTCGGTCATCGTCGAGTCGCTCATCGTGGGCAAGGACTACCGCTGCCTGATCATCGACGGCCGGGTCGCAGCCATCGCCGAGCGCGTCCCCGCCTCGGTCACCGGCGACGGCATCTCCACCATCGAGCAGCTGGTCGACACCGCCAACGCCGACCCGCGCCGCGGCGTGGGTCACGAGAAGGTCCTCACCCGGATCAAGGTCGACGACGCCGCCGTCGACCTGGTGCGCGAGCAGGGCCTCGAGATGACCGACGTGGCGCCCGACGGCCAGGTCGTCAAGCTCGCCCTGACCGGCAACATGTCCACCGGCGGGATCTCCATCGACCGCACCTTCGAGGCTCACCCCGAGAACGTCGAGATCGCCGAGGAGGCCGCGCAGATGGTCGGCCTCGACATCGCCGGCATCGACTTCATCTGCCCCGACATCACCGAGCCCGTGCGCGAGACGGGCGGGGCCATCTGCGAGATCAACGCCGCGCCCGGCTTTCGGATGCACACCCACCCGACGATCGGTGAGCCGCAGTTCATCGCCAAGCCGGTCGTGGACATGTTGTTCCCGCCGGGCGCCACCTCGCGGATCCCGATCGTGGCGGTGACCGGCACCAACGGCAAGACGACCACGTCGCGGATGATCAGCCACGTCTTCAAGGGCATGGGGCGCAAGGTGGGGATGACCTCCACCGACGGTGTCGTGATCGACGAACGCCTCCTGATCCGGTCGGACGCCAGCGGCCCCCGCTCGGCCCGGATGGTGCTGCAGAACCCTCGCGTCGACTTCGCCGTCTTCGAGGTCGCCCGTGGCGGCATCCTGCGCGAGGGCCTCGGCTATGAGCGCAACGACGTGGCCGTCGTGCTGAACGTCCAGCCCGACCACCTCGGCATGCGCGGCATCGACACGGTCGAGCAGCTCGCCGACGTCAAGGCCGTCCTGGTCGAGGCCGTCCCACGCGACGGGCACGCCGTCCTCAACGCCGACGATCCCCTGGTACGCGACATGCGACGCCGCTGCTCTGGGCAGGTCGTGTGGTTCTCGATGGACGAGCCCGGCTCCGAGACCCGGGACATGATCGACGCCCACTGCCGGCGCGGCGGCAAGGCGCTGGTGCTCAACCCCAGCGAGCGCGGCGAGATGATCGTCGTCAAGCACGGTCCGCGCGAGATGCAGCTGGCGTGGACCCACCTACTGCCCGCCACGTTCGGCGGGAAGGCCCGGATGAACGTCCAGAACTCGCTGGCTGCCGCCGCGGCGGCCTTCGCGGCGGGTGCGCCGCTGCACGACATCCGGCAGGGTCTGCGGACGTTCTCGACGAGCTACTACCTCTCGCCGGGTCGCCTCAACGAGGTCGAGGTCAACGGCGTCAACGTGATCGTCGACTACTGCCACAACGCCCCCGGCATGCGGATGCTGGGCGACTTCGTCGACCGCGTGGGCGACTCGCTGGAGTCCTCCCACGAGCTCGCCCGGCCCTCGCGGATCGGCGTGATCGCCACTGCCGGGGATCGTCGCGACCAGGACATGCGCGAGCTCGGCGAGATCGCCGCTGCGCACTTCGACGTCGTGGTGGTGCGCGAGGACGCCGCGCTGAGGGGCCGCGCGCGTGGCGAGGTGTCCGGGCTGGTCACCGAGGGCGTTCGCACGGCGATGGCCGCCGGCTCGCGGTGCAAGCAGGTCGAGGAGGTCCTCGACGAGATCGAGGCCGTCCAGCACGCCATGTCGCGGGCCAACCGGGGCGACCTGCTCGTCATCTGCGTCGACAAGCACGCCTCGGTGATGAGCGAGCTCGAGAACTGGTCGTCCCAGGCCCAGGCCGGCTCCAGCGCCTCCCCGGACGCCCCGGGTGCCGACCCCGACTACGCCCCGGCTCCCGCGGAGTCCTGAGGTGGCGGCCGCCGGGTCGTGGGGTCGGCTGCTCGCCTCGGCCTGCGAGCGCTCGGGCACACCGGGCGCGGTGCTCGGCGTGTGGCACTCGGGGAGGCGCACCGTGATCCCGCACGGCGTGCTCAACACGCGCACGGGGGTCGAGACGACCGAGGACTCCGTCTTCCAGATCGGCTCCATCACCAAGACCTGGACCGCCACGATGATCGCCCAGCTCGTCGAGGAGGGTCGGCTGAGCCTGGAGAGCACGGTCGCGGACGTCCTTCCCGGTGTCCGCCTGGGCACGCCCGATCTCAGCGGCCAGGTCACCGTGCGTCACCTGCTGACCCACAGCAGCGGCTTGGACGGCGACGTCTTCACCGACACGGGCCGCGGCGACGACGCGGTGTCGCGCTATGTCGAGGGGCTGGCGGGAGTGGCGGCCGTGTACTCGCCCGGCCTGGCCTACTCCTACTGCAACACCGGCTTCGTGCTGCTGGGCCGGATGATCGAGATCCTGGACGGGAACACGTGGGACGAGTCCCTGCGCGCCCGCCTCGTCGAGCCGTGGGCACTTCCCGACGTCTGCACCCTTCCCGAGGAGGCCATTGTGCGGCGTGCTGCCGCGGGACACCGCGAGGGCGAGGTCGTGGAGCCCTGGGGCATGCCCCGGTCCCTCGGCGCCGCGGGCCTGGTGACCACCACGGCGGACGCGCTGCTGACCTACGGCCGCCGTTGGCTGGGCGACGACGTGCCGGAGCACCTGCAGAGGATGACCGACCCGCTCTACGACGTGCCCGAGGGGGACGACGTCGACGCGGTGGGGCTGGCCTGGAGGCTCGGCACCTGGGCAGGGCACCGGGTCCTCGGCCACAGCGGCGGGACCAACGGGCAGACCGCCCAGCTGCGCGTCGTACCGGGCCTCGACCTGGTGGTCTGCCTCCTGACCAACAGCGACTCGGTCCATGCGGTCTACGACGGCGTGGTCCCGCAGGCCGTCGCGGACCTCACCGATGTCCGGGTCCCGCAGCGTCCGGCTCCGGACGGGGCAGCGCAGACGCCCCACCTCTCGCGGCACGTCGGCGTCTACGAGCGGCGGGCCGTGCGGCTCGAGGTGTTCGAGGACGCGTCGGGGCTCGGGGTCCACATCCGGCCGACCGGCGACTTCGTCCTGGGCACCCCGGAGACCGTGCGACTCGTGCCCTGTGACTCGTCGGGCGACCGGTACGTCGCGCGCTCGCAGGAGAGCGACCCGTGGACGCCCCTCACCTTCTCCACCCTGCCCGACGGCACCCCGCAGCTGTTCTTCAGCAGTCGCGTCGCGCCGCTGGTCTCCCGACTCCCCCAGGAGGAGCGATGAGGGTCCTGGACCTGACCTCGGTGCCACGACGACGGGTGGAGGCGCACGGCAGTCGAGGGTTCGACGTGGGCGCGCTCGGTCTGATCGCCGAGGCCCACCTCGTGGTCGTGCGGCTCGAGGCCGGCGGTGTCGTCGGGCGGCACCCTGCTGCGGGGCGCCAGCTCATGGTGGTGGTCAGTGGTGACGCCCACGTGGCGGGCTCCGACGGTGTCGAGGTGGTGCTGGGCCCGGGTCAGGCGGCCATGTGGGAGCCGGGCGAGGAGCACCGCACGAGCACCGTGGCCGGCCTCGTCGGCTTCGTCATCGAGGGCGACGTGGACCTGGCTGCGCCCGGACATCACGTCGATCCAGGAGACGTGTGAGCCGGTGGTGACCCGAGTCCGCCGACCGATCAGCCGGTGACCGTCACGTCGGCGCGGAAGTCGCGGGTCGTCTGGGCTGCCGACTCCAGGTTGATGCCGTCGACCCGATAGGTGGCAGTCCCGATGCCCCCGGAGTCGGCCCAACCGCACACCAGGAGGTCGACGTAGGGCCCCAGCCGCGGGATCGTGCCGCACGCCATGGCCCCGCTGAGGTCACCCGCCGGGACCTCGACCACGTCCACGATGCCGGTCCCGTCGAGATAGTCCCGCAGCGCGTCCTCGGGAGTCCCCACCAGCTCGCGCGCCAGGTCGGTGGAGGCCGGCACGTTGATGCCGTTGTAGACGAGGATGTCGTCGGCAGAGCGACGATACTGCCCGTAGACCGGCTCCAGTGTCTCGTCGGCCCGCAGGAGCCGCTCGCGCAACTCGGCCTCCTGGGCCTCCGGACCGGCTCCCGTCTGCAGGGTCCACAACCCGGCCTGCTTCGGCGCAACGAGGCTGCGGTTGCCCTGGTCCCCGACGTCCTGAGGAACGTTCTCGAGCCGGTCGGGCACCTCGTTGGTGAGCACCACGAGGACGACCGCCGGGATGACCACGATCGGCGGGTAGAGCCACCAGCTCCACGCGGACGTGGAGCGCCAGGCCACCAGGGCGCAGACGGCCGCGACCAGCAGCGCCGGCCCGGCAACGGCGCCGATGGAGGATCCCGTGCTCTGGTCGGGGTTGCGGGAGACGACGAACGGGGCCAGGACCGCAGTCGTCAGGCCCGCCCACGGCAGCACCATCAACCACGCCGAGCGGTTGGCACTGCCCGTCGCGGACCGGTGGCTGCGGTGTCCGGACCGCTCCGAGGGTCCGGGCGAGGCCGAGGTGGCCGGATCGGCGGTCTCGGTCGGCTCGGGCATGCCCACAGTCTCCCCTACGCAGAGCCGTCACGGCATGCTTGGGGCATGGAGCCGTACGGCGTGGCGCACCTGGTGATGCTCGGCGTCTTCGTCATCGGTGTCCCGTCGGCCGGGCTGCTCGGGCGACGTGGCCGGCGTACGGGTGCCCACGGCGTCTCTCGAGCGCTGGCACTGCTCCTGCTCGTCGCTGCCGTGCCCTCCCTGGTGCTGGACCTCACCACGCGCTTCGAGGTCGGAGTCAGCCTTCCGCTGCACCTCAGCGACCTGGCCTGGATGGCGGCGGCCCTCGCGCTGTGGACCCGGTGGCGATGGGCAGTGGCGCTCACCTACTTCTGGGGCCTGGTGCTGACGACCCAGGCCATCGTCACCCCCTCCTTGGGAGAGGATTTCCCGGACCCGCGCTTCGTCGCGTTCTGGGTCCTGCACCTGCTCGTCGTCTGGGCGGCGATCTACCTGGTGTGGGGACTCGGGCTGACGCCGCGCTGGCGTGAGTACCGGATCGCCCTTGCGGCGACCCTCGGCTGGGCGGTGGGTGCCTACGGGTTCAACCTGCTGGCCGAGACGAACTACGGCTACCTCGTGCGCAAGCCGTCCAGCGGCTCGGCGCTCGACCTCTTGGGGCCCTGGCCGGTCTATGTGGCGGCCGAGATCGCCATCGTGGTCGTCGTGTGGGCGCTGATGACGTGGCCATGGGTGCGTCACGCCGAGGCGGCTTCCTCCGGATCAGCCTGAGGCTGCGGCGCGCACCTTGGCTGCGAGCGTTGGATGGTCGTCGGGGGTGCCGCCGTGCTCCGCGATCCAGTCGTAGCATCCTTGTCGGTCGGCATGGCACATCACGCCGACCACGTCACCGGGCAGCGCCTGGCCCACGAGCGCCGACAGGACCGCCACCTCCGTCGGGTAGGCGGGAACACCCGAGACACCCACCCGTTCGGCTCCCGCCCGCATGAGTGCCTCCAGCTGCTCGGTAGAGCGCCCTCGGAGGTACTTCTCCTTGTGACCGATCGCGACGACGTCGCTGTCCCGAGCTGCGATCTCGCCGAGCTTCTCGATCAGGTCGTCGGTGCGGTCACCCACCACCCCGAGACCGAGCAGCAGCCGCCCTCCCTCCCGGCGGACACCGTTCATGATCTCCATGAGCGCCTCCAGGCCGGCCTCGTTGTGCGCCAGGTCCATCACGACCGACACCGGCGGGGCGTCGCCGGAGGAGGCGGGCAGGCTGAAGAAGTTCATCCGGCCCGGGTTGTGCTCCGCGTCCGGCAGGAAGGTGCGCAGGCCTTCGACCACCACGTCACGGGGGATCCCGATCGCCAGCGCGGCCGAGGTCGCGGCCAGCGTGTTCTCCACGTTGAAGCGCGAGAGACCCGCAAGGGTCATCGGCACGTCGACCAGCTCGATGAGGGGGTCGGGATCGGCGTTGGCGCGCAGCACCGACACCCAGCCGTCGATGACCACCGTGGCCCGACCGCGCTCGCTGAGGGTGTCCCGCACCCCCGGCGCGTCGACGTCGCGCGAGAAGACCCACGCCTTGGCGCGCACCGCGGTGCGCATGGCATAGACCCGAGGGTCGTCGGCGTTGAGCACGGCCCACCCCCCCTTGCGCGTGATCCGCGGCACCACCGCCTTGACCTCGGCGAGCTGGTCAACGGTGTCGATCCCCTGCTGCCCGAGGTGGTCGGCCGTCACGTTGGTGACCACCGAGACATCGTTGTGGACCAGGCCGATGCCCTTCAGCAGGATCCCGCCCCGAGCGGTCTCGGTGACAGCGAGCTCCACCTCCGGGTGCGCCAGCACCCGACCGGCGCCACTGGGACCCGAGTAGTCCCCGGACTCGACCATGGCCCCGTCGATGTAGACGCCGTCGGTGTTGGACCAACCGACGTGCAGCCCACGCGTGCGGGCGATGTGGGCGATCATCCGCGACGTCGTGGTCTTGCCGTTGGTGCCGGTCACGGCCACGACCGGCACGTGGGGCGTGATCGTGGTGGGGGCAGGCCCTCGCTCAGCCGCGGCGACGCGGGCGGCCGCCGTACTGACCGCGGACTCGATGTCGGCACCGGGCACGGCGTCCAGGACCGCGCCGACGGCCCGCCCCATCTCCTGCGCTCGGATGCGGTGCAGCCACGGGAACGCCACCACGACCTGGTGCGGGTCGCTGGTGGAGCGCACCCGGACCGCGAGCCGGGCCGTGCCGGCCTCCTGGGCCACCTGGCGGACCAGCCGAGCTACCGCACGCATGGCGAAGCGCTGGCGGAACCCCGTGTCCGGCGCACCGGGACGCGCCCGCTGCAGACCGATGCGGCGAGCGAAGCGCGATGCGGTCTCCTCGGAGGCCACCGACAGCCCACCGATGTCCAGGGTGAGCTTGATGGCGGCGCGCGGGAAGTACAGGTTGGGGCCCTCGAGGACCCGGAGCTCGATGAGGGAGGAGACCGTCACCCGCGCGACGTTAGCGCCTGGGTGGGTGGAGGCTCACGCGCCCATTGCGTGAAAGCCGCCGTCGACGTGGACGATCTCACCGGTCGTGGCCGGGAAGAAGTCCGAGAGCAGGGCGCACACGGCCTTGGCCGTCGGAGCGTGGTCGGAGTTGTCCCAGCCGAGTGGCGCCTTCGTCTCCCACATGGCCTCGAGGTCCTCGAACCCCGGGATCGCCTTGGCTGCGAGGGTCTTGAGCGGCCCGGCTGCCACCAGGTTGACCCTGATGCCCTCGGGTCCCAGGTCGCGGGCGAGGTAGCGCGAGCACGACTCGAGCGCCGCCTTGGCAACCCCCATCCAGTCGTACACCGGCCACGAGACGCTGGCGTCGAAGGTCAGCCCGACGATCGAGCCACCCTCGCCCATCAGCGGCTTGGCCGCCATCGCCAGGGACTTCAGCGAGTAGGCCGAGACCTGCACCGCCTGCGAGACGTCGTCCCAGGGGCCGGTGAGGAACTTGCCCCCCAGCAACGTCTCGGGGTTGCCGTAGGCGATGGAGTGCACGACGCCATCCAGGCGGGCACCTTCCCCCAGGTGCTCGCGCACCGCGTCCGCCAGACCCGCCAGGTGCTCCTCGTCGGTCACGTCGAGCTCGAGCACCGGAGGCTCCACGGGGAGCCGCTTCGCGATGCGACGCGTGATGCCCAGCGCCCTGCCGAAGTTGGAGATCAGCACGGTCGCGCCCTGCTCCTGGGCGACCTTGGCGGTGGCGAAGCCGATGGAGGAGTCCATCGTCACGCCCGCCACGAGGATGGTCTTGCCGTCGAGAAGTCCCATGGTTCAGTGCCCCATTCCTAGTCCGCCGTCGACGGGGATGACCGCCCCGGTCACGTATGCCGCTCCGTCACTTGCCAGCCAGGTCACCGCTGCGGCGACCTCCGTCGGGTCGGCGTACCGGCCCAACGGCACCTGGGTGCGGATCGTCGCCTTCTGCTCGTCGCTCAGCACCGCGGTCATGTCGGTGTCGACGAATCCGGGCGCCACGACGTTGGTGGTGATCGAGCGTGAGCCGAGCTCGCGCGCCAGCGATCGGGCCAGTCCGACCAGCCCCGCCTTGGACGCCGCGTAGTTCACCTGTCCTGGGGAGCCGAGCAGGCCGACGACCGAGGAGATCAGGATGATCCGTCCCCGGCGAAGCCGCAGCATGCCCTTGGCCGCTCGCTTGGCGAGGCGGAACGTCCCGGTCAGGTTGGTGTCGATGACACGGGACCAGTCGTCCTCCGACATGCGCAGGATCAGCGTGTCGGCCGTCACCCCGGCGTTGGCCACCAGCACCTCCACCGGGCCCAGCTCGGCCTCGATCCTCGCGAAGGCAGCGTCCACCGCAGCCTGGTCGGTGACGTCGCAGGTGACGTCGAGCGTCCCCGCGGGTGCACCACCGCTACGCGTGGTCACCGCGACCTTGTCGCCCTGGGCCACGAAGGCCTCGGCGATGGCGCGCCCGATGCCCCGGTTGCCTCCGGTGACGAGGACGACTCGGGGTGCGTTGCTGGTGCCTGCAGGGGCTGAGTCACTCACGCTGCTCGACGCTAGCGATTACCCGGGGGTAGTCCTATCCGCGGCTCCGCCCAGGCGCGACCTGACGCGACCTGACGCGACTCGCGGCGTCCAGGAGACGCCGTTTGGTCCCAAACGACTACGATCCGGCCGAGATTGTTGTCGTTTGGGACCAAACGGCACCACTCTGGTGCCGACGGCCGGACCTCAGGCCTACTCGTCGTCCTCGAGCCGGAATCCCAGCTTGAGGCCGACCTGGAAGTGCTCCACGGTGTCGTCCTTGATCTGGCCCCGGACCTGGGTGATCTCGAACCAGTCGAGGTGCCGCAGGGTCTGGCTGGCCCGTTCGATGCCGTTCTTGACGGCTTGCTCGATGCTCTCGGGCGAGGTGCCCACGATCTCGGTCAGGCGATAGGTGCGATCAGTCATGCGCTCACCCTAGGGTGAGCGCACCGCACGTAGGATGAGGACATGGCTCGTGAGCAGCAACGGTCCGGCGAAGCGATCCGGATCACCACAGCAGCAGCCAATCGTGCTGACGACATCCGAGCACGCCAGAAGCGCTACCTGCTCTCCATGAGTCTGCGCACCCTCTGCTTCGTGGGAGCCGTCCTCGCCTCGTTGGCCGGCATCGACTGGCTCTGGCCCTTCCTCATCGCCGGTGCGCTGGTGCTGCCCTACATCGCCGTCGTGATGGCCAACGCGGCAGCCAACCTCACCGACGGGTTCAAGCTGCGCGAGGCCGACTTCAGCCGACGAGAGCTCGAGCCCGGTCGCTCGTCACACGCCTCCGAGCTCTGACCCCGAGGCGAGTGAGACGCTGGGGCCATGGAACCCGACGTCTGCTCCGCCAAGGGCTGCACCGCACCTGCCTCGTGGCAGCTGCTGTGGAACAACCCCAAGCTGCACACCCCGGAACGCCGCAAGACCTGGCTCGCGTGCGACGACCACAAGGCGTCGCTGTCGCAGTTCCTCGGCGCCCGGAACTTCCTCAAGGACGTCGTCGCCCACTGACCTCCGGGTGTCGAGGCGGCGTACGGCGACTCGGCCGGCGGGATCAGCCCCCGATGGCCGACATCGAGCGCGTCGGCTGCAGGAAGCTCTCGTCGTCGATCCCGTGGCCGGGCGCCTTGCCGCGCATGGCGATGACCCACAGGCGGGCGATCTCCTCGTCGTCCGCGCCGCGGCGCAATGCCGCCCGCAGGTCCGACTCGTTGCGGGCGAAGAGGCAGTTGCGGACCTGGCCGTCCGCGGTCAGCCGCACCCGGTCGCAGTCCCCGCAGAACGGCCTGGTGACCGACGCGATGACGCCCACGGTGGCGGGCCCGCCGTCGACGAGGAACTTCTCGGCAGGCGCGCTCCCCCGCGGCTCCTCGGCCGGGGTCAGCTCGAACTCCTGGTCGAGCGCAGCGAAGATCTCGTCCGCGGTGATCATGCCGTCGCGCGACCAGCCGTGCTGCGCGTCGAGCGGCATCTGTTCGATGAAGCGCAGCTCGTAGGAGCGCTCCAGGCACCAGCGCAACAGCTCGGCGGCCTGGTCGTCGTTGACTCCGCGCATCAGCACCGCGTTGACCTTGACCGGGCCGAGGCCGGCGGCTGCGGCTGCCTCGAGGCCCGCCACGACGTCGTCGAGGCGGTCGCGCCGCGTCATCTCGTGGAACGTGTCGCGACGTACCGTGTCGAGGCTGACGTTGACCCGGTCGAGACCGGCGTCGGCCAGGGCCTGCGCGGTGCGCGCGAGACCGAGCCCGTTGCTGGTGATCGACAGCTCGAGGTCAGGGCTGATGGCGCGGGTCCGGGCGACGATGTCGACCAGCCCTCGCCGCACGAGGGGCTCGCCGCCGGTGAAGCGCACCTCGTCGACCCCGAGGCGCTCCACGGCGATGCGCACCAGGCGCACCACCTCGTCGTCGTCGAGCACGTCGTCGTTGGGCAGCCAGTCGAGACCCTCGGCTGGCATGCAGTACGAGCACCGCAGGTTGCAACGGTCGGTCAGGGACACGCGAAGATCGGTCGCCACACGCCCGTAGGCGTCAGCGAGCGGAAGGACCTGCATGCCCCTACCCTACGGGTCGTCGGATAGCTCGCGGAGATAGATTTCGGTGGTGCAGTCCCTCCGGTTCCTCCTCAGCCGACGCTGGGCAGTCTTCGCCCTGGTCGTCGTGCTCCTCGCCTACGCGGCGTGGTGGCTGGGCGAGTGGCAGTTCGGTCGGCTGGACGACCGGAAGCAGAGCAACGCCATCATCCGCGCCAACGAGGCCCGGGACCCCGCGCCCGTCGAAGCCGTCCTCACCCGCGCAGCAGCGGTCGACGAGGATCAGGAGTGGCGCCAGGTGACGGCGACGGGCACCTACGACACCGACAACACCATCATCGTGCGCTACCGCAGCGGACCGTCCGGCGAGCCCGGGGTCGACGTCGTCGTCCCCCTGGTGACCGCTTCCGGCGACACGCTCGTCGTGGACCGCGGCTTCCTGCAGATCGACACCCGCTCGGCGGACATCGGGGATGTGCCGCCAGCGCCGTCCGGCGAGGTCACCATCACCGGCTGGGTGCGCGTCGACGGCAGTGGCGACAGCACCGAGGTGGCGGACCTGTCCGCGCGTGCGATCAACTCCCAACGCATCGGAGAGGCGATCGGACGACCCACCTACGGTGGCTTCGTCGACCTGGCCACCGAGGCGCCCGACCCCGACAGTCCGCTCCTCCTGCGCGAGCTCCCCGAGCTCGACAACGGGCCGCACTTCTTCTACGGCCTGCAGTGGTGGTTCTTCGGGGTGCTCGCGCTGTTCGGCTTCGGCTACCTCGCCTACGACGAGCTGAAGCGGGGCCCCCGGGGCGAGCGCCCTCACCGCCCTCAGCGACCCGAGCGGGTGCGGCGCACGAACGTGCCGGCCGCCTACCAGCGCAAGGGCTGACCCGGCTCGCAGCCGGCGTCAGACCGGGTCGACCGCCGCCTCCTCGACGAAGAACTGGGTGCGGTAGAGGTCGGCGTACAGCCCGTCCTGCGCCAAGAGCTCGCCGTGCGTGCCGAACTCCACGATCCGGCCGTCGTCGAGCACCAGGATCTGGTCGGCGTTGCGCACCGTCGAGAGCCGGTGGGCGATCACCAGGGACGTTCGGCCCTCCAGCGCGGCGTCCAGGGCGCGCTGCACCGCCGCCTCGGACTCGCTGTCCAGGTGCGCGGTGGCCTCGTCCAGCACCACGATCGAGGGCGACTTGAGCAGCAGTCGCGCGATGGCCAGGCGCTGCCGCTCGCCGCCGGAGAGCCGGTAGCCCCGGTCGCCGACGACGGTGTCGAGTCCGTCGGGGAGCTCACGGACCAGGCGCTCGACCTGGGCTGCCCGCAGGGCTTCCCAGATCTGCTCGTCGGAGCTCCCCGGACGGGCGTAGAGCAGGTTGGCGCGGATGGTGTCGTGGAACATGTGGGCGTCCTGGGTGACGTAGCCCACGACGTCCTCCAGGGACTGCAGGGTGACGTCGCGTACGTCGTGCCCTCCCACCCGCACGGCGCCGCCCTGCACGTCGTACAGGCGCGCGACGAGATGGGTGACCGTGGACTTGCCGGCACCCGAGGGTCCGACGAGCGCGATCATCTGACCCGGTTCGGCGACGAAGCCGACGTCGCTCAGCACCTGGGCGTGCTCGCGCGACTCCGTGCGGCGCAGCGCCTCCAGCGAGCCGAGCGACACCTCGTCGGCCTGCGGGTAGGTGAAGGAGACGTGGTCGAACTCCAGCCGGGCGGCCGTGGCGGGCAGTGCGACGGCGTGGTGCTTCTCCGTGATGAGCGAGGGCAGGTCGAGGACCTCGAAGACCCGTTCGAAGCTCACCAGGGCCGTCATCACGTCGATGCGGACGTTGGACAGACCCTGCAGCGGTCCCAGCAGCCGCAGCAGCAGGGTGGCCAGCGCCAGCAGGGTGCCGACCGTGAGGGAGCCGTTGATCGCCAGGTAGCCACCCACACCGTAGACGAGAGCGGTCGCCAGCGCGGGCACCAAGGTCATCGCCGCACCGAAGACGCGCGTGATCAGGGAGATCCGGATGCCGAGATCGCGCACGTTGGCAGCCTTGGTGCCGAAGAGCGCGTCCTCCTCGCCGCGACGGCCGAACAGCTTCAGCAGCATCGCGCCACCCACGTTGAAGCGCTCGGTCATCAGGTTGCCCAGGTCGGCGTTGCCGTCCATCTGCTGACGGGTCAACCCGGCCAGTCGTGCGCCGACCCAGCGGGAGACGACCAACAGGATGGGGAACAGGAGCAGGCACAGGAGCGTGACCTGCCAGCTCAGGAAAAGCATCGTGATGCCGACGACACCCACCGCGATCACGTTGGACACCGTGCTCCCCAGAGCGGAGGTGAACGCGCGCTGCGCACCGATCACGTCGTTGTTGAGGCGCGAGACCAGCGCGCCGGTCTGGGTGCGCGTGAAGAACGCGAGCGACTGGCGTTGGACGTGACCGAAGACCTGCGTGCGCAGGTCGTAGATGAGTCCCTCACCGATGCGGGAGGAGAACCAACCGCCGAGGATCGCCAACGCAGCGGTGAACAGGGCGACACCGACCATGGCCAAGGCCGCCGTAGCCACGACACCCTTGTCCCCGGCGATGATCCCGTCGTCCACGGCGTACTTCACCAGCAGCGGCAGGACCACCACCATGGCGGCGTCGATGACGGTGACCCCGAGGAAGACGGAGATGAGGCGACGGTGCGGACGGGCGAATCCGAGGACACGCCGTACGGTCTCGCGGCCCAGCTTGGTGGACACTGCGCGTCGGTCGGAGCGCAGGTGGCGCCACGCAGCGGCATTGGGGTTCATGGAGGACATGCGTCCACCTCCTCGTGCGGCGTCTACTCCGCAGGAGTCATCAGGGCGGCCAGCTCACGGAAGCGACGTGTCTGTGCCTCGCGCTCGAGGCGACACTGCTCGTCGAGCTGACGCCCTGCCGCTCCCAGCAGCAGTGCCTTGGTTTCTCGGACCGCACCCGGGAGAGGTGCGGTGAGGGCGGCCACGAGGTCGGTGACCACCGTGGCCAGCTCCGCCTCCGGCACGGAGGTCAACGCCAGGCCGATGGCGACGGCCTCGCTCGCTCCAACCATCCGTGCGGTGGCGCAGATCTCCAGCGCCCTCGCATAGCCAACCGCCTCCACCAGCGGTTTTGTTCCCGCCAGGTCGGGGACCAGGCCCAGCGCCGACTCCTTCATGCACAGCTGGGCGTCGTCGGCGAGCACCCGCAGGTCGCAGGCCAGGGCGAGCTGGAAGCCGGCGCCGATCGCATAGCCGCGCACCACGGCGATGGACACGAACCGCGGGTCGCTCAGCCACACGAACCCGTCCTGGTACGCACGGATCGTCGAGGAGACCTCGTCGTCCGGGAGCGCCAGCAGGTCAGCCACGCTCTCCTGACCGTCTCCCCCGCCCGGTGTGAGCAGGTTGCGATCCAGCCCGGCCGAGAACGTGGTGCCCTCACCGGTCACCACGACGACGCGGACCTCGTCGGGGATCTGCTCGCCGAGGCGGGCCAGCGTGCGCCACATGGTCGGTGTCTGCGAGTTGCGCGAGGCGGGTCGGTCCAGCGTGATCGTGGCGACAGCGCCGGTGATCTCGAAGCGTAGGCCGGCCGTGGCGAGGTCCTCTGGTGTCATGCACGAGAGTCTAGGGAGCCCCACCGACCGTCTCGGCCGGGCCCGGGCGCGGGTGCGGGTCCAGGCTCGGCTAGGCCAGCGAGACGAGGTCGGCGTACGTCTCGTTCCACAGGTCCTCGTCCCCGTCCGGCAGCAGCAGCACGCGGTCGGGCTCCAGCGCGCGTACGGCGCCCTCGTCGTGGGTGACCAGGATGATCGCGCCCTCGTAGGTCCGGATCGCCGCCAGGACCTCCTCGCGCGAGGCCGGGTCGAGGTTGTTGGTGGGCTCGTCGAGGAGCAGCACGTTGGCGCTCGACACGACCAGGGAGGCGAGGGCCAAGCGCGTCTTCTCCCCGCCCGAGAGCACCGCGGCCGACTTGTTCGCGTCGTCCCCGGAGAAGAGGAACGAGCCGAGCACGGAGCGGGCCTCGGTGTCGGTGAGCTGCGGTGCGGCGCTCTGCATGTTCTGCAGGACCGTGCGCGAGGTGTCCAGGGTCTCGTGCTCCTGCGCGTAGTAGCCGACCTTGAGTCCGTGCCCCGGCACGACGGCCCCGGTGTCTGGCTGGTCCACCCCGGCGAGGATGCGCAGCATGGTGGTCTTCCCGGCACCGTTGAAGCCCAGGATGACGACCCGTGAGCCCTTGTCGATCGCCAGGTCGACGTCGGTGAAGACCTCCAGCGACCCGTAGGACTTCGAGAGCTCCGAGGCCATGATCGGGGTCTTGCCGCACGGGGCGGGCGAGGGGAACTTGATCCGCGCGACCTTGTCGGCCTGACGCTCACCCTCGAGGCCGGCCATCATCTTCTCGGCTCGCTTGAGCATCGACTGCGCGGCCTGGGCCTTGGAGGCCTTGGCACGCATCCGGTTGGCCTGGTCGGTGAGTGTCTTGGCCTTGCTCTCGGTGTTGGCCCGCTCGCGCTTGCGCCGCTTCTCGTCGGTCTCGCGCTGGGTCAGGTAGTGACGCCAGCTCACGTTGTAGACATCCATCGCCATGCGGTTGGCGTCGAGGTGGAGCACCTTGTTGACCGTCTCCTCAAGCAGCTCGTTGTCGTGGCTGATCACGATGAAGCCGCCCTTGTGGGACTTCAAGAAGCCGCGGAGCCACACGATGGAGTCGACGTCGAGGTGGTTGGTCGGCTCGTCGAGGATGAGGACCTCGGCGTCGGAGAACAGGATCCGCGCCAGCTCGACACGACGCCGCTGGCCACCCGACAGGGTCTTGAGCTGCTGGTCCAGGATCCGGTTCTCGATGCCGAGGCTCGCCGCGATGGTGGCGGCCTCCGACTCGGCGGCGTACCCACCTCCGGCCTGCATGTCCTCCTCGGCGCGGGTGTAGCGCTTCATCGCCTTCTCCCGGACCTTGGGGTCGTCGCTGCCCATGTCGTGCTCTGCCTGGCGCAGCCGCTTGACGACGTCGTCGAGCCCACGCGCGCCGAGGATCCGGTCTCGCGCCAGCACCTCCGGATCACCGGTGCGGGGGTCCTGGGGGAGGTAGCCCACGGCCCCGCTGTTGGTGACCGAGCCGCCGGCGGGCTGGGCCTCTCCCGCCAGGATCTTGGTCAACGTGGTCTTGCCGGCACCGTTGCGGCCGACGAGCCCGACCTTGTCCCCGGCCCCGACGCGGAAGGAGACATCCTCCATAAGCAGGCGCGCGCCGACACGGACCTCGAGCTGGTGGGCGGTGATCATGGCGTGCAGCAGTCTCTCTGTGGTGACAGGCAGGAAGGGACCGATCTGGCGACCGATCGCGAGCGTGGGCCGAACGAGCGGGGAGAACCACGCACCTCGGCTGCGCCTAGTCTGTCAGCCATGCGTTTCAACCCGAAGTCGCGGCTGGACAGGAGCCGGGTCTCCGACGCCGGTCGAGGCCGATCTGCAGGACGATCCCGAGGCCGCTCGACGTCCTCCGGAGGGATTCCCATCCCCGGCGGCGCCGCCGGTGGCGGCGGGGTCGTCGCACTCCTCATCGCGGTCGTCGTCATCTTCGTGGTCGGCCAGGGAGGCGATGACATCCCCGGCCTGGGCGCAGACGGCGGCTATGACACCAGTGCCTTCAGCGACACCGGCCGCTACGACGGGTGCCGGACCGGAGAGGACGCCAACGCCAGCTCCGACTGCGCCCGCGTCGCCGTCGAGAACTCCCTGACGGACTTCTGGGCCGACGAGCTCGGCTCGCGGTTCCGCCCGGAGGAGTCGATTGTCACATTCTCCGGAGGCATCGACACCGCCTGTGGCGGCGCCTCCTCCGACACCGGGCCCTTCTACTGCTCGGCCGACGAGACGATCTACCTCGACGACGCCTTCTTCGACGACGTCCTGGCGGGTGCGCTGAGCGGCCCTCGCGGCGCCTTCGTGGAGCCCTACGTGCTGGCCCACGAGTACGGCCACCACATCTCCTACCTCATCGGCACGCTCGGCAAGGTCACCGGCGAGACCGGGCCGCAGAGCAGTGGGGTCCGCCTGGAGCTCCAGGCGGACTGCTTCGCCGGTCTCTGGACCAAGCACGCGACCGAGACCGAGGACGCCGAGGGCAATGTCCTGCTCCTCGAGCTCAGCCAGGACGACATCGACACCGCGCTCGCCGCCGCCAAGGCGGTCGGTGACGACTACATCCAGGAGCAGTCCGGGCGACGGGTCGACGAGGAGATCTGGACCCACGGGTCCTCCGAGCAGCGTCGGACGTGGTTCATGGTCGGCTACGAGCAGGGGACGATGGAGGCGTGCGACACGTTCGGCATCGACCGGGTCTAGTCAGACGACCACTGGTCGAGGCGGTCATCCATCTCACCCGGTCTCGCGACGCAGTGCGCCCGTGCCTCGCCCCCTGTTGCTCGCTTGATCACCACCCGAGGAGAGCCTCGATCTGGGCGAACTGCCGCTGCAGGGTGCGCAGGTGCGGTGCCACGGCCGGGTGGCGGTACTTCGACGCCAACGCCCCCTCACCCGTCGCGACGCGGGCCAACGCCCACTCGGCGCGTCCCAGAGCTGTGTAGACCGCCGTGATCTGCGCCCCGAGGAGTACGTCGTCGCGCGCCGCGACTTCGCCGGGGAGACCCATCAGGTAGGCGTCCAGCAACGGCTCGAACTCCTCGCGCGCACCCAGGGAGAAGAAGCCCAGGTCGCCACCGACCGGTCCGACGCCCAGCGTCGCCCAGTCGATGGCCAGGGCGTCGTCCCCGCGGCGCCCCGGCACGTTGGCCAGGGTCGGGTCCCCGTGCGCAGGCACCTGCGGCAGCGCCTCCAGCGCGGAGAGGAACGTCTCGCGCCGTGACCACAGGCTGTCGGCGATGTCGGCCACCGTCGTGCGCGCCAGCGTCGGCCAGCCGCCGGCACGGTGCTGGGTGGCGCTCAACCGCGAGCGCAGGAGCCCGCGAGCCAGGAAGGTCGGACGAGGCAGGTCGGAGCCCGCGAAGCGCCCGAGCGAGAGAGCCACGAACAACCCCGTGACGGCCGCGTCCTCGACCCACTCCCGGGTGATCGTGATCCCCTCGGCGTCCTCCTCGACCGTCGCCGCCGCCGCGCGAAGGCCCACCGTGTGGGCGGTCACCCCGGTCGCGAGCACGTCGGCCTCCCGTCGCCAGTACGCGACGTGGCGCGGGTCGCTGAGCTCGCCCGGGTCGTGGGGGGAGGGCACGGCAAGGCGCTTGATCACGACGGGATGGTCACCGACCGCGGCACGCCAGACCCCGACGGTCGACGGGGCGGCGCCTCCCGGCAGCGCGACCCACCCCGGCTCGGGCTCCCACATGGGGGCGACGCTACTGGACGCCGCGCCGACAACCGGGCACATTCGCCCAGTTCAGTGCGGGTCAGTGCGGGTCAGTGCGGGTCAGGGCGGGCCAGTGCGGGCCAGTGCGGGCCAGTGCGGGTCAGTGCGGGTCAGTGCGGGTATGTGCGGGTCAGGGTGGGTCAGGCGTTCGTGACGTCCACCCGGATCGCGCCGGCGTCGATCACCGACTGCTCCAGCACGCTCCGTCGTGGGTCGGGGACCGCGAGCCAGGGGGCCACCACCCCGAGCCGAGACAGCCGAGGGTCACCGAGGACCTCGCCCACCGCCCCGTGATCCCCTCCGGTCACCACGGGGCCACGGCAGTCGCCCAGGATCCGGACGGCGTGCTCGGCAGCCGCCTCGTAGGCCTGGCGCGCCTGGTTGTCCCGACGTCGGGCGAAGCGCTGCTGGGACTGTCCGCCGGCCTTGGTCCGGCCCTGCACGTGGCGCTGACCGGTCTTCGACTCCCCCATCACGCCGCCACTCATCCGGGCCATCGCGAAGCCGCCCTTGCGTACGAGCAGCACCCCCCAGTCGTCGGGCACCACGAGCGCCGCCGTGAGGTCGTCGGGCGCCGCACGGCCGTCGTACGACACGCCGTACGGCAGTCGGGCCGTGACGTGCGAGCCGTCGTCGGCGGTGCCCAGGAGCGCGCCGTCCACGACCCGGTAGCTCGTTCGGCCGTGGCCTCGCTCGAAGTTCTCGCACCACCGCAGCCAGCGCGATGACGGGACGAGGACGCTGACCATGCAGTGAACCTACGGGTTCATCGGGTCAGCCGCGACGGCGCCCGGCGAGGTCCATCGTCCAGTAGGTGCACGTCTCCTGCGAGACGTGCACCGCCCCGCGGTGATCGCGTCGCCGCACCCCGTCGACGGGTGCCAGGCCCGGTCGAAACGCCCAGCCCAGCCGCTGGACGATCGTGAGCGCCGCGTCATCGTCGGCCACCAGGGCGAGCCCGACCAGGGCGGCGCCTTGCTCCTGGGCGACGCCCGCTGCCGCTCCCACTAGCGCCGTACCCACTCCACGGCGCCGAGCCCGGTCGGCCACGTTGAGGAGATGGGCCTCGGGGTGCGCACCGATGCTGTCGCGCACGTCGGGAAAGACCGAGGCAGACTCCAGCACGATGTGGCCCACCACCTCGTCTCGGTCCCAGGCGAGCAGGTAGGTGACTTCTCCCGCCTGCTGCCGCCGCCAGCGTGCGAGGTGGTCGGCCCGCCCGCGAGTGGGGAGCGCGTGCTCGGCGGCCGCCACCTCCGCCTCGTCGCTGCACGGGCGCACCTCCACCGGGAGGTGGTCGCGCTCGAGCGACCGGTGGAACCACACCGTCTGCCAGTGCCACTCCTGTCCGGCCTCGCGCCAGGTCTCCGACCACCCCAGAGCCCGGTAGAAGGCCAACGCCTCGGGCTGGTGGTCGCCCACGTCGAGGAGCAGGTCGGTGAAGCCGTGGCGTCGCGCGGCCTCCTCGAGGGCCGTCATCAGGCTGCGGCCCACACCTCGGCGACGCACGGCGGGATGCACGCGCAGCCGGACCAGGCGCCCCAGCCGGGGACGCTCCCGGACGGGTCGGAGTCCGCCCACCCCCACCACGTGCCCGTCCTGCACGGCGACGAGGAGGTCGCCGCCCGCGCCCAGGACCGTGGCGGCGGGATCGACGAGATCCGCCGGCCCGGTCGGAGGCACGCGCCGCGCCCGCAACGGCACCGGAGCGGTGGGGTCCTCGGTGATGCCGGCGTCGGGCAGGTGGGCCAGCGCCCAGAGGAACGGGAGGTCATCGGGCTCGTAGGGGCGTACCGCGATCATCGCCCCACCTTGGCAGGTCCGTGCCGGACGCGCGACCGACTACCTGGGGGACTCGACCTCTTCGGGTCGCGGGCCCGCTCGCTACCCGTCCCTCACCGTGGTCTCGTCCCGCGCGCTCGCTCGACCTCTTCGGGTCGCAGGCCCACTCGCTGCGCTACCCGTCCCTCGCCGTGGTCTCGACCCGCGGTCGCGGGTTCGCAGGCTCACCCGCGCGCTCGCTCGACCTCTTCGGGTCGCAGGCCCACTCGCTGCGCTCGTGGACCTGCGCCTCAGACGTTGAACCCGAGAGCGCGCAGCTGCTCGCGCCCGTCGGGGGTGATCTTGTCGGGACCCCACGGCGGCATCCAGACCCAGTTGATCGCGACGTCGTTGACCAGGCCCTCCAGGGCCGCGTTGGTCTGGTCCATGATGACGTCCGTCAGCGGGCAGGCCGCGGAGGTCAGGGTCATGTCCAGGACGCAGTTGGTGGTCTCGTCGAGGTGCACGTCGTAGACGAGGCCGAGGTCGACCACGTTGATCCCGAGCTCGGGGTCGACGACGTCCTTCATCGCCTCGGTGACGTCGTCCACGCTGACCGTGGCCGTGCCACCGCCGGTGGCCTCGGGGACCTCTGGCAGGTCGCTGTGGTCGGGGATCTGCTGGGACTCAGCCATTGGTTGCCTCCTGGGTTTGGCCCTGCGATTGCGTGGTGGCGTCTTTCCAGGCCATCCACGACAGTAGTGCGCACTTCACGCGCGCGGGAAACTTGGCGACGCCGGCGAACGCGATGCCGTCCTCGAGAACGTCCTCGTCCGGCTCCACCTGACCCTTGCCCTGCATCAGGGTCAGGAAGCTCTCGTGGATCGCCATCGCCTCCTCGACAGGCTTGCCGATCACGAGGTCGGCCATCACCGAGCACGAGGCCTGGGAGATCGAGCAGCCGAGCGCGTCGTACGACACGTCGCTCACCCGGAGCACTCCATCGGCGCCGTCGAGGTGGACCCGCATCGTGATCTCGTCGCCGCACGTCGGGTTGACGTGGTGCACCTCGGCCTCGAACGGATCGCGCAGACCTGCGTGGAGGGGGTTCTTGTAGTGGTCCAGGATGATCTCCTGGTAGAGGCTGTCGAGGTCCTGCCCGGGTGCGTTGGTCATCTCACTCATCCCAACTTGAAGTAGGAGCGGGTGTATTCCAGGGCCTCCACCAGGGCGTCGATCTCCGCTGGGGTCGTGTAGAGGTAGGACGACATCCGCGTCGAGCTCTGCACACCGAAGCGTGCGTGGGCGGGCTTGGCACAGTGGTGCCCGGCGCGCACGGCGACCCCGCGGGCGTCGAGGACCTGGGCGATGTCGTGGGGGTGCACGCCGTCGAGCTCGAACGAGATCGCCCCGCCTCGCTCGGCCGCGTCGAGCGGCCCGAGCACGCGGAGGCCGGGCACCGTGGCGAGGCCGTCGAGCGCGTAGGCGGTGATGGCGTGCTCGTGGTCGCGCACGGCGCCCAGCCCGAGCTCTCCGAGGTAGTCCACAGCCGCCCCCAGGCCCACTGCCTCGACGATCGGCGGCGTGCCGGCCTCGAAGCGGTGCGGGATCGGCGCGTACGTCGAGCCCTCCATCCGGACGGTCTCGATCATCTCGCCCCCGCCGAGGAACGGCGGCAGCTGGGCGAGCAGGTCGCCTCGCCCCCACAGCACGCCGATGCCGGTGGGGCCGACGACCTTGTGCCCGGTGAAGGCGATGACGTCGGGACGCTCCACGGGCTCCATGGCCGCGAGGTCCGTCGGCATCTGCGGCGCCGACTGGGAGGCGTCGACGACCACGATCGCGCCCACCTCGTGGGCGCGACGGGTGATCTCGGCTACCGGGTTGATGGTGCCCAGCATGTTGGAGACCCACGTGAAGGAGACGACCTTGGTGCGCTCGGTGATGAGCTCGTCGATCCCCTGGGGTCCGTCGAGGTCGAGGTGACCGTCGTCGGTCAGGCCGAACCACCGCAGCGTCGCACCCTTGCGCTCGGTCAGCAGCTGCCACGGAACGATGTTGGAGTGGTGCTCCATCTCGGTGATCAGCACCTCGTCCCCCGGACCGATCGCCAGGTCGCCGGTCGCCCAGGCGAGCGAGTTGGCGACGAGGTTCAGCGCCTCGGAGGCGTTCTTGGTGAAGATCACCTCGTCTCGACTCGGCGCCCCGATGAAGGTGGCCACCTTGTCGCGGGCCGCCTCGAACGCCTCGGTCGACTCGGCACCCAGCTGGTGCATCGCCCGCGAGATGTTGGCGTTGTGCCGCTCGAGGTGGTCGACCATGGTGTCGATGACGACCTGTGGCTTCTGCGAGGTGTTGGCGCTGTCGAGGTAGACCAACGGCAGCCCGCCCGCGAGCGTGCGCTCGAGGATGGGGAAGTCCTTGCGGACGATGCCCAGCTGTGGCAGCAGGCCTTCCATGGTGGCGCCTTTCGTCGTGGTCACCGGGTTCCTGGGCTCGGCGCTGGCGCGCCGCGCCCCTCAACCAGCGGTGGCAGCGGCCTTGAGGTACTTGTCGTAGCCGTTGGCTTCGAGCGCCTCGGCGAGCTCGGGTCCGCCCTGGTCGGCGATCCTGCCGTCGACGAAGACGTGGACGAAGTCGGGCTCGATGTAGCGCAGGATGCGGGTGTAGTGGGTGATCAGCAGGACTCCCTTGCCCTCCTGCCCCCGGTAGCGGTTGACACCCTCGGAGACGATCTTGAGCGCGTCGATGTCGAGGCCGGAGTCGGTCTCGTCCAGGATCGCGACCTTGGGGTCGAGCAGCTCGAGCTGCGCGATCTCGTGGCGCTTCTTCTCACCACCGGAGAAACCCTCGTTGACGTTGCGCTGGCTGAACGTCGGGTCCAGGTTCAGCTGGCCCATCGCGGTGTTGACGTCCTTGACCCACGTGCGCAGCTTGGGCGCCTCGCCGTCGATGGCCGTCTTGGCGGTGCGCAGGAAGTTGGCGACCGAGACACCAGGCACCTCGACGGGGTACTGCATCGCCAGGAACAGTCCGGCGCGGGCGCGCTCGTCCACGCTCATGGCGAGGACGTCCTCACCGTCGAGCGTGACGGTGCCTCCGGTGATGTCGTACTTGGGGTGACCCGCGATCGAGTAGGCCAGCGTGGACTTGCCGGACCCGTTGGGGCCCATGATCGCGTGCGTCTCGTTGTCCTTGATGGTCAGCGTGACGCCCTTGAGGATCTCCTTGGGGCCGTCATCGGTGCTGACCGAGACCTGCAGGTCCTTGATCTCCAACGTGCTCATGAGTTGTCTCTTTCTGCTCGAAGTTCGGGTGTCCTCAGGACGGCGTCACGCCGTTGAGGGTGGTGGCGGTGTCGACGTAGACCGAGCCGTCGCGCAGCTCCACCGGGAAGGTGGCCACGGGCTCGGTGGCCGGCAGCCCCGTCGGCTTGCCCGTGCGGAGGTCGAAGCGCGATCCGTGCAGCCAGCACTCGACCGTGCAGCTCTCGACCTCGCCCTCGGACAGGGAGACGGCCGCGTGGCTGCAGAGGTCCTGGAGCGCGTAGATCTCCTCGCCCTCGTCTCCGGCGTGGCGAGCCACCGCGACGTCGTACTCCCCGATCGTGACGGCGAGCGCCTCGTCGGAAGGGATGTCCGCGACGGCGCAGGCCAGCTCGAAGCTCACTGGCCGGCCCGGAGGACGTTGCGAGCCAGCTCCTCCTCGACCGTGGCGGTCAGCTGCTCCTCCAGCGACGGCACCCCCACCTTGCGGATGAGGTCGTTGAAGAAGCCGTGCAGGACCAAACGGCGCGCCTCCTTCTCCGAGACCCCACGCGAGCGGAGGTAGAAGAGCTGCTCGTCGTCGAAGCGGGCCGTGGCCGAGGCGTGCCCGGCACCCTCGATCTCGCCGGTCTCGATCTCCAGGTTCGGGACCGAGTCGGCCTGGCACCCGTCGGTGAGGACGAGGTTGCGGTTCTCCTCGTAGGTCTCGATGCCCTCGGCGACCTTGCGGATCAACACGTTGCCGATCCACACCGTGTGCGCCTTCTCGCCCTGCAGAGCACCCTTGTAGAGCACGTTGCTCTTGGTCTTGGGCTGGTTGTGGTCGGCGAACAGCCGGTGCTCGAGGTGCTGGCCCTCGTCGGCGAAGTACAGGCCGAGCAGCTCTGCGGAGCCACCGGGGGCTGCGTACTCGACGTTGGCGTTGAGGCGCACGACGTCGCCGCCGAAGGTGATCGCCGTGTGCTTCACCTCGGCGTCGCGGCCCACCAGGATCGAGTCACGACCCAGGTGCACGGCGTCGTCGTCCCAGTCCTGCAGGGACACCACGTTGACCGTGGCACCGTCGCCGACCAGCACCGACGTCGTCGCCGAGTAGCGGGCCGAGCCGGTGTGCACGAGCACGACGGTCGCCTTGGCGAAGTTTCCCACCCGCAGCAGCAGCTGGCTCCACACGAGGTCGTCGACCGATTCGCCGTGCAACCGGATGACGATGGGCTCGGTGATCTCTGCCTCGGCCGGTACGTCGATCAGTCGAGCGCCCCCGGACAGCTCGGCTGCCAGTGCGGAGGGCCGGTCGTTGGGAGCGAGCTCGCCGAGCTCGCGGGCCTCGGCCTGGGAGATCGTCGAGAGCGTCACCCCCTCGGGCAACGTGGAGGTCCAGGTCAGCGAGGCGTCGGAGGCCTCCCCATCGAGGATCCCGCGGAGCCGCTTGAGCGGGGTGAACCGCCAGATCTCCTCACGGCCCGTGGGCGCCGGGTGGTCGGCGAGGTCGTACGACGGGGGCGGGTTCAGGTGAGAGACGCTCAGGTGGCCGTCCTTCTTGTCCTGCTCCAGCCCCGAGGACACGCTCTCGCGGGCAGCATCGGTCACAGTCACTACAGGTGTCTTCCTAGCGTTCGGTGGTCACGGGCGCTCGACCGACGGAGATCGAGCGGGAGCGGTCGGCTCGGTCAGCCGACGGCACCTTCCATCTGCAGCTCGATGAGGCGGTTGAGCTCGAGGGCGTACTCCATCGGGAGCTCCTTGGCGATCGGCTCGACGAAACCGCGCACGATCATCGCCATCGCCTCGTCCTGCTCCATGCCACGCGACATGAGGTAGAACAACTGGTCGTCGGAGACCTTCGAGACGCTCGCCTCGTGGCCCATCGACACGTCGTCCTCGCGGATGTCGACGTAGGGGTAGGTGTCGGACCGGCTGATCTGGTCGACGAGCAGCGCGTCGCACAGCACGTTCGACTTGGAGCCGTGGGCGCCTTCGTTGACCTGGATCAGGCCGCGGTACGACGTGCGTCCGCCACCGCGGGCCACCGACTTGGAGAGGATCGAGGACGACGTGTGGGGCGCTGCGTGCACCATCTTGGCGCCCGCGTCCTGGTGCTGACCCTCGCCCGCGAACGCGATCGAGAGGGTCTCGCCCTTGGCGTGCTCGCCCATGAGGTAGATGGCGGGGTACTTCATCGTCACCTTGGAGCCGATGTTGCCGTCCACCCACTCCATGGTCGCGCCGGCCTCACAGGTCGCGCGCTTCGTCACGAGGTTGTAGACGTTGTTGGACCAGTTCTGGATGGTCGTGTAACGACAACGGCCGCCCTTCTTGACGATGATCTCCACCACGGCCGAGTGCAGTGAGTCCGAGGAGTAGATCGGGGCGGTGCAACCCTCGACGTAGTGCACGTAGGCGTCCTCGTCGACGATGATCAGGGTCCGTTCGAACTGACCCATGTTCTCGGTGTTGATCCGGAAGTAGGCCTGCAGCGGGATGTCCACGTGGACGCCCTTGGGGACGTAGATGAACGATCCTCCGGACCACACCGCGGTGTTGAGCGCCGAGAACTTGTTGTCGCCGACCGGGATCACCGTGCCGAAGTACTCCTGGAAGAGCTCCGGGTGCTCCTTGAGAGCGGTGTCGGTGTCGAGGAAGAGGACGCCCTGCTCCTCGAGGTCCTCGCGGATGGAGTGGTAGACCACCTCGGACTCGTACTGGGCCGCGACGCCCGAGACCAGTCGCTGCTTCTCGGCCTCGGGGATGCCGAGCTTGTCGTAGGTGTTCTTGATGTCCTCGGGCAGGTCGTCCCAGGTGGCTGCCTGCTTCTCCGAGGAGCGCACGAAGTACTTGATGTTGTCGAAGTCGATCCCGCCGAGGTCGGAGCCCCACGTGGGCATCGGCTTGCGACCGAAGAGCTTGTGGCCCTTGAGGCGCTGGTCGAGCATCCACTGCGGCTCGGACTTCTTCTGGGAGATGTCGCGCACGACCTCCTCGGAGAGCCCGCGCTTGGCCGTGGCTCCGGCGACGTCGGAGTCGGCCCAGCCGAACTCGTACCGTCCGATGCCCTCGAGCTCGGGGTTGCGCTCGTCGATGGTCGTCATCAGCTGACCTGCTCCTTCGTAGTGGGCTGCTGCTTGGTCTGGGGGGTGGGGATGTTGGGGACGCACGTGGTGCACACGCCGTCCCCGTGGGCGATGGTCGCCAGGCGCTGCACGTGACGCCCGAGCACCCGGCCGATGGCCTCGGTCTCGGCCTCGCACAGCTGGGGGAACTCGTGGGCCACGGTGGAGACCGGGCAGTGCTGCTGGCACAGCTGATCGCCGACGGGCGACTCGCGCACCCCCGCCGCATACCCCTCGTCGGAGAACACGCGCGCCAGGACCTGGACGGGCGCCAGGTCCGGGTGCTGGGCGGCGACCTCGTCGAAGCGCTCCTCGACGAAGGCCACGCGGCGCTCGGCGAAGTGGCGCACTGCCTGCTCGCCCCCGGTCTCGGCGACGAACCGCAGCGCCTGGGCTGCCAGGTCGTCGTACTGCTTGGTGAAGCCCTCACGGCCCGACTGGGTCAGGGCGAAGACCTTCGCCGGACGACCACGACCACGACGCGCCTCGCCCGCGACCGGTCGCGCGTCGCGAGCCTCGAGCACGCTCTCGTCGATCATCTGGTCGAGGTGGCGGCGAACCGCAGCCGGGGTGAGGTCGAGCCGCTCGGCCAGGCTGGCAGCCGTCGAGGGTCCTTCGACCAGGATCGACCGAGCGACGCGCTGACGCGTCGTGAGGTCGCCCTGGATCAATTCCACAACGTCAGTGTGCCGTTAATGAAAGATCGCATTCAAGCAAGGGCAACCTAAGTGGTCCCGGTCACGCTCGAGGTCTGCGCTGGTGTGTCAGAACTGTCAGGATGCCTGCCATGCCCACCGATGGAGATGCTGCCTCGTCCACCGCGATCCGGCCTGCTCCCCCGGTGGCCGCCGGTCGCGGCCTGCCGTGGACGGTCGAGGTCGACGACGCCGTCGCCGAGATCCGTGCTGCCCGCGCCGAGCACGGCGACACGTTCGTGCTGGGCGCCGAGGGCGGGCGCCCCCGCGACCGCTACCTCTTCACGTTCTCACCCGGAGGCGTGGAGTCGTTCTACGCGTTGAAGGAGGAGGAGGCCAGCAAGGGAGTCGCCGACTACCTGATGCTGCGCCGCAAGCTGCCCGACCACCTCTTCGACGGTCGCCGGGTCCTGCCGGGCAGCCTGTTCCGCCGCGACGACGTCGCCTCGTACCTGACCCACCTCGACGGGGCGCTGGACGTCACCATCTCCGAGATGGGGGCGTCCGGACAGGTCGACGTCTTCGACCTCACCCGCCGCCTCGGGCACCGGATGGGGCTGGCCTCCTGGGCTGGCGAGCCGGCCGCCACCGGAGACGTCTTCGAGCGCCTCGTGGTTGCCTTCGACGCCCTCGACGGATCGGACGCGTTCGTGCACCCCGATGCGATGGCAGCGGTCGCCCAGTCGGGGAAGGCGACCGAGATCGCAGCCCTGGACACGGTCGTCGAGGTCGTGGGTGACCTCGTGGACCGCGCCGTCGGGGACGCCGGGGACGCCGGGGACGACCGGCTCTTCAGGCGCATCGTCGCTGCCTGGCAGGCGGAGCCACCCGCCGTACGGCGTCGAGGAGTCGCTCTCGACGTGGCCCTGATCCATGTCGCGTCGATGTCCAACCTGCACGCCGCGCTGGGCTGGGCTCTGGTCGACCTCGTCGCGCACCCCGCCGAGCTGCAGCGCGTGCGCGACGGCGACGCCGACCTCGCCCAGCGGTGCTCCCTGGAGTCGACGCGGCTGGCGCAGCGCTCGATCATGGCTCGGACCGTGATGGCACCGGTCACCTTCGACGACGGCACGACGACGTACGAGGTCCCCGCCGGCTGGACCATCGCGACCCTGCTGCCGTTGCTCAACACGTCGGCAGCGCCCGGACTCACCGACTGGGAACCGGGCCGGTGGGACCGGCACCGGCTACGCCCGGTCGACGGCCTCGCATCGACCCAGCTGGTGACCGCGTTCGGTCATGGTCGGCACACCTGCCCGGCGCAGCCGTTCTCCCTCTCCGCGATGTCGACCGCGCTGCTCCGGCTCGTCGGCGCCTTCGACCTGACGCCGGCGTGGGCGCAGCAGCCCGTGCCCGTGGCTACGCAGATCGGTGGCGTCGCCCGTGCCGGCGGGCCGGTGCGGCTGGCCTACGTCGCGCGCTGAGCATGGCGGGGCCCCCGGAGGAGGAGCGGGCTCCCCTGGAGTCACTGACGGGTCACGGCACCGGGCGCGCGGCCTTGCGTCCCGGGGCTGTCACGCGCAGCCAGGCCAGGCCGAGGAACGGCAGGATCAGGGGCAGGAAGGCGTAGCCCTGCCCGAAGTGCGACCAGACGGTCTTGTCGGGGAACAGCTCGGTGTCGACGTAGGACAGCACGCCGATGCTGAGCACCCCTGCGAGCTCGACGACGCAGGAGACCACCGCGACCCTCCAGGCCGAGGGGCCGCCCAGCAGCAGGCAGGTGGTGGCGACGAGGTAGATCACCGCCGCCACGAGCGAGAGCGTGTAGGCGAAGGGAGCGTTGCCGGCCTCGGTGCCGAGCTGGATCGCGGAGCGGCCGGTCGCGGCGACGGCGAAGACGCCGTACACGAAGACGAGCATCCGACCCGGCCCGGACGAGAGCTCACGCACCGAAGCCACCGCTCCAGATGTCGGCGAGTCGCACCTCGAGCGCGAGCACGGTCAGCGCGGCGATGACGAGCACTCCCGTGCCGGAGCGAGTGCGCTCGGCCAGGGACCAGAACGCCCCGATCGGCAGCGCGAGCGAGATCCCCAGGAGATAGCTGACGAAGAGCACTCCCGAGACGTCCCGATCGGTCCCCGCCAGCAGGATGCAGCCGACGACGAGCTGGACCAGCAGGACCAGCTCGGCGGTCGCGAGGAGCGCGAAGGTGCGGTCCTGGGCGAGCTCGTCGCGGATCACGAGCACCAGGCTCCAGAGCGCGACGACGGCGCCGAGGACGTAGACAGCGCCGGTGATCCAGTCGTTCACGGACATCAGCCTAGAAGGCTCGGCGACCTCGCCCGAACGCAGGTGGGCGCGGCCTCCTACACTTCCCGGGTGCCCGACTCGCCTGCCGTCCTCGTCGACGGCCTGGTGATGCGGTACGGCGCGAAGGTCGCCGTCGCCGGACTCTCGCTGGCGGTGGAGCGGCACACCATCACCGCGGTCCTCGGGCCGAACGGCGCGGGCAAGACCACCACGCTGGAGACGTGCGAGGGCTACCGGGCACCGCAGCAGGGTTCCGTGCGGGTGCTCGGTCTCGACCCGATCCGCGACCGCAAGGCGCTGCTCCCCCGCATCGGCGTGATGCTGCAGAGCGGCGGCGCGTGGAGCGGCGTCCGCGCCGTCGAGATGCTGCGTCACGTCGCGCGCCTGCACGCCCACCCCCTCGACCCGACCGTACTCGTCGACCGGCTGGGCCTCGAGGACTGCGGCCGCACGCCGTACCGCCGGCTGTCCGGTGGCCAGCAGCAGCGCCTGGGGCTCGCGATGGCGCTGGTCGGCCGTCCTGAGCTCGTCTTCGTCGACGAGCCCACCGCCGGGTTGGATCCCGCCGTGCGACGCACCGTGTGGGAGCTCCTCGACGAGCTGCGCACGGACGGGGTCACGGTGGTGCTGACCACGCACTACATGGAAGAGGCCGAACGGCTCGCTGACCGGGTGCACATCGTGGACAAGGGCGCCCTCGTCGCGTCCGGGACCCCGCTGGAGCTCACCCGCGGTGGGGCCCGAGCGACCATCCGCCTGGTGGTCACCGAGCCGTTCCCACCCACGGCCCCCGAGTCCCTCCGCCTCGCCCTCGGCGACGGCACGGAGGTCACCCAGCTCGACGCCGTGTCCCTGCTCGTGACCGGCCCCGCCGATGCCTCGACGCTGGCCAAGGTGTCGCGGTGGTGCGAGGACAACTCCGTCCTGCCGGAGTCCCTGACGCTGGGTCAGCGCAATCTCGAGGACGTGTTCCTCGAGCTCACCGGGGGCTCGTCCTCCACCGTGGAGGGAATGGCCGAATGACACGAGTGGGCACGTTCTCCCCCGCCCCAGGCGCCGCGCCGATCCTGCGCCAGGTCACCACGCAGGCCTCGATGGAGGCCCGGCTGATGCTGCGCAACGGCGAGCAGCTCCTGCTGGCCGTCGTCATCCCGGTGATCGTCCTGATCGGCGGGGTGCGCGGGGCGGACCGGGTGAACCTCTCCTACGGCGTCGACACGTTCACGCCCGGCGTGCTGGCCCTGGCCGTGATGTCGACGTCCTTCACCTCCTTGGCCATCGCCACCGGCTTCGAGCGTCGGTACGGCGTGATCAAGCGTCTCGGCACCTCCCCGCTGTCCCGGACCGGTCTGCTGCTCGGCAAGGTCCTCGCCCTGCTTCTCGTCGAGGTGCTGCAGGTCGCGGTGATCTCGTCCGTGGGGTTCGCCCTGGGCTGGGATCCGGACGCCGACGTGCTCGGCCTGCTGCTCGCCGTGACCCTCGGCACCGCCGCCTTCGCGGCCCTCGGTCTCCTGGTGGCCGGGTCCCTGCGGGCCGAGGCCACCTTGGCCGCGGCGAACCTCATCTACCTGCTCCTGCTCGCCGGTGGCGCCGTGGTCCTGCCGGTCTCGGCCTACGGCTCCTTCGGCGACGTCGTGGGCTACCTGCCCTCGGGCGCGCTCGGTGAGGCCATGCGCACTGCCCTGTCGGATGCGGCCGTCGCCGGCCGGGACCTGCTGGTCCTCGCTGCGTGGGCCGTCATCGGTGCCATCGCGACCGCAAGGACCTTCACGTGGGAATGAGTCATGTCACCGCTCGGCTCAACCTGGCGCCGTACGTGCGTCACCTCGGCTGGGCCAGCCTCGCCGCCAACATCGGAATCGTCGTCACCGGCGGCGCCGTGCGCCTGACCGGTTCCGGTCTCGGCTGTCCGACGTGGCCGCGCTGCACCGAGGAGAGCTTCCGCCCCCGAGGGGAGCTCGACCTCCACACGGCCATCGAGTTCGGCAACCGGATGCTGACCTTCGTGCTCACTGCCGTGGCGGTCGCGACGTTCGTGGCGGCCGTGCAGAGCGGACGACGCGAGCTGCGCCGGCTGGCCCTGGTGCTGGCGCTGGGCGTGCCGGCGCAGGCCCTCATCGGCGGCGTCACGGTCCTGACCGACCTCAACCCGTGGGTCGTCTCGCTCCACCTGCTCCTGTCCATGGCGATGGTCGGTGTCGCTGTGCTCTACCTGCGTCGCCTCGACCACCCCGACGCCGGCTGGCACCGGGGCCCGGTCCCGGGCCTGGCGTGGGTGCTCTTCGCCGCCGCCTGGTTGGTGCTGGTGCTCGGCACGGTCGTCACCGGGGCCGGTCCGCACGCCGGCGACGCCGAGACTCCCCGCAATGGCCTGGACACCCTCGAGACCAGTCAGCTGCACGCCGACGCCGTGTTCCTGTTCGTCGGGTTGACGATCGGGATGATCTTCCTCCTCGCCGCGACGCGAGGACGCGGACCGGCCCTGCGCGCGTCCCTGGTGCTGCTCGGCGTCGAGGTGTCGCAGAGCACCATCGGCTTCGTGCAGTACTTCACCGACCTGCCCGAGGTGCTGGTCGGCTTCCACATGCTCGGGGCAGGCCTGATCTCCGCGAGCGTGACGTGGGTGGTCCTGACAGTCGTGCTGACCGAGGACGAACCGGCTTCGCGCCGGGCTGCGCAGCCAGGCTTCCTCGGCGTCTCCTGACGTTCCGGGGGGCGACGCTCTGTGCAAGGTCAGGAATCCCCGGTCCACCGGGGATTGCGGCACGGGCCCCTCGTCAGCGGAAGAGCAGCGGGTCCAGCGCGACGGCGACGAACAGCAGCGAGAGGTAGAGGTTGCTGTGGTGGAAGAGCCGCATCGGCTGGATGACGCTGAGGTCCTCGGTGCCGCGCGCCCTCGACCACATCTTGTGGGCCTCGAGCAGGAAGACCGCGCCGAGCACCGCGGCGGCGATCGGGTAGACGGGACCGGTGCCGGCCACCGGCCAGAGCAGCAGCGAGGTCGCGACCATCACCCAGGCGTACAGCACGATCTGCCGGCCGACCTCGCGGGCGTTCTTCACGACCGGCAGCATCGGGACGTCGACGTTGGCGTAGTCCTCGCGGTACCGCAGGGCCAGGGCCCAGGTGTGCGGCGGAGTCCAGAAGAACACCACGGCGAAGAGGACCACCGGCACCCACGAGAGCTCACCGGTGACCGCGGTCCAGCCGATGAGCGCCGGGAAGCAGCCGGCCAACCCGCCCCAGACGATGTTCTGGGTGGTGCGACGCTTGAGGATCATGGTGTAGCCGAGGACGTAGAACGCGTTGGCACCCAGCGACAACCCCGCGGAGAGCGGGTTGACCCACAGGGCGAGCACCACCGTGGAGATCACGGCCAGCGACGTCGCGAACACGAGCGCCGCCCCCGGAGTCACCATGTGGCGCGGCAGAGCCCGGCGGCGCGTACGTCGCATCTGCTCGTCGATGTCGCGGTCGTAGACGCAGTTGTAGGCCGAGGCCGAGCCGGCCGAGAGCGTCCCCCCGATCACGGTGGCCACCACCAGGCCGAGAGGAGGCACCCCCCGCTGGGCGAAGAACATGACGGGCACCGTGGTGAGGAGCAGCAGCTCGATCACCCGAGGCTTGGTCAGTCCGACGTACGCCGCGACGACGTCCTTGAGCCCTGCGGCGCCGGAGAGCTGCCCGGCGGCCTCGGGGTCGTCGTGCGGTCCCGACACCGCGGGGCGCGATTCGCCGACGTAGGTCACTGACGTCCTCTGCTGGGTCACTGCTGGCTGGGCAAGGGCTGGCCACCGAGTAGGGCCATCTCAGCCTAGGCCCGGACCACGTGTCCACACCCGCTGAGGCGGTGTGAGTCTATCCCGCGACGTGAGTAGGCTCGTGACTGCCCGAGGACACCGCACTGGAGCTCCGCCCTGGAGCCCGAAGGAGCAGCGTGAGCACCCCCCGAAACCCTGACCTGGACCTCCACTGGACCGAGCTCGACGAGAAGGCCGTCGACACCGCGCGCGTGCTCGCGATGGACTCCGTGCAGAAGGTCGGCAACGGTCACCCCGGCACGGCCATGAGCCTGGCCCCGGTGGCCTACCTGCTCTTCCAGAAGGTCATGCGCCACGACCCGGCCGACCCCGAGTGGATCTCTCGGGACCGGTTCGTCCTGTCCTGCGGCCACTCGAGCATCACGCTCTACACCCAGCTCTACCTCGGAGGCTTCGGCCTCGAGCTGGACGACCTCAAGGCGTTGCGGACCTGGGGCTCCAAGACCCCGGGCCACCCGGAGCTCGGCCACACCGCCGGCGTCGAGGTCACCACCGGCCCGCTCGGCCAGGGCGTCGCCAACGCCGTCGGCATGGCGATGTCAGCGCGCCGCGTCCACGGCCTCCTCGACCCCGAGGCCGCCCCCGGCGAGAGTCTCTTCGACCACCACGTCTACGCGCTCTGCTCCGACGGCGACCTGCAGGAGGGCGTCAGCGGCGAGGCAAGCTCCATCGCCGGCACCCAGCAGCTCGGCAACCTGACGGTCATCTATGACCGCAACCGCATCTCGATCGAGGGCGACACCGACATCGCCTTCACCGAGGACGTGGCGGCCCGCTACGAGTCGTACGGCTGGCACGTCCAGACCGTCGACTGGACCAACGGCGGCACCGAGTACCGCGAGGACGTGCCCGCGCTGCACGCGGCGGTCACGGCAGCCGCCGAGGTCACCGACCGTCCGTCGATGATCGTGCTCGACACGATCATCGCCTGGCCGGCTCCGAACGCCCAGGGCACCGGGAAGTCCCACGGCAGCGCGCTCGGTCCGGACGAGGTCGCCGCCACCAAGAAGGTGCTCGGTTGGGATCCCGATCAGCACTTCCAGGTGCCCGACGACGTGCTCGAGCACACCCGCGCCCTCGGCGTGCGCGGCTCCGAGGCCGGAGCCCGGTGGGACGAGCAGTACGCCGCGTGGGCGGCCGCCAACCCCGACGGCGAGGCTCTCCTCCACCGGCTGAAGGGCCGGACCCTGCCCGACGGCCTGGCCGACGCCCTTCCGACGTTCGACGCCGACCCGAAGGGAGTGGCCACCCGGTCGGCCTCGGGCAAGGTCATCAACGCCCTGGCGCCGTTGATGCCAGAGCTCTGGGGCGGCTCGGCCGACCTGGCCGGCTCCAACAACACCACGATCACCGACGCGCCGTCGTTCGCTCCGGCGAGCCGGACGACCGGCGAGTGGACCGCGGACCCCTACCAGGGTCGGGTGCTCCACTTCGGCATCCGCGAGCACGGCATGGGCGCGATCATGAACGGCATCGCCGCCGACCGGCTGACCCGGGTCTTCGGGGGCACGTTCCTGACGTTCTCCGACTACATGCGCGGGGCGGTCCGCGTCGCGGCGCTCAGCCGCCTTCCCGTCACCTACGTGTGGACCCACGACTCCATCGGCCTCGGCGAGGACGGCCCCACCCACCAGCCGGTCGAGCACCTCGCCGCGCTGCGCGCCATGCCCGGCCTGGACGTCGTACGGCCCGCGGACGCCAACGAGACGGCCGCCTCGTGGGCAGCGATCCTGCAGCACACCGACCGCCCCTCGGCCCTGGCCCTGACCCGCCAGAACGTCCCCGTCTTCCCACGCGGGGTCGACGGGTACGCCGGGCTGGACGACGTCGCCAAGGGCGGCTACGTCCTGCTCGACGCCGAGAGCGGCTCGCCCGACGTGGTCCTCATGGGCACCGGCTCCGAGGTACAGCTGGCCGTCGAGGCGCGCGAGCTCCTCGCCGCCGACGGCATCGCCGCCCGGGTCGTCTCGCTCCCCTGCCTGGAGTGGTTCGACGAGCAGGACCAGGCCTACCGCGACACCGTCCTTCCGCCGACCGTCAAGGCCCGCGTCTCGGTCGAGGCCGGGGTCAAGCTCGGCTGGCGCGAGTACGTCGGCGACCACGGTCGCGTCGTCTCGCTCGACCACTACGGCGCCTCCGCCGACTACGCCCGGCTCTACGACGAGTTCGGGATCACGGCCCAAGCCGTCGCCGCCGCGGCTCGCGACAGCATCGCCGGCGCGACCGCCTGAGCGGTATGCCGCCATCCGTCATCACCAACCCCAGGAGATCCCATGACTGACAGGCTCAAGGCGCTCGCGGACGCGGGCGTCTCCATCTGGCTCGACGACCTCTCGCGCGAGCGCATCGAGACCGGCAACCTCGCCGACCTCGTCAAGGACAGCTCGGTCGTCGGCGTCACCACCAACCCGACGATCTTCGCCGGCGCCATCGCCGACGGCGAGCGCTACGACGACCAGGTCAAGGCGCTCGTGGCCGACGGCAAGGGCGTCGACGAGGTCATCTTCGAGCTCACCACCGAGGACGTCCGCAACGCCTGCGACGTCCTCGCACCCGTGGCGGAGGCGACCCCCCACGACGGCCGGGTCTCCATCGAGGTGGAGCCGGACCTGGCCAACGACACGGAGGCCACCATCGCCTCCGCGCAGGCGCTGTGGGCGGCGGTCGATCGTCCCAACGCGCTGATCAAGATCCCCGCCACCGAGGCCGGGCTCCCGGCGATCACCGCCGTGATCGCCCAGGGAATCAGCGTCAACGTCACCCTGATCTTCTCCCTCGAGCGCTACCGCGCGGTGATGGACGCCTACCAGGCGGGGCTCGAGCAGGCGCGCGACGCCGGTCTCGACCTGTCGCGGATCCGCTCGGTGGCCTCGTTCTTCGTCTCGCGGGTCGACTCCGAGGTCGACAAGCGGCTCGAGGCCATCGCGAAGGAGCAGGGCGACAACGAGGCACTGGCCCTGCGTGGCAAGGCTGCCGTGGCCAACGCCCGCCTGGCCTACGCTGCCTTCGCCGAGGTCACCGCCGCGGATCGGTGGCAGGGGCTGGCTGCCGCCGGCGCCCATGCTCAGCGTCCGCTGTGGGCCTCCACCGGGGTCAAGAACCCCGACTACCCCGACACGCTCTACGTCACCGACCTCGTGGTCGCGGACACGGTCAACACGATGCCCGAGAAGACCATGCAGGCCTTCGCCGACCACGGCGAGGTCGAGGGCGACACGGTCTCCGGCCGGGGCAGCGCCGCGCGCTCCCTGCTCGACCAGATCGCCGCCGCCGGGGTCGACTGGGCCGACGTGATGAAGGCTCTGGAGGAGGAGGGCGTCGAGAAGTTCGTCGCCTCCTGGAAGGAGCTCGTCGAGACCGTGCAGGGGCAGATGGACAAGCAGGCCTCGTGACCCCCGGGCCGGTCGATCCGACGACGACCGCCTCCTGGCACCGCCTCCAGGAGCTGGCCGACACCTTCGAGCCCGACCTGCGCGGCTGGTTCGAGCTGGACCCTGGGCGCGCCGAGCGCTTCAGCCTCACCGCCGGCGACCTGCACGTCGACCTGTCCAAGGGACTCGTGGACGAGCAGGTCCTCTCGGCACTGCTCGGCCTCGCCGACGAGGTCGCTCTGCCCGCACGACGTGATGGCATGTTCGCCGGTGAGCACATCAACGTCACCGAGGACCGCGCGGTGCTGCACACGGCTCTGCGCCTGCCCGCCGGGACGACGTTGGAGGTCGACGGGCAGGACGTCGTGGGCGACGTCCACGAGGTGCTGGCGAAGGTCTACGACTTCGCCGACCGCGTGCGATCCGGTGCCTGGGTGGGGGTGACCGGCGAGCGGATCCGCACCGTGGTCAACATCGGCATCGGGGGCTCCGACCTCGGTCCGGTGATGGCCTACGAGGCGCTCGAGCCGTACCGCCAGGATGGCCTGGAGTGTCGCTTCCTCAGCAACATCGACCCCACCGACGCCGCGACCACCCTGGCCGGGCTCGACCCGGCGACGACGCTGTTCATCGTCGCGAGCAAGACCTTCACCACCCTCGAGACCCTCACCAACGCGCGGATGTGTCGTGCGTGGCTGCTGGACGGGCTGCGCGACCAGGGGGTCCTCGATGGTGGAGAGGAGGCCTCCCAGGCAGTCGCCCGGCACTTCGTGGCCGTCTCGACCGCCCTGGACAAGGTCGCCGACTTCGGGATCGACCCCGACAACGCCTTCGGCTTCTGGGACTGGGTGGGCGGACGCTACTCCCTCGACTCGGCGATCGGCACTGCGCTGGTCGTGGCGGTGGGGCCCGAGCACTTCTCGCAGTTCCTCGCGGGGATGCACACGATGGACGAGCACTTCCGCACCACCGAGCCGGCCACCAACGTCCCGGTGCTGATGGGCCTTCTCAACGTCTGGTACACCAACTTCCTGGGAGCCCAGACCCACGCCGTGCTCCCTTACACCCAGCTGCTCCACCGCTTTCCCGCCTACCTCCAGCAGCTCACCATGGAGTCGAACGGCAAGAGCGTCCGGTGGGACGGATCGCCGGTCTCGTACGACACCGGTGAGGTCTTCTGGGGCGAGCCGGGCACCAACGGACAGCACGCGTTTTACCAGCTCATCCACCAGGGGACCCGACTGATCCCCGCCGACTTCATCGCCCTGGCCAATCCGGCCTACCCGCTCGCGGACGGCGACGTCGACGCCCACGAGCTGTTCCTGGCCAACTTCTTCGCCCAGACCCAAGCGTTGGCCTTCGGCAAGACCGACGACGAGGTACGCGCCGAGGGCACCGATGAGGCGGTCGTGCCCGCGCGCGTCTTCGAGGGCAACAAGCCGACCACGTCCATCATGGCCCCCGAGCTCAGCCCCTCGGTGCTGGGTCAGCTGATCGCGCTGTACGAGCACATCACCTTCACTCAAGGCGCCGTGTGGGGCATCGACAGCTTCGACCAGTGGGGCGTCGAGCTGGGCAAGGCCCTCGCCCAGCAGATCAGCCCCGCCGTCGCCGGCGACGACGAGGTCGCGGCGCGCCAGGACCCCTCGACCCGAGCACTGGTGGCCTACTACCGCAACCACCGCCGCTGACCGGTCGACGTCGGAGCACCGGCCGCCCGCACCTCGGAAGACTCTGGAAGAGTGGTCGGCGATGAGCGAATCACGGATCGAAGTCCACCCGGACGCCTCCACCCTTGCCACCGCCGTGGCCGGCGAGCTGATCGCTCGCCTGGAGGCGGCGCAGGCCTCCGGGCACGTCCCGCAGATCGGCCTCACGGGCGGCACCATCGCCGAGGCCGTGCACCGCGAGGTCGCCCGCCTCTCTCCCAGCAGCGACGTCGACTGGAGCCGCGTGGTGGTGTGGTTCGGTGACGAGCGCTTCGTCGCCCCCGACTCACCCGACCGCAACGCCGGCCAGGCCCGACGTGCCTTCCTCGACCAGGTCGGAGCCATCGAGGTGCATGAGATGGCATCGACCAGCGAGGCCGTGGACGCGGCCGCCGGTGCGACGGCGTACGCCGCCACGATGCGCGAGCACGGCGCAGGACAGTTCGACGTGCTGATGCTCGGCATCGGCCCCGATGGTCACATCGCATCGCTCTTCCCCGGTCACGACGCCCTCGCCGTCGACGACCGCATGGCCGTGGGGGTGCTGGACTCCCCCAAACCACCCCCCGAGCGGATCAGCCTGACCTTCGCGGCCCTCAACCGCGCAGAGTCGGTGTGGTTCCTCGCCAGCGGAGACGGCAAGTCCGAGGCCGTGGCCGCCGCCCACGCCACCCAGGGCACGGTGACGGCCACCCCCGCTCGCGGTGTGACCGGGCGAGACGAGACCATCTGGTTCCTCGATCACGATGCGGCTGCTCGCCTCTGACGCTCGCGTCCCGGGGTAGGTGTGGCGCCCGCGCGGCCCCACCACCGGGGCCCACCGGGACCAACCCGAAGGAGGAGGTCGGCTGCGCGACCCTACTGCCAGGTCAGAAGATGATGTCGCCCGACTTGCGCCGCGAGCGCAGCAACGCGATGGCCTCGTCGAGGATGACCTCGGCCTCCTTGTCAGAGCGGCGCTCCTTCACGTAGGCCAGGTGCGTCTTGTACGGCTCGATCTTGGGGGCAGGCGGTGGGTTGTCGGAGTCGACCGAGGCGGGCAGGCCGCACTTCGGGCAGTCCCAGGTGTCGGGCACCGCGGCCTCGACCGAGAAGGTGATCACAGAGCGGTGCTCGTGGGAGCAGAAGTAGGTCACCGCCTGACGAGGAGCTGCCTCGCCGCGCTCGGCCTCGCCCATCGGTCCGGCGCCGACGCGGCTACCTCGAATTGCGTTTCCTCCACCAGCCATGGCGGTGTCTCCTCAGGTGTTCTGGGTTGCAGTCGTGGGGATGGCGACGAAGGACTCAGTAGGCCTTCAGCAGTCCAAGCGCGATCACGACGGCGAACCAGATGACACCGACGCCGATCGTGAAGCGGTCCAGGTTGCGCTCGGCGACCGAGGATCCGCCCAACGAGCTGGACACACCGCCGCCGAACATGTCGGACAGCCCGCCCCCGCGACCCTTGTGCAGAAGCACGAGCAGGATCATGACGAGGCTGGCTGTGATGAGCAGAATGGTGAAGAGGAGTTCCACGGTCGAGAATCCTACGTCAGTAGTGGGTGAGTCAGAGGATCGGCATGTCGTAGAAGCGGCAGATCCCGCCGAACTCGTCCGCCTGGAGGCTCGCGCCGCCGACGAGAGCGCCGTCGACGTCGTCCTTGGCCATGATGCCGGCGACGTTGGCGGCCTTCACCGACCCGCCGTACAGGACACGCACGCCGTCCGCGGCCGCGTCGTCGTACACCTCACGGATCCGGTCACGGATGGCCCCGCAGACCTCCTGGGCGTCCTCCGGGGTCGCCACCTCCCCGGTGCCGATCGCCCAGACGGGCTCGTAGGCGATGACCAGGCCGGCAACCTGCTCCGCACTGAACCCGGCCAGTGAACCCTCGACCTGGGCCAGGGTGTACGCGACGTGCGTGCCCTCCTTGCGGATCTCCAGACCCTCACCGACACACACGATCGGGGTCATCGAGGCGGCCAGCGCCTGGTGTGCCTTGGCGTTGACGACCTCGTCGCTCTCGGCGTGCATCTCGCGACGCTCCGAGTGTCCGACGACGACGTAGGAGCAGCCGAGCTTGGCGAGCATGGAGCCGGAGATCTCGCCCGTGAAGGCACCGGAGTCCTGCGTCGAGACGTCCTGGGCGCCGTACTTGAGCGAGAGGCGGTCACCGTCGACCATGGTCTGCACCGAGCGCAGGTCGGTGAAGGGCGGGACGACGACCACCTCGACCTTCCCGTAGTCGTGACGCTTGTCCGACAGCGTCCAGGAGAGCTTCTGGACCAGCAGAGCGGCCTCCTGGTGGTTGAGGTTCATCTTCCAGTTGCCCGCCATCAGCGGGACGCGCTTCGGGGTTGCCGTCGCCATTGCTCAGCCCTCCAGGACCGTGATGCCGGGCAGTTCCCTGCCCTCGAGGTACTCCAGGCTGGCGCCGCCACCCGTGGAGATGTGACCGAAGGCGGACTCGTCGAACCCGAGCGCGCGCACAGCGGCAGCAGAGTCTCCGCCGCCCACGACGGACAAGCCGTCGATGCCGACGAGGGCCGTCGCCACGGCGCGGGTGCCGTCGGAGAACTCGGGCACCTCGAAGACCCCCATCGGGCCGTTCCAGAAGACCGTCCTGGCGTCGGCCAGAGCCGCTGCGAAGTCGGCACCCGAGCCCGGACCGATGTCGAGTCCGAGGCAGTCGGCCGGGATGGCGTCCGCAGCCACGACACGAGGCTGCGGGGTGTGGTCCCCACCGGGGAAGGCGGTGTCCACGACGATGTCTCCCGGGAGGAGGATCTGCACACCGGACTCCTCGGCCCGAGCCAGGTAGGCGCGGCAGGTCTCCAGCTGGTCCTCCTCGAGCAGGCTCCTGCCCACCTCGTGGCCTAGTGCCTTGAGGAAGGTGAAGACCATGCCGCCACCGATGAGCAGCTTGTCGGCCTTGCCGAGCAGGTTGTCGATGACCCCGAGCTTGTCGGAGACCTTCGACCCGCCGAGCACCACGACGTAGGGGCGTGCCGGCTCCACGGTGAGTCGCCGCAGGACGTCGATCTCGGTGGCGACGAGTGCCCCCATGGCGTGCGGGAGCCGCTGCGCTACGTCGTACACACTGGCCTGCTTGCGGTGCACGACGCCGAAGCCGTCGGAGACGAACAGGTCCCCCAAGGCAGCGAGCTCGTCTGCGAACGCGCCGCGTTCGGTGTCGTCCTTGCTGGTCTCACCGGCGTTGAAGCGCACGTTCTCGAGCAGCGCGACCTGGCCGTCCTGGAGGCCTCCGACGGTGGCCTGCGCCGACGCGCCGACCGTGTCGCTGGCGAAGGCCACGGAGGTCCCCAGCAGCTCCCCGAGGCGCGTGGCCACGGGCGCAAGGGAGTAGCGGTCCTCCGGTGCGCCCTGGGGGCGTCCGAGGTGTGCGGTGACCACCACCCGTGCGCCGGCCTCGGCCAGTGCACGGATGGTCGGGACACTGGCGCGGATCCTGCCGTCGTCGGTGATCGTGGCGCCGTCGAGGGGGACGTTCAGGTCCGAGCGCACCAGGACCCGCTTGCCGGCGACGTCGCCGAGCGTGGAGTACTCCGACACGTCAGAGCGTCTCGCCGACGTAGGAGATCAGGTCGGCGAGGCGGTTGGAGTAGCCCCACTCGTTGTCGTACCAGCCGACGACCTTGACCTGGTTGCCGATGACCTTGGTCAGCGGCGCGTCGAAGATGCACGAGGCAGGGTCGGTGACGATGTCGCTGGAGACGATCGGTGCGGTGGAGTAGCGCAGGAAGCGGCCGTCGGCCGCCTTCTCGACTGCCGCGTTGACCTCTTCCACGGTGGTCTCGCGACCGGCCTCGAACGTCAGGTCGGTGGCCGAGCCCGTCGGGGTCGGCACGCGCAGCGCGTAGCCGTCGAGCTTGCCCTTCAGCTCGGGCAGCACCAGGCCGATCGCCTTGGCCGCGCCGGTCGAGGTGGGCACGATGTTGACCGCGGCAGCGCGGGCACGGCGCAGGTCCTTGTGGATGTTGTCCTGCAGGTTCTGGTCGGCGGTGTAGGCGTGGATGGTCGTCATCAGACCCTGCTTGATGCCGAACTCCTCGTGCAGCGCCTTCGCCATCGGGCCGAGGCAGTTGGTCGTGCACGACGCGTTGGAGATGACCGTGTGCTGGGCCGGGTCGTAGTCGGTGTGATTGACGCCCATCACGACGGTGATGTCCTCGTTGGAGGCCGGCGCTGAGATGATGACCTTCTTGGCGCCCGCGTCCACGTGGGCCTTGGCCTTGGTCGCGTCGGTGAAGAAGCCAGTCGACTCGACGACCACGTCGACCCCGAGCTCGCCCCAGGCGAGGTTGCCGGGCTCGCGCTCGGCGGAGACCTTGATCACCGAGTCGCCGACCTGGATCGAGTCACCGGTCGCGGAGACCTCGGCGTCGAGACGTCCCAGGATCGAGTCGTACTTCAGCAGGTGGGCCAGGACGGCGTTGTCGGTGAGGTCGTTGACCCCGACGATCTCGATGTCCAGCCCTTCGGACTGCTGCAGGGCGCGGACGGCGCGGAAGAAGTTGCGGCCGATGCGGCCGAAGCCGTTGATGCCTACGCGAACGGTCATGGTGACGTGCTCCTTGTCTCGGTGGTGGGCGTTCAGTCGCCCGCCTTGACGCGAATGCGGGCGTTCAGTCGCCCGCGCGGTCACCCTACAAGTGGGCGGGCATCGGGGCGGGAGCAGTCCGGACTACGTGCGGGTAACGATGGGTGACGTGTTTCGACGTACGGCGGCTGGTTGCCGCGCGGCGTTCGGGTCACCGCTTCGACGTACGGCGGCTGGTTGCCGCGCGGCGTTCGGGTCACCGCTTCGACGAACGGCGGCTGGTTGCCGCGCGGCGTTCGGCTCACCGCTTCGACGAACGGCGGCTGGTTGCCGCGCGGCGTTCGGGTCACCGCGTTTCGACTCGCCTTGCGCGACCTCGTTCCTCGGTCGCGGGCTCGCTCAACGTTCGCCCGCCACGGGTCCGTGCTCCTCCGTCGCACGGCCCCTGCGGGCTCACTCCTCCTCGAGCATGTCCGCGGTGATCGAGGCTTCGGTGTCCGGGATCCCGAGGTCGGCGGCGCGCTTGTCCGCCATCGCGAGGAGTCGGCGGATCCGGCCGGCGATGGCGTCCTTGGTGAGCACGGGGTCGTGCAGCTGTCCGAGCTCCTCGAGGGAGGCCTGCTTGTGCTCGAGGCGCAGGGTGCCGGCCAACCGCAGGTGGTCGGGCACCTCGTCGCCGAGGATCTCCATCGCACGGTCGACGCGGGCGCCGGCCGCGACGGCCGCGCGCGCGGAGCGTCGCAGGTTGGCATCGTCGAAGTTGGCGAGCCGGTTGGCGGTCGCGCGGACCTCGCGCCGCATCCGGCGCTCCTCCCAGGCCATCAGGGTCTCGTGGGCGCCCAACCGGGTGAGCAGCTGACCGATGGCATCACCGTCACGGATGACGACGCGGTCGACTCCCCGGACCTCCCGGGCCTTGGCCTGGATGCCGAGCCGACGCGCGACTCCGACGAGGGCGAGCGCGGCCTCGGGTCCCGGGCAGGTGACCTCGAGGGAGGACGACCGGCCGGGCTCGGTCAGGGACCCGTGAGCGAGGAACGCCCCGCGCCACGAGGCCACCGCATCGCAACCACCGCCGGACACGACGGCCGGCGGCAGACCGCGGACCGGACGACCGCGCTGGTCCAGGAGACCGGTCTGACGGGCGAGGGACTCGCCGTCCTTCACGACGCGCACGATGTAGCGGCTGCCCTTGCGCAGACCGTTGCCCTGGACCATCACGACGTCGGAGCGGTGCCCGAAGACCTCGTCGATGTCCTTGCGCAGTCGGCGAGCAGCAGCGCCGGTGTCGAGCTCCGCCTCCACCACGATCTTGCCGCTCACGATGTGCAACCCGCCTGCGAAGCGCAGCGTCGTGGACACCTCTGCCTTGCGACAACAGGTCTTGGTGATCTGGGTGTTGGCGAGCTCCGCCTTCACCTGAGCCGTCATCGCCATGGGGCGATCCTGCCACGTGCGTCAACAACGTCTTGCCCCTGTGCCGGTCGCGCACCGTCGACGTCATGCGAACGGCTTGGCCACCGCGATGTCTGTCACGGGGAGGCGTCGTCGGGCTCGGTGCTGGTACCGGTCTCGGCACCGAGCGTCATGATGCGTGCGTACGCCGACGCCAGCTTGCGCGGGTCGTGTCGGGGGGTCCCGTCAGCGACAGCCACGTCGTCGAGGACCAGCCTCGCACCCAGGGACGCGACCGACTCGCGCAGCTCGACCAGACGAGCAGCGTCGAAGCTGGCCGGGTCGGCCAGCACGGTGTGCACTTGGAGACCCGGGGCGTGCTCCACCAGCACACGCAGGTGGTCGGCGGGGCCGAAGCCGCCGGTCTCGCCAGCCTGCTCCTCGAGGTTGAGCACGACCACCAGCCGGGCGTCGGTGGCGATGATCGCCTCGCGCAGGGCGGTCACACGCACGTGCGGCAGGACCGAGGAGAACCACGATCCGGGTCCGAGGAAGGCCCAGTCGGCCTCGGCGATCTTGGCCAGGGCCTCCTTGCTGACAGGAGGGTCGGGCGGGTCGAGGTCGATCGAGACGATCTCGCCCTCGGCCGTGGCGACCTCCACCTGACCGCGCACCGTCGTGATGGCGCAGTCGTCGCCCGGCACCGAGCGCACCTGGGCGGTGATCTCCATCGGGGTCAGCGCCATCGGCAGCACCCGACCCTTGGCACCGAGCAGCCGCCCCACCCAGTCGAGAGCGTCGACGTGGTCCCCGAGGAGCTCCCACAGGCCCACGATCAGCAGGTTGCCGACCACATGGCCACGCATCTCGCCGTCACCCTCGAAGCGGTGCTGCAGCACCTTGGCCCAGGTGTCACCCCAGTCGTCGTCCCCGCACAGCGCGGCGAGAGCCATCCGCAGGTCCCCGGGGGGCAGCACGTTGAACTCGCCACGGAGTCGTCCGGACGAGCCGCCGTTGTCGGCCACCGTCACGATGGCTGTCAGGTCGTCGACCGTCAGGTCGTCCACGAGACGCCGTAGTGCCGTCAGCGACGCGTGCAGCCCGTGCCCGCCGCCCAGGGCGACCACGGCCTGGGCCCGGTCGGGGTCGGACGGCTCGGCGTCGATGAAGCCGCTCACTCGCGCCCCAAGTCGCGGTGCATGGCTTTCGCCTCGAGCCCGGCGGCAACGAGGCGGCGGGCGATCTCCTCGGTCATCGCCACGCTGCGGTGCTTGCCCCCGGTGCAGCCGATGGCCACGCGCATGAAGCGCTTGCCCTCGCGCACGTAGCCGGCTCCGACGCCGGTGAGGACCGGGAGGTAGGCGTCGAGGAACTCGGCGGCCCCCGGTTGCGACCGCACGTAGTCGGCCACGTCGCTGTCACGCCCGGTGTGGTCGCGCAGCTCGGGGATCCAGAACGGGTTGGGCAGGAAGCGCATGTCGGCCAGGTAGTCGGCGTCGACGGGGATGCCGTACTTGAAGCCGAAGCTCAGCACGGTGACCTTGAGCTGCGTGCTCCCGGGAGTGCCGAAGGCCGCGGCGATCCGGTCGGTGAGCTGGTGCACGTTGAGTGCCCCGGTGTCGATCACCAGATCGGCGTCGCCTCGCAGGTCCGCCAGCACCCGCCGCTCGCGGTGCAGCCCGTCGAGGAGTCGGCCGGAGGCCTGCAAGGGGTGGGGACGGCGGGCAGCCTCCTGACGGCGGACGAGCACCTCGTCGGAGGCGTCGAGGAACACCAGGGTCGTGCGACGTCCTTCGAAGCCCTGGGCCAGCTGGGTGTGCAACGACGCGAAGAACGAGCCCGACCGGACATCGACGACGACGGCGATCGGCTGCCGGTTGCCGAGACTGCCGTCGACCAGTCGGACGACGTCGGGCAGCAGGCTGGGTGGAAGGTTGTCGACCACGTAGTAGCCGAGGTCCTCGAGCTCCTTGGCCGCCGTGCTGCGTCCGGCACCGGTCATCCCGGTGACGACGACGACCTCACCACGCATCGGAGGCTCGACTGCGGTCTCGCTCATGTCTCCTCGATCTCGCCGGTCGCGGTGTTGATGGACACCGTGGTCGGGACCGAGTCTGCCGCACCTGCTGCGGGCCCGACCGCCTGCTTGATCGCAGCAGCGGTCTGCGGGCCGATGCCAGGCACGAGGGCCAGCTCGTCGAGCTCGGCGGCACGCAGCTTCTTGAGCGACCCGAAGTGCTTGAGCAGCGTCTTGCGTCGCACCTCGCCGAGCCCCGGGACGTCGTCGAGGACGCTCTCCACCATCGTCTTGGAGCGGCGAGAGCGGTGATGGTTGATCGCGAAGCGGTGGGCCTCGTCGCGGATGCGCTGGAGCAGGTAGAGCCCCTCCGAGGACCGGGCCAGGATCACCGGGTCCTCCTGGGCGGGCAGCCAGACCTCCTCCAGGCGCTTGGCCAGTCCACACACCGGGATGTCGTCGATGCCCAGCTCGTCCAGGGCCTGCTGGGCGGCGGCGACCTGTGGTGGACCACCGTCCACGACCACCAGTCCGGGCGCGTAGGCGAACTTGCGTGGCCGCCCGGTCTCGGGGTCGACGAGCATCGGGCCCTGGTCGGTCTCGCGGGACTCGCTGCGGGCCTGCTCGTCGAGCAGACGTCGGAAGCGGCGGGTGATCACCTCGTGCATGGAGGCGACGTCGTTCTGCCCATCGACGTCGCGGATGACGAAGCGGCGGTACTCACCCTTGCGGGACAGGCCGTCCTCGAAGACGACCATGGACGCCACCACCTCGGTGCCCTGCAGGTTGGAGACGTCGTAGCACTCGATCCGCAGCGGCACCTCCTCGAGCTCGAGGGCCTCACGGATCTCCTCGAGCGCCCGGTTGCGGGTGGTGAGGTCGCTGGCGCGCTTGGTCTTGTGGAGTGCCAACGACTGGCCCGCGTTGCGCGCGACGGTCTCCTGCAGCGTCTTCTTGTCGCCGCGCTGCGGCACGCGGATGACGACGCGACTCCCCCGCAGATCGCTGAGCAGCGCCTCGAACGTCTCCACGTCGGGCGGCAGCTCGGGCACCAGGATCTCGCGCGGGACTGCGTCGGCGTCACCGGCGTAGAGCTGGAGCAGGAAGTCCTCGACCAGCTCCGGGGTGCCGCCGTCCTCGACCCGGTCGGCCACCCATCCACGCTGTCCGCGGATCCGACCGCCGCGCACGTAGAAGATCTGCACCGCGACCTCGAGCGGGTCCTCGGCCAGCGCGATCACGTCGGCGTCGGCGCCGTCCCCGAGCACGACCGCCTGCTTCTCGAGCGCCTTCTGCAGGGCGCCCAGGTCGTCGCGCAGCCGGGCCGCGCGCTCGAAGTCCATCGCGTCGGAGGCGGCGTACATCTCCTTCTCGATCCGACGCACGAAGGGCCGGGTCTGCCCGCCCATGAAGTCGCAGAAGTCCTCGACGATCGCCCGGTGCTCGTCTGCGGAGACCGTGTCGACACAGGGCGCCGCGCACTTGCCGATGTAGCCGAGCAGGCAGGGGCGCCCGATCTGGGCAGAGCGCTTGAAGACGCCGTTGCTGCACGAGCGCATCGGGAAGACGCGGAGCAGGATGTCGACCGTCTCCCGGATCGCCCAGGCGTGGCTGTAGGGCCCGAAGTAGCGGGTGCCCTTGCGCTTGGCGCCGCGGCCGACCATCACCCGTGGGTACTCGTCGCCGAGGGTGACGGCCAGCCACGGGTAGGACTTGTCGTCGCGATACTTGACGTTGAAGCGAGGGTCGTACTCCTTGATCCAGGAGTACTCCAGCTGCAGCGCCTCGACCTCGGTGTTGACCACCGTCCACTCGACGCTGGCCGCGGTGGTGACCATGGTGGCGGTGCGCTGGTGCAGCGTGGCGACGTCAGCGAAGTACGACGACAGCCGGGACCGCAGGTTCTTCGCCTTGCCGACGTAGATCACTCGCGAGCTCGCGTCGCGGAATCGGTAGACCCCCGGCTGGGTGGGGATCGTGCCCGGCTCGGGGCGGTACGACGAGGGGCCCCCGGTGGTGCGAGGAGTGCGAGCCGGGGACATGGGTCAAGCCTACGGAAGGGCGCCGACACCCTGACGGTCAGGCGAGGACGATCTCGTCACCTTCCAGGGCCACCTCGATGCTCGCCAGCGGCGCGGAGGCAGGGCCTTGCAGCGCCGAGCCGTCCTCGACGGAGAACCGGCTGCCGTGGTTGGGACACACGATCTCGCCGCCGTCGACCTGGTTGACGGCGGTGCCGGTGTGGGTACAGGTCGTGCTGAACCCGAGGAACGTGCCCTCGGTGGGCTGGGTGACGACGATGTTGGCGTCCGGCAGGACCACGCCCCCTCCCACCGGCACCTCGGAGGCGGGCACCAACCCGGTGCCGGTCTCGGGTGTCGACGCGGTTCCGCCCTCGGAACCACCGCCACACCCGGCCAGGGCGGCGGCGACGCCCAGAGCACCCAGGCCTTGGAAGACGATCCTGCGTGACGTCCTGATCTCACTCATGACAGCACCACCTGGTCCTTCTCGATCGTGAACTCGACAGCGGGCAACGGCGCACCGGCCGGCCCGCCCAGGACCTCGCCGGTGGCGAGGTCGAAGCTGCTGCCGTGGCACTGGCACACGATGCTGGTGCTCACGCCCGCCACCAGGCACCCGGTGTGGGTGCAGACGGCGGAGAAGCACTTGAAGTCACCGGCCGCCGGCTGGGTGACGACGACCCGGTCGTCGGTGAAGACCACACCGCCTCCGACCGGGATGTCTGCCGTCGACGCCAGCACTGCGTCGTCCTCCTCGCCGGGGGACGACGAGGCAGGCCTCGGGGCGTCCGGTCTCGAGGAGCTCGAGGAGCCCAAGGAGTCCGAGGAGCCCGTGGGCCCCGACGGCGCTGCCTCGTCGCTCTCCCCGCAGGCGGACAGGACCGGCAGGGAGAGGCCGAGTCCGGCGACGCCGGACAGGGCACGGCGGCGGCTGACGCGCCCTGACGACCCCGCTGATCGTGTGGTCGTGCGACTGGTCACGCGCTCTCCTCAAGCCAGGGTCGTTGCCGGAAGCGTAGAGGAGGGGCCCCAAGGCCCCCCAGGCCACCGTCACGACGACTACCCGGCTCGCGACGGCGCCTTCTTGACGGCGGCCTTCTTGGCCGTCCGAGGGGTCGCCTTCTTCGCCGCGGTCTTGGTCGCCTTCTTCGCCGCGGTCTTGGTCGGGGTCTTCGTGGTGCTCTTCTTGGTCGTCGTGGACTTCGCCGCCGCAGACCTGCCCGCGCCAGCGCGCTTGCTCGCCGCCGCCGAGCCGCTGTCGGAGCGTGCGCGCAGCGCCGTCGGCTGAGCGGCCTCGCGTCCGGCGAGCAGCGGCGCCAGGAACTGTCCGGTGTAGCTCTCCTCCACCGCCGCCACCTCCTCCGGCGTGCCCTCGGCCACGACGCCGCCACCACGGGACCCGCCCTCGGGGCCCATGTCGATGAGCCAGTCAGCGGTCTTGATGACGTCGAGGTTGTGCTCGATGACCAGCACCGAGTTGCCGGCGTCGACCAGGCGACCGAGGACCAGCAGGAGCTTGCGGATGTCCTCGAAGTGCAGTCCCGTCGTCGGTTCGTCGAGCACGTAGACGGTCCGGCCCGTGGACCGCTTCTGCAGCTCGGCCGACAGCTTGACCCGCTGGGCCTCTCCGCCGGAGAGGGTGGTGGCCGGCTGACCGAGGCGCACGTAGCCCAGGCCCACCTCGACCAGGGTCTTCATGTGGCGGGCGATGGCGGGCACGGCAGCGAAGAAGTCGACCGCCTCCTCGATGGGCATGTCGAGGACCTCGGCGATGGTCTTGCCCTTGTAGTGGACCTCGAGGGTCTCGCGGTTGTAGCGCGCCCCGTGACACACCTCGCACGGCACGTAGACGTCGGGCAGGAAGTTCATCTCGATCTTCAACGTGCCGTCGCCCGAGCAGGCTTCGCAGCGTCCGCCCTTGACGTTGAAGGAGAAGCGCCCCTGCAGGTAGCCGCGCATCTTCGCCTCCGGGGTGGCGGCGAAGAGCTTGCGGACGTGGTCGAAGACACCGGTGTACGTCGCCGGGTTGGACCTCGGCGTACGGCCGATGGGCGACTGGTCCACGTGGATCACCTTGTCGACGTGGTCGAGGCCGCTGATCTTCTGGTGACGCCCCGGGACCTGACGCGAGCGGTAGAGCTCCTTGGCAAGGGCGGTGTAGAGGATGTCGTTGACCAGGGTGGACTTGCCCGAGCCCGACACCCCGGTGACGGCCACGAACAGCCCCAGCGGGAACGAGACGTCGACGTTGCGCAGGTTGTGCTCGCGCGCACCGTGCACCGTCAGCTCGCGCCCGATCGTGCGGGGTCGACGGATCTCCGGGACCGGGATCTCCCGGCGTCCGGAGAGGTACTGGCCGGTCATCGAGTCAGGGTGCTCGTAGAGACCCGTCACCGTGCCGCTGTGGACCACTTGGCCCCCGTGCTCACCGGCACCGGGGCCGATGTCGACCACCCAGTCGGCCACCTTGATCGTGTCCTCGTCGTGCTCGACCACGATCAGGGTGTTGCCCAGCTCCTTGAGGCGCACGAGCGTCTCGATGAGGCGCTGGTTGTCACGCTGGTGGAGGCCGATCGAGGGCTCGTCGAGGACGTACAGGACGCCCACCAGCCCGGCCCCGATCTGGGTGGCCAGCCGGATGCGCTGGGCCTCGCCGCCCGACAGGGACCCCGACGGACGATCGAGGGAGAGGTAGTCCAGGCCGACGTCGAGAAGGAACGTCAGCCGCTCCTGGATCTCCTTCAGCACCCGCTCACCGATCTGCCGCTCGCGGGCGGTGAGGTCGAGCTGCTCGAGGAACGCCGCTGCCTCGTTGATCGGCAGCGCGCAGATCTCGGCGATGTTCTTGTCGCCGAGCTGGACCGCCATCGAGACCGGCTTGAGCCGACTCCCCCGGCACGTGGGGCACGGCACCTCGCGCATGAAGCCCTCGAGCCGGTCGCGGCTCGTGTCGGACTCGGCCTCGCGGTGCCGACGCTCGATGTAGCGGCGGGCGCCCTCGAACTGCGCGTCGTAGGAGCGCTCGCGCCCGTAGCGGTTGCGCGTCACGACGTGGACCTTGGTCGGATGGCCCTCCAGCAAGGAACGCTGACCGACGGCGTCGATGTCCTCCCAGGGGGTCTCGAGGTCGAAGCCCAGCTCCTCGCCCAGCGCCCCCATGAGCTTGAGGAAGTAGTCGGCGACGTGCGCCTGGCTCCACGGCTGGATGGCGCCCTCGGCCAGGCTCGCCGTCGTGTCGGGCACGACGAGGTCGGGGTCGACCTCCATGCGGGTGCCGAGGCCGCTGCAGACCGGGCACGCGCCGAACGGGGAGTTGAAGGAGAACGAGCGCGGCTCGAGGTCGTCGGTGTCGATGCTGTGGTCGTTGGGGCACGCCATCTTCTCGCTGAAGCGCAGCTCGCGGCCCGGGTCCTTCGGCCCCAGGTCGACGAAGTCGAAGACCACGAGCCCAGCCGCCAGCTTGAGGGCGGTCTCGACGGAGTCGGTCAGCCGTCGCTTGCTGGACGCCTTGACCGCCAAACGGTCGACCACGACCTCGATGGTGTGCTTCTTCTGCTTGTCGAGCGTCGGCGGCTCGTCCAACGTGTAGGTCTCGCCATCGACACGGGCGCGGGAGAATCCCTGCGTCTGCAGCTGCGTGAACAGCTCGACGTACTCGCCCTTGCGGCCCCGGATGACCGGTGCCAGGACCTGGAAGCGGGCGCCCTCGTCGAGGGTGAGGACACGGTCGACGATCTGCTGCGGGGTCTGCCGCTCGATCGGCGCTCCGCACGTGGGGCAGTGCGGTCGCCCGGCACGGGCGAAGAGGAGCCGGAGGTAGTCGTAGACCTCGGTGATGGTCCCCACGGTCGAGCGGGGGTTCTTGGACGTCGACTTCTGGTCGATCGAGACCGCAGGCGAGAGCCCCTCGATGAAGTCGACATCGGGCTTGTCCATCTGGCCGAGGAACTGGCGCGCGTAGGCCGACAGCGACTCCACGTAGCGACGTTGCCCCTCGGCGAAGATGGTGTCGAAGGCGAGCGACGACTTCCCCGAGCCGCTCAGCCCCGTGAAGACGATGAGGGCGTCACGCGGGAGATCGAGCGAGACGTCCTTGAGGTTGTGCTCGCGGGCACCACGAATGATGAGCTGGTCGGCCACTGAAGTCCCTCGGTCGCGCTACGGGTGAAAATAGTCTGGTTCGAACAAGTGTTCGCCATCGGCTCGGCATGCGCAAGCGGCGCGCCGACAGCCTCCTCAGCCTAGATGGCTGCACCGACACCAAAGTTGCCGGTGGCACCGTGCTGCATGATGGACGACGGGAGCTCACCTGAGCTCCACCCCGCACCACCCCACACCACCCGCACCAGTCAGGGCGACGACGGCGTGACGCCGAGGAAGCAGGAAATCAGGTGACCTACACCGGAGACGTCGAGGTCGGCGGCACGCCAGATGTGCGCGAGCTGGAGGCACTCACGATCACCAAGGTGGCCGTCGACGAGCAGATGAGCAACAACGCCTACCTCCTGCGGTGCGTCAGCACCGGTGAGCAGGTCCTGATCGACGCCGCTGCCGAGACCGAGACCCTGCTACCCCTCATCGGCGACACGGGCCTGGCGACCGTGATCACCACCCACCAGCACTGGGACCACCACCGGTCGCTGGCCGACGTGGTCGGCGCCACGGGGGCTGCGGTCGCAGCCGGCCTACCGGACGCCGACGCGATCACGTCCCAGACGGGGGTCGCGGTGTCCCACGAGCTGCGTGACGGCGACACCGTCCAGGTGGGCGACTGCACGCTGCAGGTGATCGCGATCGCGGGCCACACTCCCGGTTCGATCGCGCTGCTGTACGACGACCAGGCGGCGGGCGGACATCCGCACCTGTTCACCGGTGACTCCCTGTTTCCGGGTGGGGTGGGCGCCACCTTCGGGGACGACGCGGCCTTCGCCCAGCTCATCGAGGAGGTCGAGACCAAGGTGTTCGGGCGCCTGGCCGACGACACGTGGGTCTACCCCGGCCACGGGGGCGACACCCGCCTGGGCGTCGAGCGACCACATGTCACCGAGTGGCGAGCTCGCGGTTGGTGATCAGCCGGCACGGACGACGCCGTGCGGAAACTCCCCTGCGGATTCCCCTGCCAGGGCCCAGGCCAGCTCACGGCCGGTGACGTGCGAGGCGCACAGCAGCGCCAGCTCCGTGCCGTCCTGGCTCATCGTCCAGCGCCATGCCTGCTCGGGATCGAGGTCGTCCTGCTCGAAGCGGTCCGTGACCGCCCAGACCATCCGCTCCGGGACGCCGTGGGCACGTACCAGCAGCTCGAGGTCCCTGGCGGTCGCACGGCTGGGGTCGCGGGCCACGTGTCGTAACCGCCGCGCATCACGTCTCCACGGCGGATCGAGGACGGCGCCGAGGATGTGGCGCGAGAAGCTGGCGAACAACGAGATCTCCTGGACCGAGAGCGGGATGACGTCTGGACAGCGTCGCCGCGGCTGCCCCACGCAGCTGCGACGACGCCGGATGTGGTGAGCTGGCCTACGCCGCCCAGCTCAAGCCGCCGAAGAGGCCGGCCCGTTCGTGCAGGTGCTCGGCCACCTCGTCGTGGGTGAGGGTGGAGGCGCAGAGCTCGGCAAGGGTGGCCCCGTCGAACCGCATGGTCCAGGCCCACACGCTCCCGGGGTCGAGCTCGGCTGCCTCGAGGCGGTCACCCACGGCCCACACAGCCTGCTCCGGCACGCCGTGCGCCCGTACCAGCGACTCGATGTCCTGAGGCGTCGCCAGCCGTGGGTCCCGCTCGACCTGGCGAAGTCGCCGCGCCGTGCGGTCGAAGGCGAGCGAGAGTGCTCCGGTCAGGTGTCCGAGCATGAGACGGCTCCTGTCGTGGGGGAACGTGGCGTGTGTGCTGGGTCACCATCCTGCGACGTCCGCGGCGCTGCCGGCACCGGGAAAGCAGTCGGGGCCCGCCTAGTCATTTCTGACTAGCGCGGGCCCCGACCGACGGGTTGCGTCTTTGCTGCCCAGATCAGGCGGCGACGTCTCCGCGGCCGCCGTCGTCGAGTCGCTCGGCCTCGGGCCTCCGGCGGGCTCGATCGGCGAGCTCGAGGCCGGTGTAGCTGCCCGGCTCGTAGATCGGCGGCATGGGGGGCCGCTTCTTGGCCTTCACCGACGGGACTGCCCTCCGCTTCGGGTCGGGCTGCGGACGGTCAGCGATGTCGAGCCCGTTGGCCGAGGCGAAGAGCTTGAGCTCCTCGAGGTCCGGGACGGTGCCGTTGCTGATGTGGGTGAGCAGCTGCTCGTGGGTGAGGTCGGCCGCGACCACGATGCTGAGCACCTCGGCGCCGAACTGCTCGAGCCACAACCACATGGTGAAGGGCTTGGTGCCCTGCTCGTGAGCCCGCTGGGTGATGAAGCGCGCCTGCTCCACCGGGACGCCCTCGCGGCACAGTGCCGCCACGATGTCGGCCGAGTTCACGTGCGTCGGGTGGGCCGCGACGTACCTGGCGCGACGGCCGGCCGAGCGCTGTCGCGACGATTCGGTGGCGGGGCGCGAGATCTGGGTCGCGAGCAGGATGCCGACCGTCAGGCATCCGATGAGGAGTGCGAGAGACATGGCGGGTCGTTCCTTACATGGGGGGAGTGGGGGGCGCACCTCGGAAGGTGCTATGAAGTCAAACGGACTCGCCCTACGCAGGTCACGTGTTACCGCGAAATAGATTTTCTGGTCTAGACCGGAGCGTGTCCTCCATCATTATTGTTACCCAATTGTGGATCTTGTGGGTGCATGGTTACTCGTAGGTCGGGTACCCCTAGGAGTAGCTGGCGCGGACGACGTCGGTGGTCGCGGTCGCCTGGCAGGCCAGTCGGATCCCGTCAGCGAGGTCCTCGTCGTCCAGCACGTCGTTGTGCGCCATGGACACCTCCCCCTCGATCAGGCGCACGGCGCACGCCGAGCACTCCCCCTCACGGCACGAGTACGGCGCCTTCACCCCCCGGGCCTCCAGGTGCTCCAGCAGCGTGGTGGAACGGTCCCAGTCGTCGAAGACATGCTTCTCGCCGTCCAGCTCCACCTCGAGGCGCACGGGGTCGGCGTCGTCGGTCACGCTGACGTCCCCCGAGCTGCTCTCCTCCACGCCGGCGGTCGCAGCCGCCGGGGCGGGCGGCTCGGCAGCCTCCACGGCTGCGGGCACCTCGCCGAACGGGTTGCCACCCAGGGACACGAACTTCTCCTGGTGCCTGCGAGCACGGGGGATCTCGAGCTCCTTGAGGGCGGCGGTGGTCATCTTCATGAAGGGCGCCGGGCCGCACACGAACGCGTCGCGCTCCAGGTAGGGGGCAGCGAACGCGCGCAGCTGCTCCTGACTCGGGAGGCCCTGCACGCTCTCCAACCAGTGGATCACGTGGAGCCGACCGGGATGGGCGGCTGCGAGCTCGGAGAGCTCACGGGCGAAGATCACCGAGCGCTCGTCCCGGTTGGCGTAGAACACCGTGATCTGTCCGCTGCCGCGCGACAGCGCCGTACGCGTGATGGACATGATCGGAGTGACGCCACTGCCGCCGGCGAACAGCAGCAGGTCGGCGTCCAGGGACGCCGGGGTGAAGATCCCGCTCGGGGGCAGGACCCGCAGCGTGTCGCCCGCGCCGACACGGTCGCAGATCCAGTTGGACGCGTAGCCCTCGGCCGTGCGCTTGACCGTGATGGTCACGGTGGCCTCGGCGCCCTCGTCACCCGGGCTGCTGGACAGTGAGTAGCACCGGGCAGCGACGCCCGTCTGATCGCTGGGGACGGCCACGGTGAGGAACTGGCCCGGCCGGTACGTGAAGTCGGCGGCGGCCTCGGTCGGGACGCGGAAGGTGATCGAGTGGGCGTCGGGGGTCTCTTCGACGACGTCGATGACCTCGAGCTCGTAGGAAACTGGCTCCACGGTTCTCTTTCGTGACGAGGTTGGGTAGGGCCCAGCACACCGGATCGCGGTGGAGCGTCGCTGAGCAGGCGCGAGGCTCAGTAGCCGTCCTCGGCGCCGAGGGGGATTCTTCCCTCACGGGCCGCGGTCTCGATGCTGGCCTCCATCCGTGGACACCCGGCGTGCACGGAGCGGGCGTCCGCCGACGCGGCCCGGCGCGACAGCACCGGGCACGAGCCCTGGGCGCTCGAGCTCCACTGGATCGCGGTGTGGTGCTCGCTGTTCTTCTTCACCCCGACCTCCGCCGGGCAGTCCAGACAGGCGACCGTGGTCTGACGTGCCTCGGTGTAGAGCCGTCGGTCCTCGAGCGTGTCGTCGCTGGTGGGAATGAACGAGGCCATCAGTGGGCCGCGGTCGCCTCGGAGGACTCCGCCGACGACGGGGCCGCCGCTTCCTCCTGAGCTCGCTTGGCGAGGTTGTCGGCCACCTCCTCCTGCCAGTACTCGTTGGCCTTGGTGGTGTCGACCTCGAACTCGAAGCGATCGGTCATCTCGGCCGCGACGTCGGCCTTGTCGACGTAGAACTGCTCGTACCACCGACGCAGCTGGTAGACGGGACCGTCCTCCTCGCACAGCAGCGGGTTCTGCACGGGCACCTTGTTCTTCCAGATGTGCACGTCCTGGAGGAAGCCTCCACCGAACATCTCGGCGTACTTGCCGGCGATGAACTGGGCGGTCGGCTCATCGATGCCCTCCGGCTTCTTGACCGTGATGCCGTACTGGAGCGTGAACGAGTCCGGACCCGTCGGGATATGACAGTTGATCAGGATGACCTCGGTCTCGAAACCCTTGTAGTCGACGTCGAGCCAGTTGATCATGTACGACGGCCCGTAGTACGTCGCCTCGGACTTGAGGAAGAGGTCGGCGTCGCCGTACCCGCCGCTCATGTCGGGACGACCCTTGGACTCCATGTACTGGGTGGCGACGTGACCCTCGAAGACGTTGCGGAAGCTGGTGGGGAACGAGAAGTGCACGTAGTAGAAGTGGGCCATGTCCACGACGTTGTCGATCAGCTCGCGGCAGTGGGAGTCCTGGATCGGGACGACCTCCCAGGACCAGTCGGTGTACTCGTCGGTCCCGACGCCGGGGAGCTCGGGCGGCAGGATGTCGTGGTCGGCCTCGCTGCCCTCGGTGTCGTGCCAGATCAACAGCTGACCGTTGCGGATCGCGGTGGGGTACTTCTGCGTGCGAGCGCGCAACGGCACGCGCCGGGCATAGGGGATCGCCTTGCACTTGCCGTCGCCACCCCAGCGCCAGTCGTGGAAGGGACAGGCGACCTCGTCGCCCTTGACCGAACCCTGCGTGAGGTCGCCACCCATGTGGCGGCAGTAGCCGTCGAGCACCTGCAGGTCGCCGTGGGTGTCCTGCCAGACGACCAGCTTGGTGCCGAAGGCCTCGATCCCGTGCGGCTTGCCGTCCCCGAACGCACTCGCCAGTCCGAGGCAGTGCCAGCCGCGGGCGAACCGCTCGGGGGCGGTGCCCTGGTCGAGCATGCGAGTCTCACTCATTGCGTCTCCCGTGTCGTGCGTCCATCGGTCCTGCTCGGGCTGTTCAACGTCACGACGAGGCTAGCCGAAAACGAGAACACGTTCTAGTCTGAGGCCCATGCGTGTAGTCCTCGAGCCTGAGCACCTGGCCCTGCGAGCGGAGCTGAAGGAGTACTTCGACGATCTCGTGACCCCCGAGCGGAGGGCCGGTCTCGCCTCGGCGACCGGCGAGTTCGGCGAGGCCGGCGTCTACAAGGAGGTCATCCGCCAGATCGGCACCGACGGCTGGTTGGGCATCGGCTGGCCCCGGGAGTACGGCGGCCAGGCCCGCTCGATGATCGAGCAGCTGATCTTCACCGACGCCGCGGCCGTGGCGGGCGTGCCGATCCCGTACCTGACGTTGAACACCGTCGGGCCCACGATCATGCGCTACGGCAGCGACGCGCAGAAGGAGTACTTCCTCCCGAAGATCCTCGCGGGCGACCTGCACTTCTCGATCGGCTACTCCGAGCCCGGCTCGGGCACCGACCTGGCCTCGCTGAAGACCAGGGCGAGCCGCGAGGGCGACGAGTGGGTGATCAACGGGCAGAAGATGTGGACCTCACTCATCCAGTACGCCGACTGGATCTGGCTGGCCTGCCGCACCGACCCCGATCTCCCCCGCCACAAGGGCCTGTCGATGATCATGGTCCCCGCGCAGGCCCCGGGCGTCAGCTACACGCCGGTGCACACCGTCGCCGGAGTCGGCACCAGCGCGACGTACTACGAGGACGTGCGCGTCCCGGCCGAGAACCTGGTCGGCGAGCTCAACGGCGGGTGGTCGCTGATGACCAACCAGCTCAATCACGAGCGGGTCTCACTGACGTCGGCAGCACCGACCATCCACTCCCTCCGGCTCGTGCGGGAGTGGGCCCAGCAGACCAAGAACCCCGACGGCCAGCGGGTCATCGACACCGAGTGGGTGCAGATCGCTCTCGGTCGTGTCCACGCCCGCGTCGAAGCGCTGGCACTGCTCAACTGGAAGCTCGCTGCCGACGCCGACGCGAAGGTCGACCTCTCCCCCGCCGAGGCGTCGGCGATCAAGATCTACGGCTCCGAGCTCAACACCGAGGTCTACCGCGCCCTCACCGAGATCGTCGGCCCGTCGGCAGGACTCACCGGCGACTCGGAGGGCGCTGCCCTCGCTGGCCGGCTGGAGCGCTACTACCGCTCGTCGCTCGTGATGACCTTCGGCGGCGGCACCAACGAGATCCAGCGCGACATCATCGGCTACGTGGGCCTCGGCCTGCCCGCCGCGAAGCGATAGAGGACGGCACCCACCCATGGACTTCTCCTTCACCCCCGAGCAGGACGAGGCCGCCGCGCTCGCCGCGACCATCCTCGGCGAGCGGGCGACCAACGAGCGACAGAAGCACGTCGAGGCCGCCGGGTCTCGCATCGACGCCGAGCTGTGGCGGGAGCTCGCCTCGTCCGGGCTGACCTCCCTGGCGGTCCCGGAGCAGTACGGCGGTGCCGGGCTCGGCCTCGTCGAGCTGTGTCGCGTGCTGGTCGAGGTAGGCCGCACCGTGGCGCCGGTCCCCCTGGCCGTGCACGGCCCCGCCGCACTGCTCGTCGCCGAGCTCGGCACCGATGCCCAGCGCGAGTCCGTGCTCCCCCGCGCAGCGTCCGGCGAGCTGGTCCTGACGGCCGCCGTGGCCGAGGAACGCGCGCACCTGCCACAGCGGCCGACCGTCCTGGCGCGCGCTGCTGGTGCCGCTGGTGACGGGAGCGACGCGTGGGCCCTCAACGGCTCCAAGTCGATCGTCCGGGCAGGCGCTGTCGCCGGACTGCTGCTCGTCACGGCTGCCACCGAGTCCGGAGTCGGTGTGTTCCTCCTCGATCCCACCTCGCCCGGGGTCACCCGCGTCGAGGGGCACAGCAGCGACCGGGACGTCGTCGTACGGCTCGACCTCGACCAGGCTCCCGCCGCGCTCCTGGGGGCGACCGACGGCGTCGCCGCGGAGCGTCTCACCCACCTCCTCATCGCGTGCGCGGCCGCGGAGCAGCTCGGCGTCACCGAGGGTGCGCTGCACCTGACGGCCGCCTACGCCAAGACGCGCGAGCAGTTCGGCCGGCCGATCGGCACGTTCCAGGCGGTCTCGCAGCGTCTCGCCGACGGCTACATCGACGTCCTCGCTCAGCGACTCACCCTGTGGCAGGCAGTGTGGCGCCTCGCCGAAGGGCTCCCTGCCGCGACCGAGGTCGCCACCGCCAAGCTGTGGGCCGCCGACGCCGGCCACAAGCTCGCCCACACGACGGTCCACGTGCACGGCGGGGTCGGCATCGACCTGGACGGCGAGGCGCACCGCTACTTCACCACGGCCAAGCGCTTCGAGTTCCTCTTCGGTGGCGCCACCGAGCAGGCGTTGACCATCGGACGGGCACTGGCTGCCGAGCCGGCGTGACCCACGCCCCCACCGTCGCCGAGCACCTGCTGGCCCGCGCCGAGGACGACCGGCCCGGTCTGCTGGCCGGCGAGGACGTGTGGAGCTGGCGGGAGGTGGTGCGGGCCTCGGGCGTGCGCGGAGCGGCGATGGCCTCGCTGCTGCCTGCGGATCACCCGCCGCACGTGGGCGTGCTGCTCGAGAACACCCCGGAGTTCCTGCTCCTCCTCGGCGGAGCAGCTCTGGCCGGCCAGGTGGTCGTGGGGCTCAACCACACGCGCCGCGGCTCCGCGCTGGCCGCCGACGTCCGGCGGGCCGACGTGCAGGTGGTCGTCACCGACGAGACCTGGGCACCGCTGCTGGACGGCCTGGACCTCGACGTGCCGGTCCTCCGCGTCGGGTCGACCGCGTGGGAAGCGCTCCTCGAGGACCACGCGTCAGCGCCCCCCACGTGGGCCGCCCCGACGCCCGACGACCTGCTCATGCTGATCTTCACCTCCGGCACGTCGGGTGAGCCCAAGGCCGTCAACGTGACCCACGGGAAGATCGCCTACCCGGGGCAGTTCCTCTCCGAGCGATTCGGCCTCACCGCCGAGGACGTCGCCTACCTCTCGATGCCGCTGTTCCACTCCAACGCGATCATGGCCGGATGGGCCCCCGCGCTGGCCGTCGGCGCCACCATCGCTCTCGCACCGCGCTTCAGTGCGTCCGGGTTCCTGCCCGACGTGCGCCGCTACGGGGCGACGTACGCCAACTACGTCGGCAAGCCGCTGGCCTACGTCATGGCCACGCCCGAGCAACCCGACGACGCCGACAACCCGCTCAGGCTGGTGTTCGGCAACGAGGCGAACGAGCGCGACATCGAGGGGTTCGGGCGCCGCTTCGGGTGCACCGTGATCGACTCCTACTCATCGACGGAGAACGCCGTGATCGTGCAGCGGGTGCCCGAGATGCCGACGGGCAGTCTCGGTCGACCGGTCGAGGGCGTGGCGGTGCTCGACCCCGCCACCGCCGAGCCGACCCCGGACGCGATCTTCGACGACGACGGCAGGTTGCTCAACGCCGAGGCCGCGACCGGCGAGCTGGTCAACACGCTCGGCTCCGGCGCCTTCGCCGGCTACTACCGCGACGACGGTGCGGAGGCCGAGCGGATGCGCGGCGGGATGTACTGGTCGGGCGACCTGGCCTACCGGGACGTCGACGGATTCGTCTACTTCGCCGGGCGCAGCGCCGACTGGCTGCGGGTCGACGGTGAGAACCTCGCCGCCGCCCCGATCGAGCGGATCCTGCTGCGGCACCCTGCCATCTCGGAGGCGGCGGTGTACGCCGTGCCGGATCCCGCGGGCGGGGACCAGGTCGTCGCGGCGCTGCTCCTGCGCGGCACTCTCACGCCCTGGGCCCTCAGCGACTTCCTCGCCGAGCAGGAGGACCTGTCCCCCAAGGCCTGGCCGCGCTCCGTGCGGATCCTCGACGACCTGCCCAGGACGGCCACCAACAAGGTGCTCAAGAGGGTGCTGCCCGAGACCGAGGGGGGCACCACGTGGGAGCGCGCGGCGCGCGGCACGACCTATGCACCGCGCTGAGACGCTCCCGTGCGGGCGCTACCGCAGCTTGTCCAGCTTCGCGACGGTCTCCTCGAACTCCGCCACGAGGTCGGCCATCACCTCGGCGACCGGGCGCACCTCGTTCATCCGTCCGACGATCTGGCCCACGGGCATGGAGATCACGTCGGGGTCGTTGGCGGCGCTGATCCGGTTGTGGGCGTCGGAGACGAGGAGGTTCTGCAGCGGCATCGGCAGTGGTGCGGGTGCGCCGTCCTCGGCCCAGGCCTCGGTCCACTTCGTCTTGAGCAGCCGCGCCGGCTTGCCGGTGTAGACGCGGGTCCGCACGGTGTCGCTGCTGGTGGCCCGGGTGAAGGCGGTCTGCCAGGCCTCGGCGTTGGTCGCGCCCATCAGCTGGTACTCCTGCGTGCCGAGCCAGATGGAGCCCATCCACACGCCCTGCGATCCGAGCGCGAGGGACGCCGCGATCTGGCGGCCCGAACCGATGCCGCCCGCGCCCAGGACGGGTACGTCGGGTCCGACGGCGTCCACGATGTCGGGCTGGAGCACCATGCTCGCCACCTCACCGGTGTGACCGCCGGCCTCGTAGCCCTGCGCGATGATGATGTCGACACCGTTGTCGACATGGCTCAACGCGTGCTTGGCGGCTCCGGCCAGGGCGCCGATCTTGATGCCGTGCTCGTGGCACTTGTCGATGACGTCCTTCGGCGGCGAGCCGAGTGCGTTGGCGATGAAGACGGGGCGGTGCTGCAGCGCGACGTCGAGGTGCGAGCGGGCCACCGAGTGCAGCCAGCCGAGCACGCCGTCGCGTCCCTCGCCCTCCGGCAGCGGTGGGACGCCGAGCTTGAGCAGGGTCTCGTCGACGAACTTCTTGTGGTCCTCGGGGATCATCGCGCCGAGGTCCATCGAGGTGCCCTCGGTGGGGATCTTCATCGGCATCACGATGTCGACGCCGTACGGCTTGCCGTCGGTGTTGTCGTCCAACCACGACAGGACGCTCTCGAGCTCCTCGGTGTCGTTGAACCGGACGCACCCGAGGACCCCGAGTCCACCGGCCTTGGACACCGCCGCAGCGACGTGCTCGGAGGGCGTGAAGGCGAAGATCGGGTACTCGATGCCGAAGGCCTCGCACAGCGGGCTGCGCATCATGCGGGGGCTCCCTGGTTCACGGCGGAGCCGGCATGGCCGGCATGATCGGCGAGGATCATCTCCTTGGCCCGGGGGTACTGCGCCTTGCCGGTGGCGTTGCGCGGGATCTCCGGCACGACCGTCAGGCTGCGAGGCAGCTTGTAGCCGGACAGGTGCTCGCGCAGGAAGGTGCGCAGCTCCTCGAGCTCCACGCTCGCACCCTCGCGAGGCTGGATCACCGCGGCGACGGACTGCCCGTACTTCTCGTCGGGGATGCCGACGACCAGGCAGTCGTAGACCGCCGGGTGACGCTTGATCGACATCTCGACCTCCTCGGGGTACACCTTCTCCCCGCCGGTGTTGACGCAGTTGGAGCCGCGTCCGAGCAGGGTGACCCGGTTGCCCTCCTCGATGCGCGCGAAGTCGCCGGGCACCGAGTAGCGCTCGCCGTCGACCTCGAGGAACGTCTTGGCCGACTTCTCCGGGTCCTTGTAGTAGCCCACCGGCACCGAGCCTCCGCGCCCGAGGCGCCCGATCTTGCCGACACTGGTGGCCAGGTCGTAGGGCCGGTTGTCGTCGTCGAGCACCACGCTGCTGGGACCGAGCCCGACCACGGGTCCGTCGGAGCTGATCGCGTCCTTGTCCTGCATGCCCATGCCCTGGAAGCCCGTCTCGGTGGCGCCCACGGAGTCGGTGAAGACGGCGTTGGTGAACTCCGACATCCACCGCTCCTTCACGGGCGGGCTGAAGATCGCCGCGCTGCTGGAGATCGCGAACAGGCTCGAGCCGTCGTACGGCGTCCCGGTCGCCTTCTTCCGCTCGTACTCCTCGATCAGCGGCCGCGCCATCGCGTCACCGGTCATGAAGATCAGCTGGACCTTGTCGTTGTTGATGATCTCCCAGGTGCGCTGCGGGTCGAACTTCGGCTCGAGGATCGTCAGGTGGCCCGCGAAGAGGTGCATGAGCAGACCCGCCTGCGCTCCGCCGTGCATGAGCGGGCTGAGCGGGAAGGTCGTCATCCGGCCGTCCAGCTTGGCCTGCTCGGACTGGTCGAACTCCGAGAGCGGCTCACCGGTGTAGAAGTCGATGCCTCCGCCCAACACCCGCCAGAAGTCCTCGTGGCGCCACATGACGCCCTTGGGGAAGCCCGTCGTCCCGCCGGTGTAGATGATGTGCAGGTCGTCGGCCGATCGCTCGGCGAAGTCGCGCTCCGGGCTCTGGTCGGCGATCGCATCGGCGTACTCCACGCCGCTGTACGACGAGATGTCGGCGTCGTTGCCCGGGTCCAGGATGTCGGGGAACGCCACGAACGTCTTCAGCTGGGGGTGGTTCGGCGCGCAGGCCGCCACGAGAGGAGCGTAGGAGCGCTCGTGGATCAACGCGACGACGTCGGCGTTCTCGAAGAGGTAGTTGAGCTCACCCTCGACGTAGCGGAAGTTCACGTTGATCGTGACCGCGCGGATCTTGACCGTCGCGAGGACCGCGACGACGTGCTCGACGCTGTTCTTGGCGTAGATCGCGACGTGATCGCCGGGTTGGACGCCCTGGGCGGAGAGGTAGTGAGCCAGCCGGTTGGCGTCGGCCTCCAGCTCCGCGTAGGTGACGACCCGGTCGCCCACCTTCACGGCGGGCTTGTCCGGGGCAGCGTCGACGGCGTGCTCGAAGAGGTCTGCGATGTTCAGGGCCACGCCGCGAGACTAGAACACGTTCTTGTTTTTCGCTACCGTCTCGCGACATGACCGAATCCGCCGCCGCCTCCTCACCCGACACCCCGCACTGCCTCGTCGAACAGGTCGGCCACACCCTCGTGGTGACCATGAACCGACCCGAGTCGCGCAACGCGCTCTCCGGGGAGATGCTCGCGATCATGAGCGACGCCTGGGACAGGGTGAACTCCGACGACTCCATCCGGGTCTGCATCCTCACCGGCGCCGGCGGGTACTTCTGCGCCGGTGCCGACCTGAAGGCGATGAACGCCAAGCCGCCCGGCGACAGCTTCGAGTCGGGCGAGTTCGACCCGTCGGTGATCAAGTCGCTGCTCAAGGGCTTCCGACTCACCAAGCCGCTGATCGCCGCGGTCGAGGGGCCCGCGGTGGCCGGCGGGACCGAGATCCTCCAGGGCACCGACATCCGCGTCGCCGGCGAGTCGGCGAAGTTCGGCGTCGCCGAGGCGCGCTGGAGCCTGTACCCGATGGGTGGGTCCGCCGTGCGACTCATCCGACAGATGCCCTACACCGTGGCCGCCGAGCTGCTGCTGACCGGACGCACCATGAAGGCACCCGAGGCCAAGGAGGTCGGTCTCATCGGTCACGTCGTCCCCGACGGGGAGGCTTTGGCCAAGGCCCACGAGATAGCCGATGCGATCGCCGCCAACGGCCCGGTCGCCGTGCAGGCCATCCTCAAGACGATGCGCGACTCCGAGGGCAAGCACGAGGACGACTGCTGGGCCGACGACGCGAAGGTCGGCGCAGCCGTGTTCGCCTCGGACGATGCCAAGGAGGGTCCGCGCGCGTTCCTGGAGAAGCGCAAGCCGGAGTTCACCGGCCGCTGACACACCGCGGGTTTCCCGCCCTCCCGGGCGGAGAGGATGCTCGCCATGACCTCCTTGGCCGTCGGCCTGCTCTGCCTCGGGCTGCCCCTCGCCGCGCTGACGGTCGGGATCGTGCTGGCCGTCCGTGCGAGCCAGCGCGCCAAGGAGCAACGGCGCGCGAGCATGGCGACGTACGCCGCCCAGCGGGAGTGGCGCTTCAGTCCCCACGCCCTCGCGTTGGAGAGCAGGTTCCGCGGGGACCCCTTCGGCCGAGGCTCGAGCCGCACGGCGCGCAACAGCGTGGAAGGCACCTACGAGGGCCGTCACTTCGTGGCCTTCGACTACTCCTACATATCGCGCTCGGGAGAGCGCACGCAGACGCACTCCTTCTCGGTCATCGCCATGCATCTCGGCTCGCTCAGCGGACCTGTCCCGCAGCTGCAGGTCAGCCCGCAGACGTCGCTCGGACGCTTCTTCAGCGGCCTCTTCGGCACCGACCTGATCATCGGGCACCAGGGCTTCGACGATGCCTTCCACGTGCGCGCCGACAGCCCCGAGCTCGCCCGCGACGTCCTGCACCCGGGCATGGTCGCGCTGCTCGCCGACTTGCGCGACCGGGCGTGGCGCCTGCAGGACGACTCGCTGCTGATGTTCCGCTCCGGGAGCCACAGCCCGGCCGAGATCGAGCGGGTGCTGTGGTCGATGAAGGCGATCCTGGACCAGGTACCGGAGCACGTCTGGGCGCGCCTCGGGCGCCGGCGCTGACGGCCACTGCCGTCAGACGGGGAAGACCGGCAGGGACCGCCGCGGCTGGAAGGCGAAGGTCGCACCCGTGCTGAACCTCGTCACCGCCACCTCGCTCGCCTCGGGCGCCGGCTCGTCACGCCGTACGACGGTCAGGGTCCAGGCCGCCGCGGAGCCGACCACCTCCACGTCGAGATGGGGATCCACGGCGCGGACCGCCGCCTGCAGCGGCGCCTCACGCCCGGGACCGCACAGCGTGATCCAGCCCCCGTCGGCTGCGGCGTCGGACGGCGAGACCGTCACGGTGGCCCCACGCGTGACGTCCAGGACCCCACCGGTGTAGGCAACCGGGTTGAGGAGCGGGAGGAGCGCGAGCACGCGTGCAGCCCCGGCCTCGTCGGCGGGCAGCGACAGGGCGGCGCGCAGTCGCTCGGCGGCGATCCCGGCGATCCCGATCAGCTGCCGGGTGCAGATCTCCCGTGCCTGTTCGACCGACGTGGCGCGGCGGGCGACCGCGATGCCGAACGAGAGATTGAGCAGATGCATCTGCAGGCACACCTCGTCGGCGATCCGCACCAGCGCGGCGTGCGAGAAGGCGGCGAAGTCGAGGTCGGCGACCAGGGGCCCGGAGTAGTCGTCGAGCCCTTCGCCCCCGGACCGGATCGGATCCAGCTCCACCGTCACGGCGCGCTTGGGCTCGACCTCGTAGTACGGCGGGAGCGGGGTCACCGGATCGTGGGCCTCGTCGATCACGACGGTCCAGCGGCAGTGCGGGTGCTGATCGGTGGAGGCACGGGGTGGGCGGTGGATCGGCCGGACCTGGGCCTTGGCGTTGGTCGCCACCGCGGTCGCATCGAAGGTGGGGTCCTCGATGTCGTGGCACATCGAGCGGACGTAGTCCTCCCCCATCGGCTCGACGTCCATCAAGGCACCGCAGTGGTCCAGCCAGAACTCGCCGTGCCACGGGTCGGTGACGGAGTAGCGGAAGTCCATGAACTGGGGCGGCGCGCCGATGTCGAGCTGCAGGCCCTTGAAGATCGTGACGACATCGGTGCCTTCGTAGCCGAGGGCGCTCTGCATCCGCCGGGTGTAGAACGGCGAGGAGCCCGCCCACTCCTCGATCGCGATCTGCGCCATCTCCTCGCGACCGAAGGCCGAGATGCACCAGGCCATGCCGGAGCGGTCGATGAGCTGTCCGATCAGCAGCAGCTCGGGCACGAGGGTGGCGAGCTCGTCGCGGGACAGTGATGCGTAGCGGCTGGTCACGGGGAGATCCTCACGCCATCGGGACAAGGAGTCAACGGTGTTGACTCACGCGGTCTGGGCTGCTCGTCTTGATCGACGACGGGTCGGCGGCAGCTTCAGCCGACGGATCGATCCCCGGTCCAGTACTGAGCCCGTAGCGCCTTCTTGTCGGGCTTGCCGAGCCCCGTCAGCGGCAGCGCGGCGGTGGCGATGACCTGCTTCGGCGCCTGCACCGAGCCCTTGCGCTGCTTGACCATGTCCTGGATCTCCGCGACGACCTCGTCGGTGAGCTCGTGCCCGTCGCGCAGGACGACGATCGCCGTGACGGCCTCACCGAACTTCTCGTGCGGCGTGCCGATCACACCCACCTGCGCGATGGCCGGGTGCTCGGCGACGACGTCCTCGACCTCGCGCGGAAAGACGTTGAAACCGCCCGTGACGATCATGTCCTTGGTGCGGTCGACGATGTACCAGAAGCCGTCCTCGTCCTCGCGGGCGATGTCGCCGGTGTGCATCCATCCCTCACGGAAGGTCTCCGCGGTCTCGTCCGGCAGGTTCCAGTAGCCGCCGGCCAGCAGCGAGCCGGACACGCAGATCTCGCCCGGCTCCCCCACCGGCACCTCGTGGCCGTCCTCGTCGAGCAGGGCGGTCCGGATGAAGGCCGACGGGCGCCCGCAGGAGGCGAGCCGCTTGTCGTCCCCGGTGACGTGGTCGGCCCGGCTGAGGTAGGTGATCACCATCGGCGCCTCGGACTGTCCGTAGTACTGGGCGAAGATGGGCCCGAAGCGGTCGATGGCCTCCTTGAGACGCACCGGGTTGATGGCCGAGGCCCCGTAGTAGACGGTCTCGAGCGAGCTCAGGTCGCGGGTGCGCGAGTCCGGGTGGTCCATCAGCGCGTAGAGCATCGACGGCACCAGCATCGTGGCGGTGATCTTCTGCTCCTCGATCGTGCGCAGCACCTCGGCCGGGTCGAAGCGCGCGAGCACGTGCAGCGTGCCCCCCTTGATCACCGTCGGCACGAAGAACGCGGCGCCGGCGTGGGAGAGCGGAGTGCACATCAGGAACTTCGGGTTCTCGGGCCAATCCCACTCCGCCAGCTGGATCTGGCTCATGGTGTTCATCGCAGCCGACGTGCCGATGACGCCCTTGGGCTTGCCCGTCGTCCCGCCCGTGTACGTGATGGAGACGATGTGGTCGGGGGGCAGCAGCTTGGCGGTGAGCGGCTGCGCGTCGTACTCGGCCGCCTTCGCGACCAGGTCGACGCCGACCTCGGCGAGCGGCTCCGGGACGGGGCCGATGGTCAGCACCTGCGTCAGCCCGGGGCACTTGTCGAGCAGCTCCAGGGCTCGCTCGGTGAAGTAGGGGTCGATGATCAGGAACGTGATGCCGGCGTCGTTGATCACGTAGGCGTGGTCGTCGGCGGAGCCGAGCGGGTGCAACGACGTACGGCGATAGCCCTGGGTCTGGCCGGAACCGAGGATGTAGAGCACCTCGGGACGGTTGAGTGCAAGGAGCGCCCCGTGCGTCCCCGTGCCCGCGCCGAGGGCCTCGAAGGCCTGCACGTAGCGACTCATCTGCTCGGCGGTCTCGCCTCCGGTCAGCGTCGTGTCGCCGAGGTACATCACCGGCTTGTCGTGGTGGCGCTTGAGGGCTGCGACCATGAGGTTGCCGTTGTGGGTGGCGGTGCGCATCGTCTCGGCCGAGGCCTGGTCGGTCGCAGACGGCGAGGCTGATCCGGGACGGTCGTCAGTGGTCGTCATGCCGCCGAGACTAGAACGTGTTGCAGTTTCTGTCACGGGTGGCGGCAGGGGTTGCCCTCAGGGCAGGCGCTGCAAGGCCGCGACCGCCTCGGTCGGGATCTTCGCCGCGACCCCCGCCCCGATCGCATGGAGGCTCCAGTCGGCCTCGCGCCGGACGATCTCGGCGATCACCAGCCCGGTCTCCTTGACGGCGAACGTCAGGCTGACGCGGGCCAGCTCCACCGCCGCCTCGTCGTCGGAGACCACGCGGCAGTAGGCGTTGTCGATCCACTCGAGGCTGTGCCCGGCGTAGCTGCTGACGAGCAGGAAGATGCGGTCGACCTTGGCGTAGACCTTGTCGAGGTCCACCAGGATGGTCTCGTCGTCCCCCGCCCCCGACCCGGAGCGGTTGTCGCCCTGGTGCACCACGGAGCCGTCGCGGGTGGCGAGGTTGTTGTAGAACGCCAGGTCGAAGAGCTTGCCGTCGGCGAACTGGATCGCGGAGGCGTCCAGGTCGATCTCGGGGGCACCCGTGCCGATGAAGCCGCCGGTACGCGACTTGTCCCACCCGATGCCGAGGCGCAGCCGACGGGGGTGGGCACCGTCCTCGGTGGCCAGGTCGGCCTCTTGGTCCTTGCTGAGCTCGATCACGCGGTCGAAGGTACCCCGGCCCTCCACGCGCAGCCGCGGAGCAGCCACCGCCCCGCCGTCACGCCAGCAGCTCGGCGACCTTCCGGATCTCGTCCGCCCCGTGGAAGCTCAGCATCAGCGTGGTCACGCCGGTCTCCTCCCAGGCGGCGACCTTCTCCGTGACCTCGGCCGGCTCGCCGATGATGTGCATGTCGTCGACCAGCTCGTCGGGGATCAGCGCCGTGGCCTTGTCCTTCTCGCCGGCCAGGTAGAGCCTCTGGACCTCCGCGGCGAGGTCCTCGTAGCCCATCCGGACGAAGACCTGGTTGTGGAAGTTCGCCTCGGCGGCCCCCATGCCACCCATGTAGAGCGACACCACGCCCTTCATCGCGTCGATCACAGCCTTCTTCTCCGCAGCGCCCGACACGATCTGGAGGTGGCAGGTCGCGGCGATCTCGAAGTCCTCGCGGGTACGGCGTGCGCCGGGTCGCGCAAAGCCCTCGTCGAGCCACGGCTGGTACATCCCGGCCGACTTCGGCGTGTAGAAGATCGGGATCCAGCCGTCGGCGATCTCGGCGGTCTGGGCGACGTTCTTCGGGCCCTCGGCGCCGAGCCAGATCGGGATGTCGGGTCGCAGGGGGTGCACGATCGGCTTGAGCGGCTTGCCCAGCCCGACGGAGCCCTCGCCGGTGAAGGGCAGCGGGTAGTGCGGACCGTCGTTGGTCACCGGCGCCTCACGCGCGAGCACCTTGCGGATGATGTCGACGACCTCGCGCGTCCGGGCCAGCGGCTTGCTGAACGGCTGGCCGTACCAGCCCTCCACGACCTGAGGACCGCTCACGCCCATGCCGAGCACGACGCGCCCGCCGCTGAGGTGGTCCAGGGTGAGGGCGTGCATCGCGATCGAGGCCGGCGAGCGACCCGACATCTGCACGATCGAGGTCCCGAGTCGCACCGTCGACGTCTCGCGGCCCCACCACGTGAGAGGCGTGAACGCGTCCGAGCCCCAGGCCTCCGCGGTGAAGATCGCGTCGAAGCCCGCCTCCTCTGCTGCCGCGACGAGCTCTCCGACGCCCTCGGGCGGTCCGGCCTGCCAATATCCCAGCTGAAGTCCCAGTTTCATGGTCCGTAGCCTGTCAGAAACCTTGCGAGCGAGATAGAACGTGTTCTAGTTTCGTCTCATGGCTCGTACTCTCTCGGCGCCGGTGACCGTCGCCTTCGACTACACCCGCTCCACCGGCCCCGTGCTCGGCAGGTTCCTGACCGGTCTGCGTGACGGCGTGGTGGTCGGCGCACGCACCTCGTCGGGCACGGTCGTCGTACCGCCCCCCGAGTACGACCCGGTGACCCATCAGCAGACCACGGACTTCGTCGAGGTCTCCCCCGTCGGTACGGTCACGTCGTGGTCGTGGGTGCCCGAGCCCGTCAAGGGCCAGCCCCTCGACCGGCCCTTCGCCTTCGCGCTGGTCACCCTCGACGGCGCCGACACCCCCATGCTCCATGCGGTCGACGTCGCCTCTGCGACGGACATGTCCACCGGGATGCGGGTCCAGGTGCGCTGGGCCGCCGACCGCGTCGGGGCGATGACCGACATCGAGGCGTTCGTCCCCCTCCGCGAGGACGCGCCGGCTGCGCCGAGTCCCGTAGGGACCGAGCAGGCGGCCCCGATCACCGGGGTCGTCACGCCCGTCTCGCTCGACTACACCTACGCCGCGTCCCCCGAGGAGTCGGCCTTCTACCGGGGCCTGGCCGAGGGCCGGATCGTCGGGCAGCGCTGCCCGGCGTGCCACAAGGTCTACGTGCCGCCACGCAGCGCGTGCCCCTCCGACGGGCAGCCGACCTCCGAGGAGGTCGAGCTCTCGCACGAGGGCACGGTCACGACGTTCTGCGTGGTCAACGTGCCGTTCATGGGCCAGAAGATCACCCCGCCCTACGTCTCGGCCTACGTCCTGCTCGACGGCGCCGACATCGCCTTCCTGCACCTGATCCTCGACATCCCCGCCGACGAGGTGCGGATGGGCATGCGCGTCAAGGCGGTCTGGAAGCCCGAGGACGAGTGGGGCACCACGATCGAGAACATCAGCCACTTCAGTCCCACCGGAGACCCGGACGCGGACTACGAGACCTACAAGAACCACCTCTGAGGGGCCTGAAGAGATGAGAGACGTCGCCGTCGTCGGGTTCGCCCAGCGACAGATGGAGGAGTTCGACGGGTCCCCGACCTGCGTCGAGATGCTCGTCCCGTTGTTCGCCGAGTGCTACGAGCAGACCGGCTGGACCCGCAAGGACGTGGGCTTCTGGTGCTCCGGGTCCTCCGACTACCTCGCCGGACGGTCCTTCTCGTTCGTGCAGGCCGTCGACGCGATCGGGGTCACCCCGCCCGTCAACGAGTCCCACGTCGAGATGGACCTGGCCTGGGCGATGTACGAGGCCTGGATCAAGATCCAGACCGGCGAGGTCGACACCGCGCTGGTCTACGCGTTCGGCAAGAGCTCCGCGGGCGTCCTGCGCCGCACGCTCGCCATGCAGCTCGAGCCGTACACGATGACCCCCTTGTGGCCCGACACCGTCTCGCTCGCCGGCCTCCAGGCCCGCGCCGGCATCGACGCCGGGGTGTGGGACGAGACCGCGATGGCCGAGGTCGTCCACCGCTCGCTGGGCGACGCCGAGAGGAACGAGTACGCCGTGCGCAAGGGCGCCTCGTCGGTCGAGGAGCTCCTCGCCCGCCCGATGTACGCCGACCCGTTGCGCAAGCACGACTGCGCGCCGGTCACCGACGGTGCCGCCGCCATCGTGCTCGCCGCGGGCGACCGGGCGCGCGACGTGCGCGACAAGCCGGCCTGGATCAGCGGACTGGCCCACAACGTCGACCCGATGAGCATGGGCACCCGCGACCTCACGCGCTCCCCGTCGGCAGCTGCCGCGGCTGCGGGTGCCGACGTCGATGGGGTCGAGGTCGCCGAGCTGCACGCCCCGTTCAGCCACCAGGAGCTGGTGCTGCGACGCGAGCTCGGATTGGCCGACGACGTCGCGATCAACCCGTCGGGGGGCCCGCTGTCGGGCAACCCGATGTTCTCGGCAGGCGGCATCCGGATCGGAGAGGCCGCCAGGAAGATCTGGTCCGGCGAGGCGGCCAAGACCCTCGGCCACGCCACCTCGGGACCGGCCCTGCAGCAGAACCTCGTGTGCACCATGGAAGGACGTGCCTGATGGCCAAGCAGCCAGCAGCGGTCATCGGCATCGGCCAGACCCACCACCGCGCCAAGCGCGAGGACGTCTCCATGGCAGGCCTGTGCCGCGAGGCCATGGACCGGGCCCTCGAGGACGCGGGGCTGACCCTGGACGAGATCGACGCGATCGTCGTCGGGAAGGCTCCGGACCTCTTCGAGGGCGTGATGATGCCCGAGCTCTTCCTCGCCGAGGCGTTGGGCGCCGCGGGCAAGCCGCTCCTGCGGGTGCACACCGCCGGCTCGGTGGGTGGCTCGACGGCGATCGTGGCCTCCTCCCTCGTCCAGGCCGGGGTGCACAAGAAGGTGCTCACCGTCGCCTACGAGAAGCAGTCGGAGTCCAACGCGATGTGGGCGCTCTCGGTACCGATCCCGTTCAACATGCCCGTCCACGCCGGAGCCGGCGGCTACTTCGCACCGCACGTGCGCTCCTACATCCGCCGTTCCGGCGCGCCGAACCACATCGGCGCCATCGTCGCCGCCAAGGACCGCAACAACGCGCTGAAGAACCCCTACGCCCACCTCCACAACGAAGGCACCACCGTGGAGTCGGTGATGGCGTCGCAGATGCTGTGGGACCCGATCCGCTACGACGAGACGTGCCCGTCCTCGGACGGCGCCTGCGCCCTCGTGATCGCCTCCGAGGATGTCGCCGCGTCCTCACCCAACCCCGCCTGGATCCACGGGACCGTGATGCGCTCCGAGGCCACGTCGGGAGCCGAGCGCGACCAGGTCAACCCGCAGGCCTCCCGCGACGCGGCGGCCGCCCTGTGGAAGCAGGCCGGGATCACCCACCCGATCGACGAGATCGACATGGCCGAGATCTACGTGCCGTTCTCGTGGTTCGAGCCGATGTGGCTGGAGTCGCTCGGGTTCGCCGAGCCGGGTGAGGGGTGGAAGCTCACCGAGTCCGGCGCCACCGCCCTCGACGGGAGGATGCCGGTCAACTGCTCGGGAGGCGTCCTGTCGTCCAACCCGATCGGTGCTTCCGGCATGCTCCGCTTCGGCGAGGCCGCGCTGCAGGTGCGCGGACTGGCCGGCGAGCACCAGGTCGACGGGGCTCGCCGCGCTCTCGGGCACGCGTACGGCGGTGGCTCGCAGTTCTTCGCGATGTGGGTCGTGGGCTCGGAGAAGCCCGCCAGCTGACGCTCCGCCCGGCAGCGGCGCCCGCGCTCGCCAGCGTGTGCGTGCCTCATCAGGTGTAGAGGCAGAACGGATGCCCGGCGGGATCCAACAGCACCCGGACGTCGTCCTGCGGCTGGAGGTCGGGCAGCGCAGCGCCGAGCTCGATCGCGTGGGCGACCGCCTCGGTGAGGTCGTCGACCTCGAAGTCGAGGTGCATCGACATCCGAGGGCGACCCGGCTCCGGAGGCCAGACCGGGCGCTGGTAGCCGGGGTCTCGCTGGAAGGCGATGCCGCCGACGCCCTCCCCGGGGTCCAGCGCGGCACCCTCGGCATCGGCGGTCTCGGGCTTCCACAGCGGCCAGCCCAGCAGCTCGGAGTAGAAGGTCGCCAGCGCGCGTGCGTCGGGGCAGTCCAGGACGACGCCCCACCAGTCCCGCCGTGACCAGCGGTCGACCGACGGGTCCGAGACGCTACGTCCGCGCATGACCCGACCGTACCCCGGCTCCGGCCGACTCAGGCCGACTCAGGCCGACTCCGGCCACGCAGAGCTCGTTGCCCTCCGGGTCCTGCCTCACCACGCGGTCGAGGGTGGCGTCCCCGTCGACGTCCTCGAGAACGATCCCCCCGACAGCGAGCGGCCGGTCGACCATGGCACGGATGAGGCGGTCGCGCTGCCCCGCCTCGACGTACCCCGAGCGCATCAGGCTAGAGCCGACTACCGACGTTCGCCGCTGGCGAACGTGGCAGGCAATCGTCTCCGACGGGCGTAGCGTCGGGTCATGACTCAGCAGAACGTGGTCCCCCTGCGGCGTCCTACCCCGACCTCGCCCACGGCAGCCTCGCCCGAGCCGCTCTGGCGTGAGGCGCTCGGTCAGGAGCTGCGCCGGGTCCGGCAGGACCAGACACGCACGCTCGCCGACGTCGCGCAGCGGGCAGGTGTCTCGGTGCAGTACCTCTCCGAGGTCGAGCGAGGCCTCAAGGAACCGAGCTCCGAGATCGTCGGCGCTGTCACCGGGGCGCTCGGACTGCGCCTGGTCGACCTGACCGCCCGCGTCACCCGGAGCCTCGCTCGGATCAGCGGCCCGCTCTGCCTCGCTGCCTGACCAGGGTCAGAACCCCGGGAATACCCGGCGGAGGTCGTCGAGGGTGACGTTGCCGCTCACGGCGACGTCCGCGGGCGTGTACGGGGCGCCGAGACGCCCGCCGACGAGTCGGACGAACGCCTCCGTGGGCCCACTCCACGATGCCGTGACCTCGTCGACGCTGTCCGCGCGGTCCCGGGCGGACAGGCGCACGCCCTCTCCCAGCTCCAGCACGGAGCCGGCGACCTCGACCCGGGCTGGCTCCGCGAGCTGGTCCGGCTTGCCGAGGAAGCCGAGCAGGAAGCCCATCGCATCGCCCATCAGCTCCAGGAGCAGGTCGGCCGACTCCGCGTCGAGGGATGCGGAGGGGTCTGCTGCGACATGGACGTCCCAGGAGTGCAGGGCGACCTCGTCCAACCGCATCCCGAGTGCGACCACCAGCGGGACGGGCTCGGGCAGGAAGCCCATGTCGATGCGCAGCTCCCCGCGCTGACCGGTGTCGAGCGCCTCGACGGTCTCCACGTACCGGGCGTCGTGCTCGACGTACTGACTCGCCTGCTCGCGAGGGGACAGGGCGTTCCACCGGTCCCAGATGGGCTGCATCCCGCCCTCGGGGGCAGCGGTGCCGTCGATGGCGGCCAGGATCGGCAGGCGCATGATCTCGGCTCCGCTTCCCAGGTGCGACAGCACGTCGGCCACGCTCCATTCGCTGGCCCCGCTCTGTGCGGTGAGGGCCTCCTCATTGCTGTCGGCCACGAGAGCGGCCAGTCGGTCGTGGTGGGCGCGCAGGGACGCGATGGCTCGGTCGACGTGGGAGGTCATGGCCTCAGCCTAGGGAACGCTGACCGGTGGTCCCGCGGACTGCACCCGGCGCGGCCTTGCGGCTGTCGAGGACCGCGTCGGCCACGCCGTACTCGACGGCGGCCTGCGCGGTGAGCACGAGGTCCCGGTCGGTGTCGGCGCGCAGCTGCCCGATGCCGCGTCCCGTGTGCTCGCTGAGCAGCGCCTCCATCGCTCCGCGCAGCCGGACGATCTCCTTGGCCTGCACGGCCAGGTCCGGCAGCGTGCCCTGACCACCGCCTGACGGCTGGTCGAGCACGACCCGGGCATGTCGCAGCAGGGTGCGGCTTCCGGGTTCACCGGCCGCCAGGAGCAGCGCCGACGAGGAGCCCACTTGACCGACACAGGTGGTGGCCACCGTGGAGCGGATGAACTGCAGGGTGTCGTAGATGGCCAGCACCGAGGTGACCGAGCCGCCGGGCGAGTTGAGGTAGAGGTTGATGGGCGAGTCGGGGTTCTCCGACTCCAGGTGCAGCAGCTGGGCGATGACGACGTTGGCCACCCCGTCGTCGACCTCGGTGCCGATGTAGACGATGCGGTCGCTCAGGAGGCGGCTGTAGATGTCGACCGCGCGCTCACCACGCACCGTGCGCTCGACCACGCTGGGAATGGTGTACGTGCTCATCGACCCGCTCCGCTCACCGGCCCGAACGAGGGGCCGGGGCGTCGGGGAACCACCGCCGCGACCTGGTCCAGCACGGCGTCGACGAAGCCGTAGTCCACCGCCTCCGCGGCGGTGAACCACCGATCGCGCAGCGCGTCACGCTCCACCCGCTCGACGGGCTGGCCCGTGTGCTCGGCGGTGATCCGCATCATGACGTTCTTCATGTGCTCGAGGTTCTCGGCCTGGATCTCGATGTCGACCGCGCTGCCCCCGATCCCGGCAGACCCTTGGTGGAGCAGGATCCGACTGTTGGGCAGAGCGAAGCGCTTGCCCGTGGTGCCCGCCGTCAGGAGGAACTGCCCCATGCTGGCCGCCAACCCCATCGCCAGGGTGCTGACGTCGTTGGGGACGAGCCGCATGGTGTCGTAGATCGCGAGCCCGGCCGAGACGGACCCGCCCGGAGAGTTGATGTAGAGGCTGATGTCGCGGCCGGGATCCTCGGCCGAGAGCAGGAGGAGCTGGGCACAGATGGTGTTGGCGATGTCGTCGTCGACCTGCTGACCGAGCACGATGATGCGCTGGTGCAGGAGACGGTCGGAGGCCGAGAGGCCGGATGTCTGGGTCATGGCTCCAGGCTCCGTCGTACGGCGCCGGTCCCCCAGCGATTCTGCCGGGGGCGGATCCGCTCCGGGCAGAACGGCCACGACCGGCGGCGCCCTCGGAGGCTCTCCCCGCCGTGACCTAGGCTCGACCGCGTGATCGAGCTCCGTACCCCAGCCCAGATCGAGGAGATGCGCCCTGCCGGTCGCTTCGTCGCCTCGGTGATCGACGCCCTCGCCGCCAAGGCCGACGTGGGCGTCAACCTGCTAGAGCTCGACGCGCTCGCCGCCGACATGATCGCCCGGGCCGGCGCCACCTCCTGCTACGTCGACTACCACCCGTCCTTCGGCGCCTCGCCCTTCGGCAAGGTGCTGTGCACCTCGGTCAACGACGCGGTGCTGCACGGGCTTCCCCACGACTACGCCCTCGAGGACGGCGACCTGGTCTCGGTCGACTTCGCGGTGGCCGTGGACGGTTGGGTCGCCGACTCCGCCTACTCCCTGGTCGTCGGCACGCCCCGCCGCGAGGACCTGGAGCTGATCGAGGTGACCCGCAAGGCTCTCGACGACGCGATCGCGGCTGCTCAGCCAGGCAACCGGATGGGCGACATCTCGGCAGCCATCGGGAAGGTCGCCCGCAGCGCCGGCCTGGGGGTCAACCTGCAGTTCGGGGGCCACGGCGTCGGCCGCACGATGCACGGCGAGCCGCATGTCCCCAACGACGGCCGACCCGGCCGTGGCTACAAGCTCGAGCCCGGCCTCGTCATCGCCATCGAGCCGTGGTTCATGCACACCACCGACCGGATCTACACCGACCCCGACGGGTGGACCCTGCGCAGCGAGGACGGGTCGCGCGGCGCCCACATGGAGCACACCATCGCCATCACCCAGGATGGTCCGCTCGTGCTCACCGAGCGCGAGTGACGACCCACACCGTCGGATGACGACAGCAGGCCGGGTCGTCTGAGACGGTGGGCCAGTGCACCCCACTGAGCACGGCCACGCGGGCGACGGCGCCCGCAGCCTCGGCGACCGGATCCTGAGCGCGGTCCCCGACGGGTTGTGGATGCTGGACGACGAGGGGCGCACCACGTTCGCCAACGCCACGATGGGCACGCTGCTCGGTCGCGACGACGAGGAGATGCTGTCCACGTCTGTCTTCGACGTGCTCGACGAGCAGGGCTGCGCGCAGTTCCGCGCTCACCTCGCCCGACGCGATCGAGAGGGCCCTGGTCACGACCTGGAGTGCCTGGTCCATCGCCGTGACGGGTCGTCGTTCTGGGCGCTGGTCAGTCATGCGCGGGTACTCGACGACGACGGCACGTTCCGTGGCTGGCTCTACCGGGTCCGGGACGACACGGACCACCGGGCGCTCTACGACGAGCTGTCCCAGCGTGAGCAGCAGCTCGCCGAGGCGCAGTCGATCGCCGGCGTCGGCAGCTGGGAGCGTCTCGCCACCGGGCCGGTGTCCTGGTCGGCCGAGGCCTACCGGATCTGCCGGGTCACGCCGGAGAGCTTCGACCCGTCGCGTGACGCCTTCTTCGAGCTGCTCCACCCGGAGGACCGCGAGTCGCTCCTCCCCCACTACCAGCGCATGATCCAGGGCGGAGGTGCCCTGGACGTCGAGTGCCGGCTGCGCCCGGACGGAGACCTCGAGACGTGGCTGCGCGTGCGCGGGGTGGCCCTGCACGACCCCGACGGCACGCTGGTCCGGGTCGGGGGCACCCTGCAGGACATCACCGTGGCCAAGAACTACCAGCGCGGCCTCGAGTTCCTCAGTGCCATGGCAGGCGTGGCGAACGAGTCGAGCACCCTGCAGGAGGTGCTGACCGCCTCGGACAGCCAGGTCCGCCCCTACGCGCGCTGGCCCGCGGTGCTCGTCGCGGTGCCGGCGTCCCCTGCTGCGGACGCCGAGCTGGTCCACATCGACCTCGAGTGGTCCGCGGCGTCACCCACCACCCGGGACCTCGCCCGCGCCTTGGCCGTCGAGGCCGTGGACCACGGAGGGATGTTGCACCGTGCGGTCCCCCACGGGGACCACCTCGTCGCGGGCCCGGTCCTCGTCGGCGAGCGCCTGGCCTGCGTCCTCGTCTCGGACACGGGCGCGCGCGAGGAACCGCAGTCGACCGACCTAGCCTTCTTCGAGCAGACCCTGACCCTGCTCGCGCAGGTGGCCGAGCGTGAGTGGGCGGCCGAGGACCTGGCCACCGCCCGGGACGAGGCACTCTCGGCCTCGCGGGCGAAGTCGGAGTTCCTCGCCACGATGAGTCACGAGATCCGCACGCCGCTGAACGGCGTCATCGGCCTCAGCGAGCTGCTCCGCCGCACGGACCTGACAGCGCACCAGCAACGTCTGGCCGACGGGGTCGACCAGGCCGGGCGCACCCTGCTGGCGCTGGTCAACGACATCCTCGACCTCTCCAAGATCGAAGCCGGACGGCTCGACCTCGAGGAGGTCGACTTCGACCCGCGAGCCATCGTGGAGCAGAGTGCGGGGCTGGTCGCCGACCGTGCCCGGGAGAAGGGCCTGGAGCTCGTCGTCTCCAGCGCAGCCGACCTGCCCACGCTGGTCCGCGGGGACCCGGTGCGCTTCGGCCAGGTCATCACCAACCTGGCGTCCAACGCCGTGAAGTTCACCGCCCGGGGCGAGGTCGTCATCCGCGCCGAGCACGTCGGGCACCGGGTCCGGGTCTCCGTGCGCGACACCGGCGTCGGCATCGCGCCCGAGGCTCAGGACGGGCTGTTCGAGCCCTTCACCCAGGCCGACAGCTCCACGACTCGCGAGTACGGCGGCACCGGGCTCGGGCTGGCCATCAGCAAGCGCATCGTCACCGCGATGAACGGGGAGATCGGGGTGCAGAGCGCGGCCGAGCTCGGCAGCACGTTCTGGTTCACCGCGACGTTCGCTGCGGCCCTCGGCGAGCACCACTCCCAGCGCGATGCCCTGCGCGAGAGCGCCGTCGCGGGGCTGCGGGTCCTGGTCGTCGACGACAACGCCACCAACCGCTTCATCCTCACCGAGCAGCTCTCCGGGTGGGCGGTGGAGGTCTCCGCCGTCGCCTCGGCCTACGAGGCACTCGTCGAGCTCGACGCGGCAGCTCGGACCGGGTCGCCGTACGAGATCGTGCTGCTGGACTACATGATGCCGGGCGCCGACGGGGAACAGCTGGCGCGGATCGTGCGGGCCGAGTCACGCCACGACGGCACCCGCCTCGTGCTCCTCTCCTCGTCGACCGAGCCCACCGACGGCTGGCTGGCGGATGCCGGCATCGACGACTACCTCCCCAAGCCGGTCCTCCCCTCGCGCCTGCTCGACACCCTTGCCGTGCTCGGTGGGCACTGGGAGGTCGCGGCCGAGGCCGCCGGGTCCACGGCGCCCGCGCATGCCGTGGACCGCGGCCGGGTGCTGGTCGTGGAGGACAACGCGATCAACCAGCTCGTCGCCGACGGCGTGCTGCGGCGACTGGGATTCACCGTGCAGCTCGCCGACAACGGTGCAGCAGGGGTGGCGGCGGTGGCGGACGACCCGGGCGGCTTCGCCCTGATCCTGATGGACTGCCAGATGCCGGTGATGGACGGTTTCGACGCCACCCGCGCGGTCCGCGCGATCCAGCGCGACGGGACGCGCACACCGATCATCGCGATGACCGCGGCGGCCGGCGTCGAGGAGCGCGACCGCTGTCTGGACGCCGGGATGGACGACTTCATGTCGAAGCCGTTCGACGTGCGGCTGCTGAACGAGATGTTGGATCGATGGGCGCCGGCGCTGGCCTCCGACGACCCGACCGTGCCCCCGGACGCAGCGCTGACAGCAGGCCACCGCCCCGCGCAGCAGCCCGTCTCCGATCAGCCCGCCGACCACGTGCGTCTCGCCGAGCTGGTCGACGACGAGGGCATCGACCTCGTCCTCGTGGAGCGCATGGTGGAGCGCTTCGAGGCCTCGGCCACCGATGCCGTCGCCGCGCTGACCCGATCCGTCGAGCAGCACTCCCTCGCAGCGGTCGAGCAGCACGCCCACGGGCTGAGGGGCAGCGCCGCCAACCTCGGTCTCCGCGACGTCGCCGCTCGCTGCGGCGCCATCGAGGAGACTGCGAGACAGGGGCGGCTGCCCACCGAGGCCGTGCTCGACACGCTCCGCGAGTCGGTCGCCCAGGGTTCCGGACAGCTCCGCGACTTCGTCGAGTCCCGGCGCGCCCGTGGTGACTGAGCGCGCCCTGGAGCTCCCACGCCGCTCGGCAGGCCGCGGGCTCGCCGTACGGCTCAGCCGGTGTAGCTGACCTGGAGTTCCTTGATCCCGTTGATCCAGCTGTGGCGCAACCGGCTCGGCTCGGCGAGCTTGGTGATGTCCGGCGCAAGGTCGGCCAGGGCGTCGAACATCTGACGAATCTCCTGGCGGGCCAGGTTGGCGCCCAGGCAGTAGTGCGCACCGTTGCCACCGAAGCCGACGTGCGGGTTGACCTCGCGGGTGATGTCGAAGGTGAAGGGATCGGTGAAGACGTCCTCGTCGAAGTTGGCGCTGGAGTAGAACAGGCCGACCCGCTGACCCTTCTTCACGAGCTGACCACCGACCTCGACGTCGTGGTGGGCGGTGCGCTGGAACGAGATCACCGGCGTGGCGTAGCGCACGACCTCGTCGATCATCGTCGCCGGCCGCTCCTTCTTCCACAGCTCCCACTGGTCCGGGTGGTCCAGGAAGGCGTTCATGCCGTGGGTGATCGCGTTGCGGGTGGTCTCGTTGCCGGCGACGGCGAGGATGATGACGAAGAAGCCGAACTCGTCGTCGGTCAGTCCCCGCCCGCTCTCGCCGGCGTTGACGAGCTTGGTGACGATGTCGTCCAGGGGCGTGGCCTTGCGCTCGGCGGCCATCGTCATGGCGTAGCCGAGGATCTCGGCCGAGGCGACAGCCGGGTCTCCGCCGACGTCCGGGTCGTCGGAAGCGAGCATCTGGTTGGACCACTCGAAGAGCTTGAAGCGGTCCTCCTGCGGCACGCCGAGCAGCTCGGCGATGGCCTGCAGCGGTAGCTCGGCGGCCACCTGCTCCACGAAGTTGCCGGAGCCCTTGGCCACGGCGTCGCTGACGATCTGACGCGCGCGCTGCGTCATGATCTCGTCGAGCGCGTTGATCGAGCGCGGCGTGAACCCGCGGCTGACGATCTGCCGCATCGCCGTGTGGTCCGGCGGGTCCTGGTTGATGATCATCACGCGTTGCAGCTCGACCTGCTCGCGCTCCATGCCCGCGCCGAAGCGGATGATCGCGCCGTTCTCGTGCGTGCCGAAGTTCTTGGAGTCCTTGGAGACCGCGAGCACGTCAGCGTGCTTGGTGATGGCCCAGTAGCCGGTGCCGGACTCGTCGGCGAAACCAGCCCGGTCGTCCTCGGCCTGCTCCACCCAGTGCACCGGCGAGTTCTCCCGGAGGGTCGCGAACTCCGCGTGCGGGACCCCTACGTGGTTGACGTCCGGGAGGACGAAGTCGAATCCGGCCGGCAGCAGGTCTGCGGTCACTGGTGATCTCCCTCTGGTGCTTCTCGAACAGGACGGGTCGTGCGCGACTTTCTGCAACACGTTCTAGTGCGAGATTACATACTTTCGGTACGACACGAAAGTCTTTCGTTGACCTTTCTGAGACCTCGCTCACACGCACCCCCACAGCACCGACCTCAGGCCTTGTCGGAAACAGGAACACGTTCTAGTTTGAGCGCATGGGTACCCCAGTGATCATCGACGCGGTCCGCACTCCCCTCGGCAAGCGCAACGGCTGGCTGGCCGGCCTGCACCCCGCCGTGCTCCTGGGCCTGGCGCAGCGCGAGGTGATCGAACGCGCCGGCATCGACCCGGAGCTCGTCGAACAGGTCGTCGGCGGTTGCGTCACGCAGGCCGGCGAGCAGTCCAACGGCATGGTCCGACGCGCCTGGCTCCACGCGGGGCTGCCCCAGCACACCGGGGCGACGGTCGTCGACGCCCAGTGCGGTTCGGGGCAGCAGTCGGCCCACCTGGTCCACGACATGATCGCCGCCGGCACGATCGACGTCGGCATCGCCTGCGGGATCGAGTCGATGTCCCGCATCCCGTTGGGCGGCAACGTGCCCGCCGGCCTCGGCGATCCGCGCCCCGACGACTGGACGATCGACATGCCCAACCAGTTCGAGGCTGCCGATCGGATCGCTGCCAACCGCGGCATCTCCCGGGGCGACCTCGATGCCTTCGGGCTCGCCTCCCAGCAGAAGGCCCGCGCCGCCGTCGACGAGGGCCGCTTCAAGCGCGAGATCGTCGCGATCGACGCCCCGCTGCTGGATGCGGAGGGGAAGAAGACGGGCGAGACCCGCCTCGTCGACACCGACCAGGGCCTGCGCGACACCACCCTCGAAGGCCTGGCCGGACTGCGCTCGGTGCTGCCCGACGGGATGCACACCGCCGGCACGTCGTCGCAGATCTCCGACGGCGCCTCCGCCGTCCTCATCATGGACGAGGACAAGGCGCGAGCGCTGGGACTGACCCCACGGGCTCGGATCGTCAACCACTGCCTGGTCGGGTCCGACCCCTACTACCACCTCGACGGGCCCATCCAGGCCACCCAGCGGATCCTCGACCGCACCGGACGATCGATCTCGGACTTCGACCTCTTCGAGGTCAACGAGGCCTTCGCCGCGGTCGTCCTCTCCTGGGCCGGCCAGCACCAGGTCCCGATGGACAAGGTCAACGTCAACGGTGGGGCGATCGCGATCGGTCACCCCGTCGGCTCGACGGGCACCCGACTGATCACCACGGCTCTGCACGAGCTGGAGCGGCGCGACCGGTCGAGCGCGCTGATCTCCATGTGCGCGGGTGGAGCGATGGCGACCGGCACGGTGCTCGAGCGGATCTGAGGCTCGACGGATTGCGCCGTTTGGTCCCAAACGACATGATCCGCGCCGGAAATCGTGTCGTTTGGGACCAAACGGCGCCCCCTGGCGGCGCCGGCTACCCGGCGGCGATACGGCCGAGAAGCCGGGCGGTCTCGAGGGCTGCCGCCGTCGCCTCGTAGCCCTTGTCCTCGCTGGACCCGTCGAGACCCGCGCGGTCCAGGGCCTGCTCGTCGGTGTCGCAGGTGAGGACTCCGAAGCCCACCGCCACGCGGTGGTCCAGCGCCACCCGGCCGAGTCCGTCGGTCGCGGCTGTGCAGACGTAGTCGAAGTGCGGCGTACCGCCGCGAATCACGACGCCGAGCGCGACCACGGCGTCGTAGCCCGCCGCGGCCAGGGCATCGCAGACCACGGGAAGCTCGAAGGTGCCCGGCACCCGCACGACCTCGGGTGAGGCGACGGAGTACGCCGTCAGCGCACGCTGAGCACCGGCCAGCAGTCCGTCCATGACGACGGTGTGCCACGAGGCGGCAACGACCGCGACGCGCAGGTCGCTGCAGTCGACGGGTGCGCTCGGGGGGGCTCCGTGACCACTCATGCCTGGACCTCACGTCCGACGGCGTCGTGCTGGTGCGACTGCAGCCCCGGCAGCTGGTGACCCATCCGGTCCCGCTTCGTGAGCAGGTAGGCGAGGTTGTGGTCGTTGGGGTGGGGAGTCAGCGGCACCCGCTCGACCACCGGTACGCCGTACTCCTCGAGGTTGGAGACCTTGTCGGGATTGTTCGTCAGCAGCCGCACGCTCTCCACCTTCAGGTCCTTGAGCACCTGTGTGGCGGTGCCGTAGTGACGGGCGTCGGCCGGGAGCCCGAGGTCGAGGTTCGCATCGACGGTGTCGCGCCCGCCATCCTGCAGCTGGTAGGCCTGCAGCTTGGCGACCAGGCCGATCCCGCGACCCTCGTGGCCGCGCAGGTAGACCACGACACCGCTGCCCTCGGCCACGATCCGCTCGAGCGCCTCGTCCAGCTGCGGGCCGCAGTCGCAGCGGCTGCTGCCGAAGACGTCACCCGTCAAGCACTCGGAGTGCACCCGCGTCAGCACCGGGTCGTCGACACCGCGAGAGGAGACATCGCCGTACACCAGGGCGATGTGCTCGGACGCGTCGGTCGTGATCCGATACCCGTACGCCGTGAAGTCACCGTGACGGGTCGGCAGGCGGGTCTCCGCGACGCGCTCGACGAGGTTCTCGTTGCGGCGCCGGTAGCGGACCAGGTCCTCGATGGAGATCATGGCCAGGCCGTGCTCGTCGGCGAAGGCGCGCAGCTCCGGCGCGCGCTTCATGGTGCCGTCGTCGTTGACGACCTCGACCAGCACACCGGCGGGGGTCAGCCCAGCCATCCGCGCGAGATCGACGGCCGCCTCGGTGTGCCCGCGCCGCACCAGCACGCCACCCTCGCGGTAGCGCAGCGGGAAGACGTGCCCGGGACGCGTCAGTTCCCAGGGCTCGGTGGCGGAGTCCGCCAGGACGCGCGCGGTGTGCGCCCGGTCGGCGGCAGAGATGCCGGTCGAGACCCCGTCGCGGGCATCGACCGAGATCGTGTAGGCCGTGCGCAGCTTGTCCTTGTTGTGCGGCGTCATCAGAGGAATCTCGAGCCGGTCCAGCATCCGTGCCGGCATCGGCACGCAGATCACGCCGCTGGAGTGCCGGATCGTGAAGGCCATCAGCTCCGGCGTCGCCTTGCTGGCCGCGAAGATGATGTCGCCCTCGTTCTCGCGTCCCTCGTCGTCGACGACCACGACCGCCTTGCCGGCCGCGATGTCGGCCACGGCACGCTCGACGCTGTCGAGGCGGATGCCGCCGTGCTGCGGTGCCCCGATGGTCCCCTCGGACGGTTCGCTCGGCTTGGTCATGATGCTGCTCCTTCTGCAGATCCTGGTGCTGCTGATGTCGCTGGTGGTGTCGCTGGCGGTGTCGCTGCTGATGTCGCTGGTGGCGTGTCGCCGACCGCGACCAGGCGGGCAGCGAGCAGCTTCTCGACGTGCTTGGCGAGGATGTCGACCTCGAGGTTCACCCGATCACCGGCCTGACGGTGGCCGAGCGTGGTGCGGGCGAGGGTCTCGGGGATCAGGCTGATGGTGAAGCTGGCCTCCCCCACCTCGACGACGGTGAGACTCACGCCATCGACGGTGATCGACCCCTTGTCGACCAGGTAGCGCCCCAGGTCCGCGGGCAACGAGATCTCGACGACCTCCCAGTGCTCGCTCGGCTGGCGTCGTACGACGTGCCCGACGCCGTCGACGTGGCCCTGCACGATGTGACCGCCCAGGCGCTTCTCGGCGGTGACGGCGCGCTCGAGGTTGACGCGGTCACCCGCGTGCACCGTGTCGAGGGACGTCTTGTCGAGCGACTCCTTCATCACGTCCGCGGTCCAGGTGCTGCCCTCGATCGTGACCACGGTGAGACAGCAGCCGTTGACCGCGATCGAGTCGCCGAGACCGGTGCCGTCGAGCACGGTGTCGGCGGAGATCGAGAGGCGGATCGCATCGGTGAGGTCGTCGATCGCGGTGACCGTCCCGAGCTCCTCGACGATTCCGGTGAACATCAGGACTCCTCGTGCTGCTGGGTGGTGGGTTGGGTGATGGGCTGGGCGGGCGTGAGGACGAAGCGGACGTTGGGCTCCTCGCCGTCCAGCCCCGCAAGGACGGTGACGTCGGTGACCACCGGGCGAAACGCGTCGGCGATCGTGGTGATTCCGAGGTCGGCGACCGCGCTGCGTCCGGCGCCGAGCAGGAACGGCGCGACGTAGACCACGATCTCGTCGACCAGGCCGGCCTCGAGGAACGCTGCGGCGAGCGTGGCACCACCCTCGAGGAACACGTGCTGGCGATCCAGCGCCCACAGCTCGGCCAGTGCGGCTCGCGGGTCGCGCGTGCGCAGGTGGACGCTCGGAGCGCCACCGGACAGGTGGGCGTCGAAGATCCGCCTGCTCGCGGGGAGCTCACGAGTGCCCATGACGGCGCGCAACGGCTGGGCGGCCACAGGCTGGTCGTCGGCGTCGCGGACCGTGAGCTGCGGGTCGTCGACGGCCACCGTGTTCGTCCCGACGAGCATCACGTCGCACCGGGCCCGTAGGCGATGGGTGTCGAGACGGGCGGCTCGCGCGGACACCCAGCGCGACGTACCGTCGGCGGCAGCGCTGCGGCCGTCGAGGGTCGTGGCGAACTTCCAGGTGACGAACGGCCGCTGCTCGCGCGTGGCCAGGCGGTAGACGTCAGCCAGGGCGGCCGCCTCGTGTGCCAGCAGTCCCGCGTCGACGTCGATGCCCGCGGCCTCGAGCCGCGCACGGCCGCCACCAGCGACGGGGTTGGCATCTGACTCGGCGTACACGACCCTGCTCACGCCGGCGGCGATCAACGCCTCGGTGCACGGGCCGGTGCGGCCGGTGTGGTTGCACGGCTCGAGGGTGACGACTGCGGTCGCGCCTCGGGCGCGCTCACCGGCGGTGTCGAGCGCAGCGGCCTCGGCGTGCGGGGTGCCGGGCCCCCGGTGGTGGCCCTCGGCGACCACCACTCCGTCGGATGCCAGGAGCACGCAGCCGACACGACGCGTGTCGTCGACCATCGGCACGCCCGGCGTCGCGGCGAGCACCAGGGCGCGCCGCATGGCGGTCTCCTCGGCTGCTGCGCGGTCGTGGTGCGGCATCGTCGTACGTCGTCTCCGGTCCGGTGCGCTCACGGGCTCCGGGGACGACGGTCCTCGACGACCCGTGCTGCGCGGCCAGAGCCACGGCGGTCGGTCGACGATCCACCTGCGTGCGCTTTCCATCCGGACTGTGACCGTCGGTCCAGGAATCCCACCTGGTCAACCGATCACTGGCTGCGATCGGGTCGCGGACTTTCACCGCCGGCTCGGAATTGCACCGACCCCAGAGCACGCGAGCTTGATTGCTCGTCGTGGTCAAGCCTGCCACATGTTGTCCCGGAGATGGGTGTTGTCCACGTCACGTCCCGAGGCGACCGCGTGAGAGGGCGGCAACCAGAGCGCCGTCCGGCGCATCCCACCCACGTGACCATCCGTCAGCTCGCCGTCCCCGCGCTCGTGGTGGCGTGCCTCGTCAGCGGCTGCTCGTCGACCGTGCCGCCGTCCTCGAGCCCCTCACCGATCGCTCGGACCGCGGCACCGGCTCCCACCCCGTCGCTGCCGACGGCCGAGCACGCACCCAGGTCATCGCGTGACCTGAGCGCCCGTGTGCAGGGCGAGAACGTGTCCACGCAGGCTCTCCGGATCTCCCGACGCGGCCGGACCTATCGTTCCACGTCGCTGCGGGTCGTCCCACGCGAACGCGGGCACCGCAGCCTGTACGTCGTGGTCCGCACCCGCACCGGTGCGGAGCCGACGTACCAGGCCATGCGGTCGCGCGATGCCTATGCGGCGGTCAGCGCCACACCGATCGGCGCACCTGACCTGGGCTCGTGCTCGACCCTTGTCGGTGACGTCGACCTGTGCGCCGGCCAGCGACCGGCAGTGCTGAGCTGGACCGACGACGCGGGTGCCTCGTGGCAGGGTCGAGCCTCTGCGCTCGACGGGCTCCTCCTGTCGCCGCTCGACTCTGTTGCGCCCGATGTGCTCGCTGTGATGGGCGGCGGTGACGGAGCCACGCTCTTTCCGTTCGAGTCGTTCGAGAGGTCTACCGACGCGGGTGAGACGTGGAGCAGCGGCTCCTTCCCGCTCTTCGACGGCCAGCGGGCCTACAGCAGCGGCGGTGCTGTGCTGCGTGACGGTCGGCTTCTCACGGTCCTCGGGCACTTCGCCGACGACCGACCGCTGGAGAGAGCCGATCGTCCCCGCGGGCTCTACGTCAGCCACGGCGCCGACTGGACCCGGATGAGCCCTCACCCGGCCACCTTCGACCCGCCCGTGCCCCACCCAGGTGGCTACTCGTCGATCGAGACAGTGGGCGCCTCCGCCTCCCCCGACCCCGTGGTCTGGGTAGAGACGATGGACGGCACTGTCTACGTCTCGACCGACGACGGGGCCACGTTCACCGGCCTGGCCCTCGACGGCCCCGGGGCTCGCAGGCGCTGACCACAGCCGCTTGTCGACCGGCTTCCACACCCGTCCCGCAGGAGGGCGAGTCCCCTGCGCACGATCCGGCGTCGCACCCCGACGAGGTCACGGTTTGGTCGCGATGCGCCGATCTCTTCTCGCAGGTGTTGGCACTCGAGGTCGTTGCGCGGCTAGGTTCGACGGATGAGCAGCACTGGATCGCCTCGTGACCGTGCCCCCTCGCGAGACCTGACGCGCATGTCGTGCTCGGTGGTGGGTCCGTGAGCGCGGCTCCCCAGGAAGACATCAACGCCGGTCGCGGCGAGCCGCTCGTCGTGCTCGACGGCGTCAACAAGTGGTTCGGCGACCTGCACGTCCTGCAGGACATCAACGTCACGGTCAACCGCGGTGAGGTCGTCGTGGTGATCGGACCCTCGGGTTCTGGCAAGTCGACGCTGTGCCGGGCGATCAACAGGCTCGAGACGATCGACCGGGGCGCGATCACGCTCGACGGCAAGCCGTTGCCTCAAGAGGGCAAGGAGCTGGCCAACCTGCGCGCCGAGGTCGGCATGGTCTTCCAGTCCTTCAACCTGTTCGCCCACAAGACGATCCGCGAGAACGTCACCCTCGGACCGATCAAGGTCCGCAAGATGGCCAAGGCGAAGGCCGATGCCAAGGCGGCCGAGCTGCTCGACCGGGTCGGTATCGGTCACCAGGCCGACAAGTACCCCGCCCAGCTCTCGGGGGGTCAGCAGCAGCGCGTCGCCATCGCCCGGGCCCTGGCCATGGAGCCGAAGGTGATGCTCTTCGACGAGCCGACCTCGGCGCTGGACCCGGAGATGATCAAGGAGGTCCTCGACGTCATGGTCGACCTCGCCGAGCAGGGCATGACCATGGTCGTGGTGACCCACGAGATGGGCTTCGCCCGTACGGCGGCCGACCGGGTGCTCTTCATGGCCGACGGCGCCGTCGTGGAGGAGAACACCCCCGAGGAGTTCTTCACCAAGCCGCAGAGCGACCGGGCCAAGGACTTCCTCGGCAAGATCCTGAAGCACTGACCAGGCGCACCACTCGGAGTTACACCCCCAAGTAAGAGGAGACAGCAATGCGCACGATGAAACTCAGGGCCGCCGCGGCGACCGTCCTGCTGACCGCCCTCTCCGGCACGCTCGCCGCGTGCGGTGACGCCGGCAGCGAGGGTGAGGGCGTCGACGTCCAGGCCGAGGAGGTCGAGGACGGCAAGTTCGAGGACGGCTCCCGGATGGCCGAGCTCGCCGAGGCCGGCAAGATCACCATCGGTGTGAAGTACGACCAGCCCGGACTCGGCTTCAAGAGCGCCACCGACGACATCCCGACCGGCTTCGACGTCGAGATCGCCAAGCTGCTGGTCGCCGACCTCGGCATCGACCCCTCCGACACCAGCGCGGTCACCTACGAGGAGACGATCTCCGACAACCGCGAGCCCTACCTCGAGGCGGGCCGCGTGGACCTGGTCCTGGCGTCGTACTCGATCACCGACGACCGCCGCAAGGTCGTCGGTCAGACCGGGCCCTACTTCATCACCGGGCAGCAGATCCTCGTCGGTGCCGACAGCGACGTCGAGTCGATCGACGACCTCGTCGGCGAGACCGTGTGCTCGGTGAGCGGCTCGACGTCACTGCAGAACGCCGAGGACGCCGGGGCTGTCGGCGCTCCTGCCGACACCTACTCGCAGTGTGCCGAGGACGTCCTCAACGGCACCGTCGAGGCGATGACCACCGACGGGTCCATCCTGCTCGGCCTCGCCGCCCAGAACGAGGGTGAGCTCAAGGTCGTGGGTCCGGAGTTCTCCGAGGAGCGCATCGGCGTCGGCTACAGCCAGGACTACCCGGAGATGTGCGAGTGGATCAACGGCGTCCTCACCGAGGCCTACGAGGACGGCTCGTGGGCCGAGGCGTTCGAGGCCACGCTCGGGGGCGGCGACGTCGAGACGCCCGAGCCGCCGGCGCTCGACGAGTGCCCCGCCGCCTGACGCAGTGACCCGGTCGAGCTGACCGGTTGAACCACGGGGCCGGGGTGACACCTCGCTGAGGTGTCACCCCGGCACACAACCTCTGAAGGACCCCTCCATGAACGTCGTGCTCGACAACGCCGGCGACATCGCCCTGGCGTTCATCTACACCCTGAGCCTCTTCGTGGTCGCCGGGGTCCTCTCGCTGATCTTCGGCGCACTCCTGGCGGCGGCCAGGGTCGGCCCGGTGGCGGTGCTGCGCAAGGCCGCGGCCGTCTACGTGACGCTCATCCGCAACACGCCACTGCTCATCGTCATCATCTTCTTCCGCTTCGCCGGCCCGAAGATCGGGCTCACGTTCAGCTTCGTGGACATCCGCGTCGCCGACATCCGACTCAACAACCTCTACGCCGCCTGCGCCGTGGGGCTGATCGTCTACACGAGCTCGTTCGTCTGCGAGGCGCTGCGCTCGGGCATCAACGCGGTGCCGCTCGGTCAGGCCGAGGCTGCGCGCGCGATCGGACTGCCCTTCGGCGGCGTGATGAGCCAGGTGATCATGCCGCAGGCCATGCGGCACGCCCTGCCACCGCTGGCCAGCGTCCAGATCGCCCTGTTGAAGAACACCACCGTGTGTGGAGCTCTCGGGGTCTTCGAGGCGTTTGCGCGCATGCGGGGCCTCACCAACGACTTCGCCAGCGCTCGCACCGAGATCTTCCTCGCCTTCGCCCTCATCTTCGTCGTCCTCGTCGAGGTGCTCTCCTTCGTCGCCTACCGGCTCGAACGCCGCTGGAGGATCGCCTGATGGCCACCTCGGTACTCTTCGACGCCCCGGGACCCAAGACGGTCGCCCGGCACCGTGTCTACACGGTGGCCACCTACGGTGGCCTCCTGCTCGTCGTGGCGTTCATCGCGTGGCGGCTCCAGCAGACCGGACAGTTCGCCTACGACCTGTGGGAGCCGGTGCTCACGCCCAGCATCATCGAGGTCATCCTCGTCGACGGGCTCCTGAACACCCTCAAGATGGCGTTCAGCGCGATCATCCTGGCCGTCGTGTTCGGCCTCGTGTTCGGGATGGGCAAGCTGTCCGACCACGCCTGGGTGCGGTGGCCCTGCTGGCTCGTGGTCGAGTTCTTCCGCGCCGTGCCGGTCCTGCTCCTGATGGTCTTCATCTTCTACCAGTTCGGCGGTGTCACCAACGGCGATCGCGGCGCCTACTGGAGCGTGGTCGCCGCGTTGGCGCTCTACAACGGGGCGGTGCTCGCCGAGGTGTTCCGCGCCGGGATCAACGCCGTCCCGTCGGGCCAGGCCGAGGCGGCCTACGCCCTGGGGATGCGCAAGTTTCAGGTCATGACGATCATCCTGCTGCCGCAGGCGGTGAAGATCATGCTGCCCTCGATCATCAGCCAGTGCGTCGTGGCTCTCAAGGACACCAGCCTCGGCTACGCCATCGCGGCCATCGGCCTGTCCACCGTCTCCCGGCTGGTCTACATCGAATACGGCAACCAGCTCCAGGTCGTGGCCGTGGTGGCGCTTCTCTACATCAGCGTCAACCTGGTCCTCACCGGCATCGCGACCTGGATCCAGAAGAAGTTCGTCGGGGAGAAGAATCCGATCGACCTCACTCGTGCCGGCAACATGGACGGCGGGCAGAACACCGGCGGAGGCGTCTGACCGGCTACAGGTCAGTCGGCCGCGCGTCACGGCCGTAGAGGGCCAGCACGCTGGCCTCGCGCCCCACGTCGGTGGAGACGAGCATCATCTCGAAGGCACCGTCGACGTAGAGCTGCTCTCCGGCGTCGACCGCGAACGCGAGGAGGAAGTCGAGGGTGGCCTCGTCGAGCTCTCCCGACATCCCCCGGGCGCGAGCGATGTCCCAGGCGTGCAGGATCAGCTCGAGCGCCTCCAGGAGCGCGCGAGGTTGCCGGGTCAGGTGCTCCTCGTAGACCGCGAACAGGTCGGCGTCGTCCGACACGATGCCGTGCGCGACCAGGACGGCCTCGTGGTTGTCGGCCACGTGGGTGAGCACGTCCGAGATGGTCCAGCCGGGGCAGGACGGCACCGGCAGGAGCAGCTCGGCCGCCCCCAGCTGCGCCGTGGCGGCGCGGAACAGCGCGGCCCCCCGGGAGTACGCCGTCATCCTCGCTGCTCCCGGACCATCTGCGCGGCTCCCCGCAGCGCGGTGACCATCGCGTCCGGGTCATCGGCGTTGTAGACCGCGCTGCCCGCCACGAAGACGTCGGCGCCGGCCTCGGCGCAGCGCTCGATGGTCTCCAACGAGACCCCGCCGTCGACCTGCAGCCAGGTCTCGACACCGTGCTTGTCCATCAGCTCGCGCGCCCGGCGGATCTTGGGAAGGCACAGGTCGAGGAACTTCTGCCCTCCGAAGCCGGGCTCCACGGTCATGAGCAGCACCATGTCGAGCTCGGGCAGCAGCGCCTCGTAGGGGTCGATGGGCGTGGCGGGCTTCAGTGCCATGGAGGCGCGAGCACCGGCCGCACGAATCTCGCGCGCCAGGCGTACCGGTGCCTTGGTCGCCTCCACGTGGAACGTCACCGACCCGCAGCCGGCCTCGACGTACGCCGGCGCGTGGACGTCGGCGTCCTCGATCATCAGGTGGGCGTCCAACGGGGTCGACGTGCTGCGGGCGAGCGCCTCGACCATCGCCGGGCCGAAGGTCAGGTTGGGCACGAAGTGGTTGTCCATCACGTCGACGTGCACCCAGTCGGCACTGGGGATCCGCGCCACCTCGGCCCCGAGGGCGGCGAAGTCCGCGTTGAGGATGCTGGGCGTGATCTGGATGTGGGGCGATGCCATGAGGCGAGGGTATCGGCGCGGACACGCCCTTCTCGCGGCGGTGAGCGGTACCTGCCGGGGGCGAGCCATCCCGGTGGGTGAGGCCGTTCGGCATCGCTGGAGCGATGCTCGGGGGATGAAGCTCCTCATCGGACTGGTCATCATCGTCGCGCTGGCCTACCTCGGCTATCGCATGTTCTTCGTCAACGCCCGCGGCACCCGGCGGCGCTGACCGCATGTGCCGCGTCCTGGCCTACGTCGGTCCTGAGTTGCCGCTCGAGAGCCTCCTGCTGGCTCCCGAGAACAGCCTCGTGAACCAGACCCTGGATCCCGAGCTGCACCCGCTCCTGCAGCTGGCCGGGTGGGGGTTCGGCGGCTGGAGCGAGCACCTCCTCAAGCCCGAGAGGCCGTTCGTCTACCGCCGTCCGGTGCCGGCCTTCTACGACGACAACGCCGAGGGGATGATCCCCAGCCTGCAGGCGAGCACGCTGCTCGCTCACGTCAGGGCCGCCGCCTACGACGCTGGTGCGGTCCTGGCCGACGAGAACTGCCATCCCTTCTCCTACGAGGGCACGCCCTGGATCTTCGCCCAGAACGGCTCTCTGCCGAGCTGGACGATCCTGCAGCGGGAGCTGCTGGCGCACTGCAAGGACGAGTACCTGCGGCAGATGCGGGGCACCACCGACACCGAGTTCCTCTACGTCCTGCTGCTGTCCCTGCTGACGGGAGACAGCAACGAGGAGGTCCACCACGCCTTCGAGCGACTCATGCGGATCATCGTCGACGCCATGCGGACTCTCGACCTGGTGGGGCTCACCAAGCTCAAGGTCGCCCTGGTCTCCCAAGATCGCGTCATCGGGGTCAACTGGGGCTCGGACCACGAAGGGGAGATCGACGTGACCGGGGACTGGCGAGAACTGCGGAAGTCCGGCGCCGGCACCGACGACCACGCTCTGTCCATGCTGCTCGAGCCGATGTACCTGCTGATGGGACGCAACTTCCACCACCACGAGGGCTCCTACGAGGTCGACGTCTGCCCCGAGGACGAGGCCACGTCGGCCATCTTCGCCAGCGAGGCCTTGACCGAGGACGACACCGACTGGCTGCACCTGCAGTTCGGAGAGATCGTCTTCATCGAGAACGCCGATGGGCGGGCGACCCGAGAGGTGCGCCGCCTCCACCCGCGGTGAGGGTCCCCCGCCGACTCACTGCTCCTCGCGGACGAACTCCACATCGAGGTCCTCGACCTCGCAGCCGAGCAGCTGGAGGGCACGCACCAGCTGCAGCGCCAATCGGTTGGCGGAGATCAACGGGGTCTGACGGGAGAAGGTCCGGAACTCCTCGGACCACGGCTTCTCCCACCCGCGGCCGATGAGGGTGTCGATCGTCTCCGGCGGCATCTCCCAGTCCCCGCCGAAGGCCTTCGCACCGACGACCTCGCCGATGAGGAAGTCTCGCGCCGCCGTGACCTGCACGAAGCGCCGCGGCCCGGGCACCACCCTCGTGCCACCGAAGAGGCCCTTCCTCACGACCTGCTGCTTGTCGCCGACGATCAGCGAGTCGTCGAGGTCGAGCGCGATGATCGCCGACGTCAGCCGGCGGTTCACGTCGTCCCAGTCCCCTCTCATGGCTGCGCTCCCCCCTCCTCCGGTACGTCGGGCACGGCCGCGCCGTTCGCCTCGTCGCGCTCGGCCCACTCCAGGAGCGGCGCCAGGTCGAAGACGTGACCGTCGATGTCCTCGTGCAGGTCACCGACCTCGGCGAATCTCGCCGGCATCGTGGTGATCGTGAAGTCCCCCGGCTCGGCGTCGCCGACCTCGTCCCAGCGCATCGGCGCCGAGACGCGGGCCTCCGGGACCCCCCGCACGGAGTAGGCGGCCGCGATCGTGTGGTCTCGAGCGTTCTGGTTGTAGTCCACGAACAGGTGACGAGGGTCGCGGTCCTTGCGCCACCACGTGGTCGTCACGTCGTCGGGTGCGCGCCGCTCGACCTCGCGCGCGAAGGCGAGCGCGGCACGCCGTACGGCCTGGTGACCGTGGTCCGGCCGGATGCGGACGTAGACGTGCAGCCCGGCTCCACCGCTGGTCTTGGGGAAGCCGACCGCGCCCAGCTCGTCGAGGACCTCATGGGTCACCGCAGCCACCCGTCGCACCTGCGCGTAGTCGGACAGCGGGCCGGGGTCGAGGTCGATGCGCCACTCGTCAGGGCTCTCCGGGTCCTCGCGGCGACTGTTCCACGGGTGGAACTCCACCGTCGACATCTGCACCGCCCAGATCACCGCGCCCAGCTCGGTCACGCACAGCTCGTCCGCGGTGCGGTTCCAGCGCGGGAAGTGCAGCCGCACCGTCTCCACCCAGGGGGGCGCCCCCTGCGGGAGGCGCTTCTGGTGCACCTTCGGCCCTTCGAGGCCCTTGGGGAAGCGGTGCAGCATGCAGGGGCGCTCGAAGAGCGCGTTGACGATGCCCGGACCGACCGCCAGGTAGTAGTGCACCAGGTCGAGCTTGGTCGCTCCCCCGTTGCCGACCGCCGGGAAGTAGACCCGGTCGGGGTTGCTGACGCGCACGACGCGGTCGTCGACCTCGATCTCGACGGACGGCGACTTCGTGGGCACCTGCTCACCGTAGTCGGCGGACGACCGTGCCGAGGTCGACCAGCACTACTGCTTGCGCAGCAGCGCCATGAACATGGCGTCGGTGTTGTGCCGGTGAGGCCAGAGCTGGAGGGTGCCGGGCAGCCGCCCGGCGCAGTCGGGGACGCCGGGCAGCAGGCCCGCTGCGTCCTCGATCACGACATCGCTGCGCGCGCCCACGACGGCGCTCACCAGGTCAGTGGTCTCCGAGGTGATCGGGGAGCAGGTCGCGTAGAGCACGACCCCTCCGGGACGAACCAGGTCCAGAGCCGCACCGAGCAGCGTCCGCTGCAGCAGGACCAGCGGCACCATGTCGCTGGGCTTGCGCCGCCAACGCGCCTCGGGACGGCGCCGCAGCGCTCCGAGCCCGGAGCACGGGGCGTCGACCAGCACCCGGTCGACCGACCCGGCTGCGAGCGGGGGCGTGCGTCCGTCGGCCGTGACGACGCCGACCGTGCCGGGCGAGCCCCGCAGGGCTCTCTCGACCAGTCGCGCGCGATGCGCCTGCGCCTCGATGGCCAGCAGCGTGGCCTGACGCTCTCCTGCCAGGGCGGCCAGGAGCGCCGCCTTGCCACCGGGTCCGGCGCACAGGTCGACCCACGTGCGGTCGCGTCCCTCGAGGGGCGCGTCCGCCAGCACCGCGGCCACCAGCTGAGAGCCCTCGTCCTGGACCCCGGCCCGCCCGTCGGCCACGGCCGTGACCTCACCGGGGGCACCGCCCTCCAGCGTCACGCCGTACGGCGAGTAGGGGGTGGGCGTGCCGGGCAGCTCGTCCCGGGTGGACCGTCCCGGACGCGCGACCAGGGTGACCTTGGGCGGGACGTTGTCGGCTGCGAGCAGGGCCTCGAGCTCGGCGGCGCCGAGGGCCTTGCGCAGCTCGTCGACGATCCAGGCCGGGTGGCTGAAGGCGATCTCGGCGTGACGCTGGGGGTTGCGTTCCCGCGCGGGTGCGACCTGGGCGATCCAGGACTCCAGGTCCTGCGCCGCGACCTTGCGGAGCACCGCGTTGGTGAAGCCCGCCGCGCCCTCGCTGACCGTGGAGCGGACCAGGTCCACGGACGTGCTGATCGCAGCATGGTCCGGCACCCGCATCGCGAGCAGCTGGTGGGTGCCCAGCCGCAGCACGTCGAGCACCTTGGCCTCCACCTTGGAGAGCGAGCGGTCGATGCACGCCCCCAGCACGGCGTCGTAGGTGCCACGCCACCGGATGGAGCCCGAGGCGAGCTCGGTCACGAAGGCCGCGTCGCGCGGACCCAGCGCGAAGTGACTGACGACGGCGGGCAGCACCAGGTTGGTGTACGCATCGTCGACGCGCACGGTCTTGAGGACCTGGAGCGCCGCGAGGCGGGCGACGTCGACGTCGGTGCGCCGGGGGCCCCGGTCCGACTGCCCGGCCCGCCCAGCTCGGGGACTGCGACGCGGCTGGTCAGCCATCGGCGCCCAGGACGAGTCCGGACTCCAACCGCGCTCCGCGCGCCCAGTCGGCCACGTCCATCTGCTTCTTGCCGAACGGCTTGACCTCGCCGAGGCGCACGGCGTACGAGCCCGTGCCGATCAGCACCTGCCTCTTGCCGACGGCCAGCTCACCGGGCGGCAGTCGCAGCCCATCGGCAGGGTCGGTCAACGTGACGGGACCGATCTTGATGCGTTCGCCCTCGTGCGTCGACCACGCACCCGGCGCCGGAGTGCAGGCACGGATCCGACGGTCCACCGCAGCGGCCGGCTCGGTCCAGTCGACGCAGGCGTCCTCGACGAGGATCTTCGGCGCGAGGCTGACGCCGTCGGTCGGTTGGTCGAGGGCGGCGATCTCACCCTTCTCGAGTCCGTCCAGCGTGGCGACGAGGAGTCCGGCGCCCCCCTCGGCCAGGCGGGTGAGCAGGTCGCCCGCGGTGTCGGTGGGTCGGATCCGCTCGGTCATCACCCCGAACGTGGGCCCGGCGTCCATGGCCTTCACGATCCGGAAGGTGGTCGCGCCGGTGACCTCGTCACCGGCCCAGATGGCGTGCTGGACAGGTGCGGCACCTCGCCAGGCGGGCAGGCAGGAGAAGTGCAGGTTCACCCACCCCAACGGCACGATGTCGAGTGCCGACTGCGGAAGCAGCGCGCCATAGGCGACCACCGGGCAGCAGTCCGGCTCGAGGGCTCGCAGTGCGGCCTGGAACTCGGGGTCGCGCGGATGCTCGGGCTTGAGCACCTCGATGCCGAGCTCCGCGGCCCGCTGGGCGACCGGACTGGCGACGAGCTTGCGGCCACGACCAGAGGGGGCGTCGGGGCGGGTCACGACGGCCACCAGGTCGTGGTCGGAGGCGTGGATCGCCTCGAGGGCGGGCACGGCGACCTCGGGGGTGCCGGCGAAGACGAGTCTCATCGGTACCCCTCAGAGTCCCAGACCACGGGTGGCGTGCGGGCTGACCTTCACGGTGGGGCGCTCCAGGCCGAACCACTCCGACTCCCGGATCTCCCGCATGGCCAGCTTGCGGGCTGCCGCGTCGAGGCGGTCGATGAAGAGCACGCCGTCGAGGTGGTCGGTCTCGTGCTGGATCGCCCGGGCCAACAGGTCGCTGCCCTCGATGGTGAAGGGTTCGCCGTGCATCGACCAGCCGCTGGCGACCACCGACAACGCACGGGTGCAGTCGAACGTGAGGTCCGGGAGCGACAGGCACCCCTCCGGCCCGTCCTGCAGGTCGCTGGACAGGGTGAGGTCGGGGTTGACCAGGTGACCGACCTCGCCGTCGACGTGCCAGGTGAAGACGCGCAACCCGACCCCGATCTGAGGCGCCGCGAGACCCGCGCCCGGCGCCTCGAGCATCGTGTCGGTGAGATCGGCGACGAGCGTGCGGAGCTCCTTGTCGAAGTCCACGACCTCCTGAGCCTTGGAGCGCAGCACCGGGTCCCCGAAGAGACGGATCGGCTGGATGGCCACGGAGCTCCTTGCAAGATGGGGTCAGGCGCCGTGTCTGCCCGGGACGACGCCTCTGCAGAGTTTAGGGGTCGCCTGCCCAGCAACGCAGCCAGGGCCCGGGCGCGGGCCCGGGCGCGGTCGCCCGCGGCGCGGTCACCTGCTGTTCACTCGTCCTCCCTAGCCTGACCGGCGTGCTTGACGACGTACGCCACTACATCGACCGTCTGCAGATCGAGGGCCACCGGATCGGCGAGGACCACGATGACGACCCGGTCCTGATCGACCCCTCCGGCCGCGCCGTCGACACCTGGCGAGAGAACTACCCCTACGAGGACCGACTCGACCGCAGGGTCTACGACGAGACCAAGTACCTCCTCCAGGTCGAGCTGCTCAAGTTCCAGAGCTGGGCTGCCCGCACCGGCACCAAGCACGTCCTCCTCTTCGAGGGTCGCGACGCGGCTGGGAAGGGAGGCACGATCAAACGCTTCATGGAGCACCTCAATCCTCGTTACGCCCGGACGGTCGCGCTGACCAAGCCGAGCGACCGCGAGCAGTCGGAGTGGTACTTCCAGCGCTATGTCCAGCATCTCCCGGCAGCCGGCGAGATGGTCCTCTTCGACCGCTCCTGGTACAACCGAGCGGGGGTCGAGCGGGTGATGGGCTTCGCCGAGCCCGAGCAGTACGAGCAGTTCATGGGGCAGGCTCCGCTCTTCGAGAGGATGCTCGTCGACAGCGGCATCTCGGTCACGAAGTACTGGTTCTCGGTCACGCAGTCCGAGCAGCGGACCCGCTTCATCATCCGGCAGGTCGACCCTGTGCGGCAGTGGAAGCTCTCACCGATGGACCTTCAGTCGCTGGACAAGTGGGACGCCTACACCGCCGCCAAGGAGGCGATGTTCCGCCGTACGGACACCGAGTGGGCACCGTGGACGACGATCAAGTCCAACGACAAGAAGCGAGCTCGGATCAACGCGATGCGCCACTTCCTGTCCGGCTTCGAGTACGACGGCAAGGACCACGAGGTCGTCGGCACCCCGGACCCCCTGATCGTGGTGCGCGGCGTCGAGGCAGTGGGCGACTGACGACTCAGGAGCAGGGTTGGTCGCCCGGGAGGACGGCCGCGGCCGAGACCGAGTAGACGGCGCCGGCCTGGCGAAACATCGTCGTCAGGGAGGCCTGGGCGAGGGTGTCGACGAGTCCTGGGGCCGGGATCACCTGGCAGCCGTCGATGTCGGCCAACGACACGTCGTCTGCCGGCCAGGGCTGGACGTCGCGAGCCAGGTCGGTCGCCATGACGTAGGCCGCCAGCTCGGTCGGCGCGAAGTCGTCGACCAGTGCCGGGTCGAGATCCTCGACGAGTGCGCTCACGGCCACGATGAAGTCGCCCAGTGCCGCCCGCTCGGCCTGCTCCTCGTCGAAGCCCAGGGCGTAGGCGTCGTGCTGCCAGGTCTGGCCCTCGGCAGTCACGACGACCGAGGTGGTCGGGGCGTCGGAGATCTGCGGACCGCCACTGGTGTCGGTGTAGTCCGGCGGCGCTCCGAGCAGACCCGCGTCGTCGGCGAGTCGCAGGACCTCCTGCACCTGGGCCTCGTCCAGCTGCGTCACCGTCATCGGGACCAGCCGTGTCTGCTCGCTGACCTCGCCCTGGCGGAACAGACGCCCGTCACCGGACAACAGGAACGTCGGCTGGTTGGTGAACGCGTACTCCACCGGGACGAAGCCGCCTCCCGTCTCGATCGAGAGCACGACCTCGTCGGCACCGGTCGGGTGCGTGAGCATCACGGGGTCCTCGACCGCCGTGGGACTCGTCGACGGCGCCGCGGAGGGACTGCCGGCGGGGTCGCTGGCCACGTCGACCCCGGAGTCACCGCCGCATCCGCCCAGCAGCGCGAGGGCCAGGGCCGGCAGAGGCAGCACGAGATAGTTCTTCATGATGGTGTGACGATACGGCTCGGGCAGAGGTTCCGTCGTCGCCCCGGGGACGCGCTCAGAGACTGACCGGGTCGACCTGCACCCGAACGGCATCCAGCTTCCGGCTCGCCCGCGCCCGCTGCAGCTCGCCCAGGGCGCGAGCGAGCCCGGCTCCGTGCGAGCGTGGGGTGCGCAGGACGAGTCGTTCCTCGTCGTCCCCGGCGGGCACCGGACCCAGGACCTCGATGTGCGCGGGTGGGGCCAGCAAGGTCAGGACGTCGTCGAGTGCGCCCGGGTGGCCGGTGACCGTGGCGAGTCGCACAGAAGGCGGCAGGCGCGCCTCCTGTCGCTCCGCGGAGAGCCGACGGGCGAATCCCGGCTGGTCCCAGCGCACCAGTGCCTGCAGCGCGGGATGGGCCGGGTCCCCGACTGCCAGCACGCGGCCACCGGGTCGTAGCAGTCCGACCGCGTTGCTCCAGCGACGCAGCGCCTCCTCGTCGGCGCGGGAGTCGTCGCGCGCCAGGAGCAGCCACGTGTCGAGCAGGACGACGGCGGAGTACCCGCCCTCCGCGATCGGTTCGGCGCCCGGCGTCGCGACGACGATGGCGGGGCGTGCGTCGATCCGCCGTACGACATGGTCGCCCGCCGAGGTGACGACCCGCGCCTTCGGGAACGACCTGCCGAGCTCCTCGCCCGTGCGAGCGTGACCCAGCACGGGAGCCCGCAGGCCCGCGGCTCCGCACTCGGGGCACGACCACCCCTGCGCGTCGGTGCCGCACCACCGGCAGGACGGCGGCGTCGAGGCGGACGTCAGCGCGAGCGGGCCCTGGCACGCGCGGCACGCCGCGGGCGTGCGGCAGCGCTCGCACGCCAGCGCGAGGGCGTAGCCCGCCCGCGGCGTCTGCACGAGCACGGGGCCTTCCTCGAGAGCCCCGCGCACCAGCGCGTGCACTTCGGCCGGCATCCGGGCGCCCTGGCCTCCGGGGTCACGCATCCGGGCCGTGTCGGAGGCCCCGGTGACGTGGACGGTCGCGCGGCGACGCAGGTCCTCGCGAGGGAGAGCGAGGTCACGCGCCCACCCGGTGCGCACGAGGAAGTCCGCCTCGACGCTGCGGGCGAAACCGCCCACGAGAGCGGCGGCGCGCTCGCGAGCCGCCCGCATCAGCAGCACCTCGCGGGTGTGAGGGTAGGGCGCTCGGGGCTCGGCGTGGAGGTCGTCGCCGTCGTCCCAGACGGCGACCAGTCCGAGCGCGTGGACGGGCGCGAAGGCCGCCGCGCGGCTGCCGACCACGATGCGTCGGCTCCCGCGCACCACGGCGAGGAAGTCGCGGTAGCGCTGGGCAGGACCCGAGTCGGCGGTGAGCACCACGTGGTGGCCCTCGCCGAGGCGGGCCGTCAGCGCCTCGCCCACCCGAGCCGCATCATTGCCGTCGGGCACGCACAGCACCGCACCCCGTCCGTGGCGCAGCGTGGACGCCGCTGCCTGCGCCAGCATCGCGGGCCAGTCGTCTCCGGGCGCAGCAGCCCAGGCGGCCCGCGGCGCCCCGCCTTCCGCGAGGTGACGCAGGAATGGGCCTGCGTGCGGGTAGCGGCTCCACCCGTCGGGGGCCTCCAGACCGCCGGGACCCGCCTCCAGCGGGGGCTCCGCGGGCGACGCCTCCTTCTCGGTGGTCGCGTGACGAGGGGGTAAGGCGAGCCGCAGCACGTCGGCGCGGACCCCGGCGTATCTCTCCGCGACGTCACCGACCAGAGCGGCGATCTCGGGCGTGAGGACGCACTCGGGGCTGACGACGCGGCGCAGGGGCGCCAGGACCCCGTGGTGGTCGCTCGTCGCCACCCGCGCGACGACGTACCCGTCGACGTCATGGCCGGCGAAGCGCACCTTGACCCGGGCGCCCGCGCGCGCTGACGCGGCCATCGTCTCCGGGACCGCGTAGTCGAAGGTCCGGTCCAGGTGCGGCAGCGAGACGTCCACCAGCACGCGTGCGACGGGGTCGGTGTCCGTGATGGTGGCCTCGGCCGCCTTGCGCTCCTTGGTCGCGCGCGCCTTGGCCTGCGCCTGCTTGACCGTCGAGCGGACCATGCCCGGCAGCAGCTCCGGCTGCTCGCCCTCGTCCTGGGCGCGAGCGGGTGCACGCGACTGGGTCATGGCCGTTGTCTACCAGTCGGCGCCGACGACGGTCGCTGAGGTCGCGCAGACCCAGGCCTGAGCCCGTCGCTCGGCCGCGATGGGGTCGGCCGCGTGGCCGACCTGGTTCTTCGGGGTTGGCCCTGGTGGTCGCCCGTGGTGGGGCCGCGCGCGTAGCCGACCTGCTCCCGCCGTCAAGGATCGCCTGCGGCGCCCGCTGCGCGGCACCTTCGGTGTCCTTGACTGCGGGACCCGGTAGGTCGGCTTGTACGGCGCACGGGGCGGAGCCCCCTCGCTGGCGCTCGGTGGCGCCGCCCGCGCAAGCGCGGCCCCGCCAGTCACACGGGTCACATGCGCTCGCTCATTGGGCGGGAACGACACGAAAGCCGGCCGAAACCCTGTCGTTAGCGCCCACTCGATGAGGCGTTGTGGTCTGTGTGACGGGCGCCACACCCACCACGAAGAGGGGTCGACTACGCGCGCGGGCGCCCCGCCAACCCCGAAGAACAGCCCGGACGCGTGACGTCAGGCCAACGACGCGACCTTCTCCTGGACCTGCTTCAACGACGGGTTCGTCTGCGACGTGCCGTCGGAGTACACCAGTGTCGGCACGGTCTGGTTGCCGTTGTTGGCCTTCTCCACGATCGCCGCGGCCTCCGGCTGCTGCTCGATGTCGACGACGTCGTAGGTGATGCCCTCACGATCGAGCTGGCTCTTGAGGCGGTGGCAGTAGCCACACCACGGGGTGCTGTACATCGTGAAGCTGCTCATCTGGGAGTGTCCCCTCCGGCGTCTAGTCTCGTGCTGTCGCCTGATCCAACCATCGCCTGCCAGGAGTTGTTCCATGTCCACTGGGTCCCAGGGGCCTGATGTCGCGGCGTTGCTCTCCGGCCTGGATCCTGAGCAGCGCCGGGTGGCCGAGACGTTGCGCGGGCCGGTCCGGGTGCTGGCCGGTGCCGGCACCGGCAAGACGCGGGCGATCACGCACCGCATCGCCCACGGTGTCCTGACCGGGGTCTATGCGCCCACCGAGGTCCTGGCGGTCACGTTCACGACCCGGGCGGCCGGCGAGATGCGCGGTCGGCTGAGAGGCCTGGGGGCCGGCGGAGTCCAGGCGCGCACCTTCCACGCCGCGGCGCTGCGCCAGCTGCGCTACTTCTGGCCCCACGTCCACGGCACCGAGCTGCCGACCCTGACCGAGTCCAAGATCCCGATGGTGCGCGACGCTCTGCGCCAGCTGCGGATCAACGGCGACCTGGCGCTGTGGCGCGACCTGTCGTCCGAGATCGAGTGGGCCAAGGTCAGCAACGTCCGACCCGAGGACTACCCGTCGATCGCCACGGCGCGCGACCGGTCCGTGGCCCAGCTCGACGTCGAGACCGTCGCCCGGGTGCTGTCGGGCTACGAGGACGTCAAGCGGGGGCAGGGCCGGATGGACATGGAGGACGTGCTCCTCCTGACCGCCGGGATCCTGGCCGACGACGAACGCGTGGCTGCTCAGGTGCGTCGGCAGTACAAGTGGTTCGTGGTCGACGAGTTCCAGGACGTCTCGCCCCTGCAGTCAGCCCTTCTCGATCTGTGGCTCGGTGGTCGTGACGAGATCTGTGTGGTGGGCGACCCCGCCCAGACCATCTACTCCTTCGCCGGCGCCAATGCCGACTACCTGCGCGACTTCCCCCGTAAGCACGACGCCACCACGTCCATCGAGCTGGTGCGCAACTACCGCTCGACGCCCGAGGTGGTGGGCGCGGCCAACACGCTGCTCGCCGGCACGTCCAGCACCAGCGTGGAGCTGCGTGCCCAGCGCCCGACCGGCGCAGCGGTCGTCTACGAGGGCCACCCCGACGAGGTCGCCGAGGCGTCGGCCGTCGCGGCCCGGATCTCCGCGCTGCGCTCCGGCGGCCACGCGCTGTCGGAGACGGCGGTGCTGTTTCGCATCAACGCCCAGTCGGAGGCCTACGAGGAGGCGCTGACCGATGCCGGCATCCCCTACGTGATCCGTGGGGGGGCGCGCTTCTTCGACCGACCCGAGGTCCGCGAGGCGGTGACCCGGTTGCGGGGGGCCGCCCGGTCCGGTGCCAGTCCGGCCGACGGCGACACGTGGGTCGACCTCGTGCGCGACACCCTGGCGGGCATGGGGTGGACCTCGACCGCCCCCGAGGCGCGCGGTCAGACCCGCGACCGGTGGGAGTCCTGGCAGGCGCTGGTCAGCCAGGCCGACGCGTTCGCCACCGCGAGCCCGGACGTCGACCTCAACGGGTTCGTCGACGACCTCGACCGACGTGCCACCGAGCAGCACGCCCCGGTCGCCGAGGGCGTCACCCTGGCGACCTTCCACGCTGCCAAGGGGCTGGAGTGGGACGCCGTCTTCCTCGTCGGGGTCCAGGACGGCACCCTGCCCTTCACCTACGCGACCAGCCCCGCGGCCATCGAGGAGGAGCGCCGACTCCTGTACGTCGGCATGACCCGCGCCCGCACCGACCTGGTCGTCTCCTGGGCGCAGGCGCGCAACCCCGGTCAGGCGGCCCGGCGCAAGCCGTCCCGCTTCCTGGTCCCGCTGCTGCCGGCCTCGGCGCAGGCTCCTCAAGGTGGGCGCTCCACCAGCCGGAAGGGCGCACGCACCTGCGTCGAGTGCGGCAAGCCCCTGGCTCCGGCCGACAAGGCGCGTCGCCGTTGCGCCGACTGCCCGGTGCGCTACGACGAGGAGCTCTTCGAGCGCCTGCGCGAGTGGCGCAAGCAGCGCGCGGCCGCCGAGGAGATCGCGGCGTTCATGGTCTTCAGCAACGCCACCCTCGAGCTGGTGGCCGAGCTCAAGCCCCGCACCCCGGTCGCGTTGAAGTCGATCAGCGGGATCGGTCCGGAGAAGCTCGAGAAGTACGGTCCGGACCTGCTCGAGCTCGTCGGCTGAGCCGCGACGAGAGGGGTCGGAACAGGAAAATCAAGGAATCTCGAGAAATAGTCATAAAATGGTTTGCTCCTTACACGACCGGGCGCGTAGCGTGCTCGACATCGGATAACCAACCGCGCACCAGGGTCCTGACAAGACCCGCGCCCAACGCACCGAAGGAGGTGGCCCCCATGGAGAACATCATCACCACGGCGAAGACGACCGCTAGCCCCAGCACCATCAGCATCTCGACCAACCCGGGCAGCACGTCTGCTTTTGCCATGTCCACGCGCGGCTGCACCTTCGCTGCTCGCACCTCCGGCCGGATTCTCGGCCGGCAGTGGATGGACGCCACCGATCTGACGACCGATCTGTCGGCCTCCCTCCGCGAGCGCAAGGTTTCCGCCAAGGGACACGTGGGCTTCGTCGCCTACGTCCCGGGGATCCATGCCTGGAGTCCACCTCTGTGGTGATTCATCACCACACGAGCTGCCTCCAGGCCGCGGAACCCGAAAGGGATCCGCGGCCTTTGTGTTTGTCAGGAGACGCATGACCCAGCACAGCACGACATTCATCAGCGATCAGACAAGAAATTTGGAGGTGACCATGAACGCCAACATCCTCGACCGCACCACCGGCCAGGCGGCCACCCTGGGCGGCCTTCACGACGAGGCCGGCAAGGTCGACGAGGCACTGCTGCCCTGCCGGGTCAACAACCCGGAGCTGTGGTTCGCCGAGCTTCCCGCCGACGTCGAGTTCGCCAAGGCCCTGTGCCAGGCGTGCCCGGTCCGGGAGATCTGCCTCGACGGAGCACTCGACCGGCGCGAGCCGTGGGGCGTCTGGGGCGGTGAGCTGTTCCTCCAGGGAGTGGTGATCCCCCGCAAGCGGCCCCGGGGTCGGCCCCGGAAGGACGCCGCCGCATGAGCCTGACCGAGCAGCAGGTCGCGACCACCGTGACCCCCGCACGACCACGACAGACCACACACCAGAACCGGAGCACCACCATGAACACGATGCACGAAGACCTCGCGCGGGCACATATGTCCGCGCGCCTGGGAGAGGCGCAAGAGTTGCGTGCGGGCCATCACCTGGCCCGCGCACGGCGCTTGAGCCGCAGGGCCGAGCGCGCAGCGCAGCAGGCCCGTCTCGCCCTCGCTCGCGCTCTGTAGGACCCCCGGAGCTGTCACCTCCGGACCACCCTGATCGCGGGTGAGTCACTGTTGGATCCAAGGAAACACCGGACGGGAGCCGGGTACGACGTCGCGGACGTCGGACCCGGCTCCTGGTCATTTCGGGGCCCGGCGAAGCCGACGGGACGGACGTAGCGTCAGTGCAGGAGTCACGCCTGCGACGACTGCACCGGCCTCAGTAGGGCAGCTCGTCCCAGCAGCAGCCGCACTCGGGATGCCGTGGCCACCGACGCAGCTGCGGGACCGGCGCGTGCACGTCGACGCTCGCCGACCACGTCGACGCCCGCTCGCCGCTGAGGTACGTGGTCAGGTCACGAGCGGCCCAGGCGAGGCCGAGCGACCGGGTCAGCGGGCTCAGGGGCGCGGCAGCCAGCTGGGCGAGCTGGGCGACGACGAGGGGTCGGCGGGGGTCGTCGGCGGCCTCGGCTGCGTCGATGCACCGCAGGCAGGCGGTCACGCCCGGCTCGACGAGGGGACCGACCCGCCAGGATCCCGGGCCTCCGGTCCCGCTGATAACCAGGTGGGGGGTGCCGTCAGCCACCCACGGGTCCACGGAGGCTCGGGGGAGTGGTCCGTCGGCGCAGACCACGACGATGTCCGGCGTCTGCAGGGGCGTCACGACGGGGATCCCCACGGCGGAGAGGGCGTCCGCGAGACCGCGCGCCGTACGCCCGTCGTCGACCGGGCGGTCGACGATCGCCACCGTGCGGCCAACTCGCTGCGGCGCCCCCTCGTCGAGGAGGAGGTCCGCGTCGCGCAGCCGCCGGACGACCCGGGCCCAGGTCGCCTCCGGCAGGTCGGGTGAGCGGCGGGTCGGGACCAGGCCCCCGCCCAACGCGTCCAGGAGAGCCAACGTGTCGGGGTCGGCGGTCAGGATCACCCGGTGGGGCGGGTCGAGCCCGACCTGCACGTGCTGCGCGTCACGACGTACGACGTGCACGCCGCAGCGCAGTCGGAGCGCGGGGGTCGAGGCGGGTCCAGCAGGCACCTGACGAGGGTCACACAGGAGCGCCGGCAGCGCCGGTCGTCATCCACAGCCTCCCTCGGGTGACCATCAGGCACAGCAGTGGCGACCCTCCTGCTGGAGGGCCGCCACCGGATGAGCTGTGGTGATCTGGGACGTGCAGGTGAAGGGGCCGATCAGGCCTTGCCGAGGATGCGGTTGAGGTTGGTGCTGCACACGGGGCAGACCGCCTTGGCCATCCGCGTGCCCTTCTCGTTGACGCGCACCTCGCCCTCGGCCTCGCGCTTCTCCTTGCACTTCACGCAGTAGAACTCGCCGCTCCAGGTCTCAGCCATGACGGCCTCCTTGTTGTTGTGATGTGTCGATGTGATGGTCGATCGGTGTCGTTGGGGGCACTGAGCTGGGTCCCAGTGTGTCGGACACTACGGCACGGGAGGGTGAGCCACCCCACATCGACACCCCGAGGTGCTCGGCTCGCGCTCAGTAGGGTGCTGAGCATGGCTGACCTCACGCACCTCCGTCTCGAGCGCCCCAGCGACGGCGTCGCGCTCCTCGTCCTGGACAACCCCGACCTGCGCAACGCGATGTCGCCGGAGATGACCAGCTCCTGGGTGACCGCGATCGACCAGCTCGCTGCCGACCCCAGCGTGCGGGCCGTCGTGGTGACCGGCGAGGGCACGGCCTTCTGCTCGGGTGGGATCACGTCCTGGCTGGCCGCCGAGCCCGACGCCAGCGTCGACGAGCTGCGGACCCGGATGATCGCCTTCTACCGCGCGTGGCTCTCCATCCGACGGCTCGAGGTGCCCACGATCGCGGCGATCAACGGCGCGACGATCGGCGCCGGCCTGTGCATGGCGCTGGCCTGCGACATCCGCTATGCCACGGAGTCGGCGAAGCTGGGGATGCCCTTCCTGAAGCTGGGCCTGCACCCCGGGATGGCCGGCACGTTCCTGCTCCCCAACGCCGTGGGAGCCGCTGCCGCGCGCGACCTGCTCCTGACGGGCCGGCTGGTGCAGGGGGAGGAGGCGTTGCGCCTCGGCCTTGTCTCGCGGGTGCTGCCGCGCGAGGGGTTCCTGGACGAGGCGCTCGCCACCGCCGCCGACGTGGCCGCGAACGCCCCGATCGCCACCAGGCTGACCAAGCTCGCCCTGGCTGAGGGCGGCCATCGCGATCTCGACTCGGCGCTTCAGTGGGAGGCGCTGGCCCAACCCATCACGATGGCCACCGCGGACCTCCAGGAGGGCATCGCGGCGAGTCAGGAGAAGCGTCCAGCACGGTTCACCGGGCGCTGATCCGGTCCGGGACAGAAGAAGAGACCCCCGGGCCATCGTGGTGACGCTCGCCTTCCCCTGCGAGCATCACCGGATGGCCCGGAGGCCTCGTCTGGGACGACAACCTAGGGAGTCGCGCGCGCCGGGGTCAATCCACCGGCCGGCCACCCTGTGGAGCATCCTGTGGATAACCCTGTGCACGGGTGCGCAATCCCGTGGAGGAGTCCGGGAGAGGCTGTGGAAAACCTTCGGCGGCTGCTCGCCGTACGACGCTGACCTGCGAGGATGTCCTCCACCGACTGTGGAGAGAAAATTGTCTGACGGAACGACCCACGACACCGGGTACGACGCGGGGTACGACGCCGGTCCGGTGGCCGCCCTGCGCCGGATCGCGTTCCTGCTCGAGCGCGCTCGCGAGGACACCTACAAGGTCCGGGCGTTCCGTGGTGCCGCCTCGGCGATCCTGCCCCTGCCCGAGGCCGACCTGGCCCGAGCCGTCGACGCAGGGACCCTGGTCGACCTGCCCGGGGTGGGTGCGAGCTCGGCGAAGGTGATCGCCGCGGCCGTCCGTGGCGAGGTGCCCGAGCGGCTGGCGAGCCTCGAGGCGCAGTACGCCGGCCCGCTCACCGACGGCGGGGCCGGCCTCCGCGCAGCGCTGCGCGGAGACCTGCACTCCCACTCCGACTGGTCCGACGGCGGCTCGCCGATCGAGGAGATGGCGATGACCGCGATCGAGCTGGGTCACGACTACCTGGTCCTCACCGACCACTCGCCGCGGCTCAAGGTGGCCCGTGGACTCTCGGCCGAGCGCCTGACCCGCCAGCTGGGCGTCGTGGACGCCGTCAACGAGCACCTCGGCTCCGACGTCGGCGCCGGCTTCACGCTGCTCAAGGGGATCGAGGTCGACATCCTCGACGACGGATCGCTCGACCAGACCGACGATCTGCTCGCCCGACTCGACGTCCGCGTCGCGAGCGTGCACTCCAAGCTGAAGATGGACGCCGCACCGATGACCCGGCGGATGATCGGGGCTGTCCGCAACCCGCGCACCAACGTGCTGGGGCACTGCACGGGGCGGCTGGTGACCGGCAACCGCGGGACGCGAGGGCAGTCGACGTTCGACGCGCGGGCGGTCTTCGAGGCCTGCGCCGAGCACGACGTGGCCGTCGAGATCAACTCCCGTCCCGAGCGCCGCGATCCGCCGTCGGACCTGCTCGCCCTGGCTCGCGACGCCGGTTGCGTCTTCTCGATCGACTCCGACGCCCATGCCCCGGGACAGCTCGACTTCCTCGTGCTGGGTTGTGAGCGGGCCGAGGAAGCCGGGATCGAGGCGGACCGGATCGTCAACACGTGGCCACGCGAGCGCCTGATGGAGTGGGCCAACCAGTAGTTTGGCGTTAGTTTGCTGTGTCATGGTCTCGCCGGACGTGGAGGTACGCCGCTCCAAGCGGCGACGCCGCACGGTCTCGGCCTACCGTGACGGCGAGCGGATCGTCGTGCTGATCCCGGCGTCGTTCAGCGCCGACGACGAGGCCGAGTGGGTCGCCTCGATGGTCAAGAAGGTCCTCAAGGCCGAGGAGCGCGCGGCCCTGACCGACGAGGACCTGCTCGACCGGGCGCTCAAGCTCAGCGACGCCTACCTCGGTGGGCTGGCGACGCCCGAGTCGGTGCGGTGGGTCTCCAACCAGCACTCACGCTGGGGATCCTGCACGCCGGGGGAGCGCAGCATCCGGCTCTCCGAACGGCTCCAGGCGATGCCTGGCTGGGTGATCGACTACGTCCTGGTGCACGAGCTGGCCCATTTGTTGGAGCCGAGCCACGACGAGAAGTTCTGGGCGTGGGTGGACCGCTACCCGAAGTCCCGCAAGGCCCAGGGCTACCTGCTGGGATGGTCCGAGGGTGCCCGGATCAGTCCGCCCCAGGAGTTCCGGGACTGACTGCCAACCGGGCACGGGCCAGCCGCACCAGGTCGAGCAGCCCGGGCTCCGGGTCGGGCAGGGCACCGGTCGGCCACCAGCGGACGTCGAGTGACTCCTCGCTCACCGCGGGTACGGCGTCTGCCGCCACCACCGCCAGGAAGCGCACGTCGAGGTGATGGACGACCCGGGCGTCTGGGGCGTCGGGGGTGTCGGGGTCGATGCCGGCGGGAGAGCGGCAGAAGGGCACCTCGTGCTCGCTCAGCTGGAGCGGGACGGGGTCGAGCACGAGACCGGGCAGCCCGGACTCCTCGCGCGCCTCTCGGGTAGCGGCGTCGACCAGACGACGGTCGTCGGGCTCGCAGTGCCCGCCGAGCTGGAACCACCGCTCCGCCTTGGCGTGCAGGGTCAGCAGCACCTGGCGACGATCGGCACTGATCACCAGGGTGCTCGCGGTCAGGTGATCGGGCCGGCACGAGCGCTGCATCCCGTCCGGGTGCGCCTCCAGGTGCGAGACGTAGCGCCGGCGCAGTCCCTCCTGGTCGGCATCGGGCGCGGACCAGGAGCGCAGCGTGGCGAGGGCGTCGGAGTGGAGCTCGCTCACTCGTCGGACTGGTCGCCTTCGAGCAGCTTGCGCAGCTCGGCGTCGAAGTCGGCGTCCTCCAGCTCGGTGGGCGCGGTGGCGTCCTCGCGGAAGCCCAAGGGGTCGTCGAGGTCGGAGGAGGTCGGCAACAGGTCCGGGTGGGTCCAGACCCCGTCGCGGGCCTCGGGCCCCTGTCGGGTGCGCAACGAGGCCCACAGGGTGGAGGCGTCGCGCAGACGACGAGGTCGTAGCTCGAGGCCGACCAGGGCGGAGAAGGTCTGCTCGGCCGGACCGCCGGCCGCGCGGCGGCGTCGTACGAGCTCTTGCAGCTTGCCGGCTGCGGGCATCCGCTCGACAGTCGCCTGGCCGACCACCTCGTCGACCCAGCCTTCGACGAGGGCCAGGGCGATCTCGAGGCGTTCGAGGGCGGCGGCCTGGGCGGGAGAACGGGGCAGGTCGAAGAGGCCGCCCTCGAGCAGCTGCTGCATGGACTCCGGGTTGGCGGGGTCGACGCCGCGCAGCTGCTCCTCCATCCGCTGCTGCAGGGCCTCGGCGTTGATCTCCACGCCGCCGGCGTAGTCGGTCACGGCACCGATGAGGTGCTCGCGCAGCCACGGCACGTGGGCGAAGAGACGCATGTGCGCTGCCTCGCGCAGCGCCAGGTAGAGCAGGACGTCGTCCTCGGTCACGTCGAGGCCGTCGGCGAAGGCGGTCACGTTGGCCGGGACGAGGGCGGCCTTGCCGGGAGCGCTCAACGGAAGGCCGATGTCGGAGGTGCCGAGCACCTCGCCGGCCAGGACCCCGATCCCGGACCCGACCTGGGAGGCGAGCATCGCGCCGACCGCCTTGCCGACCATCCCCAGGATCGGACCGGCGGCCGCCTGGGCCTCGGCGGGCAGCGCGTTGCCGATGCCCTTGACCGACTGCTCGGCCACGGGCTCGACGAGCACCTTCCACACGTCGAGCGTGTTCACGATCCACTCGGCGCGGCTCCACGCCGCAGTGGAGGTGACACCGCTCGGGAAGTCGGTGACCTCATCGAGCCAGTGGTCGGCCAGACGCACGGCGTCGGCGATCGCGCCGCCCTGGGCGGAGGTGGGCGACGGGTCGGGGGAGGCCGCGACGGACTTGCGGGCCAGGTCGGTGGCGACGTCCCAGTTGAGGGCACCGTCGTAGGGCTGCATCAGCGACTGGAGCTGGCCGAAGAGGGCGCCCAGGTCGGGCATGCCACCGGCGCCCTGACCTCCCTGACCTCCCTGGCCGCCGAACATGCCGGCGAGCGCGTTGAGGTCCATGCCGCCCATGCCGCCCATGCCGCCCATCCCGCCGCCGGCACCGCCGGAGAAGAACTGCTCGAAGGGCGTCCCCTTGAACGGGTTCGCGTCGTCCCCGGGGGTGTCGTCGGGGCCGTTGCGCGGGTCGTCGCTCATGGCTCCACGGTACGCCGTTCGGCCAACGCCGCTCCGTGCTGGTCAACGCCGGCCGGTGCTGGTCACGGGAGGGCGCCGGTAGGGTCGCCGACGTGAGCAGCGACACCACCCCAGAGGCCGTACGACTCGTGGCGATCCGCGAGACGCCGCTCGACGTGACGGAGGTGCTGGACAGCCTGGACGAGGACGTCGACGGCGGGGTCACGCTCTTCGTCGGGCGGGTCCGTGACCACGACGGCGGACGCGACGTCTCGGGTCTGGACTACTCGGCGCACCCGAGCGCCCTGGACCGGTTGCGTGACGTGTGCGGCGAGGTCGCCGGACGCCACGACGTGCACGGCGTCTCCGCCGTGCACCGCACCGGTCATCTCGACATCGGCGACATCGCGGTCATCATCGGCACCGCCGCGGCTCACCGCGGTGTCGCCTTCGACTCCTCGCGCGACCTGATCGACACCCTCAAGTCGACGGTCCCGATCTGGAAGCACCAGGTCTTCGTCGACGGCTCCGACGAGTGGGTCGGCACGCCATAGCTGCACCACCCGCACCCCACCCACCAGCCCACCGCACCACCAGGGGGTGGTCGTCGAGTAGCCGGCGGACGAGCGCAGCGAGGCGCCGGCGTAGCGAGACGTCGGCGAGCCGACCGTCCACCTGGAGGAGATCGCCGTACGCTCGATGAGTGGTCGTCCTCTGGCTCGTTCCTCCCGTCGCGGTGACGCTCGTCGCGATGGTGTGGGTGACGTGGATGAGTCGCGAGCGCCGTCGCGAGGTCGACCGCGACGAGGCCGTACGGCGCCTGGGCGCCGCCCTGGACCCCCAGCCGAGCCGCTGGCGACCGTGGGCGCGACCCCGTCCGAAGCCGGGCTATGCCGTCGCCCCGCGCCCTCCGGATCGCAGCACGGGCGTCGCGATCCGTCGCCGGCCGCCGGCCGCCTGAACCTCACGGGCCGCTCCTTGGCCCGCAATGAGAGGGTTGCGCCATGAACCAGCGCCTCATCGCCGCGGTCGTCGCCGTCCCGGCCGTGCTCGCGCTGCTCGTTTTCGCTGCCTTCCAGGGCCTCCCGTTCGCGACGTTCGCTCCCGGGGGCACGATCGACGTGCTCGGCCAGGACGGCAACGACGCCGAGGTGGTCCAGGTCGACGGCCACGAGGTCTATCGCGACACCGGCCAGCTGCGGATGACCACCGTGCGCGTCTCGCCGGCTGGTGACCCGCCGGACACGGCGTACCTGTCGTTGGGCCGGTTGATGGCGATGTGGTTCGACGGGGACGAGGCCGTCTACCCCTACTCCTCGGTGCACCAGGACGGCGAGACCGCCGAGAGCAGCCGCGAGGAGGGCGCCGTGCAGATGGCGACCTCGCAGGACGACGCGGTCTACGTCGCGCTCACCGAGGACGGCATCGACGTGCCACAGGTGCTCCAGGTCGCCGCGGTGACCTCGGGAGCCGCCTCCGACGGTGTCCTGAAGGTCGGCGACCACCTGGAGAGCATCAACGGCGCCGCGACGCCCGACGACACGGTGCTGCGCCGCGAGATCCAGAAGGGCGAGCCGGGGGAGCCGCTGACGATCGGGATCGAGCGCGCCGGCAAGAAGCGGACCGTCGAGGTCACGCCGACCGAGGAGACCATCGAGGGCAAGCAGCGCCGGCTCATCGGGATCACGCCGGGCTACGACTACGACTTCCCGTTCGACGTCAAGATCAGCATCTCCGACAACATCGGCGGTCCCAGCGCCGGACTGATCTTCTCCCTGGCCGTCTACGACACGATCACGCCGGGCTCGTTGACCGGAGGAGCACGCGTGGCCGGCACCGGTGAGATCGCCCCGGACGGCTCGGTCGGTCCGATCGGCGGCATCCAGCAGAAGATCGCCGGGGCTCGCGACGAGGGCACCGAGCTGTTCCTGGTGCCCGAGGACAACTGCGCCGACGCCCTGGGCGCCGACGCCGGCGACATGACACTGATCCGGGCCAGCACCATGCACGAGGTGCGCCTGGCGCTCGAGGCCTACACGGCAGACCCGAGCACCGACCTGCCGTCCTGCGAGGACGCGGCATGAGCGAGCACGACGATCTGCCGGGCCCCGACCAGGCCGACGAGGCGTTGACAGCGGACCCGCGCTGGGGCGACCTCGACGCCGACCCGGCTCTGGCCAGCGCGATCCTCGAGATCGAGCAACACCTCTCCGGCGACGGCTGGGACCAGCCCGCCCGGCTCTACGCACTGGTCGACACCGCGGCGCTCGTGCAGCAGGAGCCGGCCCTGGCCAGCGCGATGGGGCTGGACGCGGCCGCCGAGGCCGGGTCGTTGACCGCCGTCGAGCAGGACCAGCTGGACGCGAGCAAGCCTCTCGAAGGTGTGCTGGAGTCGATCGAGTGGCCCTCGGGCGTGGCCGGCTGCGCGGCCATGGTGGAGCGCCTCGTGCTCCCGCCCGGCTCCGACGCCACGCTGCCCGACGACCCGGTGCAGGCGCGTGCCTTCGCCCGTGAGCACCCCGACCGCCAGGAGGTCCGGATCGTGGCCGGCGCCACCCGCAGCGGATCGACGTACTGCGCCCTGCGTCTGCGCGCCCACGACGAGGACGCCTCCGTCGTCGGTGGCATCGACCTGGTCCCGGGGCTGCTGGCGCTGCTCCGCGACACCCTGACCGACCCGCACGACCAACCGGCTCGCGACGAGCCGTCAGAGGAGAAGCCGTGAGTGAGCTGTTCGACGACGACCCGAGGGCAACGCCGCCCTCGCGCCAGGCGCCGCCGAGGCGGTCGCGTGCCCTGCTGATCACCGCGGTCGTGGTGATCGTGGCGATCTTCGGGCTGACCGGGTTCTCCTCGATCTACACCGACCGGCTCTGGTATCAGTCCGTGGGCTTCGGCAGCGTCTTCAGCACGTTGCTGTGGACGCGGATCGGGCTGTTCCTGGTCTTCGGTGCGGTGCTGGGCGGCATCGTCGCGCTCAACATCTACCTCGCCTATCGGTTCCGACCGCTGTTCCGGCCCAACTCGCGCGAGCAGACCAACCTCGACCGCTACCGCGACGTGATCACCCCGATCCGGGTGTGGGTCGTGCTGGGCGTCGCCCTGGTCGTCGGCGCCTTCGCCGGGGCCTCGGGGATGAGCAACTGGCGCACCTACCTGATGTGGCGCAACGGGCAGTCGTTCGGCCAGGACGACCCCTACTTCAACCGGGACATCGGCTTCTACGTCTTCGACCTGCCGTGGGTGCACTTCGTCGTCGACTTCTCGATGGCGGTATTCGTGATCGCGATCATCGGCGCGCTCGTGACCCACTACCTGTACGGCGGTCTGCGGCTGCAGGCCGGCTCCGACCGGCTCTCGCCGGCCGCTCAGGCGCAGCTGTCGGTCCTGCTGGGACTCTTCGTCCTGGCCAAGGGCGTCGACTACTACCTGGACCGCTTCGACCTGGTCAACCAGAACAACTCGCTCTTCACGGGGATGAACTACACCGCGGAGAACGCCGTGCTGCCGGCCAAGAACATCCTCATCGGTGTCGCGGTCATCTGCTCGATCCTGTTCTTCCTCAACGTCTGGCGCCGCACCTGGCAGCTGCCCACGATGGGGCTCGGTCTGCTCGTGCTCTCGGCGATCCTGCTCGGGATGATCTGGCCCGCGATCGTGCAGCAGTTCCAGGTCAAGCCCTCTGAGGCCGACAAGGAGGAGCCCTACATCGCGCGCAACATCGAGTCGACGCAGGCCGCCTACGACCTCGAGGACGTCGAGCTGACGCCGTACTCGCCCAACACCTCGCTGGACGCCACGGCCTCCCAGTTGGCGCCGCTGCTCAGCTCGGTGCCGCTGGTCGACCCCAAGCAGGTCTCACCGGCGTTCGAGAACATCCAGCAGGAGCGCGGCTACTACTCGGTGGCCGAGGTGCTCGACGTCGACCGCTACGAGCTCAACGGCTCCGACCGGGCGATCGTGCTGGGCGTGCGCGAGCTCGACCAGGACGGCCTGAGCCCCGACGCGCGCAACTGGTCCAACCTGCATACGGTGTTCACTCACGGCAACGGCATCATCGCCGCCTACGCCAACCAGCGCGACGCCGAGAACGCCGTCACCTCCGACACCGGCGCCGACGCCCCGTCGTCCTCGGGTGGTCTGGAGTGGGCGCAGGGCATCAACAACGACGAGGTCGACATCTCCGCCGAGCTCGGCGACTTCGAGACCCGTGTCTACTACGGGGAGAAGAGCCCCGACTACTCGGTGGTCGGCAAGTCGGCCGACGACGCCGAGGACATCGAGCTCAACCTGCCGGTGCCCGGCTCCGACCTGGGCTCGACCACGACCTTCGACGGTCCCGGTGACGCCTCGGTGGGCAGCACGTTCAACCAGCTGATGTTCGCGATCAAGTTCGGGGAGCCCAACTTCCTGCTCTCCGGCCGCGTCAACGGCAACTCCAGCGTGCTCTTCGAGCGCGACCCCACCACGCGCGTGGAGAAGGTCGCGCCGTGGCTGACCGTCGACAGCGACGTCTACCCGGCGATCGTCGACGGCAAGATCACCTGGATCCTGGACGGCTACACCACCACGGACCGCTTCCCGCTGGCCCAGCGTGAGTCGTTCGAGGAGATGACCGACGACGCGCTGCAGGTGCAGACCGGCATCCAGACGCTGCCGACCGACGAGATCAACTACATGCGCAACGCGGTCAAGGCGACCGTGGATGCCTACACGGGAGCGGTCACGCTCTACGCCTGGGACGAGGAGGACCCGCTGTTGCGCTCGTGGATGGGTGCCTTCCCCGGCACCGTCGAGCCGAAGTCGGCGATGTCGGACGACCTGCTCGCCCACGTGCGCTATCCCGAGGACCTCTTCAAGGTGCAGCGCTACCAGTACGCGCGCTACCACGTCGAGGACGCGAGCGACTGGTACGAGTTCAACGACCGCTGGGCCGTGCCCGAGGACCCGCAGGCTCCGGGCGTCTTCCAGGCGCCGTACCGGCTCTTCGTCGGGGGAGCCGACGCCTCGAACTTCTCCCTGACGTCGGTCTACGTGCCGTTCCGTCGCAACAACCTCGCCTCCTTCGTGTCGGTCAACTCCGACGCGGACTCCGGCGAGTACGGCAAGATTAGCGTGCTGCGGCTCAACGACGCCGAGGCCACCGACGGCGACCAGACGTCCGGCCCCGGACAGGTCGCCAACGACTTCATCTCCGACCAGCGCATCAACGAGGCGCTGCTCCCGCTGAAGAACTCCGGTGCCCGCGTCACCTACGGCAACATGCTGACCTTCCCGATCAACGACGGGCTGATGTACGTCCAGCCGGTCTACGTCTCGCGGCAGGTCACCGACGCCAGTTATCCGGAGCTGCGGTTCGTGCAGGTGAAGTTCGGCGACGACATCGGCTACGGCACGACGTTCCAGAACGCGATCCAGGACCTCTTCGGATCCGGGACCGGGCCCATCGAGCCCGACCCGGGTCAGGAGCCCGACCCGGAGCCCGACCCTAACCCGGAGCCTGAGCCGGAGCCGGAGCCCGGCACGCTGCAGGGCCGGCTCGACGCCGCCCTGGACGACGCGCTGGAGGCGTTCGACAAGGCCGACGCCGCCCTGTCCAACGGCAACCTCGGTGTCTACCAGCGCCAGGTCGCCAAGGCCCAAGACCTCCTCGCCCAGGTCGTCGACCTGCGCGACCGGATCGAGCAGCGCGATGCCAACGACGAGGGCTGATCGGCCGCCACCACGGCCGTGAGCCACCTCTCAGTGACTCGATTTGGCTGCTCCACCCTGAGCCGGTAACGTTCTGTTCACCGACGCGGGGTGGAGCAGCTCGGTAGCTCGCTGGGCTCATAACCCAGAGGTCGCAGGTTCAAATCCTGCCCCCGCTACACAGTGCAGAAGGCCCGGACCCATGGTCCGGGCCTTCTGCATTTCCAGGGTCGGTGCCGGACAGCCTTTCGAAGCATTGCGGAGTTGGGCGCCTGTCCGCTGCGCAAGGCCGGGTTGCTCCGCGTCGAGGTGGAGCACGAGGAGGACGAGTCGCGACGACGGTGGTACGTCACGACCGGGTCGAGGACGGCACGAGCAGCACGAACGACCCGCCCTGTGCGACCGCCTCGCACGCGAGCCATCCGCCGTGGTCGACTGCGATGGCGCGCGAGATCGCGAGGCCCAGGCCGGCACCACCCGCGTCACGGGTCCGTGCCTCGTCGAGACGCACGAACCGGTCGAAGATCCGCTCACGCTCGTGCTCGGGCACGCCGACTCCGTCGTCGGTCACGGTCACCACCGCCCACGAGACCGTACGGCGAGCAGTGCGGTCGCTCAGCGGCGCCGACACGTCGGCGGCGGGCCGCCAGGGCTTCGGGACGACAGCGTCCGGCGCGACCCAGACCGTAGCCCTCACGGTAGATGTGGCGTGCCGGGCGGCGTTGTCGAGCAGGTTGCCCACCAGGGTGCGCAGCGCGTCGGGATCGCCGCTCACGAGCGCTTCGTCGCGGCAGTCCACCTGCACCGGAAGGCGTCGGGGCCGTGCCGCCTCGCATGAGACCAGGTCCGCGAGGTCGACCGACTCGTGGCGGACCGGTCCTGCAGGTCGCGCGGCGTCGCGGCGGGCGAGCAGGAGGAGACCGGTCACGAGTCGCTCCAGGCGGGCGGTCTCGGCGATGACGTCGGCTCGCAGCTCGGCGTCGTCCATCGAGACGGTCGCGGAGACCTCCAGCAGAGTGCGGATGGTGGCCACGGGGCTGCGCAGCTCGTGCGAGGCGTCGGCCACGAACTGGCGTTGTGCGCGCGCCGAGACGTCGAGGCGCTCCAGCATCTCGTTGAGCGTCTCCGACAGCCGGCCGACCTCGTCGCGCGTGGGGACGGTGGCCAGTCGCTGGCCGGTCCCGGCGACGGTGATCTCGTCGGCGGTACGGCGCAGTCGCTCGACGGGCGCCAGTGCTCGGCCCGCCAGCAGCCAGCTGGTCGCCGCGACGAGGGCGACCAGCAGGGGGACGCCGACGGCGAGCAGTCGAGTGGTCGAGGCCGTGGCCTCGTCGACGGTCTCGAGGCTGCGTGCCACCGCGACGTAGACCTGGGAGTCCGCAACCTCGACGGTCACCACGAGGTGACGGTCGGACTCCTGAGCCACGAGGTCGCCCACGATCCGCTGCCCGACGCCGCCCAGCGGAGGAGGAGGCGCGAGCGGGCCACGGGTCCCCAGCGCGGCGGACGCATCGAGCACCCCGTCGGGGCCCACGATCTGGACCAGGGTCTCCTCGCCGCCGAGCGAACCCCCGACCTCCCGTGAGGTGGCAGGGTCCTGCTCGAGGTCCCGAGCCACCGAGCGGGCCTGCTCCTCGCCGACCAACGCCACCGACCGGGTGAGGTCGTGCTCCTGGATGAGGACCGCAGCGACCGAGGCGGCGATCAGCAGGGGACCGATCGCCAGGCAGGCCGCCACCACCGAGCGTGCGCGGACCGACCACGCGCGCGGCCTCCAGGCGCCTGCGCGCCGGCCCGTCGGGCTCCGGCTGCTCATCCGCCGTCACCTGCCAGCCGGTACCCGGAGCCGCGCACGGTCTGGATCGACTGCCGCCCGTACGGCGCGTCGACCTTGCGCCGCAGGTAGCCGACGTACACCTCGACCACGTTCTCGCTCCCCTCGTGGTGCAGGTCCCACACCGACTGGAGGAGGTCGAGCTTGGAGACGACCATGCCCCGGTGCCGCATCAGGTGGTGCAGGACCGCGAACTCGCGAGCCGTCAGATCGATCGGATCACCTGCTCGGCTGACCTCGCGCGTCGCCGGGTCGAGCACCAGGTCGCCCGCTCGCAGGACGGTGGGCCGGGCAATGCCGCCGCGCCGTACCAGGGCGCGCAGCCGCGCGACGAGGACCGGGAACGAGAACGGCTTGGTGAGGTAGTCGTCGGCCCCGAGGTCGAAGGCGTCCACCTCGTCGTACTCGCCGTCCTTGGCGGTGAGCATCAGCACCGGCACCCACACCTCCGCGGCCCGCATCGCCTTGCAGACGTCGTAGCCGTTGCGGCCGGGCAGCATGATGTCGAGCACCACCGCGTCGTAGTCGCCGTCCAGGGCTCGCTCGAGCCCGGCCAGGCCGTCGTGGGCCACGTCGGTGAGCATCCCCTCGGCCTGCAGTCCCCGTGCGATGGCGCGCGCGAGGGTGCGCTCGTCCTCGACCAGCAACACCCTCATGCCTGCCTCCTCGGCCTCGGGCCGGGCAGCGCACCCGGATGGTTCCAGGATGGGCGAACGGTGCTGTGAGGACTCTCAGGTTCTCTCAGCACAGCCACAGCGCCTGCTCGGCAGTGTGAAGGCACCAACCACCACCGACCAGGAGGAACATCATGAAGATCACCACCTACCCGCTGCGCCGCAACGCCGCGATCATCGCGGCCGCAGCCGTCGTCGGAGGCCTCGGCATCGGCGGCGTCGTCACCGCCAACGCCGACTCGACCGGTCCCGCCGACAACCAGAGCCAGGTCGAGCAGTCGGACGGCGACGGTGAGCAGGACGACGCCACGGAGGTGGAGTCGGACGGCGACGGTGAGCAGGACGACGCCACGGAGGTGGAGTCGGACGGCGAGACCGACGATGACGCGAGCGACGTCGGTCCCGACGCCGACCCCAACGAGCCGGGTCACCAGGACGCCTCGGACAACGGCTGAGTCCCCTGGCCGTCTCACCGCACCGAACCCCCGCCCAGCACCAGCTGGGCGGGGGTTCGGTCGTGCGGGGACTGAGGTCACCCGAGGGTGTCCATGAGTGTCTGCAGCGCCCTCGCTTCGGCGGCAGGGTCCGGGCTCGAGGCTCGCACGGCGGACAGCGCCGGGTCGATCTGCTGGTCGATGAATGTCCACGCCTGGCAGTCCGCGGATTGCAAGGTGGCCTCGTCGTCGTCCCAGACGGTCTCGAGCTCGGTGACCCGAGCCGAGGCTGCGGACGCCTCGCCGGCCTGGACGAGCGTCAGGGTGTCGGCCGTGATGGTGCGGAACGTCGCCAGGTCGCTCGCCGGGAAGCTTGCCGCGGCCTGCTCGGTTGCCTGCGCCTGAGTCAGGGTGGCGCCGGCGCACGTGGGTGCGGCGCCCTCCTCAGCGGCCAGCGCGCTCTGGTGGGGCTGGGCGTTGGCCCAGCCGAGCAGGGAGACCGTGGCGATCGCGGCGACTGCCATCCCGGCCAGAGCGCGGCGCTCGCGGGTGGGGTCCGCCCCCGCCGGCTGGTCGGCGGAGCCGTCGTCGTCGATCACGTCGGCCCGAGAGATGCTGAGATAGACGACCGTGGCGAGGATCGCCAGCAGGAAGACCACCGACGTCATGAAGGTGCCCAGGCCCAGTCCCTGCTCGGAGCGGGGCGTCGCCAGCCAGTCACCGATGTTGGCGCCGAGCGGGCGCGTCAGGATGTAGGCGGCCCAGAAGGCCAGCACCGGGTTCGCGCCATAGCGCCACAGGCCGGTCACGATCGCGATCAGCGACAGGGGCAGCAGCACGGAGACCCCGGGCGCCCATCCGGTCAGCTCGAGGGTCCAGTCACCCGTGGCCGTCCCGAGAGCGAAGGTGACCAGTACCGCGAACCAGTAGAAGCCCTCGCGCGGAGTGGTCACGATGCTGTGGATCGACAACGTCCGCTCGCGCAGGTACCAGATGCCGAACGTGGCGGCGAGCAACGCGGAGAACACCGACGTGCTCACCCACAGCGGCACGCCGAGCTGGTCGGTGAGGATGTCGGTGTAGAGGGTGCCGGTCACGCTCACCACGACGACGGTGAGCCAGTAGACGAACGGCACGTAGGCCCGCAGCCGCATCTGTACGGCGAGCACGACGGCGAAGATCGCCGTGAACAGCACGGCGGTGCTCCCCAGTCCCACGCCGAGCTGCATGTTGATCCAGTCGGCGAAGGACTCACCGACGGTCGTGCAGAGGATCTTGATCACCCAGAACCAGACGGTGACCTCGGGGACCTTGTTGAGCAGCTGGCGGGTAGGGCTGGGCGGGACGTGCCCGCGCTGAGGTGTGGTGGTCATGGGTGAAGAGTCGGGCCGCCACCCTGCACCTCACCTGACCACGTGTCAGGTCTCCTCGCCCGAGGCGGCCGGGCACGCCGGAAGGGTCACCACGAAGGTCGTCCCCGGTCCGGTGTTCGGGGCGAGGGTGACGTCCCCGCCGATGCTGCGGGCGACCCGGCGAGCCAGGGAGAGTCCGAGCCCGCTCCCGGTCCCGTCCTGCGTGGTGGTGCCCGGTTGGAAGAGCCGCTCCACCACGGCGGGGTCGATGCCGGGCCCGTCGTCGCGGACGTGGAGCAGTGCGACGCCGCGGTCGGGGTACGACTCGGCGGTGAGGGTGACGTGCTCGGCGACCGCGAGGGAGTTGTGCAGCAGCGGCGTCAACACGCGGACCACGACCTCGGCGGGGGCCTTGACCAGCAGGTCGGTCGGCAGGTCGAGCCTCAGCCCGGGATGGTCGTGCTGCTCGAGCGCGAGCTGGGCGATCTCGTGGCCAGACGACGCGCCGGGCAAGCCTCCCGATGCCTGGCGCCGTGCGATCTCCAGCAGCACCGACATGGTGGCGCCCATCGCGCGGCAGCCGGCCTGGATGTCCTCCACGTCCTCGCGCAGCTGGTCGTCGAGGTCGGGACGCATCGCGACCAGCTCGGCGGTGGCCTGGATCGCGGTGAGCGGCGTCCGCAGCTCGTGGGCCAGCTCGGAGGTCAGCCGCTGCTCGGCCCGGATGGCCACGGCGACCTTGTCGAGAAGCTCGTCGAGGGTGTGCCCCAGTGAGCGGATCTCGTCGGTGGGAGGTCCGAGGCCGAAACGTCGCTCCAGGTCGTGCTCGCTCCACTCGCGGGCGGTGTCGGCCATCGTCTGCACCGGGGCGAGGGCCTTGCGGCTGATCCAGGTGGCCAGGGCCAGGGCGAGCACGACCATCAGTGCGCCGGCGGCGATGGAGACGACCAGCGCGGCGTGCTCGTCGTTCTCGTACGGCGTCAGCGGCTCGGCCAGCACGACGACGCCGCGGGTGCCGTCCGCCAGGCGGAACGGCCGAGCCAGCACCGAGTAGGCCTCGCCGACCTCGGCCGTCTGCTCGACCGACGAGCGGGACAAGCGCTCGAATCCCGCGCTCAGCGAGGGCGGTACCGTCCCCGCGACCTGGGCTCCGCCAGCGTCGTAGACCGCGACCCCGGGGTCCAGCCGGGTCGAGGAGACCGTGAGGGTGCCGTCGGCCGAGGTGGCCTCTGCCGAGTCGATCACCGCGTCTGCCCGGTCGGCGAGCACCCGCTCGACGGCGCTGGTCGAGGCCCCGGCCAGGACGACCTGCACGACCACGACGAGGGCCAGGGCCACGAACGCGGACAGGGTTCCGGTCAGCGCGACCAGGCGCCGCCGCACCGTGGTCGGGTTCACCGGGGCGCGCCGGCGGGAAGGTCTCACGGGCGCTCGGCCGTGGTGAAGCCGACGCCGCGCACGGTCTCGATGATGGTGGGCGAGTCGACCTCGTCGAGCTTGGCGCGGATCTTGCGCAGGAACGAGTCGACGGTGTTCTCGCTCACCATGGCCCCGTCAGGCCAGGCGGCCGCGACCACGCTGCGGCGCCGGACGACCTCCCCGGGACGAGACGTGATGGCGGCCAGCATGCGAAACTCAGTCGGCGTGAGCAGGACCTGCCCGCGATCGGTGCGCGCCGAGTGCGCCACCGGGTCGAGCACCAGACCGCCCTCCTGGAGCCGCCGGTCGGGACCGCGACGGGCCAGCACGTCCAGGCGGGCCAGGACCTCCTTGATCTCGAACGGCTTGACCACGTAGTCGTCGGCGCCCGCAGCGAACCCGGCCAACCGTTCGTGGGTCGCCCCCAGGGCAGTGAGGAACAGCACCGGTGCGTGCTGACCGGCCGACTTGAGCGCCGCGACGACGTCGCGACCGTCGGCATCGGGCAGCCCGATGTCCATGACGAGGACGTCCAGCGGGGTGGCTGCTCCGAGCTGGGTCAGGGCCTCGCGGCCGTCATGGGCGATGACGACCTCGTGCCCGGCCTGACGCAGGGCACGCACCAGCACCTTGCGGATCGGCTCCTGGTCCTCGCAGAGTCCGACGGTCAGCATGGGTCCACCCTCTCGCGGGGGTGAGCCACTCGTCGACCTCGGCCCGGGCTCATGGCGTCGCGGAGGAGTCGACCTGGTCGCCCCAGGCGGCTCGGGCTCCCGAGTCCCCGACCCGGTAGACCTGGACGCTGGTGGCGAGCGCGGCCACCACGGCGAGGCCGGCGACGACGGCCGGTAGCGCGGTGGGGCCGATCGGGGCCTTCCCGGCGGCACTGCGGCGCGCCAGCCACACCAGCCCGGTGGCGAGGAGGAGCAGCGGCACGGCGAACCAGATCAGCTGGTCGCCGAGCGCCGCGTGCTGCCCCGGGTCGCCGACGCGCTTCTCGAGCGCCTCCCCGCTCGAGGTGGCGATCGGGACGAGGATCGTGGCCACAGCGGCGGACCCCACGACCAGTGGGCCGAACGTGACTCTCCACCGGGGTCGAGCGACGATCGCGATCGTGCCCAGGACGGCGAGCGGCAGGAGCACCACCACGGCGTGCACCACGAGCGGGTGAATCGGAAGACCGTTGACCAGGTCGAACATGACAGCTCCTTCGTCGCCGCGGCTCGGTGCTGGGGCGGAGAGGCCGACGGTGCCGTGGCGAACCTGCAGACAACCTGACCGTCGCCTCGGCGGTCAGGTTGTCTGCAGGCGGGCGCCGCTACGGTCGCTGGATGACTGAATCCACACCCTCGGCCCGCGTCCGGTGAGCGGCCTCGGGATCGGTGACGCCGTCCTGCTCGGGATCGTCGAGGGCATCACGGAGTTCCTCCCGGTCTCCTCGACGGCGCACCTGAAGATCACCGAGTCGGCCCTGGGACTGTCCACCGACGACGCCGGGGTGGTCGCCTTCACCGCGGTCATCCAGGTCGGGGCCATCGCCGCGGTGCTGGTGTACTTCGCGCGCGACATCGCCAGGATCGTCTCGGCCTGGACTCGTGGTGTGGTGCACAGCCAGCATCGCGGGGACCGCGACTACCGGTTCGGTTGGTGGGTCATCGCAGCCACGCTGCCGATCGTCGTGGTCGGCCTGGCCGCGAAGCCGCTCATCGAGGGCCCGCTCGCCGGGCTGTGGGTCGTGGTGGTGTCCCTGTTGGCCGGCAGCGCCTTCATGTGGTGGGCCGAGCGACGTGCGCGGTTGGACCGGGGGGAGCAGACGGTGACCCTCGGCGACGCCCTGGTGGTCGGCTCGAGCCAGATCCTGGCGCTGCTGCTTCCGGGCTTCTCTCGTTCCGGCGCCAGCATCTCCACGGGGCTCCTGCGTGGCCTGGACCGGGTCACCGCGACGCGACTGTCGTTCTTCCTGTCCATCCCGGCCCTCACCGGAGCCGGTCTCTACGAGCTCAAGGACGCCGTCGGCGGGGGCATGGGGGTCGGGCCCCTGCTCGTCGGCACCGTGGTGTCCTTCGGCGTCGCCTACGTGGTGATCGCCTGGTTGTTGCGCTTCGTGGCCCACCACGACTTCGGCCGATTCATCGCCTACCGGATCGTCCTGGCCCTCGTGCTCACCGGACTCCTCGCGAGCGGGCACCTCGTCGCCTGAGGCGCCCCGACGCCCGCGCCCAGGGAACGGGGCCGCGAGAATGAGGGCGTGAGCCAGCCCGCAGCTTCGACGACAGCAGACCCGGCGCAGCTGCGCAGGGATGCGCAGCGCCGCACGCTGCGGGTCGTCGTGCTGGCCCAGGTCCTCGGTGGCGCCGGGTTGGCGGCAGGTGTCACCGTCGGCGCCCTGTTGGCCCAGGACATGCTCGGCAGCGAGGACCTCGCTGGGGTGTCGACGGCTCTCTTCACGCTGGGCAGCGCGCTGGCGGCGTACGTGGTCGGGCGCGCGAGCGCCCGGTCGGGGCGCCGGATCGGTCTCGGCGTCGGCTTCCTCGTCGGCGCGCTCGGCGCGGTCGGGGTGGTGGTCGCGGCCGCCACGGACAGCGTGGTGCTGCTGTTCCCCTCCTTGTTCGTCTACGGCGCGGGCACGGCCACCAACCTGCAGGCGCGCTACGCGGGCACCGACCTGGCCCGGCCCCAGGACCGGGGCCGCGCGATCAGCCTGGCGTTGGTCTCCACGACGCTGGGCGCCGTGGCCGGGCCCAACCTGGTCCGGCCGCTCGGAGGGATGGCCGAGTCCCTCGGCCTGCCTTCGCTGTCCGGGCCCTTCCTGCTGGCCGCGGTCGCCTACGCCGCCGCGGGGACCGCCCTGATCGCGCTGCTCCGCCCCGATCCGTTGCTGCTCGCCCGACGGCTGGCGAGCGAGGGGGCGTCGGCGGACGAGCCTGCTCGGAGCAGCGCCGTCGTCGGCGACGAGGCCGGCGTCGAGGCCCTGGTGCGCACGGGGCGGCGGCTGGCCGGCGGCGCCTACGCGGGCGCGACGGTCATGGTGATCACCCAGGTGGCGATGGTGGCGGTGATGACGATGACGCCCGTGCACATGCGCCACCACGACCACGACCTCGGTCAGGTGGGCCTGGTGATCGGGCTGCACATCGCGGCGATGTACCTGCCCTCACCGCTGACCGGCTACCTCGTCGACCGGGTCGGTCGGACGCCGGTCGCGGCGGCTGCGGGCGCGGTGCTGCTGGCCTCGGGGCTGGTTGCGGCGCTGGCTCCGGGGGAGTCGCTCGTGCTGGTCGTCCTCGCCCTCGTGCTGCTGGGCCTCGGCTGGAACTTCGGCCTCATCGCGGGCACCGCCCTGGTGGTGGACTCCACGACGCCGGCAGAGCGCCCACGGGTGCAGGGGAGCATCGACGTGCTGGTCGCGCTGTCCGGTGCCACGGGAGGGATCCTGTCCGGGCTGGTCGTGGGGGCGAGCAGCTACGCCACGCTCGCCCTGGGCTGCGGCGTCCTGGCGCTGCTGCTGATCCCGACCCTGCGACTGGCACAGCCGGGTCACGTGGACTGCCGGGCCTCCGGCGGGTGCGGGTAGCGCAGACCGCTGCCCCAGCCGACCTCCCAGCCGGGCTCGGGGTCGAAGTGGTCGGCGAAGGAGATGGGCAGGGAGTCGTGCTCCTCCACGAGGTGAAGCAGACCCGAGTACCACGCGACGTACGCCGGATCGTCCTCCGTCGCCGACAGGTCCGGCAGACCTGCCAGGACGAGGTCGGCGGTGTCGTCGACGCTGGTTCGGACGTCGACCCGGCCACCGGCCACCTCGGCTCCGGAGCCGGTCGAGTAGGCGATCACGCCGCCCTTCTCCGGGCCGGCGACCGTGACGCGCCAGTGCATGCCCGACGGACTCATCCCGGCGACGACCCGAGCGCCGTGGAAGCCGCCCTCGTGCAGTCGGCGCACGCCCTGGAGCAGGCGCAGCGGCGTCCAGCGGGAGAAGCTCGCCTCGATCTCCTCGCGGGTCTCGCTGTCGAAGGCGACCAGCGTGGCGCGCTCGACCGGCGCGGTGCTCGCGACGATGGTCTCGACGGCGGCTCGGATCGCATCGCGCCGGGGCCAGCCGTAGACGCCCGCGCTGATGAGTGGGAAGGCCACCGTGCGGGCGCCCAGCTCGCCGGCGACCTCGAGGGAGCGGCGGTAGCAGGAGGTCAGGAGGGTGCGGTCGCGCTCACCGGCGGTGTAGCTGGGTCCGACCGCGTGGATGACCCACCGGGCCGGCAGGTCGCCTGCGTCGGTCCACCCGGCATCGCCGGTCGCGAGTCCCTGTGGGAAGCGTGCCACGCAGTCGGCGAGCACAGCCGGGCCGCCGGCGCGGTGGATCGCACCGTCGACGCCTCCGCCGCCGCGCAGACGGGTGTTGGCGGCGTTGACCACGGCGTCCACGTCCAGCGTGGTGATGTCGCCCTGGGTCACGCTGATGCTCACCATCGGCTGCTCCTCATGGGGTGAAGCCACCTGGGTGTGGTCGCTGCCCGGAAGGTTCAGGATGCGCCTTTGTGAGCCCGGGGCGCTACTCTGATGGCTGAAGAGACGGTGCCTGTCGCCGTCCGCGCCGCGCGACAGGTCGCGGCCGATGCTTCGTACTTCTCTGGTCTTCGGTTCGCTGGACATCAGCACAAGTAGATGTCTTCAGCGGCCGGGCGCACAGTGCGCCCGGCGACGAACAAAGGAACAGATCATGGCTCAGGGAACCGTCAAGTGGTTCAACGCTGACAAGGGCTTCGGCTTCATCGCTCAGGACGGCGGCGGCGAGGACGTGTTCGTGCACTTCTCCGCGATCCAGACCAACGGCTTCAAGTCGCTCGACGAGAACCAGAAGGTCGAGTTCGACCTCGCCCAGGGCCCCAAGGGTCCCCAGGCCGAGAACGTCCGCGTCTCCTGACGCAGCAACGTTGGGCCCCGACCGCTCCGGCGGTCGGGGCCCTTCGTGCGCGTGTCAGGGCGGGGGCTCGAAGGCGACCGTGGGCCGGCCCGACGAGGTGCTCCACGCTCGTACGCCGTCAGGGTCAGCCACCGCGTAGAGGGTCGCGCCGTCCGGGGAGAAGACGACGGCACCCGGGGCTCCGGTCAGGCCCGGCAACGGCTCGACCTCGTCGGCGCCGGCAGTGTCGGCGGTGCGGCCCGACCGGAGCGCGGCAGGCCTCCACAGGGTGACGTCGACGTCGGCCAGGGTCGTCACCGCAAGGGTGCGCGAGTCGGGGGAGAAGGCGAGGCGCTCGACGCCCGAGGTCTCCAGCGAGGCGACCTCCTCGTAGTCGTCGGTGTCCCACACCGACGCTGCCCCGGCGTTGCCCGCGGTCGCGAGGAAGGACCCGTCGGGGCTCCAGGCGACGGCGGCGCCGGGTGCTGCCCCGGCGACCTCGCTCAGAGGCGCCCCGTCAGCGCTGTCGTGGACCGACGTGCCGGTCTCTCCCGTGACCGCCAACCGCTCCTCGTCGAGGTCGAAGGCGAGACCGTAGACGGCGTCACCCACCTCGAACGATGCGACGACGTCCTCGGTGTCCACCTGCCAGATCACGACCTGTCCGGAGTCGTTGCCGGCAGCCAGCAGGGTGCCGGTGGCCGAGAAGGTCACCGCAGGCGAGGAACCCGCCGAGTCGAGGCCCTGCAGCTCGCCTCGCGTCTCGCCGCTGTCGAGGTCGACGAGCACCACGGTCGCGTCGCCTCGCACACCGGCGACGACGCCGCCCTCGCCGAGCGCGATGTGGCTGCCTTGCTCCACAGTCAGGGCGCCGGTCTCGGTGTCCCACCGGCAGATCCCGGGGCGGCAGTCGGCGATCAGCTCGGCGCCGTCGGAGGTGATGGCCAGGTCGTCGGTGGCGACGGCTGTCATCGCCGCCTCCGGCTCGGGGCCGACCTCGGGAGGTCCTGAGCTCGACGAGCCGGGGGAGTCCGGAGAGTCGGAGCAGGCCGTGAGCAGGGCGGCGGCGGCGAGCGACGCCGCGACCGCAGCCAGAGGCCGACCCGGCGTCACGACGACCCCACCGGCACGGCGGGAGCGACCTCGAACCAGGTCTCGCCGCCGTCGTGCTCGACCCGGTCGAGCAGCGCCGATCCTGTCTCCACGAGCTGCTGACTGCGGGGACGGCGGCTCAGGTGTCGGAGCACGTCGTACTCGTCGCTGACGCGCAGCACCCGCCACGGTGCGTCGCGGGTGCCCGCCCCGGAGGCCAGGATCGCCGAGAGCGAGGCCCGTCGCATGGCCCGGTGCCGGGCAGCCTCGTCCAGGCGGCCTGCTCGGTCGAGCGCGAGCGCGAGCGCGCCGTGCGCGGACGGACTGAGCAGGGCGCCGGGCATCAGCCTCGACAGCTCGCGGACGGCGACCTCGGGCACCGATGCCTCGAGCGTCCGGGCGAGCTCGTCGGGCAGGACCTCGGGGAGGAAGTGGGGCAGTGCGCGGACGGCGGCGCGCAGCACGCCGTACGACGTCGCGTCAGGGCGGATGCGGAACGCCTCGACCAGCTCGGCGAGGTCGGACTCGTGAGCGCCGGTCATCGGGACTCCTCCAGCAGTCGGTCGATCTCCTCGGCGGTGAGCCCGTCGAGGTACTCGCGCCCGCTGTCGCGTGCGTCGGCCTCGACGGGCTGGTCGAAGTAGTCGTCGTAGGAGACGGTGGGGTCACTGGTGCTCTGGTAGTCGTCGAAGTTCTCCTTCCACGACTCCGTCTGCTCCTCGGTGATGCCGTCGTCGCGGTGCTCGTCGAACGGGTCGTCGTCCCAGGGCCAGTGGAAGTTGTCGTCGAGGTCGCGGATCGCCTCGTACTGGCGGCCGTGACGCACCTCGTGGGCCACCGAGTGCAGCAGCCGCGGGTCGTCGAGCAGGCCCTCGTTGAGGCTCAGCGTGGGGGGAGGGCCCTCGCTCCACTGACCGTTGGGGCCCCACGACGGGTCGCGCCAGTCGATCACCGGCAGGTCCAGTCCGCTCTCCTCGGAGAGCTCGGCGATCATCTGCTCGATGACGGCACGGCGCTCTGCGTCGGTGAGCTCGGCCCATCGTTCGGCGACGGCGGGGTCCTCGATGCCGTACTCGTCCACCTCCTGCACGAAGCCGGTGGGGATGCCGTCGGCGATCGTGGCGTCCGCCTCGACGGCCTTGACCAGGATCGTCTCGATGTCGGTGACGATCTGCTGGGCCAGCGTGCGCCGGGCGTCGGTGTACTCCTCGGCGAAGAAGCGGTTGGTGAAGGTGGGCGGGTCGGCCGTGTCGGTGACCGAGCCGTCGACGCCGATGCTGAACTCCTGGGACCGAGCCCGGTCCTGCACCTCGCCCACCAGCCGCTCGATGGTCTCGACGTCCGTCTCGGCGTCGAACAACGCGCGTCGCATCCTCGACCTCCCCTCCAGGTGCCGATCGATCCGGCGGAGCAGCAGGGTGCGTCGCGCCTCGGCGGTGAACCGGGCCAGCCCGGACCAGGAGTCGGGGACGGCGGTCTCCTCGACGTGGTCGCGGGCGGCCTCCAGCCGCTGGGCGTCGCGGGCGAGACCCTCACCGGCGGCGCCGAGGGGACCCGACTGCCACGTGCGCACCTGCGACCACGAGATCGTCACCGGCCGACTCCCATCAGGTCGAGGAGGGTGCCGAGGTAGCCGCCGATCGCGCCGTCGCGACCCGAGGCCTCGTGACCGGTGCCGTCGACCGCGTCGGCGAAGCCCGCGACGTCGTCGGCCCAGGCATCGATCTCGGTGCGCCATCCGTCCCCGAGCTCACCGAGCAGGGCGACCGACTGGGCTCCGGGGACTGCCGAGGCGGCTGTCGTGAGATGGCTCGCCGAGTCACGGCCACGCGCGTCGCTCGCCGCGTCGCCGGTCTCACCGGCGGCCGTGCTCATGTCGCGCGGCACGACACGGAAATCCTCCATCTGAGGTCCTCCGGGGAGATCGGGGGTGGGTGAGGGGGCTGCCCGGAGACCTACCCGTGCAGGTCGGGCGCGAAACGAGCGCAGACTCAGGGAGTGGCCGGTGCCGTGATCTTCATCGGCACCGGCGTCGTCCAGGTGCCGTCGGTGACGGCGAGGTAGTAGACCTCGGCGGCCTTCAGCGGCTTGATCCTGACCATGCCCGCGCCGTCCGAGTCGGTGGTCAGCTGCTTGGTGACGACCTTTCCGCCGCCGTCGGCAGTCACGGTGAGGGTCAGGCGTCGCTCGGCGCCCCACCCCGTCACGGGGACCGGCGTGGCCCTTCCGGCCGTGCCCACGACGTAGGCCTCCCGGGGGAAGGCCTCGCCGGTGTCGAGCTCCTGCGGCACGGTCCCGACGGTCGGGTCGAAGTCCTCGACATCGCTGAGGACGACCGCGACCGACTTCGTGCCCTCGCCCGGCTGGGCGTCGTCGGTGACCTGCACGGCGTACGGGCCGAGCGGGAGGTCGGACGTCGCGCACGAGAACGTCTCCTCGTCGGGGTCGTAGTCGCACGTGCTGGTGGCGGCTGCGTCCGGGCCGCGTCGCTCGGAGCGTGCGAGCGTGATCGTCACGGTCCCGTCGGGGTTGATCACCTCACCGGTCACGGCTTCGCCCGGCTGGTAGGCGATCCGGTCGGCGGTGATGTCCAGCGGAGTGTCGGCGACGGAGAGGGCATCGCAGCCGGTGGTCAGGCCGAGAGCGGCGAGCAGGAGGAGGGAGCCGGTGAGGCGGGCGCTGGTGTGCATCAGGGAGTTCCTCAGGTCGAGTGGGGCGAGGTGGTGCTGCCACGATGCCCGCGACCGACGCCGGGCACATGGGGCCGCGTACTCAGGTGAGGGCTCGAAGGTCCTGGACGGTCCTACCGTCTAGGGTTTCGTCCGTGACCGAGTCGCCCGCGATCCACGCCACCGAGGTCGGCGACCGGGGACCCCGCGTGATCTTCCTGCACGGCCTCTTCGGCCAGGGTCGCAACTTCACGCAGATCGCGAAGGCACTGGTCCCGGAGCTGCGCTCGGTCCTGGTCGACCTGCCTAACCACGGTCGCTCGGGCTGGATCGAGACCACCGACTACGAGGTCGTCGCCGACGTCGTCGCGACGTGGCTGCGCACGACGTACGACGGGGAGCCGCCCTCGCACGTCGTGGGTCACTCGATGGGCGGCAAGGTGGCGATGGTGCTCGCGCTGCGTCATCCCGACCTCGTGGACCGCCTCGTGGTCGCCGACATCTCCCCGAGCAGCAGCGAGGGCGCCGGCGAGTTCGAGCACCTGCTGGACAGCCTCGCGGGTCTGGACCTAGCAGCTCTGACGCGGCGCAGCGACGCCGACGAGCAGCTGGCGCAGGCGATCCGCAGCCCGGCGGTGCGCGGCTTCCTCCTGCAGAACCTGCGCAGCGTGCCTGCCGAGCAGCAGTCGGGACAGGGTGCCGGCTTCACCTGGCAGGCCAACCTCGCACTGCTGCGCGACCAGCTCGACGTGATCGGCGGGTGGCCGGAGATCGAGCCGGTCGACGGTCCCTTCGACCACCCCGTGCTGTGGCTGGCAGGCGAGAAGTCCGACTACGTCCGCCCCGAGCACGAGCCGGCCATGCGCGCGCTCTTCCCGCGCACCCGCCTGGCCACCATCAAGGGTGCCGGGCACTGGGTCCACTCCGAGCAGCCCGAGTCGTTCGTCTCGGCGCTGCGGGTCTTCCTGCTGGTGTGATCCCCGGCTGGTCCCCGGCGGGTCCGCGCTCGATCAGCGGAGGTCGACAGCGTTTCTCGGCCGGGGTCGGGGATGGGTAGGATCAGCCCCTGACGATCCGCATCCCGACCATCCCTCGAGGACCCACGTAGGCCATGCCCCCGACCTCTCCCTACTCCGGCGCGACGGAGCAAGCAGCCAAGCTGCGCCGTGACGCAGAGATGGCGGCGGCCGAGCAGGCCGCGGAGAGACTGGTCGCCGAGGAGCTCGCGGCCGAGGCCATCCAGGCTCGCACGGCCGCCGAGCGCGCGGCCGCGGAGCAGGCCGAGGCGGCAGCGACGGCTCACGCTGCCCGGGTCGAGGCCGAGTCGGCGGCGGTCCGGTACGCCGAGCAGCGCCGCAACGCCGAAGAGGCCGCCCAGCGTGCCGCGTCCGCGCGCGAGGCGGCCGAGAGGTCGGCTCGCGACCACGTCGAGATCGCCGAGGCCGAGTCGGCCAAGCGGTCCTCCGCCGAGCGGCACGCCACCGAGCTGGCCGAGCGCGTCGTGACCACCCTGGCGGAGCGGGAGGCCGCGGAGGCCGCTGCTCGGCGCGAGGCCATCAACGCCCAGGAGGCCTCCTCCGCGCGCGCCCGCGCCGAGGAGAACGCCCGCTACCACACCGAGCTCGCCGAGCAGGCCCTCGCCGACCGGGCGGCCAGCGAGCAACGCGCCCTCGAGCTCTCCGAGGCCTCCGTGGTGGCCGCCGACGAGCACCTGGTCGCCGTCCGCGAGGCCCACGAGGAGCGCGACCGCCTCGAGCGCGTCGCCCGCGAGCAGATCCGCGCCCGGACGACCGCCGAGGAGGCGACCGAGCGGCACGCCCGCCTCGCCGAGGAGGCGCACCAGGCTGCCCGCGACGCCGAGCTGCGGGCTCGCAGCGTTGCCGAGCAGGCCACGACCAAGGCCGAGGAGCACGCCTCCTTCGCCCGCCACGCCCTGGAGGACCGCGAAGCCGTCGAGGCCAGCCTCGTCGAGCTCGCCGACGCCCGCCGCGCCGCCGAGGAGGCCGCGGCCGAGCAGTCCGCGCTGGCCGAGCAGGCGATGCAGCAGCGCGCCGCGGCCGAGGACCGGGCCCGGGAGCTGGCCGACGCCGCCAGCGCCGCTGCGCAGGAGTACGCCGAGTTCGTGCGGCAGGCCGCGCTGGACCGCGACCGGCTGCAGGACGCCGCTTCGCAGGCGGTCAAGGCGCGCACCGAGGCCGAGGAGCTCGCCGTACGACAGAGCGAGCTGGCTCGACAGGCCCAGCTCGCAGCGGCCGAGGCCGCCGAGACCGCTCAGCGGGTGGGTGACGAGGCAGCCAACGCTGCCGAGGAGCACACCGCCTTCGCCCGCCAGTCGCTCGAGGAGCGCCGCGTCATCGAGGCCGGGGCTGCGGCCCAGGCCGAGGCGCGTCGCGAGGCCGACGAGGCCGCCGCTGCGCAGGCCGAGCTGGCGCGCATCGCGCTGCTGCAGCGCACCGAGGCCGAGGAGCAGGCCCGCGACGTCGCGGCCCGGGCGCGCGAGGCGGCCTCGGAGTTCGCGACCTTCGTCGAGCAGGCCGAGCAGGAGCGCTCGGTCCTCCAGGAGAACGCCCAGGAGCAGACCCGCGCCCGCGGTGAGGCCGAGCGGGCCGCCAGTCGCCACGTCGGTCTCGCCGAAGAGGCCCACATGGCGGCCATGGAGGCCGAGAACCGGGCCCGCGAGGTCGCCGAGACGGCCGCCACCGCCGCCGAGGAGTACGCCACCTTCAGCACCCGGGCGCTCGAGACGCGCCAGGCCGCCGAGCTGGCCGCCACCGAGCAGGCGCGGCTGGCCGAGCAGGCGTTCCTCGACCGTGGGCAGGCCGAGACCAAGGCCCGCGAGCAGATCGAGCTGGTGCTCGAGGCCAACCGGATCGCCGCCGCCAGCCAGGAGCAGGCCGCCGCGGCCGCCGAGGAGGCGCGCCTGGCCAGCCAGCTGCGCCACTCCGTCGAGGACGCCGCCAAGACCGCCTCGCGCGCCCGCCTCGAGGCCGAGGAGGCCGCCCGGACGCAGGCCAACCTGGCCGAGACCGCCTCCGCGCAGCGCCGCGAGGCCGAGGAGCGGGTCCGCGACGTGCACCTGCAGGCCGAGGCACTGCTCAGCGAGCACCGTGAGTCCCTGCGCGTGGCCCAGGAGCAGCTGTCCAGCTCGAAGCGCGAGGCGGCCCAGCAGGCGCAGTCGCGTGCGGACGCCGAGCGTACGGCGGCCCGGCACGCCCAGGCCCGGGCAGAGGCGGAGACCCGCGCCGCCGACCTGGCCATCCAGCTGGCCGAGGCACGTGCCCGGCTGCTCGCCGTACCCCGCCCGGCGACGCTGGCGACCGTCGAGGCACCGGCACCCCCGGCACCGGAGCCGGAGCCGGCCCCCGAGCCGGCGCCGCTCGCAGTCGAGCCGGAGCCGGAGCTCGAGCCCGAGGTGCCGCAGGTCGTCGAGCAGGCATTCGTCGAGCCCGAGGTCCAAGAGACCCAGGCAGCAGTCGCGGGGGCCGAGGTCGAAGCGACCAAGCGGGGCGCGGCCGTCACCGGACTCGCGGGGCGTCTCGCCGCGCGATCGCGCGACCTGGTCCAGCAGCGCGTGGCCGCGCGCTCCGAGAAGGCACCGGGTCCCGCCGTCGAGGAGACCGAGGCGTCGGTGCGCTCCGACCGTGACGACCTGGCAGACCCGTCCGACCTGGCACTCACCGAGGATCAGCCTGACGTCGCGGCACAGCCCGTCGCGGCCGCGACACCGGCGGCCGTTCCGGCCGAGCCCGGTGCGTTCCACGAGGTGCGCAAGTACCCGCTGATGATGCTGGTCGGCATCGCCGTCATCGTCATCGCCGGTGCCACCACCGCCACCATCGCCCTGGTCGACGGGGGACTGCCGGCGGTCGCGCTGATCCCGCTGTTCATCACCCTGAGCGCGCTCTTCTTCGTGATCTGGCTCGGCGGCCGCTCGACGGAGGTCACGATCGCCGAGGGGGTGCTCAACCTGCGCCTGGGCGACATGCGACACACCTTCGACCTGCAGGGCGACGGCACCGTCATCGAGATCGGTGGTGCTCCCGAGGACGGCGACTGGACGATGACGATCGTGCGGCGCGGACTGAGCCCGGTGCAGATCGACGACGGTTCGGTCGAGCCCGTAGCGTTCATGGCCGCCTTGGCCCACTGGCGCCCCGACGTGCTCCAGGTCGGCTCCGACGACTGACGCTCCCCACTCGTCGGGCTTGCTGCGATGAGTTCGGGGGACGAGGCTGGTCTCACCTCGGAGAACCCCCGACGACAGGAGCACCGGTGAGCGGCACGCGCGTCTTGGTCGGCACCCGCAAGGGCGCCTTCATCCTGACCTCCGACGAAGCCCGGGAGGAGTGGACCGTCGACGGGCCGCACTTCCCCGGCGCGGAGATCTACCACCTCAAGGGCTCCCCGTTGGATCCCGACCGCATCTACGTCTCCCAGAGCAGTGGCTGGTTCGGCCAGGTGATCCACCGCTCCGACGACGGCGGCGCGACGTGGGCCACCAAGGACAACGACTTCGCCTACGACGGAGTCCCCGGCGAGCACCAGTGGTACGACGGCACGCTGCGACCCTGGGAGTTCACCCGGGTGTGGCACCTGGAGCCGAGCGCGCACGACGCCGACACCGTCTACGCCGGGGTCGAGGACGCCGCGCTCTTCAAGTCCACCGACGGGGGCGAGAGCTGGAGCGAGCTGTCCGGACTGCGCCAGCACGACACCGGACCGCAGTGGCAGCCGGGAGCGGGCGGCATGTGCTTGCACACCATCCTCGAGCACCCCACCGACCCGCAGCGGCTGTACGTGGCGATCTCCGCGGCGGGTGCCTTCCGCACCGACGACGGCGGCGAGACCTGGCTGCCGATCAACAAGGGCCTGCGCTCCGGTGAGATCCCCGACGAGGACTCCGAGGTCGGACACTGCGTGCACCATCTCGACCTGCACCCCAGCAACCCCGACGTGCTCTACATGCAGAAGCACTGGGACGTGATGCGCTCCCAGGACGCCGGCGACTCCTGGCACGAGGTGAGCGGCAACCTGCCCTCGGACTTCGGGTTCGTGATCTCCGTGCACGCCCACGAGCCGGAGACCATCTACGTGGTCCCGATCGAGAGCGACATCCACCACGTCCCCCCGGAGGGAAAGCTGCGCGTCTATCGCAGTCGCACGGGGGGAGACGAGTGGGAGGCGCTGACCGAGGGACTGCCGCAGGAGAACTGCTACGTCAACGTGCTGCGCGACGCGATGGCCGTCGACCAGCACGAATCGTGCGGCGTGTACGTCGGCACGACCGGCGGGCAGGTCTATGCCTCGCACGACTCGGGCGACTCCTGGACCGCGATCGTGCGCGACCTGCCGGCCGTGCTCTCCGTCGAGGTCCAGACCCTCTCGTGAACGCCATCACGACGATCCGAGTCGTCCTGCCCGCGCCGTTGCGCACCATGGTGGGCCTGGACCGCGAGGTCGACGTCACCGTGCAGGGCCCGGTCACCCAGCGCGCGGTCCTGGACGTCCTGGAGCGTGAGTACCCAGCACTGCTGGGCACGATCCGTGGCCGCACCGACGGACGGCGCCGCGCCTTCATCCGCTTTTTCGCCTGCGAGGAGGATCTCTCCCACGAGGATCCGGACGCCGCGCTGCCCGATGCGGTCGTGGCCGGACGGGAGCCCTACATCGTGCTCGGTGCGATGGCGGGCGGCTGATCCCGGCTCAGCGCGGATCCAGGCTCAGCCGGCCAGCGCGGTGGCGAGGAGCAGCAGCAGGAAGACCAGGGCGACGCCGGCCAGGGCGACGTACGTGCTGTCCAGGCCACGCAACCAGGCGACGACGCGCGTGCCCAGATCGGCGACCGGCGCGGCGGACGCTCCCGGGGGAGCCGCGGGCGGGGGACCCGATGGTGGTGGGCCGGCTGGTGGTGGGCCGGCTGGTGGTGGGCCCGGGGGAGGTGGGCCGGGCGGGAGCGGCGCGATCGCCTCGGTGAGGACGGCGGTCGCGACCGGCGACTGCGCAGTGGGGTCCGTGGGAGGTCGCAGCGACCCACCGGCACGTGATCCCAACAGCTCACGCACCCGCACGGCGTCTGGACGCTCACCTGGGTGCCGGGCTGTCATGGCGACGACGAGGTCTCGCCACCCGGTCGGGAGGTCGTCGGGGATCTCCGGCTGCCGCGACAACCGTGCCAGCGCCGCCTCGGTGGGCGGCCCGGGGTAGGCCAGCCTGCCCGTGAACATCTCGAGGAAGACCAGTCCCAGGGAGTAGACGTCGACCGCGGTCGTCAACGGCTCTCCGAGCACCTGCTCGGGGGCGAGGTAGGCGGCGGTCCCGACCGCGTGACCGGTCCGGGTGTGGCGAACGGTGTCGCCGATCAGCCGAGCGATGCCGAAGTCGGCGAGCTTGACCGCTCCCGACGGGTGGAGCAGGACGTTGCCCGGCTTCACGTCGCGGTGCACCACGTCGCGCCCGTGGGCGTAGGCGACGGCCTCGGCGAGCTGCCGGGCGATCTCCTCGATGCGTCGCCCGTCGAGCGGGCCTCGCGCGATCTGGGCTGCCAGGGTCAGGCCGTCGACCAGCTCCATCACCAGGAACGGCTGCGCCATGTGGTCGCCCCCGAGGCCCGCGTCCAGGACCGTGACGAGTCCGTGGTGACCCAGGTTGGCCAGCGTCCGGGCCTCGGCGACGAACCGGGCCCGGTCGGACTCGCTGCCTGCCACGTCGCGCAACACCTTGACCGCCACCTGGCGGGAGAGCACCGTGTCGTCGGCCCGATAGACGTCGGCGACCCCGCCCCGCCCCACGAGTGAGCCGAGCACGTAGCGGTTCGCCACGGTCATGCCGGGTCCGACGGGGGCGTCAGAGCCGGCGTCAGGGGCGGCATCAGGGGTCGAGGAGTCCATGATCGACCCAGGCTAGGGCCTGAAGGGCCTCAGCCGCGACGCGCCTTCGCCTCGACCGTGAAGCGCTGGCCCTGGTCGAGGGGGCGCCCCTCGCAGGCGAAGCCGGTGCGGCTGTCGCAGCGGTAGCGGGTGCTGGCGTTGGCCAGGGTGACCGAGACCGAGCGCACCGCGCGGCTGCTGAAGGCCACCTTCTTCACCCCGGCGCCGCTCTTGTCGAGCGTCACCGTACGGCGCAGCAGCTTGCCGTTGGAGCGCTTGATGAGCAGCGCGACGGCAGGAGACGTCGCAGCCCGCGGTGCGTCGACCGTGATCCGCAGCTTCCACTTCTTCGACGTCAGCTTCTTCGGCTTGAAGGCGACGGTCTTGGCGGCGAGGTGGTTGATCTTCGTGGTCACCGAGGCGGAGCGCATCTTCGAGCGGAGCCTGGCGACCTTGATCGGCGAGACGCCCGGGAAGGCCGAGCCCTCGTCGTACGACGATGCCGGAGCGGTGTTGGCGGCGGCGAACGCCGCGTAGAGGCGGGGCAGTCCGCCCTTCTTCTTCAGCACCTTCTTCAGGGCCTGGATGGAGTAGTCGTCGGGCAGGCCACCACCCGTGCCGGCACGCTGGATCGTCTGGCGCACGATGGTGTTTCCGTAGCGCTCGGAGAGGTACTCCCAGAAGACCCAGTTGCCGTAGTGCGCCAGTCCGCTGGAGTCGAAGAGGTCCAGCGGCTTGGTGGAGCGCGAGGCCTGGCCGAACTTCAGGTAGCTGCGGTTGTCGTTGACGCCGTCGGCGAAGCGCTCCTCGATCCAGGTCGCGGTGGACTCGAGGAACCACGGGTCCTCGGTGTAGTCGTAGGCGAACTGGATCGCGTGGAAGAACTCGTGGGCGGCGGTCACCTTCAGGCTGTCGATCGGAGCGCGGCCGAACTGGCTCTTGGCGAAGTCGTCGTCGAGGACGCAGAACCCGGAGGCCTGCTTCGGCTTGCCGGCGACGCGGTTCTCCGGGGCGCAGTACCCGTAGAGGCCGTCGGAGCCGACCTCCTTGAGGTAGACGTCGAACTTCTTGTTGCCCCCGCGCGAGCCGTCCCGGGCCGGCTTGCGGTAGCCGAGCTTGCCGATGTGGTGCTTCCACACCCGCTCCATGACCGACAGGGTCTTCTTCGCCCACGCGGTGCTCGGCGGCGCGTCGGCCCCGGAGCGCACGTAGTGGACGCACACGTGCGTGGCACAGGTCTTGACCGAGCTCGTGGCGTAGCCGTCGCCGTAGGGGTCGCTCACCCCGTCGGTGGGGCGCGCGAGCAGCCGGTCGGCCTCGGTCTCGTCGTCCTCGTCGAGGGACGGTCGGGCCAGGAAGAGGTCGCGCAGCGCGAGCGTCGCATCGGCTCGTGCCGGCCCGGCGTCACCGTCGAGGGCGCCGGCGGCACGGGCGAGGACCTCCGTCGTCTCGCTGAGGGCGACTCCGACCGGACGCGGAGTGCCCGCGTCGGCTCGAGGGTCGGCGGCGACCGCCGAGCCGGGCAGGCCCGCCGTCACGGAGGCGGTGAGAGCGAGCGCCAGCAGCAACGCAAGCGGGGAAGGGCGACGCATGAGATCAGCTCCGGAGTCTGGCAGCCTCAGCTGCCGGTGGAGATCTTCTCCACGATGGCGGTGGTCGAGATGGCGGGCGTGCGCGGCAGGTAGACGACCCGGCAGATGTCCTCGAACTCGTCGAACTTGCCGCTCCAGTCGTCTCCCATGACAAGCGTACGAGCCCCGTGGGCAACGATGTAGTCGCGCTTGAGCTCCAGGCTCTCCTCCACGAAGACGTCGTCCACGCACCGCAGCGCGCCGACGATCGCCAGACGTTCGTCCTGGCTGAAGACCGGTTCGCGGCCCTTCTTGCTGACGTTGAGGGCGTCCGCGGAGACGCCGACGACCAGACGGTCGCCGAGCGCGGCGGCGCGCTCGATGACTCGCAGGTGGCCGACGTGGAAGACGTCGAAGGTCCCGAACGTGATGACGGTGGAGCTGGTGGGCATGCGGGCGAGTGTCCCACGCGGGGGCTTCCCAGACGCGCAAGGATGGGACTCGTGAGTCCTCCCGTGTCGCCGACAGCCCCGCCCATGTCCCCGCCCATGTCCCCGCCCACCTCCCTGCTCGCGTCCGCGGACGACGTACGACGACGCGGGCTGCGGCGGATGCGCACGGTGGCGCTGGCGCTGCTCGTCGTGGCCGCCGCCGTCTACCTGGCGACCCTGGACCGCGACGGCTTCCTCGGCTTCGTGAACGCCGGCGCCGAGGCCTCGATGGTCGGGGCGATCGCCGACTGGTTCGCGGTGACCGCGCTGTTCCGGCACCCGCTGCGGCTGCCGATCCCGCACACCGCCCTCATCCCGCGCCGCAAGGACGACCTCGGCCGCGGGCTGCAGGAGTTCGTCGGCGAGAACTTCCTGGCCGAGGACGTGGTGCGCGAGCGGATCACCAGCGCCCGGATCGCGTCTCGCGTGGGGGGCTGGCTGGCTGTGGAGGCCAACGCCCGCCGCGTGGTCGTGGAGGTCGCCGAGGTCGCGGTGGTCGCGCTGGGCAAGGTCCGTGACGACCACGTCGAGGCGCTCGTGCACGAGGCGTTGGTGCCGCGCTTCCGCGAGGAGCCGATCTCGCCGCTGCTCGGTGGGCTGCTCTCCGAGGCGTTGCGCGACGACGTCCACCACGGGCTCGTCGACCTCGCGCTCGAGGAGCTGGCCGACTGGTTGCGCGACAACCCCGGCACCGTGCAGGAGGTGCTGGGTGAGCGCGCACCCTGGTGGGCACCCGACCGGATCAACGACCGCGTCACCGCCCGGATCCACACCGAGATCGTGCGATGGGTCGACGACATCCGCAGCCAGCCCCGTCACCGCGCGCGGTTGGCGCTCGACTCGCTGCTGCACCAGCTGGCCGAGGACCTCCTCAGTGACGACGACGTCCAGCAGCGCGCGGAGCGGCTCAAGGAACGCCTGCTCGACCACCCTGCCGTGCTCTCGTCGGTGATCTCCCTGTGGGACGCCCTGCGCAGGGCGCTCACCGACTCGCTCGAGGACCCCGACGGCGCCGTACGTCGTCGGCTGCTGACCGAGGTGCGTGCCCTCGCCGATCGCCTCGCGAGCGACGAGGAGCTCCGCTCACGCATCGACCGACGACTCGCCGACGCCACGGTCTTCGGCGTCGAGCGCTACGGCACCGAGGTGACGGCGGTCATCACCCACACGATCGAGCGGTGGGACGGCCGGGAGGCCGCAGACCGGATCGAGCTGCACGTGGGGCGGGACCTGCAGTTCATCCGGATCAACGGCACCCTGGTCGGCGGGCTCGTGGGGGTCGTGATCCACGCGGTGGCGGTGCTGCTGAGCTGATCTGCGGCCGGAGGTGATTGACTTCGCCCATGGCTGCAGAACCCGTCAACGTCTCGATCAGCGACTCCACCATCAAGCTCGGTCAGTTCCTCAAGCTCGCCAACCTGGTCGACTCGGGATCGGACGCCAAGGCGCTCCTGGCCGCCGGCATGGTGCGCGTCAACGGCCAACCCGAGACCCGGCGCGGGCGACAGCTCGTCAACGGCGAGGTCGTCTCCGTCGCCGCCCAGGCGGCGCGGGTCTCCGACGGGTCGACGCCCGACGACTTCCCGTGGTGAGCGTCCGCTGAGCGACGCCGACCAGCTCAGCTGACGCCGAGCAGGTCCACCACGAAGATCAGCGTCTCGCCGGGCTTGATGACACCGCCGGCACCGCGGTCGCCGTACCCCAGGTGCGGCGGGATGACGAGCTGGCGACGACCGCCGACCTTCATGCCCTGCACACCGGTGTCCCAGCCGGAGATGACCTGGCCGATGCCCAGGCGGAACTGCAACGGCTCGCCGCGGTTGTAGGAGGCGTCGAACTCCTCGCCCGTCGAGTGGGCGACGCCGACGTAGTGGACCTTGACCGTCTGGCCGGCGGCGGCCTCGGCGCCGTCGCCCTCGGTGATGTCGGTGATGACCAAGTCGGCGGGGGGCTCGAAGTCAGGGAAGTCGATCTCAGGCTTGTCCATGACGCTCACCCTAGCCACCCTGCGGATCACCTCCGGCAGGGCTGCCCCTCGTGGTCGCACGCACCCAGCAGGGGCGGCGCACCGACAGCACAGTGCGGCAGCTGGGAGGCCTCATCACGGTCCCCGTCGGCGTCGCCGGAGTCGGCGTCGTCGTCCTCCAGAAGGTCGTTGCGCACCACCAGCCCGGCCAGGACCCCGGCTCCGACGAGGATCGCGGCCGAGATCCACAGGGCGTGCCGGTAGCCGTCGGCGAAGGACGGGGAGTCGTAGCTGTCGACGCCGATCCCGGCCAGCAGCGGGATCGCGGCCACGGCCAGCAGGCCCCCCGTGCGGGCGACGGCGTTGTTGACGCCCGACGCCATGCCCGCGTGCTCGGGTGGCGCCGCGGCGAGGGCCGCGGAGGTGAGCGGCGCGACCATGATGGCGAGGCCGAGGCCGAAGACCGCCACCCCGGGCAGCACGTCGACGGCGTACGACGCCTCCGCGCCGACACGCGCCAGCAGCAGGACCCCCAGGGCCGCTACGACCGGGCCGGCGCTCATCTGCAGGCGTGGACCGATCCGCGCCGCGAGCGCGCCCGAGCGCGACGACAGCAGCAACATGATGACGGTCACGGGGAGCAGCGAGGACCCGGAGGCGATGGGACCGAAGCCGGCCACGACCTGCAGGTGCACGACCAGCAGGAAGAACAACGCCCCGAAGCCGCCGTACACGAAGAAGGTCACGGCGTTCGTCGCGCTGAACTGACCGGCCGCGAACACGTCCAGCGGCAGGACCGGATAGTCCGCACGGCGTTCGCGCCACCAGAAGAGCAGCGCCCCGACGGCCCCGACCGCGAGGGCCGGGAGGACGTGGGTCGCGCCGGCCCCGGACTCGATCAGCGCGAAGGTGAGACCCGCGAGGGCGAGGGCACCCAGGACGCCGCCGCTCCAGTCTGCGTGGCTTCCTGCGGCGCCGGGGTCGCGAGACTCGGGCACGTGACGCAGCGCGACGACCACGACCACCGCTGCGAGCGGCAGGTTGATCAGGAAGACCCAGCGCCACGAGGCGACGTCGACCAGCCACCCACCGAGCACCGGCCCCACCGCCGTGGCGACCCCGCCGAGACCCGACCACGCCCCGATCGCCCGGGCGCGGTCCCTCGATCGGAAGCTCGACTGGAGGATCGACAGGCTGCCCGGCGTCAGCAGCGCCGCGCCCACCCCCTGGAGCGCACGGGCGCCGATCAGCATCTCGGCGTTGATCGCCAGGCCGCACAGGCCCGAGGCGCCCGCGAACCACACCACGCCGACGAGGAAGACCCGCCGGCGGCCGAACCGGTCACCGAGGGTGCCGCCGAGCAGGATGAACGAGGCCAGGGTCAGGGCGTAGGCCGAGACCGTCCACTGCAGGGCGGTGAAGTCGGCGTCGAGGTCGGCGCCGATGGCCGGCAGCGCCACGTTGACGACCGTGGCGTCGATCCCCGCCAGGGCCGAGCCGAGGATGGTGGCGAGCAGCGTCCAGCGACCGGCCGCGCTCGTGTAGGTCAGCGACGCCGCTGTCATTCGCGGGGCTGGGCGAAGTCCGTGATCAGGTCGACCCGCGCGACCCCCGCGAGGGCGGCCGCCGACTCCTCCGAGGTGACGCCGTGTGCTGTGAGGAGCGGCTCGAGGTCGGCGTACAGGTCGCGCTCGCCGTTGGCGAAGCCGGGGAAGTTGAGGAAGTACGTCGGCACGTCGTGCCGCACGAGGGTGTGCAGGAGCTTGTAGAACTGCACGGCAAGGCGCTCCTCCTGCTTCTTGGGTCGCTTCTGTGCCTGGAAGGTCAACCCGCCGCGGGCGGAGCCTGGATCCTTGCCGGCCGCCTCGGCTGCGGCGGAGACGCGGCGGCGGCTCTCGGCGGCGGCGAACAGGTCGCGCATCGGCACGATACAGGCGGCGACCTGGACCTCGCCGGCGTCCAGCGCCGTCCCGAGGCTCCCGGTGTAGAACGGCGACTTGGCGACGTAGGGGAGGGGGTCGCGGGTCAACGGTGTCTCGAGGCCGGCGTGCGAGACGTCGTCGATGCGTCGCTCGATCTGCTCGGGAGTGAAGCCGGTGTCGAAGCCGAGAGCGGTGAAGTACTGCACGAGCAGCGTCGTGCCGGAGCGGCCGGTCCCGGTGATCAGGATGTGTCCGTCGCCCGGCCCGCTGCGTGAGGTGAGTGCCACGCACCCACCCTAGGTGCCCGGGAGCTCCGGTGACCTCAGGCCTGGTTGATGTATCCGTCCAGCTGGTCGCGCTCGAACTCCAGCTGGCCGATCTTGTGCTTGACGACGTCGCCGATCGAGACGATCCCGATGACCTGGCCGCCCTCGACGACCGGGATGTGGCGGAAACGTCGCTGGGTCATCGTGGCCATCACCTCGTCGAGGTCGTCCTCGGGCGAGCAGGTCTGCACCGTCGTGGTCATGATCGCCGAGACCGTGTTGTTGATGACCGTCCCGTCGTGGTGGAGGTGGCGCACCACGTCGCGCTCGCTGACGATGCCGTCGAGGGCCACCCCGTCGGTCGAGACGACCAGGGCGCCGATGTTGTGCTGGGCGAGGGTGGCGATGAGCTCGCGCACGTCCGCGTCCGGCGTGATCGTCACGACGTCCTGGTTGTCCTTGGCCTTGAGGATCTCACCCATGCGCATGACAGGACGCTACTCGGCCCGACGCCGCGTGACCAGCATCGCTCGCCGAGACGGGAGCCCGGGGCGACGGAGGCGTCAGTCGTCGCGGCGTCGTGACCTGAGGTCGCTCACGGTGCCCGGCCCCGACGGCGGCCAGTCGGGGTCGTCGCCGTCGTTGCCTCCCGGCAGCGAAGCGAGGAAGGACAGGGCGGCCTCGTGCAGGTGGCCGTTGGAGGCGAGGGCGTTGCCGCCCCAGGGGCCGTCGTTGCCCTCGAGCGAGGTGAAGCGGCCGCCGGCCTCGCGCACGATGACGTCGAGGGCTGCCATGTCGTAGACCTCGAGCTCGGGCTCGGCGGCCAGGTCGACCGCGCCCTCCGCGAGGAGCATGTAGGACCAGAAGTCGCCGTACGCCCGGTTGCGCCAGCACCGACGCAGCAGCGCGTTGAACTCCTCGCGCAGCCCGCGCTCCTCCCAGCCGCCCAGGGAGGAGTAGGACAAGGAGGCGTCCTCGAGACGCCGGACGTCGGAGACCTGCATCTGCGTGGCCTTCAGCAGCGAGCGTCCCGTCCAGGCGCCGTTGCCCACCGAGGCCCACCAGCGGCGTTGGAGCTGGGGCGCCGAGACGACGCCGAGCACGACCTCGTCGTCGACGGCCAGGGAGATGAGGGTGGCCCAGACCGGGACGCCGCGGACGAAGTTCTTGGTGCCGTCGATCGGGTCGACGATCCAGCGGCGCGCGGAGTTGCCACTGCTGCCCTGCTCCTCGCCGGTGATCGCGTCGCGCGATCGGACGCGCGAGAGCGTGCGACGGATGCCCTCCTCGACGGCCTGGTCGGCGTCGGTGACCGGCGTGAGGTCGGGCTTGCTCATCACGTGCAGGTCCAGCGCCTTGAAGCGCGTGGTCGTCAGCGAGTCGGCGTCGTCGGCCAGGACGTGCGCCAGGCGCAGGTCGTCGGTGTAGTCGGTCTGAGGTGCCACGACGCTCACACTATGGGGTGCGGTCCTGGTTGAATCATCACCCATGGAGATCAACGGCCTGCCGCTTCATCCCCTCGTCGTGCACGCTGCGGTCGTGTTCGGTCCGATCGCGGCCCTGCTGGCGATCGCCTACGTCGTGCGCCCGGCGTGGCAGGTGCGGCTGCGCACGCCGCTCGTGGTGATGGCGGTGGTGTCGCTGGCCTCGATCCTGGCGGCGTACTTCAGCGGGGACAGCTTCCGCGGCGCCAACGCGTTCTTCGCCGACAACGCCCAGATCGACGAGCACGAGGAACGGGCCGGCCTGCTCCTGTGGGTGACGATCGCCTTCGGCGTGATCGCGCTGGTCTCGGCCTCCTTCCAGCGCCGCAGCCCCGGAGTCCGCGGGGGGCTGCACGTGCTCCTCGCGGTCTCGGCCGTCGCGATGCTGGTGATGGTCGTGCTGACCGGCGACGCCGGTGCCCGGGCGGTCTACCCGCCCGACTCGTTCAACGGCTGACGCGCGGGGGCGGCCGGGGATCAGCCGGGGATCAGTCGGGGATCAATAGTCACTGACGCTCCGAGCGGCCAGCAGCCGTCGGAACGACGCCACCCGCTCGGGGTCGGCCTGGCGGGTGGCGAGAGCGACGTCGAGCCCGCACTCGGGCTCCTCGTCGCCATGGGTGCAGCCCCGCGGGCAGTCCTCGGTCATCTCGTCGAGGTCGGGGAAGGCTCCGATCAGGTCCTCCGGCCGCACGTGGGCCAGGCCGAAGGAGCGGATGCCCGGGGTGTCGATGATCCACCCGGCCTCCTGACCCTGCCCGCGAGGCAGGGCGAGCATGAACGCCGACGTGGAGGTGTGTCGCCCACGACCGGTCACCGAGTTGACCACGCCGACCTCCCGGTCGGCGTCGGGCACCAGGGCGTTGACGAGCGTGGACTTGCCGACGCCGCTGGACCCGACGAGGACCGACGTACGACCGGCGAGAGCCGCGCGGACCTCCGCCAGGTCCCCGCCGCGCCGGGTGACGACCCAGGGGACGCCCAGGGACCGGTACGTCGAGAGCAGGGTCTCAGGATCGGCGAGGTCGGACTTCGTCAGGCACAGCAGGGGCGCCATGCCGGCGTCGTAGGCGGCGACGAGCGCGCGGTCGAGCAGGCGCGGCTGGGGGTCGGGGTCGGCCAGCGCGGTCACCACGACCAGCTGCTCGGCGTTGGAGACGATGACCCGCTCGACCGGGTCGTCGTCGTCGGCGGTACGGCGCAAGGTCGTCGTCCGCGGGAGGACCTCGACGATCCGCGCCAGAGCCCCCTCGTCGCCCGTGGTGTCACCGACGACGCGCACCCGGTCGCCCACCACGACGCCCTTGCGTCCCAGCGGTCGGGCCTTGACGGCCAGCACGACGACGTCCTCGACGAGCAGCGTGAAGCGCCCGCGGTCGACCGTGACGACCCGGCCCTGCACGGCGTCGTCGTACGACGGCCGCTCCTTCGTGCGCGGACGGGTGCGGCGCCGGGGCCGGTCGTAGTGCTCGATGTCGTGCGTGGAGTAGCGACCCGTCACGCCGACCTCACGGCAGGAGTCCCGACCAGAACCCGGCGAAGTCCGGGAACGTCTTCGAGGTGGTCGCCACGTCCTCGACCAGGACACCGTCGACGACGGCGCCGATGATGACGCCCGCGTGGGCCATCCGGTGGTCGGCGTAGGTGTGCCACACGCCTCCGCGCAGGGGCGCGGGCGTGATCGAGAGCCCGTCGGGGCGCTCGACGACCTCGGCGCCCAAGGCGCCCAGCTCGGCAGCCAAGGCAGCGAGCCGATCGGTCTCGTGGCCACGGATGTGGGCAATCCCGCGCAGGTGCGACGGCGTGGCGGCGAGCGCGCAGAGTGCGGCGACGGCCGGGGTCAGCTCGCCCACGTCGTGGAGGTCCAGGTCGACTCCCAGCAGCCGTGCCGGTCCGGTGACGCGCAGCCCCTCCTCGACGAGGTCGACCGTGCAGCCCATCAGGGTCAGGATCTCGCGGAGCTCGTCGCCCGGCTGCTGGGTGGTGTGCGGCCAGTGCCGCACGGTCACCGTCCCGCCCGTGGCGGCGGCCAGGGCGAGGAAGGGCGCGGCGTTGGACAGGTCCGGCTCGATCACCCGGTCCAGGGCGCGGACCGGCCCGGGGGACACCCGCCACCGGTCGACCTCGCTGTCGTCGACCACCACGCCGTGCTCGCGCAGCATCGTCACCGTCATCTCGATGTGGGGCAGTGAGGGCACGGGCTTGCCGTCGTGCAGGACGTCGACGCCGTGCTCGTAGCGCGCGCCGGCCAGCAGCAGCGCCGAGATGAACTGCGACGACGCGGAGGCGTCGATGACGACCGTGCCACCAGGGACCGCACCACCGCCGCGGATCGCGAAGGGGAGGGAGCCGGTGCCGCCGTCGTCGACGGTGACGCCGAGGGCCCTCAGCGCGCCGAGCACCTCGCCCACGGGACGGGTCCGCATGTGCTCGTCACCGTCGAAGGTGATGCTCCCGGTGCTGAGCCCGGCGATCGGCGGGACGAACCGCATCACCGTGCCGGCGAGCCCACAGTCGACCGTCCCGTCCCCCACGAAGGTCGCCGGGCGCACGCGCCAGTCGTCGGTCTCGGTGTCGACATCCGCGCCCAGGGCCCGCAGGGCGTCCGCCATGAGCAGGGTGTCGCGTGAGCGCAGCGCCTGGCCGACCACCGACGGTCCGTCGGCGAGTGCCGCCAGGATCAGTGCACGGTTGGTCAGTGACTTGCTGCCCGGCAGCGAGACGAGCAGGTCCACCGGCGCGGGAGCGCGCGGAGCGGGCCAGGGGTCCTGGACGGCGACAGAAGCAGGCACCGCCGCAGGCTATCGGTTGCGCCGCACGGCCCAGGTCACGTGATCTTGTCGGCGGCCCGCTTGGTCTCGCGCCGGGCGTCCTTCGCTGCCCGCTTGGCGCGCCAGGCGACGCCCGGCTTCCCGTCGGTGTCGCCCGCGGCGATCATCGCGCCGCCCAGCATGGAGAGGTTCTTGAAGAAGTGCATCTGCATCGTCTTCTTCACCACGGGGTCGCTCTCCGACCAGAACGGGTGACCCAGGACCGTGGTCGGCACCATCGACCCGGCCAGTAGCAGGGCGCCGGTGCGCGGTGCCTTGCCCGTGACCAGCGAGAGACTGCCGACGAGCTGCAGGGCGGCGTTGAGCTTGACCAGCGTCTCGGTGTCGTCGCTGAGGGGGATCCCGGCCTTCTTGACCAGCGGGACCAGCTTCTCCGAGGCGGGCGCGGCCTTCGGGGCGAACGCCTCGGCGTTGCGCAGGACGTTCTGGGCGCCGTACACGAAACCGGCGGCGAGCAGGGGGCGGGCGATGCGGCGGCTCAAAGACATGTCCCATTTCTACAGGACCGGTCCCGCTGCGGACTCACCCCGCCGTACGAAGCGACTAACCTCGGCCCCATGTGCGGCAGGTATGCGTCGAGTCGACGCCCCGAGGACCTCCTCGAGGAGTTCGAGATCGTCGAGTCACGCGTGACCACTGCGTTGGCGCCCGACTACAACGTCGCCCCCACCAAGGAGGTGTACGCGGTCGTGGAGCGTCCGCCGAGCAAGGACTCCCCGGAGACCTCGCGCCCCCCGGAGCGCCAGCTCCGTGTGCTGACGTGGGGCCTGGTGCCGTCGTGGGCCAAGGACCCGAGCATCGGCAACCGGATGATCAACGCCCGCATGGAGACCGTCGCCGAGAAGCCGGCCTACCGCAAGGCCTTCGCCTCCCGTCGCTGCCTGCTGCCGGCGGACGGCTACTTCGAGTGGTACCCGACGGAGCAGCTCACCACGGCGGGCAAGCCGAAGAAGCAGCCGTTCTTCATCCGCCCCCGTGACGGGGCCACGCTGGCGATGGCGGGGCTCTACGAGATCTGGCGCGATCCGACTCGCGAGGACGACGACCCCCAGCGCTTCCGCTGGACCTGCACGGTGATCACCACCGACGCCGAGGACGACATCGGCCGGATCCACGACCGGATGCCCCTCATGGTCGAGCCCGACCGGCGAGCCGCCTGGCTCGACCCGCGCACCGAGCGCGCCGACCTCCTGGACCTGCTCGTCCCGGCGGCGCCCGGCAACCTCGAGGCGTACCCGGTCTCGGCGGCCGTGGGCAACGTGCGCAACAACGGGCCCGAGCTGGTCGAGCCGCTCCCGGCCGAGGATGCGCCCCGCAGCGCCGAGGGCAGCCCGTGAGGTCCGAGCTGCGGGTCGAGACCTCGTACGGCGAGGGCCGCCTGGTCAGCCACCGGGCGCGCAAGCCGATCGCCACCCTGCTGCTCAGCCACGGGGCCGGCAACGGCATCGAGTCCCGCGACCTCGACGCGCTGGCCGAGCACCTGCCGCGCCACAACGTCACGGTGGTGCGCTTCGAGCAGCCGTGGCGGGTCGCCGGGCGCAAGGTGGCCACCCCTCCGCCCACCCTGGACGCCGGTCTCACCGCAGGCGCCGACCGGCTGCGGGTGCGCACGCCCCTCATCGTGGGGGGCCGCTCCGCGGGTGCCCGCTCCGCCGCGCGGACGGCGAAGCGGCTCGGCGCGGTGGGGTGCCTCGCGCTGGCGTTCCCGCTGCACCCACCCGGCAAGCCCGAGAGGTCGCGCCTGCCCGAGCTGACCGGCGTACGACTGCCGACGCTGATCGTCCAGGGTGAGCGCGACTCGATGGGGAGACCCGAGGAGTTCCCGCCCGTGCGCGACCTCGACCTCGTGGTGATCCCCGGGGCCGACCACGGATTCCAGGTGCCGGCGCGCGGACCCGTCACGCAGGACCAGGCCCTCGACATCCTGGTGGAGTCGACGCTGGAGTGGATCGTGCGCGAGGTGGTGGGGAATGTCGCCCCGACCTGAAGCGTTCCCCCACCGTGATGGCACTACTGGAACGACCCGCCGAGTCCGGCCCCGTAGGCTGGGACGCGATGACTGAATCGCTGACCGACCCCACGACGGATCCCTCAGGGTCCACCGACGCACCCGTCGATCTCGAGACCGAGACCGACGCCGAGCGTTCGCTGCGCTTCGAGCGCGACGCGTTGCCCTTCCTCGACCAGCTCTACTCGGCGGCGATGCGGATGACCCGCAACCCCGCCGACGCCGAGGACCTCGTGCAGGAGACGTTCGCGAAGGCCTACTCGGCGTTCCACCAGTTCAAGCCCGGCACCAACCTCAAGGCGTGGCTCTACCGGATCCTGACCAACACGTTCATCAACACCTATCGCAAGAAGCAGCGCCAGCCGCAGCAGTCGATGGGCGAGGACGTCGAGGACTGGCAGCTCGCGCGTGCCGAGTCCCACAGCTCCACGGGCCTGCGGTCCGCGGAGATGGAGGCGCTCGAGCACCTGCCTGACTCCCAGGTCAAGGACGCGCTGCAGCGTCTGCCCGAGGAGTTCCGGCTCGCGGTCTACCTCGCCGACGTGGAGGGTTTCGCCTACAAGGAGATCGCCGAGATCATGGAGACGCCGATCGGCACCGTGATGTCGCGCCTGCACCGTGGGCGGCGCCAGCTGCGCGACATGCTCTCCGACCACGTGCGGGCCAACGACCTGCTGCCCGCTGCCACCGTCGACGCGAAGAAGGAGGGCGCGAAGTGAGCACCGACTCCGCTTTCCCGAGCCACTCCCACGACGGGCTCGGAGCCGACCCATCAGCGCAGGACTGCGCCGACTACCTCGAGCGCATCGTCTACTTCCTCGACAACGAGCTCGACGCTGCCGACTGCGACGCGGTCCGGCTGCACCTGGACTCGTGCAATCCCTGCCTGGTGAAGTACGACCTTCAGCGCACGGTCAAGCAGGTCGTGGCGCGCTCCTGCTCCGAGGTCGCCCCCAGCGAGCTGCGCGAGCGGGTACGGGTGCAGATCCGCGAGGTCCAGGTCCGGATCACCGAGGCCTGAGACCCCCTGACACACAAGAACCCCCGGCCGGATCGGTCGGGGGTTCTTCGCTGCTGAGAACTCAGGTGTTGGGGCGCTTGCCGTGGTTTGCGCCCTTCTTGCGACGCGAGCGACGCTTGCGGCCGGTCTTGCCCATGGTGACTCCCTGTTTCGCGAACGATGAACGCCCCAGTCTCTCAGGTCCACCGGTCCCGGAGAAATCGGGTCGGCCCCAGCGAGGGTGCTCGGGTCTCAGCCGAGGCGGGAGAGGAACTTCTCCGAGTCGACGACGACACGCGTGATCTCGCCCGTCCCGACCACCTTGCCCCCCGACGGGCCGGCGCCGAGGTGGCGAGCGGCCACCGTGAACCGGTGCAGCCGCCCGTCGACGTACGTCGTCGACGCGCTCACCTCCAGCTGCTGGCCGACGGGGCTGGCCCCGGTGTGCTCGAGGTTGATCCTCGTGCCGACGCTGGTCGACCCGTCGGGCAGCGTGGTCTCGAGCGCCGCACACGTGGCGGCCTCGCACCACGCGAGCAACCGGGGGGTGCCGAGGACCGGCAGACTGCCCGATCCGACGGCAACGGCCGTGTCGCCCTCGCCGACGGTGAAGGTGAGAGTCGCGGCGAGGGGAGTCGAAGGTGTCTCGGTCATCGGAGCTCCAGGGTGTAGACGAGCAGGGACACGTCGGGCTGCGGTCGCCAGTCCCGCTCCGGGGCCCGCACGAAGCCCAGGCTCTCGTAGAGGCGGTGAGCCGTGGTCATCAGGTCCAGGCTGGACAGGACGATCGAGCGGTCCCCGTCGTCGCGGGCTCGATCGATCACGAGGCCGGTCAGCGCCCGACCGACGCCCCGGCCCTGGGCGGCAGGGGCGACCGCCAGCATCCGGAACTCCCCCTCGCCCTCGTGGGCGATCTCGCGCCACGGAGAGCCCGGGGGGCAGACGGTGACGGCGCCGAGCACCGACTCGTCGGCCCCGGCAGCGACCCACACCTCGGCCTCGGCATCCCGGGTCGCGGTGTCGGCCAGCCGGGCGCGGTAGAAGTCCTCGGGTCCGAGCAGGAACGGGTCATAGGCGGCGACCGTCAGCCGCCCGATGGCCGCGTACTCGTCGGACCGCGCACGTCTCAGCTCCACGCCTCGCCTCAGATGCCGAACGTCGCGCGCGGGTAGGCCGCCTCGACGTCGGTGATCACGTTGACGAGGTACGGCGTGCCTGCGGCGAAGGCGCGGTCCAGGGCCGGTCCGATCTGTCGCGGGTCGGTCACCGTCTCGCCACCACCACCGAGGGCCTTCACCACGTCGTCGTAGCGGGTCTGGGGCGCGAGGTCGGCCGCGACGTCGTAGCCGTAGAGCATCTGCATCGGACCCTTCTCCAGGCCCCAGGCGGAGTTGTTGCCCATCACCATCACGACGGGAAGGTTGTGCCGCACGAGGGTGTCGACGTCCATCAGCGAGAAGCCGGCCGCACCGTCGCCCAGGAGCAGCACGACCTGGGCGGACGGTCGCGCGATGCGGGCGGCGATCGCCGCGCCGAGGCCCGCGCCGAGGCAGCCGTAGGGTCCTGGATCGAGCCACCCACCCGGGCGCTGTGGCTCGACGAACTTGCCGGCGAAGCTCACGAAGTCGCCGCCGTCGCCGATCACGACGGCGTCGTCGGCCAGACGTGGGACGAGCTCGCCGTAGATGCGGGCGGGGTGGATCGGGTCGGCCTCGGCGGTGAGCAGTGCGCGGTCGCGCTCGGACGCCTGCCCGACGGTCGCCTGGAGGTCGGTGACCCAGTCGGTCCAGTCGGGCCGGGGGCCACGCTCGAGCGCGCCTTGCAGTGCGTCGAAGACCGAGGTCAGGTCGCCGGAGACCGAGGCCGCAAGAGTCGCGTGAGCCGAGAGCTGGCCGGGGGAGTCGGCGACGTGGACGACCCGAGCGGGCGACGAGCCCGCCTCCTTGCCGCCGAACACGCCGTACCCCAGCCGGAAGTCGAGGGGAGTGCCGACGACGACGACGAGGTCGGCGCCGTTGAGGGCCTGACCACGGGCCTTGGTGACCAGCAGCCGGTGCCCGCCCGGGACGATGCCGCGGCCCATCCCGTTGGTGATGGCGGGGACGCCCAGATCCTCGACGAAGCGCAGGGCGGCCACCTCGGCGCCGTCGGCCCACACGTCGGTGCCGAGGATGAGGACCGGTCGCGCGGCGGCGGCCAGCAAGGAGGCGATGGTCGCGATCGCGTCGGTGTCGGGCTCGGCGCCGCGGTCGCTGCCACCGCTCGGCTCGGGGCCGACGGCCGAGGAGAAGAACTCGTCCATGGGCACGTCGACGAAGACCGGGCCGCGGTGGGAGGAACCAGCCGCCCGGAAGGCCTCGTCCATGCCGTCCAGCACGTCACCGGCCGTGGGGAGCGTGCGCGCGAGCTTGGCCACCGACGCGACGATCGGCGGCTGGTCGAGCTCTTGCAGACTGCCGCTTCCCCAGCGGTTCTGTGGAGCCCGCCCGCCGACCACGACCAGCGGTGAGCCGGCGAACTGAGCCTGGGCGATGGCACTGACGCCGTTGGTCACGCCCGGCCCGGCGGTCAGCACGGCCAGACCGGGCACGCGGGTCAGCTTGCCGGTGGCCTCGGCCGCGAACGCGGCAGTCTGCTCGTGGCGCACGTCCAGCAGCCGCATCGGCGGATCGGCCTTGACCGCGCCGTCGTACATCGGGAACACGTGGGCGCCGGAGAGGGTGAACATCGTCTCGACGCCGTGGGCGCGGGCGACGGCGACGGCGAGCTCGCCGGCGTGGCCGCTGATCTCACCCGGCTGTGCGGCGGGAGCTTCGGGACGGGCTGTGAGGTCGGTCATGCTCCGACCCTAGAACACGTGCACGATCCTGCCCCTAGGACTCCTGGAGCGCCCAGTTGCTCTGCCGGAGAGCGCCGACGAGCACCAGCATCACGTCGGCGCGCGCCGTCGGAGGTCGGCTCCCCAGGGCGAGCTGCAGGTAGAGGGAGCGCAGGAACGCCTGGGTGTTGGCCGTGCAGAGGAAGGGGTCGGCCCGGTCGGCACCATCGTGGCCGGCCTGAGCAGTCAACCGGTTGATCCACGGCTCCAGCACGGTCATCGGCACGAGATCGCGGCGCAGCACGGCCATGGTGGCCGAGGCCATACGGTCGTCCTCCCCGTGGTGGAAGGGAGTCTCGACGGGTTGCGCCAGACGATCGGCGATGACGTCGAGCAGCACGGTCAGCTCGGCCGCGGCGAGGTGCGGTGAGCGGGCCAGCACCCCGAGGGCGTCGGCCCCGTGGGCGACCGAGTGGGCCCACCCCTTGCCGGGCACGAAACCGCGCAGGTCGCGCTCGCGCAGCAACCAGGTGGCCAGAGCATCGCCCCACTGCAGGACCTTGCCCCCGAGCACGAGCGGGCGCGAGTTGTCACGGGCGATGCACTCGGCCAGCACCAGCGCCGAGAAGCTCCGTCGGAACACGTCGTCGCCTGCGGTCTCGCCGATCCCGACCCTCAGTCCCGCGACCATGCCGTCGCCCAGGCCGGGCAGCAGGTCGTCGTAGACGCCCCTCTCGATCCAGGTCGCGAGCGTCGGGTAGGCGAGCCGGTCGCGCAGGTCGGCGTCGGGGGAGCCGAGGAGCTCGGTGAGCTCCGCGGTCAGGTCACCCAGCGGGGCGTGGTCGGGCACCTGGAAGTCGTCGTTGAGCACAGCTTTCCAGTTCACCCGAGTCACGCGGGTCATCCTGCCAAAGGCGCCTGAGGAAGAGATGAGTGCACCCCGTGCCCGGTCCCGACCCGTGAGGGACTGCACGTGGGGCAGACCCACTAGGCTGCCTCTCGTGCCGTCCTTCTCCGAGCTGGTACGCACCCACACGGATCTCGATGCCGCCGACGTGGCCTGGCTCCAGCTGCTCCAGGCCGACTGGCAGATCATCGCCGACCTCTCCTTCGCCGACCTCGTGCTGTGGCTCGAGGACCGCAACGGGCACGGGTTCTGGGCGGCAGGACAGATGCGGCCCACGACCGGACCCACGGCCTACGTGGACGACGTCGTCGGCATGTTCGTGGAGCACGGCAAGCGGCCGTTGCTCGACGCAGCCTTCGCCGACGGCCGGATCGCCCGCGACGGGGACCCGGAGTGGCGCGACGAGGTGCCGGTCCGGATCGAGGCGATCCCGGTGGTGCGCGCAGGGCGGGTGATCGGGGTCATCGGTCGTCACACGAACCTGCTCGGGGTGCGGACGCCGAGCCGTCTGGAGCTGTCCTACCTCCAGACCGCCTCCGACCTGACCCGCATGATCGCCACCGGTGACTTCCCGGCCACCGGGCAGCGCAGCGACCATGCCGACTCACCGCGCGTCGGCGACGGGTTCGTCCGTGTCGACACCAGCGGTCGCGTGGTCTACGCCAGTCCCAACGCCCAGTCGGTGTACCGGCGACTCGGGCTCTCCGGTGACCTGGCCGGCCTGGTGATGCCCGACCTCGTGCGCGAGCTGGTCACGCCCCGGCGACGGCCCGACGAGGAGACGCTCAGCGCCGTCCTCGGCGGACGCGCGCACCGCGACGTCGAGATCGGTACCGAGGACGTCGCCTTGATCGTTCGCTCGATCCCGCTGCGCACCGAGGGGGCGCACATCGGGGGGCTGATCCTCGTGCGTGATGTCAGCGACCTGCGTCGTCGGGACCGCGAGCTGGTCACCAAGGACGCCACGATCCGCGAGATCCATCACCGGGTGAAGAACAACCTCCAGACCGTGGCGGCGCTGCTGCGCCTGCAGGCCCGACGGGTCGACAACGAGCAGGCCAAGTCGGCACTCGAGGAGGCCGTACGGCGGGTCGGGTCGATCGCGATCGTCCACGAGACCCTGAGCCAGGCCGTCGAGGAGAGTGTCGACTTCGACGAGATCGCCGACCGTCTCGGAGGCATGGTGACCGAGGTGAGCGCCCTGACCGGCCGGGTGCGAACCCGCCGTACCGGGTCGTTCGGGGTGCTGCCTTCCGAGGTGGCCAACACCCTGGCCATGGTCCTGACCGAGCTGCTGCAGAACGCGGTCGAGCACGGCTATGTCGGGGTCTGCAACGAGAGCGCGGAGAGTCTCGGGGAGATCGAGGTCGCCGTTGACATCCGAGTGGGCCGGATGCACGTGACGGTGGAGGACGACGGACGCGGTCTTCCCGACGGGTTCTCGCTCGAGGGGTCGACCAACCTGGGGCTGTCCATCGTGCGTACCCTCGTGGAGTCCGAGCTGGGTGGTCAGCTCGACATGGTCCCGCGGCCGCAGGGTGGGACGCGGGTCAGCATCGACGTCCCGGCCCCCTGACGGTCCTGGGAGGCCGAGGCGCGGCGGTCAGGCCAGCGAACGCACCCGGGAACGGGAGTTGCGGCGCTTGAGCGCTCGGCGCTCGTCCTCGCCGAGCCCGCCCCAGACACCGTGGTCCTGGCCAGCCTCGAGCGCCCACGCGAGACACTGCTCGCGCACGTCACAACGACGGCACACCTGCTTGGCCTCCTCGATCTGGAGGATGGCCGGGCCGGTGTTGCCGATCGGGAAGAACAGCTCCGGGTCCTCGTCGAGGCAGGCGGAGCGGTGGCGCCAATCCATGGCTGGTGGATCCTTGTCTCTCGTATGTGCAGGCAGGGATGCTCAGGCCTGCGGGCGCGCGTGTAGGCCCGTGTGTGAAGGATTTCACTAGCGCCTGATCACTCTCGCAACAATGCGGGTCAGGATCAAGGGCAAACCGGGTCTTGTGGGTCACAAACCAGGTGGGAATAGGCCGAGTCGCCCCTGATCAGGCCCGACTACAGTGGCGCCATGGCTGATTCCCGCCCTGCGAACCCGCCTCCCTTGACCGTAGCGGTCTCCTTGGTCGCGGTCCAGGGTCTCGTGCTCATCGGTCTGGGCGTCGCCGAGGCCTTGAGCATCGTGGGAGACCGGCTGTCCGTGGGGATCTCCACCGCGATCTTCTTCCTCGTCTACGGCGTCGCGCTGGTCGTGTGCGCCGTGGCCCTGACTCGACGCTGGGGCTGGGCTCGGGGCCCGGTGCTGATGAGCCAGCTCATCCAGCTCGGGATCGCGTGGAACGTGCGCGACGCGCCGCTGCTGGCAGTCGTGCTGGCGGTGGCTGCCCTGGTGGCGTTGGTCGGCATGCTGAGCCCGGCCAGCATCGAGGTCCTGATGCCGACGGCGGAGGACGACGCCGGCTGAGCTGGGCGCCGGTCGTTCAGGCCTGCTCGTCGAGTGAGTTGCGCAGCTGTTCCAGGGTCCGGTTGAGCAGGCGCGAGACGTGCATCTGGGAGACGCCGATCTCCTCGGCGATCTGCGACTGCGTCATGTTCTTGAAGAAACGCAGCAGCAGGATCTTCTTCTCCCGAGGCTCCAGCTGCTCGAGCAGCGGCTTGATGGACTCCCGGATCTCGACGTGCTCGAGCCCCGCGTCGTCCATCCCGATGGCGTCGAGCATGCTCGAGGAGCCGTCGTCCGAGCTGTCGGTGGCATCGAGGGAGAGCGTGGAGTAGGCGTTGCTCGACTCCAGTCCCTCGACGATCTCCTCGACCGTGCAGCCGATCGTCTCGGCGAGCTCGCGCGGGGTGGGGGAACGGCCCAGGCTCTGGTTGAGCTCGGCGGTCGCCGCCCCGATCTGCATCCGCAGCTCCTGGAGTCGGCGGGGGACCCGGATCGCCCAGCCCTTGTCCCGGAAGTAACGCTTGATCTCGCCGATGATCGTGGGGGTGGCGTACGTCGAGAACTCCACGCCGCGATCGGTGTCGAACCGGTCGACGGACTTGATCAGACCGATCGTGCCGACCTGGACCAGGTCCTCGAAGGGCTCGCCGCGGTTGCGGAACCGGCGAGCACAGTGCTCCACCAGGGGCAGGTGGAGCTGCACCAGGGAGTCGCGGCACCCCGCGCGCACCGCCTCCGACGAGTCGTCGTGGCGCATCTCGATGAAGAGCTCTGCGCTGCGTCGCCGGGTCTCGGCGATCCGCTGGGAGCGTGCCGTCGGCTCCGGGTCCCGGGGCACGGGCTCGGGCGGGTGGTCGAGAGGATCCATGTCAGGCGACGTCACCCGGGGTGGGAGGCGCCGAGGACGTCATCGTCATCGACACGGTCAGGCGGCCGGCGGTCGCCTCCACGTCGGCCTCGGTCGCGAGCGTGGTGAGGACCTGCCAGGCAAAGCTGTCGAGGTCGGGCGCCGCAGTGCCGTCCGTCGTGACGCTCACCGACACCACCAGCGCACCCGGAGCCAGGTGGAAGGCGCTGGAGAGGTCGCTGCCGGGCGCCGCGTGCTCGAGGACCATCGCGTTGGCCTCGCCGACGGCGATCCGCAGGTCCTCGATGTCGTCGATGGTGAAGTCGAGGCGTGCGGCCAGACCGGCGGTCGTCGTACGCAGCACCGACGCGTAGGCGCTGTCGGCGGGCAGCCGCAGCTCGACGTCGGGGCGTCCGGTGGCGGCGCTGGACGGGGAGTCCGGCTCAGACATGGAGGTCCTTCTTTCAGCAGACGCGAACGACGGCACCCTATCCGGCGTGCGCGTCGGATAAACGGGACCTGCGGCACGAGGCCGGTCAGGAGGCCGGCCAGGGTCAGCCTCCCGCGGGGTACGCCGTCCTAGGACACGAGGGCGGGACCCGGACGTGGCACCGACGCCGCCGACGACTGCCCGATCCACCGAGGCACGGCGCGCCGGATGCTGCTCGAGGCGTCGATGTCGACGAGCTCGCCGCTCGCCGCCGACGCCCACGAGCGGTCTCCGCGCCAGATCTCCGACAGCGTCCGCAGGGACAAGGTGAGTCGGGCCGCCACGTCGAACCCCGGGTCGTAGTCGCAGACGTCCACCTCGCCGTCGCGGACGCAGATCCACCAGTGCGCAGCGCGGCTCTCGACGTCGGGAAAGGTCAGGGCGAGGACGGTGAGACCCGACGGCCACGGGTCGGTGGGGATCGTCCGCTTCATGTCCCAGAGGAGCAGGTGGGGGTCGAGGTCCTCCGAGCCGAGACTGCCGACCCAGCGCACTCCCCACACCTGGAGAGCCTGGATGACGGGAGCTAGCTCATCTCCGGCCTGCGTGAGGGTGTAGCGCGCCCGCCCGTCCTGGACGTCGCGGCGCACCACACCGGCATGCTCGAGGGTGCGCAGGCGCTTGGACAACAGGGCCGGTGACATCCGCGGGTTGCCGCGGCGCAGGTCGTTGAAGCGGGTGCTGCCCAGCAGCAGCTCACGAACGATGAGGAGCGTCCAGCGCTCGTCGAGGACCTCCATGGCCTTCGCCATCGGACAGAACTGGCCGTAGCTGGTCATCGCACCGTCACCGAGCCCTCTCGCGTCGATGCCTCAGTAAACACGTGCCTCGGGCGGCGTGACCAGTACAACAACTGAACCACTGATACAGATCCAGCACTTCTCGCGACGCCGTCGCCGATCTCAGACTGGGGCGACGGCAAGCCCAGCACGAGAGAGGACCGGTCATGACGGAATCTGCGCAGGTCTCAGACCTGAAGGTGCGCCACCGCAGGATGTGGGCGTCGGGGGACTACCCGAGCGTGGCCCGTGAGCTGATCCCTCACCTGGGTCAGCGCCTCGTGGAGGCGGTGCACGTGGAGGCGGGCATGCGGGTCCTGGACGTCGGCGCAGGATCGGGCAATGCCGCGATCGCTGCCGCCGAGCGTGGCGCCGACGTCGTCGCCGTCGACCTCACCCCGGAGCTCTTTGCGGCCGGACGCGCCGAGGCCGCCGCCCGCGGGGTCGCGCTCACCTGGGACGAGGGCGACGCCGAGGCGCTGCCGTACGACGACGGTTCCTTCGACGCGGTGGTGTCGTGCGTCGGGGTGATGTTCGCGCCCCACCATCAGGCAGCGGCGGCCGAGCTCGTGCGGGTCATCAGGCCCGGCGGCGTCCTCGGCCTGCTCAGCTGGACGCCCGAGGGCTTCATCGGCCAGATGTTCGCGGCGATGAAGCCCTTCGCGCCGCCGCCCCCGGCGGGCGCCTCGCCGCCGCCCCTGTGGGGGTCGGAGAGCCACCTGGGCGACCTCTTCGGCGATCACGTGACAGGACTGGCCTCGCTCAAGGAGGCCGTGTCCATCTCGGGATTCACGTCCGGGGCCGCGTTCCGCGACTTCTTCAAGTCGAGCTACGGCCCCACGATCGCGGCCTATGCGGCGCTGACCGACGACCCCGAACGAGCCGCCGCCCTGGACACCGTCCTGGCTGAGCTGGCCGACAGTCACATGGAGGACGGCGTCATGAGTTGGGAGTACCTCCTCACCACGGCGACCTGCGCCCGCTGACAGCCGGCGCTCAGCACCGCACACACGACGACGCCGCCCCCGGTCCATCCGGATCGGGGGCGGCGTCGCGTCACTGAGTGCGTCAGGCCTTCTTGGTCTCCCAGAAGATCTCGGCGATCTCGTCGATCTTCGCGAGCAGCTGGTCGGCCACGTCGGCGTCGAGCGCACCCTTGGCACCGGAGGCGCCGGCGAGCTTGGTGGCCTCGTTGACCAGGACGTGCAGCTGCGGGTACTTCTCGAAGTGCGGCGGCTTGAAGTAGTCGGTCCACAGCACCCACAGGTGGTGCTTGACCATCTCGGCCCGCTGCTCCTTGATGATGATGGCGCGGGTGCGGAAGTCGGGGTCGTCGTTGTCAGCGACCTTGGCGATGATGCCCTTGATCGACTCCGCCTCGATGCGGGCCTGGGCCGGGTCGTACACGCCGCAGGGAAGGTCGCAGTGGGCCTGGACCTCGAGCGTGGGGGCGAACAGTCGCGCGAACATGCGTGTCCTCTCGTCGTGGGAACTAGCGATGGTTGCGACACTACTCCGCATGACCGGTGGCTCACCCACCCCTCCAGGGGGACGACCCCAGGCACGGCTCGGGATCGCCGTCGTCCGGGGGCATTCGATGCTCCCGTCGCTGCGACCCGGCGACCGTCTCCTGGTGCGCTACGGGCGCGAGACGAGGCCGGGCACCGTCGTGGTCGCCCGCTTGGTCGACGGCACGGTCGTGGTCAAGCGTGCGGTGGAGCGTCGTACGGCGGGCTGGTGGCTGCTCAGCGACAACCCCGTGCAGGGCACGGACTCCCGGCACCGTGGGGCGGTTCCCGACGCCGACGTGTGGGGGACGGCCGTGGTGCGGGTGTGGCCTTGGCCACGCTTGCTCCGAGACATGTGAGACAACCCCTCGGGAAGGCATCCGCTGTGCAAGGATCGCCGATCGTGGCGACCCCCGATACCTCTCACCCGCACGCCGGAGACCCCGTCTTCGACCTCCACGTCGGCGGCAAGATGGAGACGGTCTCGACCGTCGACGTCTCCAGCCCCGCGGAGCTGTCGTTGGCCTACACCCCGGGCGTCGCCCTGGTGTGCGAGGCGATCGCAGCCGACCCGTCGATGACCCAGCACTACACGTGGGTCCCGAACGTGGTCGCCGTCGTCAGTGACGGCACGGCCGTGCTGGGCCTGGGCGACATCGGCCCCGCCGGTGCGATGCCGGTGATGGAGGGCAAGGCCGTGCTCTTCAAGCAGTTCGGCGGTGTCGACGCCGTACCGATCTGTCTGGACACCACCGACACCGAGGAGATCATCGAGACGGTCGTGCGCCTCGCTCCGAGCTTCGGTGGGATCAACCTGGAGGACATCTCGGCGCCGCGCTGCTTCGAGATCGAGGACCGGCTCAAGGACCTGCTCGACATCCCCGTCTTCCACGACGACCAGCACGGTACGGCGGTCGTCGCGCTGGCCGCGCTGACCAATGCCCTGCGCCTGACCGGACGCGACCCGGGCACGACCCGCGTCGTGATCTCCGGGGCCGGCGCCGCGGGCGTAGCCGTCGCCAAGATCCTGCTCGAGGCGGGCGTGACCGACATCGCGGTCACCGACCGCAAGGGCGTCATCCACTCGGGCCGCACCGACCTGACACCGGTGAAGAAGGCCCTGGCCGAGATCACCGCCGACGTCACCGGGCGGACCGGCTCGCTGGGCGACGTCCTCGACGGCGCCCACGCCTACCTCGGCGTGTCCGGCGGCACCATCCCCGAGGAGGACGTCGCTCGGATGGCGCCGGAGGCGATCATCTTCGCGATGGCCAACCCGACTCCCGAGGTCCACCCGGACATCGCTCGCAAGTACGCACGCGTCGTCGCCACGGGCCGCTCGGACTTCCCCAACCAGATCAACAACGTGCTCGCGTTCCCGGGCATCTTCCGGGGGGCCTTCGACGTCGGCGCCACCGCGATCACCGAGGGCATGAAGCTCGCCGCCGCGACCGCGCTCGCCGAGCTCGTCGGGGACGACCTCACCGAGGAGCTGGTGATCCCCTCGCCGTTCGACCCGCGCGTGGGCCCGGCCGTGGCTGCCGCCGTCTCCGCAGCCGCGCGTGCCGACGGGGTCGCCACGCGCTGACGGGTCAGCGGGGCACCGCGCCGCCGGTCAGCCTCCCTGCGTGTTCGGGTCACGCCAGGTGCGCTCGAACGGCAGCCGCCACGCGTGGGGTGCGATCAGCTGGTGGATCGCGTTGGGCCCCCACGACCCGGGGGCGTAGCCGCGGACCGGCGGCGGCGTCGAGATGAGCGCCTCCGACTTCTCCCACAGCGCCTCGATGCCGGCGGCCGAGGTGAAGAGCGTGTGGTCGCCGCGCATCGCGTCGTGGATGAGGCGCTCGTAGGCCTCGAGGACCGACCCCGAGGCGTGCGTGTCGACGGTGGCGAACTGCATCGACAGCTTCTCCAGCTTCATCCCGGGCCCGGGGCGCTTGCCGTAGAAGGACAGCGACATCTTCGACTGGTCGGCCAGGTCGAACGTCAGGTGGTCGGGGCCCTGGGTGCCGGCGTTGGAGCCGGAGGGGAACATCGTCAACGGGGGCTCCTTGAACGCGATCGAGATGATCCGTGCGCCCTCGGCGAGCTTCTTGCCGGTGCGCAGGAAGAACGGCACCCCGGCCCAGCGCCAGTTGTCGATCTCGACCTTGAGGGCCACGAAGGTCTCGGTGTCGGAGTCGTCCGCGACGCTCTCCTTGCCTCGGTAGCCGCCGTACTGGCCGCGCACGACGTTGGTGGGCTCGATCGGTCGCATCGAGCGGAACACCTTGAGCTTCTCGTCGCCGATCGGACCGGGCGCCAGGGACGTCGGCGGCTCCATCGCCATGAAGGCCAGCACCTGCATCAGGTGGGTGACCACCATGTCGCGGAAGGCGCCGGTGCTCTCGTAGAACGCCGTCCGTCCCTCCAGCCCGAGGGTCTCGGGCACGTCGATCTGCACGTGGTCGATGAAGTTGCGGTTCCAGATGGGCTCGAAGAGCCCGTTGGCGAAGCGGAACGCGAGGATGTTCTGGGCGGCCTCCTTGCCCAGGAAGTGGTCGATCCGGAAGACCTGGTCCTCGGTGAAGACCTGGTGGACCTCGTGGTTGAGCGACTTGGCGGTGGCGAGGTCGGTGCCGAACGGCTTCTCCATGATGATCCGCGAGCGCTCCACGAGGCCTGCCTCGCCGAGCTCGTGGATCACGTCGAGCGCCGCCCGCGGCGGCACGGAGAGGTAGTGGAGCCGTCGGACGTCCTCGATCGGCCCGAGCTCTGCCTCGCACTCCTTGACCAGCGTGGCCAGGGCGTGCGGACCTGCGGCCGTGGGGACGTAGCGCAGCCGCTTTGAGAACGGCGCCCATCGCTCGTCGGTGACATCGCCCTTGCCGAACTCCTCGCAGGCAGCTCTGGCCACCGCGTCGAACTCCTCGGGGGACAGCTCCTCCAGGGATGTGCCGATCACGCGTACGTCGGGGATCAGCCGGGCCTCGAAGAGGCGCAGCAGGCCCGGGATCAGCTTGCGCCGGGCGAGGTCGCCGGTGGCGCCGAAGAGGACGACGACGTTGGGGTGATCCATGCCCCCGAACGTAGACCCACCAGGTAACGGGGGAGTGACGTCGCCCCGCCGCCTTGCAGGCCATGGCCTAGCCTCGCCCTATGTTCGCCGTCTACGCAGAGTCCTTCGACCCCGACAACCCACTGGCCGGCCTCGTGCTGGGTGAGCGCCCCGATCCGGTCGCCCCCGACGGGTGGACCACCGTCGAGGTGAAGGCCGCCTCGCTCAACCACCACGACGTGTGGTCGCTGCGCGGCGTCGGCCTCAAGCAGGATCAGCTCCCGATGATCCTGGGCTGCGACGCGTCCGGGCTCGACGAGGACGGCAACGAGGTCGTCGTCCACGCCGTGATCAGCGACCCCTCGTGGAGCGGCGACGAGACGTTCGACCCGAAGCGGTCCCTGCTCTCCGAGCGGCACCAGGGTGCGATCGCCGAGAAGGTGATCGTGCCGCGGCGCAACGTGATCGCGAAGCCCGCCTCGATGTCGTTCGAGGAGGCCGCCTGTCTGCCGACCGCGTGGCTGACGGCCTATCGGATGCTCTTCACCCGCGGTGAGCTGAAGGCGGGTGACACCGTGCTGGTCCAGGGCGCCGGAGGCGGCGTCGCCACGGCCCTGATCATCCTCGCTCGGGCGGCGGGGCTCCGGGTCCTGGCCACCAGTCGCGACGAGGCCAAGCGCGCCAAGGCGCTGGAGATCGGCGCCCACGAGGTGTTCGAGTCCGGTGCTCGGCTGCCGTCGAAGGTCGACGCCGTGATGGAGACCGTCGGCAAGGCGACCTGGTCGCACTCGATCCGAGCGCTGCGCCCGGGCGGCAAGATCGTCATCTCCGGCACGACGTCGGGCCCGAAGCTCGATGACGCCGAGCTCACCCGGATCTTCTTCCTCCAGCTGAGCGTGATCGGCTCGACCATGGGCACACGTGACGAGCTCGCCTCGCTCGTCACGATGCTCGACGCCACCGGCGCGCGCCCGCTCATCGACCGGGCGATCCCGATGACCGACGCCCGTGACGGCTTCGAGGCGATGGCCGGTGGCGACGTCTTCGGCAAGATCGTCTTCACTCGCTGATGCGGCACCTGATCACCGGGGCCGGGTCGGGCATCGGGGCCGTCCTGGCGGAGGTGCTGCTGGCCCGCGGCGACGACCTGGTCCTCCTGGCGAGGTCCACCGAGCGCGCGGCCGAGCTCGAGGCGTCGTACGACGGCGTCCGCACGGTGGTGGCAGACCTCGCCGACCCGGCCTCGGTCGAGGAGCTCGACCTGCCCGACAGCCTGGACTCGGTGGTCCACGCCGCCGGGGTGGTCGACCTCGGTCCGGTCGCCGAGCTGAGCGTGGCGTCGTGGCAGCAGCAGCTGAGCGTCAACCTGGTGGCCCCGGCAGTCCTGACCCGCGTCGCGCTGCCGGCGCTGCGTGCAGCGCGCGGCACCGTCGTGCTGGTGAACTCCGGCGCCGGGCTCAACGCCCATCCGCAGTGGTCGGCCTACGCCGCCTCCAAGCACGGGCTGAAGGCGCTCGCCGACTCCCTGCGGGGGGAGGAGTCCGAGCGCGGGGTGCGGGTCAGCACCGTCTATCCGGGTCGGACGGCCACGGCGATGCAGGAGAAGGTGCACGAGCAGGAGGGCAAGGCCTACCACGCGGCAGACTGGATCGACCCCGCGACCGTGGCGGCTGCGATCGTGCACGTGCTCGACCTGCCGCGCGACGCGACGGTCCCCGACCTGACGGTGAAGCCGGGGCCTCACCAAGCCTGAGAGCGACCCGAAGGTAGTTCTTTACCTTCTGGTCGGGTCGCCGTCGCCGTGGGTGTCACCGGTGTTGGCGAGGGCTCGACAACGTGATGTCCCGGCGGGGCCGTCCGGTGCCTGCGACCTGTCGGATCGTCTCGGAGCTCTCTTCTCGTGCCCTCGCTCGTCCCCGCACATGTACGGCGTGCCCTCGGCCTGGTGACGCTGTGCCTGGTGGCTCTCGGTCTCGCCGCGCCCCCGGCCTCGGCGCACCCCTTCGGCGATCCACAGACCCTCGAGCTGACGGCGGACTCCGACGAGGTGCGGGTGCGCTGGCACGTCGGCATGGCCGACGACGTCACCGCGCTCGCCCTGCACCTCGGGCTCCTCCCGCAGGACCGGGTCATGCTGGACGGGGCCGTGCTCTACCAGGACGGCGACGACGACCTGCTCGCCGCTTCCCCGTCGCTGTCCGACTACCTGCTCGATCGGCTGGTGGTCACCGCGCAGGGGACGCGGTGCCCGGGCGAGGTCGTCAGCGCCGGCGACCTCGTGGACGAGGGGGTGCTGCTGTCCTTCCGGTGCCCCGGTGGTGTGCCGGGCCCGACGGCGGTGGACCTCGAGGTGCGCACGCTCACCGACCTCCACCCCGCCTACCGCACCCTCGCCTCGGGACCGTGCGGCCAGCGAGCGGTCTACGACGGTGACCACCCGGATCACACGTGGACGCTCGAGGGATCGCCGGGCGAGACCTCGTCCGCGGCCGGTAGCGCAACGCTCCAGCTCGGGTCGGCCCTGGTCTTCCTCGTCGGAGGCGGGGTCGGTGGCGCGCTCTACGTCCGGCGACGCGGTCGCCGTACGGAGGTGTCGCCCGGATGACGACGTCGCTCCTCACACTGGTCACCCTGCCGTCCTGGGGGGAGCGACTGCCCGACCTCGTCACGTCTCCCGGGTTCGTGCCACTGGCCTTCGCGATCGCCTTCGCCGCCGGCGCGGGGCACGCCATCGCTCCAGGTCACGGCAAGAGCCTGGCGGCGGCCTACCTCGTCGGCAGCGAAGGCCGTGTGCGTGACGCCGCCTGGATGGCGGGGTCGGTGGCGGTGATGCACACCATCTCGGTGCTCGTCGTCGCCGTGGCCTGGACCTTCCTCTCCCTCTCCGACGTCCTGCGCCTCGACGACCTCACCGCCGGCCTGCGGCTGGTCGCCGGGCTCCTGGTCATCGCGACCGGCCTGTGGCTGCTGCGCCGTCGCCTGCGCGTGGCGGCAGACGAAGGCCACGGGCTCGGCCACGGGCACGGCCACGGGCACGGTCATGGGCAAGGGCACGGGGTCCAGACACTGGCGGCACCGGGTGCGGTCGGCACCACGGTGGCGGCACCGATCTCCTCGCACCGACCCGGGATCGTGCTGCTGGGCATCTCCGGAGGGCTGGCGCCGTCGCCGGCGGCGTTCCTGGTGCTCGTGAGCGGTCTGTACGTCGGTCGCGCGGGCTTCGCCCTGGCCCTGGTCATCGCGTTCGGGGCGGGGCTCGCCCTCGTCCTGTTCAGCGTGGGCCTGGTCGCGCTCGCCGGCTCCTCGTGGCTCTCCCGGGCGGCCGGGTCCCGCCGCACCCTGGCCCTGGCCTCCCGCGTGGCCCCCGCCCTGGCCGCCGTCAGCCTCATCGTGCTGGGCGGGGTGATCACCGCGCTGGCCGCCAGCGCCCTGCTCGCCTGAGCCCCCGAACCTCTCCGGACACATCTCTCGTGACACCACCCACCCAAGGAGAAGATCGCATGACGCACCACCCCCTGCGCCCGCGCCGTCGCCGGCACACGTCGACGACAGCGCTGGCCGGCCTGGTGGCCATCGCCGTCGTTGCCGGGACCGGGACCGGGACGGCGTACGCCGCCGCCCCCGTCCCCGCCGGCGCACCCCCGGCACCGGCCACCCTCCCCTCGGCCGAGGTGTCCTCGGCACCGACCCTGACCCCTGAGGACGGGGCGTACGTCGAGGGCACGATCGCGGTGTCTTCCGATGCCACCGCTGCCGGTGACCCCGTCACCGCGCTGACCGTCGACGGGAGCCGGATCGAGGCCGCAGCGACGCTCGGGTCCTCGCAGCTGTCCTTCGACGTGGGCAGCAACTCGATCGAGACCCGCTTCGGCAACTACCTGATCGTCAACGGGGAGCACCGCATCGACCTGACGGACGCCGTCGAGGAGCGCGTCACCCTTCCCGTGCCCAACGAGGTCCTCGTCACCGGCGACAACTCCGTCGAGATCTTCACCGGGGCCATCGACAGCTCGTGCGGCCTCAACAACGACGACTTCGCGGTCTCCGAGGTGCGCCTCGACCTGTTGGGGGAGAGCGCCGACGGCGAGGAGAACGAGTTCACCTACGCCATGGGCGACGGCAGCTGCGGGTCGAACGAGTCCCTGCTGACCTACGCGAAGCTGAGCTTCTTCGTCCAGGGGGTGCCGGGGGAGACGACAGGCCTCGCGGCGGACCTCGACACCACGTCCCTGGGCAACGGCCGCCACGACGTCGTGGCTCGCACCGCGTCCGGAGCGAAGACCTCACACCGGGTGCGCGTCAACAACGCCCCGGCCGGAGCACCGCGGATCTCGCCGACCGACGGCACCCTGGTCGCGGGGGAGCAGACGATCCTGGCGGCCACCGAGGTCGACGGAGGTGGGTCCATCGACAACCTGCTCATCGACGGGGCGGTCCCGCCTGCCGTGCGGACCCTCGCAGCGGGCAGTGCCGCGTTGCGCTTCACCGTCGGCAGCAACTCGATCGACACCCGGTACTACAACCACCTCCTGGTGAACGGCCACCGCGTCGACATCGGCGGCGACTGGGAGAGCGAGGCGGTCGAGATCGCCTTCCCGCGTCACTTCCTGCTGCCCGGCGACAACGTCGTCAGCATCGTGACCGGCGACATCAACGGGACCAGCGACGGCGAGCGGTGCGCGAACCTCGACGACTTCGACCTCAGCGACCTCTCGCTGGTGGTCGAGGGCGGCACCGTCACACCGGGCGACAACGCGGCGACGTACGCGATGGGCGACGGCACGTGTGGCAGCAGCACCACGAAGCTGGCGCAGGCCGACCTCGCCTTCTCCGTCACCGACGCCCCCACGACGCGCACCCTGCCGACGTTGGGCGCCGGTGACGCGCACCTGAGCTTCTTCGTCGACGGCAACGGCACCGAGGCGCGCTACGTCAACTACGTGCTCGTCAACGGCATGCGCGTGGACCTCGGCGACTACGTCGGTGTGACCGCGGACCTGACCATCCCCAACGAGTGGCTGCTGCCCGGCACCAACCTCGTCGAGGTGGTGGCCGGTGCGATCACGACGAGCTGTGGTGAGAACTTCGACGACTTCCCCCTCAGCGAGATCAGCCTGGCGCCCGCCGTCGGCACCGCTGCGCTGACCTACCGCTCCACCCGGGCCGACGGATCGCAGTACCCGGTGACCATCGGCGACGGCAGCTGCGGCAGCAGCTTCACCGGCACTTACGCCGTGGGCCTGACCTTCGAGGTCGAAGGGGCGCCGCAGGGCCTGCGCTCCGACATCGACACGGCCGGCATCCCGGACGGGGAGCACACGTTGAGCGCCACCTCGACCGGTGGTGACACCGCCACTCGCACCCTGGTCACCGACAACACCGCGCCGGTCGTGGTGTCGAGCACGCCGGCGATCGGCCAGCGGATCACGGCCGCGATGGCCTTCGACCTCGAGCTCGAGGACCTGGCCGGAGTGGCCGGCACCCCCGAGATCACCCTCGACGGTGAGCCGCTCGCCCTGGGCGACCCGGTCGGCCCGGGCCTGGCTGCCGGGCAGCACACCGTGCAGGTGGGCGCCACCGACGCGTTGGACAACAGCGCCACGCGTGAGTTCACCTTCACCAGCGCCGGCATCCCGGACGCCCCCACCGAGCTCACTCCTGTCTCAGGCACCACCGGCGTCGGCCGCAGCATCGACCTGGAGGCGCAGGTGGCCGTGCCGGGCGGCGGTGACGTCACTGCCACCTTCGCGGCGGCCGAGGTGGTCGTCCCCGCGACCGGCTTCCAGGGGGTCGCGAGCGCTGTCCCCACGACTCTCGAGGTCGCCGGGGAGGAGGAGGTCGACACCTCGTCGCTGACCCCTCTCGGCGACGGTGAGCTGGCCTCGCCCGCCGGACGCGACGTGACCTTCCTGCGCTACGACCTCGACGTCAGCGGCGGCGCGGGCAACCCGGTGCTGCAGTGGACCGGGACGGTGGACCCCGAGCGGGTCGCGGCACTGCGCGCCTGGGACCCGGCCGCGCGCACCTGGGACGTCCTGGCCAGCACCCGAGGCGTCGCCGATGGCAGCAGCGTGCTGACCGCGACCGCGCGCGGCCGCTACGTCGACCGTGGGACCGTCCACGTCCTGGTGACCGGCGAGGACCCGTTCGCCGACGACATCGCGGCCGGTGACCCGAACGGCTTCGCCGACCCGTCGGCCTACGACTTCTCGATCGCCCACTTCACCGACACCCAGTACCTCTCCGAGGGTGCGGTGGAGCAGGAGACCGAGGCGGAGCGGGCCATCTGGACCGCGGCCTACGGCGCGACGACCGAGTGGATCGCTGAGCAGGCCGAGGCGCGCAAGATCGCCTACGTGGCCCACACGGGCGACATCATCGAGAACAACATCAACGCACCCACGACGCCCGAGATGCAGGCCCAGGTCACCGGTGAGTTCGAGGTGTCGAGCGAGCTGCAGGGCACCCTCGACGACGCCGGTGTGCCCAACCAGGTGATCGCCGGCAACCACGACAACCAGCGCGGACTCGAGACCGGCCCGGAGGCGATCTACAACTCCTACTACGGTCCCGACCGCTACGAGGCGGCCGACGACGCCTGGGGCGACGCGTCGTACGGCGGCCCGTGGAAGGAGGGCGACAACCAGAACAACTACGTCCTCTTCTCGGCCGGCGGCCTGGAGTTCGTCACCGTCGGGCTGTCGTACGGCGTGACGCGCGAGGAGGCCGACTGGGCGGCGTCGGTGTTCGCACGTTTCCCCGACCGCAACGGCATCCTGCTCTCCCACGACTACCTGAAGCCGTCGACCAACCCCGACGGGCGAGGCTCCGCCTTCTCGACCCCCGACGGGTCGCTGCTCTACCGCCTGGTCGTGGAGTCCAACCCCAACGTGTTCCTGGTGCTCGCCGGCCACGAGCACGGCGTCGGGACCAACATCAAGTCCGGGGTGGGTCCGACCGTCACGCACGACGTGGTCGAGATGCTGGCCGACTACCAGTTCTACACGGTCTCGGCCGACCGTCTCGGGCTCACGGAGATCGGCGGCTACGAGCCCACCGACCGGCTGCGGTTCGGGGCTAGCTTCCTGCGGATGCTGCAGTTCGACGTCGACCGGGGCGAGATGATCGTCGACACCTACTCACCGTTCCTCGACGAGTTCGGGGCCACGGAGTACGACGAGGACGAGCGCTACGACGGCACCGAGGACAACATGGTGCTGCCGGTCGACCTGACGAGCCGCACGACGAGTCTCACGACCGGCGACATCGCAGCCTTCGTGCCCGGCGACGAGGTCGGTGCCGCGACCGTGGCGTCGGGTGAGGTGGCCACGACGACCTGGGACGGATTGAGCCCGCGCACGACGTACGCCTGGATCGCCACCGCCACCAGCCCGGGGGGCGGCCGCGCCACCGCTGAGCCCGGCGTGTTCCGCACGGCTCGCGCCCCCGAGTCGGCGGTCGCCGCCGACGACGTCGAGGTGGCGTTCGGCGAGGACGCGACGGTGTCCGTCACGGTCACCCCGGCAGGCAGCAGCGACACCGGTGGCGACACCGCTGGCGAGGTCGTCGGTGAGGTCGAGGTGCGCGAGGGCGAGACGCTCCTCGGATCGGCCACGCTCGTCGACGGTGTCGCCGAGGTCGTCGTGCCTGCCGGACTGACTCCCGGGCGTCACGACCTGGTCGCGTCGTATGCCGGCAGCGGCTGGGTCGGGGGCGGCGAGACCGACGTCGTGCTCACCGTCGGCAAGGCGGGCTCCGGGATCACGGTGACGGCGCCCGCCGTCACCAGCGGTGAGCAGCCCGTGATCACGGTGACCGTCGTCGGCGACGACGAGGACGTCACCGTCACCGGTGACGTGCGGGTCAGCGAGGGTGACGAGGTGCTGGGCGCCGCGACGTTGGAGTCCGGGGCCGCGCAGGTGCTGCTGCCGCGCGGCCTGGCGGTGGGCTCGCACGAGCTCACGGTCGACTACCTGGGCAGCGACGAGGTCGAGGTCGCCACGGCGACCGCGACGCTCGCCGTGCTGCCAGCACCCCGGGTGGCCTCCTCGACGAAGGTGCGGGCCACGCCTCACCGGGTCGAGCGCGGCGCGCCCGTCGACCTGCGCGTCCGGGTCCGCTCCGCGAACGGGGGACCCGACGGCGAGCTGAAGGTGAAGCTGGGCGGGCGCCGCGTCGCCCTCGCCACCCTCGTCGACGGCCGGGCCACCGTCACGGTGCCCGCCGCGGTGCGTCCGGGCAAGCGCACGTTCAAGGTGCGCTTCCTCGGCTCGGACACCGCTGGGCCCAGCGCCGACACCGTGAAGGTGAAGGTGGTCAAGCGCCGCTGACCCGCCGCTGGACAGACGGCCATGGTGCGCCGCTCGGCTCAGGGAGTCGGGCGGCGCACCCGTCTGTCCAGCCGGTAGTGCAGCCGGACGACGCGCGCGCCCCACAGCCTCAGCTCGTGGTCGGTGCGCAGGACGCCCTCGGCGTCCAGGTAGACGTGGAAGCGCTCGCGGATGGGGGCTCTCGAGGCGTGCTCCCGCTCACGGTGACGTACGACGACGTACGCGCCATCGGCTCCGAAGGGTCCGGCCCCGGAGTGCAGCCACAGGGAGCCGTCGGCATCGGCCTCGGGCCGCAGGAAGACCTGCACGTTGCCCTCCTCGAGCGGGAACGCGACGTGGATGCTGTCGCGCTCTGCCCCCGGCAGACGCCGGTGGGAGTAGCAGCCGGAGTAGACGAAGTCGCCGGTGGAGCGCAGCGTGCGCAACCAGGCGGCGCCCACGCGTCGGTCCTCGGCATCGGTGATCAGCGAGACCCTGCTGTCCATGCCGTGCGCGACGTCCAGGGAGCGCATCGGCAGCGCCAGCTGGCCGACGCGCTTGCCGAAGAGGCGTGAGATCACCTCGCCGCCGGGCCAGAAGAGCGGCTCCCAGCCGGTCCAGACCTCCATCCGCCAGGACGCGGTGTGCTCGTAGAAGTCGCGCACGTCCGGGTGCAGGTCCGCGGCCGAGAAGCCGGGCCCGTCGAGACGAGCCATGTCCTCGAGCAGACCGCCCTCGGCGACGTCGTGGGAGAGCGTTCCGCCTGCGGCGCGCGCTGTCTCGGCCAGCCAGTTGTCGCGCACGACGCTCTCGCTCGCCATCGGCGCACGCAGCCAGGTGTGCTCGCCGTCGAGGTCGACCGGCCTGCCCACGCCACGCCACCAGGCGCGGGTGACCCGGTCGAGACCCGTGCTCAGCTCTCGGACTTCCAGCTGAGGGCGCCGATGAGCACCATGCGCAGCTGGGTGCGGGCGACGTCGCTCACCCGCTTCTCGGCCTCGGGGCGGCCGCCGGCATCGACGATGGCTTCGGCCGTGGCGACCATCGCGGTGACGATGAGGCCGGAGAGGACGTGCAGGTCCTCGGCGCTCCAGTGGTCGGTGCCGGGCAGTCGGGCGATGTCCGTTGCCAGCTCGCGTTCGCAGAGCTGGATCTCGTGGTGGATCCGGGCCTTGACCGCCGGGGGACCGGCGGCCCGCTCGCGGGCGATGAAGCGGAAGTGCCCGCGGTGGCGGTGCACGTGCTCCTCCAGGGTCACGACCGATCGGTCGACGATCTCGGTGAAGGTCGGGACGGTGCCGTCGGAGCGGCGGATGGCGCGCAGCATCGCGCGCAACGAGACGAACGACTCGTCCACCAGGGCGAGCCCGAGGTCCTCGATGGAGTCGAAGTGCCGGTAGAACGCGGTCGGGACGATGCCGACCTCCTTGGCGACCTGCCGCAGCGAGAGGGCGACCAGACTGGAGTCCTCGCACAGCACGAGGGCGGCGTCGAGGATCGAGCGTCGGGTGCGCTCCTTCTTCTCCCCACGCGTCTCTCCGGTCGATGCGGTCACGGCGAGCAGTCTAGGACGCCTCTTGTCGGACCGGTGAGGAGACATGTGTGCACACTCACGCCCCGTGGTGTCCCTAGGTGGTCGGCGTCACGCGCGTCGACCTTGACCAGTACACCCGCCACTGGGGATAGTTTCGGTGTACGGATGTTCACTCAAACCGTGGAGGTCGGCATGAGCACCACCCTTACCAGTCGGATCCTGCGCAGCCGCGTGGCCGCGGCCCTGGCCAGCCCCCACGGCGTCGACCGCTACCTCGAGCTCGTCAACCCCATGTGGGCCGCCGAGGAGGTGCGCGCCCGCGTCGTCGACGTACGACGCGAGAACGCCGACTCCGACGGAGCCCCGGTCGCGACGCTGACTCTCCAGCCCACCAGCACCTGGCGCGGGCACCGGGCCGGGCAGTACGTCCAGGTCGGCGTCGACCTGCCCGACTCCGGCAAGCGGATGACTCGCTGCTTCTCGATCTCCTCGGCGTCCTCGTTGCCGGGCGAGCAGATCACCCTCACCATCCGCGCCCACGACGAGGGCCAGGTCTCGTCGTACCTCGTGAGCCGGGCGCAGCCCGGACAGATGGTGCACCTGAGCCAGGCCGAGGGCGAGTTCACGCTCCACGAGAGCGCGGCCACCCCGACCAACAATCACCTGCTCTTCATCACCGGTGGCTCGGGCATCACCCCGGCGATGTCGATCCTGCGCACCCTGCTGCGTGACGGGTACGACGGCAGGGCCGGACGCCGGGTGACCTTCCTGCACTATGCGCGCTCGGCCGAGGACCAGATCTTCGCCGAGGAGCTCGCCGAGATCGCCGCGGCCGACAACGACGTGACCGTGCACCTGCGCCACGGCGACCACGTGTTCTCCGACTTCGAGCTGCGGCGCCTGGTGCCCGACTTCCGCGACACCGACACGTGGGCCTGCGGTCCGGCCGGGCTGATGGAGCTGATCCACGCGGCGTACACGGCCGACGAGGTCCTTTCCCCGCGCCTGCGCACGGAGTTCTTCAAGCCGCCGAGGGTCGCTACCGGCGCAGCGGAGGGGGACGTGTCCTTCGACCGGTCCGGCACCGGCGCCGCCAACACCGGGGCCACCCTGCTGGAGCAGGCCGAGGCGCTGGGGCTGAAGCCGGAGTTCGGCTGCCGGATGGGCATCTGCTTCTCCTGCACCTCCCGCAAGACCGAGGGCACGGTGCGCAACGTGCTCACCGGCGCCGAGTCCTCCCTGCCGGACGAGGACATCCAGATCTGCGTCACCACCCCCGTCGGCGACTGCGCCGTCGACCTCTGACCCCCTGCCCCTGCTGAGAAAGGACGAAGCACATGAGCATCGCCTACCAGGACGAGACCTTCGAGGCCCGCGAGGTCGTCGAGGAGGTCACGAAGCTGTCCGCCGAGCAGCTCGACGCCTTCGGCGCCGAGATGGACGCGATCCGCCAGCGCGTGATCGCCGACCTCGGCCAGGCCGACCGCGACTACATCCACAACGTCGTCAAGGCCCAGCGCGCCTTCGAGGTCGCCGGCCGAGCCCTGTTCTACCTGCCACCGGCGTGGCCGCTGGCGGTGGCCTCCCTGAGCGTGTCGAAGATCCTCGACAACATGGAGATCGGCCACAACGTCATGCACGGCCAGTACGACTGGATGAACGAGCCGGGCCTGAGCTCGCGTCAGTTCGACTGGGACAACGTGTGCCCCGGCGAGCAGTGGAAGTACAGCCACAACTACATCCACCACACGTTCACCAACATCCTCGGCAAGGACCGTGACATCGGCTACGGGATCCTGCGGATGGACGAGGACCAGAAGTGGCACCCCTACTACCTGGGCAACCCGGTCTACGCGTTCCTGCTGATGGTCTTCTTCGAGTGGGGCGTGGCGATGCACGACCTGGAGGTCGAGAACATCGTCTCGGGCAAGCGCAGCCTCGACGACAACAAGGCGCTCTACCCGGGGCTGATGAAGAAGGTCCGGCGCCAGGCGATGAAGGACTACGTGCTCTTCCCCGCGCTGACCGGTCCGCTGTTCCCGCTGACCCTGGCGGGCAACGCCACGGCCAACCTGATCCGCAACGTGTGGGCCTTCAACATCATCTTCTGCGGTCACTTCCCGGCCGGGGTCGCGACGTTCTCCGAGGAGGAGTGCGAGAACGAGTCGCGCGGTCACTGGTACTACCGTCAGATCCTCGGCTCGGCCAACATCACCGGTGGCAAGCTGTTCCACCTGATGTCGGGCAACCTGTCGCACCAGATCGAGCACCACCTGTTCCCCGACCTGCCGGCACGTCGCTACCCCGAGATCGCCGGCGAGGTCCGTGAGATCTGCGAGCGCTACGGCATCGCCTACAACACCGGGCCGCTGCACAAGCAGCTGGGCAGCGTGGCCAAGAAGATCTGCAAGATGGCTCTGCCGCCCAAGAAGAAGGCAGACTAGGTCGTATGACCGAGGAACCCGAGCTCTCGAAGGCCGAGATCGGCAAGGACGCGATCCAGTCCACCGCCGAGGCCGCCGCCACCACCGTCGGTGAGGTCGCCACGATCATCACCGGCGCCGTCAAGGACGTCGCCACCGCCATCGGGACGTTCGCGACCGAGGTCTTCGAGATCCGTGAGGCCACTCGCAAGGCGCAGGCCGAGCACGACGACGACTGACCGGTCGGGCGCTCAGCCGAACGACAGCCGGAAGTCGCTCAACCGCAGGGTCGTCAGCTGGGTCGCACCGCGCAGGTAGCCCAAGGGGCCGTTGGCGGCGAAGTCCCACCGCGCCCTGCCGGGCAGCGCCTTGGCGGAGCCCTTCATGCCGGCCACCTTCTCGCCGCCACCCTCCGGCAGCCCCGGCTGGTAGGTGGCCTGCTTGAACGGGACGCGTGGGGCGAGACGGGAGACGTCGGTGAACGACGCACTCGCGATCGGGGTCTGCCCCAGCGAGGCGCTCCACTGGGTGGAGGACAACGGCCCGCGCCGCGACGACTCGAGCTCGAAGTCGCACGATCCCTTCGGGATCGCCCACAGCTCGCGCCCACCGGCGACGGAGGCGGGGGAGTCGACCCAGATGTCGGTGATCGTGACCGCGCGTCCGTGGCCCTCGTCCTTGCCCATCAGCCGCGCCACCAGCAGCTCGCCGTACGTCAGCGGGCTGCCCTCGGTGTAGTCGACGAAGGCGGCGCCGTAGATCCCGGCCGGACGCACGTCGTCGACGCCGCGCTTGAGCCGGAAGACGCTGAGCCACATCGACCCGACCATCGGCCACGGAGCGGGGGGATAGTCGACCTGCTCGTAGGGGAGCTCGGGAGGAGTGGTGGGGCTGGTCATGGCAGCACCCTAGCCAGGGCTACGTCGCCCATCTTGCGTCGTGTGTCCGGAGGCCGATGAACTCAGCGGCGTGGTGCCGGTGGGTCCTCGGAGGTACTGCAGGCCGTGAGGGTCGGTCCAGAGGTAGACGCCGGGGTCGTGGAGGGAGTCGAGAGGTCGGTAGTACCAGGTGGTGAGGGTCTTGAGGCGGTGGTGGTGTCGGCACAGGGGCGCGAGGTTGTTGCCACGTCGTTAAAGTGACCCCCCGTGACCACCCCTCGCGCCGCAGCGATCTATGCCCGCATCTCATCCGACGCCGAGGGCACCCGTGCCGGAGTCGATCGGCAACTCAGCGACTGCCGCGCCCTGGCCGAACGATCCGGTTGGACCGTAGCCGATGAGTACGTCGACAACGACCTGTCTGCCTACTCCGGCAAGCGACGACCCGAGTACGAACGCCTCCTGGCCGACCTGGGCGACGGACTGATCGACGGGGTGATCGTCTACAACCTTGACCGCCTCACCCGTCGTCCGGCCGAGCTGGAGCACTTCAACGAACTCATCCGGGCCGCGAAGGTCGAGCACGTGAAGTTCGTGACCGGCGACACTGACATCTCAACCGACGACGGCCTGCTGCACCTGCGGATCGTCGGAGCGTTCGCTGCCAAGGAATCCGCCAACATCGGACGACGCGTCGCACGGAAGATGGAGCAGAACGCAGCCGAAGGCAAGCCCCACGGCGGATCACGACGGCCCTACGGCTACGACACCGATATGACGACCGTCGTGCCCGAGGAAGCCGAGACCTACCGGATGCTCGTCGACCGGTTCCTCGCAGGGGAATCGACGCGCTCCCTCGCGACCTGGCTCAACGACAACGACGTGTCGACCGTGACCGGCGCGGGCTGGATCACCACAACCATCAAGGGGATGCTGACCAACCCCCGCTACGCAGGGCTCCGCACCCACAGGGGCACCGTGGTCGGCCCCGGCAGGTGGGAGGCGATCATCACCGAGGACCAACACCGCCGCATCCTGGCGGCCTACGCCTCGAAGAAGAACACCAACAGGCGCACCCCGCAGCGCTACCTCCTGTCCGGGATGCTGATGTGCGGCAAGTGCGGCACACGCCTGTACTCGGCGGCACGGACCAACCGCAACGGCACCCGAACCCGCCGCTACGTCTGCAACTCCGGACCCGACCACGGCGGTTGTGGAGGCACCACCATCACCGCCGACCCCGTGGAACGCCTGGTCGTGGATGCCGTGCTCTACCGTCTCGACACCACCGACCTGGCCGACACCCTCGCCGGACGTACCAGTGCAGACGAGCGAACCCGAGAACTCACCCGCGCTCTGGACGACGCCACCGAGCAACTCGAAGAGCTAGCCGTCGCCTACGCCAACCGCGACATCACCATGCGCGAGTGGATGACCGCGAAGAAGCCCATCACCGGCAGGAAAGAAGCAGCCGAACGACAGTTGGCAACCATGACCCGCACCAGTGCCCTGTCCGGCCTTGTCGGCAGAGGCGACGAACTAGGCCGCACCTGGTCGGACCTCAACCTGTCCAGGCAGCACGCCATCGTCGCCGCCCTGGTCGACCACGCCACCATCGGACCCGGCACCCCCGGTGTCCACCTCCTCGACCCCGCCCGCGTGCAGATCACCTGGCGACACTGAGGGCACCTCCGGTGCGGGGGTGCGGGTGCCGCTGCGCTTGCGCCCCCGTACCCCCGCCCCTGAGGCACCCAGCAGCGTTCCCACGCGACGCACCACCATCGGATCGGTGACCTTGACCGGCACCCCCTGAGAAGCACACGAAGCCTCGACCCACGCGGCCAGCTCCTCGGCGCTGAGATGACTCAGCCCCATGCGAACCACACCGCCGGCGGACCCTGCCAGTCCTCCACCTCAGCCGACGACCACGACAGCGCCGGCGAACCAGCCATCAGCGCCTCGGCCTTGGACAACACCTCGGCTGATGACCTGCCCTCGAAGCGCATCACCTTCGGCTGAAACCCTTGCGCGACCTCGTAGCGGTGCAGACCGGCAAGGCGCTCCCTCGGACCGGACTCGAAGCTCTTAGTCACGTACTTCGACAGATACCCCGCCGCGCGCCTGGCCTCGTGCAGCGAGGTCGAGCCGACCGGCATGTCCGAGAGGCGCTTGATGTGGACGAACCCACGACCCCACGACCGCTCGATCATCTGACGTGGCACGAACTCCCCGACAGCGAAGTGCACATGCAGCCCGTGATCGCTCTTGTGCCACTCAGGGACCCACACATACGGCAGCGATCTGCCCCGCAGCTCACAGCGCAGCGCCAAGAAGAACGCCGCCACGTCCAGGCGCACCTGACTTTGGTCGTGACACCCTGCGCCACGGTAGGTCAGCGTCCCGAGACGGTTGAGCCGGTTCGCAGCGCAATAACGCCGGACCTTCGCCCGAGCACGTCGAGCCGCTTCCTGACGCGAGCGATCAGGATCGGCGGCATCGCCTGGCGCTACCCACGTGCGAGGTGCACGAGTCGATGCCTGGAACGAGCCACCAGCCTCACCGGCGTCGGGATACAGCGAGAGGAACCAGCCAGCGTCAGGACGTGCCAGCGCTGAGATGAGGGGACGGGACATAGGGAACTCCGGAGTACGAAGCCGACAGGGGATGTCGGCCCCACTCGAAGCACAAGACGACGCAGCGGGGCCCTAGCCACCTGCGGTTTTCGTTGGCCCGCTTACAACCGTCGTCGTATGTTCCGGATCGTCCCTGGCCGGGCTCACGGCCATCCCTGCTCGCTCCGGGACAGAGCTCAATTTAACTCGGCACCAGTGGCGTACCGTTCCGGTCTCGTGCGGACATCATGAGCGAAGCACCTACCAAATGACAAGGGTGTAGTCCGCCTACCGGGCCGTCGGGGTCCGGTCGGGGGCGCGCCGCCACCCCGCACGCACTCCTACGTCGCGCGCACGGGGCCCCTGCGGACCCGAGAGGCGCCCCCGCCCGAGACCGGACCCCAACGACACCTCGACCGACCACACAGCCCAACGAGTTACGTTGCTACTTCAAGTCAAGGACGGGGCCCCGGCGCGCTGCCATCAGCGCCACCCGAACGTGCTCGCTTTTCTGACTTGAGGTAGTCAGCAACCGTGTAACCCCGTTCGACGATCAGCGCCTCCATCGCAGTTCGCAACCGTTTGAACTGCGAAACATTCGCATCAAATCGACCTCGAGACAAAATATTCGGCCGCATGATGTCCGACGTAAAAGATTCGTCTTCATCCACGAAGATCTCTTTGCCGAGCATTTTCGCGTAACTGGTGAAGTCATTTGACTCCAAAATGGTCACGGTCGTGGGTTGGGCTAGCAGGAAGGTCAGATCCTGTACGGGGAGCGCGGCCATCATCATCGCGTACAAGTCGACGCTGAGGCGGTCCAAGGGGTTTCCCGTTGGCGCGGCGTCTGCCGATCGCCGAGTTTCGCGGATATTCAAGCCCTTATGCAAACATTGATGAACATAAACGGAACCAGCGGCGGGCAATGCGAGATACGGGTCTTCCGATTTGTACTTCGTCAAGCCCTGGTCAGCAAGCCGGACCCCGATCACTGAACACTCAAACAGGGTTTCCATTAACGCTCGCGACCCAAATTCATCAACGAGCCCTGGTACCTTTCGACGCAGCAGACCGTCGAGGTGGTCCATAGAGTCATAGCGGTGGACTTCCTGCCTGAAGGCTTCGAGAAGTCGGTCAAAGTACGCAAACGCCTTAAGGTACTCCTGCTTGAGGTCGGCTACTTTCCATCCGCTATAGCGCTCCTCTGCGGCGCGTATATCGTCCTTCAGGATAACCGTTTCTTCATCACCCGCTTGACGAACGCACTCCTCTAAAAACTGCAAAACTTCACGAGGTCGACGGAAGGTTCGTTTCACAATATAGTTAAACGGACTGACGGAACCACGCATATCCCCAGGCTCAAAGAGTTCATCGACGAGTACACCATTTGGCAGCCGGCGCTCCACCATCTCTTTGAGCAGGTCTGGCGACCAGGTGATGTCTTGCTCCAGTGGTCGATGCTTGTCCTTGTCGTCGAATTTGAGGTTCTCGTAGATGTCCGAGCGCAGGAATATGTCAATACGCAGCCCCTCGGTTGCAGAAGAAGTTCCGTACTTGTCGTTCAGTTCTTTGGCCGCTTTGAGCAGACCAATAAGCAATGAGCGAGCTTCATCACTACCGTCCCAGGAGTCATCTAGGCGATCTATCCCGACAATCAGCTTATGACTTTCCAGTGCCGGCGCAACTAGCCGAAGTAGTTCCTCGGCTACGGCAGGGGTGAGTGCCTGATCTTCTGCCTCGCCTTTAGTAAAGCCTGCTCCGAATCCGAATGCACTAAAGTTAAACGACTTCAAGCCCTTCACCATGGAAGTAGCGGTTTCCAGAATGCCAGGGTTCAGAGTCCCAAAGTTGTCCCGCAGGAAACTTGATGCCTTATCAAGGTTTGCAGCAGCAAGTCCGTCCCAGGCCGTCTCAGCGGCAAGAAGTGCTCCGCAAATCTCTACCGCGAGCGTCAGCTTCCAAGCATTGGTATGTGCTTGCTCGGCCAGAAGACCTTGTTCTTGATACTCCTTAAGCGCGGCCCACGCATACTGATCGGGCGTTATGAGCGCGACGCTGAGATCCTCCTCCGACGCGGTATCGCTCGCGAGTCGAGGCAACTGGCTGAACAGTCCTGACTTGCCGCTTCCTTTTCTCCCTAAGAACAGCGTCCGGCGGCCTGCAAGCGCGAAGCGCACATACGGCGTCGTCACAAAGTATTCGGCAAGCCTCACATCAGACTCGGCGTCAAGGCCGCCGAGGTCTATGTCTCCCAAGGTCAGGCCGGCTTCGATGAGGTTCACCCGCGCCATTGTCCTGGTCTAGCGGGGCGCGCGTCCACCACCGCCATCAATAATCTCGAAGCCCGCACCGAGCCGGTGCGAGGCAGGGGGGTGTTTTATTGACTTGCGAGGTTGCAGATGCAGGTCGGGCCGCCGGTGGCGTGGGGTTGGGTGTGGTCGGCGTCGCAGCGGGCTGCGACCTTGGTGCACCAGGGGAAGACGCACTGGGGGTGGAGAAGAGCGACGAGGTCCTTGAGGCGGTCGGGGATCTCGTAGGCCTCGACGTGGGTGCCGGCGTGGTCGGCGAGGGCGATCACGGGTTTGACGGTGACATGGGTGTCGGAACGTGAGCACCACTCGCGGATCTGCTCGACCAGAACCGGGTCGCCGCTGGTGGCGTTGCGGCCGATGACCTCGCGGGTCTCCAGGGCCGCCTGGGAGAGATGGAGGTGGAGCACGATCCTCTTGCGTGCCGGCGCGGGCGCGTCGGCGCCGGTGAGCATCGCGTGGGCTTGTTCGGGGTCGGCCAGGATCCCGAGCGCCAGGGAGCGTCGTACGTCGAGGGACTCGGTGCAGCCCTGGTGCTTGAGGGCGGCGGCGATGGCGGTCAGGGTGGAGTCGAGGTCGTGGAGGTCCTTCCAGTCCCCTCGGGCCATGAGATCGGCGATACCGGTGTCGTTGATGGAGCCGCCCTCGAGGTGGACGTAGCGGGCGTCGAGGTCCTCGAGCTGCTTGATCTCGCGCTCCTCGGCGTGCAGGCGCAGAAGTTGCTCGTCGAGGACGCGGGCCAAGGTGACGGGGCCGATCTTGTGGGCGATGCCCACGACTGCGCGGTCGACTGCCTCGACCACGTCGGCGTGGGCGCCGAGAACGGCCTGGGCGAGCTTGCGGGCACGCCAGGCGGGGACCTCGCGCTCGAGGACCCGGGCCCAGACCAGGGGGAGGCGGTGGCGCAGGACCAGGGCGTCGCGGATCAGCGCCTTGCCGGCGGTGGTGGTCATGTTGTTCGCCGCCGCGAATGCGGCCGGGGCGTCCCAGGCGACCGGTGGGATCCCGCACCACTCCACCGTCTCGATGTCGGGAGCGTTGGCGACGCTGGCGTCGAGCTCGCCGGGCTGCCAGACCTCGGAGGGTCCCACGCGCCATGACCGTGCGGCGTCCCAACCCTTCTCGCCCTCGAGGACGGGGTGGGAGTGAGCCCACTCGACGGCGATCTCGAGGACCTCGACCTCGGCGTCGTCGGCGACCCTGCGCGCCATGCCCAGCCGACCCAGCAACGCGCCCGGGGTGGGCGCGAGGTCGGCCAGGCGGAATGAGGACATGGGGAGAGTGTAGTCGATAGTATGTTCGAATACAAGGAGAGTTCATGGTGGTTCTAGGGTGGGGAGGTGATTGTGGTGAACCGCTTCCGCGTCCCGGAGGCCGAGGGCGATGCGTTCCGGGTCGACCTCCAGCAGGCGCACGACGCCCTGGCCGAGCGCCCGGGCTTCCTGACCGGCACGATCGGCCGCAACGTCGACGACCCGGAGCTGTGGGTGCTCTCCACGACGTGGGAGCACGTGGGTGCCTACCGCCGCTCGCTGTCGTCGTACGACGTGAAGCTGCACGCCGTCCCCACGCTCGGGCGAGCGCTCGACGAGCCGAGCGCCTACGAGGTCGTCGAGGCGGACACCGACCTCAATATCCGGCAGACACGGTCGTTAGGCTGATCTCTCGCCATCAGGGCGACGCCCCCGGCAGCCAGCCGGACGCCAGATCTGCACAGGAGCACCCCCGTGGCCAAGCCGCCTCCGACCACCGTCGACCACGTCGTCAACCTGGCCAAGCGCCGGGGTTTCGTCTTCCCGTGCGGCGAGATCTACGGCGGCACGCGGTCGGCCTGGGACTACGGCCCGCTCGGGGTGGAGCTGAAGGACAACATCAAGCGCCAGTGGTGGAAGTCCATGGTGCAGATGCGCGACGACATGGTGGGCCTCGACTCCAGCGTGATCCTGCCCAAGCAGACCTGGGAGGCCAGCGGCCACGTCGAGACGTTCTCCGACCCGCTGACCGAGTGCCAGTCGTGCCACAAGCGCTTCCGCGCCGACCACCTCCAGGAGGCGGCCGCCGAGAAGCAGGGGACCGACGTCGACCCGGACACGATCGACCTGTCCACCCTGGCCTGCACCAACTGCGGCACCCGCGGTGCCTGGACCGAGCCGCGCCAGTTCTCCGGTCTGCTCAAGACCTATCTCGGCGTGATCGAGGACGAGTCCGGGCTGCACTACCTGCGGCCCGAGACCGCGCAGGGCATCTTCCTCAACTTCGCCAACGTCGTGACGTCCTCGCGGATGAAGCCGCCGTTCGGGATCGCCCAGATCGGAAAGAGCTTCCGCAACGAGATCACGCCGGGCAACTTCATCTTCCGCACCCGCGAGTTCGAGCAGATGGAGATGGAGTTCTTCGTCAAGCCGGGCGAGGACGAGGAGTGGCACCAGTACTGGATCGACACGCGCACGCAGTGGTACGTCGACCTCGGGATCGACCCCGACAACCTGCGCCACTACGAGCACGCCCAGGAGAAGCTCAGCCACTACTCCAAGCGGACCGTCGACATCGAGTACCGCTTCCGCTTCGCCGGCTCCGAGTGGGGTGAGCTCGAGGGGGTCGCCAACCGCACCGACTTCGACCTCTCCACCCACGCGAAGCACTCCGGCAAGGACCTCAGCTACTTCGACCAGGCCAACAACGAGCGCTACACGCCCTACGTCATCGAGCCGGCGGCCGGGCTCTCGCGCAGCCTGATGACCTTCCTCGTCGACGCCTACACCGAGGACGAGGCCCCCAACACCAAGGGCGGCGTCGACAAGCGCACCGTGCTGCGCCTCGACAGGAGGCTCGCCCCGGTCAAGGTGGCCGTGCTGCCGCTGAGCCGCAACGCCGACCTGTCGCCCAAGGCCAAGGCGCTGGCCGCCGAGCTGCGCGCCAACTGGAACATCGACTTCGACGACGCCGGTGCCATCGGCAAGCGCTACCGGCGCCAGGACGAGATCGGCACGCCGTACTGCGTCACCGTCGACTTCGAGACGCTCGAGGACAACGCGGTCACCGTGCGGGAGCGCGACACGATGCAGCAGGAGCGGATCAGCCTCGACGGCATCTCCACCTTCTTCGCCGAGCGGCTGCTCGGCTGCTGACATGCGCATCCCATCTGGTGGTCTCGCTGCAGCCGTCCTGAGCCTGGGTCTGCTGGTGGTGGCCTGCGGTGGCGACGCGGAGCAGGACGCCACCCCGGGGCCGAGCACCAGCCCGAGTGCCAGCTCGGCGCCCACCCCCGCAGCGACCCCGACTCCCGAGGCGGACGGCTACCTTCCGGTGCCCTCCGGTGTCTCTCTCACCACGCCCGGGACACGCCTGGGTCTCAAAGAGGCGGCCGTCGCGGCGTGGCAGCCGCGGCAGGACCTCGTCGGTGTCGTCGACGTGGCGGTGACGCGGATCGAGGAGACCACGGTGCAGGCCTCGCTGGCCGGCTTCGACCTCGGCCAGGAGGAGCAGCGCTCCACGCCGTACTTCGTCCGCGCGTCGGTGACCAACGTGGGGGAGACGGACCTGGGTGCACGACAGGTGCCGCTGTACTTCCTCGACGGCACTGGAGGACTCGTGGCACCGACCGGGGTGGCTCGCGACTTCAGGGCCTGCCCCGGTTCCACCCTGCCGGCGGTCTTCGCACCCGGCGACGAGACGCGCACCTGCCTGATCTTCCTGGTGCCCAAGGACGCCACCCTCCAGTCGATCATGTTCCGCCCACCGGAGGGCGTGGTCCCGCTCCAGTGGACCGGCAAGGTCACCGCCCCGAAGGCGCCTGCGGCCACGGGGAAGGGACGCGGGCGGGGATGAGCACCGGACTGCAGCTCGGCTCCGTGCACGTCGACACGCCCGTGGTCCTGGCGCCGATGGCCGGCATCACCAACGCCGCCTACCGTCGGCTGTGCGCCGAGCAGGGGGCCGGGCTCTACGTCTGCGAGATGATCACCTCGCGGGGCCTGGTGGAGCGCGATGCCACGACGCTGCAGATGCTGGTCTTCGACGAGCTCGAGACCATCCGCTCGGTCCAGCTCTACGGCACCGACCCGGTCTACGTCGGCAAGGCGGCCGAGATCCTGTGCGGTGAGTACGGCGTGGCCCACATCGACCTCAACTTCGGCTGCCCGGTCCCGAAGGTGACGCGCAAGGGCGGGGGAGGCGCGCTGCCCTGGAAACGCAACCTCCTCGGCCAGATCCTCGAGCACGCGGTCGCCGCCGCCACGCCGTACGACGTGCCGGTGACGATGAAGACCCGCAAGGGCCTCGATGACGACCACCTCACCTACCTCGACGCCGGTCGGATCGCCGAGGAGTCGGGCTGCGCGGCGATCGCCCTGCACGGGCGCACCGTCGCGCAGGCCTACTCCGGGGAGGCCGACTGGGACGCGATCGCGGCCCTCGTGGACCACGTGGACCTGCCGGTCCTGGGCAACGGCGACATCTGGGAGGCCTCCGACGCCGTGCGCATGGTGGAGCAGACCGGGGTCGCCGGAGTGGTCGTGGGCCGCGGCTGCCTCGGCCGACCGTGGCTCTTCCGCGACCTGGCGGCCGCCTTCGCCGGCGAGCAGGTCGCGACGCTGCCCGTCCTGGGCGAGGTGGCGTCGATGATGCGTCGCCATGCCCAGCTGCTCAGCCAGCACATGGGGGAGGAGCGCGGCTGCAAGGAGTTCCGCAAGCACGTCACGTGGTACCTCAAGGGCTTCGCCGCGGGTGGGCCGTTGCGTCGTTCCCTGGGGCTGGTGGACTCCCTGACTGCCCTCGACGACCTGCTCGCCGAGCTCGACCCCGACGAGCCGTTCCCGGTCCGTGAGCTCGGGACTCCGCGTGGTCGGCAGGGCGCTCCCCGCTCGCGCGTCGTCCTCCCCGAGGGCTGGCTCGACGACACGGACGGCACCGGTGCGGTGCTGCGGGAGGACGCCGGGGAGACCACCGGAGGGTGACCGGGAACACCCCGTGAGGGGTGTGTGAAGATTGAACGAAGACCGGCGCGCTGTGCTTCACTCGGTCCTCGTGCCCAGGCACGACCCACCTGTCAGCAACAGCAAAGGATCAGCGCTGTGGCGAACCAAAGCCACAAGCGGGACACCAATGCCCGCCTGTTCTCCCGTGCTCCACGAGCGACCGTGATCGCCGGACCGCTCGCCGTCCTGGCGACCGCGTCCGCCGTCTCGCTCGGAGTGCTCACCACCGACACCGGCGCGAGCGCGCCCGCCTCCTTGGCGAACGCACTGCCGGAGGCAGCCTCTGGCCCGGTCGCCGGCGACTCGACTCCTGCCGCGCTGGACCTCGCCGGTGAGCTGGACCGCCGCGCCTTCTCTCGCGGAGGAGGCCGGGTCGCCGACGTGGTCCCGGACGCGACCAAGCAGAAGTCGAAGAAGAAGGACCTGAGCAAGGTCGAGAAGATGCTGCGCCCGAAGAAGGTACGCAAGGCGGTCCGCAAGGCCGACGCCAAGCTCTTCACGACCGAGGCCCTCAACCTCTGGACCGAGCCGGGTGCGAAGGCGCGCAAGACCGGAGAGGTCGATGCGGGCGAGAAGGTTCTCGTCACCGGGCGCGAGCTGCGCGGGCGCCAGGAGATCGTGCTGGGCAAGAAGGACACCCGGTGGGTCACCTCCGGCTACCTCAGCGACGAGAAGCCCGCCGCGGAGCCCACGCTCGGCGCCAGCTGCACCAACGGCACCAGCGTGGCGTCGGGCGTCAGTCCCAACATCGTCAAGGTGCACAACGCCGTGTGCGCGGCGTTCCCCAACATCTCCACCTACGGGACCTTCCGGGGCGACGGGGAGCACGCTCAGGGCATCGCCGTGGACATCATGGTCTCCGGCGCCGAGGGCTACCGCGTGGCCGACTTCGTGCGGGCCAACGCAGCGGCGCTCGGGGTCAGCTACGTGATCTACTCCCAGCGCATCTGGTCGGTCGAGCGTGGCGGCGAGGGGTGGCGCGGCATGTCCAACCGCGGATCGGCCACGGCCAACCACTACGACCACGTGCACGTCACGACCTTCTGACGCAGGTTGGATGGCGCCTCAGTCTGCTCCGGGGCGGCTGGTGCGCACCTGTGCCTCTCGGCGGCGGAACCCGACCTCCTCGTAGAGACCGATCGCGGAGTGGCCCTTGGCGGCCACGACCATGGAGGTCGCGGCGCCCTGTGTGGAGCAGGCGTGCTGGACCGACGCCGAGACGAGTCGAGCGGCGAGCCCGGTCCCGCGGGCGACCGGGTCGAGGTCGACGCCCTGGCAGCGCGAGTGTCCGCCGAGGACCACGATGCCGGCGGACCCGACGAGGCGCAGACCCTCGAAGCTGCCCCACCAGGTGGCGTGCCCCGACTCCGAGAGTCGTCGCTCGGCCGCGACCTGCTCGGCCACGGCCGACTCGTCGCGGCGTCGGGGGATCAGACGTGCCCGCGACTGCCAGTCCTCCTCCGAGGCCAGCGGCCGTACGTCGTACCGCGCCGCCTGAGCGGTGGCCACCGCCTCCGCCTCGGCGACCAGCGCGATCGAGACGCTCACCGTGAAGCCGGCGTCGTCGAAGACGGCGAGATCGATCGGCACCGCGTCCGGGTCGTCGACCCCGATCACGATGGGCCGTCCGCCCGGGAAGTGGCTCTCCGCCAGCGCGGTCAGCCGGGGGACGTCGCGGCGCAGCGGTGCTCGGCGCAGGAGCAGCAGTCCGTTGTCGGCGACCACGTAGGTCGAGTGGTGCTCCACCGCAACGCCGTCGAGGGCAAGCAACGCCAGGTCGCTGCGCCAGACCTGGCTGATCACCTCCACGAGGAGAACGCTAGTGGCAGCGGGATGCGGCTGGGTTGCCGCGGTGTTTCGCCGAGCGGTCGCTCTACTAGGCTCGCGATCGATGGATGCCACCGACCTCTACGACGACCGCGCGCGCCAGCGGCTCGTGGCCGAGCCGCCCAAACGGGTCGAGGCACCCGTCCGCACCGCCTTCGAGCGTGATCGCGCGCGCGTGGTGCACGCCGCCTCGTCGCGCCGGCTGGCCGCCAAGACCCAGGTGGTCGGGCCGGCCTCGGACGACTTCGTGCGCAACCGGCTCACACACAGCCTCGAGGTCGCCCAGGTGGCCCGTGATCTCTCCCGGGCCCTCGGCAGCCAGCCCGACATCGCCGAGACGGCCGCGCTGGCCCACGATCTGGGGCACCCGCCGTTCGGCCACAACGGCGAGCGGCTGCTGGCCGAGCTGAGCGAGGCGTGCGGCGGCTTCGAGGGGAACGCGCAGACCTTGCGGGTGCTCACCCGACTGGAGGCCAAGACCTTCACCGAGGAGGGACGGTCCGTCGGCCTCAACCTCACCCGGGCCACGCTGGACGCCTGTACGAAGTACCCGTGGCCGCGCGGTGCCGGGCCGGACCCGCTGAAGTTCGGGGTCTACGCCGACGACCGCGCGATCTTCGACTGGCTGCGGGAGGAAGCACCCGGCCCGCGTCGTTGCCTGGAGGCTCAGGTGATGGACCTGGCCGACGACGTCGCCTACTCGGTGCACGACGTCGAGGACGGCACCGTGGCCGGTCACCTCGACCTGACCCGGCTCGACACCGCGGCGGTCTGGGAGACGCTGCGGGAGTGGTACCTGCCCGACGCGGTCGACGACGAGGTCGACGCCGCCCTGGTGCGTCTGCGCGGAGTCGGGAGCTGGCCGACGGCGCCGTACGACGGGAGCCGACGGAGCCTTGCGGCGCTGAAGAACCTGACGAGCGACCTGATCGGTCGTTTCTGCGGAGCGGTGCAGGCGGCCTCCTTCGCCGCGAGCGATGGGCCGATGGCGCGCTACGCAGCCGACCTGGTGGTGCCGAGGGAGACCTGGGTGGAGATCACCGTGCTCAAGGCGGTGGCAGCGCACTACGTCATGCAGACCCCCGACCGGCTCACCATCATGGACCGTCAGCGCTCGCTGCTGGCCGAGCTGGTCGAGGCGATGGTCGCCGGCGGCCCCGGCGTCCTGGACCGGCCGTTCGCCGACGACTGGGAGGCGGCCGCGGACGACGCGGGGCGTCTGCGGGTGGTCGTGGACCAGGTCGCGTCACTGACCGACGCGAGCGCGGTGGACCGCCACGCCCGGCTGGTGGGCGGTGGCGCCGGATGAGTGACGACACACTGTCGGAGCTCCCACTGGTGTGGTTGCCCTTCGACCCCGCCGAGCTGGGCGACCCACCGCGGGGGCTGCGCTACGAGGTCGTCGACCCGACGCGCGAGGTGCCCGACTCGGTCGCCGACGTGGCCTACTACGTCACGCCGTACCAGCTCGGATCCTCGGTCACCGACGTGCTGCCGCGGATGTCCAGCCTGCAGGTGGTCCAGACGCTGACCGCCGGCGTCGACTCCGTGCGGCCCGACGTGCCGGCCGGGGTCACGCTGTGCAGCGGTCGCGGCATCCACGACGCGTCGACGGCGGAGCTCGCGCTGACCCTCATCCTCGCCAGCCTGCGCGGCGTCCCCGGCTTCGTGCGCGACCACGATCGCCATCAGTGGAACCAGCAGTGGTACCCCGCGCTGGCGGACCGGCACGTGCTGATCGTGGGGTACGGCGCGATCGGCGAGGCGATCGAGGCCCGCCTGCAGCCATTCGAGGTGACCATCACGAAGGTCGCGCGCACCGCTCGCGAGGGGGTGCACCCGATCGCTGAGCTGCCCGACCTGCTGTCGAGCGCCGACGTCGTGGTGCTGATCGTGCCGCTCACCGACGAGACCCGCGGGCTGGTCGACGCCGACTTCCTCACGCGGCTGCGCGACGGTGCCCTGCTCGTCAACGTCTCGCGTGGTCCGGTCGTCGACCAGGACGCCCTCGTGGCCGAGCTGCGGACCGGGCGGATCACCGCGGCGGTCGACGTCTCGGACCCGGAGCCCCTGCCCTCGAGCAGCCCGCTGTGGGACGCGCCCGGACTGCTCATCTCCCCGCACGTCGGTGGGACGAGCAGCGCCATGTGGCCCAGGGCCCACCGGCTGGTGCGCGACCAGCTGCACCGGTTCGCTGCCGGCGAGCCGTTGGCCAACGTCGTCGAGCACTGACGTCGGGGCATCGTGCGGCGGCCTGTGGAAACCCGCCGCGACGATGTCGACCGCCGGCCGTAGGATCGGCACCGTGGCAGGCCGGATCCGCGAGGAGGACATCGCAGAAGTACGCGAGAAGTCCCGGATCGACGAGATCGTCGGCGACTACGTGACGCTGCGCAACGCGGGTGGTGGATCCCTCAAGGGGCTCTGCCCCTTCCACGACGAGAAGTCGCCGAGCTTCAACGTCAACCCGAGCCGCAACTTCTACCACTGCTTCGGCTGCCAGGCCGGCGGTGACGTCATCTCGTTCCTGATGCAGATCGACGGGCTCTCGTTCACCGAGGCGATCGAGCGCCTGGCCGACAAGGTCGGGGTCGTGCTGCGGCGCGAGGAGGGTGGGGACTTCCGCGACGACCGGCCCAAGGGCCCGCCGCGCCAACGCCTCGTCGAGGCCAACCGGGCCGCGCAGGAGTACTACGCCGAGCAGCTCGCCGGCCCCGACGCGATCCCGGGCCGCACGTTCCTCAGCGACCGCGGCTTCGACCGGGCCGCGGCGGAGATGTTCGGCATGGGGTGGGCGCCACGTGACGGCGAGGCCCTGTGGCGCCACCTGCGCGGGCGCGGCTTCAGCCAGGAGGAGGTCGTCGCCGCGGGAGTCGTCAAGGTCGGACGCTCGGCGTACGACGCCTTCCGGGGCCGGCTGCTGTGGCCGATCCGCGACCCCAGCGGGGCCACGATCGGCTTCGGCGCCCGGCGGATCCTCGAGGACGACAAGATCGAGGCCAAGTACCTCAACACTCCCGAGACGACGCTCTACAAGAAGAGCCAGGTGCTCTACGGCATCGACCTGGCCCGCAAGGAGATCGCCAGGTCCTCGCAGGCCGTGGTCGTCGAGGGCTACACCGACGTGATGGCCTGCCACCTCTCCGGGGTCACCACCGCGGTGGCCTCCTGCGGCACGGCGTTCGGCGAGGACCACACCCGGGTCCTGCGCCGCTTCCTGCACGACCACGAGGAGTTCCGGGGCGAGGTGATCTTCACCTTCGACGGGGACGCGGCCGGCCAGAACGCCGCGCTCAAGACCTTCCAGGGCGACCAGCGCTTCGTGGCCCAGACCTACGTCGCGGTCGAGCCCGACGGCCTCGACCCCTGCGACGTCCGCATCCAGAAGGGCGACGCCGCCGTGCGCGACCTCGTGGCACGCCGCGTGCCGCTGTACCGCTTCGTGCTGGGCAACATCGTGGAGCAGTTCGACCTCGACCGAGCCGACGGGCGGGTCGCCGCGGTGCGCGAGGCCGCCAAGCTCGTGACCAGCAGCCGCGACGCCTCGGTGGTCAACTCGTCCTACGCCCGCGACATCGCGGCGCTGACCGGCATGGACCCCGTCGACGTCCAGGCTGAGGTACGCCGTGCCGCCGGGCGCTCGCGCGCGGGTGGCGGGTCGAGCCCGGCCGCCGCCACCGCGACGGCACCGGGGCCGGGCGAGCAGGCACGGCCGCGCAACCCCGTGCCCGACCTGCGCGACCCGCGCTTCACGATCGAGCGGGAGACCCTCAAGCTCGTCATCCAGGCGCCGATGGCGATCGGGCGCACCACCGCCGACATCGGGGCCAACGACTTCACCCACCCCGTCTACCGCGGCGTGTGGGACCTCGTCGAGGCGGCTGGCGGCACCGTCGCCGGGGCCGACGACGACGGGTGGGCCGGGAGGCTGCGCCAGGCGGCCGACGACCCGGCTGTGTCCTCGGCGATCACGGCGCTCGCCGTCGAGCCGCTGATGAAGACACCGGACGCCGCCTACGTCGGCAGCTACGTCTTCAAGCTCCTCGAGCTGACGGCTCAGCGTCGGATCGCCGACCTCAAGTCCAAGCTCCAGCGGACCAACCCGGTCGACCAGGCCGCGGACTACAACAGGATGTTCGGCGAGCTGGCCGCCCTCGAGCAGCATCGGCGGACCCTGCGCGACCACATCGCGGGTGCCCAGTGAAGTGGCCAGTGAAGCGGCCGGCGAGGCGGCCGGTGAGACGCGCGCGGCCCGACGTGCCGCTGCCACGCGGCGAGCGGCTGCTGGCCTGGGCTGTCACCACGGACGGTGGCACGGTGGGCGGCTCCCGCGACGCGCTCTACGTGCCCGGCGGCTCGCGGATCCCGTGGGAGAGCGTCGAGGCGGCCGACTGGGACAGCGAGACGTCGGTGCTGCTCGTGAGCGAGGTCGGCAGCTGGGGTCAGGTCCGACCCGAGCACCGGTTGACGATCGAGGAGCCGGGGCGCCTGCTGGAGCTGGTCCGCGAGCGGGTCACGGCCAGTGTCGTGATGCAGCGTCACGTCGCGCTCGAGGGGCGTCAGGGCGTGCGGGTCATCGCCCGCCGTGCGCCGGGGCGGCCCTCGGAGCTGTCGTGGATCTACGAGTACGACGAGGGGATCGACCCCGACGACGCGTTCGTCCGGCTTGCTGCGGCCCAGGCGCTGACAGCCGCCCAGGACGAGCTGGGCCTGGGCTGAGGGCTACGGGGCCGTCTCGATTTCGACCGACGTCGCGGGCTTGCTACCGTATCCCCGCACGATCCCCTGTAGCTCAGTTGGCAGAGCGCTTGACTGTTAATCAGGATGTCGCTGGTTCGAGTCCAGCCGGGGGAGCGCTTTCGACGGCCCGACCGTGATCCACGATCACGGCTCGGGCCGTTGCTATTCTGCGGTGAGACCCCGGAGTCCCGTGGTCGGCTTGCTTGCGCCCACGACGAGGTACTCCCCATGGCTCACGATCTTCCCGAGAACGCCGACACTCCGTCGCGTCCTGCGGGGCATCGTCGGGCAGAGAGATCGAGTCGGTTTCCCCGGCTGCGCTCGACGGGCCCGTCGGGCGGCTCGCGGGTCCGCCGTGCTCGTCGACGGGCCTCGGGCCTGCCGGGAACGATCGGGATGACCGTCGTCGGGGCGATGATCCCCGGCTCCGGCTACCTGTACGCCGGGCGCCGGTGGCTCGGGCTCCTGGTGCTCTCCTTGTGGGCCGGAGTGATCGGTCTGGTCGTCTGGTACTTCGGGCGCGACCTCAAGCAGCAGCTCACCGACCTCGCGTTCAACACCTCGGCGCTCAAGGTGCTCGCCGTGCTCCTGGGTCTGGCGCTGCTGACCTGGGCGTTCGTCGTCCTCACGTCCTATCGACTGGTGCGTCCTCGCGAGCGACCTCGGTGGCACACCGTGGCGGGCTACACGACGGTCGTCCTGGTGCTGCTCGTCGGTGCCGCTCCGGTCGTGCGTGCGGCGCAGTACGCACTCGTGCAGGCGGACCTCGTCGAGACGGTGCTGCCCGACAACGTGCGCAGCGCCACGACGCCGCGTGACGTCTCGGTCGACGACCCGTGGGCGGGCCAGGACCGCGTCAACGTCCTGCTGCTCGGCGGCGACGGGGGAGTGGGCCGCACCGGCGTACGCACCGACACCGTCATCCTGGTGAGCATCGACACCGAGACGGGCAAGACGGTGATGTTCAGCCTTCCGCGCAACATGATGTACGCGCAGTTCCCCGAGGACAGCCCGCTGCACGACCTCTACCCGGACGGCTACCAGACCGGTCAGGGTGACCCCGGCTTCGACATGCTCAACGCCATCTACGGCCAGGTGCCGATCCTGCATCCGGGAGTGCTCGGCGACAGCGACAACGAGGGCGCCGACGCCGTCAAGCAGGCCGTGGCCGGCAGCCTCGGCGTGCCCGTCGACTACTACGTGCTGGTCAACCTCGAGGGCTTCAAGACGGTGGTCGATGCCCTGGGCGGGATCACCGTCAACATCAACGAGCCGGTGGCGATCAACGGCAACACCGACGCGGGCATCCCGCCGACCGGTTACCTCCAGCCGGGACCCGACCAGACGCTCGGCGGCTTCGACGCCCTGTGGTTCGCCCGCGGTCGCTACGGCTCGGACGACTACGCGCGGATGGATCGCCAGCGCTGCGCAGTCGACGCGCTGATCGAGGCGGCCGACCCGATGACCGTGCTCAACAAGTACGTCGACCTGGCTGCGGCCGGCAAGGAGATCCTCTCCACCGACGTCCCTCGTGACCTCGCCTCGCCGCTCGTGCAGCTGCTGCTGAAGGTCAAGGACGCCCCGGTCCGCTCGGTCGTCTTCAAGGCGTCTGACAAGTTCTTCTCCGGCGACCCCGACTACGTCTACGTGCAGGACACCGTCCAGAAGGCGCTCTACCCGGCGAAGAAGAAGGCCAAGCGCAAGGCCGAGAAGCCCGAGGCCGTGGAGGATCCGGTCGATGCGTGCGCCTACACCGCCGACGACCCGGTCGAGGAGCCCACCGACGACGTCCTTGACGACCCGCTGAGCGACGACCTGGCTGCGACCGAGCCCTAGTCAGTCCTTCGTCAGTCCTTGGTCAGTCTGCACACGCGGACCGAACGGTGGCGGTGGCCGCGACCGCGTCGAGACGTCCGGCCAGGTGACTGGCGGTCCCGGCACCTTCATCTGGACCGACCCCACGGACGCCTCTACGGCCGCACCCCCACCGGCACCACCACGGTCACGAGTACGCTCCTGCCTGTGCCGGGCCATCACCCGGCGCGGGGCGGTAGCTCAGTCGGTTAGAGCAGAGGACTCATAATCCTTGGGTCGTGGGTTCGAGCCCCACCCGCCCTACTGCCCGCCCTACTGCCCGCCTGACTACCTGCCTGGATCACGTGACGGCGTCCGCCGCAGCGCGGCCGCGAGGTCGCTGGGGTCGTAGGGCTTGACCACGAAGTCCTCGAAGTCGGCCTCGGCTGCTCGTCGTCGATCGGCGTCGGACGCGCTGCCGGTCATCGCCACCAGGCGGGGCCGACGACCCTGGCCGCGCAGCTCCTGGATCGCGACCGCTGCTGCGCGACCGTCCATCACGGGCATCTGAAGGTCCAGCAGCACCACGTCGTACTGCCCTGAGCGCACGGCCTGCACCGCCTCGGCCCCGTCGCCCACCACGTCGGCCGTGTAGCCCAGTGAGGTGAGCATCCGCTCGACGACCAGCTGGTTGACGTCGTCGTCCTCGGCGACCAGCACCTTCAGCGGGTGGCGCTCGGCGAGTCCGGGCCCGTCATGGCCGGGATCCACCTCGGCCGGTGCGGGCGGATCCGCCGGTTCTGCTGTCAAGGAGAAGAAGAACGTGGAGCCGGCCCCCGGCGTGCTCGCGACCTGGAGGCGACCGCCCATGGCTGCCACGATGCGGCCGGCGATGGCCAGACCGAGACCGGTCCCGCCATGGAGCCGCGCGGTGGACGTCTCGGCCTGGACGAACGGGTCGAACACCCGTCCGACCTGTTCGGGTGTCATCCCGATCCCGGTGTCGGCGACAGCGAAGGACACCTCGTCGCCCTTCTCGCGGCGTGCCGTGAGACGCACGACGCCCCCGGCGGGAGTGAACTTGAGAGCGTTGGCCACCAGGTTCAGCAGGACCTGGCGCAGCCTGCTGACATCTCCCCACGCCCACTGGCCGACGTCGACCTCCGCGATCAGCGTCACGGCGGCCTCGTCGGCTCCTGGTCTCATCAGCGAGACGACGGACTGCACGCAGGCCGCGAGATCGAAGCGCTCCCGCTCGAGGACCACACGGTCGGCCTCGATCTTGGAGAAGTCGAGGATCTCGTTGATCACGCGGAGCAGGTGCGTGCCGCTCTCGTCGATCACCTGCACGTACCGTTTCTGATCGGCCTCGAGCGCCGTCTCGCGCAGCGCCCGATTGATCCCCAGGACGGCGTTGAGCGGTGTGCGGATCTCGTGCGACATCGTGGCCAGGAAGGCCGACTTCGCTCGCGTGGCGCTCTCGGCCTCCTCGCGAGCTCGCGTGAGGATCCCGGCCTGTTCCTCCAGCAGGATGGCCTGGGTGCGCCAGCGCTCCTCGCCCCTGGAGATGACGAAGAAGGCTGCGCCGGTGAGCGCGCCGAGGAGCAGGACCAACCAGGGCGTCACCCGCGACCAGGGTGAGACGAACGAGTCCGGAGCGGCGTACCGCACACGCCAGTGGCTGCCGGGCACCTCGACGAGACTCGTCGCGGTGAAGGCACCGCGCGAGTCGGGCATCGCTCGAGGCGATCCATCAGGGAGCCGGCCGGCTGTGGAGTACAACCTGGTGGATGCCGTGGTCTCGGGTCCGTCGAAGATCTCGAACTCCAGCGAGGTGCCCCCTGGCTGCTCCAGCCCGGCGGTGAAGGCCTCGGCGAAGAAGGCGGCGGTGAGCCAGCCCGTGAAGTCTCCCTGGCTGACGATGGGCATATAGACGATGAAGCCGGCCTTGTCGCCCACACTGCCGGAGAGTTTCAGCCGCCGGCTGATCGTCGCCTCGCCGGAGGCCTCCGCACGGCTCATGACCGAGCGACGCATGGGCTCGAGCATCATGTCCACACCCAGAGCCTGGATGTTGGCCCCATCGAAGGGCGCGACGTACAGGACCGGGGCGTGCACCTCGGTGAGGTGGTCTGACCCCTCCGGAGCGCGGAGGGTGAAGCCGCGCAGCGTGTCAGCCGGTCCGAGGCCCTCGGGAAGGCGCTCGGACCGCACGGACCGCACGAGCGCGTCGAGGTCGGCTGTCGCCACCGCAGGCGCGTAGCTCAACGACTTGAACCCGGGGTAGCGATCCTCGATCTGCAGGGACTCGACGTAGACGTTCCAGTCCTCGCGGGTGACGTCCCGGGATGCTGCGAAGAGACCGACGCCGCCACGCAGCACCTGTACGTAGGCCCGCATCCGCTCTGCCAGGGCGACGTCGAGGCGCTCGACCTCGTTGTCGAAGCGGGCGCGCTCCCGTGCATCGAGGACCGACCACGTCGCGGCGCCGGCAAGCACGCTGACGGCGACGATCACCACCACCGACAGCCAACGTCTCACCCTGGCACCACTGATCGACGGCGGGGTGGGCATCAGGCCGCGCAGCCGATAGCGCGCCAGCGTGCCTGCGCGCCGTCGTGTCCCATGTCGTCATCCACGTGCCATCAGACTTCCCGCCTGCGATCGAGCCCAGTGGAGGACGCGGAGGGGGCACCCGCAGGCTCGACCTAGAAGGGACGCCAGCGTAGCCCATCGCGCGGTTGGGTCGGGGGTGCTCGGGCCCGACGGGGCCTCGGGTCAGGCGCTCGAGCTCATCGCGGTCGCGAAGGCATCCAGCGCGACCAGGCCGTGCTCAGCGGCCGCGACGAGCTCGGTCATCGACGGCTCCGAGGCAGTCCCGTCCGACCTGCCCAGCCCCTCGAGCTGTCCGGCCAGCTCGGTCACGTGGACGAGCCCGAGGTTCGACGCGGCGCCCTTGAGTGCGTGCGCAGAGCTGGCCAGGTCCGCGCCGTCGGCTGCTCGGCGTACGGCCTCGACCATGTCGGGGAGTCGCTCGTGGAAGCTGGCAATCACCCGGGACACGTAGGCGGGGGACAGCTCGGCCAGCTCTTCGAGGCGTGACCGGTCGAGCACGTCGTGGGCAGGGCGGTGGAGGGGCATCGAGGCGGGTGCCGGCAGGTCGACGTCAGCGGCATCGACCCAGAGGGAGATCACCTCGGCCAGGCGTGAGCTGTTGACCGGTTTGGAGACGAAGTCGTCCATGCCGGAGGCGAGCGCCCGCTCACGCTCGCCGCTCACGGCGGAGGCGGTCATCGCGACGATCGGCGTCCGGGCGAGCCCGAGGTCCGCCTCCCTGGTGCGCAGGGCGCGGGTCGTGGCGTAGCCGTCCAACCTGGGCATCTGCACGTCCATCAGGATGAGGTCGTAGTCGGCCTGCTCCACCATGGCGACCGCGTCGTCTCCGTCGTCCGCGGTATCGGCGGCGAACCCCAGACCGTCGAGCAGCCCGATGGCCACGAGTCGGTTCACCGCGTTGTCCTCCACGACGAGGATCCGTTCCGTGCGTCGCGCCACCGGGACGGGGGCGTGCGGCGGGCTCTCCTGGCGCCGGATCCCGAGGAGGACGTCGCGCAGGTGCGCCGAGCTCACGGGTTTGCTGAGGCACAGGTCGATCCCGGCAGCGGCCGGGGCCACTTCGTCGGAGAGCAAGGAGGACGTCAGCAGGATCAGCGGCAGGTGCTCGTCGGCCGCCTCCCTCGCGCGGATGGCGCGGGCGAGCCCGAGCCCGTCCACGTCGGGCATGGCCATGTCGAGCAGCACCAGGTCGAACTCCTGCGCCATCATCGTGTCCAGCGCCTCCGCGGGCGAGGCCACCGCCACGCTCGTCACGTCCCACCACGCGAGCTGCTCGGTGAGGATGTGCCGGTTGGTCACGTTGTCGTCGACCACGAGCACGTGGGTGCCGCGCAGCTCCGCCCGAGCTCCGTCCGTGGTCTCGCCGAGGAGTGCGCCGGAGGGCGGCAGGAGCGGGACCTGCATCCAGAAGGTGCTGCCCTGACCTACCTCGCTGTCGACGCCGATGATGCCGCCCGCGGCTTCGACGATCTCCTGAGAGATCGCCAGCCCGAGCCCGGTGCCGCCGAAGTGCCGGGTCGTCGAGCTGTCGCCCTGGAGGAAGGGACTGAAGATCGACTCCACCCGGTCCGGTGCCACGCCGATCCCGGTGTCCCGGACGTCGACCCGCAGGTGGGGCGCGTCGGCTGAGCCGACGACCGTGGCGCGGATGGCGACCTCGCCCTCGGCGGTGAACTTCACCGCGTTGGACCCGAGATTCGTGAGCACTTGAAGCAGTCGCGTGGGGTCACCCGAGGCGACCTGGGGCACGTCCGGACTGCACGAGACCTGGAAGTCGAGCGACTTCGCCCGGGCGGTCTCGGCGAGCACCCCGGCGACCTGGTCCAGCAGGTCGCGCACCTCGAAGTCGACGATCTCCAGCTCGAGGCGACCGGCCTCGATCTTGGAGAAGTCGAGGATGTCGTTGATCAACGCCAGCAAGGACCGGCTCGACAGGTCGACGCCCGAGACGAGATGGCGTTGCCGCTCGTCCAGAGGGGTGCGGCCCAACAGCTCGGTCAAGCCGATGATCCCGTTGAGCGGGGTCCGGATCTCGTGGCTCATCGTCGCCAAGAAGTCCGACTTGTGCTGGGACGCCTCCATCGCCAGGTCCCGTGCCTGACCGAGTGCCAGTGCTGCCCGCTCGCGCTCGGCGACCAGGGCGAGCTGGTCGGCCACCTGCTCGGCCATGTGCTGGACCATGTCGTGGCGGTAGAGCGGGGGCAGGGACGTGATGGCCAGGACGGCCACGCACTCCTCGTCGAGCATCACGCGGAACGCGATCGTCAACCGGGTCTCGTCGTCCCATACCGACCGCTTCTCGTGCAGGGCCCGCAACGCCGTGGTGAGCTCGCGGTCCCGCAGTGCGTCGTGGACGGGTCCCTCGTAGCGTGCGCGGTCCTCCTCGTCGATGTAGTACGGCGCCAGCTCGCGGCCGTCGTCCACCGGGAGGAAGGCACGGGCACGGTCCCAGTCGTCGTGGAGCAGGACCAGGTCCTTGGCCTGGGAGAGCACGTCGTCCAGCGTCGCTGCTTCGTTGGCCGCGCTCGCCACCGCCTGCATGAGGGAGTTCTGCGTGACGAGGTCCTGCAGGGCGTCGTCGGTCGCCCGGGCCCGGGTGACGTCCTGGTGCGTGCCCGAGGCAGAGACCAGGGTGCCGCTGTCGTCGTGAGCTCCCACGCCTCGTCCACGGATCCACACGTAGCCGCTCTGGGCTCGGATCCGGCCCTCGAACTCGAAGTCCTGGCCGGTGTCCATCGCCGTCACCAACGCCTCGCGGATGCGCTCGCGGTCGTCGGGGTGGACCGAGTCGAGGAAGGCGCCGGAGCTGGAGAAGATGTCGTCGGTTCGCTCGCCGTACAGGGCGCGGATCCCGTCGCTGACCTCGTAGGCATCGCCCTGCGCCGTCCACTGCCAGCTCCCCAGACGAGCGATCCGCTCGGCCTCCGCCCGCTGCCGCTCGCTCTCGCGCAGCGAGTCGAGCAGCACCTTGCGTGACGTGATGTCGGTCGTGTTCAGCACGACGGCGACGGGAACGCCGTCGTCGTCTCGCACGAAGGCCTCGCGTACGGCGACCCAGACGGTCGTGGCGTCGACCAGGTGGAAGAGGCACTCCACCTCGCCGGGGTTGATCCGCCCATCGCGCAGCCCGGCGAGGTGGTCGGCGAACTGGGCGCGCCCCTCGTCGTCGAGGAGGTTGGCGAGATCGAGGCCGGGGAGGTCCTGCGGCTCGAGCCGAAGCAAGGTGGCCACAGCGGGGTTGGCCTCGATGGTGTGCCCGTCGAGGTCGATCACCCAGATCCCCTCCGCGACGGCGTCGAGAACCCTGCGGTTCCAGGCGTGCGACTCCACCTGCTGTCCCTCCCTCGGACGAGGCTTCCCTCAAAGCCTCCACCAGGGCAGTACCCAGTCGAGGGGGTGCTCAGCACACTTTCCTGGTGCAGGGTGCTGGTGCGCGAGCCGAGCAGGGTGCACGATGACCCGAGGCCGGCCGGGAGGCAGGGAGGCCGGTGGACCGGTCACCGAAGGAGGAGTCATGCGTCACCGAGTGCTGGATCCACTGCTCGTCCTGACGCTGCTGGTGGGCGTCGCTCCGGGATGGACGGCCGCCGCGGCCCCCGACCGCGCACCCACGCCGACGTGCGACGGCGTCCCCGCCACCATCGTCGGCACGTCGAACGCCGACGTGCTGCGCGGCACCTCTGGGAGGGACGTGATCGTGGGTCTCGACGGCCAGGACGAGATCTCGGCCCTGGGTGGCGACGACCTGGTCTGCGGCGGACGGGGTGTCGACTTCATCGACCTCGGCTTCGGCGACGACACGGTGTGGGGCGGCTCGGACGGCGAGTTCGGCACCCTCCAGGGAGACCAGATCACACCGGGACCCGGCGACGACGTCGTGCACGGCGGGCCGGCCCCCGACGAGCCGGCCGGCATCGACCGCCCGGAAGGACGGGTCCTCTACCTCGACGCCGGACGTGCGATCGAGGCGTCGCTGCCCGGCAACGGCGCGCAGGGCCAGATCGTCGGGCAGGGCACCGACGTGGTCGAGGACATCTTTTCCGTCTTCGGTACCGAGCACGACGACACCATCGTCACCGGCGACGGTAGTCACATCATCCGCGGGATGGGGGGCGACGACACGATCGAGGTGGGCGAGACCCGCTTCAGCGAGGTCTTCGGAGGACCGGGTCACGACGTGCTGCGTGGGGGCTGGTTCGTCCACGGTGGTCCCGGTGCCGACCGCATCCTTGGCGCGGACAACAACGCCTACGGAGACGGGGGCGACGACGTGATCGTCGGGACGGCGCACCGCAACGAGATCCACTCCGGACCGGGAGACGACCGCATCAGCACGCGCGGAGGCCGCGACCACGTCTTCGCCGAGCGGGGCGACGACGTCGTCCATGGCGGTCCCGGTCGTGACGAGGTCGACGGGGGTCCCGGTGACGATCGGTGCCGAGCTGAGACGGTGCGGGCCTGTGAGTCCTAGAGCGAGCAGCTTCGCGGGCACCTTCGCGGGCACCTTCGCGGGCATCGTGCTCGTCGCCACGTCCGTGATGTCCCAGGACTGGGCTCGCGCCGACGATGCCGCGCCCCCGCCGACGTGCGACGGCGTCCCCGCCACGATCGTCGGCACCGACGAGGCCGACGTCCTGCGCGGCACGCCCGGGGACGACGTGATCGTCGCTCTCAACGGCGCCGACGAGGTCACCGCCCTCGGCGGCGACGACCTCGTGTGTGGCGGACGAGGCGTGGACTTCATCGATCTGGGTTTCGGCGACGACACCGTGTGGGGCGGCCCGGACGGCTTCTTCCGCGGCCTCGAAGGGGACCAGATCATCCCGGGGCCCGGCGACGACACGGTGCACGGAGGGCCGGCGCCCGACGAACCGACCGGCCACGACCGGCACGAGGGACGCGTGCTGTACAGCGATGCCGGCCGCGCCATCGACGCCACGCTGCCCGGCAACGGCGCGGAGGGCACCGTCGTCGGGCAGGGGACCGACCTGGTGGAGGGCATCTACTCGATCGTCGGCACTGCCTTCGACGACACGATCGTCGCGGGTGAGGAGACCGACGTGATCCGCGGGCTGGGTGGCGACGACACGATCGTCGTCGACTCCACCGAGGGCGAGGTGTTCGGCGGCAGCGGCGCCGACACCCTGCGCCGCGGGTGGTTCGTCTTCGGCGGCCCGGGCGACGACCGGATCCTGCGCGCCGGCAACGACGCATTCGGCCAGGACGGAGACGACGTGATGGTCGGGACCCCGGGTCGCAACGAGCTCTACGCCGGCGCCGGCAACGATCGGGTCCGCGGGCGGGGCGGCCGCGACTACGTGCGCGCGGACAGCGGCGACGACGTCGTCCTCGGGGGCGGCGGGCGCGACCAGGTGGACGGAGGCCCGGGCAACGACCGCTGCCGCGCCGAACGGGTGAGCGCCTGCGAGTCCTGAGCGGGTCGAGGTGGGGGCGGGCGGATCACTCCCAGAAGAAGAAGGTGATGCAGTTGCCGTCCTCGTCGAGGGCGTTGACCTCGCGTGCGCCGTACGGCGTCTCTGCGGGCGCGCCCGTGTCGGTGGGGTGCAGGACGTCGGAGGCGGACAGCTCCGCGTGGATGGCGTCGAGGTCGCTGCTGCTGGTGCAGCGGATGCGACAGCTCGCCGTACCGGCCAGGAACGTCTCTGCGCCGGAGACGACCGGCGAGGTCGCGAGGTCGTCGCTCGGACGCACCCGCCAGCCGTCGTCGTCGCTCTGCCACAGGTGGACGACCGCCTCGTCACGGATCAGGACGGCGAAGCCGCCGTCCTGATGGGCGACGCTGAAGCCCAGCCGTTGGGTCCAGCAGGCGATGGCGCTGGCAACCGAGGTGACCGGCAAAGCGGGGATGACCTGGGTGAGAGCCATGGGCCGAGGCTAGCGGAATGGGCACGGACGGTGATGGCTCATTCGTGGGACAGGTCGCCGGACAAGCCCTATGTTGCGACGTACCCGCCTCAGCCGAAGGAACCCTGATGTCGCGTCGACTCGCTGCCCTGCTCTCCGGTGTGCTGCTGGCCTCGGCGCTCGTGCCCATGTCGCTGTCGGCCGCTGCCGACCCCCTCTCAGTAGCCGGGTCGCCGGGGACTGTCTGGACGGCGGTGTCCGACAAGGTGCGTCCGCGCAGTGTCGAGGGTCTGGCACAACGTGTGGCACCCACGTCGTACGCCGCCTACGAGCTGGACCTCGCCCAGCTCGAGGAGCGCCTCGGTGGGGCGCCGTCGGAGCGTCGTACGGCGCTCGGGTCTGCGCCGATCGTGATCGACGTACCGGCACCGACGGGGGAGCTTGTCGCGTTCGCGGTGAGCGAGTCCGCCGTGATGGAGCCGCAGCTTGCCGCCGATCACCGCGAGATCCGCACCTTCGCAGGCTCCGCGGCCAGTGGCGCCCCGGCCAGCATCCGTCTCGACGTGACCCCGATGGGCTTCCACGCCTCCGTGCGTGGTGCCGGCGCCACCTGGTACGTCGACCCGGCCTACAACGGTGTCGACCAGGGCGCCGACGCGCTGTACCTGAGCTACCTCGGCAAGGACCTGCCTGCACGCGAGTCCCACCTCGTCGAGCCCGACCTGCCGCAGGTCGAGGCTGCGGCCGCCGATGCGCGCGGGCGCCTCGGAAGCGGGCCGGGAATCGGTGAGGGCGCCGGCGTGGAGGCCATCCAGCGCACCTACCGTCTGGCGCTGGTGAGCGACCCGTCGTACGCGACCTTCTTCACCTCGTCGACCGACCCGGCAGTGGTCGACTCGGTCGTCGCCTCCGAGAAGGTGACCTTGATGAACCGGGTCAACCAGATCTACAACGACGACTTCTCGATCCGGATGCTGCTGGTCGACGGGAACGACGCCCTCAACTTCAACACCACGGCCCAGTTCCTCGGCGCCGACGGACGGTGCGGCAACCAGGCCTGCTACTCCTCGCCCAGCGACATCGGCTGTGGCGACGTGATCGACACCAACCGTCTGGTCGTGGGCCAGATCATCGGCGCCGACAAGTACGACATCGGACACATCATGTTCGGCCCGGACGGTGACGGGGGAGGTGTCGCCTACCTCGGGGCGGTCGGCACCACCGTCAAGGCCGGGGGCTGCACCGGGCTCAACCCACCCACCGGCGACGGCTTCGCCGTCGACTACGTCGCTCACGAGATGGGCCACCAGTTCTCCGGCAACCACACCTTCAACGGCACCACCGGCAGCTGTTCGGCAGGCAACCGCAACGGCGGTACGTCGGTCGAGCCCGGCTCGGGCACGTCGGTGATGGCCTACGCCGGCATCTGCGGTGTCGACAACCTGCAACCGCACACCGACCCCTACTTCTCCCAGCGCTCGCAGACCGAGGTGGCCGCGTTCACCCGCTCGGCGCCGGGCACCGTGCAGGAGGTCCAGAACATCGCGCTCAGCGGGTTCACCTCGGCCGGGGAGTCGTTCGACATCTCCTACGGCGGGGCGTCGCAGGCCGTCACGGTCGGCACCAACTACACCGCGGCCGGTCTGAAGACCGCCCTGGAGGCCGCCGAGCCCAGCAACGCCACCGCCGCGGTCGGTGGATCGAGGACGGGCTCCTTCGGAAGCGGCGTCAACGGGTTCCGGGTCACGTGGTCCGGCGGCGCCGACATCCCGACGCCGTCGATCACGCCGACGTCGGGAGACTTCACCGCGATCGTCGGGACCTTCGACAACGGGGGACCCGAGACCAACAGGGGGTTCGACAACCCGGCGCCCAGCGGCAACCGCAACCCGACCGTGACCGCTCCGGCGCCCAAGACGATCCCGCAGCGCACGCCGTTCGAGCTGACCGGCGTCGGATCCGACCCCGACGGGGATGCCCTGGTCTACCTGTGGGAGCAGAACGACACGGGTGCCTTCGGCGTGGGTCTGAACAGCAACCTGAAGGCCAACGGGCCTCTGTTCCGCGTCTTCGGCACCTACGCGAACGTGACGCCGGCCGGCACGGCGCAGTACGGATCGCCGGGCATCAACCTGGCCACCAGCAGCCCGACCCGCTCGTTCCCCGACGCCGCTCAGGTGGCGGCCGACGCGACCAACGCCGAGACGGGCTCGTGCCCGACGGTCTCGTCGAGCTCCACGATGCCGCCGGGCAACACGCTCGACTGCTACTCGGAGTTCCTGCCGGTGCAGACGCTCACCTCGCGCACGATGAGCTTCCGCCTCACCGCCCGTGACCTGGGCGTCGACGACGGCGGGACGTCGTTCGCCGACGTGGCGCTCACGATCGGGACCGCCGGCCCGTTCGCCGTCACCTCGCAGTCCGTGGCGGGCACGGTGGCCGGGGGCTCCCAGGGCACGGTCGAGTGGAGCGTCGCGGGCACCGACACCGCCACGTATGCGCCGGACGTGCGAGTGACGTTCTCCAGCGACGGTGGCCTCACCTTCCCGACGGTCCTGCTGGCAAGCACGCCGAACGACGGCAGCCAGTCCGTCACCTGGCCCCAGGTAGCGACCACGCAGGGTCGGGTCCGGGTCGAGGCCGTGGGCAACTACTTCTACGACGTCAACGACGGGGACCTCACCGTCACCTCGGACGACCCGACTCCGACGCCGACGCCGACTCCGACTCCGACTCCTACGCCGACGCCGACGCCGACGCCTGTGGGTGTGCCGGATGCGCCGACGGGTGTGTCGGCGGTGGGTGGGGTGTCGTCGGCGACGGTGTCGTGGTCGGCGAGTGTGGAGAACGGGTCTGCGGTGACGGGTTACACGGTGACGGCTTCGCCTGGTGGTGCGTCGGCGAGTGTGGGTGGGGGTGCGTCGTCGGCGACGGTCAATGGGTTGAGCAACGGGACGTCGTACTCGTTCACGGTGGTGGCGAGCAGTGCGGTGGGGGACTCTGTGGCGAGTGCTGCTTCGGGTGTGGTGACGCCGGCGGGCAGGCCGGGGCGTCCGGGGAAGCCGAAGGTGAAGGTGAGGGCGAAGGGCAAGAGGGTCGTGGTGGCGTGGGCTGCGGGTTCGGCGAACGGTTCGTCGGTGGTCGGTTATCTGGTGAAGGTCTCGAAGGGGGCGAATGTCTCGACGTCGGGCAAGCGCAAGGTGGTGTTGCGTGGTCTGAGCAGGGGGCGGCACAAGGTGAAGGTCTTCGCGGTCAACGCGGTGGGTCGTTCCCAGGCCAGTCCGGTCACGACCGTCAAGCTCAAGGGCTAGAGGAAGGTCCCACGTGTCGAAGCAACGTCGCCTCGCCGTCCGCTCCGTCGTCGCAGTCGCGATCGCGGCGCTGTGCGTCACCCTCCTGCAACAGATCGCCGTCGCGGACCAGGACGTCCCGGCGAGTGCCGACACCAGGTCGGAGGTCGGTGTCACGTTCCGCGCGGGCCCCGAGCTCCTCGCGGGGCCTCGTCACGGGCGCAAGGCGCTGCGCCAGCTCGGTGACGATCTGGGCGTGGCGGCGCAGCGCAACAACCTGGAGTCGGCCGAGCTCGCAAGCCTGCTGACGACCGATCCGACCGCATGGCTCGACCCCCAGGGTCGCCTGTACTACATCGAGCCGGAGGTGCCGGCCGCCCAGCGGCGTACGCCGGCGACATCCGTCAGCGCTACGCCTCTCGCACCGTTGTCGGACACGTTCCTGCTGCACAGCCGGCCGGGTGCGACCAAGGTCGTGCACCTCGACTTCGACGGCGCCACCGTCAGCGGTACGGCGTGGAACAGCCAGGACGGTGTCGGGATGTCCCACCCTGCCTGGGACCCCGCCGGCAACGGCCCGGCGTTCACCGATGGCGAGAAGACCAGCATCCAACAGGTGTGGGCGATCGTGGCAGAGGACTTCGCGCCGTGGGACATCGACGTCACCACGGAGGATCCGGGTGTGGCAGGAATCGTGCGCAGCAGCGTGGCGGACGAGAGCTACGGCACCCACGCCCTGATCACGCCCAGCGACGACGCCTACGTCAAGATCTGCGGCGGGGGATGCGGAGGCGTGGCCTACGTCGACGTCTTCGACCAGGTGAACTCGCCCTACCAACCCGCCTGGGTCTTCCCGCAGGGCACGGGCGACTCCGCGAAGAACGTTGCCGAGGCGACGACGCACGAGGTCGGTCACAACCTGGGTCTGAGCCATGACGCGACAAGCGGGACGAGCTACTACGCGGGTCACAGCAACTGGGCGCCGATCATGGGTTCCGGCTACAACCGCGCTCTGGTCCAGTGGAGCCGGGGGGACTACACCGGTGCGAACAACCACGAGGACGACCTCGCCATCATCGGCGGCTACCTGACGCAGCGCCCCGACGAGGCCGCGGGTGCCGCGGCGACGCCGGCGGCGCTCCCGGTCGGCACGGCGTACATCACCTCGCCGAGCGACGTCGATGCCTACCTTCTCGGAACCTGCGTGGCGGGCGCGACGGTCACTGTCGGTGGAGCTGAGCTCTCCGGTGACCTCGACGTGCTCGCGACCCTGCGTGACGGCGACGAGACCGTCGTCGGGACCTCGGACCCCGCATCCGGTGTCGGCGACGGTGTCACGGCGAGCGGCCTCGGTGCCTCGCTGACCGTGCCGAGTGCCGGTGACGGCTACACCGTGACGATCGACGGAACGGGCCGCGGCACCTTCGCGACCAACGGCTACGACGGCTACGGCAGCCTGGGCGCCTACTCGATCGCCACCACTGGCTGCGACGGCGCGCCGCCCACCGGGGTCCCCGGGGTGCCGACCTCGGTCTCGGCCGCGCCGGATCCGGTCGAGCCCGAGATCACCCTCTCCTGGGCGGCGCCCAGCGACGCGGGCTCCAGCGCGGTGGACGGGTACGTCGTGTCGCGCAGCGGCGGCGGTGGAGCGGTCTCGCTCCCGAGCACCGCCACGAGCTACGTGTTCGAGGGGCTCGCGACCGGCACGACGTACGACCTGACCGTGCGCGCGACCAACGCGACCGGCACCGGTGCGGGTGCGACCGTCTCGGCCACGACGGCTGCCCCGGTGCTGGACACGCCCACGCCGGTGCAGGACCTCGCGGCCTCGCACGACCGGGTCTTCGACGAGATCTACGCGTCGTGGACCGCACCCGCGGACGACGGCGGCGCCACCATCACCGCCTACGACATCTACTACGACGGCTTCTACCTCGGAGCGCTGGGCGGTGATGCTCGCGGCGTGTACATCTCGGCCCAGACGGGACAGCTGGTCCGAGGCACGCACACCGTCGGGATCGCTGCCGTCAACAGCGTCGGCGCCGGTCCGACCGAGAACGTCGCGGTCGTCGTCGCGGACCCGCCGGGCGCCCCCACGTCGGTGAGCGCAACCGCAGGAGACGCCTCGGCCGTGGTGTCGTGGTCACCCGGAGCCACCAACGGGGCGCCCGTCTCGCAGTACCGCGTGACGGCGTCCCCGGGTGGCGCCGTCGCCGTGAGTGGCCCGGACCAAGCCTCGGTCACCGTGACCGGGTTGAGCAACGGGACGTCGTACGTGTTCCGCGTGGTCGCCACCAACATCGCGGGTGACTCGCCAGCCAGTACGGCGTCGAACAGCGTGACCCCGACCCCGACCCCGACGCCTACGCCGACTCCGACTCCGACGCCGACTCCGACGCCTACGCCTACGCCGACTCCGACTCCTACGCCGACTCCGACTCCTACGCCGACTCCGACGCCTACGCCGACTCCGACTCCGACGCCTACGCCGACGCCGACGCCGACGCCGACGCCTGTGGGTGTGCCGGATGCGCCGACGGGTGTGTCGGCGGTGGGTGGGGTGTCGTCGGCGACGGTGTCGTGGTCGGCGAGTGTGGAGAACGGGTCTGCGGTGACGGGTTACACGGTGACGGCTTCGCCTGGTGGTGCGTCGGCGAGTGTGGGTGGGGGTGCGTCGTCGGCGACGGTCAATGGGTTGAGCAACGGGACGTCGTACTCGTTCACGGTGGTGGCGAGCAGTGCGGTGGGGGACTCTGTGGCGAGTGCTGCTTCGGGTGTGGTGACGCCGGCGGGCAGGCCGGGGCGTCCGGGGAAGCCGAAGGTGAAGGTGAGGGCGAAGGGCAAGAGGGTCGTGGTGGCGTGGGCTGCGGGTTCGGCGAACGGTTCGTCGGTGGTCGGTTATCTGGTGAAGGTCTCGAAGGGGGCGAATGTCTCGACGTCGGGCAAGCGCAAGGTGGTGTTGCGTGGTCTGAGCAGGGGGCGGCACAAGGTGAAGGTCTTCGCGGTCAACGCGGTGGGTCGTTCCCAGGCCAGTCCGGTCACGACCGTCAAGCTCAAGGGCTAGGCGGGTACGGCGGTGTGAACTCGTCGCCGACGGCGTAGGGCCACACCGTCCCGCCGCCGGCCCGCACCGACACGATCGCACCAGCTGGGTCACGCTCATAGCGGATGAGCTCACCGACGGCACCGAAGCCGTCACCGGAGACAACGCGCAGGGTCGAGTCGTCGACGACCTCGACCTCGTCGACCGCCGCGACAGGGTCGGGTCCGCCGGGCGACAACATGACCAGGCGATCGCCGAGCCGGACGACGTCCCGCACGCCCCACGCGCCGGCGAAGCGCCCCTCGAACATCGAGGTGTCGCCCGGCTCCGTGGGGCTCGAGGTCAGCGATCGGTGGGCAGGGGAGCGCAGCGCTGCATCGAGGAGCGCCAGCACCCCGGTGGAGAGCTCATGGGCGGGACCGTCGATGGCGTTGGTCAGCACCGAGACCGCGATCTGGTCCTCGGGATCCAGGAAGGATCGCGTGATGTGGCCGGGGTACCCACCGCTGTGCCCGACCACCCGTCGGCCGGCAACCTTCTCGATGATGAGACCCATCCCGTAGGCGACCTCGCTGGTCGGAGCGCTGGTCCACGCGCGCCGCTGCTGCAGGCGCTTGGAAGCATCGGTGAGCAGCTCACCGCTTCCCTGCCGGTGGGCCGCCAGGTAGCGCACCACGTCCTCGGCCGTGCTGGCGAAGCCGGTCGCCGACGCGAGGGCCCCCGTGTCGACGTGGGCAAGCGGCCGACGCTCGAGCGAGGTGTGGAAGCCGGTGTAGCCGGTCGCGTAGTCGTGTCCTCGCGACGCATCGAGCTCGGCGTGCGTGTGGTCGAGACCGAGGGGAGCGGTGATGTGCTCGTGGGTGTAGGCACCGAAGGCCTGGCCCGAGACGCGTGACACCACGACCCCCAGCAGCCCGTAGCCGAGGTTGCTGTAGTCGAACCGGCGGTTGGGCTCGGCCTTGACCCCGGCGTCGAGCACCATCGCCAGCAGCTCATCCTCGTCGGGGAACGGCCGCGCGTGCTGCCAGTGGTCGGCGTCCAGCCCGTCACGCAGCACCCCGCCGCCGTGCTCGAGCAGCTCGCGCAGCCGGACCCTCCCGATGCCCGACGACGCGCCGGCCAGCTCGGGCACGTGCGTCTCCACGCTGTCGTCGAGACGCAGACGCCCGGCCTCCATCAGCTGCAGGATCGCAGTCGCCGTGAAGGTCTTGGAGTGCGAGGCGATCCGGAACAGGTGGCGGGTCGTCAGCGGCGTGCCCGAGGCCAGGTCCGCGCTGCCCACCGCTCCGGAGAGCTGGATCCGGCCGTCGAACCACACGGCGTACTGCACGCCCGGCACGCGCAGCTTCCACGCCCGGTAGGCGATCCAGCTCTCGACGTACGGCAGGACGGCGGTGGCCGAGGCCACCGCCGTCTCGTTGGTCGGTGCTGGTGAGGCCGGTCCGGTGGGCGAGCTGGTCGAGGTCACCCACCGAACCTACGGGTCACGCCGTCACGGGACGTACGGCGTCTTCGCCTCGAAGGTGAAGGGGAGGGTCCAACCGCCCCAACCGGTGTCCTTCATGAAGGGGGCTGTGCTCGGGCCATAGCTGATGTACGTCGAGTCGAGGTCCACGTTGTCGCCGATCACGGGCTCGGTCGCGATGATCGTGACATTGAGCGCGTTGGCGGGTCCGACGACACCGGTCGGCGCGTAGCCGCGGTGCGAGGTGTTGTAGGCGACGCTGGCGATGAACTCTTCGGGCACGGCGATTCCACCCAAGTCGAACTCGACATCGACGGCTTGACCGTTGACGCAGCCTTCAGGCGACATCCACTTCCTGGGGTCGTCGCAACTCGGATCGGCGGACGGCCGGAAGGGAATGGTCTGGACTGTCGTCACGGTGGTGATGAGGGCACCCACCCCTGTCGGGTTCGTGCCGTCGACCTCGTAGAGGTTGACCGTGATCGGGTGTGTGAAGGTGGCACCCGGACTTGTCGAGCACAAGTTTGGTCCGGTGCCGTTCCAGGAGCCGGTCTCACAGGCCCATGAGGACAAAGTGACGCTGGCCCTGGTGAGCTCTGAAGGGCCGCCGTCGATACGGATGTGGTCACCCCACTCGTTGAACGACGCTGCGGCGTAGCCATAGCTGCCCGGGGTCTTGGGCAGGAGCGGCGCCTCCCAGCTCTGGTAGGCCACGTGGTCAGGCTCGGGCAGCTGCGGGCGGATCCCGGCGGATGGGATCGCGCCGCTGCCGCCGGCGGTGTTGGAGCCGATGACGTAGCAGACCAGGGTGGTGCCGAGGTCGCCGTTCTTGGTCGTGCGAGTCGCCCCGGTGCCGGCGGGCGATCCGTTGCGCGTCCAGGAGTAGGTGAAGGTCGGGTTGCCGGTCCACGTGCCGGGCTCGCAGGTCAGCACCTCGCCGGGGTACGGGATCCCCGAGATCGACGGGCGCACCGTGTTGGTCGGGGCCGACGTCGGCACCGGGTCGGTGCCGCTCTCGCTGACCAGGACGGCCTCGGAGGCGACGAACCCGCTGCCACCGGCCGCGTTGCTGCCGGCCACGAGGCACACCAGCCGCCTGCCCAGGTCGCTGTTCTTGGTCAGGCGGGTCTGGCCGGTGCCGGCGGGCGAGCCGTCACGGGTCCAGGAGTAGCGCAGTGTCGGGTCGTTGACCCAGGTGCCGGGGTCGCAGGTCAGGGTCTCGCCCGGCTTGGGCGGGCCCGTGACGGTGGGTGCGGCGGTGTTGCGGGGCGCGTCGACCACGGTGACCGCGGCGCTGGCAACTCTCTGCTTGACTCCCTTGGGACTCACGACGCACTTCAGGCGAGTCCCGCGGTCGGCCCGGGTCACCGTGTAGCGACGCTTCGAGGTGCCGGCGATGCGCTTCCCGTCGCGCTTCCAGGCGAAGCGGTAGCCGGACTTCTTCCCGGTCCAGGTGCCCGGCCGGCACGTGAGGGTCCGTCCGACGGCTGCCTTGCCCTCCACCGAAGGCGAAACGACGTTGGTCGGTCCTGGTCGAGCGGTTGCCGGACCGACGGCGATGAGAGACACGATGAGCGCAGCGAGTGCTGCGAGCACCGTGAGCTTGAGACGTGCAGGCGCGGTGAGATGCATGGTGGAGACCCTCCCCAGAGTCATGTGTTCCAGCGCGCCCCCCGCACGGGAAAGTGATACGCATATCTATAGCGGTATCGGGTACCCGAATGTCTGCGCTGTCGAAAGTCGCGTGGCTGGACCAGACAGGACTAGACCGATCCGAGGGGAATGAGGCTCCTACGCAGGCGGAAAGAGCTCCCCGAGGAGTGTCTCGACGCGGGCGCGGATTTCATCGCGGATCGGACGCACCGACTCGATTCCCTGGCCGGCCGGGTCAGCCAGCTCCCAGTCCTCGTAGCGCTTTCCGGGGAAGAACGGGCAGGCGTCGCCGCAGCCCATGGTGACCACCACGTCGGAGGCCTGCACCGCCTCGGTGGTCAGCACCCGGGGCTTGGCAGAGGTGATGTCGATGCCCTCCTCCGCCATCGCCTCGACAGCGACCGGGTTGATGGAGTCGGCCGGCATCGACCCGGCGGACAGCACATCGACCCGACCGGCGCCCAGCGCCATCAGGTACCCCGCGGCCATCTGGGACCTGCCGGCGTTGTGGACGCAGACGAACAGGACGGTGGGACTGCTCATGAACGGCTCTCCTGAGGTGTGGTGGAGCCATCGAGCTCCACGGACGGGGTGTCGGGGTACAGGAATCGGACCAGGAGGAGCGCGAGCGCACCACCGACGACCTGGAACGCGACGAAGGCCGGGACGGACGCGGGTTGGATCCCCGCGAAGGTGTCGGAGAACATCCGAGCGATCGTCACGGCGGGGTTGGCGAAGCTCGTGGAGCTGGTGAACCAGTAGGCGGCGGTGATGTAGCCCCCCACGGTGAAGGCGACGATCTCGCTGCGCCCCGAGCGCAGGCTGCCGAACACGACCAGGACGAGTCCGAAGGTCGCCACGATCTCGCCGAGCCACAGGCCACCGCCCGAGCGGTCCCGGGTCGAGAGGTTGATGGCGTCCAGGTCGTACATGAGGTTGGCGAGCACCGTGCCGAGGGTTCCTCCCACGACCTGGGCGACGATCAGGTAGGCCGTGTCCCGGGTACTGATGGCACCGAGGGCTCGCTCGACCAGGGTCACGACCGGGTTGAAGCTGGCCGAGACGGGCTGCAGAGCCAGGATCAGGGCGATGAGCGCGGCGCCGGTGATCAGGCTGTTCTCGAGGAGCTGCAGCCCGACGTCGTCGGGAGACAAGCGGACAGCCGCGATGCCTGAGCCCACGACTGCGGTGACGAGGAACGCCGTACCGACGAGCTCTGCAGTGAGCCTGCGGGCGAGCTCCCTGCTCACCGCGCGGCCACCTGTGCTGGTACGGCGAGCAAGGCACCGAGGTCGGCCAGGGTGTCCTCGCGGACTCGGTAGTAGACCCACACCCCGCGCTTGCTGCGGTCGAGCAGGCCTACCTGGTGCAGCACCTTCAGGTGGTGGCTGATCGTGGGTTGCGACAGCTCGAAGGCGTCGTGGAGGTCGCACACACACGCCTCACCGTCGGCGTGAGAGGCGACCAGGGAGAGCAGTCGTAGCCGGACGGGCTCGGCGAGCGCCTTGAGCACCGGGGCGATCCTCCGCGCCTCGTCGGCGCTGAGGGGCTCGCTGACCAGGGGAGAGCAGCACGCGATCGCGGCGGCTCCGAGGGTGGGGACGGTCGACGAGGTCGACTCAGACTTAGGCACTCGTCAATGTTGACAGACATCTATGTCTTCGGCCAAACCGTTCTCCGGGCTCGGCCGACCCGTGAGAGACGCCTCAGGACGCGTACGTCGCCTGGTAGGCGAGCAGCAGGCGTCTGCCTTCGGCCATGGCGTCGTGCAGCTCGTCAGTGAGCTCGGCGGCGCCGTGTGTCGTCCCGGTCGTCGCCACCTGTTCGAGCGCTCGGGCAGCCGCGCCCGCGCGCGGGACGCCGAGGTTGAGCGCGCTGCCCGCGATCTTGTGGGCGGCTGCGCGCAGCCCGTCGCTGTCCCCGGCGGTGATGAGCTGGATGATCGTGGCCTCGGCGGTCACCGAGTTGGCCTGGAAGTTGCCGATCGCCCGATCGAGGTAGGTCGTGTCACCCGGGTCCAGGTCGCGCAACATGTCGAGCCGGCCCGTGTCGAGTCCCGCGATCGGTGGTGTGGGCGGCAGCTCGGGTGTGGCTTCCTGGGCGTCCTCGGCCATGTCTTCCTTCGGGGTAGCGGTCCAACGATCGAGCGCTCGCGCCAGTGCGGCACGGTCCACCGGCTTGGTCAGGAACTCGTCCATCCCGGCAGCCAGGCAGCGTTCGCGCTCGCCCTCGACGGCCGCTGCGGTCATCGCGATCACCGGCACGTGCAGTCCTGCGGCCTCACGCTCGCGCAGCGTACGTGTCGCGGCGTAACCGTCCAGCACCGGCATCTGCACGTCCATCAGGACTGCGGCGAAGGTGTCGCGCGCCAGCACCTCGAGCGCCTCCGCGCCGTTCTGAGCCACGCTGACGCGGTAGCCGAGGGACGTCAGCAGACCGGTGGCCACGAGCTGGTTGACCACGTTGTCCTCCACCACGAGCACCCGGGGCGACCCCGCCGGCTGCGCGCTCGGTTCCGGGAGCGGCATGGGTTGGGCAGGGACACCCGCGAGCTGCTCCAGGAGGGTGCCGCGGAGGGCCTCGACAGCCACCGGACGAGCCAGGAAGGCCGACACCCCCGCGGAGCGCAGCCGGCCGAGGTCCACCTCGAGGCGAGAGCCGACCACCACCATCGCCACCTCGTCGTACGTCGTGTCCGCGGCGATCCGCGCGGCCAGCTCCATCCCGCCGCCGCCTGCGAGACGCGCGTCGATCAGCACCGCCTCATAGGGTTGTCCGTCGCGGATCGACTCCGTCAGCATGGCGTGAGTGGTGGCAACGTCCTCGGCGCGGTGTGCGTCGACGGACCACCAGCGAAGCTGCTCGACCTGAGCGGGGCCGCGGAGGGGACCGCCGTCGGCGACCAGGACTCGTCGCCCGGTGAGCCAGCTGCGCGCGTAGTCGTCGAGATCGGTCGCTTGCGTGGCGTGGCGCTCGCACGTCACCTCGAACGAGAAGATGCTGCCGCCACCCGGGTTGGGCTGGTAGCTGATCTCGCCGCCGAGGGCGGAGACGATCTGACGGGCGATGGACAGGCCGAGCCCGGTGCCACCGAACCGACGGGTGGTGGTGGCATCCGCCTGCGTGAACGGTTCGAAGAGCCGCTGGAGCTGGTCGGCCTCGATGCCGATCCCGGTGTCGGCGACGTCGAAGCGCAATACGACGGCATCTGCGGAGTCAGGTGCCGGATCGGCGGGGGTCGGTGCCGTGACCGACAGGAGGACGTCGCCACCGGCGCTGAACTTCACCGCGTTGGAGACCAGGTTGAGCAGGACCTGCGACAGGCGCGTCGGGTCGCCGAGCACCAGCGCCGGGACGGAGCGGTCGCACCGCACCACCACCTCCACTGCGCTGGTGCTGGCGGCTCCTGAGACCACGCGCACCACCTGGTCGACCAGCGACCGCACCTCGACGTCCACGTGCTCCAGCTCGACGGGTCGGCCGTCGATCTTGCTGAAGTCGAGGACGTCGTTCAGGACGCCGAGCAGGGTGTGGCTGGCAGCGTGCAGGCCCGACATCAGGCGTTGCTGGTCTGCGTCCAGCAAGGTGCGCTGCACGAGGTCGGTGAGTCCGATGATGCCGTTCAGCGGCGTCCGGATCTCGTGGCTCATGGTCGCAAGGAACTCCGACTTCTGCCGCGACGCGGCCATGGCCTGGTCCCTGGCCGAGGCGAGGGCGTGCTCGCTCTCCTCGCGCTCGGCGACCCGGGCGAGCTGGACCGCGACCGCCTCGACCATGGTCTCGACCATGTCGCGCCGCTCCACGTCGCGTCCGGCCGTGATCGTCCCCACCACGTGGACCCGTTCGTCGGAGCCGACTCGGAACGCGACGGTCCGCCCGTCGGCGCTCCAGGTGGTTCTCCCGGACCGCAGCGCCGCCAGGCAGAGGGCCTCGTCGTCGGGCTGGACGACCGGGTCCAGTGCCTCGAGCGTGCCGGCGGGGTCGACCACGCGGAACGCCGTCGACCGGATCCAGTCGTCGTGTCCCCGAAGCAGCGTCCGCACGATCGGGATCGCCTCCTGCAGCGTGTGGGCGGCGTTCGCCGCAGCGGCGACCTGGCGCATCAAGGCGCTCTGCACGACCTCGTCGCGCAGGGCCTCCTCGGCCCGACGCAGCTCGTCCAGGACGTGGCGACGGTCGCCATAGGGCGACGCCCGGTTCAGGATGGCCACGACCGCGCCGTCCTCGCGCAGGAGGCTCTCGCGCAGCGACACCCAGCTCGCGACGCCCTCCACGTCGTGGAAGAGGACCTCGACGTCGTCCTGGTTGGGCTCACCGGCGCGCACCCGGCGCAGGTGCTCGGCGAACTGGACCTTGCCGGTGTCGTCCAAGGTGTCGAACACCGTGACCGACGTGATCTCCTCGACCGGTACGCCGTACATGCGTGCGAAGGCCTCGTTCGCGTAGACGATGCCCCCACGCAGGTCGGTCACCCAGATCCCGTCCGGTGACGTCTCCACGATGTCGCGGTAGAGGGCGGCGATGTCCATGCGTGGCCGTCAGCAGTCCATCAGGCAGGTCCGGCGATCAGGAACCCGTCGTCGGTCGCGACGAGCTGCAGGCTCACCGGCTCCTCTACGCGGCCGAAGCCCCGTCTCTGGTAGCGATAGGTGTAGGAGACGGTCAGGGCCGCCGTGTCGGCGCTGAACGTGAGCAGGCGAGTGTTGCTGACACTTCCCCAGAAGTCCTCGTAGCCCGGAGTGCTCCGCTCGCGGAACGCCGGTGTGAGCTGTTCGATGCCTTGGGCCGGATCGCTGCTCGCCAGGGTGAGGTAGTCGGAGACGAACGAGCGCAGCTCCCTGCGAGTGGGCTCTTTCGAGGGCTCAGGCGTGGGTGTCGGGGTCGCCGTCGGAGCGCTGCTGGGAGCCTCGGCGGAGGGTGCGGCCGGGTCGGTCGCGAGGTTTTCCTGCGGGTCGTCCTGCAGGGCGAGGACGACGATCGCGATCACCAGGGCCGCGACCAGGGCCGAGATGATGGCGGGCAACCAGGACCGTCGCTCGGGCTCAGCCCGCCGGGACCCGGAGGCTGCTAGCGGCTGTGGGTCGGGAGTGGCCGGCGTCTCGGGCGCGTCGTCACCGACCAGCCCCGGGATCACGTGCATCGCCGCGGTGGGGGCGTCGGTGCTCGGCAACGGGGTGCGACTGGGCAGGTCGTCGTCGGAGGAGTCGAGGAAGTGGACGATGTCCTGCATCGACCAGCGCTGGGCGGGCGTGCGGGTCATCGTGTTCTCGAGCAGCGGGGCGAGCACGCCCGCGTCCGCGATCCTGGGTGGAGCCTCGTTGACGATCCGGTAGAGCGCTCCGAGCACGTTGTCGCTGGCGTCGTACGGCGGGTGGCCCGCGAGAGCGTGGAAGAGCGTCGCCCCCAGCGACCAGACGTCGCTCGCCGAGGTGGCTTGCTGGCCGGAGGCCACCTCCGGCGCGAGATAGGCCGGCGACCCTGTGACGAGCCCGGTCTGGGTCAGGGCGGCGTCCGTGCTCCCACGCGCGATCCCGAAGTCGGTGAGCTTCACGTGGCCGTCCGCGCGCACCAGGATGTTGCTCGGCTTCACGTCGCGGTGGACGACCCCGTTGGCGTGCGCGGCGGCGAGAGCGGAGGCGGCCTGGGAGATGATCCGGCCGGCCTCGGCATGTGACAGCGGGCCTTCGGCACGCACCAGCTCGCTGAGGGTCTGCCCCTCGACGTACTCCATGACCATCCACTGCTGGCCGTCCTCGGCCACCAGGTCGAAGACCCCCACGATGTGAGGGTGGTTGAGGCTCGCGGCGATCTTGGCCTCACGCGCGGCCCTCTCCTGGTCCGGGCTGGTCTCCCCGGGCAGCGCTCCGAGTCGTTTGATCGCCACGGGTCGGTCCAGCACCTCGTCACGGCCCAGCCAGACCGCTCCCATGCCGCCTCGACCGATCTCGCGGTCGCGCGTGAATCTTCCAGCAATCACCGTTGAGCTCCTCCAGACGCCACAAACCTACTGTCCCCGGGGCTCGTGGCATGCCAGTCTCCACGATCAGTGGTCATGGGGCAGTCTTGTCCCGACAGCCGCCGTCCAACTCAACCGGAAGCGAGGCGACCTCCGTGTCGGTCGACCCGAACCTGCTCGATGACCTGCAGTGGCGAGGGCTCGTGGCCCACTCCACGGACCTCGACGCGCTGAGTGCGGCGTTGCAGGAGAGCAGCGTGCGGTTCTACGTCGGCTTCGACCCGACGGCGCCGAGCCTGCACATGGGCAACCTCGTTCAGCTCACCACCGCGCGGCGACTGCAGGACGCCGGCCACACGCCGTACCTCCTCGTGGGCGGCGCGACGGGGATGATCGGCGACCCCCGGGACTCCGGCGAGCGGACCCTCAACTCCCTGGAGACGGTGCAGGAGTGGACCGAGGGCGTACGCCGCCAGATCGAGCCGTTCCTCGCGTTCAGCGGGGACAACGGGGCCACCATGGTCAACAACTACGACTGGACCGAGGGCCTGTCGGTCATCGACTTCCTGCGCGACGTCGGCAAGCACTTCCCGGTCAACCGGATGCTCGCGCGCGAGACCGTGAAGCGCCGCCTCGAGTCGGGGATCAGCTACACCGAGTTCAGCTACGTGCTGCTGCAGTCCATGGACTTCCTGACCCTCTACCGCGAGCACGGTGTGACGCTGCAGTTCGGCGGGTCCGACCAGTGGGGCAACCTGACCGGAGGCGCCGAGCTGATCCGTCGCGCCGAGAGCGGGACCGCTCACGCCTTCGCAACCCCGCTCGTGACCAAGGCGGACGGCACGAAGTACGGGAAGACCGAGGGCGGAGCGCTCTGGCTGGACCCGGCGATGATGTCGCCGTACGCGTTCCACCAGTTCTGGCTCAACGTCGAGGACGAGAAGGTGGGGGAGATGCTGCGCATCTTCACCTTCCTCCCGCGTGCGGACATCGAGGCCCTCGAGACGCGGCACGCGGAGAAGCCCTTCCTACGTGAGGCGCAGAAGACGTTGGCCGACGAGGTGACGACCTTCGTGCACGGGCTCGAGGAGACCGAGCAGGCCAAGGCTGCCGCGGCCGCGCTGTTCGGCGGCGGCGACCTGACGGTGCTGCAGCCCCAGACCCTGGCGGCTGCGCTGAGCGAGGCAGGCACCACGGTGGTCGAGCGCGGCGAGGTGCTGCCGAGCGTGGTCGACCTCCTGCTCGCCTCCGGACTCGCGACCAGCAGGGGCGATGCCCGCCGGACGGTCAGTGAAGGGGGTGCCTACGTGAACAACGCCAGGGTGGAGGACGGCGACGCCGCGGTGCGCGAGCAGGACCTGATCGGCGGTGCCTGGCTCGTTCTACGGCGCGGCAAGAAGAAGTTCGCCGGCATCGAGATCCGCTGAGACCGCCGTGGGCGACGAACGGTGGCACCAGCACCTGTGGGAGGACGCCCGCGCCGCGCTGCCTGATCACGTGTGGCGTTACGTCACGGCCGGGGCCCGAGACGAGGTCTCCCTGCGGGAGTCCCTGGATGCCTGGTCCCGGGTGCGCCTGTACCCGCGCGTGTTGCGCGACGTTCGCCGCCCCGATCCCGCGACCACGCTGCTGGGCCTGCCGGTGCCCTCGCCCGTCGGCATCGCCCCGACGTCAATGCAGCGACTGGCGCACCCCGACGGGGAGCTGGCGATGGCCCGGGCGGCCGCGAGCACGGGCACGGTGCTGGTGGTCTCCAGCAACGCCGGTACGCGCTTCGCCGACCTGGCCGCGACGGGCGCGTCGTGGTGGCTGCAGGCCTACGCGACCGCCGACCGCACGCTCGTCGCCCCCGCTTTCGAGGAGGCCGCCCGGGCCGGCGCCCGCGCGATCGTCCTGACGGTGGACACGCCCGTTCCGGGCACGAAGTACGACATCGACGATCTCGCCTTCGGTGACCTCTCCGAGGTCTACGGTCTCAACCATCCGGACGCGGTGCGGGGCCGGACGCCGGGTGCCGAGCACGCTCAGGACCTGACCGTCGCCGACATCGCGTGGCTGCACGGCCTCACGGGCCTTCCGATCGTGGTCAAGGGCGTCCTGCGGGCCGACGACGCCCAGCGGTGCGTCGAGGCAGGGGCCGCCGGCGTGTGGGTGTCCAACCACGGAGGCCGCCAGCTCGACAGGTCGGCGACGACGTGCGCGGCCCTCCCGGCCGTGGGCGCCGCTGTGTCCGGACGAGCGGAGGTCTACGTCGACGGAGGCATCCGCTCGGGACTCGACGTCCTCACCGCTCTGGCGCTGGGGGCCGACGCCGTCTTCTGCGGTCGTACGCCGTACCTCGCTCTGGCCACCCGCGGAACCGAGGGCGTGGTGGAGATCCTCGATCTGCTGCACGACGAGCTCCTCGAAGCACTGCGTCTGTCCGGCTGTGCCGGCCTCCGGGACACGCGCGGACTCGTCTCCGTGGGCGCTCCGGCGACCCCCACAACGCTCTGACCTGCACAAACACAGGTGTGGCCCGCGTCACTGCGAGTCGATTTGTAGTTCTCCTGGATTCCCCCTAATGTTTCACCTGTCGCCAGGGAGCGGCGGGGAGCAAGACCGCGAGGTCGGGCTCTCGGCCCCGAGGCGATCAGGTCCTCTCAAGGTCCACCGGATCAAGCGTCTGTGCAACTGCGCAGAACCAAATCCGGAGCGGATGTGAGAGGGTCCATCAGCGCCAGCTGAAACCTTCACGGGGGAGGCTGGGTGCGTCTGATGTTTGAGAACTCAACAGTGTGTCATAGTCGACGAATTAATGTTGTATGCCCTTGTCTTTTGGGTATGTTTTTTCGGCAATATGATTCTGGCTTTATTGTCAGGGTTTGTTTGCT